>Ga0081606_1000008_pt1 | contig 440354 bp, 334 predicted proteins | sample EareggfetidaYelm_FD_71127 | JGI IMG/M metagenome (GOLD analysis project Ga0081606, IMG submission 71127) | Earthworm egg capsule microbial community from the University of Washington, USA - E. fetida Yelm (SPADES assembly) (version 2) | ecosystem: Host-associated > Annelida > Reproductive...
AGGTGCGACGACGACGAGGTGCCAGGGTGCGCTTCGTGTGCCCCGCGGGTGTCCTCCATGCACAGGTGGTGGTGATGCCGTAGGCGACGAGCCATCCGATGTTGATGGCCGCGCCTCCGAGCCACGTCCGCAGTGGCTGGGGCGTCAAATAGGGCGTCAGGTGGCCGATGAGCAGGAGCGAGACCGGATTGACGACAAGCGCCACCCACCGAGGATGCGCCGTGCGTCCCAGCGCGGTCATGAGCGCGAGCAGTCCGAGGCCCAGGACGAGTCCCGCGACCGCGGCGATATAGGAGATGTGCAGCACCCGGGTGAAGTCCCGGCCGAGCGCGAGCAACGGCGCATGCGCGGCTGTCGGGACGACGAGGATCGTCTTGTAGACCATGCCGACGAAATAGAAGGACGCATGCGCCAGCGGCGAGTAGGCGTTGCCGCACACGAGCAGTGTGAAGATCGCCCATGACACGGCCCGGCCCGCGGGTCTGGCCGCCTGGTACAGGTGCCAACTGCCGGCGAGGTACAAGGGAATGGTGAGCGCGGCGATCAGCGCGCCCCAGGCCAGCCGTGCCTCCGAGGCGGGAAGCATGTAGGCGAGGCCGCCGAAGTCGATCTGATCGGCGTAGTGGACCATCAGCAGGGCGTAGTCGGTTGGCACGGCCTGCTCGCCCACGATGAGCATGTCCCCGATGGTCCAGCAGATGGCGCCGAGGATGCCCGCGATTCCCGCGAGCCGGACTCCTCCCTGCGGTGTCGTCATCTCACGCTCCGAACGCTCCGCGAAGGGGCATCAGGCGTCCCCAGAGACTCGTGGTGGACGGGTTCTCCTCGCGGCTCCTGGCGAGCTCCCGGCTCAGAATCTCGAAGAGCGAGTGGAGGCAGCTCACCGCGCGACGGGCCTCGTGGACGAGCGCGTCCCGTCCTCGCGCGTCCAGGCGCAGCTGGTCGAGCGTGTCGAGCAGATGCGCGCGGTAGGCGGTTCCATCCAGGTGGGTGGCGTGGCGCAGGAACGCCGTCCCCGATGCCCCTCGCAGCCCGAGCGTCCGCGCCACGCTCGCCCCCGTCTGGCCCGCTCCCGGCAACTCCGTCGCGTAGAGCACCCACGCGTGCGCCGCGAGCAGTTCAGGGGACTCGTCGCACAGCAGGCCCAGCCGCTCCACGTACGCGGCCACGTCGTGGCGCCGCGTGCTCGCGTACCAACCCGGCCCGAGCAGGGTGTGCAGGTCGTCCTGCAACAGCTCGTTGCACCACAACTCCGGCAGGCACAGGGGGCCCACCGACGGGTGCTGGCGATTCCACATCAGCGCCCACTCCAGCTCCGCGTAGATGGCCTGGAAGCAGGACAGGACGCGCACGTAACCGCCGCGCGCCAGCTCTCCCCGCGCGAGCCTCCGGGCCAGGAGCGTGCCCGTCACGGCGCGTGTCTCGTCGGCGGTGGCCCGGCGCAGCAACTCCGTCAGTGAGCTCATTGCTTCCACTCCCCGGTCTGGACCTCCGGCGCGGGGATCTTGCGCGTGCCTTCCGATAGCGCGCGCAGCGCGTCTCCCACGGTGTGCCAGGCGGCGTGCAGCGAGTCCTCGTCCAGGCGGATCGTCACCGGCCCGATGCTCAAGTGGATGTGCCCACAGGAGCATCGCGCCACCTCCGCGCTGGGACCACGGGCCAGGACGGTTCGGCAGCAGGTGGGCATTGGCATGGGGCTCCTCGTTGTTTTCGTGGTGATGATTTTGATTATTAATTTCAAAATCAAGATGCACCACTGGGCCGGGGGAGTCAATGGGGAGAAGCCGCGAAGTGTGCACCCGGCTTCTCCGGCGGGGGGCCATCTGTCAGTCTGTGCGCGCATTTCCCGGGGTGCTGGGGAGTGGGGAGGCCCGCCCGTCATGTCGTCCGCTCTTCCGTTGCTCACTCCCCGGCTCCTGCTGCGGGACTTCGAGGAGGGCGACTGGCGCGCCACCCACCCCTACGAGTCGGACCCGGAGGTGGTGCGCTACCAGAGCCATGGTGTGCGCACGCCCGAGGAGAGCCGGGACTACATCCTCCAGGTCGCGGAGCTGTCGCGGCAGTTGCCCCGGCGCGTCTATGACCTGGCGGTGGTGTCGCGCGCGGAGAACCGGCTCATCGGCCGCTGTGGCATGCGCTACACCGACGTGCCCACGCGCGAGGGGACGCTCTGGTTCATCCTCGAGCGCGCCTCGTGGGGCCAGGGCTACATCACCGAGGCCGCCCAGGCGCTCATGGACTTCAGCTTCGGGACGCTCGGCATGCACCGCATGTTCGCGGACTGCGATCCACGCAACCCCGGCTCCTACCGGGTGATGGAGAAGCTGGGCATGCGCCGCGAAGCGCACTTCCGCGAGAACGCCTTCATCAAGGGCGAGTGGTGTGACTCCTATATCTACGCCCAGCTCGACCATGAGTGGAGGGCACGCGCCCGGGGGAGCGGATAGCGTTCGTTCATGGCGAGGAAACCGAAGACGCCGAGGTGGTTGGAGGCCGCGCGCCGGCGTCAGGCGCCGGTGCCGGAGGGGGGCCGTGCGGAGTGGCTGACCCGGGCCCTGGGCCGCGCGGGCGTGCTACCTCGGAGCGATGCGGAGCGGGCCATCCAGGACGGCCGGGTGGAGGTGGACGGGCGCGTGGAGCGCGATCCCTTCGCTCCGGTGCACGCGGCGAGCGCGGTGCGGTTGGACGGACGGACGTGCGCCCTGGCGTTCCAGGTGCTGGCGGTGATGTTCCACAAGCCCGCGGGAGTGGTGGTGCACGGGAGCGATCCCGAGGGCATCGGCACCGTCTTCGAGCGGCTGAGGGCCGTGCTGCCCCCGGAGCTGCGAGGCTACGAGTGGTATGCCGTGGGCCGGCTGGATCGCGACACCACGGGCTTGTTGCTCTTCACCAACGAGGAGAGGCTGGTGGCGCACGCGACCTCGCCCGGGACGCACCTGTCCAAACGCTACGTGGCGGGAGTGGAGGGCTGTCCCTCGGAAGCGGCGCTCCAGCGGCTGCGCGAGGGGTTGGTTCTCGAGGATGGGCCCACCCGTCCCGCGGAAGCCCGGCTGCGCGGGCCCCAGTGCGTGGAGTTGGTGCTCACCGAGGGGCGGCACCACCAGGTGAAGCGGATGCTGGCGGCGGTGGGACACCCGGTGCTCACGCTGCACCGTGAGGCCGTGGGGGAGGTGTCCCTGGACGTGCCCGAGGGCTCCTGGCGGCGGCTCACGGACACGGAGGTGGAACAGGGACTCGGTTTTCGCTGAGCGGGCTCACGCCTCGGGGTGCGCCCGGGCTCGCACGAGGGCGCGAACGTGACGGGCCAGCTCGGCGCTGTGGGGCAGCTCCCGCCCGAACAAGCGGGGAACGGGGAGGGCGAGGCTGACGGAGTTGGTGAGGATGCATCCGTGGACATGCTCCACGTGCTCCCGCCGCACGGTCCGCTCCTCGATGGGCTTGTCCGCCTGATGCCGTTCCTCCAACAGCACCCCGCGGATGATGCCCGGCAGGCAGGGCGCTTCCACGGGCGGTGTCACGAGTGCGTCGTCCAGGAGGAAGAACAGGTTCCCGTTCGGGGCCTCGCACAGCTCCCCGAGCTCGTTGGCGAAGACCGTGCCCCGCCCGAGGTGGGCGTATTGCCGCAGGTAGGAAACACTCTTGTGCCTCGCCAGGGGATCGCCTCGCCGGTAGCCGCGGTCCTCCAGGTGTTCCAGTTCCAGGCCCTCGCGCAGGGAGGTCTCGTGGTGGGGCGGCAGCGGCCGGAACGTCAGCAGCAGATGGCCGTCTCCCGCGACCAGCTTTCCCACGCCGGTGAAGCGCGGCCCCAACCCGGCATCCGCCGCCAGGCACTGACGCAGGGACTCCCGGACGGCGTTCGTCGCGAGTGTTTGGGAGGAGGGCGCTCGCACGCTCCCTTCATGGACCGCCAGGCTCGCCTGGAGCCGCGCGAGGTGCCGTTCGAGGAACCAGGGGACCCCTTCCTCGATGAGGAACGTTTCGAAGAAGCCCGCGCCAAAGAAGAAGGAGTGGAGGAAATCCCCGAGGCGCAGCTCCTCCATGCGCCGCACCTCGCCGTCCAACGCGACCGTCTCCGTCATCAATGCGTCTCGCCCGCCGCCTGGGGTTGGTAGGTGACCGAGAGGATGCGCAGACGCTTGGCCTTTCCTCCAGGCTGTTGCCACTCGATTTCCTGTCCCACGGAGAGCCCGAGCAGCGCCGCGCCCACGGGGGCCAGCACGGAGACCCGGCCTCGCTCCAGGGAGGCATCCTGGGGATAGGAGAGCGTCACCTCTCGCGTCTCCTGGGTGTCCTTGTCCTGGTACACGACCCGGCTGTTCATGGTGACGACATCGGGAGGAATCGCACTGGCCTCGACCACCTCGGCGCGCAGCAACTCGGTGTCGAGCGCCTCGGCCTGATCCCCCGAGGTGGTGTCGATGAGGGTCCGCAGCCGCTCCATGTCCGTCGACGTGACCACGATTCTCGGCTCTGGCGTGCTCATGGTGCTTCAAACCTTCGACCCGGACCGCCGTGGGTCAACCGTCCCATTCACCAGGCGCTCGCCAGCCCGCGAGGCCAGCCTGCTTTCTCCTCATCCCGGATCGATGGAGGCGCCGCGGACGCCGGGCAGGGCGCTGCGCAGTCCCTCCAGCAATTGCAGCCCATCCATGCGCTCGGGCATGGCGAGCTCGAAGACGGCGGTGCCCGCCTGCGTCGCCGGAGCCTGCTCGAGCGTGATCATGCGCGCCTCGGGGTGCAGGGCCCGGAGCGAGGGAAGGGCCTCGCCCAGGTTCTCCAGGTCCAGCGACAGTTTGATCCAGTTGGGGCGAGGCTGCGACGTCAGATCCAGGACGATCAACACCGCGCCGAGGAACGCCGTGGCGCAGACGGCCACCTCGAAGGCACCGAGTCCGCAGGACATGCCCACGCCGATGAGCACGAACATGACGGCCGCGTCCCGCGTGTCCTTGATGCCCGAGCGGAAGCGGATGAAGCCGCCGAGTCCCACCAGACCGAAGGCGCGCGACATGCTGTCGCCGATGACCGTCGTCATCACCGCGCCGGCCACGGCGATGAGCAACTGCGTGTGCGCGGTCTCCTGGGGCATCACCGGCGCGGACGGCATGAACCTGCGCCAGGGCCGGTAGGCGAGCACCGCGCCGAGCAGCAGCGCGAGGCTGAAGCGCAGGAGCGCCGCCTGGACGTCCAGGGCCTGGGGGCTCACCGAGGGGACATGCGACAGCATCTCAGGCGTGGGCATCGCGCTGCTCCTGTTCCTTGACCGTCGCCACCCGGGCCGCCTGCCGCAGCAGGGCGAAGTCCCGCGGGTGGTCCGCCAGCAACCGCGTGATGAGCTCGCGCCCAGGTGTGTCCTGGGCCAGGGGCCCGAGGCTCTTCACCGAGGCCGCGGGCCAGGTGTCCGCCAGCGACTGGCGCAGCTTCCACGCCGTGGCGCCTTCCATGCCCTCGAAGGACTCCAGGGCCTCCTCGCATTGCACCCCGAAGGACTCGCGCAGCGCCCAGGCACGGGGGCTGTCCAGTCCTTCCAGGGACTCGAGCACGAGCTTCGCGGCGCGCACCACGTGCTGCTCGCGCAGGGTCCAGGCCCGCTCTCCGTCGAGCCCCTGGAGGGTGCGCAGCACGGCATCCGGCGCCGTCTCCCACGTCCGCTGGCGCCAGTCCCAGGCGCGCTCGTCATCCAGCCCCCGGATGCTCTTGCACGCCAGCCGCGCCACCTTCTCCTGGGCGAGCGCCGCCACGCCGCCACGCACCGCCAGCCAGCGCTCGCGCAGGGCCCACGCCCGCTCCGAGCCGAGCCGCCCGAGCGAGGTGAGCACGGGCTCGGGCACCGTGGCCCACAGACGCTCGCGCAGGGCCCACGCCCGCTCCGAATCGAGTCCATCCATGGACAGGGCGACGGCCTCGGGCTGGCGCGTCTCCCAGCGCTCGCGGATGGCCCAGGCCTCGGGGCTGTCCGCGGCCAGGTTCTTGAGCGAGCCGATCACATGCACCGGCGCGGCCTCTTCCACCCGCTCGCGCAGACGCCAGGCGTGCGCGTCCGTGAGTCCGCCCAGGCCATAGGCGATCAGCTCGGGGCATCGCATGGCCAGCCGCTCGCGGCGCTCCTGGATGTCCGGCCCCTCGAGGCCGGAGAGGAAGAAGGCCGCGAGCGATGGCTCCTCCTGCATCCACCGGTCCACCCGCTCGAGGAATCGCGACCGGGCCTCCTCGGGGGAGCGAGGCGCGGGGGCGGTGCTCGGAGACGGCAGCACGGTCTGGGTGGCGTTGCCCCGCACCAGGCCCAGCACCTCCTGCGTGAGCAGGGTGACGAGCGTGTCGAGCGTCACGTCCGTGTTCTCCACGAGGCTCCAGCGCTCGGGATTCTCGGCGGCGAGCGCCCGGTAGCCCGCGCGCAGCCGCGTCTGCATGCCCGCTCCGGCGAGGCCCTTGCGCGAGGAGACGCCCGTGTCGGGCACGAGCACCTTGGACAGGCGGCGGCGGGCCCGGGCGATGGCGGGATCCACGTCGATGAGGAAGACGCGGTCGGGTTGCAGCCCCCGGGCGCAGGCTTCCATGATGGGGCGCACCGAGTCCTCGGGCAGTCCGCGGCCCCAGCGGGCGAGCACCTCGGCGGTGTAGAGGAAGCGGTCGGCGATGACCACCTCGTACTCGGCGAGCGCCGGACGCGTCACTTCCTCCAGCAGTTGGGTCTCTCGCGCGGTGTAGAGCAGCAGCTCCGCCATGGGCGTGAGCGCGAGGTGGAGCGGATTCTTGGTGAAGAGCCTCAGCCCTTCCGACACGGGGGAGGCCAGCTTGCCGTCCTCTCGCACGTGCCGCACGCGCAGCCCCGCCTGGCGCAGCTCGCGCGCCACGCGGTTGGACAGCGTCGTCTTGCCAGAACCATCGATTCCCTCGAATACGATCAGCATCAGAACATCACCTCGAGCTGCACCAGCAGCGCTCTCCTCTTGACGAGGTCATCATTCAGGGTGGTGAGGAGCTTGGGCACGTTGGCCTCGGCCTCGCGGTGCTCATATTGCGCCTGCAGGCGCCAGCGCCGCCACTGCCCGAAGTTGATGCCTCCCACCGCCTCCCATAGCAGGTCATTCGTCGTCTCGAGCGCCGGGTCGACCGCCGAGGCCATGACGAAGGGTTCCACGTAGAATTGATTCTTCTTGAGTCCTCCGTAGCGCAGGGCCGCCAGGGCACGCGCGGTGAGGAGCTGGCCCTCGGCCGTGGTCAGCAGACTGGAGCGGCCCACCAGCACCTCGGCCCAGGTGCGCAGCTCGCCCCACGCCAGGGGCAGCGCCTGCTTCACGTCGAGTCCCAGGGTCCAGTTGGAGTTCACGCCGCCCGACGCCGCCGAGAACGCATCGGCCCGCGCGGAGGCGCCCACCTCGACAGTGTCGAGGATCTGCCAGGTTCCCCGCACCATCGGCACGAGGCCCAGCCCCTCCTGCACGCTCGCCCGTTCCTCCACCGGCTGCCAGACGCCCGCGCGCATCCGCACCACGCGGGTGCAACTCTCGCACTGCCACTCGAGCTGCGCGCCGATCTGCCGGTTGGTGAGGTTCAACACGCCGGGCTTGAGCACATCCCGCGCCAGTCCGCGGCGGATGACGGGCAGGCGCGCGGCGGACTCCAACTCCACGAGCGACAGGGGAACCTTGAAGCGGCCCACGCGCACGGCGAAGCCATTGGCGAGCTTCAACGAGGCGTAGGCGTCCTTGAGCCCGTCCGTGACGTCGAACTCCACCACGGCCTTCACGCGCTTCTTCCACTGGTAGGTGAACTCCAGGCGCGCGGAGGGAACGGTCAGCTTGCCCTTGAACTGCTTGTCCTCCTTGGCGCTGAGGGTTTCCCGGACACGCACCCGGCCGCCAATCGCCATGTTGCCGAGGGGGGACTCCTGCTTGAGGGTCGCCTCGGTCTTTCCGCTCGGGGGCGGGGTGGGATCGGACGGGCCCTGGCTCTGGTCGGAGTCCTGGGCCCGGGCCGGGGACACCAGGAGCATGGCGATGGCGAACCACCCGGCAACCAGCTGCCGGTGGGGGGACGAACGAGAGGGGATGTGCACGACGCGAGGCTCCTGGGGATTCACTTCACGGCGGGCACGCCATCGAGCAGCGCGCGCATGCCTTGTTCGAACTTCGAGTCATGCGTCTCGAAGGACTCCAGCTTCCGCAGCAACTCCTCCAGCCAGGAGGGTTGCTTGCCCCACCACTTCACTTCCATGAGGGTGGCGGGGGCTTGTTGGATCAACCGCGTGGGCGCGGCGGGCACGCCCATCTGGCTGTGCTCGGGTGGCAGCGCGAACACCAGGTCCTCGTCCACGGTGATGCGCACGCTGGCATCGGCGTTGGCGAGCGTGCTTCGCCGGTACCAGGCCATCATCCACGGCCGCACGGGGCCGTGGGGGCTGTCGCGCAGGAGCTGGGCCGCGGCGCTCTCCGGGGGGAGCTCCGCTCCGGCCAGCAGCGCCGACGCCTCGTCCGCGGTGAGGGGAACTCGGACCTTGGTGCGCTGCTCGCGCCGGTTCGTCTTGAGTTCGAGGTAGCGCGTTCCGGTGAGCACCGCGGGCTGGGCGAGGTCCGCCGTGCCCGCGTACTCGCGCAGCCGCAGCCGCTGGGTGTGCCCGTGCCGGCACGAGTCCAGGAAGTCGAGCTGCTCGGTGTCGAAGTAGGTCGTCCGGGTGAAGGCGAAGGGCAACCCGCTGTCGTAGACACAGGGCTTCGTCCAGGAGGATGCGGCCCGCAGGAAGGTCTCCAGGGCCTCGCGTGAGGGCAGGAATCGCCGCTCGCGGTCCTGTGACACGGGGGCGGGGGAGGGATTGTTCATGCGGGCCGCGGCTCTCAAGGGGTGGCTCCCAAGGCGTTTTTCACGTCGGTCTGACGTTTCGCCGCGAAGTTCAGCAGTCCACTGGTGCCGCTGACCGACGTCTCGAAGGATTCGGGAGTGCTGAGGAAGGTGTAACCGGCCTGCTCGGCGTTGTCTCCCACGGTCCACGGTGCGATGAGGTCGTACGCGGCGCGAATGCGCGCCTGGAGCGCGTCCGGCGTCACGGGTCCATCCACCGCCTCTCGCAGGAACTGCCTGTACTGGGCGGCGTAGGTGGGGTCATCCAGGAGGAAGCGGATGAGCGGCCAGGAGGCGTCCGTGGTGTCCTGGGTCACGGAGGTCGAACGCCCCATGCCCTCGCCCATGGAGCGGTCATGGTCCCAGGAAATCCAGTGCAGGCGTCCGCCGTCCTGGGGGTTGGAATAGAGGTAGTAGTTGTGTGCCATGGCGCCGTAGGCGTCCCAGTTCTGCATCACGGTGTTGATCGCGAGCCAGCGCAGGAACCCCGTCACATTCAACTTCGCCTCGAGGTTGGCGCGCCAGGTGGCCGCGTCGGTGCGGTCGGCGTTGAGCGCGGCGATGGCCTCTTGCACCGGCGTCCAGCCCAGCGCCTCGTTCTTCTGGAGGGCGAAGGACTCCTCGTCGAAGGCCTGCCAGCGCGCGCCCACGCCGTCCGCCTCGTAGAGCGCTCCGTCGTGGTTGCCGAAGTGCCTGTCGAGCAGCGAGTTGTTGTCCGCGTCCTCGTCCACCGTGTACAGGCCCCAGTAATGGGGCCCCTCGCCGTGGTCCACGTACAGGGCGGCGAAGCCGGTGCTCGGCGCGGGCACGCCGAACTGGCGGTAGACGTCCGCGGTGACCTTGTCGCGCATGAGGGACGTGTCGGCGGCGCCGTTGGCGAGCGATAGCTTCTCGAAGCCGTAGAAGCGCTGACCGTCGGTCTCGGGGTGCTCGGCCTTGAACTTGTCGAAGTTCAGGCGCAGCGGCAGCTTGCCCACGCCCCGGCGCCAGGTGTCCCCGAGCGACGAGTTGCCCTTCATGCGCACGCCGATGTAGGGCCAGGTCTTTCCGCCGAACTTGAACGTCGCGGGCACGTAGACGGGCGTGTTGGGGACGATGTCACCCGGTCCTCCGCCGCCACCGCCCGGACCGCCGCCACCGCCCGGACCGCCTCGGGGGGGCTGGCACATCAACTGGTTGTTGCGCGAGGCGCAGGTGCTGGTGAAGGTGGTGCCCTGGAACGTCGCGGTGCACGCATCCCCCGCGGCCTTGCCCTCGCACGCCTGGGTCAGCTCCACGGGTGGGGCGCCTCCGCCCCCTCCAGGTGCTCCTCCGCCTCCTCCGCCACCGCCCATGCCGCCGCCCGCGCCAAATGCGCCGAGCATGCCCGTCATATCGTCCTGCATCACCTGCCAGTCCTCGGGAGAGATGACCAGGTCGAGCCGGTTCACCTTGTCCTGGGCGAAGACGATGTCATAGGCCGGGGAGGCTTTCTTGCCGTGAGACTCCTCGGACCAGCCTTCGGGCCGTTCGACCCCCGCGCCACAGGCCGAGGTGAAGGTGAAGACGAGCGAGGCGAAGGCTCCAAGGCGCGGACTTCGTGACATGGCGTGTCCTCTCGAAAGGAAAGCGGATTCCCGCCCCCGGGGCGGGTCGCTCGCGGGGGCGTTTCGAGTGGGCACATTGAAACAAGCCAGTGACCCTTTGTTTACACGTTTGTGACGAAATATTTTCGGAGCGAAGGGTTGACAGCGCTGCTCCGGCTATGCGGCCGTGCTCATCCACAGGCCGGCCCCCATGAGCAGGCCGAAGGCGAGTTCGAAGCGGGCCGTCTCTCCCAGGGCCTCGTTCAGGGATGCTCCGGACTCCTTCAGCACCCGCCTCAGCGGGGGAAGGGCGAGCGGCAGCGACAGCAGGGGCAGCAGGATGGTGGGCCCGACCAGGCCCGAGGCCCACATGAGCACGGGCGTGAGCACGGTGACGCCCAGGACGGCGGCGTACTGGAAGCGGCCAAAGCCGACGCCCAGCAGCACCACCAGGGTGCGCTTGCCGACCTCCCGGTCCGTCTTCACGTCGCGCAGGTTGTTGACCGTCAGGATCGCGATGCCCAGTGCCCCGGGCACCAGGGCGCTCATCCACACGAGCGAGGAGAACTGCCGCGCCTCCACATAATAGGTGAGCGCCACGGGCACGAGTCCGAAGAAGATGAAGACGGCCACGTCCCCCAGTCCGTTGTAGCCCAGCGGGTAGGGGCCTCCCGTGTACGCGAAGGCCGCCAGGACGGAGACCGCCACCAGCACCAGCGCGAGCGGGCCGATCATGTGCACCAGTTGGAGGCCCACCAGCACGGCCAGCGCGAAGAAGAAGACCGTCGCGGCCAGGACCGCTTCCTGCGACAGCAGGCCGCTCTGGGTCACCCGGACCGGGCCGAGCCGTTCGGCCGTGTCCGCGCCTCGCTTGAAGTCGCAGTAGTCATTGTTGAGGTTGCACGCGATCTGGATGAGCAGCGTCCATCCGAGTGCCACCAGGAAGGCTTCGGGGGCGTGGTAGCCGTCCCTCTCCGCCAGGGCATGGCCCAGCAACACGGGGACGAGCCCCGCCACCAGCGTCTTGGGGCGGATGGCCATCAACCAGATCCGCAAGGGGGTCGGACTGCTGAGCGGAAGGGAATTCATGGGCTCCTCCTCCATCGCGTGCCCGCGCTTGCCGCGCTCCTCCCTTGAGGTAGGCTTCCCCGAAATTCCAGTGAGATGGCTCCTCACCCGTATCGCGAGAAAACTTGGGTCCGCTGAGTAGACCCCTTAGGCGGGATCTTCTTTATTATTAAGAGAATTTGGTAATTTGGCTATACCTGATTGAACCGGACCCTGAGGGACCCCGGGCCACACCCTGGGTTCAATGCGGAGGCATCTCGCCCGAGATGGCCGTGCGCGCGGAGGCATCGAGTGAAGAAGAAACTGTTGTACGCGGCCCTGGTACTGCTCCTGTTGGTGGGCGGCGGCATCGGCTTTGTTTCGTTCAAGGTGGGCCAACCGGTGACGGCGCCCCTTCCCCCCATCAAGGCCAACACCTCTCCCGAGGCCGTGGCTCGCGGGGCCGTCATCTTCCATTCGATGTGCGAGGGCTGTCACCGCGCACCGGGTTCGGAGCGGGTCACGGGGGCGCACATGGTGGAGGTTCCCTCGGCGCTCGGGACCTTCTACTCGGCCAACATCACGATGGACCCCACCGCGGGCATCGGCACGCTCTCGGATGAGCAGATCGCGCGCATCATCCGCTACGGCGTGAACCGCCATGATCGCATGACGATGATGGCGCAGTCGGCCATGTCGGACGAGGACATCGCGGCGGTGCTCGGCTTCATGCGCTCGGGAGACCCGGTCTTCACCCCGGACCCCACGCAGATGCCGCCCACCCAGTTGTCGCTCATGGGCAAGGTCATCATCTACACGATGGGAGGCCTGGACGTGCCGGACCGGCCCGCCTCGGGCATCCACGCGCCTGCCCGGACGGACAAGCTGGCCTACGGCCGCTACCTGGCGCATGACGTCTTCGACTGCGCGGGCTGTCACTCGCCGGGCTTCGACTCCAAGAAGGGCGAGGGGCCGGAGGCGTTCGCGGGGGGCTTCGAGTTCGAGGACGCCTCGGGCGGGAAGATCGTCGGGCCCAACATCACCTTCCACCCCACGGCCATCGGCAACTGGTCCAAGGAGGACTTCGGAGTCGCCATCCGTGACGGCCTCAAGCCGGGCGGCACGGGCATCCTGCGCATGCCCATGCCGCGCTTCCGCGGTCTGGAGGACGACGAGGTGGAGGCGCTCTACGAGTACCTCAAGTCCAAGCCGCAGCTCGCCACCCAGGCGAAGTAGGACGCGGAGCGCGTCGTCGCCGTGCGTCAACGAGGGGTGCTCCGGGGGCCTGCTCCCGGCGCCCGCCCCTCATTTGGCACGTGCCCGCCGGTTTTGTTAGCGTGCCTTCCCAGAAGAGCCCTCGGGCTCTGCCTTTCTTCCCCTTCGCCCCCCATCCCGGAATGAATGCTTCGAAGGTGCTGAGAAGCACGCTGTACGGCCTGTTGCTGGGTCTGTCCGCGTGTCAGTTGTTGAACACCGAGGACACCGAGAACGTCCCGGGTCGTGGCTCCACGGCGTTCGATCCCTACGCGGCCGCGGCCTCGGGCGCCATCAAGCTCAGCCTGCAGATGTTCAACGGGTGCGCCATCCTCTCCAATGGCCAGCCCGTGGCGAAGGGCACTTCGCCCGTGCCGGACTATCCGGCCCAGTGTGATGATCCCATGGCGGCGGACCCCACGCACTCGCCGAAGATCACGCCCCAGCAGCGCTTCCAGGTGATGACGGACACGAAGTACTTCCTCAACCAGATCACGCTGACCGACACGGTGGTGAACGTCCACACGGACGCGAGCAACCTGGCGGCCGTGTCGCGGTGGATGCGCAAGGAGTCGCGCTTCAAGGATCTGGATTGGAGCGACCTGAGCCAGGAGGGCGTGCGCTGGTACGAGACGCTGAGCGAGGGGTCGTGGAACCGCGAGCTGCGCTTCCGCAACGCGAACTGGATGCTGTCCCAGGACGACACCTTCACGCTGGATGTGCTCGACAGTGATGGTTCCGTGCGCCAGACCGCCACGTACTCGCGCAAGGACTTCGCGGGCGAGTCGGCGGTGGCCGGCCACACGAACGTGTCCTACGTGGTCGAGAACCTGCTGGCGCCGCGCTCGCCCTCGGATGGGGATCTGCGGCCCGTCCCCAGCCCCCTGCCGGGCCTCGGCGGAGTCCAGTACCGCACCATGGTCCGCGTGGACCTGGTGGGCTCCACCAACCCCTTCAAGGACTTCCGGGTGCTGGGCGTCTCCGGGGATGGCGCCATCCGCCTCACCTGGAGCCTGATGCCCGACTCCCCCTTCACCATCCCCGTCACCTTCGTGCGGCCCAGTGACGTGCCGCCCACCTGCTTCAAGGACGACGACTCGCCCACGCCCTGTGGTTTCGGCGTGGACCCGCGCGTGAACCTGAGCCGGCCGGCGAACGGCCAGTTCTACGAGCCGGGCGAGCGCTTCGACGTGATCATGGATGTGCGGGACGGCGAGGGCAACCGCCTGCATCGCAAGGAGCTGCTGCCCAGCTTCGCGGACTTCTACGGGGGCAACACCAACGGCCTGGTCTACGGCTTCGAGGGGCACCTCATCACCCAGAGCGAGCGTGACACCACCACCTCCTATCAGGTGGTGGGCCCCCTGCAGGATCTCAAGACCTGGAGCAGCGTGGCGGGTCCAACGCCGTATTTCAGCGCCGGAGGCTCGGCCAGTGCCACCTACGTGTCCATGGTGCCGGAGATCGCCTCGCTGCCCATCATCCCCGGCTTGCCCACCGCGACCTGGCCCACGCGCAGCACGTTGACCCTGCCTCCGGACGCGAAGCCGGGCACCTACGTCATCCTGTCGCGCGCCGTGCGCCAGTTCATGGGCGAGCACGTGTCCAAGGGCAACGCGTCCTTCTTCCAGGTGGGGCAGACGCAGCGCACCTCGTACCCGAACCGGGTGGGCAACTGCCAGACGTGCCACCGCGGCGTGGTGTCGATGGACAACCTGCGCCACGGCTTCTCGGTGGATCACGTCGAGTCCTGCAAGGCGTGCCACATGTCCACCTCGGACCTGCTGGGCCGTATCCAGGACGACATGCACCGGCTGCACATGAACTCCAACAAGTACCCGCAGAACAAGGCGGACTGCCGCATGTGCCACCTCACGCGCGAGAGCGCGGTGCGGCCCAGCCTGACGGTCTGCAAGTCCTGCCACCCCACGGTGCACGGCGACGAGTACTTCTCCATGGCCTTCACCAACTCGGGTGCTCCCTCGCGCTTCAGCAACTGCGCGCAGTCGTGCCACGTGCTGAAGACGCCCACGGGTCACATCCTCCCTGACTGAGTCGACGGAACCGCTCACATGAAACGCGCATCCCTCATTGGTTTGATTTCCTCCCTGGGCGCGCTCCTGGGGAGCGGTTGCGGTTCCGAGCCCCCGGTGACTCCGGTCGATGATTCGCTCTTCGTGGATCGTCCGTCGGTTCCGCTCACGACCACCGCCGCGGGCTACGCGTGGGATCCAGAGGCCTTCTTCCTGAGCGTGTCGGCGTGCAACACGGTGTTCGGGGGGGCATGTCCCATCCCGCCATTGCTGGGAGACGGCGTGCCGCTCTTCGCCATGGCGTCCGTGCAGAACGCCTCCGTGCTCGTGATGGATCCCCTGGATCCGGAGCCCAAGCACTTCGCCCAGCCCACGGGCCCCAATGGGCTCTGGCGCATCGAGGGCCTGCCGAGCCGGGACGAGGTGCCGTTCTTCATCGCCAACGCGGGCGGGGGGGTGCTGCCCACGCTGCCCCCGGAGGCCACCGCGGGCCTGCCGCCCGTCGCCGCCGCGACCTACTTGCCGACCGCGACCCTGCGTCCGTTCTTCACGGGGGGCAGCTACTTCTGCCCCGTGGGCGAGTCCATCCACACGGGCAACACCGGGGTCCTGGAGGCCGTGGCGAAGTACCGGACCTCCAAGGGCAAGAACACCAATGTGGTGGACTTCATCAATCCCACCCGGTTCGACGCCGTGACGGTGTTCTGGCTGTACGCGCCGGCACCCCTGCCCACTCTGCTCTTCCCAGCCGACAAAACCACGGTGCAGTCCGCCGTGGGCGAGAAGTACCACATCGACTGGGCGGCCCCGGGTACGAAGGGGACGACGCAGTCCAGCCGCGGCTTCTACGTGGAGGACAAGGCCTTCAGCTCCATCGGCGTGACGGTGGTGGTGCTCGAGGCCGGGACGATCACCGACCCCACCGCCCCCGTGGAGTACCTGCCCGTGGACACGGTGACGGACGCGGCCCAGGGCCGGCCCTTCCAGTTCATGCCGCTGCCGTTCCCGGCCATCCCCGGGATGATCTCCGCGACCTCGCTGCAACTCTTCTCGGGCGCTCCGCCTCCCGATCCCGAGGACGTGCCGAACACCCCGATTCCGCCGTTCCTCTGCTTGTTCTAGAGGTGAAGACGTGGGGCGCGCTCCGTCCGGGACGCGGGACTGGTTCCTCGGAGCGCTCACCCGGAGTTCTCGCTGTCAGTAGCGGTATGAGTCCTCTCGGGGCATTGAAGACCGCCCACTCGATTGAGGACCTACCGCCCGGTAGGTATGTTCCCAGCCCGGCCGAGGTCCCTCGCCGACAGGAACCGCCTCTCTTTTCTTGTCAGACCTACCTCGCCTCCCACGTCGTCGCGAAGGCCGCGGCATTTCGCGACGGCCACACCCGGGGTCGAGTGGACGCCCCGTCCTTCCAGCCAGGCCCTGGTCCGGCCAGGGATGAACATGCTTTCTCTTCGCGATCGCGGCAGTCGCTTCTCCACTCTCGCCCTCATGTGTTTGCTGGGCGCGGCCTCCTGCAAACAAGAGGCGCCATCCTCCGCGGCACCCGAGCAGCCCCAGGCCGTGGAAGTGGGCATCATCACCGTCCAGCCCCAATCCGTTCCCGTCCTCAATGACCTCCCGGGGCGCATCACCCCGACGCGCAGCGCCGAGGTGCGTCCGCGTGTGTCCGGCATCATCGTCGAGCGCGTTTTCAAGCAGGGCGCCACCGTGAAGGCGGGGGACGTGCTCTTCAAGCTCGATTCGTCCCTGTTCGAGGTCGAACGCGCCAGCGCCCGGGCGTTGTTGGCGAGGGCCGAGGCGACGGCCCAGGAGGCGCGCCAGCAGGGGGTGCGCGCCGAGACGCTCATGGCCAGCAACGTCATCACCCGTGAGCAGTACGACGCGATGGTGGCGGCGCGTCAGCGAGCCGATGCCGAGGTGGCGTCGTCCCGGGCGGCGCTGCGCCGCGCGGAGATCAACCTGGAGTACGCGACGATTCGCGCGCCCATCGGTGGCCGTATCGGACGTGCCCTGGTGACGGAAGGCACGCTCGTGCGCGAGGGCGACGTCACGGCGCTCGCGCTCATCCAGCAACTGGATCCGATCTACGCGGACTTCACCCAGCCCGCGACGGAACTCAACCGCCTGCGACGGGCCGCCAAGGCCGGACAGGTCGAGAGTGCCACGCCCGGATTGGAGAACGTCCAGTTGCTCCTCGAGGATGGCTCCCTCTACTCCCGGCCCGGGCGGCTGCTCTTCTCGGATGTGTCGGTGGACCCGAGCAGTGGGCAGGTGACGCTGCGGGGCGAGTTCCCGAATCCCGACGACGAGCTGCTTCCCGGCATGTTCGTCCGCATCCGCATCGAGCAGGGCACGGTCTCCGAAGCGCTCGCGGTTCCCCAGCAGGCCATCCAGCGAGACAGCGCGGGCAAACCCCAGCTCTTCGTGGTCGGAGCCGACAACAAGGCCGAACTCCGCCCCGTCGTCACCTCCCGCGTCTACCAGAACCAGGCCCTGATTCAGGAAGGCGTGCGGCCGGGTGACCGGGTCATCGTCGACGGCTTCCAGAAAATCGCGGCGGGCTCGCTGGTCCAACCCGTGGCGTGGACTCCGCCCGGGACCGGTTCCACTCCCTCTCAGCCCCGGTAGGACCCACCGCCATGCCTCGTTTCTTCATCGACAGGCCCATCTTCGCGTGGGTCATCGCGCTGTTCATCATCATCGGGGGAGTGATCTCCATCCCGACCCTGCCGGTGGCGCAGTACCCCAACGTGGCGCCGCCGCAGATCACCATCGCGACCTTCTATCCGGGAGCCTCCCCCGAGGAACTCTACCGAAGCGTCACGCGCATCATCGAAGAGGAACTCAACGGCACTAAGTCGCTGCTGTACTTCGAGTCGACCAGCGACGCGACCGGCTCGGTGTCCATCACCGCGACGTTCGCGCCCGGGACGGATCCCGCGCTCGCCGCCGTGGACCTCCAGAACCGGATCAAGCGGGTCGAGCCGCGACTGCCGTTGGCCGTGACGCAGCAGGGACTGCAGATCGAGGAGGCGGGCAGTGGCTTCCTCTTGATGGTGTCATTGACCGCCACCGAGGAGGGCAGCCTCGATGAGCTGGGCCTGGGTGACTACCTCTCGCGCAACGTCCTCAATGAGATCCGCCGCATCGAGGGCGTGGGCCGCGCCCAGCTCTTCTCCGCCGAGCGCGCCATGCGTATCTGGGTGGACCCGAACAAGCTGGTGGGGCTGGGTCTGTCGTCCCAGGACGTGACGAACGCGATTCGCGCGCAGAACGCCCAGGTCTCCGCGGGCGCGATTGGCTCGCAGCCCGGTCCGGTGACGCAGCAGATCTCCGCGACGGTGCTCGTCAAGGGACAGTTGGCCACGCCGGAGGAGTTTGGCGCCATCGTGCTCCGCGCGAATCCGGATGGTTCGTCTGTGCGGTTGCGGGACGTGGCCCGTGTGGAGCTGGGCGGCCAGACGTACGCCTTCTCGTCACGGCTCAATGGCCGTCCGAGCGCGGCCATCGGTGTCCAGCTCTCCCCCACGGGCAATGCGCTCGCGACCTCCACGGCGATCCGCGAGAAGATGCGGGAGTTGTCCCGCTTCTTTCCGCCGGGCGTCGAGTACGAGATTCCCTTTGATTCGGCCCCGTTCGTGGGCGTGTCGATCGAGAAGGTGCTCTACACGCTCGTCGAGGCGGTGATCCTCGTCTTCCTCGTGATGTTCCTGTTCCTGCAGAACTTCCGCTACACGCTCATTCCCACCCTCATCGTGCCCATCGCCTTGCTGGGCACCTGCGCGATGATGCGCGTGATGGGTTTCTCCATCAACGTGCTGACCATGTTCGCCATGGTGCTCGCGATTGGCATCCTAGTGGATGACGCGATCGTGGTGATCGAGAACGTGGAACGCATCATGCGCGAGGAGGGCCTGTCCCCGCGCGAGGCCACGCGCAAGGCCATGAAGCAGATCACGGGCGCCGTCATCGGCATCACGCTCGTGCTCAGCTCGGTCTTCATCCCCATGGCCTTCTTCCCCGGCTCCGTGGGCGTCATCTACAAGCAATTCTCCATGACGATGGTCGCGTCGATCCTCTTCTCGGCGCTCCTGGCCCTGTCCCTGACGCCCGCGCTCTGCGCGAGTTTTCTCAAGCCCATCGCCAAGGGGGAGGGACATGCCAGCACGGGATTCCTGGGTGGGTTCAACCGGGGCTTCGATCGGGCCTCCCATGCCTACAGCGGTGCCGTCGGGCGCATCATCCGCCGCGCGGGCCGTTACATGATCGTCTATGCCGCCGTGCTCGCGGGTCTGGCCTGGGGATTCGTCCGGTTGCCCTCGTCCTTCCTTCCGGAGGAGGACCAGGGCTTCATCATCGTGGGTGTCCAGGGGCCAGCGGAGGCCACTCTCCACCGGACGCTCGACGCCGTGGTCCAGATGGAACAGACGCTCCTGGCGGACTCCGGGGTGGATCGCGTCGTGTCCATTCTCGGCTTCAGCTTTTCCGGACAGGGACAGAACGCCGCGTTGAGCTTCACCACGCTCAAGCCCTGGTCCGAGCGCTCCGCCGACGACAGCGCGTCGGCGATCGCCCACCGGGCCAACGCCGCCCTGGGACGTGTCCGGGATGCCTTCATCTTCGCGCTCTCGCCCCCTCCCGTGGAGGGATTGGGCACGACGGGAGGCTTCTCCTTCCGTCTCGAGGATCGTGCCGGTCTGGGTCAGGCGGCGCTTGGTGCCGCGAGGGATCAACTGCTGGCCGCCGCCGCGGAGAGCCCCGTGCTCTCCGGCGTCATGTTCGAGGGCCTGACGGATTCGGCTCAGGTCGAGCTGCACATCGACCGCGAGCGGGCGAGCGCGCTGGGGCTGACCTTCTCGGAGATCAACGAGACCCTCAGCACCAACCTGGGCTCCGCCTACGCCAACGATTTTCCGAACAACGGCCGGATGCAGCGGGTTCTGGTGCAGTCGGAGGCGCAACGGCGCACGCAGATCGACGACCTGCTCGAACTCACCGTACGCAACGTCCATGGCTCCATGGTTCCGTTCGCCGCCTTCGCGACCGCGGATTGGCGGGTTGGTCCCTCCCAGGTCGTCGGTTACAACGGCTATCCCTCGGCCCGCATCAGCGGTAACGCGGCCCCGGGTCATTCGAGCGGTGAGGCGATCCTGGAAATGGAGCGCCTGGCGCGTCAACTGCCTCGGGGTTTTGGCTTCGACTGGAGTGGTCAATCCCTGCAGGAAATCCAGTCCGGCTCCCAGGCGCCATTCCTGATGGGCCTGTCCATCCTGTTCGTGTTCCTGTGCCTGGCCGCGCTCTACGAGAGCTGGTCCATCCCCCTGTCCGTGATGCTCGTCGTTCCCCTGGGCATGCTGGGCTCGGTGCTGGCGGTGATGCTCCGGGGCTTGGACAACGACGTCTATTTCAAGGTCGGACTCATCACGATCATCGGCTTGTCGGCCAAGAACGCCATTCTGATCATCGAGTTCGCCAAGGACCTCCGCGCCGAAGGCAAATCCATCTGGGAGGCCGCCACCGAGGCCGCGCATCTGCGCTTCCGTCCCATCATCATGACCTCGCTGGCATTCACGCTCGGCGTCGTGCCGCTCGTCATCGCGCGGGGAGCGGGGGCCGCGAGCCAGCGGGCGATCGGCACCGGCGTGCTGGGCGGAATGCTGTCCGCCACGTTCCTCGCGATCTTCTTCGTCCCCATCTTCTATGTCTTCATCATGAACCTCGCGCGTCGCCGGGATGCCCCGGCCCCCGAGGCTCCCCTCCCCCCTGGGACCCCCAACTGAAGGGGCGATAACTGTCTTTGGGCTTTACTTGGTTGTCCGGAAATCCTACTTTAGCGGGCAAGAACGGATTTTCTCCGTTCATTCCTGTTGAGGCAGGAGGAGGGGACACCCATGAAGATGTACGGGGCTGTGCTGATTTCGATGCTGTCCGTGGTGGGTTGTGCGGGTCAGGAGTTGGCGGAGGAGGCCGACGCGCTGGGCCAGGAGACCCAGTCGCTCGGGTGCGCCGTCAAGGGTGATGGGAAGACCACGCTGCGCTTCATCAACAAGTGCAGCTTCAGTGTCACCTTCGCTGGCAACAACATCTCCGGAGGTAACCTGGGCTCGGGCGCGGAGGCCTGCCGGACCATCGGTTCCAACACGGAGCACATGATCTCCAAGCGGTACTGGGGATTTCGTCAGGGCGAGGATCCGGGATTCGAGCACCACTCGCTGGCCGAGTTTGGGTTCAACGAGAACGTCTTCGGCTATTCCAGCTGGGACTGGTTCAACCTCAGCCACGTGGATGCCCACAACCTCCCGTTGAAGATCATCCCCTACGAGTTGGGGAGTGGGACGACCTGCGCGGCGCAGACCCGGAGCTGTCCGAAGGACCTGCTGGCGGGCTGCCCCGAGACGGGCAAGCTGCGCAACGCCGCGGGCAAGGTCATCGCCTGCGTCAGCCGCGACCGGGACAACCCGAACAGCACCGTGGCGAAGTACTTCGATGCCGGTTGCTCCCAGTCCTACTCGTGGTCGGGTGACGACGCCGTCATGGCGGCCTGCAACGCCGAGGACTTCGACATCGTCTTCTGCCCGGTGAACTGATCACCGTCGTACCGGTACGCAGCACCCACGATGAGGAGGCGTCCGCCCCGGGGTCACCCGGTGTGCGGCGCCTCCTCATGGCGTTTGGAAACCCCGCCCCCAGGAGTCATATGCCCGCCTTCGGAATCCCTTGCGTTCGTCCTCTTGTGAGCGCCGTGGTTTGCGCGCTCGCCGCTCCCCATGCCCTGGCGGCGGACCCGATGGACAGCTCTCTCTCGGCACCTTCGCCGAGCATTCCTGGCACCTGGCAGCTCCAGTTCCAGGACGAGTTCAATGGCTCTTCCCTGGATGGAACGAAGTGGCGGTTGGGCGGCCATTGGGCGGGTATCGCTGGCAGTGGCGGACTGTCTCCGAGGAACGTGACGGTCTCGGGTGGGTACCTGAAGCTCAGGGCCGAGCAGCGGAACATGTCCTACAGCGGTGTGAACTACGCTTACTCCGCCAGCGAGGTCAGCACCTTCTTCAACTACCGGCAGCAATACGGCTACTTCGAGGCCCGGGTGAAGTACCCCCCCGTCAAGGGCTTGTGGCCGGCGTTCTGGTTGATGCCGGACCGGGGCTCCTACGGGTGGCAGGGGGCCTACGCCCGGACGTACCTCAAGTTCGATCTCACGGGCGCGAACCTCTCCCAGGTCAACACCGCCACCTTGAAGCTCACCGCTTCCGCCATCGAGAGCGGGGAGACGAACAACCTCGTCTTCATGAAGCTGCTCGACGACTCCTGGAGCGAGTCCTCCCTGACGTGGAACAACAAGCCGGCTCCGGACCCGGTGTGGTTGGAGCAGAAGTGGAATAACAAGTGGAACCCTGGCCAGGAGGTGAGCGTCGACGTGACGGAGTTCGTCGGGCAACAGGTGGCGGGTGACAAGAAGGTCAGCTTCGTCATCGCCGATACCTATCTGAGGACGAAGTTCATCAAGTTCCACAGCCGGGAGGCGGCCGTGCAGGCGAATCGCCCCCGTCTCGTCATCAATGGCGTCACCTACTTCGCCAGCGAGGACGCCACCGTTCAGTGGGGCGAGTACGCCAACACCAATTACGGCGAGTCCCTGGAGTTGATGGTCCAGGATGATTGGGGAGACACCGCCTCCACCTTCAACGGGGGGATGGAGGTGGACATCATGGAGTCGTTGGGCATCTGGGGGCCCGAGGTGACGTCGCACGCCACGCACTGGGATGGGTATGACGCTCAGCACCAGTCCATGCACTGGGGCCACGTGACCTCCCCTCCGCGCACGGATGGCTTCCACGTCTACGGCGCCTACTGGCAGCCGGGCCTGCTGGAGTTCTACGTGGATGGCGTCAGGACAGGGACTTGGCCCAACTCGCGCATCCTCGGCGTTCCCGCCTATCTGCTGCTGTCACTCCAACTGGGAGGATGGGATGGGAACACGCCGGGCCCGCAGGTCCACAACCAGGAGATGTGGGTTGATTGGGTCCGGACGTGGAGCGGAACGCGCGCCCCGGCTGCCTCGCCGTGACGCCGTCGCGGGCCCAGCGGGAAGTGTCATCCTCCCGCCGGGCCCGGTGAATCATCAGCAGTTGCCGAGCAGTTCCCAGGGACCCCACTCGCTGCCATTGGGGGCTTCGTTCTGGGTCCACCACTTGGCGCGCCACAGCTTGCCGCCCGAGGTGGCCTTGTCGTCCTTCACATAGGCGCGAGAGGCCGTCCAGGCCGCCACACCCGCGCAGGTGCCACCCGTGCCGCTCGTGACGGTGATGGAGACCGCCGCGGAGGTGGTGCTCGCGCCGCCGTTGTCCGTGGCCCGCGCCGTCAGCGAATAGGTACCGGCCGCCACGTTGGTCCACGCGATGCTGTAGGGGGCGGAGGTGTCCTCGCCCACCTTGGTGGAACCGGCGAAGAACTCCACCTTGGTGATGCTGCCGTTGGAGTCCGAGGCGTTGGCGCTCAGGGTGATGGTGCTGCCGGGCGTGAAGGTCGTGCCATTGGCGGGGGAGGTGAGGTTCACGGACGGCGCCGGATTGGTGGTGTTGCCGCCGCCAGCCACCTCGTAGATGGCGTTGAGCAGCGAGGTCGAGCCCGAGGTGTCCTGGGAGATCTCCCAAATCATCACACCGCCGCCGCGCTGGAGCGCGAGCTGGGTCTTGCTCTTGATGGTGGGGATTCCGTTGTAATAGATGCCGTTGACCACGTCCTTGTTGGGGGCCTGGGAATCCATTCCGACGAGCTGCGCGTAGGTGTAGGCGCCGTTGGACGAGTTCTTGCCGTAGAAGGGCACGCCCAGCACCGCCTTGGACTTGGGCAGACCGCGGCCGAGCCAGTAATCCATCGACTGGACGGCGATCTCATACGACGAGTGGGGATAGCCCATGTCGTAGGCCATGATGTTGAGGAAATCCACGTCGGCGAAGGACGAGACGGGGATGCCGTCGCCCCCGGAGGCGAGCACCGCGGCGGTGAGCAGCTTGCCCCGGCCGTGCAGCGCGGTGCCGAGCTGATTCATCAGCGTGCCGAAGTTCTGGGACGAGGCGCCGGGATCCGGCCACTCCCAGTCGATGTCCACGCCATCCAGCCCGGCCTGATCCACGAAGGCCAGCACGTTGTTGATGAAGGTGGTGCGCGCGCTCGCATTGGCGGCCATCTGCTCGAACGGCGAGTCATTGCCGTCCATCCAGCCGCCCACCGCGATGAGCACCTTGACGCCTCGCGCGTGCGCGTTCTGGACCAACGACTGCAAGCGAGCATCCCCGCTGCTCACGCCGTACAGGCCACCCTGGGCCGTGGGGAGCAGGAAGGAGTAGTTGATGTGGGTGAGCTTGTCGTACTGGATGGCGTTGACGTCGCCCTGCCACGTGGGGAAGTACCCGACGACCCGGGTGGAGAGCGCGCGGCCCTCCACGGAGGCCACGGACTCCTCCGGAGACGCCACGGGATCGGGCTGACCCGAGCAGGCCACCAGGGTGGCGAGAAGCGTTCCGACCGCCAGACTTTTGAGTTCAAATGGGTTGCGCAAGACGACTCCTTCGAGGAATGTCCGAAGGAGGGACAATCCGCGCATTTCGGGTCAAGCGCGGTTGGGACAGGGGTTCCCATTCTGTTGTCCTCGTAAATTTCCGCGTGGGTGCTGCTCGTCTTTCGCCTGGGCCCCACCGTTGTCGACGAAGGGAGCCGCCGTGCCCACCTGCGAAACCAACCGTGTGACGTTGTTCTACGAGGACACGGGCTCGGGCTCGCCCATCGTCTTCACCCATGGGCACTCCATGAATCATGGGCAGTGGGCACCCCAGGTCGACGCCCTATCCAAACGGTATCGGACGGTTGTCTGGGACGTGCGAGGACATGGCCGCTCGTCGTTGCCCGAGGGACCGGTGGACCCGGAGGATTTCAGCGGGGACCTGGTGGGGCTGTTGGACGCGCTGGGAATCGAGTCCGCCACCTTGTGTGGCCTGTCCATGGGCGGGCACATCTCGCTCCAGACAGCCGTTCGCAGGCCCGAGCGGGTCAAGGGGTTGATCCTGATCGGCACTCCCTTCACCAACTCCTTCAACTGGTTCGAGAAGCTGACGGTCCCGCTCAACCGGATGAGCGTCCGGCTCCTGCCCTTGGAATGGACGGGCAGACTGACCGCGCAGCTGCTGTCGCGGATCAACCCCGCCAACAAGCGGTACGTCGAGGAGGCGTTCCAGTCGATGTCCCGCGATCACTTCCTCCGCCACTGGGAGGGCAATCTGCGGATGGACAGCCGGGCGGACCTTGGCAAGGTCGATTGTCCCACGTTGATCCTCCATGGAGACCAGGACGACCTGGTCAGGAGGCAGCAGGCGTACCTGGCGGCGCATATCCGGGGCGCGGAGTTCCACACGATCCCGAATGCCAATCACCTCACCAACCTGGACAATCCCAGTGAGGTCAACGCTCACATCGAGCGGTTCATGGAGCGGCTGAGCCACCGCTCGGGTGTTTCAAGGAGTTGAAGGGCAACGGATGCCTCGGCTGGGACGGGGGCATGGTAGTCTCCGAGATTGGCTCCCTCATGGGGAGAGCAGTACGCGCCAGGAGGCCCTCCATGAAGCTGGCCAGGACGGTGGCGTTGGCGGTGCTCTTCATCGGATGCGCGACGACCCAGAGAACGGATGGTCCGGGGACGGGAGGCTCTGGCCCTTCGCCCTCACCAGGTGCCAAGCCCGCCGTGAAGAAGGAACTGGCTTGGTTGAACGTGCCGGGCGGACGGATGAAGACGACCCTCTTCTACGGCCCCTGGCAGTGTCGCCGGGAGTTCATGAGCGGGTGCAAGAAGGAATGCGCCAGTGAGGGCCATACACTCAAGGGGTGCATGTGGCTGGTCGATCTCAAGTTCGACTGGGAGGGACGCCTCGTTGTCTTGCCCGTTCCCGCCAAGGCTGGAAGCCGTTACGGCATCTACCACTGTTGCTGCAACTACCCCGAGCTGTCATCCGAGGACAATGCAACTCAACGCAAGGCGTGGAATAGATTTCGGACATCCTTCCGAAAGGACTGGAGCGACAAGTTTGGTCAGTGGCCCGAGCAGGGCGGGGTGTCCTGGCCAGGGCACCACATCAGAGATCTCTGGCACGGCGGAAACCCGGTGGACCCCAACAACGTATTCCCCGCGCAACCGGACGTTCACGATGTGTACAACGAGCAGTACCCCGCCTGTTACGGCGGCAAGTCTCCCTGGAATACAGTCGGCCCCAACCTGCCTTACACGGACAACTGACGATGGCCACGTCCATGAGCCGATTGCTCGAAGAGGTCTCTCGCGATCACTTCCCGCATCCTCCCGCCGCGCTTGAGGAGATCGAGGAGTTCGAGCGGCGGGTGGGCTGGTGGTTGGATGCGGATCTGCGGGCCTTCTATCTGCACTGCAACGGGGCGGAGCTGATTGAGCGATTGCCGGACACCCCCTACCGCATTCTCCCGCTGTCGCAGGTCGTCCGGGCGCGGGTGGCCATCTTCGGGAAGAAGAACGACGATGACGCACATGGGCCCGCTTCAATGTGGGCCATCTGCGACGTCCAGGACGGGAACTACGTGCTGGTGGATGTTTCCCGCCAGGAGAACGACCGCTACCTTCTGACGGACGGCTACCACGAGGCATGGCCCAATCCGAAATACTGCGGGCCAGTCGCCAGCTCCTTTTCGGAGTTCTTGGAGCAGGTGCTGCGCACCCGGCGCGGCCTCTACTGGCTGGGGGAGTGAAATGTCTAGGAAGTCGCGCTCCATCGTCAGCTGGGGGTTGAGCCTGTCTCGTTTTAGTGGACATACCTCGTAAGTCGGCTACACGGGAGGTAGTGTCCATGGAGCGAAGGAAGAGGCGGAGTTTCAACGCGGAATTCAAGGCCGAGGCATTCCGCGACCGCAGCGGTGGAAGTCATCCCCTACTCCAGGGCATTCTGTGTCTTCCCCGAAGGACCCGAGGAAGCGAGTCGCACTTGGAATTCGAAGGAATCGACCACCTCGAGCTCTACGTGGCCCAGCTGGAGGATGCGACGGAGCGGTTCTGCTCCGGCCTGGGCTTCCATGTGGCGAGCCGCTCCGGGCCCAGCCTCCTGCTCCAGCAGGGCCACATCCGCGTGGTGCTCACCCAGGCGTTATCCGACTCGGACGAGGTCGCGGAGTACGTCGCGCGGCACGGCGAGGGCGTCAAGGACGTGGCGCTGCGCACCCGGGACGCGGCGGCGGCCTTCCACGAAGCGGTGCGGCGGGGAGCCATTCCGGTGCGCGAGCCTCGCGTGTACACGGGGCCTCACGGACGGCTCGTACGGGCGACCGTGGCGTCTCCCGTGGGAGACCTGGTGCACTCCTTCATCCAGCGCGAGGCGCCCGAGCACGACTTCTGGCCGGGCCTCTTCCAGCCCACGGCGCGCTTCGTGCCCAAGCGCGAGTTCCTGCGGAGCCTGGACCACGTGGCGCTGTGCCTGATGCCGGGCACGCTCCAGCCCACGGTGGAGGCCTACGCACGCATCTTCGGGCTGCGTCAGTCCCACGAGGAGAACGTGGAGACGCAGTACGGGGGCATGAACTCCAAGGTGATGCAGGACGCCTCCGGCCGGGTGTGCTTCCCCATGCAGGAGCCCCGGAGCGGCAAGCTGCCGGGGCAGATCGACCGCTTCCTGGAGAACCACCGGGGGCCGGGCGTGCAGCACCTGGCCTTCCACACCGACGATCTGCTCGAGGCCGTGCGCGGGTTGCGCGAGCGCGAGGTGGTCTTCCTGGACGCGCCTCCCGGCTACTACGAGGCGATGCCCGCCCGGGTCGGCCCCGTGAAGGAGGACCTGGAGGTGCTGCGCGCCCAGGGCATCCTCGTGGACCGGGAGGGCGAGGGCTACCTGTTGCAGATCTTCACCCGCTCGACCCACCCGCGGCGCACGTTCTTCTTCGAGCTCATCCAGCGCCAGCGGGCCCTGGGCTTCGGGGGCGCCAATGTGCGCGCGCTCTACCTGTCCGTGGAGCAGGAGATGCTGCGCAAGGAGCGCGAGGCCCGGGGTCCGGGTGCGCCGTCCGCCTGAGCGGCCACTCTGGACACCCCCTGGGGCGCGCCGCCCAACGGGCTCAGGCGCCCAGCATCAGGTCCGTGGGACCGAGGAACCGGTCCGCGGTGAGGCCCCGGGCGCGGGCCTCGGCGAGCAGCCGGTCCGCCTCCTTCATGCGCGGGGTCTCCGGCGGGCTGGGCGGGCCGATGATGTGCGTCAGCCACGGCTCCAGGCCCATGGCGTAGTTGCACAGCCGCGTGGCGCCCAACAGCTCGAGGATGCGCAGGCCCTCGGTCGCGTTGCTGCCCCGGCAGCGCCGGTTCTTCTCCAGCTTGCGGTCGCGCTTCTTCGGGAAGAGCGCCTCGAGCGTCCAGGTGTGCGGCGCGCCCTCGATCTCCGTGTTCATGAAGACCGTCTGGATGACGCCGAGGTTCTGCCGCATGTGCCGGTAGACCGAGTCATCCACGCACATGGAATCCGCGGCGAAGAGCAGCTGCTGCGAGCCCATGCGCACCACGTACGAAGACTTGGCGTGGCCGATGTCCCCGTGCTCGCCGAGGAAGGGCGCCGCGATGAGTTCGCCATCGGGAAGGGGGACGGACTCATAGGTGTCCAGCTCGAGCACGTTCTGGAAGCCCAGCGCGTGGGCCAGCAGCTTGGGCGAGTAGTCCCCCGTGAGGAAGCCATTGCAACGCGGCACCACCAGGTGGCCGATGCGGTGGCGCAGCCGCAACAGCGCGTCCACGGCCAGGTGGTCCGGATGGCTGTGGGTGATGAGCGCGTAGTCGATGCGCGGCGGCAATTCGTGGAAGGTGAGCCGCTCCATGCCCCCGCCGCTCGGGCGCGCGCTGATGACCGGATCCACGAGCAGGGTGACGCCCTTCCACTCCACCAGCACGCACGCATGTCCCAGGTAGCGCACGCGCGCCTGTTCCCCCGTCCAGGGGGTGTAGGTCGAGGGCGGGGCCTCGGTGAGCAGGGGCTTGAGCTGATCGTCGCTCGTGACGGCCGAACCGAGCACATCGCGCAGGTAGCCGAGCGGCTTGGGCGACAGGTCCGTCTCGAAGAGCCGGCTGATGCGCTCCTCGGCGAAGGGGATGGCCCAGTCGATCTGCCCGGGCTCCATCAGGTAGGGCGTCGTGAAGAGGTGGGGCCGGCTGGCGTCCGACTCCAGGGGCAGCAACCGCAGCGATTGCAGCTGGGGCTTGTGGTACGGGCCGCGGTACAGCGCGCCCTCCATCACCCGGACGAAGGGCCGGTTGGAGTAGTCATACGAGAGCTCGACCAGGCCCCGCAGCGGCTCGGGGAGCTTCTCGTAGAGGGGCTCGAGCGACTGGCCCTTGGCCTCGTCCATCAACCAGCCCTGGAAGTCCTCGAGGGACTCGGCCAGCTTCACCCGATCCGCCTGCGCCTCCTGCATCCGCTGCATCAGCGCCTTGACCTCGCCCGCGCGCTCCGGGGCGATGCCCACGAAGGTGCCACCGCTCAGCGCGGGATCCTTCGCCGCGCGCGCGTGGAAGTCCGGGTTCTGCAGGTAGGCCTTGAGCAGGGGCAACTGCGACTTGTGCACGTGCAGGCTGGCGGGAATGGGCGCCAGGTTCATCCACCACGCCGCCCAGTTCTGGACGAGCGGGGCGACGCAGGTGTGGTCAGCCAATCGGTAGGTGGGTTCGGACATGGTGGGGGTCACTCGCGGGGGGAAAAGGGAGACGGAAGGGGGCTCACGAGGCGCTGCGCCGGGTCTCGGACGGGGCCGGCTCTCGCTCGGTGCGCAGCTGGCCGGACTCGAGGTGCAGCAGACGATCCGCGACGGAGAAGTACCGGTCGTCGTGGCTGATCACCAGCACCGTCTTCCCGTCGCGCTTCATCTCCGGCAACAGCTCCTCGTAGAACACCTGCTTGAAGATCGGATCCTGGTCCGCGCCCCACTCGTCGAAGACGTAGATGGGACGGTCCTCCAGCCAGGCGGTGAGCAGGGCCAGGCGCTTGCGCTGGCCCTGGGACAGGGCGGTGGTGGAAAGCTGGCCGTCCTCTCCCAGCTTCACCTTGTGGTCCAGGTGCAGCCGCTCCAGGTAGCGCCGGGCCCTCGGCACCAGGTCCACCGGCGCGAGTCCCAGCAGTGAATCGAAGAGGTAGTAGTCGGAGAACACCGTCGAGAAGCACTGGCGCAGCTCCTCGCGGTTGTGCTCCGTGATGGGCACGCCATCGAGCCGCACCTCGCCGGACTCGGGGGCGTAGAGGCCCGTGACGAGCTTGGCGAGCGTCGTCTTGCCACTGCCATTGCCGCCCACCAGGAAGACGAGCTCCCCCGCGTTGAGCGTCAGGGTGATGGGCCCCAACGTGAAGCGGCTGTCCTCGCGCTCCCGGTGGTAGCTGTGGGTGACGTCCACCAGCTCCAGGCGCGCGCAGGAGGTCCGCGCGACGGGGCGCACCCTGACGGCTTCCTGCTGGCCCTCGCCCACCTGGGACAGCTGCTCCACCTTGCGCAACGACACCATGCCCCGGCTCAGGAAGGGGAGGTTCGCCATGAGGGCGTCCAGCGGCTGCTGCAGGTACAGCACCGTGAGCGTGTAGCTCACCAGCGAGCCCGCGCCACCGCCCGTTGGCAGCACGAAGAGCATCAGGCCGATGAAGGTGAAGAAGAGGAACATCCCCCAGTTGCTCGCCAGGGAGAAGAGCCCGAAGCCCCGCATGTTCATGCGCCGCAGCCCGGCGGTGGCCTCGGCCAGGTGCTTGTCGAGGAAGGCCTCGCGGCGGCCCGGGTGCAGCTTGAGCTCCTTCATGCCGTGGATGACGGCGCCAAAGTGCTTGTAGAGCCCGTCCTGCAGCTCCCGGCCAGCGCGGATGAAGCGGATGGCCCGCGACATGGGCAGCTGGTACGTCACGAAGCCCACACCCATGAAGCCCAGCAGCGCCAGGAACACGGACGGCGAGAGCCACGCCAGGTAGACGAGGCAGCCCACGAGGATGGCGGCGTTGCCGAGGATGTGTGGAATGCACATCAGGGTGCTCGCCAGGGTGTTCACATCGTCGGTGAGCACCGCGAGCAGCCGGTGCCCGCCAAACTCCTCCATCTGGCGCAGCGGGGTGGCGAGGATGCGCTGGACGAGCTCCATGCGCAGCTTCTGGAGCATGGCCTGCTGCAAGTCATTGAGCAGGATTTGAGAGGCCACCCGGGTGAGCAGCGCCACGAGCCCCACCCCGGCGAAGCGCAGGGCGGTGGTCGCGTCCGGGGCGGCCGAGCCCGCGAGCACGGCGTTGATGAGCGCGATGAGCCCCGCGCTGGCGGCGCCCGAGAGGACGCCGCACAGCACCGGGAGCACCAGGGCCCATTTCGAGCCCCGCAGGAAGAACGCGAGCAGCTTCATGGCGCCCTCGCGCTCGCTTCCGCCCGCTCCAGCAGCGTCCGCAGCCGCTCGGCCAGGGACTCCACGTGAGGCGGGGCGATGAGGCCAAAGTGATCTCCCGGCACCTCGTGCACCTCCACCTCCGAGGCCAGGGCGCCCCAGCCCAGGGTCTCTTCCAGACCCTCGCGAGGCCCCTCGGCCGCGCGCAGCAGGACGAGCGTCCCCGGGCTGGCCCCGGGCTGATACGCGCGGGAGGCGCGCAGGTTGCGCGAGAAGACACTCCACAGCTCGCGCAGCTCGGCACACGCCCGCGGAGGCAGGCCCGCGTCCGCGCCCGGCGTCCCGTCCAGCAGGGCCGCGAGCGCCTCCGCATCCACCTGGCCCAACAGTCCGGCCGCCTCGGGATTCAACCCCGCCAGGCGCGCGAGGTGGTCGGCGAACAGGAAACGCTCCTCGGCCCGGGACTCCGCCTCTTGCAGCCGGGGCGCGTCCTCGCGGCCCCGGGCGTCGATGACGACCAGCAGCGCCACCGTCTCGCCGCGCTGGCGCAACTGGCTCGCCATCTCGTAGGCCACGCGCCCGCCCATGGACCAGCCGCCCAGCAGGTAGGGCCCGTGGGGCTGTACCCCCTGGAGAGCGTCCACGTAGTGCGTGGCCAGGGCCGCCAGCGTGCCGGGGGCCTCCGGGCCCGTGGGGGCCTGCAAGCCGTAGAAGGGCTGCTCGGGATGCATCCGCCGGGACAGCTCCAGGTAGCACAGCACGCCGCCCCCCACCGGGTGCACGCAGAAGAAGGGCGTCCGGCCGGCACTCCCGCGCCGCAAGGGCACCAGCACCGAGCGCGAGGGCGCGCCCTCCTCGATGCGCCGGGCCAGCTTCTCCAGCGTGGGCGCCTCGAACAGGTCGATGACGGCCAGCTCCACACCGAAGGCCCCGTGGACCCGTGCCACCACCTGCGTGGCCAGCAGCGAGTGGCCTCCCAGCTCGAAGAAGTCGTCCTGGACGCCCACCCGCTCCACCTTCAACAGCTCCTGCCAGATGGCACCCAGCCGCCACTCGGTGTCCGTCCGTGGCGCCACATACGCATCCTCCGCCTGGGCCCGGACCGGCGCGGGTAGCGCCTCGCGATCCACCTTGCCGTTGGACGTGAGCGGCAGTTCCTCCATCACCACGAAGGCCGAGGGCACCATGTACTCCGGCAGCCGCTTCTCCAGGAAGCCCGCCAGCACCGACGCCTCCAGCGCATGCCCCGGACGCGCCACCCCGTACGCCACCAGCCGCTTGTCGCCCGGCCGCTCCTCGCGCGCCACCACCACGCACTCGCGCACCGAGGCGTGGGCGCCCAGGGCCGCCTCGACCTCGCCCAGCTCCACCCGGTAGCCGCGAATCTTGAGCTGGTGGTCCACCCGGCCGAGGAACTCGATGCGCCCATCCGCGAGCCAGCGCACCTTGTCCCCCGAGCGGTACACCCGCGCGCCCGGCGCCCCGAAGGCGTCCGGCACGAAGCGCTCGGCCGTCAGCTCCGGCCGGCCCAGGTAGCCGCGCGCCACGCTGTCACCGCCGATGTACAGCTCGCCCGGCACGCCCACCGGCACGGGCTGTCCCCGCGCGTCGAGCACGTACACCCGCACGTTGCCCAGCGGCCGGCCCAGCGGCACCGACAACGCCCCCGGCGCGCGCACGCCGCGCTCCACCCGGCCGGACAGCACGCCCACCGTCGTCTCCGTGGGACCGTAGTGGTTGAACACCTCGCACGTGGGCGACAGCGCATGCACCTGCTCCACCAGCGCCCAGTCCGCCACGTCCCCGCCCAGCACCAGGCGCTCGCGCGGCAGGAGCTTCTCCGCCCCCGGCGCCGCCAGCAGCGCGCCCAGGTGTGTGGGCACGATCTTCATGCCCCCCACCGCGTGCCGCTCGCCGAAGGCCCGCATCCGGCCTGGATCCGTCACCGTCTCCTTGTCCACCAGGTGCAGCGTGCCGCCCGCGCACAGCGTGGGGAAGATGGCCGTGTGGCCCAGGTCCGCCGCCAGCGTGGACACCGAGGCGAAGCTCGTGCCCGGCGCCAGCTCCAACCGGCGGGTGACACCCTCCACGTAGCACACGAGGTGCCGGTGCTCGATGCACACGCCCTTGGGCTGTCCCGTGCTGCCCGACGTGTAAAGCACATAGGCCAGGTTCTCCGGGCCCGCCTCGTTGACCGGCGCTTCCTCCGGCTGCGCCTCCAGCATCCCGTCGTCCGCGTCCATGCTCACGAGGAAGGCGCCCTGCGCGGGCAGCTCGTCCATCAGCGACTCCTGGGTGACGATGAGCTGCACCTTCGCGTCGCGCAGCACGTGCCGCAGCCGCTCCTGGGCATGCAGCTGGGCGGAGTCCAGGGCCACGTAGGCGCCGCCCGCCTTGAGGATGCCCAGCAGCCCCACCAACGCGTGCACCGAGCGCTCCACGAACAGGCCCACCCGCGTCTCGGGCTTCACGCCCAGCACGCGCAGGTAGTGCGCGAGCTGGTTGGCCCGCCGCTCCAGCTCGCCGTAGGTGAGCTGTCCATCCGAGGCCACCACCGCCACCGCCTCGGGCGCGCGCGCCGCCTGCTCCGCGAACAGCTCATGGAAGCAGCGCGCGGGGTAGGGGGCCCGGGTGTCGTTCCACGCCACGAGCAGCTGGTGCCGCTCGGGCTCGGACAGGAGCGGCAGCGCGGAGAGCCGCTGCTCGCCCGCCGTGGCCACCACCGCCTCCAGCACCCGCTGGAAGTGCAGCGCCATGCGCTCCATCGTCGCCGCGTCGAACAGGTCCATGCTGTACATCCACGAGCAGTGCAGGCCCTCGTCCGAGGGGCTCACCAGCACCGTGAGGTCCAGCTTCGCCGTGGCCGGGTCCACCGCGTCGAAGGCCATGCGCAGCCCGGGCAGCTCCACCACGGAAGTGGACATGTTCTGCAGCACCAGCTTCACCTGGAAGAGCGGCGCGTGCGCGCGGCTGCGCTCGGGGTTGAGCGCCCGCACCAGGTCCTCGAAGGGCAGATCCTGGTGCGCGTAGGCGTCCAGGGCCTCCTGGCGCGTCTGGGCGAGCAGGGCGCGGAAGCTCGGGTCGCCCTCCAGGCGCAGGCGCAGGACGAGCTGGTTGACGAAGAAGCCGATGAGGCCCTCGGTGCGCGCGTGGTCGCGGTTGGCCACGTCCGTGCCCACCAAGAGGTCCGTCTGGCCGCTGTAGCGGTGCAGCAGCGACTGGAAGGCGGCCATCAGCGTCATGAAGAGCGTGGCACCCTCGCGCTGGGAGAAGGCCTCCAGGGCGTCCGCCAGCGACCTGGGCAGGAGCGTCAGGTGGGTGGCGCCCCGGTAGGAGCGCACGGCGGGACGGGGCCGGTCCGTGGGCAGCTCCACCACCGTGGGCGCGCCCTCGAGCCGCTCGCGCCACCACGCCAGGCGCGACTCCAGCACCTCGCCGCGCAGCCACTCGCGCTGCCAGAGCGCGTAGTCCGCGTACTGGAGGCCGAGCGGGGGCAGCGGCGAGGCCTGGCCCTGGCGGAAGGCCTCGTAGAGCGCCGCCATCTCCCGCACCAGCACCCCCATGGACCAGCCGTCCGAGATGATGTGGTGCATCGTGAGCAGCAGCACCTGGCGCGTGTCCCCGAGCCGCACCACCGTGGCGCGCACGAGCGAGCCCGTGGCCAGGTCGAACGGCCGCTGCGCCTCCGTCAGACCCAGGCGCCGCGCCTCCTCCTCGCGCGCCTCGGCGGGAAGGTCCCTCAGGTCCACCAGCGACAGGGAGAGGGTGGCCTCGGGGAGGATGACCTGCACGGCCTCGCCGCGCTCGGCGCGGAAGACGGTGCGCAGCGATTCATGACGGGCGAGCAGCGCGTCGAAGGCCCGCCGCAGCGCCTCCAGGTCCAGCACTCCGTCCAGCCGCAGGCCCGTGGGGATGTTGTAGTAGGGCGTCCCGGGCTCGAGCTGATCGAGGAACCACAGGCGCTGCTGGGCGAAGGACAGCGGCAGCGGCTCGGTGCGCTCCGTGGGCCGAGGCGCGGGGCCCTCATTTCCCGGCGAGGCCGTCTTGCCGAGCGCGGCCTCGAGCCGCCCGGCCAGCGTCTCCACCGTGGGCGCCTCGAAGAGGGTGCGCAGGGGGAGCTCCACGCCGAAGCGGGCGCGGATGCGCGAGGCCACCTGGGTGGCCAGCAGCGAGTGTCCGCCCAGCTCGAAGAAGTTGTCCTGGATGCCCAACTGCTCGAGCTCCAACAGCTCCTTCCACATGGCGACCAGGGCCTCCTGCAGGGGCGTGCCCGGGGCGACCCGGCCCACGCTCTCGGGCTGGTGCTCCGCGCCGGGCTCCGGCAGCGCCTCGCGATCCACCTTGCCGCTGGAGGTGAGCGGCAGCGCCGCCAGGGGCACGAAGACGGAGGGCACCATGTACTCGGGCAGCTTCGCCTTGAGGTGGGCGCGCAGCGCGGACGCCTCGACGCTCTGGCCCTCGCGCGCCACCGCGTAGGCGACGAGCCGCTTGTCGCCGGACGCCCCTGTACGCGCCACCACCACCGCCTCGCGCACCGCCGGGTGATCGAGCAGCACCGTTTCCACCTCGCCCGGCTCGATGCGGTAGCCGCGCACCTTCACCTGGAAGTCGCTCCGGCCCAGGTACTCGAGCTGGCCGTCCGCCAGCCAGCGCACCCGATCTCCCGTGCGGTAGAGCCGCGCGCCCGGCGCGCCCCCGGCCTCGGGGATGAAGCGCTCGGCCGTCAGCTCCGGCCGGCCGAGGTAGCCGCGAGCCACGCCCTCGCCGCCGATGCACAGCTCGCCCGGCACGCCCACCGGCACCGGCAGGCCGCGCGCGTCCAGCACGCACACCCGCACGTTGGCGAAGGGCCGGCCGATGGTGACCCGCCCCGCGTCCAACGCGTCCGTGAGCGTGGCGCAGATGGTGGTCTCCGTGGGGCCATACGCATTGATGAACCGGCGGCCCGCGCTCCAGCGCGCCACCAGCTCCGGAGTGCACGCCTCGCCCGCGGACACCACCGTCTCCAGGGACTCGAGGCCCTCGGGCGACAGCTGCGCCAGCACCGAGGGCGTGAGGGTGACGGCGGTGATGGCCCGCTCGCGCAGCACCTTCTCCAGCGGCGCGCCCGGCATCAGCTCCTCGCGGGGCGCGAGGCACAGCTCCGCGCCCGCGAGCAGCGTGGGGAAGATCTCCCACACCGAGGCATCGAAGGCCGTGGAGAAGAACTGGAGCACCCGGCCACCGGGCCGCAGCCCCAGGGCGTCGATCGCGTGCAGGGCCGTGTTCACCAGACCCCGGTGGTGCAAGAGCGCGCCCTTGGGACGGCCCGTGCTGCCCGAGGTGTAGATGACATAGGCGAGCCGCGCCTCGTCGCCCTCCTCGGCCAGGTTCTCCTCGGACTCGCGCTCCACGCGGCTCCAGTGCTCGTCCATCAGGAAGACGTGCCCGCGCCGCTCCAGCAGCACCTCGCACGCCGAGTCCGTGAGCACCACGGGCGCGAACGCATCCGAGGCGATGAGGTCCAACCGCTCGGCGGGCAGGCTTGGATCCAGCGGGAGCCAGGCGCCGCCGGCCTTGGCCGTGGCGAGCAGGGCCACGATGAGCTCCGGCGAGCGCTCCAGGCACACGCCCACGAGCACCTCGGGCCCCACGCCCAGCCGACGCAGGTGCCGGGCGAGCTGGTTGGCGCGGGCGTTGAGCGCGCCATAGGTGAGCGTCTCGTCCCCGAAGCGCAGCGCCACCGCGTCTGGCGTGCGGCGCACCTGGGCCTCGAAGAGGACATGCGCCAGGGCGGGCCGGGGCAGCTCGCGCGACACCGGCGCGCCCCGCGCCGCCAGCGCCCGCGCCTCGTGCTCGGTGAGCAGGGGCACGTCGACGCCCCGCGCCGCCGGACGGGCACACACGCCCTCGAGCAGCACCTGGAACTGGTCCACCCGCCGGGTGATGGTGGCCGCGTCGAACAGGTCGGTGTTGTACTCGAGACTGCCGGCCAGGCCCTCGGGCAGCTGCACCATGGACAGGGCCAGGTCGAACTTCGCCAGGTGGCTCTCGGCCGCCAGCGGGCGCAGCGTGAGGCCCTGGACCGCCACCGCGCGCGGCTGGGGTTGATCCAACACGAACCACACCTGGAAGAGCGGACCGTGGCTCAGGTCCCGCTCCGGTTGCAGGTGCTCCACCAGCGTCTCGAAGGGCAGATCCTGGTGCGCCTGGGCCTCCAGGACGGTGGTGCGCACCTGGGCGAGCAGCTCGCGGAAGGTGAGCGCGGGCGACAGGCGCGAGCGCAACACCAGCGTGTTGACGAAGAAGCCGATGAGGCCCTCGGTCTCCGCGAAGCGGCGCCCGGCGATGGGCGAGCCCACGGCCAGGTCCTCCTGCCCCGACACGCGGTGCAACAGGAGCTGCCACGCGGCCAGCAGGAACATGTAGGGCGTGACGCCCTCGGCCTGGCAGAGGGCCTGGAGGGACTCGGACAGGGCGCGGGGCAGCTGGAAGGCGACGCTGGCGCCTCGGAAGGTGCGCATGGGCGGCCGGGGACGATCCACCGGCAGGGCCAGCAGGCCCGGCATGCCCTGGAGCCGCTCGGTCCACCAGGACAGCTGCCGCTCCAGCTCCTCGCCCCGCAGCCACTGGCGCTGCCACAGGGTGTAGTCCGCGTACTGCACGCTCAGCGCGGGCAGCGGCGAGGGCTTGCCCTGGGAGAACGCGCCGTAGAGCGCCGCCATCTCCCCCACCAGCACGTTCATGGACCAGCCATCCGAGATGATGTGGTGCATGACGAGCACCAGCACGTGCTCGGTGTCCGACAGCCGCACGAGCGTGGTGCGCAGGAGCGGCCCCGTCGTCAGCTCGAAGGGCCGGAGCACCTCCGCCTCGAAGCGCCGCTGGGCCTCGGCCTCGCGCTCGGCGGCGGGCAGGGCGCCCAGGTCCACGCGGGTGAGGGTGACGGGCGCGGGCGGGGCGATGACCTGGACGGCCGTGTCCTCATGCGCCTGGAAGGTGGTGCGCAGGGACTCGTGGCGGTGCACCAGCTCGGTGAAGGCGCGCTCCAGGGCGCCGATGTCCAGCGGACCCTCCAGCCGCAGCGCCGAGGGCAGGTTGTAGAGCGACGTGCCGGGCTCCAACTGCTCGAGGAACCACAGGCGCCGCTGGGCGAAGGACAGAGGCGGAGGCGCGTCACCCCGGGGCTGGGGCGCGAGGGACGGCGCGGTGGGTGCCTGGGGCGCGGCGCGCTGCCGGGCACGCAGTTGCTTGAGGAGCAGATCGCGCTTCTCGGGGGGGAGGCTGGCCAGACGCTGGGAGATGTCGCTCATGTCGAGGGGGGACTTGGGAAGGAAGGGCTCACGCCCGGGAGGGCGCGGAATGGAGGGTGGCCCGCACACCGAAGCGGGGGCGGTAGGTGTTGGAGGCCAGGGGGACGATGGGGTGGCCGGGCACGAGCCGGGCCTGGAAGCGGGGCAGGAGCGTGGCGAGCACCGCGGTGATGAGCAGCAGCGTGTAGTGGTTGCCGATGCACAGCCGCTGGCCGCCCCCGAAGGGCAACCAGGCGTGGCGGTGGCGGCCCTCCTTGCGCTCGGGAAGGAAGCGCTCCGGGTCGAAGCGCTCGGGCTCCTCCCAGACGGAGGGGTGGCGGTGCAGCAGGTAGGGGGAGAGCACCACCAGGCCGCCGCCTCGAATGGTGAAGCCCCCGAGCTGCTCGTCCTCCTGGGCGCGGCGCATGAACCGCCAGGCGGGCGGGTAGAGGCGCAGCACCTCCTCCACCACCGCGCGCGTGTAGCGCAGCGCATGCAGGGACTCGCCATCCGCGGGGCGTCCGCCCAGCACCGTGGCCAGCTCCTCGCGCACGCGCCGCTCCACCTCGGGGTGGCTCATGAGCGCGTACCACGTCCACGCGAGCGCCACCGACGTGGCCTCGTGGCCGCCGATGAGCAGGGACACCAGCTCGTCGCGCACCTCGGTGTCCGTCATGGCCTCGCCGCTGGCGTCCCGGGCCTCCAGCAGCATGCCGAGGATGTCCTCGCCGGGGCCGGGGTGGGCGCGGCGCCGGGCGATGAGGGTGTACAGGGACGCGTCCAACGCCTCCACCGAGGCGAGGAAGCGCCGGGCCCGCGAGGGGGGCAGGCGCAGCCGCCGCATCGCGACCTTCCAGAGCGAGTCGCGGGCCGAGCCATGGCTGTTCTGGGAGAAGAAGGCCACGCACGCGCGCAGGCTCTCCTGGTCGTCATATACGTCCCGGGAGAAGAGCGAGGCCCCCAGCAGCGTGGGCACGAGCTGGCGCATGTGCTCCAGCACATCCACCGGCTCGCCCGTGCGCACGGCCTCCTCCCAGCGCGCCGCGAACAGCCCGGTGCCCTCGGCGAGGCCCGCCGCCATCGCCACCAGCCGGGGGCGGTGGAAGGTGGGCTGCACCATGCGGCGCTGGCGCAGCCAGAAGTCCCCGCCGCTCTGGAACAGGCCGTTGCCCATCACCCGGTTGGGCGGCTTGTGCGGCGCGGGGTAGTTGCGCGCGTTGTCCACCAGCACGTGCCGCGCATGGTCCGGGTGGGCCAGCAGGTACATGGGGCCGTGGACACTGTTGAAGTGGACGATGTCCCCGTGGCGTTGCCAGGCGCGGATGAGCAGGCCCAGGGGATCCGTCACCTCGGTGTTGAGGCGCAGCAGCCAGTGGCCCCGGGGGCCGGGCGGCGGCGGGGCGTGGGTCGTGAGGGAGGTCGTCATTCCTGGGACTCCGCCTCGTCGGTGCCGGACGCGGTGGCGGCCAGGAGTTGTTGGAGCTCGTCGCCCTCGAGCCCCTCCAGCGCGTCCATCATCGACGCCAGCTCGTCGCCGGGCACCTGGGCCATGGCCTCGAGGATGCGCAGGGCGAGCGTGGCCACCGTGGGCGCCTCGAAGAAGTCCTTGAGCGGCAGCTCCACCTGGAAGGCCTGGCGCAGGCGCGACACGAGCTTCGTGGCCAGCAGCGAGTGGCCACCGAGCGACAGGAAGTCGTCGTGGATGCCCACGCGCTCCACGCCCAGCACCTCCGCCCAGAGGGCGGCCACCTCCCGCTCCAGGTCATCGCGCGGGGCGACGTACCCGGCCGAGGGCGCGCGGGCCCCTTCCGGCGCGGGCAGGGCCTTGCGGTCCACCTTGGCGTTGGCCGTGAGCGGCAGGGTCTCGAGCACCACCAGCGCCGAGGGGCACATGTACTCGGGCAGCCGCTCCTGGAGGAAGGCGCGCAGCTCGGCGGCGTCGAGCCGCTCGTCCGCGCGGGGCACGGCGTACACCACCAGGCGCTTGTCGCCGGGCGAGTCCTCGCGCACCACCGCCACCGCCTCGCGCACCCGGGCGTGGCGCGAGAGCGCCGCCTCCACCTCGCCGAGCTCGATGCGGTAGCCGCGCACCTTCACCTGGTTGTCCAGGCGGCCGAGGAACTCCAGCACCCCGTCCTCGCGCCAGCGCGCCAGGTCTCCCGTGCGGTAGAGCCGGGCGCCCGGCTCCGAGGCGAAGGGGTGGGGCACGAAGCGCTCGGCGGTGAGCTCCGGACGCGACAGGTAGCCGCGCGCCAGGCCCTCGCCGCCGATGTACAGCTCGCCGGGCACGCCCACGCCCACGGGGGCCAGGCCCGCGTCCAGCAGGTACACCTGGGTGTTGGCCAGCGGCGAGCCGATGGGCACGGTGGCGCCCACCTGCTCGGGCCGAGTCATCCGGTGGCAGGACGTGAAGAGCGTGCCCTCGGTGGGGCCGTAGCACGCGGTGACGGGGATGCCATACCGCTCCAGCACCCGGCGCACGTGCGGCGCGCTCACCACGTCACCACCCGTGAGCAGTTGGCGCACGCCCGCGAGCCCCTCGGGCTTCAGGTCCACCATCTGCGAGAACAGGCCCGCGGTCAGGTGCAGCGTCGTCACCCGGTGGCGGGTGAGCACCTGGGTGAGCAGGTCCAGATCGCTCGGGGACTCGGGCGGGAAGACGACGAGGCGCCCGCCGAAGAGCAGCGGACCCCACACCTCGAGCGTGGAGGCATCGAAGGAGATGGGGGCGATGAGAAGGAAGGTCTCCTCGGGCCCCAGGCGCGCGTAGTCGTTGCCGTGGAGCAGCCGCATGACGGCGCGGTGCTCGATGGCGACGCCCTTGGGCCGGCCGGTGCTGCCCGACGTGAAGTCCACATAGGCCAGGTGGCGCGAGGTGACCCCCGATGCGGGGGCCGTGGTCGGCTCGCCTTCCACGTCCCACGCCTCCACCCACAGCCGGGGCAGGGACGCGGGGATGGGCAGCCGCTCGCCCAGCACGCGCGAGGAGAGCAGCAGCCGCGGCGGTGCGTCCTCCAGCATCTGGGCCAGTCGCTCCGTCGGGTACGAGGCATCCAGGGGCAGGTAGGCTCCGCCCGCCTTGAGGATGCCGAGCAGCGCGACGATGAGCTCCACCGAGCGCTCCAGGCACAGCGCCACGAGCGCGTCCGGCCCCACACCGAGCGCGCGCAGCCGGTGCGCGAGCTGGTTGGCGTGGGCGTCCAGTTCCCGGTAGGTGAGCCGCCGCTCGCCGAACTCCAGCGCGATGGCCTCGGGCCGCAGGGCCACCTGCTGCTCGAAGAGGTGGTGGAGGCAGGCCTCGCCCGGGAAGTCCGTGCGCGCGGGATTCCACTCCGCCAGCACCTGGTGGCGCTCGGCCTCGGACAGGAGGGTGACGTCCCCGAGGCGCGTGTGCGCCGGCGCCGTGAGGGCCGCGAGGGCGTGGCGCCAGTGGCCCAGCACCCGCTCCAGGCCCGAGCGCTCGAAGCGCGCCGTGTCGTAGACGGCCCGCAGGCGCAGCGCCTCGCCCGGCAGCACCGAGAGCGTGAGCGCGTAGTTGGTGGCCTCGAAGCCGTGCACGTCCTCCACCCGGAGCGCCGAGGAGGACAGCGCCGAGGCGTCCAGCGGGTAGTTCTCGAAGACGACGAGCGACTCGAAGAGCGGCGTGCCCCGGGGCACCTGGCTCCAGCCCTGCACCTGCACGAGCGAGGCGTGCTCGTACGCGCGCCGCTCGACCTGCGCCGCCTGGAGCGCCTGGAGCCAGGGCACGAGCGCCGAGGCGGCCGGGGGAATGCGCACGCGCGTGGGCAGGGTGTTGATGAAGACGCCCACCATGGTCTCGGCGCCGGGCAGTTCCGGCGGCCGGCCCGCGACGGTGTTGCCGAAGACGACGTCCCGCTCACCGCCGTGGTGCGAGAGGACGAGCGCCCACGCGGCCAGGGCGAGCGTGTTCGTGGTGAGCTGGTGGCTCCGGGCGAAGGCCTGGAGCGAGGCGGTGGCCTCGGGGGACAGGTCCAGCTCCAGCAGGGCCTGCGCGGGGGCGTCGCTCCGGCCCGCCGCGCGGGTGTCGGCTGGCAGCGGCGTGGGCGAGGTGAAGCCCGCAAGGTCCGCGCGCCACCAGGCCTCGTCCGCCCGGGCGTCGCGGCGGGCCAGCCAGGCGATGTAGTCGCGGAAGGGCATCGGCGGCACCAACGCGGGCTCCCGGCCCGCGCACAGGGTGGCGTACAGCGAGAACACCTCGCCAATGAGCACCCCGAGGCTCCAGCCGTCCACCAGCAGGTGGTGGTGGCTCCAGAGGAAGCGCCAGGTGTCCTCGGTCAGCCGCACCGCCGTCAGGCGCGTGAGCGGGGCCCGGCTCAAGTCGAAGCCCCGCGTCTTCTCCTCCTGGGTCAGTCGCGCGAAGCGCTCCGTATGTTCGGAGGCGGGCAGCTCGCGCCAGTCGTGCCACGCGAAGGGCAGCTCGGCGCGCGCGTGCACCACCTGGAGCGGCGACTCCAGTCCCACCCAGTGGAAGGAGGAGCGCAGGAGCGCGTGCCGCGCGAGGCACGTCTTCCACGCCTGGAGGAAGCGCTCCAGGTCGAGCCCGCCGCGCACCGTCCACGCGAGCTGCTCGAAGTACGCCCCGGACTCGGGGGCGAGCATGGCGTGGAAGAGCATGCCCTGCTGCGTGGGCGACAGCGGGTAGATGTCCTCGATGTCCGTCCCGGTGCGCGAGACGAGCGCCTCGAGCGAGTCCGGGGTGAGCGGCGCCAGGGGGAAGTCGCCCGGGGAGAACCAGCGGGCGTCATCGGAGTGACGCTCGGCGAGGTAGTCGCGCAGGTGGTGCAGGAAGCGCCCGGCGAGCCGCTCGATGGTGGCGGCGGTGTGCAGGTGCGTGCTGTAGCCGAACTCCACCCGCAGACGGCCCTCCAGCACCGAGCCGTTCACCTCCAGGACGTGGAAGCGCGTGCCCTCGGGCGCGGTGAGCGGGCCGATGGGCTCGGCGGCGAGCGAGAAGAAGCGGCTCGCGGCCACGGTGGCGTCCAGCTGGCCAAGGTAGTTGAAGGCCACCTGGGCGGCGGGCAGCGCGGCGAGCCGGGCGGCCGTCTCCGGCGGACCCATCCACCGCAGCAGGCCGTGACCGAGACCGTGGTGTGGCAGCGGGCGCGAGGCGTCACGCACGGCGCGCAGCCGCTCGCCCGCCGAGGCGTCCCGGGGCACGGGCAGCAACAGCGGCGCCACCGAGGTGAACCAGCCCACCGTGCGGCTCAGGTCCATGTCCGCGAACAGCTCCTCGCGGCCATGGCCCTCCACGTCGACGAGCACCTGCTCCCGCTCCGTCCACTCGGACAGCGCCTGGGCGAGCGCCGCCAGCAGCAGCTCCTGGATCTGGACGCGCCAGGCGGCGGGCGCCTCGCGCAGGAGCAGCGCCGTCTCCTCGGCGGTGAGCGCCACGGACACGGCGCGCTCGGAGGCGCGGGTGTTGGGGCCGGTGGCATCGGTGGGCAGGGGCGCCATGTGTCGGCGGGCCTCGGCCTCCCAGAAGCGGCCCGCCTCGGTGGCGAGCGCCTCCGCGTGGGCATGGGCCTCCAGGCGCCGGGCCCAGGCCTGGAAGGACGTGCTCTTGGGCGGCAACACTCCCCCGGACTCGCCCCGCTCCAACTGGAGGTAGGCGGACTCCAGGTCCTCCAGCAGCACGCGCCAGGACACGGCGTCCACCGCGAGGTGGTGCACGGAGAGCAACAAACGCTGCTCCCCGGCGTCGAGCTGGAAGAGGACCGCGCGCAGCAGCGCGGGCTCGGCGAGCACGAAGCCCGCCTGGACGCGGGTGGCCTCGGCCTCCAGGGCGGCGATGCGCTCGGCGGCGGGCAGGGCGGTGAGGTCCACCTCCTGGAGCTGGAAGGAGGCCTCCTCGGGGCTCACCAGGTCCTGCGCCCACGCGCCGTCCACCTCGCGCAGCCGCAGCCGCAGGGCGTCGTGGTGGCCGAGCAGCCGCCGCAGCGCCGCCTCCAGCCGCGAGGCCACGAGCGGCGTGCGCGTGGCCAGGAGCACGGACTGGTTGAAGTGGTGGGCGTGCGCCGCGTCCTGCGCGAACAGGTAGCGCTGGATGGGCGTGAGGGGCACGGGGCCCGTGAGCGGACCCTGCTCGGCGCCGGACAGGGCCTCGGCCTTCACCACCCGCGCGAGCTGGGCCACCGTCTGGTGCTGGAAGAGATCGCGCGTGGCGAACACCAGGCCCGCCTGCCGGGCCCGCGCCACCACCTGGATGCTGATGATGGAGTCGCCGCCCAGGGCGAAGAAGTTGTCGTGCGCGCCCACGCGCTCCACGCCGAGCACCGCCGCCCAGAGGTCGGCCAGGCGCCGCTCGGTGCCCTTCTGGGGCTCCACGTAGGTGACACGCCGCTCGTCCCCGGAGGCGTCCGGTGCGGGCAGGGCCTTGCGGTCCACCTTGCCATTGGAGTTGAGGGGCAGGGCCGCGAGGGGCACGAAGACCGCGGGCACCATGTACTCGGGCAGCGTCTCCCCCAGGAAGACGCGCAGCGTCAGGATGTCCATCGCCTCGCCCTCGCGCGCCACCACGTAGGCGACGAGCCGCTTGTGGCCCGGCACGTCCTCGCGCGCCATCACCAGGGCCTCGCGCACCCGGGGGTGGCGCCGCAGGACGGACTCCACCTCGCCCGGCTCGATGCGGAAGCCGCGCACCTTCACCTGGAAGTCGGCGCGGCCCTGGTACTCGAGCTCGCCGTGAACGAGCCAGCGCACCATGTCGCCCGTGCGGTACAGGCGCGCGCCCGGCTCGGTGGCGAAGGGATCCGGCACGAAACGCTCCGCGGTGAGCTCCGGCCGGCCAAGGTAGCCGCGCGCCACGCCCGCGCCGCCGATGTACAGCTCGCCGGGCACGCCCACGGGTACGGGCCGCAGGGCCTCGTCCAGCACGTACGCGCGCACATTATGGAAGGGCCGGCCCAGGGTGACGCGCCGCGCGTCCACGTCCGTGTTGACGGTGGCGCACACGGTGCACTCGGTGGGGCCGTAGGCGTTGACGAAGCGCCGCCCCGGCTTCCAGCGCGCCACCAGCTCCGGTGCGCACGCCTCGCCCGCGGCGATGAGCGTGCGCACGCCCGCGAGCCCCTCGGGCTCGAGCTGCGCGAGCACCGACGGCGTGAGCTTGAGCGTGGTGATGGCCTGGGCGCGCACCACCTCGAGCAGCGGCGCGCCCGGCATCAACTCCTCGCGCGAGGCCATGACCAGGCATGCCCCGGACAGCAGCGCGGGGAAGAACTCGGACACCGAGGCGTCGAAGCCCACGGAGAAGAACTGGAGCAGGCGCCGGCCGGGCCCCAGCTCCATGAAGTCCGCCGTCTGGAGCGCCGTGTTGGTGAGGCCCCCGTGGGTGAGCAGCGTGCCCTTGGGCTGGCCCGTGCTGCCCGACGTGTAGATGACGTAGGCGAGGCTGTCCGCCGTGAGCGCCGTGTCCAGGTCCTCGGTGGACTCATGGGCGAGCCGCGGCGCGTGCTCGTCCAGGAGGATGACCTCGCCGCGCCGGTCCACCAGGTGCTCCAGGGACGAGTGCGTGAGCAGCACCGGCGCCCACGCGTCCGTGGTCAGGAAGGACAGACGCTCGGCGGGCAGGGTGGGGTCCAACGGCAGCCAGGCGCCTCCCGCCTTGGGGATGGCGAGCAGCGCCACCGCCAGCTCCACCGAGCGCTCCAGGCAGACGGCCACGAGCACCTCGGGGCCCACGCCCAGGCGGCGCAGCCGGTGCGCGAGCTGGTTGGCGCGCGCGTTGAGCTCCGCGTAGGTGAGCGTCTCGGCGCCGAAGCACACGGCGGGCGCGGCGGGCGCGCGGCGCGCCTGGGCCTCGAAGAGGCGGTGGACGAGCGCGGGCGCGGGCAGCTCGCGCCGGGCCTGGTTCCACTCGACGAGCACCCGCTGGCGCTCGGCCGCCGTGAGCAGGGGCAGCTCGGACACGCGCGTGTCCGGCGCGGCCACCACGCCCTCGAGCAGCACGCGCAGGTGCCCGGCCATGCGCACGAGCGTGCTCTCGTCGAACAGGTCCGTGTTGTAGTCGAAGTGGCCGTGGATGCCCTCGGGCCCGTCGGTGAGGAAGAGCGTCAGGTCGAACTTGGCCACGTCCGCCTGGGCGTCCACCATGCTCAAGGACAGCGCCGAGGTGGAGAAGTCCTCCAGCCGGGGCTTGTCCAGGGAGAACCACACCTGGAAGAGCGGGGCGTGGCCCAGGTCGCGCTCGGGCCGCAGCTCGTCCACCAGCTTCTCGAAGGGGATGTCCTGGTGGGCGTACGCGCCCAGCGTCGTCTCCCGCACCCGGGGCAACAGCGCGCGGAAGGAGGGGTTGTCCTCCAGCCGGGTGCGCAGCACGAGCGAGTTGACGAAGAAGCCGACCAGGCCCTCCAGCTCCGCGAGCCGGCGGCCGGCGATGGGCGAGCCCACGCTGATGTCTCCCTGGCCGCTGTGGCGGTGCAGCAGCACCTGGAAGGCCGCCAGCACGAGCATGAAGGGCGTGACGCCCTCGCGCTGGGCGAGTCCCTTGAGCGCGAGCGACAGCGCCCCGGACAGGCGCACCGGGACGGAGGCGCCCCGGAACGTCTGGACCGCCGGCCGGGGCCGGTCATGGGGCAGCGCCAGCACCGCGGGGGCGCCGGCGAGCTGCCGCGTCCAGTACCCGAGCTGGCGCTCCAGCTCCGCGCCCGTCAGCCACTGGCGCTGCCACAGCGCGTAGTCCGCGTACTGCACCGCCAGCTCCGGCAGCGGCGAGGGCCGGCCCTGGGCGAACGCCTCGTACAGCGCGCTCATCTCCTGGATGAGCACGGTGATGGACCAGCCATCCGAAACGATGTGGTGCAGGACGACCACCAGCACGTGCTCCGTGTCCGCGAGTCGCACGAGCGTGGTGCGCAGCAGCGGACCCGTGGCCAGCTCGAAGGGCCGTTCGGCCTCTTGCCGCGCCAGCCGCAGGGCCTCGGCCTCGCGCGCCTCGGCGGGCAGCGCGCCCACGTCCACCCGCGCGAGCTTCAAGGCCCCCGGCGCGTGGATGACCTGACGCGCCAGTCCGCCCTGGGCCTCGTAAGTGGTGCGCAGCACCTCGTGCCGGCGCACCAGCTCCGCGAGGCAGCGCTCCAGGGCCGCCACGTCCAGCGCGCCCCGGATGCGCAGCGCCGCGGGCATGTTGTACGTGGAGCGCCCGGGCTCCAACTGCTCGAGGAACCACAGCCGCTGCTGCGCGAAGGACAGGGGCAGCAGCTGCTCGCGTGAGGCGCGCGCGAGGGGCGGCGGTTGGGCGTCGCGCGGGGCGCCGCCCGAGTCCTCCAGCCGCCGGGCCAACTGCTCCAGGGTGGCCGACTCGAACAGCTCGCGCAGGGGCAGCTCCACGCCGAAGCGGGCGCGGATGCGCGAGGCCACCTGCGTGGCCAGCAGCGAGTGGCCGCCCAGGGCCATGAACTCGTCGTGCGGGCCCACGCGCTCCAGGCCCAGCACCTCGCTCCAGATCTCCGCCAGCCGCCGCTCGGTGTCCGTGCGGGGGCCGACGTACTCGGCCGAGGCCGTGGCCTCTTGTCCCTCCGGGGAGGGCAGCGCCTGGCGATCCACCTTGCCGCTCGTCGTCAGCGGCAGCGCCTCCAGGAGCACGAAGGCCGCGGGCACCATGTACTCGGGCAGCCGCGAGCGCAGCGCGGTGCGCAGCGCCTGGGGCTCCACCTGTTGGCCCTCGCCCGGCACCACGTACGCGACCAGCCGCTTGTCTCCGGGCACGTCCTCACGCGCCACCACCACGGCCTGGGCCACCGCCGGGTGCTCGCCGAGCACCGACTCCACCTCGCCCAATTCGATCCGGAAGCCGCGCAGCTTCACCTGCTCGTCCCGCCGTCCGAGGAACTCCAGCTCCCCGTCCTCGCGCCACCGCACCATGTCTCCGGTGCGGTAGAGCCGCGCGCCGGGCTCGGTGGCATGGGGGTGGGGCACGAAGCGCTCGGCCGTCAGCGCCGGCTGGCCGAGGTAGCCCCGGGCCACGCCCGCGCCGCCCACGTACAGCTCGCCCGCCACACCCGCGGGCACCGGCCGCCCGTGCGCGTCCAGCACGTACACCTGCACCTGGGGCAGGGCCCGGCCGATGCCGAGCCGCTCGGGGCGCACGGGGCCACTGACGGTGGCGCAGACCGTGACTTCCGTGGGGCCGTAGGCGTTGAGCAGCGCGCGGCCCTGGGACCAGCGCCGCGCCAGCTCCGGCGTGCACGCCTCGCCCGCGGAGATGACCGTCTCCAGCCGGGGCAGGCCGTGCGACTCGAGCTGCGCGAGCACCGAGGGCGTCAGCGTCACCGCGGTGATGGCCTCGCGCTCCAGCAGCGCGCGCAGGGGCTCGCTGGGCAGCAGCTCCTCCTGGCGCGCCAGGCACAGGCACGCGCCCGCCACCAGCGTGGAGAACACCTCGGCCACCGAGGCGTCGAAGCTCGCGCTGGCGAACTGGAGCACCCGGCTGTCGGGCCGGTAGCCGTGGGCCCGGGCCACCTGCCACGCCGTGTTGGCCAGGCCCCCGTGGGTGAGCAGCGTGCCCTTGGGCCGGCCCGTGCTGCCCGACGTATAGATGAGGTAGGCGAGGTGGTCCGCCCCGACGAGCGTCTCCAGATCCTCCTCGGACTCGCGCTCCACGCGCTCTGCGTGCTCGTCCATGAGGAAGACGTAGCCCGTGCGATCCAACAGGTGCTCCAGCGAGGAGTCCGTGAGCAGCACCGGCGCCATGACGTCCGAGGCGATGTACGACAGGCGCTCCTCGGGCAGGGAGGGCTCCAACGCCAGCCAGGCGCCACCGGCCTTGAGGATGGCGAGCATCGCCACCACGCGCTCCACGGAGCGCTCGAGGAACAGGGCGACGCGCACCTCGGGCCCCACGCCCAGGCGGCGCAGGTGCCGGGCGAGCTGGTTGGCGCGCGCGTTGAGCTCCGCGTAGGTGAGTGCCTCCGTGCCCAGGCGCACCGCGGGGGCGTCGGGCGCGCGGCGGGCGTGCGCCTCGATGAGCTGGTGGGTGAGTGCCTCGGGGCGCGCGCCGGGCGTGGTGCTCCACGCGCCGAGCACCTGCTCGCGCTCGGCGTCGGACAGGAGCGAGATCGCCCCCAGGCCCGTCTCGGCGTGGGCCACCAGTCCCTCGAGCGCGATGCGCCAGTGCCCGAGCAGCCGCCGCATGTCCTCCGGGCGCAGGCGCGGCGCATCATGGGCGAGGCCCAGGCGCAGCCGCTCGCCCGGGAGGACGGCGAGGGCCAGGGGGTAGTTGGCGCGCTCGTGCGTCAGCACGTCGCGAATGTCCACCGCCGCCTCGCGCCGCAGCCGCGCCGTGTCGAGCGGGAAGTTCTCCACCACGAGCAGCGACTCGAACAGCGGCGTGCCCCGGGGCACCTGGCTCCAGGACTGGATCTCCACCAGGGGCGCGGACTCGTGCTGGCGCACCTCGGCCAGCCGTGCCTGGAAGGACTGGAGCCAGGGCAAGAGCGGCGCGGTGTCCTCGGGCAGCTGGACGCGGATGGGCAGGGAGTTGATGAAGACGCCCACCATGGCGCCCGAGCCGGGCAGCTCGGGCGGACGGCCGGAGACGGTGGTGCCGAAGAGCACGTCCCGCTCGCCGCTGGCGCGCGACAGCACGAGCGCCCACGCGGCCAGGGACAGCGTGGTGAGAGTGAGCTGGTGCTGGCGCGAGAAGGCCGTCAGCGTGGCGGTGGCCTCGGCGTCGAGCGACTGCTCGTGGGTGCACAGCGTGGCCAGCTCGCCCGGCGGCGGGAGGGCATGGGTGTCGGACGGCAGGGGCGTGGATCGGGTGAAGCCCGTGAGGACGGTGCGCCAGAAGGCCGCGTCGGCGGACAGGTCGCGGCGGCGCAGCCAGGTGATGTAGTCGCGGAAGGGCGCGCGGGGCGTGAGCCGGGGCGCCTCGCCCGCGCGGCGCGCCTGGTAGAGCGCCAGCACGTCCTGGAAGACGAGCCCCAGGCTCCAGCCGTCCAGCAGCAGGTGGTGGTGGTTCCACAGGAAGCGCCAGGTGTCCTCACCCAGGCGCACGGCCGTCAGGCGCATGAGCGGTGCCCGGCGCGGATCGAAGCCGCGCCGTCGGTCCTCCTCCAGCAGGTGCTGGAAGCGCGCGGGGGCCTCGGTGGCGGGCACCTCGCGCCAGTCGAGCACCTCCACGGGCAGCTCGGCGCGGGCGTGCACGACCTGGACGGGCGACTCCAGGCCCTCCCAGTGGAAGCTCGTGCGCAGGATGGGGTGGTGGGCGAGGATGTCGCGCCAGGCGGCGCCGAAGGCCTCCAGGTCGAGCGCGCCGCGCATCGTCCACGCCATCTGCTCCAGGTAGACGTCCGAGCCGGGCGTCAACATCCAGTGGAAGAGCAGGCCGTGTTGCAGCGGCGAGAGCGGGTACACGTCCTCGATGTCCGCGCCCGTGCGCCGCACGAGCGCGTCGAGCGTCTCCGCACGCAGCGCGGCCAGGGGGAAGTCCCCCGGCGAGAAGCGGCGCGCGTCCTCCGAGTGGCGCTCGGCGATGAGCGCGCTCAGGTGGTGGAGGAAGCGCTGGGCGAGCCGCTCGACGGTGGCGGCCGTGTGCAGGTGGGTGCTGTAGCCGAAGTCCATCCGCAGGCCCCCGTCCCGCACCGAGCCGTTCACCTCCAGCACATAGTCGCGCGGGGCGTCCGGGTGGACGTGGGGTCCGGTGTCCGCGTCGCACAGGGTGAAGAGGGTGCTGGCGGCGGAGGACGCGTCGAGCTGGCCGAGGTAGTTGAAGGCGATGGGCGCGCCGGGCTGGGCGCGCAGGGGCTGGGCGAGTGCCTCGGGGCCCATCCACCGCAGGAGTCCAGCGCCGAGGCCATGCGGAGGCCGCGCGCGCAGGGTGTCGCGCACGGCGCGCAGGGTCTCTCCCGGCGTGCCTCCCGCGCGCGGTCGCAACCGCACCGGGGTGAGCGCGGTGAACCAGCCCACGGTGCGCGACAGATCCACGCCCTCGAAGAGCGCTTCCTGGCGGCCGTGGCCCTCGAGGTCCACCAGCACCTCGGCGTGGTCCGTCCACTCGCCCAGGGCCTGGGCGAGCGCCGCGAGCAGCACGTCGTCGAGGCGGGCCCGCCACGCTCCGGGCGTCTCCTGGAGCAGCAGCCGGGTCTCCGAGGCGTCGAGGCGCACGGACACGATACGCTCGGAGGCGCGGGTGTTGGGGCCGGTGGCGTCGGTGGGCAGGGGGGCCAGCCCCTGGGCGAGCGCCGTCCAGGTGGGCGCCTCGGCGGCGAGCGTGTCGGCGTGGGCGAAGCGCTCCAGGTGCCGGGCCCAGGCCTGGAAGGAGGTGCTCTTGGGCGGGAGGATCACCGCCTGGCCCCGGGCGAGTTGCTGGTAGGCCGTCTCCAGGTCCTCCAGCAGTACGCGCCAGGAGACGCCGTCCACGACGAGGTGGTGGGCGATGAGCAGCAGGCGCTGGGGCTCCTCGCCGAGCTGGAACAGGGCGGCGCGCAGGAGCGGGGGCGCGTCGAGGCGGAAGGAGGCCTGGAGGCGCCCGGCCTCGTCCGCCAGGGCCTGGGCGCGCTCGGCGGCGGGCAGGGCGGAGAGGTCGACGGTGCGCAGCGGCACCCAGGCCTGCTCGGGGGCGGCCTGGTGCTGGCGCCACGTGTCGCCGTCACGCGTCAGGTGCAGGCGCAGCGCGTCGTGGTGGGTGACGAGATGCTGGAGCGCCTCGCGCAGCCGCTCGGCTTCCAGGAGCCCGCGCGCGGACACGAGCACGGACTGGTTGAAGTGGTGGGCATGCGCCGGCGCGTGGTGGAGCCACTGGTGCTGGATGGGCGTCAGGGGCACGGGGCCCGTCACGGGACCCTGGGGGGTGCTGTCCCGCGCGGCGGTGTCCTCGAGGGCCACCCGGGCGAGCTCCGCGATGCTCTGGTGCTGGAAGAGCTGGCGCGCCGACAGCCGCAGTCCGGCCTGACGGGCGCGCGCCACCACCTGGAGGCTGATGATGGAGTCGCCGCCCAGCTCGAAGAAGTTGTCGTGGATGCCCACGCGGGGCAGCCCCAGCACCTGGGCCCAGACCTCGGCCAGGCGCCGCTCCACCGCGTCGCGCGGCGGGGTGTACGGGCGGCCCGCGCCGAGCGCGGCGGCGTCGGGAACGGGCAGGGCCTTGCGGTCCACCTTGCCGCGGGGGGTGAGCGGCAGGGCCTCCAGGGCCACGAAGGCCGAGGGCACCATGTACTCGGGCAGCGACTGCTTGAGGAAGGCGCGCAGCGTGGCGGCGTCAGCCGTCGCCTCCCCCACCACATAATAGGCCACGAGCCGCCGCTCTCCGGGCACGTCCTCGCGCGCCACCACCACCGCCTCGCGCACGGCGGTGTGCCGCAGCAGGGCGGACTCCACCTCGCCCGGCTCGATGCGGAAGCCGCGCACCTTCACCTGCGCGTCCACGCGGCCGAGGTAGTCGAGCTGTCCGTCCGCCCGCCAGCGCACCTGGTCGCCGGTGCGGTACAGGCGCGCGCCGGGCGTGGTGCCGAAGGGGTGGGGGATGAACTTCTCGGCCGTCAGCGCCGGGTGCGCGAGGTAGCCGCGCGCCAGGCCCACGCCTCCGAGGAACAGCTCCCCGGGCATGCCCACGGGCACCGGCCGCAACCGCTCATCCAGCACGTAGGCCTGGACGTTGGGACGGGGCCGGCCGATGGACGGCGGCAGGCCATCCGCCACGCACTCGGCCTGGGTGGCCGTCACCGTGGCCTCCGTGGGGCCGTAGGCGTTGATGAACGTACGGCCCGGGGCCCAGCGCGCCACCAGCTCCGCCGTGCAGGCCTCGCCGCCGGAGATGACGACACGCAGCGCGGGCAGCGCCTCCGAGGGCGTGGCGCCCAGCACCGCCGGCGTGACGTTGATGACGGAGATGGCCTCGCGCTGGAGCAGCGCGTGCAGCGCGGGACCGGGCGACACCTCCTCGGCCCGCAAGAGCCGCAGCGTGCTGCCCGCCACCAGCGTGGAGAAGATCTCCTCCACGGCGAGATCGAAGCTCAGGCTGGCGAACTGCAACACGCGCTCGCCCGGTGCCAGCGCGTAGGCGCGCCGCTGCCAGTGCACGAGGTTGGCCAGGCCCTGGTGGGTGAGCAGCACGCCCTTGGGCTGGCCCGTGCTGCCCGAGGTGTGGATGACGTAGGCGGCGTGGGCCGGGGTGACTCCCGAGGCGGGCGCGCCCTCGGGGGACGGGGCGAGCGCGTCCCACGGCGTGTCCAGGTGGACGGGGGGGCCGGGAAACGGCGGCGGCTCCGGCGCGAGCCGTTGCCAGGTGAGGAGCACGGCGGCGCCGCTGTCCTCCAGCAGGAAGGCGAGGCGCGCGGCGGGCAGCTGGGGATCCAACGCCACCCAGGCGCCCCCCGCCTTGAGGATGGCGAGCAGGGCCACCACCATGTCCGGCGAGCGCTCCACGCACAGGGCGACGCGCACCTCGGGCCCCACGCCCAGCGAGCGCAGGTGCCAGGCGAGCCGGTTGGCGCGCGCGTCCAGCTCCCGGTAGGTGAGCAGGGGCGTGTCGAAGGCCACGGCCACGGTGTCCGGGTGACGCGCGGCGGCCTCGGCCACCAGCTCATGGACACAGGCGGTGTGGGGGAAGTCCGCCGGGGCTCCGCTCCAGACGTCGAGCACCTGACGGCGCTCCTCTCCGGTGAGCAGCTCGTGTGAGTCGAGCGGCGCCTCGGGCCGGGCCAGCACGCCCGCGAGCAGCACGCTCAGCTGGCGCGCCCAGCCGGTGACGGTGCGCGCGTCGAAGAGCGCGGTGTTGTACTCCAGCACGCCGCCCAGTCCGCCGTCGGCGTCCAGGTTCAGCTCCAGGGTGAGCTCGAACTTGGCCACGCCGCTGTCCACCGCGAGCGGCGCCAAGGCGAGCGCCGCCTCGCGCAGCGTGGGCACGAGCGCGTCCTGCAGGGAGAACATGGCCTGGAAGAGCGGGGTGCGGCTCAGGTCGCGCACGGGGCGCAGCTCGTCCACCAGCTTCTCGAAGGGCGCGTCCTGGTGCGCGTAGGCGCCGAGCGTCGTCTCGCGCACCTGGGCCAGCAGCGCGAGGAAGGAGCCCTCCAGGCGCAGGCGCGAGCGCAGCACGAGCGTGTTGGCGAACACGCCGATGAGGCCCTCGAGCCCCGCGTGGCGGCGGTTGGCGATGGGCGTGCCCACGCTGATGTCCTCCTGGCCGGAGGCGCGCGCGAGCAGCGTCTGGAAGGCGGCCAGCAGCACCATGAAGGGCGTGACGCCCTCGCGCTGGCACAGGGCCTTCACGGCCTCGCCCACCTCGCGCGGCAGCACCACGGGCACGGTGGCGCCGTGCGCGGGGAGCACCGCGGGCCGGGGCTTGTCGCAGGGCAGCGCCAGGGCCTCGGGGGCGCCGGCGAGCCGCTGCTTCCAGTACGCGAGCTGGGTGTCGAGCACCTCGCCCTGGAGCCATGCGCGCTGCCAGCGGGCGTAGTCCGAGTAGCGCAGGGCCGGCTCGGCCAGGGGCGAGGTCTCGTCGCGGCGGAAGGCCCCGTAGAGCGCCGCCAGCTCCCGCACCAGCACCCCCAGCGACCAGCCGTCGGAGACGGTGTGGTGCAGGTTGAGCAGCAGCACGTGCTCGGTGTCCGCGAGCCGCACGAGGGTCGTGCGCAGCAGCGGCCCCGTGGCCAGGTCGAAGGGGGCCTGGGCGTCCTCGCGGGCGAGCCGCAGGGCCTCGGCCTCGCGCGCGTCGGCGGCCAGGGGCGTCAGGTCCACGCGCGCGAGCGTCCATGCGCCCGCGGGGGCGATGACCTGCACGGGCACGCCCTCCTCGGCGCGGAAGGTGGTCCGCAGCGGCTCATGGCGGCGCACCACCTCGGCGAAGCTCCGCTCCAGGGCCACGAGGTGCAGGGGCCCGGAGAGCCGCACGGCGGCGGGCATGTTGTAGGTGGCGGTGCCGGGGGTGAGCTGCTCCAGGAACCACAGCCGCTGCTGGGCGAAGGACAGGGGCGGCGGGCCCGCGTCCTCCCCACGGCTCGGAGCGGGCAGCCGGGAGGCCGCGTCCGGTCGGGAGGCGTCCAGCCGCGCCGCGAGCGCGTCGAGGGTGGAGGCCTCGAAGAGCACGCGCAGGGGCAGCTCCACGCCGAAGGCGGCGCGCAGGCGAGAGACGACCTGGGTGGCCAGCAGCGAGTGGCCGCCGAGGGCGAAGAAGTCGTCGTGACGGCCCACGCGGGGCACCCCGAGCACCTGGGCCCAGAGCGTGGCCAGCCGCTCCTCGGTGGGCGTGCGCGGCGGCGCGTGGGCGACCTCCGTGGCGAGCCCCATTCCCTCGGGCGGGGGCAGGCGCTTGCGATCCACCTTGCCGTTGGGCGTCTGGGGAAAGGCGTCCATCGGCACGAAGGCCGAGGGCACCATGTACTCGGGCAGCGACTGCTTGACGAAGGCGCGCAGGGCGGCGGCGTCCAGCACGTGCCCGTCCTGGGGCACGGCGTACATCACCAGGCGCTTGTCGCCCGGCACGTCCTCGCGCACCAGGGCCACGGCGGCGCGCACGGACGCGTGGCGCAGGAGCACGGCCTCCACTTCCCCCAGCTCGATGCGGAAGCCGCGCAGCTTCACCTGGAAGTCGATGCGGCCGAGGAACTCGAGCTGTCCGTCGGCGCGCCAGTACACGCGGTCACCCGTGCGGTACAGGCGGGCGCCGGGCGTGGTGGAGAAGGCATCGGGGACGAAGCGCTCGGCGGTGAGGTCCGACCGGCCGAGGTAGCCCCGCGCGAGGCCCAGGCCCCCGAGGTACAGCTCGCCGGGCACGCCGATGGGCACCGGGTGCAGGTACGCGTCGAGCACGTAGGCCTGGGTGCCCGGCAGCGGGCGGCCGATGTGGGGCGTGGCCGTCTCACCGGGAAGGACCGCCGTCCAGGTGGAGTAGGTGGTGTCCTCGGTGGGGCCGTAGAGGTTGTAGAGCACCCGCACCGAGGCGGCGGCGTGGATGGCCTGGGCCAGGGCCGCGCTCAGGGGCTCGCCGCACAGGTTGACGGTGTGCACCGTGGCGGGCACGGCGCGCTGGCGCACCAGCTCCGCCATGGCCGAGGGCACGGTGTTGATGAGCGTCACCTCGGCCACGGCGGGCAGCGAGGGCAGGGCCAGGGCGTCGTCGGCCAGGTAGATGCAACCGCCGCACGCCGGGGGCACGAACAGCTCGAAGACGGACAGGTCGAAGCAGACCGAGGTGGAGGCCAGCACGCCCGCGAGCTGCGCGGGGGAGAAGGTGTCGAGCGCCCAGCGCACGAAGGCCACCGCCGAGCGGTGCGCGAGCGCCACGCCCTTGGGCCGGCCCGTGGAGCCGGAGGTGTAGAGCAGGTAGGCCAGATCCTCCGGGCCGTTGAGGCACGGGGGCGGCGTGACGGGCAGGTGCCCGAAGGCCTCGGGCTCATCCAAGAGCACGAGCGGCGGCGCGTGGAGCGACTCGGCCAGCGGCACCAGCGAGCGCTGGGTGAGCAGCAGCGGGCTGCGCGAGTCCTCGAGCGTGAAGGCGAGCCGCTGGGCCGGGTAGGTGGGATCCAGCGGCATGTAGGCACCGCCCGCCTTGAGGATGGCGAAGAGGGCCACGGGCAGCAGCTCGGTGCGCTCCAGGCACAGGGCCACGGGGACCTCGGGGCCCACGCCCAGCGAGCGCAGGTGCCAGGCGAGCTGGTTGGCGCGCGTGTCCAGCTCCCGGTAGGTGAGGCGCCGGGTGCCCACGACGAGCACGGTCGCCTCCGGGGTGCGCTCCACCTGGCGCTCGAGGAGCTGGTGCAGGGCCGCGTCCACGGCGGGCGCGGGCAGGGCGTGGTTCCACGCCGCCACCACCCGGCGGCGCTCGGCCTCGGGCAGCAGGGGCAGCTCGGACAGCCGCGCCTCGGGGTGCGTGAGCACGCCCTCGAGCAGCACGTCCAGGTGCTCCACCATGCGGGCCACGGTGGCGGCGTCGTATAGGGCGGTGGCGTACTCCAGCGAGCCCGTGAGGCCGCGCTCCGACTCCGCCAGCGCCAGGGTGAGATCGTACTTGGCGGTACGGCTCTCCAGCGTGACGCCGCTCAGCGCGAGGCCCGGCAGCCGGAAGGCCGGCAGCGGATCCGGGTGCAGGATGAGCATGACCTGGAAGAGCGGACTGAGGCTCAGGTCACGCGCGGGCCGCAGCGTCTCCACCAGCTTCTCGAAGGGCACGTCCTGATGGGCGTAGGCGCCCAGCGTCGTCTCGCGCACCCGGCCGAGCAGCTCCCGGAAGGAGGGGTTGCCCTCCAGCCGCGTGCGCAGCACCAGGTTGTTGACGAAGAAGCCGATGAGGCCCTCCGTCTCGGCGCGGCCACGCCCGGCGATGGGCGAGCCCACGCTGATGTCGTCCTGGCCCGAGTAGCGGTGCAGCAGCGTCTGGAAGGTGGCCAGCAGCAGCATGAAGGGCGTGACGCCCTCGCGCCGCGCGAGCGCCTGGACGCGCTCCCAGCGCTCGCGCGACAGGTGCACCGGGTGGCTCGCCCCGCGGAAGTCCATCACTGGCGGACGGGCCCGATCGAAGGTCAGCTCCAACTGCGTGGGCGCGCCCGCGAGCTGTCCCCGCCACCACTCCAGCTGGGACGTCAGCGCCTCGCCCTGGAGCCGCTCGCGCTGCCAGCGGGCATGGTCCGCGTAGCGCACGGGCAGGGCGGGCAGGGGCGAGGGGCGGCCCTGGGAGAAGGCCTCGTAGAGGGCGGCCACCTCCCGCACCAGCACGCCCATGGACCAGCCGTCGGAGGCGATGTGGTGCATGCAGAGCACCAGCACGTGCTCGGTGTCCGACAGCCGCAGGAGCGTGGTGCGCAGCAGCGGACCGTGGACGAGATCGAAGGGCCGCAGGGCTTCCTGGTGGGCGTGGCGCGTCACCTCGGCCTCGCGCCCGGCGGCGTCCAGCGCGCCCAGGTCCACCCGCGCGAGGGGCACGGCGCCCTCGGGGTGGATGAGCTGCACGGGCTCGCCTTCGCCAGGCAGGAAGGTGGTGCGCAGGGGCTCATGCCGCCGCACCACTTCCACGAAGCAGCGCGCGAGGACATCGGCGTCCAGCGCGCCCGTGAGCCGCACGGCGGCGGGGAGGTTGTAGAGTGGACTGCCGGGCTCGAGCTGATCGAGGAACCACAAGCGCTGCTGGGCGAAGGACAGCGGCGGCGGCCCGGAGCTCGCATCGGAGGGCATTACCCGCGCGTCCGTACGCGTTTCCACCCAGAGCCGCTGGGCCAGCTCGGCCAGGGAGGGCCCACCGAGCAGGACCTCCATGGGCAAGGTCACGCCCAGGCCCTTCTCCACCTCGTAGGCCACTTCCACCGCGGCCAGCGAGTCCACGCCGTAGCGCGTGAGCGGCGCGTCCCGTTCCAGCTCGTCCGGGGAGACCTTGAGCCGCGAGGCCACCCGCGTGCGCAGCCACCGCTCGAGCGCCTCGGGCGTCTCGGGCCGGGCCTCCTCCTCGTGGGAGGACTCGGGCGAAGGCGTGGCCGCCCGCGCCGCCGCGTCCTCGTCCGCCCGCCACTCCGCCACCATGCGCAGCTCCCCGGCGAGCCACGCCGCCCGGGTCGCGCGCCGCTGGATCTTCCCGCTGGACGTCTTGGGCAGGTGGCCCGGCTCGATGAACACCAGCGCGTGCACCTGCAGCTCGTGCACCTCCGCCACCCGCTGGCGGATGGCGCCCACCACGGAGGCCATGTCCAGCGGTTGCCGGCGCGTGTCCACCTCGTACACCAGCGCCAGCCGCTCCTCGCCCTCCACGTCCACGGAGAAGGCCGCGCCACAGCCCGCCCGGGGCGCGGCGCTCGCGTGCTCCACCGTCAGCTCGATGTCCTGCGGGTAGTGGTTGCGCCCGCGGATGATGAGCAGATCCTTGAGCCGGCCGGTGACGAAGAGCTGGCCGTCCTGGAGGAAGCCCTGGTCCCCGGTCCGCAGGAAGGGGCCCTCGCCCCCGGCCGTGTACGCCTGGAAGTCGCGCCGCGTCTGCTCGGGCTGGGCCCAGTAGCCCCGGGCCACGCTCGGGCCCTGCACCCAGATCTCCCCCACCGCGCCGGGAGCACTCGGCGTGCCCTTCTCCGGGTGCACGACGAGCACCCGCTGGTCCTGCAAGGACTCGCCAGAGCCCACGAGCGTCTGGGCCTTGGGCGCCGCGGCCTCGACGGGCACCACGCGGCCCTCGCGCAGCCTCTCCACGTCCAGGGGCTGGAGCACGGGGGGCACGCCCACGCGGCCTCCCGAGACGATGAGGGTGCCCTCGGCCAGGCCGTAGCATGGGTAGAAGGCCTCGCGGCGGAAGCCCGCGCACGCGAAGGCCTGGGCGAAGCGCTCCAGCGTCTCGGGACGGATGGGCTCGGCGCCGCAGAACGCCACCTCCCAGCGGCTCAAGTCCAGCGCCTGGCGATCCGCCTCGGTCGTCTTGCGCACGCACAGGTCGAAGGCGAAGTTGGGCCCGCCGCTGATGGTGCCCCCGGTGCGCGACACCTCCTCCAACCAGCGCAGGGGCCGGCGCAGGAACGTCATCGGCGACATCAGCGAGGTGGAGAAGCCCCCGTACAGGGTGCCGAGGATGCCGCCGATGAGCCCCATGTCGTGGTAGGGCGGCAGCCAGATGACGCCCGCGCTGCCCTCGTGCATGCCGAAGGCGCCGTGGATGAGACGCAGGTTGTGCAGCAGGTTGCCATGGGTGAGCTCCACGCCCTTGGGCGTCCCCGTGGAGCCCGACGTGTACTGCAGGAAGGCGAGCGACTCGCGCCTCGGCTCCGGCCGACGCCACTCCGCTTCGCTCCCCTCGGGCAGCTCATCCGTGGCCATCCAGCGCAGCGCCTGGAGGTCCGGCGCGGACTCGAAGAGCATCTCCCCCATGGAGAGGATGAACGAGGTGGTGAGCACCACCGTGGCCTGGGCGTCCTGGATGATGGCGCGCAGGCGCGGCAGCGTGCGCTCCAGGCGGGTGGGATCCGGCGGATAGGCGGGCACGGCCACCACGCCCGCGGCCAGGCAGCCGAAGAAGCCCGCCACGTACTCCAGCCCCGGTGGATAGAGCAGCACCGCGCGCTCCCCGGCCGCCACCACCCGCTGCAGCGCCGCGCCGATGCTCCGCGCCCGCCGCTCCAGCCCCGCGTGGCTGAGCACCGTCCGCTCCTCCTCCCCATCCTCGACGAACGTGAACAGGGGCTGATCGCGCAACTGCTCGGCGCGCGCCTCGAGCAACTCCAGCAGGGTGGTCGCGGAGGCGGCGGAGGAGGACGGCTTCATGACGGGGGAACCTCGGTCGGAGCGGGTCGGGAGCTCGGCCTGGGCACAGACCGGTGACGGGGATTTCACGGAGAGTCAGGAAATGCGCTGACTCTGTAATTTTAGCTCATGGTTCATCACGCCATGAGAAGAACCAGGGCCTGGGGAGCGTCGAGCGGCCCGACGCCCCCGGCCCGTACCGGGAACTCAGCGCAGGAAGAACTCGGCCTGGCCATAGGGCAGACCGGTGGTGATGCCCCGCGAGCGGCAGTAGTCCATGAGCTTGCGCGACTCGACGAGCTGCGGCGAGTTCTCGTGGTAGCCCATCACCATCACATGGCCCAGCCACGGCTCCTGGCCCATGGCATAGATGTAGACCTGCTGGGGCTTGAGCCGCTGGACGATCTCGATGGCCCGCACGGCGTTGGAGCCGTTGAGCCGCCGCGACTGGTCCATCTTGCGAGGCAGCGGCGCGGGCAGCAGGGGGCCATACATCCAACTGAGCGGACCGCCCTCGGACTCCATGCCCAGGAACATCACGTCGATGTCGCCCACGATCCGGTGGATGTGGTCATACAGGTGCGGCTCGAGCGCGTTGGAATCCGCCGCCATCAGGAGCGACTTGCCCTGCAACTGGATGAGGTGGGCGATCTTCGCCTGGATGTTCAAATCCCCGTGCTCGCCGATGAAGGGCAGGCCGATGAGCTTGCCCCCGGGCAGCGGCAGCGACTCCATCTCGCTGAGGGCCACCACGTTGCGGAAGCCACTGTGCTGCAGCATCAGCTTGAGCGAGGGGTCCACCAGCCCGCCTCCGCTGCTGGCGGGCACCACCAGGGTGCCGATGCGGTGGCGCAACTGCAGCAGCGGCTCGAACATCAGGTGGTCCGCGTGGCCGTGCGTGATGAGCACGTAGTCGATGTGCTCGGGCAGGTCCGCGTGGGTGTAGCGCGGCAGCTCGGTGGGGAAGTCGTAGCTGACGACGGGGTCGGTGAGCAGGGTGACGTCGCGCGTCTCGATGAGCACGCACGCGTGGCCGAAGTAGCGGATGCGCACGCCGTCGCCGTCATACCGGGGCGCGGGGCGCGGCGGCTCCTCGGTGAAGAAGGACGCGAACGTCTCCTCATCCTTCGGAGCGATTCCCAGCGCCTCGCGCACCGCCTCCACCGGCCCGGGCGTGCGCCGCATGGCGAAGAGCTGATCGATGGCCTCGTCCCGGAAGGGCTTGCGCACGAGCAGGCTGCCGTCGTCCGTGTCCAGCCGCGGCGTGCTGAACACATACGGCCGCGCGTCCCCATGCACCAGGCGCATGGACAGACTCTGCGAGGATTCCCGGTGGAAGGGGCTCAAGTAGAGCAGCGACTCGAAGAAGCGCGGCGTGGCGCGGTTGTTCAGGTCGTACGTCAGCTCCACGTAGCCGCGCAGCAGGTCCGGCACCCGCGGGTACAGCTCCTCCAGCGAGTAGCCCTCCGCCGTGGCCAGCAGCTTGTCCAGGTCCAGCATCGCCTGGGCGTATTTGAGCGACTGGGCCTCTTCTCGCAGCGTGCGCTCGAGCAATTCCTTGACGCCCGCCACGCGGTTCACACCGTAGTTGAGGTAGGGACCGCCGCGCAGCGCCGGGCTCTTCAGCGCCGCCACGTGGATGGCCGGGTTCTCCACGAACGACTCCATGATCTTCACATGGAGGTTGGCGACGAACAGCGGCGCCGTCATGGGCGACACCAGGTACCACCACGCGTACCACTGGTTGTAGAGCGGCTCGGTGATGACGTTGTGCTTGAGATACATCGACTGCTGGGACATCGGCCTTCCTCGACGGCGGGCGTCGCTGACCCGGCTGCATGGTCCAGGTCACGGACGGGGTGCCGCTCCCCCATTGTGGCGGGTCAAAGTGGCGTCTGCCAAGTCGGCCCGGAGTGGAGAGGCCTCGGCCCTCCCCCGTGGACCCGGGCGTTGTTGCGGGCGCGTGACACAACGTGCTCAGGCGGCCACGGGGGCACCGGCCCGCTGGAGCCGGGCGATGGACTCCCGGGCCTCCTGGCGCACGGGCTCCTCGGCACTGGCCTCCAGCGCGCGCAGCGCGGCGAGCACCTCGTCCCCGGGATAGAGGATGAGCCCCAGGTGACGCACGGCCCGGACCCGGTCCCGGGTCTCGCCCTGACGCGCCTCCTGCAACAGGAAGTCCTTGAAGAGGCCCAGGAAGTGGTTCTCCGCCCCCAGGACCCGGGCGCACAACGCGCGCAGGTGCGCCTCGTCCTCCGGCGCCTCGGGCAACCGGTAGCCCCAGCGCCGGCGGCACGCGAGGATCGCCCCGAACAAGGGCCCCCACTCGTCATTCATCCGCTGCTGGTAGAGCTCGATGGCCTCGCTCTTGGACGCGGTCCACAGTCCCGCGTCGCGCGCCACCCGCGCCGAGGTGATCCATCCGGAGAGCGAGACGAGCTCCTTGATGCTGCGGTGCATGCTGCCATCGCGCTCGATGTGCATGCGGTGGTCATAGCCATACATCGCCCCGCCCGCGTCCGGGTAGTCGAGCGGGTAGCGCAGCGGCGCGTCCTCGGCGCGCGAGCGGGCGCGCTCCATGAAGAGGAAGGGCCGGTACATGCAGTGGCGCACCCAGGCGTCCATCGGCATGAGGGGAATGCGCTCGCGCACGTCCTCGCCCATGAGCAGCACGGAGGAGCGCTTGAGGTTCACCGCGCCCTCGGAGAACAACTGACGCTCATCCGTCCCGGTGACGTCGAGCGGCCAGCGGCTCACCGCGCTGGCGTAGCGGCGGAAGAACTCGAAGCGCTCCCGCTCGCCCTCCTGGAACTGGTCCCGGAAGACCATGAGCACGTCGACGTCGCTAGCGCCCACGGCCTCGTTCGTCACGTGGCTGCCCAGCATGAAGTAGGAGTGGATGCGGCCTGGAAAGGCCATCTCCGCCAGCCCCACGAAACCGTAGAGGTTGGCGTTGAGGTCCATGTCCTCCGTCATTCCAACCAGCGTCACATCGTCCATCATCGGCGGAGTCCTCTGCCTTGGAGGGGATTTGAAAAGGGGGAGACATCACGGCGCGAGCTCACGGCGCGGAGCTAGAAGACACACCCCACCTCGAGCAGGCCCAGGTGCAGGGCCACGCCGGCGCCGGGGAGATCCGAGCCCACGCCCACGCCGAACTCCAGCACGGACAGCTGCATGCCCTGGTGGGTGAATCGCACCGGAGCGAGCTGCATGCCCAGGGCGAGGGTGGGACCGTGCACGGGAGACGGGTGCCCGGGCGAGAGGAAGCGCAGCTGGTCGCCCATCAGCCCGGACACGAGCAACAGCGCCGCGGGGGTATAGGTTCCCCGCCGCTGGATGCCGGCGCCGAGGCGCACTTCCAGGACGTTGCCCAGTCCCATCAGGTAGCTGGCGTCGGCCTGGAGCAGGAAGCGCCCGTCCAGCGTGTCGCGCACCCCGAAACCGCCGCCCACGCCGCCCACGGTGCGGGCCTCGGAGAGGTAGAGGCCCAGTCCGGAGCGGGTGTAGAGCGTGAACCGATGGCCGGGGGGCGCCTCGGCGGAGGGCGCCTGGGCAAGGGCCGGGGAGCCCACGAGCGCGAGCAGGAGGCAGAGCCGGAGGGCGCTCATCGGGGACCTCCCGCCCACCAGGCCAGGCCCACGGCGGACATGCGCACGGTCTGGCGGAAGGGCTCGGGGGAGAGCGTCTCCGGCACGTCCGAGTCCTGGTGGTAGTGGGGATTGCGGAAGTCGGCCGTGTCGGTGAGGAAGAGCGCCTTGCCGCCCGTGAGCCAGAAGGGCGTGTGGTCGCTGCGCAGCAGCTCCCCGGTGAGGGGCGAGGCCCCCTGGCCCGGACCGAGCACGGTGGCGGTCTTCATCAAACCCAGGCGGGTGTTGAGCGCGTGCAGCTCGGCGGCCAGCTGGCTCGAGGTGTCATTGCCGATGACGGCCACGAAGTCCCCCGTGTCGGGCGAGGGCACGCCGGGGATGGAGCGCTGGGAGCCGGGCGCGCTGTCGTAGTAGCCGATGCTGTCGAAGACGAGCGCCGCCTCGAGCCGCTCGGAGCCAGCCACGTCCACGTAGTGGGTGCTGCCCGCCAGGCCCAGCTCCTCCATGTCGAAGCCCACGAAGCGCACGGTGCGCTCGAAGCGGTGCGCGGAGAAGACGCGCGCCAGCTCCAGCAGGGCCGCCACGCCCGAGGCGTTGTCATCCGCGCCCTGGTAGAAGGCATCGAAGTGGGCGCCCACGAGGACGATCTCCTCGGGATGGGTGGTGCCCGGTAGCTCGGCCACCACGTTGATGACCTCCAGGCCCAGGTGCTCGGAGGACTGGAGCCGCACCTGGAGCCCGAGGGACTCGAAGCGGCGCTGGAGCAGACCGCGCACCCCGGACTGGGTGAGGTGGCAGCGCTGGGGGGCCCGCTCCTCGTGCTCGGGCGTGCAGGCCAGGGGCGTTTCCGTGCGCCGCAGCTCCGCCAGCTCCCGCACGTGCCCCATCAACCGCTCCGCGTCCACCTGCTGGGCCAGCGCGGCGAGGGGCGGGAGGGCGTCCTCGGGAATGGAGACGGTGGAGGAGCAGGCGCACGCGAGCAGCAGGGGCCACGGGAAGGAAAACCGGCGGGCGCGGACGCTCACAACCAACCTCCCACGCTCAACAGGCCGAGCTGCACGCGCAGGGTGGACCCCGGACGAGGCAGGGGCGTGCCCACGCGCACTTGCAGGGCGCTCAGCCCGAAGCGGCCCACGCGGAAGCGCAGCGGGCTGGCGCCGAAGGCCAGGTACGCGGGGCCGAAGCGGCTGTCCTCGAACCGCCGCACCTCGCCCTGGGGCCAGGTGGACTCCGAGGGGTTGAGGCTGTTGAAGCCCGACACGCCCAGCTCGGGCCCCGCGGCGGGCTCCCAGGGGCCCAGCCGCGCGGAGAATTGCGCGCGGACGAACAGCTCGAGCGGAACATGCGCCCAGGCCATGGGCCAGCCGGTGCGCAGCCCGCCGCCGTACTGCAGACCGCGCCAGGTGCCCTGTTCGGCGGCCGTCCGCATCCAAGAGGCCTCCACGAGCGTGAAGCCCGACGCGCTGCGGAAGAAGGACTGCTGCGAGAGGCTGGAGAGCCCCAGGGACAGCTCGTTGCGAGGCTCGGCCCGCGAGGAGGAAGGCAGGGCGAGCGCGGCCGCCAGGGGGAGGAAGACGAGGGAGTGACGGCGCATACGTCCAGACGACAATGGGGGAGCGCCATCATGGGAGAGGCGAGGCACCGTTGACAATGCCCCCCTGGAAGACCCGGAGTCTGGAAGCCTCATCCCATCACACCAACCCCTCGGAGCCAGCGTGTCTGCCTTTGGAAACCGGCCTCCCTTAATCCCTGGTTGACATAATCCATCTTGTCCGACCAGGGTAATTACGGGTACTTGGATGGGACCCCAAAAAATAGGCAGATTCGGTAGGTACATCCCGAAGGTCGTTCCTTGAGGAACGGCCAGTTGAGGAAGAGCCCTACCGAAACAGGTTCTTACTCGGAGGACAGATAGCCGATTTCATATCGGGCTGGGCTACGGGGATTTTCCGAGTAGTGACTCAAGTGCATCCATGAATGCCCGGCGTACCTGCTCAGATTTGAGTCCGTGAACGATGATGTCTTTCATGGGAATAGGCAGTGCGTGGCTCGTTAGCGCAGGGTGGGAATGTTCACTGGGACGGCGTGCGTCGCGTAGAGTAGAAGCGCCGCGTGGTGCTCGGGCTCTTGTGATTGAGGAAGGCCGCCACCGAGGCCGGGTCCGCGCCCTTCTCAATGGCCCAGGTGGCGACGGAGTGCCGGAACCGTCCAGGTGTGAAGGGCGGGATGCCCGCCCCCGTGCAGGCTCCCTTGATGGCGAGGCCATACTTCTCGAAGCTGAGGGAGCCCCGCGCCAGCAGCCGCTTTCCGGCCTCCATCCCCGCGGCCTCGCCCCGGTAAGGCTCCACGCTGCCCATCCTGGCGAAGCGCACCAACTCCGAGCGTGCCAGCCGGTGCCCGCCTGCACGTCCATGCCGTCACGCCAGTGAGGTGCAAGGTGCTCGCGGGCGAGGAGGTAGTGCTCCCGGAGAATCACCTTGTCCCGCTTCCACTGCTCGGGCCTCGCCTGGGGCACCCTGAGCCGCCCGAAGGTCGGGTCCTCGGCAACGGGGACGTGCTTCACCTTGCGCTGAGCCTGCCCCGTTTTAGTGGCTCTCCCGCACTCCGCGCGCACTCGGCTGGTCGCCCGAGAGAAGCTTGCCTGCCCACCGCCGGTGAAGCACATAAAGTGCGGGAAAGCCGGTTAAGTGTGCCGGGCGGGCGGATGAAGACGACCCTCTTCTACGGTCGCTGGCAGTGCCGTCGGGAGTTCACGCGGAGCTACCAGCCGGAGTGCGCCCCGCAGGGTTACCCGCTCATGGGCTACATGCGGCTGGCAGAGCCAGCCCCGAACGAGCTACTGGACAGATGCCCGCGCAGAAACGCCCAGCAACTGCGGGCGGTTACAGCGCCCCCTTCCGAATCCGTCATGCCGTGATAATTAAGCTCCTGTGCCCGCGCCAGAAACACTGAAGTTCGAGCTTGATGGGCCCGACGTTCATCCGGCCAACGTCGACACTCGAGCCGCGCTCGCGCTCTTCCTCCAGTACTTGGAGATGCTTCGAAAGCTGGCAAAGCACGCGAAGCGCGACCTTGGCTTCACGGGGCTCGACGTGAAGGACAAGTGCCTTGAGTTCCACGCCCGGCCCTCGAACCCGGACTTCGCGCACGTCCACTCCGCAGAACTCAGCCAGTACCTCGCTCGCGAGAGCGAAATTCCGGACTTCATCGCGGCGGACGTTCGAAAGTTCCGCAAGCAGATCCGGAAGTTTCCTCAGGAACTCACCTCCACGCGAGTCCACGTTGGAGAGCGGCGGGAACTGGTCTTCACCGCGGCATTCACCGAGCCGAAACGTGAGCGGTACACCGAACAGCTCTCCGCGCGTGCAGTCGTGCTCCGTGTGGGAGTCGCGCATCCGAAGGACTCCAAACGGAAGGTGCCAGTCCGACTGAGCATCGACATGGAGGAACCCAAGGATGTCACGCTGCACACGGACCTTGAGACATCACGCAAACTCGGTGGGTACATCCTCCAAGAGGTCGAGGTCTCGCTCGTTGTCGGACGCGATCGAGTAGGGCGTATCGTCTCCGGCGAGGTTGAGAACTTCGAGCCGCTCCAGAACATCTCCCCCACGACTGCATGGCGCGACTTCTATCGTCAGGCTGCCTCGGAATGGGACCGAGTAGAGGACATCGAGAAGGAGTTGGGCCGTGATTGATGGCGCGCGCCTGCCCGCCCAAGTTCTGCTGGATACTGGCGTGCTCATCCGCGCGCTCGGCCAGCGCACCCAGGAACCAAAAGCTCTTGCGTGTATCGAGCTATGGGACGCGCTAATCGCAAAGAGCCGCGACATCTACATCGCTGCCCCCTCTATCGCGGAGATGCTTCGGTTCGGGCTGCCACTCAACGTGCCGCTCGTGAGGCAAGTGCGCGTCGTTGCCTTTGACCGCGTCGCAGCCGAGGAGTGCGCCAAGTACTTCAAGTACTCGGATTTTCAGAACGCGAGCGCCAACAGCGGACTGCCAGTCACGTACTACAAGTACGATGCACTGATTTCGGCATGTGCGCTCCGCGCGAAGGTCAAGGCCATCGTCTCGCTCGACGACAAGCTGGCCACTCGCGTTGCAAATGCGGGCATACCTCTGGACATCTACAGGCCGGATTTCTTTCAGGTCCAGGGGCAGCCGTCTTCGCCTAGCGCTGTGCCGACTCCCCCGACTGCTGCTGCACAACCAGCAGCGGGTGTTTCAGCACTTTCTAAGACGTAGCCCCATTCACAACAAGGTCGGAACCTTCGCCGGGACGGCGTGCGTCGCGTAGAAGCGCCGCGTGGTGGCCGGGCTCTTGTGGTTGAGGAAGGCCGCCACCGAAGCCGGGTCCGCGCCCTTTTCGATGGCCCAGGTGGGAACGGAGTGTCGGAACCTTCCCGGGGTGAAGGGCGGGATGCCCGCCGCCGTGCAGGCTCCCTTGATGGCCAGGGCGTACTTCTCGAAGCTGAACGAGCCCCGCTCCAGTAGCCGCTTCCCGGCTTCCAACACCTCGGCGGACACGGCGGTGCGCAAGGGCTCGCCGCTTTTGGTCTGTGGACACACCAGCACGCCCGAGATTCCCTCAGCCTCGCCCCGGTACGGCTCCACGCTGAAGCGCACCAGCTCCGAGACATGGCCAGCCGGTGCCCGCCTGCACGTCCATCCCATCGCGCCAGTGAGGCGCAAGGTACTCGTGGGCGAGGAGGTTGTGCTCCCGGGGAATCACCTTGTCCCGCTTCCACTGCTCGGGCCTGGGGCACCGTGAGCCGTCCAAAGGTCGGGTCCTCGGCCACCGAGAGGACGTGCTTCACCTTGCGCAACCAGGAGTAGAGGCGCTTGAGGATCGCGATCCGATGCCCTCGGGCCTTCGCGCCTTCCAGCGCGGGAAGAATGTCATCGAGGAGCGTGGCCTTCCGCAGGTTCCGGCCCTTGAGCTGGTCGGCCCACCATGCCAGCTAGCCCTGCTGCTTCTTCACCCAGGTGGAGCTGTTCTTGTCCACGTCGCGCGAGTAGGCGAGGAATTCAGCCGCGAGCGGCGCGTCGAGATAGATGGGCTTCTCGTGTGCCGAGCCCGCCGGGTTGTAGTGCTCCGGGTCGGCCTCGAACCGCCTGAGCTGCTCCATGGCCGCCCGGAGCGTGGTCGCCCGTGTGCTGACCTTGAAGTTCCGCCCGTTGATCATGCGGCGGATGACGTAGACCTTGCGACCCTTCGAGTCGTGGCGGATGAACCCGCCCTCCCACGTCTCGGCATGGTCCTGGCTCTTGCCCGTGCTCTCACCCCTGCGCCCGCGCCCTCCACGGGGAAGAACGTCCGGGGGGGTTGCCTGTATTTGCCCACGGGCAGAGGAGGGCAAAAGAAAAGGGCCTTGGACTTTCGTCCAAGGCCCTTTATGAGGCTTGCTCCCCGACGAGGACTCGAACCTCGGACCTAGTGATTAACAGTCACCCGCTCTACCGGCTGAGCTATCGGGGAATAACTTCGCCGCCGCGCTGGCCTGTGGGGCCGTCGCGAAGACGAGGTGCTTTCTAGAGAAGGGAGTGTCATCTGTCAACAGCCTGTTTCGATCCGCTCGCACGACTTCGCTCGATTCCCTGGTTGGCCCTCGAAGGACTTGCCCCCGTGGTCACCGGGGCCCTCTCCCAGGTCCTCTCGGGCAACCCCGCGGAGCGCGTGCTCGACCGGACCCTCCGCTCCCACCGGCTCCTGTCCCGGGAGCAGCGGCAGGTGCTCGCCGAGGCTGTTTTCAATGTCGCCCTCTGGCGCCGTCGGCTCGCCTTCCACCTGGGCGCGTCCGAGGCCTCCGGGTCCGAGCTCCTTTGTGCGTTCCTGGCTCAGCTCGTGGGCTTGCCCTCCGACGTCGCCGCCCGGCTCTCGGGTCTCGAGACACCGCCCGAGTTCGTTTCCGGAGAGCCGTCCTCTCTCGCCTCGCGCTACTCCCTGCCGGATTGGCTCGCCGAGCATTTCACCCGGGAGTGGGGCGACGCCGCCGGGGACTTCTGTGCCCACCTCAATGTCCCGGGGCCCATCACCCTTCGGGCGAACCTCCTCAAGACCCGACGGGAAGACCTCCAGGCGCGGCTGCGGGCCGAGGGCGTGGAGACCCGGCCCGGAGCGCTGAGCCCCCTCGCGCTCCAGGTCGTGGGGCCCAAGCCCAATCTCTACGGACTGGACTCGCTCCGGGAGGGGCTTTTCGAGGTCCAGGACGAGGGCAGTCAGGGCATCGGCCTGCTCGTCGAGGCTCGGCCCGGGGAGACCGTGCTCGACCTATGCGCGGGGGCGGGAGGCAAGACGCTCCTGCTCGGCGCCGCCATGGAGAACCGGGGGCGGCTCCTCGCGTATGACCCGGATGCCGGGCGGCTGGATCGGCTGCTCCAGCGCTCCTCCCGGGCGGGTCTCTCCATTGTCCACGTGCTGCGCTCGCCCCCCGAGGGGTTGCTCGCCGACCGGGTGCTCGTGGATGCGCCCTGCTCGGAGCTGGGCTCGCTGCGCCGGGGGCCGGACCTGCGCTTCCGCCTCGAGCCCGGGGCCCTGTCCGAGCTGCCCCCGGTCCAACGCGACCTCCTCGCCCGGGCGCGCCGCCTCGTGCGTCCGGGTGGGCGGCTCGTCTATGCCACCTGTACGGTGAACCGCGCGGAGAACGAGGACGTGGTTCATGACTTCCTCCAGGCGGCCCCCGAGTTCCAGCTCGTTCCGGCGGAGGGGTCGGAGGGCTTCTGGGTCCGTGCGCCGCACCTGCAGGGGACGGATGGTTTCTTCGCCGCCGTGTTCGAGCGCAGGGCGGGCTAGAAGGGGAGGGGGCGGTTGTCGTCCGGACAGCAGGTTCGTGAAGGACAGGATCCCCTCGTTCCGGGTGCTATGAATCGCGTGTGCGTTGGCTCAAGCCCCTTCCGTTGCGTCCTCGTGACCCCGTTCACATCGTCGCCCCCTCTGGTCCCTTCGACGTCCAGACCTTCGAGAAGGGCCTTGGCCTGCTCTCGGAGCGGTACGCGCCCGTCCATCGGCCCGATCTCTATGATGCGTGGCGTTACCTGGCCGGGAGCGACACCCGCCGCGCCGAGGAGTTGACCCAGGCTCTCACGGACACCTCGGCCCGCGCCGTCTTCTGTGCCCGGGGTGGTTACGGGGCCATGCGCCTGTTGCCGTCGCTGCACTCGGCGAACCTGGCGACCTCGGCCCTGGTGGGGTTCTCCGACGTCACGGCCCTCCATCTGTATCTCCAGGCCCAGGGCCGCGTGTCGCTCCATGGGCCCGTCATCACCCACCTGGGCGTGCAGCCTCTCGCGGTCCAGGACTACCTCTTCCGGCTCCTGGAGTCTCCCGAGCCTCCGCCGTCCTTGCAGGGCGAGGCCATCTACGTGCGCGGCGTCGCCGAGGGGACGCTCGTCGGGGGCAATCTCTCCGTCTTCTCGCGTCTGCTGGGCACGCCGTACCTGCCGCCGCTCGAGGACTCCATCCTCCTGCTAGAGGACGTGGGCGAGAAGCCCTATCGGCTCGATCGGATGTGGACCCACTTGCGGCTCGCGGGCGTGTTCGAGCGCGTGCGGGGCATCGTGCTCGGCCAGTTCACCGACTGCGAGCACAAGGGCGCGCCCTACAGCAGCGCGGACGTCCTGCGCTCGCTCGCGGAGGAGACGGGATTGCCGTGCGCCGCGGGGTTCCCCATCGGGCATGACATTCCCAACTATCCCGTCGCCCTGGGTACTCGCGTGCGGTTGGATGCGGGCGCCGCGCTCCTCACCTTCCTCGAGGGCGCGGTCCAGGCATGAGTTCCCATCCCATCGCCCAGCTCCAGGACGTTCTCGACGAAGCTGTCACGCTCGGCATCTTCCCGGCCGCCCAGGCCGTGGTGCTGCACCGGGGCGTGCAGGTCTTCGGGGGGGTGGCGGGTCCCGTGACGGGAGAGACCCGCTTCGACCTGGCGTCCGTCACCAAGGTGCTCTGCACCACCGCGATCTTCCTGCGCCTGTGGACCCAGGGGAAGGTCGGTCCCGAGACGCCCGTGGCCCGCTTCTTCCCGGGCTCGCCCGTGGGGGATGCCGGGGCCACGGTGGCGGATCTGCTCTACCACCGCTCGGGGTTGCCGCCCTTCGTGCCCTTCTTCGCCGAGGCGTTGACCTCCACTCCCGAGCTCTTGGAGCCCGCCTGTCCGGCGGCGACCCGCGCCCGTGTCCGCGAGGAGGTGCTCCAGGCCGCCGCTCGCACGCCACTGCTCAACCCGTGGCGCACGCACACGGCCTACAGCGACGTGGGTTTCATCCTCCTGGGGGACATCCTCTCCCGAGTGGGCGAGGCGCCCCTGGACGTGCTCTTCTCGCGCCTCGTCGCCGAGCCGCTGGGCCTCTCCGCCCGCTTCCACCGGCTCACGGATTTTCCCTCGGAGGGACTCGTCGCGCCCACGGGGGCCACCCGTCCGCGCGAGCCCGCTCCTGGCCAGGAGGGCCTGTGGGGTGCGCTGCCCACCCGGCCCTCCGTTCCGGGCGAGGTGGATGACGACAACGCCTGGGTGCTGGATGGCGTGAGTGGCCATGCCGGCGTGTTCGGCACCGCGGTGGACGTGGCCCGCTTCGGTCAGGCCATCCTCGCCGGATGCGCGGGGGACGCGGCGCTCGCGCCCGGACCGCTCTGGTACCGCGCGCTGGCCTCGGATCCGCTCCTGGCGGGCAGCACCCGCTCCATGGGCTTCGACTCTCCCTCCAAGGCCCTGTCCAGCGCGGGCCACTTCATCGGTGACACGCCTCCGGGCGCGGTGGGCCACCTGGGCTTCACCGGCACCAGCCTCTGGGTGGACCTGCGCCGCTCGCTCGTGGTGGTGCTCGTCACCAACCGCGTGGCGAATGGCCGCCAGGAGACCCGCATCCGCGATTTCCGCCCCGTCTTCCACGACCTCATCGTGCAGGCGCTCGACCTCGACGATCTCACCCCGAAAGCACATGGCTGACGACAACGGCAACGTCCTCGACACCCTCTCTCCTGGCGCGGTGCGCCGCATCCACCTCGTCGGCGTGGCCGGCACGGGCATGGGCTCGTTCGCGGGCATGCTCAAGGCCGCGGGCTACGACGTCACCGGCAGCGATGAAAACGTCTACCCACCCATGAGCGACATGCTGCGCGCGTGGGGCATCCAGGCGCTCACGCCCTACAAGCCGGAGAACCTGGACGTGGCCCGGCCGGACCTGGTCATCATCGGCAACGTCATCCGCCGGGTGAACCCCGAGGCCTCCGCCGTGCGCGAGCGCCGCCTGCCCCAGATGAGCTTCCCGGCCGCGTTGGGCTCGCTCTTCCTCGAGCACGCGCATTCGATCGTGGTGGCGGGGACTCACGGCAAGACGACCACGTCCTCGATCATGGCGCACGTCCTGGTGGAGGCGGGGAGGGATCCGTCCTTCCTCGTGGGAGGCGTCACCCAGAACTACTCGGGCAACTACCGGGTGGGGAAGGGGCCGCACTTCGTCGTCGAGGGCGATGAGTACGACACCGCCTATTGGGACAAGGGCTCCAAGTTCCTGCACTACAGGCCCCGGACGGCCATCCTCACCAGCGTGGAGTTCGACCACGCGGACATCTTCCGGGACCTGCCGCACTACGAGGCCACCTTCGACAAGTTCGTGCGGCTCATCCCCCCGGACGGCCGGCTCGTGGTGTGCACCGCTTATCCCAACGCGGTGAAGCTCGCCCAGGCCTGTCCGGGCCAGGTCATCACCTACGTGGGGCGTGAAGGCGCCGAGGCCGACTACACCCCGCGGCACGTCCAGTTCGGTCCCGACGGCGCCCGCTTCGAGGTGGTCGAGCGGGGCGCCGTACTGGGGAGCGTGCTCCTGCCGATGTCGGGCCTGCACAACGTGGAGAACACGCTGGGCGTCATCGCCGCGGCGCGGGGGCTGGGCCTGTCCTTCGAGGAGATCGCCCGGGGGCTCGCGACCTTCCGGGGCGTGAAGCGGCGCCAGGAGGTGCGCGCGGAGGTGGGCGGCATGCTCGTGGTGGACGACTTCGCGCACCACCCCACGGCGGTGCGCGAGACGATCGCCGCCATCCGCCACCGCTACCCGGAGCGCCGGTTGTGGGCCATCTTCGAGCCGCGCTCGAACACGAGCCGCCGCAACATCCACCAGGAGGACTACGCGCACTCCTTCACCGGTGCCTCGCGCGCGAGCCTCAAGGTGCCCGAGCGCCATGACAAGGTGCCCACGGGGGAGGAGTTGGACGTGCCCCGTGTCACCCAGGCGCTCGAGGCCCAGGGCATCGCCGCGGATTTCGCATCGGACGTGCCCACGCTCGTCGAGCGCGTGGTGCGCGAGGCCCAGCCCGGGGATGTCCTGCTCGTCATGAGCAACGGCGCCTTCGGTGGGTTCATCGACAAACTGCTCACCGAGCTGCGTACCCGCGTGGGACAAGGGGGAGCGTCATGACTCCTGTCCGTGTCCTGTTCGCCGCGCTCGCCCTGTCGGGTTGCGCGTCCTCGGTGCCGTCGCTCACCGATGCTCCTTTCCAGCGCTCCAGCGCGGCCCTGGGCGCGGAGCCCGCCCCGCTCGGTTTCACCGTCAAGCGCTACCCGGGAGGCGAGCCGTACTCCCTCTCCGAGGATCGGGGCCAGGTGGTGCTGCTCGACGTATGGGCCACCTGGTGCGAGCCCTGCCGCGACGCGCTGCCCATGTACCAGGATCTGTCGAAGCACTACGCCGCGCGTGGCCTGAAGGTCTACGCACTCAACGTGGACGCGGATACCCGCGGCATCGCGCGCTTCCTCTCGGAGACGAAGGTGGAGCCGTCCGTGCTTCCCGTGCTCCTCGATGCCGAAGCCGATGTGGCGGACAAGGTGCTGCGCGTGCGTGGCATGCCCACGTCGTTGCTCATCGACCGGGCGGGAGGGGTGCGTTACGTGCACGAGGGCTTCAACGAGGATCACCTCGCGAAGCTCCAGACGGAAATCGAAGAACTGCTGTCGGAGCCGGTGAAGAAGTAGTCAGCCAGGAGGAGCGCGCCATGTCCGATGAGTCTCCCGCCACGCTGCGCCGCATCGCCGAGGAAGCCGCCCGGCTGGCGGGCCGTGTGCTCGCCGAGCGATTCCACGGCGAGCGCACCATCGAGTACAAGGGTGGCATCGACCTGGTCACCGACGCGGACCGCGCGGCGGAGGCGGTGGTGATTGGCTACATCCGCCAGCACTACCCGGAGCACGCCATCCTCGCCGAGGAGAGCGGGGCCTCGCGGGGCTCGGGGACACGGTGGATCATCGATCCACTGGATGGCACCACCAACTACGCGCACCAGGTGCCGCACTTCTGCGTGAGCGTGGGCGTGGAGGGGCCGGAGGGGCTGCTCGCGGGCGCCATCTATGATCCGATGCTCGGGGAGCTCTTCTCCGCCGCGAAGGGGCAGGGGGCCACGCTCAATGGCCAGCCGCTGCGGGCCTCGGGATGCACGGAGATGGCGCGGGCCCTGTTGTGCACGGGCTTCCCCTACGACGTGCACCACAAGCCCGAGGGGCCGCTGGGCCTCTTGCGGCGCTTCATCGTCCGGGCGCAGGGCATGCGCCGCACGGGCAGCGCCGCGTTGGATCTGGCGTACGTGGCGGCGGGGCGCTTCGACGGGTACTTCGAGTTCGGTCTCAAGCCGTGGGACGAGGCCGCGGGGGCGCTGCTGGTGCAGGAGGCGGGTGGGGTGGTGGTGCGCATCGACGGAGCGCCACACCAGGTGGGCTATGGGGACGTACTCGCGTGCGCGCCGGGCCTGTCCGCGCAATTCATCGCCGAGAGCCAGGGCTTCCTCGGGGACATTGGCTGGAAGCCGCGCGACTTCTTCGGTTAGCGGAACGCCAAGAAGGGCTCAGCCCTGGCGCGCGGTGAGCCGGGCGTTGGCCTCGCGCACCCGGGCCGACAGGATGCGCGCGATGTTGATGACGATGAAGGTGAAGCCGTCGCGGTGGGCCTGACGGAAGGTGGCCAGGTGCTGGGCGGTGAGCCGCAGCAACTCCGCCTCCGTGCGCGCGCGGACCGTGGCGGAGCGGTACTCCTTGTCGATGAGGCTCATCTCACCGAAGAACTCCGGAGCGGTGAGCACCGTGAGCGGACGGGGTCGGCCGCTGTCATCGCGACGCACCACCTCCACCTCGCCCCTCACGATGACGTAGAGGCTGTCGCCCAGCTCACCTTCCTCGAACACCAGCTCTCCGGCGGAGTAGCGGCGCTGTTCGGCCAGCTCGGACAGGTACAGCAGCTCCGCGCTGGAGAGCATGTCGAACAGCTGTGATGACGAAACGACGGCCAGTTTCTCCATGTCTCCCGTCCCCCGGGATCGGGTTGCTGGCCGGAGTCTATCCCGTGCGCGCGCCGTCGCGGGCGCGCGTCACCGGGACTTCGTCCAGGGGTTGGGCGGGGAACATCGCGGGGCGGACCCGGGTGGGCCCGCGCTCCGCTAGCCGCCCTTCTTGAGCTCGGTGAGCACGAGCTTCGCCACGGCCTTGAGCGTGTCGAAGACGCCCACGCCCGTGGGGGCCACCGCCTGGTACTCGGGGATGTTGCGCGGGTTGAGCGCCTTGCGCATCTCCTCGGGCGACACGGCGTTGGGCAAGTCCCGCTTGTTGTACTGGATGACGTACGGGAGCTTGTTCAGGTCGTAGCCCTGCTCGGCCAGGTTGATGCGCAGGTTCTCCAACGACTCCATGTTGGCTTCCATGCGCTCGATCTGGCTGTCCGCCACGAACACCACGCCGTCCACCCCCTTGAGGATGAGCTTGCGGCTGGCGTCGTAGAAGACCTGTCCCGGCACCGTGTACAGGTGGAAGCGCGTCTTGAAGCCGCGAATCTCACCGAGCGACAGCGGCAGGAAGTCGAAGAAGAGCGTGCGATCCGTCTCGGTGGAGAGCGAGATGAGCTTGCCCTTCGTATCCGCGGCGGTCTTGTTGTAGATGTACTGCAGGTTCGTCGTCTTCCCGCACAACCCGGGACCGTAGTAGACGATCTTGCAGTTGATTTCGCGAGACGAGTAGTTGATGAAGGACATGGCTTCTCGGATTACTCGCTGAAGAGGTTGTCGATATCGTCGTCGGAAATCTCGGCGAACGGAGAGCCGACCCCGGGACCATCCGTCTTCTTGACGAGGCTCTCGAAGATCTTGGTCAGCTCGTCACTGGCCTTCTTGATGCGCAGGCGCACCAGGCCGAGGCTCGTGCGGTTGTCGAAGATGACCACGAGCACCACCCGGCTGCCCACGATGGTCATGTAGAGCGAGTCCCTGGCCCCCTCGTGGAACTGATGGGGGAACTCGTTCTCGCCAATCAGCTTCGCGAGGCCGCCCATCGCCGCCACGTTGCCAGCCGTCAGCGAGGCCAGCGAGGTGGTGTCGATGTTCTGCGTCTGCCCCGCGGAGGAGATGAGTTGCCCGTTCTTGTCGACGAGGAACACCACCTTCGCGTTCGCGTCCTTGGTCAGCCGGTCGCAAACCGCGTTGATCTTGGTGAACTCCTCTTCGTACATCACCAATTGCGTGCCCATGGGCGTTTACGCTCCTAAGCGTCTCGCTCGACCTGTGCTTCCGCGGCCCACGCCGGTTTCTGGAATGAATTTCGGAGGTTAGGTACGGCGCTCCCAACCCCGGGAGCTTTAGCAAAGCCCCTCCCACCCCGCAAGAAGCCGCCCGCTTCCGCGCGAGATCTTTCTCTAGAGGCCGACCCGCGGGGGCGGATCGACGAGCCGGGGGGGCACTCGTCCAGGGGAGGAGGGGGGGCGATCATTCGAGGAAGCGCATCATCCATGCGAACGGGGGGATTCAAAACTTCGGAGGCCTCGGGCTCAAGGGGGAACTATCGGCTATCCACTATACTGCGCGGGCGGGTGTCCGCTCGCGATCCAATTTCGTGCTTTTTGCGTCTTCTTCTGGCAGGCGGAGCACGCCCACTCCCTCAGCGCATGACGGCTTCTTCCTCCCTCGGGGACCTGCCAGGTCCCGGTCCGTGGCAGCGCCGGCCCTTCGGGGCCTACGTGCTCCTGCGCAAGCTGGCCGAGGGCGGCATGGCGGAGATCTTCCTCGCCCGGCGGGCGGACGGAGAGGGCGCCGGGCGCGACGTCGTCATCAAGCGGATTCGCGAGAGCCTGGTGGGCCAGCCGGACTTCGTGGAGATGTTCCGCCAGGAGGCGCGGGTGGCGGCGAGTCTGTCGCATCCCCACCTGGTGCGGGTGTACGACCAGGGCGTCAGCGAGGGCCGCCCCTACCTCTGCATGGAGTTCCTTCCCGGCGAGGACTTCTCCACCATGGTGCGCCTGGCGAGCCACCGGGGTGAGTACGTGCCCGTGCCGCTGGTGTTGCGGGTGCTCGCCGACGCGGCGCGGGGCCTGCACCACGCGCACGAGCTGGACATCGTCCATCGGGATGTGTCGCCCTCCAACGTCTATGTGACGTACTCGGGGCTGGTGAAGGTGCTGGACTTCGGGGTCGCCCAGACGGGAGCGGGGAGCACCGCCTCGCGCCCGGGCTCGGTCCTGGGCAAGTCCGTCTACATGGCGCCCGAGCAGGCTCGCGGGGGCGTCGTGGATCGCCGCGCGGATGTCTTCGCCCTGGGCGTGAGTCTCTACGAGGCCCTCACCCATGTGCGGCCCTTCGCCCGGGAGGAGGAGCGGGCGGTGCTCGAGGCCCTGCGCAAGGGCGACTGCGCGCCACCCCGCGCCCTGCGGCCCGAGCTCTCCGAGGAGTTGGAGGCCGTGGTCCTCAAGGCGATGGCCGTCGAGCCCTCGCGGCGCCATGCCACCGCCGCCGCGTTCGCCGACGCCCTGGAGGAGTTGTTGTCGCGTGAGCCGAGCGAGCCCACCCGCGCCCAGCTCGCCGCGCATCTGCGCGCCAGCGTCGGAGAGCGGCGCTACCAGGAGAAGACGGCGCCTCCTCCGTTCGTGGAGCGTGATCCCGCGGGGCTCGTGGCTCGGCGGGTGGGGACTGGCTCGGGTTCGCGGCGTGCCGGGTGGGTGGTGCTGGCCGTTGCCGGGAGCGTGCTGCTCGGCGGGTCGGTCTGGTGGTGGGGCAGCGAGCCCGTCGCGGTGGCTCCCGTGGCCGTCGTGTCCCGGGCCGTGCCCGAAGGGGCCGCGCCCGAGGTGGCTCCCGCCGCGCCGCTCGAGCCGCCGTCGCGCGCCTCTCCAGACGCCGAGCGGGGGGCGCCACGTGGAGAGGAGAAGGCGGGGGCGCGCGTCTCGTTGGAGGTCGCGGACATCCAGCGGGTACTGGCGCGCAATCGCGCACGGGTCTCGCCCTGTTTCGAGCGTCACAAGGAGGATCTGCCCACGGATGAGGGAGACGTGCGGGTGCGTTTCACCATCCATGCCTCGGGCAAGGCGGAGCCGGTGACCGAGGGGCCCCTGGCGGAGCGTCCCCTGGCCCGGTGTCTGGAGTCGCGGTTGAGACGGCTGCGCTTTCCCGCGCATCGAGGCGGCTCGGTGTCGGTGGTTCTTCCCCTGGGCTACCGGGTCACCCGATAGCCCCGCCGGAGCTCAGAGGTCGCGCCGGGCGCTGAGGGCCTTGGCCAGGGTGGCCTGGTCGGCGTACTCGAGGTCTCCGCCCATGGGCAGTCCCTGGGCGATACGGCTCACGCGCAGGCCCACCGGCTTGAGCAGGCGTGTCAGGTAGAGCGCCGTGGCTTCTCCCTCCACGTCCGGGTTGGTGGCGAGGATGATCTCCTCGATGCGTCCATCCCCGAGCCGCTCCAGCAATTCCTTGATGCGCAGCTGGTCGGGTCCCACGCCATCCAGGGGCGAGAGCACGCCATGCAGCACGTGGTAGCGGCCCTTGAACTCCCGGGTGCGCTCGAGCGCCATCAGGTCGGCGAAGGTCTCCACCACGCACAGCACGCGCTCGTCGCGCCGCGAGTCCCGGCAGAAGCCACACAGCTCCGTGTCGGTGAGGGAGAAGCACCGGCCGCACAGGTGCACCTTCTCCTTCACCTCGCGGATGGCCAGGGACAAGTCCTGGGCGTAGTCGCCCGGCGCGCGCAAGATGTGAAACGCCAGCCGCTGCGCGGTCTTCTCCCCGATGCCAGGGAGTTTCGCGAGCTGGGCGACCAGGCGATTGAGCGGATCAGGCGTCATTCGAACTCAAGTAATGCCGGGGATCTTCACGCCGCCCGAGATCTTGCCGAGCTCGCGCTGCATCTTGTCACGGCTGCTCGCCAGGGCGGCGTTGACGGCGGCGGTCACCAGGTCCTCCAGCATGCCCAGGTCGTTGGGGTCCACGAGGGACTTGTCGATCTTGATGCTGCGCACTTCCTGGATGCAGTTGGCGACCACGGTCACCCGGCCGTCACCGGCCTGGGCCTCGACGGTCTCCTCGGCCAGTTCCTTCTTGCGCTGCTCGATCTTCTCCGTGAGCTTGTTGGCCTGACGGATGAAGTAGTTCAGGTCGATGCCGGGCATGGACTTCCTCGTAGGGGGGCGTAATTCGGAGCGCGCACCCTAGCGTCGGGCGAGCCCGTTGTCAGGGGCTCTCGTCAGGAGACTCGTTCGTTGGGGCAGCGGCCGGACGGGCAGGCAGGTCATAGACCTGGATGTGTTCGATTTCGCCCCCCAGCACTCGGAGGGCGGCGCGGAGATTGGGATGGGCCCGGACCCGTCCCTCGGTGCTCTTCTCATAGGCGGCCCGCTCGGACGCGTCCTGAACGGAGAGGCTGACCATGCCCGCCTCCGGGCGGGTGTCTCCCTCCGCGCAGTCCTGCACCACGAGCTTCGTCGGACGGCCGAAGTGTTCGCTCAGGGCCTTCTCGACCATGGCGCGGCCGTTGCCGCCGGCCACGGTGGTCTTGTGGAAGGCTTCCTTGGGAGGGTAGGCGACGGCCACCTCGCCCTCGCGAATCCAGAGCAGCCGTCCACTGGCGAGCGACTTGGCATGCCGCCCGGACGTGTCCTTCACGGTGTCCACGGCCGCGCGCCACCGGTCCTGAAGCGGACGGCGCGGGTTGTCCCGGCCGGAGGCGGCCATGGGCGGTGCCGCGGGGCGCGAGGTGTGGTGGATGTCGAAGGGCCGGACGGACTCGGGTTCCGGCTCGGTGACGGGGGCGGGAGGCACGTCGGGCAGGCACTCGCCCGAGGCACAGCCATCGGCCGGGCCTTCCTCGGGGAACAGGCGCTCGTCCTCCACGGGAGGCGTCGCCGTGGGGGGTGGACGCACGTTCGTCACGCGCACCACGGGCATGGGCGGCGGTGCTGGAGCGGGGCGGGCGGTGGGCGCGGCGGGACGCTCAGTGGGAACGAAAGGTGGCCGGACTGGAGCGACCTCCCGGCGCTCCAGTGGCTACCTTGTGTGCGTCGTCGGGACCGAGGCCGGCGGCGAGGCGCTCCACCTTCGCCAGCAACTCGGGAATGGAGCCCGCGGGCGACAACTGGATGGCCTTGAGCAACGCCATCTCCAGGGCGAGCCGGGGCTGGGCCGCGCGCGATACCTCCCACACGCATCCGTGCACGATGTCGAAGAGGCGGGAGATCTGCGCCGCGTCCGCGTCCTTGGCGAGCGTGGTGAGGGCGGTGCGCTCGGACTCGGCGAGTTCCGAGGGGGCCTCGCCCAGCGTCTTGGCGACGAAGAGGTGCCGCAGTTGGAGCGCCAGCTCCTCCGTGAGCCGCTTGAGGTCCGTGCCGCGGTTGAAGACCTCCTCCACGCGATCGAGTACCCGCTTCGCGTCCTTGCGCACCAGGGCCTCGGCGAAGTCCTGCACCACCGTGCGATCGATGGCGCCCAGCGCGTCGGCCACGGCCTCGTCGCTCGGGTCCGCACCGCAGGCGGAGAAGATCTGATCCAGGAGGCTGAGCGAGTCGCGCATGCCGCCCTCGGACTGGCGCACCACCATGGAGAGCGCCCGCTCGGAGATGGCCACCTTCTCTTGCGTGCAGATGTACTTGAGCCGCTCGAGCATCACCTTGGCGGGGATGCGCCGGAAGTTGTGGCGCTGGCAGCGCGAGAGGATGGTGTCCGGGAGCTTGTGCGCCTCGGTGGTGGCGAAGATGAACTTCACGTGGCCGGGCGGCTCCTCGAGCGTCTTGAGGAGCGCGTTGAACGCCGCGCCCGAGAGCATGTGGACCTCGTCGATGATGTAGATCTTGTGCCGGTCGCGCTGGGGCAGGTACTTGGCGTTCTCGCGAATCTCGCGGACGTTCTCCACGCCGTTGTTGGACGCACCGTCGATCTCCGCCACGTCCACCGAGGTGCCCGCGGCGATCTCCCGGCAGGCCTGGCACTGATCACAGGGGCTGGCCGTGGGACCCTTCTCGCAGTTGAGCGCCTTGGCGAGAAGACGGGCGGCGGTCGTCTTGCCCACTCCTCGCGGTCCGCAGAACAGGTAGGCATGCGCCACCCGGTTCATCTTGATGGCGTTGGCGACCGTGCGGACCACGTGCTCCTGGCCGGTCATGTCGTCGAAGGTCTGCGGGCGCCATTTACGGGCGAGAACGAGGTAGCTCATGGGGGGCACAAATCTAACCACGCCAGGCCGCCCCACGCACGTCTTCAGCTCTCCGGGCTCTACTTTTCCAGTCACTCTCCGTGAACGCGGGGCCTCACTTCCCGGGTCGGGCGTTTCACCGGGCGTTCGAGCGCCGTGCTTGCGCGGACAGGGGAGGGCGGGGAGAGTCGCGAGGGAATCCTCGATGACCGTCTCCGCTTCCTTGTCGTCTTCCCTTCCTCCGCCCGGCGAGCCCGAGGCGATGCCTTCCCCGGTCCAGCGGCGAGGGGTGCTCCTGGCCGTGCTGGGCGGACTCTCCCTGTTGCCCGCCCTCCTCGCGGTGGCGCAGCTCGGGCGCATCCACCCGGATGAGGTGTACCAGTTGCTGGAGCCCGCCTGGTTCCGCGCCCACGGTTACGGCGTGATGGCCTGGGAGTGGCGCGTGGGTCTGCGCAACTGGGCCGCGCCGGGCGTGGCGTCGTGGCTGCTCCGACTGGCCGACGCGCTGGGGCTCACGCATCCGCTGGCCTACCGCGCCGTGCTCGCCGTCCCACAGGTGTTGTTGCAGGGTTGGATGATGGGGGCCGCCTATCGCTTCGCCGAGCGCCGGGTGGGACCGAGCCTCGCCCTGCTCGCGGTGCTCGGCGTCGGGCTCTACGGTCCAGTGCTCGTCTTCGCGGGTCGCACCCTGGGCGAATCACTCTCCGCCGCCTTCCTGGTGGTGGCGATGGAGGCGTTGGATCGTCAGGAGGAACCGGCACGCGCGGGACTCCTGGGGGGAGGCGCGCTGGGGCTGGCCGTGGTGGTGCGCTACGGCTCGGCGGTGATGGTGCTGGTGGCGCTCGCCTGGCTGGTGGGCGCACGGCGCTGGAAGGTCCTGCTCTTCACCTGCCTCGCGGGACTTGGAGTCGCGCTGGCCCTGGGGGCGCTCGACTGGGTGACGTGGGGCAAGCCCTTCCACTCCCTGCTCGCCTACGTGGACTTCAACGTCCTGTCCGGTCGGGCCGCGAAGCAGTTCGGTGCCTCGCCTCCCTCCTTCTATGCCGTGCCCCTGCTCACCGCGTTGCCCCTGTGGTTCTGGGGGGCGCTGCCCCTGGGGTGGCGCTCCTGGCGCCGGCGGCCCGCCGTCTCGTTGCCGGGGCTCTGCGCGGTCGTCTACTTCATGGCCCTGAGCGCCACCGCTCACAAGGAAGAGCGCTTCCTCTATCCGGGACTCGTCCTGCTCGTCCTGGCCGCGGCTCCCCAGGTCGCCGGCTTCGTGGGCTGTCTTGGCGCGGAGCGCGGACGCAAGCTCGGAGGGGTCCTGCTCGTGGCCACCACGTTGCTCGCCGGAGTGTTCTACCCTCGGGAGGACCTGCGTGGAGATCAGTTCCGGGGCATCGTCGCGGCCACCCGGGGCGACGACGTCCGGGGTCTGCTCATCGTCAACGAGGGCCTGTGGGGCTCGGGGGGGTTCTTCTACATCGGCAAGAACATCCCCTGGATGACGTGCGACTGGCCGCGGGACGCGAGCTTCCAGGCGGCCATGCGGGATGAGCGCATCAACCGCGCCGTGACCTTCGAGGGCCGGGCCCTCGAGGAACTCCAGGCGGCGGGTTTCCGGGTGGTGGAGCGGGTGGGGCGGGAGACGGTGCTCGTCCGGGAGTGAGCCCCAAAAAAGAAAGAGCCGAGCTCCCTTTTCAGGGTGCTCGGCTCCTTCACAAGAACGGCCGGGACACACGCGGAGGTGCGCTACCGTTGCTTCCTTCCGGACCTGGCGGAATTCACGTCCCCACGTTGCCCCGACCACAAGATCTTCAAATACTTCAACAAAGTACGGAGAGGGTGGGATTCGAACCCACGATACCCTTTCAGATATACACGCGTTCCAGGCGTGCGCCTTCAACCGCTCGGCCACCTCTCCATGAGACTAGCTGCGGAGAGCGTAGGATTCGAACCTACGATACCGTTCCCGGTATGCCTGATTTCGAGTCAGGTGCCTTCGACCACTCGGCCAGCTCTCCAATATTCACTTGTCTTGTTTCCTCGCGCGCAACCGGGCGAAGAAGTCCTTCAAAACTTGGCGGCAATCGTCCGCCATGATGCCACTCGTGACTTGGAGCCGGTGGTTGTGCCGGGGCTCCTCTGCCAGGTTGTAGAGCGAGCCGACAGCGCCCGCCTTGGGATCCAGGGTTCCGAAGACGAGTCGGGTCACCCGGGATTGAACCAACGCTCCCGCGCACATGGCGCATGGCTCCAGCGTCACATACAGAGTGACACCCGTGAGCCGCCAGACGCCCAATGTCTTGGCCGCCGCATCCATCGCGAAGATTTCAGCGTGAGCCAGGGGGTTGCGGTCGATTTCGCGCCGGTTGAAGCCCGTGCCGATGACCGTGCCATCGTGGACCGCCAACGCGCCGACAGGAACTTCCCCGAGTCCAGCGGCTTCCCGCGCGAGCGCGAGCGCCTGCTGCATGAAAGCTTCATCCAGACTCATGGGGGAAACGGACAAGGAAAGATGGTGCTCCCTGGAGGATTCGAACCTCCGGCCTTCGGATTCGTAGTCCGACGCTCTATCCAGCTGAGCTAAGGGAGCTTGCCGTTTCCTTCGTACCGCTTCCTACAGTTACTGCCGCTCTACCACAACAACTTTTTTCTGCGTTTCTACAACCTCGATAAGTGGCGGAGAGAGAGGGATTCGAACCCTCGATACCCTTTCGAGTATGCAGGTTTAGCAAACCTGTGCCTTCAGCCTCTCGGCCATCTCTCCAGTGCCAGACCTGTCAAAGAACCGCGCACAACAAAACGGAGGAGGTAGGATTCGAACCTACGGGAAGCTTGCGCCACCTGCGGTTTTCAAGACCGCTGCCTTCAGCCGCTCGGCCACTCCTCCACTGCGTCGCGCCGCGCGGTCCACCGTGCTGCGTGGTGGGCCGCCCTTCTACAACATCCGACGCCCATTGCAACAATGTTTGTGGGGTCCTCTTTTCTAGAGGGGTTTGAGTTCCTTGATGCCCCCCATGTACGGCACCAGCACTTCCGGAATGGCGACGGTGCCGTCCTCGCGCTGGTAGTTCTCCAGGATGGCGATGGTCGTCCGGCCCACGGCCAAGCCACTGCCGTTGAGCGTGTGCAGCAGTTGGGGCTTGTCCCCCTTCTGCGCCCGGAAGCGGATCTTCGCCCGGCGCGCCTGGAAGTCGCCGCAGTCCGAGCAGGAGGAGATCTCGCGGTACGCCGACTGGCCCGGCAGCCAGACCTCGATGTCGTACGTCTTGCGGGCGGCGAAGCCCATGTCCCCGGTGCACAGGAGCATCACCCGGTGGTGCAGGCCCAGGCGCCGCAGGATGTCGCAGGCGTCGTCCGTCATCTTCTCCAGTTCATCCAGGCTCGACTCGGGCTTGGCGAACTTCACCAACTCCACCTTGTGGAACTGGTGCTGGCGGATGAGGCCGCGCGTGTCCCGGCCCGCCGCGCCCGCCTCGGCACGGAAGCTCGGGCTGAACGCGCAGTAGCGCACGGGCAGTGCTTCCGCCTCGAGGATTTCGTCCGCGTGGTAGTTGGTGACGGGCACTTCCGCGGTGGGAATGAGGAAGCGCTCGGGCTCGCCCAGCGTCTTGAAGACGTCGTCCTCGAACTTGGGCAACTGGCCCGTGCCCATCATCGTCTCGCGCAGCACGAGGTAGGGCGGCAGCAGCTCGACGTAGCCCTTCTGGGTGTGCACGTCGATCATGAAGGTGACGAGGGCGCGCTCGAGCCGGGCCAGGGCGCCCTTGTAGAAGGTGAAGCGCGAGCCGGACACCTTGGCGGCCCGCTCGAAGTCCAGCATCCCCAGCTTCTCACCCAGCTCGAAGTGCTGCTTGGGCGTGAAGGGCAGGTTGGGCTTCTCGCCCCAGATGCTCGACTGCACGTTGCCCTCGGCGCCACCGCCGGTGGGCACGGACTCGTGGGGAACGTTGGGGATGACGAGCAGGATGCGGCTGAGCTCCTCCTCCACTTCCTTGAGCCGCGCCTCCTTCTCCTTGATGCCTTGGGAGACGCCGCGCATCTCTCCGCGCAGGGACTCGAGCGCGGCGGGATCCTCCTTGGCCTTGCGCTTCATCTCCTCGTTGGCGGCGTTGCGGCGCGCGGAGAGCGACTCCATGGCCACGTAGAGGTCGCGCCGTTCCGACACGAGGCTCTTGAAGGGGCCGAGGTCCAGGCTGCCGCCCCGGGACTGCAACCGGGCGACGACCGCATCGAAGTTCTGCGCGACGTACTTGAGATCCAGCATGGCGGTGCGGTTTCTAGTCACCCCGCTCGCACCGGGCAAGGCATGAAGCGCCCCGAGCGCCCGGAATAGGACGCCCGGGGGACAGCCAGGGCTACTCGAGGAAGGTGATCTCGTCCTCGATCTCCTTGCGATCCTGGGCCTCGGGCTTGCGGGAAAGGTATTCACGGAAGGACTTGACGGCGTCCTTCTTCTTGCCCTTCTCCTTGTAGGCGTAGCCCAGGTGGTACCAGCTGTCGGTGTTGTCCGGCGAGCTGACCAGCGCCTTGGTGTAGTACTCGATGGCCTTGCCGTACTGGCTCTGCTCGCTCCAGGCGCGGCCCAGCTTGTAATAGACCTGGGTGAGGCTCGGGTCGGCCTTGAGGGCCTGCTCGTAGGACTTCACGGCGTCGCGCCAGTGCATGGCGGTGAAGTGCGCGTCCCCGATGGCGGCGAGTGCCCGGGTGCGCGTGGGGTCCGTCTTGATCGCCGACTGGTAGGCGGTGATGGCCTCGTCGATCTCGTTGCGCTCCAGGTGCACCTGGCCCAGGGCCTCGTAGGCATCGACCAGCTTGGGGTCCAGGGCGATGGTCTTCTTCCACTCGGAGATGGCGTCCGCGGACTGCTTGGCGTCGCGGTAGAGCATGCCCAGGGCGTAGTGGTAGTCAGCCCGCTTGGAGGCGCGCTCCACGGCGGTCTTCATGCTCTCGATGGCCTGGGTGAATTCGCCGCGCCGGGCCTTCACCTGCGCGAGGTAGAAGTTCGCCTCGGGGTTGGAGGGCTCGCTCTTGAGCGCCAGCATCAGGTTGGTCTCGGCCTCCTTGAAGGAGTTATTGGCCTCGGTCTCCTTCTTCTCCTGACGCAGGGCGTTGCCCTTGTCGAGGTAGACGGCGCCCAGCGCGGTGGGGATGGCCACCGAGCGCGGCTCCTCCTTCTTGGCCCGCTCCAGCTCGCCGAGGGACTCGTCCAGCGCGCCCTGGCGCCACATCACCATGCCGCGCTGCAGCCGCCCGCCCTTGAGCGAGTGCGGATCCAGCTCCAGGGCCTTGTCCGCCTCCTGGCGGGCCTTGGTCAGGTCCCCGGCGAGCAGCGCCAGGCGCGACAAGCCGAGGTGGGCATCGGCGAGGTTGGGATCCAACCCGACGGCGCGCGTGAACTCCTCCTGGGCCTTGGCGATGTCCTCCTCCGCGAACGCCAGCTCGCCCAGGCCCACGTGCACGTTGGCCTTGTCGGGCGCCTTGGTGGCGGCTTCCTCGAACTGGGCCTTGGCCTGGTCGTTGTGACGCATGCGCAGGTGGAACCGGCCGAGCGCGACATGGGCCTCGATGAGCTGCGGGTCCGCCTTGAGGGCGCGCGTGTAGTGCTGCTCGGCGGAGGCGTTGCTGTCACGCGCCTCGTCGATGCGGCCGTAGAGGTATTCGATGTGGGCGTTGTCCGGGAAGCGCTTGCTGGCCTCCTGCACCTGCTTCTGCGCGTCCTCCACCTTGCCGAGCGTCACCAGGGTGGAGATGTAGCCCTCCGTGGCCTCGATGTTCTTTGGCTCGGCCTTGGCCACCGCCTCGAAGAAGGGCAGGGCCTGCTCGAACTGGCGCTGGGCCTGGAGCACCTGTCCCAGGTAGCGCTTGACGGTGAGGGAGTCGGGCTCCTTCTCCAGCGCGGCGCGCAGCTCCTTCTCCGCTTCCGGCAGATTGAAGAGCTGGAAGAGGGCGATGCCCTTGAGCGTCCGCGCCCGTGACAGCTCCGCCGGGCCCATGTGCGCCTGGGCCTTCTCGTCGAGCGCGCGCTCGGCCGCGTCCAGGCCCTTCTGGGCTTGCTTGCGCAGCAGCAGCTCCACCGCGGCCAGCTCCACCGCGGAGATGAGGTGCGTGGCGTCCGCCTCGAGCGCGGCCTCGTAGGCCTTCACGGCCTCGTCCGCCTTGCCCTCCGCCTGGTAGAGGTTGCCCAGGGCGTGCTGGGCCTTGGCCAGCTTGGGCTGCTTCTTGATGACCTGATCGAGCGTCGCGATGGCCGCGGCGTTCTGCTTCAGGCTGGCCTGGGACTCGGCCAGCAGCAGCGCGAGTTCCACGTCGCCCTTGTTGTCGTCCCGGCTCCAGGCACTGTTCAAGCCCTGCAGGGCGCTGTTCGCGTCGCGCCCGACCAGGGCCGAGCCCGCCTGGTACTTCACGTACTCCAGGTTCTGCTCACCCAGCAGCTCCAGGCGCTCCCGCATCGCCTCGGCGCGGCAGTCCGCCACGTCGCTGCCCGGGGACACCGAGTAGCGGCGCTGCAGGTAGAAGGTGGCCTGGCACCAGAGGGCACGCACCTCGGGGTACTCGTCGTCCGCGAGCACCTTGGCCGCGAACTCACGGGACTGTTTGTAGCCCTCGACGGAGTCCAGGAGCAGCGCCTTGCGCGCGGCGTCCACGTTCGTGGCGAGCTCGGTGCCGGCCTTCACCTTCGAGGGGAAGAGCTTCTTCACGCCGAAGACGCCGTAGCGCGTGGTGCCGAAGCTCAAGCCCACGCCCAGCACCACCACGCCCGCGGCCACGGAAATCACCAGGGGCAGGCGCTTCTTCACCTTGCCCATGAAGATTTCGGTGCGCGAGGTGGTGTCCACCACGGAGACCTGGGCCATGCGGCCGCCATAGAGCTGATTGATGCGCTCCATGTTGGCGGCGCTCGCGGCGGCGGTGGCGGCGGTCGGATTCGCCTTGGCGTCGGCGGTGGGCGTGGCGGCGGCGACGGCGGGCGTGCCCGGACCCTCCATGAGCTTCTGGATGGCCGCGGCGAAGAGCGCCACCGTGCCAATGGGCACCCACCCCTCGCCATCCGAGGACACGTCCTCGTTGCCGAGCAACTGGCCGTCCTCGAGCATCTTGACGACCACGCCCTCCTCGAACGGGCCGAACACCTTGCCCGAGCGGCGGCGCACCTGGTAGCGGCGCGCCTGGCTCCGGGCCTTGTTGGCCCCGTTGTCCTTGGCCGCGTCGTCGATGAAGCTGAGCATCTCCAGGCCATCCGCGGCGCCCGTCGTGGGCGGCGGCGGCAGCGGCGCGGACAGGTCGACCTCGAGGTCATCCCCCCCTGGCATGACGGGCGCGGAGGGATCGAACTCGAGCGCGTCGGGGATGGACGCGGGGGCGCCCTCGGAGGACGGACCTCCGAAGTCCACGTCGTCGAACCCCGGAGCGCTCGTGGTCACCCCTCCCGCGATGGGCGGCTCGGAGAAGTCGAGGCCGACGTCCATCGACATGGGAGCGCTCGCTCCGGGCGGAGGCAGGGCGAAGGGGTCCTCCTCGACGGCGGCGAAGGGATCCGCGGCCTCGGCCGCCGGAGGCAGGGCGAAGGGGTCCTCCTCGACGGCGGCGAACATGTCCGCGGCCCCGGCCGCCGGGGGCGGAGGCAGGGCGAAGGGGTCCTCCTCGACGGCGGCGAACGTGTCCGCGGCTGGAGGCGGAGGCAGGGCGAATGCGTCGTCGGCCTGGACGGAGGCGAAGGATTCCTCGGGCTGGGGCGGCGGCATGGCGAACGACGCGTCCTGGACATCCCCCTCGTAGCCGTAGCCGTCCCCCGCGGGAGGAGGCAGGGCGATGGCGTCCGCCGGGGCCTGGGCGGCATACGGGTCCGCGGCGTAGGGGTCCGCGGCGTAGGCGTACGGGTCCTCGCTGGAGGCGGGAGGAGGCAGGGCGATGGCGTCCTCCGGGGCCTGGGCGGCATATGGGTCCGCGGCGTAGGGGTCCGCGGCGTAGGCGTACGGGTCCTCGCTGGAGGCGGGAGGAGGCAGGGCGATGGCGTCCGCCGGGGCCTGGGCGGCATACGGGTCCGCCGCGTAGGCGTACGGGTCCTCGCTGGAGGCGGGAGGAGGCAGGGCGACGGTGTCCGCCGAGTTCTGGGCGGCATACGGGTCCGCGGCGTAGGAATCACCGCCATACCCGTAGGGATCGCTCGCGCCGGGCAGCGGAATGGCCTCCTCCGCGGGGGCCTGGGGCGCGCTCATGTCGTAGCCGGCATGCGACTCCGGCTCGGACGTGCTGATGTCGAAGTCATCCACGGGGGCCGTGGCGCCGGGCAGCGGAATGGCCTCGCGCGCGGGAGGCGGCGTGTTGTCGCGGAAGGCCGCGCTGGGCAGGGGGAGGGACACCACGCGCGTGGTCTCCTCCACGGACCGGTGCAGGTCATCCGAGGCGCCGAAGGCGGGCGCCCGGGGCCGGGAGGGGCCGGGCAGGGGAATGGCGGCGGGCGCGGTGGCCGGGCCGGGCAGGGGAATGGCGGCGGACGCCGGGGCGCTCGCGGACTCGTCCGGCTTGATGGGGAAGGTGTTCTGGCACCGGGCGCACTTGAGCTTCGCGCCGCCCGGCGGGATCCGCTTGTCATCGATGTTGTAATTCGTCTGGCAAGACGGGCAGGAGACTTTCATGGGTTTCCTCAGCGGGGGCCCTCGGACACGAGCGACCGAACTCCCGCAGCGCGGGGCAGGTTACCCGACCCCTCGTCCGGGCGGCAAAGAACGCGACACCGCCAGCGTGTGATGGTTTGGTGGCAGGGCAGGCGGGCAGGAGTCCGCTTTGGCGTGGATCACGCGGTTTCTGCCTCCCCCGGGTCCCGGGTGAAGGTGGTAGACCGGATTCATGGAACCCATCGTCATCCTCGGCGCGGGCCTCGCGGGACTGTCCGCCGCGCACTTCCTGCAACGTCCCTGGCAACTCGTCGAGAAAACCGATCGGGTCGGGGGCCTCATCAAGACCGAGGTCATCGATGGATGCTTCTTCGATGCCACCGGTCACTGGCTGCACCTGCGGGACCCGGAGATCAAGGAACTGGTGAATACCCGCTGGCTGCCGGACCAGCTCGTCACCATCCAGCGCAAGGCGGCCGTCTTCTCGCGGGAGGTGTTCACCCGCTTCCCCTACCAGGTGAACACGCACGGGTTGCCGCCCGAGGTGGTGGCGGAGAACCTGGTGGGCTACGTGGAGGCCATCTACGGGGAGAAGGGCCGGGCGTTGCGCGAGCGTGAGCCGCGCGACTTCGCCGAGTTCATCCTGCGCTACATGGGCGAGGGGTTCGCCAAGAACTTCATGTTCCCCTACAACAAGAAGCTGTGGACGGTGGACCCGTCCGAGCTGTCCGCGGCCTGGGTGGGGCGCTTCGTGCCCCGGCCCTCGCTCAAGGAGGTGGTGGATGGGGCCCTGGGCGTGGGCAGCGACGCCCTGGGCTACAACGCCTCCTTCCTCTATCCGCGCGAGGGCGGCATCGAAAGTCTCGCCCGGGCCATGCGCGCCCATCTGCGAGGGGGCGAGCTGAGCGTGGGCGTGGAGCCCACCGCCCTCGACTGGAAGGCCCGGAAGGTCTCCCTGTCGGATGGGCGCACGCTCGGCTATTCGCAGCTCATCTCCTCGATCTCACTGCCGGGACTGGTGCGGCTGGTGGGCAAGGGCGCCTCGGGGGTGCCCGACGAGGTGCTGGCCGCCGCCGGACGTCTCCGGGCCACCACCGTCACCTACGTGTGCGTGGCGGCGCGCGGGAAGAACCGCCAGCCCTGGCATTGGATCTACCTGCCCGAGCCCGAGTTCCACTCGTACCGCATCGGCTCGCCCTCGGCGGTGTACGCCCCCCTGGCGCCCGCGGACACCGCCACCTTCTGCGTGGAGTACAGCCACCATGGAGAGTTGTCGCTCGAGCGCGCCGAGGCCCTGGCCGCGGAGGACCTGGTGCGCTCGAAGATGGTGCACTCGGCGGAGGACTTGCTCTTCGCCCGCGCCCGGGAGATTCCCCACGCCTATGTCCTCTATGACGAGGCCTATGGGGCCGCGAAGGCGGAGATCCTCCGTTTCCTGGAGCACGCGGGCATCCTCCCCGCCGGGCGCTACGGACAGTGGGAGTACTCCTCCATGGAGGACGCCATCCTCGCTGGCCGGGCCTGTGCTCGCCGGCTGAACGGTTGACCGTCGACGGACCCGGAGGGGCGTGCTAGGTCACCCGGCCGTCCATGGCCCCGTTTCTCTCCATCGTCATCCCCGTCTACAACGAGGCATCCATCGTCGCTTCCGCCGCGGCGGAACTCACCCAGGGACTGGATGCGCGGGGCTGGGACTATGAGGTCATCTTCGCGGAGAACGGCTCGCGCGATGCCACGCCGGAGATCCTCCAGGGGATGTGCGAGCGCCATCCGCGCCTGCGCTGGTTCCACTCGGAGCGGCCCAACTATGGCGTGGCGCTCAAGGCGGGCATCCAGAAGGCCCAGGGCACCTACGTCTTCTGCGACGAGATCGACCTGTGCGACCTGAGCTTCTATGACACCGCGCTGCCCCTGCTGGAGAAGGGGGGCGTGGACATGGTGGTGGGCTCCAAGGCGGCCAAGGGCGCGAGCGACCAGCGCCCCCTGGTGCGGCGCCTGGCCACGCGGGTGCACAACGGCCTCTTGCGCGCGGTGCTGGACTTCCAGGGCACGGACACGCATGGCCTCAAGGCCTTCCGGCGCGAGGCGCTGCTGCCCGTGGTGGCCCAGTGCGTGGTGGACATGGACGTGTTCGCCAGCGAGTTCGTCATCCGCGCGTGGCGCCAGGGCCTGCGCGTGGTGGAGATTCCCATCAACCTCCACGAGAAGCGCCAGCCCTCCATCCACCTCTTCAAGCGCGTGCCCAACGTGCTCAAGAACGTGGGCAAGCTCGTCTACGTCATCCGCATCCGCGGCACGTGAGGCGCGGCATGGCGCGGCGGCTCGCTTCCATCTCCGTCGACCTGGACTCGCTGCCGCACTACTGCCGCATCCAGGGACTGCCCGAGTCGCTGCTGGACGCGAGGGCGCGGGGGCTCGTCTACAGCACGGCGGTTCCCCGGTTGCGCGCGTTGTTCTCGGAGGTGGGCGTTCCGGGTACCTTCTTCGCCATTGGCGAGGACGTGGAGGCGGACCCCTCGGCCGCCCGGGCCCTTGGCGAGGCGCACGCGGCGGGTGTGGAGGTGGCCAGCCACAGCTTCTCGCATGACTACGCGCTGACGCGCCGGACGCCCTCGTTCATCCACGAGGATCTGCGGCGCGCGGACGCGGTGCTCGAAGCGGCCACGGGCGTGCGTCCGGTGGGCTTTCGCGCCCCGGGCTACACGCTCAACGCGGCCCTGTACGCGGCCTGCCTGGAGCGGGGCTACCTCTATGGCTCCTCCGCGTTTCCCGCCGTGCCCTACTACTCCGCGAAGGCGGCGGTGATGGGGGCCCTGGCGATGCTCGGGCGTCCCTCGCGGGCGGTACTGGACTCGCCCCAGGTGCTGCTCGCGCCGGTGGAGCCCTACCGGCCGGATCCGGCGCGGCCCTACTCCCGGGGCTCGGGCGCGGTGCTGGAATTGCCCATGACGCTCGTGCCCGGCGTCCGTTTGCCCTTCATCGGCACCTTCGTCACCTCGCTGCCCTGGCCCGCCGTCCACGCCGCCTACCGTGCCTGCCGGAGCACGCCCTTCTTCAACCTGGAACTGCACGCGGTGGATGTGCTCGACGCCGACGATGGCATTCCTCCCGCGCTCGTGCGCCAGCAACGGGATTTGCGAGTGCCCGTGGCGCGCAAGCTCGAGCGGCTGCGCGAACTCTTCTCCTGGCTCCGGGCCGACTCCGACGTGGTGACCCTGCGGGACGCGGCTTCCCGGCTCGCGTCCACCGTGTAGCGGCTTTCCTCGTGGCTCAGGGCACGGGCTCGGCCAGGAGCGTTTCCCCGGCCTTCTCCATGGCGGGTTCCGCGCGGGTCCGTTCCAGCAGGGCGCGCAGCTCGGCTCGGCGCGCTTCCGGCGCCAGGCTCAGTGCCCGCTCCAGGAGCGGTAGGGCCTCCTTGCCTCGTTTCATGGCCACCAGGTTTCGCCCCAGCTCCTCGAGGGAGCTGGCCACCAGGGGATGCTCGGGTCCGAGCGCCTTCTGCCGCACGGCCAGTGCCCGCGCGTAGGTGGTCCGCGCCTCCTCCAGGCGGCCCAGGTCCCTCAGCGAGTTGCCCAGTCCATGCAGGGAGTTCGCCATGAGGGGATGGTCGGGCCCGAGCGCCTTTTCCTGGAGGGCCAGCGCGCGCAGGTGCTGGACGCGGGCCTCGGCGGGCCGGCCCATCTCCCGCAGCAGCTTTCCCAGTTCATCCAACGGGTAGGCCAGGTCCGGGTGTTCCTTCCCCAGCGCCTTTTCCAGGATGGCCAGCGACCGCTCGAACCGTGCGCGCGCCTCGGCGTGGCGGCCCAGGTCCCGAAGTGACACGCCCAGGCTGAGATGGGAGTTGGCCACGTCCGGATGGTCGGCGCCCAATGCCTTCAGCCGGATGGCCAGCGCCTGTTCCTGCAGCGAGAGCGCTTCCGGATGCCGCCCCAACGCGCCGAAGGCCAGTCCCAGGTTGTTGAGGGAGCTGGCGACATCCGGGTGCTCCAGCCCGAGCACCTTCTTGCGGATGGCCAGGGCGTGCTCGTGCATGTCCCGGGCCTCGTCGTACCGGCCCAGCTCCAGCAGTGTCGCGCCCAGGTTGCTGTAGGAGAGCGCCACGAGCGGGTGCGAGGGCCCCTGGGTCTTGCGCCGCAACTGCAACGCGCGCTCGTACCAGACGCGGGCCGCCTCGAACTTGCCCATCGCCGAGAGCACGGTGCCCAGGTTGTTGATCGAGGCGGCCACCATCGCGTGTTGCGGCCCAAGGGCCTTCTGCCTCAACTCGAGGGCGCGCTCGTGCAGCCGAAGGGCGTCCTCGTACCGACCCATGTCCTGGTAGGTGATGGCCTGGATGGAGAGGGCTTCCGCGCGCGTCGTGTCGTCGTCCGCGCACTCCACGGCGGACTCCAGCGCCAGCATCATCCTGGCCGCTTCCGGATAGCGGGCCTGCCTCCAGCCCACCTGGCGCACGAGCAGCGTCCACGCCTTGGCGACCAGCCGTAGGTCCTTGCTCCTCGCGGCGAGGGGAATGGCCTGGCGCACCAGGTCCTCGGCTCCGGCGTAGTCCCCGGCGGACTCCTTCAGCGCGGCGACCTGGTAGAGCGCCTGGGCCTTCAAGGGCGGGTAGTCCACCTCCTCCACCTGCCGCAGCCACTCCTTTCCCGACGCGAGCGCATCCGCGTAGCCACCCGCGAGCCGCAGCGCCTCCAGTTGATCCATGCGCATCTGCAGGGCCTCCACCTGGGCGCGCACGGCGGGATCCTCCGGCGGAGGCACCGTCGACGTCAGCGCCTTGGCATCCGCGCAGTCCTCCAGGGGCGGCAGCGACTGCACGGCCTGGACGGCCCTGTCCAGAGTGCCCGGCGTGGGGCCGCGTGCGTACAGCTCCGTGAGGGTGCGCAGCTGCCCGCGCCGCCGCTCCAGGCAGTAGGCTCCGCGCACCACCAACTCCTGGACGGGCGGCTCCGGATCCTGACTGGCCCGGCAGGACTCGGTGCTCAGCCGCACCCAGGTGGCCGCGTAGGTGTCGAGCTGCGAGGCCACGAGGGTGAAGGTGTCCTTCGCGTGGGGCAGGTGGGTGGCCTGGAAGGCCCGTTCCATCCGCGTCCGCACGTCCGCGTCCCAGGTCCCATGCAGGCGGCGCTCCAGGTGCGTGCACGCCGCTGCCTGCTCCGAGGCGGAGAAGGGACTGGAGATCGCCAGGGCCACCAGCGAGCCCACCAGCGCGGCCACGAGCCATCCCCGCTTGCGCATCCGGCGCCGGGTCTCGGGGTCCCTGTCCAGTGCGTTGACCAACTCGCGCATGGAGGCGGGGCGAAGGGAGGGGTCGGCCTGCAGGCCTCGCAGCAGCGAGCGCTCCACCCACGCGGGGACGTCCGAGCCCGCGGGCGGTGGCCGGACGCGGCCCTCGCGCTGGTTCTGGATGGACTCGGCCTGCGTGGCGCCCGCGAAGGGGTGCCCGCGGTAGAGGGCCTCGTGGAGCGCCACGCAGAAGGCGAACACGTCACTGCGCGCGTCGGCGGCGCCGGCCCGCAGCAACTCGGGGGCCATGTAGCGGGGCGTGCCCAGCAGCGTGCCCATCATGGTGAGGGGGCTGTCCAGGGCACCCATCGGCAGGGTCAGCTCCTGGGGCATCTCCAGCGTCGGGGAGGAATCGGCGCGCGCCAGGCCGAAGTCCGTCACCCGCACCCGCTCGTCCCGGCCCACCAGGACGTTCTCCGGTTTGAAGTCCCGGTGGACGAGCCCCGCCTCGTGTGCGGCCGCGAGCCCATGCCCCGCGGCCACGTACACCCTCAGGATGTCGCGCCAGGAGCGGGGCGTCTGCTCGGTCCACTTGCGCAGCGTCTGCCCCTCCACCATCTCCATGGCGATGAAGATGTCGCCGTCCTCGAGCGTGCCGACGTCGTAGACGGCCACCACGTTGGGATGGGACAGGCGCGCCATGGCCTGGGCCTCGCGCACCATGCGCGTGGCCAGGTCTTCCATCGAATGGCCGGTGTCCGCCTCGCTGCGCAGCAGCTTGAGGGCCACGCGCCGGTCCAGGCGCGAGTCATAGGCGGAGACCACCTCGCCCATGGAGCCCCGGCCGAGCGCGTGCAGCACGGTGTAGCGGCCCGCCAGGTTCTGTCCGGGCACCACGCGCGAGGGCGAGGCCATGGGGACCGCGGCGGGCTGCGCGGTGCCCAGCAGGGAGGCCGTGGGGGCTCGGACGACGGTGGGGCCGTCGACGTCCATGGAAGGTATGCCCGAGTCTCCGCGGGTGCGCGGCGGCTCCTCATCCAGCATGTCTCTGCCTCCCTGGGGTATGCGTCGTGGCGATGGGAGCCCTCATACCTTGGATGGGCGCCCGCCCGACAGGGGCCGATTGGCCGATGCCCTGGGTGGGTCGGAGGTCTCCCCCGTGCCTACCTTTTCCGATGAGCCGCCCCGTCGGGTGGACACCCAAAGGAGAACGACATGTCCGTCGCATCGCGTCTGGTGGGAGCCCTGCTGGTCCTGGGGCTCGCCTCCTGTACGAGCATCCAGACTCGGACGAACTACGATCCGTCCGCGGTCCAACAGCTCGACTCGTACCGGAGCTACGCCTGGCTGCCCATGAAGTCCCACTCGAACCCGAGCATCTACAACCCCATCATCCAGGAGCGCGTCCACCGGGCGGTGGACCAGGAACTCCAGGCGAAGGGCTTCCGGCGCGTGGAGCCGGGACAGACGCCGGACTTCAAGGTGGGCTGGCACGGGGCCGTCCAGCAGAAGGTGGATGTGGACACCATCGACAACTACTACGGCTACCTCTGGGACCCCTGGTACGATCCCTTCTTCGGACCGGTGGGCTACGGCGGCTCGGGTGGTTTCGAAACCCAGGTGCGCGAGTACCGCGAGGGGACGCTCATCCTCGACGTGGTGGATGCCGGCTCGAACAAGCTCGTCTGGCGGGGCACGGCCGAGACCGAGCTGGCCGAGAACACCAACGCGCGGAAGAGTCAGAAGCTCATCGACCGCGCCGTGGACAAGATGTTGAAGGGCTTCCCGCCCGAGTCCGCCCGGTGACGACGCCGACGGCCCCCGCCTCGGAGTGGGGCGGGGGCCGTGGACGTTCCCAGGAGGCCGGGAGACGTCAGTCGCCGATGAAGCCCTGGAGCGAGTTGATCTGGAACTCGTGGCCCTGGAGCACCGGCCCCGTGCGGCTGAGCAGCAGGGCGAGCGACGTGTCATCGCGGTAGCGATCCAGCCCCTCGTTGACGAGGTCGCGCCCGTCCTCCTGGTCATCCTCGATCTGTTCCAGGAACTCCTTGTCGAAGTCGCGGCCGCTCAGGCTCGCCAGCTTATCCCGGCGCTCGAGGAACTTGCGCACCTGCTTGTCGCTCTTCTTGTCGTAGGACTTCTCGCCCTTCTCCGCGCCCCTGACCGCGCCCTCGTAGCCCGCGCCACCCGTGGCCGTGTCCTGCGTGGACAGGTCCACCAGGGCGAGCGAGAAGGCCTTGGAGTCCGCCAGCGTCTGAAGGTCTCTCAGGTGGTTCTGGTGGTCGCGGATGAGCACCTGGGCGAAGCGGCGCACCTCGGGGTTGCTCGAGCGCTCCAGGGCGAGCTGCCCCAGGGCGATCTGCTTCTGGTCGAAGAGCGCGAGTTTATCCGCGAAGCGGATCTTTTCCGCGAAGGCCTCGCCAACCTTCTCCCCCTGGCTGCGCGCGTGCCGGGCGTCGCTATGCGCGCACCCCGCGCCCATTCCCAGTGCCGCCAACAAGCCCACGCCCCAGAGCGTTCGCCGCATCGTCATGTCGTCTCCTTGGCTAGATGACGTTGCAAAACTGGGCAGGGCGATAGGCGCACACAAGCACCGGAGCGGCCAGGGAGGCAGGCGCCCGCTGGGCACACTGGGGAGAAAGCTTCAACCCCACGCGAACGGAGAGGTGTCCTCGTGGGTTGCCCGGCGCGCGGGCGGACAGAGCCGGACTCCCAGTAGGGGAGGCGATGGTATAGACCTCTCCCATGCTCGAGCAGCTCGGCGACAAGGTGAAGCAGGGGCTCCGGGAGTGGACGGAGCGCATGGTGGGTCCGGAGCGCAAGCAGCGCCTGGAGGCGCTGGCCCATGGCGAACACGAGTACGGGGTGGACCCCTTCGGGTTCAACCTGGACTACAGTCTGTCGGCGCTCGCACCCCTGGTGTGGCTCTACCGCAACTACCACCGGGTGGAGACGTCCGGCATCGAGAACGTGCCTCCGGGGCGTGTGCTCTTCGTGGCCAACCACTCCGGTCAGCTTCCCATGGACGGCGCCATGATTGGCATCGCCCTGTTGATGGAGGCCAACCCGCCCCGCCACGCGCGCAGCATGGTGGAGAAGTGGGTGCCCACGCTGCCCTACGTCTCCACCTTCATGGCGAGGGTGGGGCAGATCGTGGGCACGCCGGAGAACTGCCGCCGCCTGCTGGAGGCGGAGGAAGCCATCCTCGTCTTCCCCGAGGGCACGCGGGGCCTGGGCAAGCTGTGGCCCCAGCGCTACCAGTTGCAGGAGTTCGGCCTGGGCTTCATGCGCCTCGCGCTGGAGACGAACACCCCCATCGTCCCCGTGGCGGTGGTGGGCGCCGAGGAGCAGGCTCCCGCGCTCATGGACGTCAAACCCCTGGCGAAGCTCCTGGGCTTTCCCTCCTTCCCCGTCACCGTCACCGGATTGCCCCTTCCCCTGCCCACCAAGTACCGCATCTACTTCGGGGAGCCGCTGCACTTCACCGGCCGTCCGGACGACGAGGACACCGAACTGGACAAGAAGGTGCGCACCGTGAAGTCCGCCATCCAAGGCATGCTCAACCAGGGCCTCAAGGAGCGTCAGGGCGTTTTCTGGTAGGGCCGCCCAGGCAAACCGCGCCATGAATCAGGATCCTTCCAAGAGACCGGCCGTCGTCATCACGGGCATCAGCGGCAACCTGGGGCGGACACTCGCCAAGCTGCTGCACAAGCACGAGCGCATCATCGGCATCGACCGGCGCCCCTTCTCGGGCCGGCCCAAGGACGTCGAGATGCACCAGATGGACCTGCGCAAGAAGAAGGCGGAGGACGTCTTCCGCAAGAACGACATCCGCGCGGTCATCCACATGGGCATCATGCACGACCCGCGCATGAGCGAGGAGGAGCACCACTCCTTCAACGTGGTGGGCACCACGCGCCTGCTCGAGTACTGCGCCAAGTACGGCGTCCAGAAGGTCGTGGTGCTGTCCTCGGCCAACGTCTACGGCCCGAGCCCGGACAACTCCAACTTCCTCACCGAGGACGCGCCGCTCATGGCGGCCAGCCGTTTCTCGGGGGTGCGCGACCTCATCGAGGTGGACATGCTCGCGCACAGCTTCTTCTGGAAGCACCCCCTCATCCAGACGGTCATCCTGCGGCCGGTGCACATCGTGGGCCCCACCATCAAGAACGCGCCGAGCAACTACCTGCGGCTGCGCCATCCCTGGGTGATGGCGGGGTTCGATCCCATGTTGCAGCTCATCCACGTGGAGGACGTGGCGCGCGCCATGGTGGAGGCCGCCCTGCGCCCCGAGCCCAAGGGCGTCTACAACGTGGTGGGCCCTGGCGAGGTGCCCCTGTCCGCCATCCACGGAGAGCTCGGGCACAGCCCCATCCCCGTGCCGCACCCGGTGGCCCGTCCGCTCCTGGGCCTGCTCTTCAAGTACCGGCTGGCCAACTTCCCCCCGCCCGAGTTGGACCACATCCAGTTCCTGTGCAACGTGGACGGCTCGCGCTGGCGCAAGGACGTGGCGTGGCAGCCTCGGCACTCCATGCGCGACACCATCCGCTCCGTCGTCGGGGATTAGTCCGGAGGGGTCCTTCTCTCCCTGGGGTGCGCGGGGGCGTGCACGAAGTCGGACATCGCTGTCATGGCCGAGGGATGTCTGGTGCTCCGCCCACCGGGGAGGGGTCGCTCAACTCCTTGATTTTCAAAGGGATGGACGAGTCTCCGGGCTTGGCATCCGGATTGCTTTATCGACACGACATCCAGGGGGTTCCATTGGGGAACCCCCGACGCCCATCGCTCCGGCCGGCCCCGGAGCGGTGGGCGCTTTTTTTTGGGGCAAGGACGGACTCAGGGCAGCGCGCCGTCGAAGGGCCCGCCCGTCTGTGTCTCCAGGAGCCACTGCCCGTTGCGGAAGATGAACTCGGAGGTGACGGTCTCCCGTTGCACCGACAGCGAGGGCAGGCGCGTCCAACTGAACCGGCTGGTGACGGTGGCCCGGTCTCCCGCCTCGTCCATCTCGATGCCCTCGATGTCGTACTCGGTGACGTCCAGGTCCTGCTCGTCCTTGTTCTCCTTCAGGGACTTGTCGAAGTCCTTGCGGCGCTCGGGGACGACGTAGCGGGTGGCGAAGCGGTAGTCCTTCCATCTCACCCGGCGGTGGAAGTCCTCCACCGTCGTCTTCAGGGCCTCCAATTCGGAGGCGGATTTCTTCTTGGTGTGGGAACACGCCCCACAAAGGAGGCTGACGAGGAGCACGGCGAGCAGGCGAGTCACCCAGATGACGCTAACACCCCATCTGGAGGTGGCGAAACCGAAGGGGGGCCGGTGCTATGGTCCGCCACCGCATGGCCAAATCGTTGGTGGAGCGGTACGAGCAGCTTCTGGCCCAGGATCCCGCGTCGTCGGTCTTCGTCGAGCTGGCCAAGGCATTGATCGCCAAGGGAGAGCATGCGCGGGTCATCGCCGTGTGCGAGCAGGGCATTTCCCATCACCCCCAGTCGGTGACGGGCCGGGTGCTCTGGGGCAAGGCCCTCATCCTGATGGGCCGCCCCGCCGAGGCGATGGCCCAGTTCGATCAGGCCGTGTCCATCGACAAGGAGAACCCCCACGCCTACAACCTCATCTCCGAGGTGTTGCTGCAACGGGGCCTGTACCGCTCGGCGCTGCCCATCCTGCGCAAGGCGCTCGCCCTGCAGCCCAATGATGCCCGTGTGCGGGGCTGGATGGAGCAGGCCCAGACCGCGCTCGCGGGCGGCCCCGCTCCCGCCTTCGATGACCTGAACACCCTGGAGACCCCGGCCCCGGAAGAAGCGCCCTCCGAGCCCGTGCCTCCTTCCCCCGATGCCGAGGCCACCGCCCCCGCGCTGGCCTCGCCGGACGATGCCGCCCCGGAGCCGCCGCCCGCTCCGGTGGAGGAGGTCTCCGCGCCGGAAGGGGCTCGAGTGGAGGTGGCGCTCTCGGACTCGGACGTGTCCACCGAGCCGACGCTGGAGGCCTCGGACGAGGCGGGGGCTTTCTCCGCGGACGCTCCCGAGGTGGCGCTGCCCTTCGATGACGAAGAAGCCCCGGTCGTCATGGTCGCCTCCCCCGATGCCGAGGGCGAGGGCGAGGGAAACCTGCTCGCGGATCTTCCTCCCCTGGAGGCCGCGCCGCCCGAGCCCGAGGAGCCTCCCGCCGAGCCCGAGCCCGAGCCTGTGGATGTGACTGGCAACTCGCGGCGGGGGTTGTTGGATGGACTGCCCGAGGTCGCGGCTCCCTCCGCCCGCGCGGCCGTGCCCGCCGCGACGCCCGTGCCCCGGGCGCCGGTCCAGGACGTGGCGGCCCTGGCCGCGGCCTACGAGCGCGAACTGCGCGCCGCGCTCCTGCCCAAGGACTCGGGATCGTTTCTCGCCAGCCGCGCGATGAAGGTCCTCGCGGCGGTGGGCGTGGTGCTGGTGCTGCTCGGCGGGGCGCTCGTCGTCCGTGTCCGGCAGGGCGGCCAGGCCCTGGCCTCCACGCTGGATCGCACCTCCCAACTGTTGCTCAAGGACACGGTGTCCGCCCGTCAGGACGCGCTCGGGCTGCTGTCCCACGTGGTGGCGTTGGAGGAGGACAACACCCGCGGCTGGGCCCTGACCGCCTATGCCCAGGCCTTGCGCTATGACGAGAGCGCGGACCCCGAGGCCCGCACGCACGCGCTCGCCGCGTTGAATCACCCCGGCGTGCGCGAGTCCCACCCGGCGGCCTCCCTGGCCGCGGACGCACTGCTGGCGGATGAGCGAGGGCGGGAGGCCGCCAACCAGGCCCTCGTGAGCGCCTCCACGGTGGAGAGCTCCGAGGTGCAGGGGCTCGCGGGCGAATGGCTGCTGTCTCGCGGCCAGACGAAGGAGGCCCTGGAGCGCTTCACGCGGGCCCTGAAGCTGGCGCCCCGCAATATGCGGGCCCTGGTGGCGATGGGCGCCTACTACCGGGACGCGGAGGATCCCGTGAACGCCCTGCGCCTGTACACGGCCGCCACGAAGCTCGTCCCCGAGCACCCGGGTGCGCGCCTGGGCGTCGCGGAGAGCCGGTGGATGCTCGGCCAGGACCTGGAGCAGGCCCTCTCGGACGTCCAGTCGCTCGAGTCGGAGAAGACACTCCCCCTGGCGGTGCGCGAGCGCCTGCGCCTGGTGCGCGGCCGGTTGATGACCGCGCTCGGCAACGCCCGGGAGGCGCGGACGCTGCTCGCGGACAGCGGCAAGGGCCCTCTGGCCCCCGACTTCCTCGTCGCGCGGGGCGAGGCGGAGCGCGCCTCCGGTGACCTGGCCGCCGCGCAGCGCTCCTTCGAGGAGGCCTTGAAGCTCGCTCCGGGCAACGACGAGGCCAAGACGGGCCTCGGCCGGACGCTGCTCAACCTGGATCGCGCGCGCGAGGTGCTGTCGCGGCTCGACGGGGATGAGCGGCCCGTGGCGCTGGTGCGGGCCGCGGCCTACACACGGCTGGGTGATTGGAAGCGCGCCCGGGTGGAGCTGGCCCACACGCGCGTGGACTCGGGCTACCCCGCCGAGGCCATCGTCTACCTGGCGCGCGCGGATGCCGCCGAGGGTGATCGCGCCCGGGCGCGCGAGGCCCTGGAGAAGACGCTCGTGGTGGCCCGGCGAGACAAGAGCCGGGTGCGGACGGCGCTGGGCTTGATGCACTGGCAGGACAAGTCCCTCGACAAGGCGAGCTCGCTGCTGGAGACGGCCATCACCGAGGACGCCCGCAACGACGAGGCCGCGCTCGCGCTGGGTCAACTGCGCCTCGCCCAGGGCCTGCCGGACATGGCGGTGAAGCCGCTGACCCAGGCGGTGGAGCGCAATGGCTCCAACGCCGAGGCGCGCGAGGTGCTCGGCCGGACGCTGCTGTCCCTGGGCAAGACCGCCGAGGGGCTCCAGCAATTCGAGGCGTGGCAGCTCGACAGCCCCGACGCCGGAGCCGCCCACAAGGGCGTCGCGCTGGCGCTCGTCCACTCCGGACGCACGAAGGACGCCGAGGCGGCCTCCGCGCGCGCGGTGAAGCTGTCGGCGGCGGATCCCGATGCCCACCGCGTGCGCGCGGAAGTCCTCTTCGCCCTGGGCGACATGAAGGGCGGCTTCTCCGCGCTGGAGAGCGCCAACAAGCTGGACAGCAAATCGCCGGAGACCTTCTGCGCCATTGCTTCCGCCTTCCTGCGCCAGGGCCTGGTGGTCAACGCGGACAAGGCCTTCGAGGCGGCGCGGCGCGAGGGGGCGGACGTCCCCTGCGGCCAGGTGGGCGCGCATTGGGTGAAGGACTCGGGCGGACTCGCCGCGGCGACCCAGCTGCGCGACATCGCCCAGAAGGCGGCCATGCCCTGGGACAAGGCCTTCGCCCAGGCGGCGCTGGCCCGGGTGCTGCTCGCCACCGGCGCGGCGAAGGAGGCGCGCGAGGCCGCGAACGAGGCGGTACGGCTGGAGCCCTATTCCGGACGTGCCCACCTCGCCCTGGGGGAAGTGGCGCTCAAGCAGCGCGACGAGAAGACGGCCATGCAGGCCCTCTCGCGCGCCGTGGAGCTGGAGCCCGTGGATGCACTGGCCTGGCTGTCCCTGGCGGATGCGCTCGCCCGTCAGCCCGCGGAGAACGCCCGCACCCTCCAGTCCTATGAGACCTTCCTCAAGCTCGCGGCGGGCTCGCCCGAGGCGGGCCGGGTGAAGAAGGCCCTCGCCGTCCTCCAGCGCAAGTCGGGAGGCAGGTAGCGTGCGGTCCTCGCCCCCGCAGCACCTGCCCCTGATGAGCATCATGGGCGGCAACGCCTTCCTGCTGTCCATCATCTATCTGGTGGTGGGTCTCGGCGTGGAAGTGGCGTGGCGGGTGCGGCCCTCGCTCTTCCTGCAGCGCTTGTCGCTGTCCCTCGACGCGCTGCCGGCCCGGGCCCTGGAGTTGACGGGCCTCGTGGTCCCCCTGCGCGACGCCTACCTCTCGGGCCGCGTCTCCGAGTCCGGCCTGCGGCTCGTCTTCGGCGCCACCACCGTCTGCATCATCTACGGGCTCGCGGTGGGGGTGGGGCTGGTGATGGGAACGCTGCGCGGCCTGCTGCTGTACCGCGCCTCGCGGCGCTGAGCGCTCCCGCGGGCCCTCAGGCGCGGCTGCTCCGGCCCTTGCCACGTGTCCGGGACGGAGCGGACGCCACGGCGATGGGCTCGTGTCCGGCGGCGCGGGCCATGAGGCAGATTTCCACCACCTTGGGCCCGAAGCGCTCCCACCGGCTCTCCCCCGTGCCCTTCACCGACAGGAAGGACTCGCGCTCGATGGGCAGCGCGGCGGCGAGTCCCCGCAGGGTCTCGTCATTGAAGACCATGAATGGGGGGACCTGGAGGTCCTTCGAGAGCTCCTTGCGCCAGCGCCGCAGCTCGGTGGCCGCCAGCTCGCTGTAGCCGTCGGGGCGTCCCGGGACGAGCGACGGCGTGGCCCGGGGCGCGGCGGAGCTCCCGAGGCCCGGCAGGCGATTGAGCCGACTGCCCGCGCACGTGTCGCAGTTGCCGCAGGTGGATTCCACTTCCTGTTGCCCGAAGTAGCCCAGGATGAAGGCCCGGCGGCAGCGCTTCGTATAGGCGTAGTCCGTCATCTGCTTGAGGTGCATGAGCGAGCGCCGCTCCTGCTCGCGCACCTTGCTCAGGTCCACCCCCAGCTCGGAGAAGGGCACCTGCTCCAGCGCGCGGATGGTGCGCCCGGAGAAGGGCCGGCGCACGCGCACCGCTCCCGCCCGCTCCAGCAACTTCAACGCGTGCTGGATGTCCTCGCCCGACAAACCCGTGCGCCGCGCGAGGATGGGCACCTGGGTGGTGGCCGAGCGTCCCACGGGGAAGGTTTCCAGCAGCGAGGCGAGCAGCCTGCGTGCATCCGGCGCGTGCGGCTGCGCCGTGGCCGCCTTGTCCGTCAGCGTGAGGCCGTAGTCGCCTTCCCCCCGGCTGCCCCGTTCCACCTTCCGCTCCCGCTCCAGGATGCGCAGCGCGGCGGAGATCTCGAACTCGCTCGCTCCCGCCTGGGCGGCCAGCACGTGCATGCCCTTGTCGTACTCGGGCACGCCGCGCAGCACGTTCCACAGGTCCGACATCACGGTTTCCGAGGGGTGGTTGCCCTCGATGAGCCGCTCCTGGGTGTGCACGTCCGCGTGGTTGAAGAGCAGCGCGGCGAAGGCCGGCCCTCCGTCGCGGCCCGCGCGGCCGATCTCCTGGTAGTACGCCTCCACCGCCCGGGGGATGTTCACGTGGGCCACGAAGCGGATGTCCGGCTTGTCGATGCCCATGCCGAAGGCGTTGGTGGCCACCGCCACCGCGTCCTTGCTGGACATGAACTCGTCCTGGGCCCGGCGCCGCGCGTCGTCGTCCATGCCCGCGTGGTAGAGGATGGCGTTCACCCCCCGCTCACACAGCGAGGAGTGCGTGTTCTCCGCCGACTTGCGCGTGGAGCAATAGATGATGCCGCTGCCGCCCATCTGCGCGAGCCCCGCGCAGGCCCGGCGCTTGTCCTCGTCCCCCGTGACCTGGAACACCTCCAGGAAGAGGTTGGGCCGGTCGAACCCCTCGGCGAACACCCGCGGATCCTTCATCAACAGCGAGCGCACGATGTCGTCGCGCACCTCGGGGGTGGCGGTGGCGGTGAGCGCCACGGTGCGCGGGGGACGCAGGCGCTTGCGCACCTGGCCCAGCTGCGCGTAGTCCGGCCGGAAGTCGTGGCCCCACTGCGAGATGCAGTGCGCCTCGTCCACGGCCAGCAGCTCCACGCCCACCTGTCCCAATGCCTCCAGGAAGCTCGGGCTGCGAAAGCGCTCGGGCGCCACGTAGATGAGCTTGTATTCGCCCGCGCGCAGCCGGCGGAGGCGGTCCGCGCGCTCCATGTCCGACAGGGACGAGTTGATGAACGTGGCGGGGATGCCCCGCCGGGTCAGTTGCTCCACCTGATCCTTCATCAACGCGATGAGCGGGGAGATGACGAGCGTCACCCCGGGAAGAATCATCGCGGGCAACTGGTAGCACAGGCTCTTGCCCGCCCCCGTGGGCATCAACACCACGGTGTTGCCCGGGCTCATGACGGAGCTGATGACCTGCGCTTGTCCCGGACGGAACCCGGCCAGTCCGAAATGGCGGACCAGTCCCTCCTGGGCTTGCTCGACGTAGGGCAGGTCCACCGGCATCCGTCGCATCTTCAACGTTCCTTCTTCTCCGTCAACGACTCAGACGCTCCTGAGTCCAGGTCCAGCCCGTCAGGTACTGGAACGGACAGGCGGGCCCGCCACTCGGCCAGCTCCCGCGCCAGCCGGACGCCCGGCTCGGCGTCCAGGCGGCCTTCCCTCACCACGTCACCCTCCCTCACCTGGGGTGGCAGTGAGGTGCGCGGCACCGTGAAGGCCCGGCCGCCTCCCAGCGGCACCACCTGGGCCACGTCCTCCTCCAGCAACTCCACCTGGACGGCCTCTCCCGCTCCTCCACACGCCACCCCGCCCAGCGTCCCCAGCAGCCTCATCCACGCTCTCCCGCCATGCGCCATGGCCCCCGTTCCTCCCCACCCAACGACGGCAAGTCCCCGCGCTCCATCATCGAGACGTACGTTCCATTCCCCACCACCACGTGATCCAACACCTTGATGCCCAGCATCCGGCCCGCCTCGAGGAGCTGCGCGGTCAGGCTCAAGTCCTGCCCCGAGGGCTCGGGGTCCCCGGAGGGGTGGTTGTGCGCCAGCACGATGGCAGTGGCGCGCGCGGTGATGGCCGCGGCGAACACCTCGCGCGGGTCCACCATGCAGGCGTTGATGGTGCCCTCGGCCACTCGCGCGTCGAGCAGCAGCACGTTGCGTGCGTTGAAGCACAGCACGTGGAAGACCTCGCGCCGCAGGGCCCCCAGGTGCGGGGTGAGGTACGTGAAGATTTCCCTCGGGGTGCGCAGGCGGGGCCTCCGCTCGGCGACCCGCTGGGCCCGGCGCCCCAGCTCCAGCGCCGCCAACACCTGCGCCGTGCGCACCTGTCCCATTCCCGGCCGCGCGCACAAGGCCCTTGGATCCTGCTGCACCAGGGCCTTGAGTCCCCCCGCCGGCGCGAGCAGCGCCTCGGCCAGCGCTCGCATGCGCGCGCTCGCGCCCCACAACAGTCCCAGAAGCTCCGGGTCGGTGAGGGCTTCCGCGCCCAACCGGAACAGCCGCTCCCGGGCGTCTTCCCCCTCCGACAGCGTCGCCCTCACCGACCCCTCGCCCGCGGAGTCCTCGCCTCCCACTGCCCTTCCCACCCTTCCGCGCCCCATCCCGCCCTCCCTCCGCCTTCGTCGGGTGAGCAACACGCATGCCGCGTTCGCGCGCCTCGTGGGGCCTGGCGCCTCTCCATCTCATCTCCGAGGAAGCGGCTCATTGCCGGGACGCGGCGGCCGCCGCGAAACGCTCCACGTCGAGGTGAGCGCAGCCGCGATGGAGCTCAACCAGCTCCTGGACATCACGGAGGTCACCGAGGTCCTCACCCGGGCCACCCAGGGCAAGGAGGGAGGCGCCTTCCGCGACGCGCAGCGGGCGGAGATCGCCCGGTTGGAGAAAGACTGCGCCCGCTCCCCGGAGCTGCGCTGTGACGTGGTGACGCTGTACCAGGGCGGCAAGTACCAGCTCTATCGGTACAAGCGCTTCCAGGACGTGCGGCTGGTGTTCGCTCCCGAGGAGTCCATCGCCTTCTTCGGCGGAGACCCGGACAACTTCGAGTTCCCCCGCTACAACTACGACGTGTCGTTCCTGCGCGTGTACGAGAACGACAAGCCCGCGAAGCAGGAGCACTGGCTGCGGTGGTCGGCCCAGGGCGCGCGGCCGGACGAGTTGACGTTCGTGTCCGGTCATCCGGGCCGGACCTCGCGCCTGCTCACGGTGGCGCAGCTGCTCTTCCATCGTGACTACATGCTGCCCGAAACGCTCATCTTCTTCGCGCGGCTCCGGGGCACGCTCGATGAGTTCCAGCGGCGCGGTCCCGAGTACGCCCGCATCTCCGGCAACACCCGGATGAACGTGGAGAACGCGTACAAGGCGATGGTGGGCCGGCGCGAGGCGCTCGTGTCCCGGGACTTCTTCGCCTCCAAGGTGGCCGAGGAACAGAAGCTGCGCGACTGGGTGAAGGCCCAGCCCGAGCGAGCCCAGCGCTACGGTCCGGCGTGGGACGCCATCGCCCAGGCCACGGACACCCTGCGCGACATGCGCGTGCCGTTGCGGCTGCTCGAGCAGCGGGCCGGGTACGCCTCGGAGCTCTTCGACTCCGCGCGGATGCTCACCCGCGCCGCCGAGGAGCGCGGCAAGCCCAACGAGCGGCGGTTGGAGGAGTTCTCCGATGCGTCCACTCCGGAGCTGGAGCAGCGGCTCTTCAGCCCGGCGCCCGTCTACCCGAAGTTGGAGGAGACGCTGCTCGCCCAGTACCTGTCGGCCCTGCGTGCGCAACTGGGGGCGGATGACCCGGTGGTGAAGAAGGTGCTGGGCACACGCTCTCCCCAGGCGCTCGCGCGCCAGGTGGTGGCGGGCACACGGCTCGGCACGGCCCCCAGGCCGGAAGGCTGCTGGAGGAACTGGGGCAGGAGAAGGCCCCGTAGGACGCGCTTCGAGCGGCCGGGCGGTGGGCCCGGGTGTTGGCCGGGGCGCCGCCAGTGCATAATCGGGCCATGAGACGAATGGCCCTCGGTTGTCTGTTGCTGCTCGCCACGCTGTCCGGGTGCACCTCGCGCTTCGTGGACTTCGCCCCCGACGAGGAGGCCCTCTACGATCAGCCGATCGACGAGGTCTGGCCCCAGGTGCGCGAGTACTTCGCGGCCAACGGCTTCACCTTCCGGGAGACGTCGGGCATGGCCTCGCTGGAGACGGAGTGGCGCGAGGAGTTCGCCAACTCGCGGGTGGCCTCCTACTGGCATCGCTACCTCGTCATCGCGAAGCCCGAGGGTCCCCACCGCTGCAAGGTGGTCATCACCCGCGACACGCGCAGCGCGAACTCGGCGCTCCGAGCCCCGGGCAGCGATCTCTTGTGGTCGGTGGACGGACGCACCAGAGACAACCCCTCGGGCCTGGGCAGCCAGACCGCCATCCTCCTGGCGCAGCAGCAGGCGGATGGCGCGTCCGTCATCCTCGGCAATTCCCATCAGATGGCGCGCGACATGGTGCTGGAGTGGCGCGTGTTCCGGAAGATCTCCCCCCTGCTCGCGCACCGCACGAAGTCCCAGGACAGCCCGGACGTGAGGGTGCACCAGGACGCGAGCATCGAGTGCGGCGTGCCCGTGCTCGGTCTGGGCAAGCTGGCGCGGGCGGGCAACGTGGTGCTGCTGGGCGAGGTGCATGGCACGCAGCAGGTGCCGCACTTCGTCGCCCAGAGCACGTGCCAGGTGGCCACCCAGGGCATCCCCGTGACGGTGGGCCTGGAGGTGCCGGACGTGAACCAGGAACGGCTCGACACCTTCCTGGGCAGCGCGGGCCAGGAGTTGGATTGGGCGAAGTTGATGGAGAGCCCCTTCTGGCGCAGCCCCTACCCGGATGGCCGCAACAGCGAGGGGGTGGTCTACCTGCTCGACGCACTGCGCAAGCTGCGGGCCCAGGGGTTGGACGTGAAGGTGTTCGCCTATGATCGACCGCCCCTGGAGGGCGAGGCGCGCGAGGAGGCCATGGCCAAGAGGGTGCTGGAGGTGGCCGCCGCGTCGCCTGCCCGCGCGCTGCTGGTGGTGAGCGGCAACCTGCACTCGCGCCAGGTCCAGGGCCTGCCGTGGGCTCCGGATTACCGTCCCATGGGCCTGCGGGTCGCCCAGCAGCGGGCCCATGTCTACTCGTTGGACATCGCCTACAAGAGCGGCACGGCGTGGATCTGCGCCGTGAACCCGGAGCAGAAGCTGGACTGTGGCGTGAAGCCGACCAAGGGCCAGGACAACGGAGACCGGTACTTCGTGCAGTTGTTCAGCGGGCGCAATGCCCAGGGCCATGACGGCATCTTCTATGTGGGCGCCGTCTCCGCCTCGTTGCCAGCCGTGTACCAGGGCGTGGAGCCCGCCGGGAGCGCCTCGGCGCACACGTCCGGAAGGTGACCGCGCCCCCGTGGGAGCCCCGCGTTTCTCCTGGCGGGGCGCGGCGGCGGCGCTAGCCTGGGGAGGATGACCGCCTCCGCCGCTACCGACGCCGCCGCCAACGATCTGCTGGCCTATATCGATGCCTCGCCCACTCCCTACCACGCGGTGCGCGAGACGAGCCGCCGCCTGCTGGCCCAGGGCTACCGCGCCCTCGATGAACGCGAGTCCTGGGACCTCGAGCCCGGGGACAAGGTGTTCGTCACCCGAGGGGACACCAGCATCGCCGCCTTCCACCTGGGCACGGCGCCCGTGGAGCGCGCGGGCTTCCGCCTGGTGGGCGCCCACACGGACTCGCCCAACCTGCGCATCAAGCCCCAGCCCCACGCGGGAAAGGCCGGCTATCAGCAGCTCGGCGTGGAGGTGTACGGCGCCCCCCTCTTCAGCACGTGGATGGACCGCGACCTGTCGCTCGCCGGGCGCGTGGTGACGGCGAAGGACGGACAGCTCGCGCACCATCTGGTGGACTTCCGCCGCCCGCTCCTGCGCATCCCCAATCTCGCCATCCACCTCAACCGCGGCGTCAATACCGAGGGCCTCAAGCTCAACGCCCAGGAGCACCTGGTTCCGGTGCTCGCCCTGGAGCGCTCGGGCGCGGTGGACCTCAAGGCCCTGCTCGTCGAGGAGTTGGCCCGCGCCAAGGTCCACACCGCCCCTCAGGACATCCTCGGCTACGACCTGTGCCTCTATGACACCCAGCCCTCCAGCCGCTCGGGTGCGTATGGGGAATTCCTCCATGCGCCGCGCCTGGACAACCTCACGAGCAGCCACGCGGGCTTGTCCGCCCTGCTGGCCCTGGACGCGCCGGGCGAGGCGACTCGCGGTGTCATCCTCTACGATCATGAGGAGTGCGGCAGCGTGAGTGCCCAGGGCGCCGCCTCGCCCTTCCTGCGCGACCTGCTCGAGCGCATCACGCACGCGCTCTCGGAGGGCCGGCGCGACGCGTTCCACCGGGCGATGCGCCAATCCTTCCTGGTGTCGGCGGACATGGCGCACGCGGTGCACCCCAACTACGCGTCCCTGCACGAGCCCAAGCATCAGCCTCTGCTCGGCGGTGGCCCGGTCATCAAGTCCAACGTCAACCAGTCCTACGCGACCGATGGCGAGACCTGGGCCTGGTTCGCCCTGTGCTGCCGGGAGGTGGGCGTGACGCCGCAGAACTTCGTCACCCGGACGGACCTGGGCTGTGGCAGCACGATTGGCCCCATCTCCGCGGGAGAGCTGGGCATCCGCACCGTGGACGTGGGCAGCCCCATGCTCTCCATGCACTCCATCCGGGAGATGGCCGCCGCGGCGGACGTGGCGGCGATGATCTCCGTGCTGCGCAACCTCTTCGCCCGCTGAGCAGGTGCCCGGGTCCCGTCCGGGGGCTCGGGTGGTAACCTCCCCGTCCATCATGCAGCTCATCGTGAATCCGGGCCTGATGGACGAGCGGGTGTTTGAATTGCCCGAAGGCAGCGTGACCATTGGCCGCACGCAGGAGAGCACCCTCTGCGTGTTTCATGGCAGCCTGTCGCGCCGCCACGCGCGGCTCGAGCGCCAGGGAGAGCACTTCCTCCTGGTGGACCTCCAGAGCAAGAACGGCACGTTCGTCGACGAGGTGCGAGTCGAGCGGCACCTGCTCCGGGTGGGTCAGTCCTTTCGTTGTGGCGAGGTGTACTTCACGCTCACCGCCTCCCGTGCCGAGCTCCGGGCCCTGTCTCCCTCTCAGGTGCAGTCGCTGCGCAATCGGCTGTCCCCGGGGTCCATGGGGGAACTGCTGGACTCGAGCAAGTCCTCGCCGGGCTCCGCCCTCAAGCTGAAGCACAAGAGCCAGGAGAACGGGGCGAACGAGAAGCTCCAGGTTCTGCTCAAGGTGAGCCAGCTCTTGTCGTCGCCCGGGCACATCGAGGCGCTGCTCGAGCGCATCGTGGAGCTCGTCTTCCAGATCATGGAAGTGGATCGAGTGGCCCTGTTGCTGGTGGATCCGGCCACGGGGAGCCTGCGGCCCCGGGTGGCGAGGCTGTCCACGGGCGAGACTCCCTCGGGCCCGTTCTACAGCCAGCACATCGTCGAGTACGTGCGCACCCGAAGCGTGGGGGCGCTCTTCTCCGATGCATGGATGGACCCCCGGCTCAACGACGCCGCGTCGGTGGTGTCTCAGTCCATCCGCGCCTCCATGTGCGCTCCGCTCAAGCCCCGGGACGAGGTGCTGGGCGTGCTGTACGTGGACCACCTGTCCCAGGCCCATGGCTTCGGCGAGGAGGATCTGGAGTTCCTCACGGCGTTCGCCAACCAGGCGGCCATCGCGCTCGACAACTCGCTCCTCGCGCGGCGGCTCGAGGAGGAGGCGGTGCTGCGCAATGCCTACCTGCGCTTCTTTCCTCCGGCCACGCTCAAGAAGCTGCGCATGGCGCGGGGCGGCCCCTTGGAAACGATCGAGGCGGAGGTGACGGTGCTCTTCTCGGACATCAGCGCCTTCACCGAGCTGTCCTCCACGCTCGCGCCCCGGCAGGTGGTTGATCTGCTCAACGACTACTTCCCGGTGATGGCGGACATCGTCTTCCGGCACGAGGGGACGCTGGAGAAGTACATCGGAGACGCGTTGATGGCGGTGTGGGGCGCGCCCTTCTCGCACCCGGACGACGCGGACCGGGCCGTGAGGGCCGCCGTGGAGATGCAGCGGGCCCTGGCCGGGTTGAACGCGCGCTGGAGGGAGCGGGGCTGGCCGGAGTTGCGCATCCACGTGGGGTTGAACACGGGTTGGGTGGCGGCGGGGAATATCGGCTCGGAGCAGTACCTGCAGTACGCCACGCTCGGAGACGCGACCAACGTCGCCAGCCGGGTGTGCTCGGTCGCGGGGACGGGGCAGATCTGCATGACCGAGGCGACGTTCGCGCGCTGGCGGGAGCGGGACTGGCCCGTCACGGCCCTGGCTCCCACCCACGTGAAGGGCAAGGCGGAGGCCCTGCGGCTCTACCGGTTGGACTGGGACGTGTCCTGAGGGAGCGTGTCGCATGAGATGTCTCGGAGCTGTGACGCTCCTGCTGCTCGTAGCGGGCTGCGCGACGACGCGGGTCGTCAACCTCGACACCGGCCGGGGAAAACCCATCGTCTACACGCCAATCGATTCATCGCCTGTCGAGATTGACGAAGACGAGTTCAAGAATGCCGTCGCGCGACTGGTGCTCGACATGAGTTTGGATGTCGCGCTCGAGAATGTCGAGCGGAACGGCCGGAGGTCATTACTCGCTTCCGCCGGAGGAATAGTCGACGGCGCTCATGGACGCTCGGTTCCCATGTCCTATTCTCGGATGTGTCAGCAGCAGGGCAACCCCGATGAGTGCTTGAGCCTGCGCGCGAGCGGTTTGACGTTGGGTCGGATGGAACGCAGTCTGATGGCGCTTTCCTTCGCCTTCGATACCGTTTGGGGTGGAGTTGGGGAGGCGGTACGCGATTTGGCGAATCCGGCCGTGCTCCGGGCGATGGTTGTTTCCATGGTGGGTACTGCGCTTGTCATGCTGGTCGCGCCCGAACCCATGACGAAATTCATCGCGATTGCGTTGACGGCATCGCTGATCGCATACCTTGGCACCGGACCCGTGTGGAACCTTGGGCAAGGATTTCTTCGGCTCATGGAGGAGTCCAAGAATGCCCGCGGCGTTTCGGATCTGGAGAACGCGGGACATCGCTTCGGGAAGGTGCTCGGGGACAACGGTGCGCGTGTCTTGTTTCTCGTCGCATTGACCGCGCTCGGCGGCAAGAATGCCATGGCGGCGCAGGGTCCAAAGATACCAGGTTTTGCTCGAGCGGCATTGAGGGCTCAGTCCGAGGGGGGCTTCCGGTTGTCCGGTGTGCTCGCGGGCGAAGTTCAGGCCATCTCGGTTTCTTCGGCTGGAGTGCTCAACGTCACGCTCGCGCCAACGGCCGTTGCGGCGGTTGCCATGGGTCCCGGCCGTGTCGTTCAGGGAGACCCCGATGGAGATATTCACCATATCTGCACGGACAAGAATGATGTTTCTGATGCCACGGGTGGCCCATGGACGCCGCTTTTTGAAGATGTGTTCCAGTTCGCCGGAATGAGATTGAGCGATACCGCGAATCAGGTTCGCATTCGTGGACACAAAGGGCCGCACCCTCGCGAGTATCACGAGGAAGTGCTCCGCCGGATTCGACTCGCGACGCAAGGGTGTCGGGACGCCGGCCAATGTCGGGCCTCATTGGTTGACGAACTGGCGAAGATCGCGCGAGACCTGACAACTGCGGGAACCAAACTGCGCAAACTCATCACGAAGAACCCCGAGGCATGACCCACCATGTCGAGATGCTTCTTTGAACTTGAATTCGATGTTTATGTGCCAGGGCGCTGGTATCTGAGGGAACCCACTGACTTTGGTGGACAGCAGATTCCGGACATCTGGGTGTTCGTCTACGGAAAGCCCGTGGACGAGACGAGGCGTCTGCGCATTCCGCTGTCTCGCCCTGGCAAGCCACTTGATTTCGACAAGACGACGGTCGCTGGAACACCTATCGTCAACGCGCGTGTCGCATCCGTGTTTCGAGACATGGCGCCGGACGATGTGCAACTCTTTCCCGTGGAGGTGCAGGGACAGTCCGAGCCTTATTTCCTGCTGAATGTGGCTCGAGTGCTTCGCTGCATCGACGATGCGGCCTGTGAAGAAGTGAGACTGTGGACTCTGGAGGATGGGCGGCCCGACAGGGTCGGTGAGTACCATGTGATTTCCGGCCTGCGAATCGACAAGTCGAAGACCGGTGACGCTCATGTGTTCCGGCTCTGGGGCTACCTCCCGACGATCGTGGTCGATGGCGAGATCAAGGAGGCTCTGGAACGAACAGGCATCGTGGGTGGTCGGTTTGTCGAGGTTTGAGCGATACTTTCTCCACGATGCTCCTGCTCATCCCTGGCCCCGTGCAGACCGACCCGCGCGTGCGCGCCGCGATGGCCACGGACATTGCCCCTTGGGACGAGGACTTCCGCGCCGAGTACGCCGCCATCCGCGCCAAGGTGCTCGAGATCGCGGGCGGCATTCCGGGTGAGCACGCCACCCTGCCGCTCCAGGGCTCGGGCCACTTCATCGTGGAAGCCGCGATCCGCACCTTCATCCCCACGGGGGGCCGCTTCCTCCTGCCGATGAACGGGACCTATGCCGAGCGCATCCACCGCCTCGCCAGCGAGGCCGGGCGCGTGCCCGTGACCCTCGACATCCCGGACACCCGCCCCGTCACCGAGGCCGAGCTGGACGCCGCCTTCGCCGCTCATCCGGAGGTGACGCATCTGTGCGCCGTGGTCAGCGAGACTGGCAGCGGCATCATCAACGACCCGGAGGTGATGGGCGCCGCCGCCCGCCGCGCCGGCAAGCGGGTGGTCCTCGACGCCGTCAGCTCCTTCGGGGCCTGGCCCTTCCGCCTCGCGGCTCACCCCGAGGTCGATGCCGTCCTCTTCACCCCCAACAAGTGTCTGGAGGGGATGCCGGGCTCCGGCTTCGCGGTCTGTCCCATCGCGCGCACCCGAGCCCTCGTTGGCCAGGCCGGTAGCTGGAACTTCGACCTCGCGGACGTGTTGCTGAGGGCCGAGCGCACCGGCTTTGGCTCCCCGCGCTTCACGCCAGCGGCGCAGGTGCTGCGGGCCTTCGGCGTGGCCCTGCGCCTCTATGAGGAAGAGGGGGGGCAGCCCGCGCGCCTCGCCCGCTACCGCGAGAACATGCGCGTCCTGCGCGAGGGACTGGTGGCGCTGGGCCTGCGCCCCTACCTGGTGGCGGAGCACCAGGGCCCGATCATCGGCACCTTCCACCAGCCCGGCGGCCAGTTCGAACTCCAGCGCTTCGTGGACGCGCTGAAGCGTCGCGGCGTGTTGATCTCGAATTTCCACAACACGGTGGAACCCACCTTTCGCGTGGGCTGCATCGGTGCGGTGACGCCCGACGACATGCGCCGCGCCGTTTCCGCCATCGGCGACGTGCTGCGGGAGCTGGCTTCGCCTTGAGGGGCGAAGCGGCCCTGGACTACCGGTCGAAGAGCTGGCGGATGAAGTCGACCCACATGGTTTCGCTCTTCATCGTCGTCTCGACCTGGGTGCCATGGCGCTCGTCGAAGTCTCGGGCGCCGGCGTAGGCGGTGTTGATCAGGTCCGTCATCAACCGGGTCATTCCCGCCTTGTCCGCCTTCAAGTCCCCATTGAGGAAGTCGGCGAGGAGCGAGGACACCAACTTCTCCGCCTCGCTCTTGACCATGTTCCCCACGGTACCGCCCGCGTCCAGGGGCTTGGCGACCAGACCGACGATGGTGCTGGCGAGTGCCTTGCGCGCGGCTTGCTGCTCGCCGTTGTCCTTGGCGGCGAGGGAGTAGCCCGTGACCAGCGAGCCCAACACATCACCGAGTTGCTTGGCGAACAGCTCGTTGCTCGGAGTGTTCGGATCGTCGTCGTGTCGCGCCGGATCGAGCATCTGCCCGCGCAGATCGCCCATGAAATCCGAGACGAACTGGTCGAACGACGGATCCTGGCCGGGGTTGGCGAAGACCGCGTCACGGAAGAAGAGGCCCAGTGCCCGCTGCGAGCCGTCGAAGGGACTGTCGGCGGCGCCGGTGTTGTTGAAGAGCCGGCTGGTGATGCCCTGCGCATCGCTCTGGAAGAGCGTCTTCAGGTTGTCCACGAGCGATTGACGGTTCGGGTCGCCCGTGGAGGCGTTGCCCAGCGCGAGCGAGGCATCCCGGAAGACACGGGCGCGCACGTCCGCGTACTGGTCTCCCTGGAGGTCCGCCGTCATGCCCACCATGCGCTCCAGGCCATCGGCGCGGAAGCTCGGCCAGTCGGAGTGGAAGCTGTCCGAGGGCGGGGGAGTCTGCAGGCCGTTCTTCAGCAGGGTGCTGAGATCGCTGGCGGACCAGGTGTCCGCGACATGCTGGACGAGCTTGGGGTCCGAGGCGATGACCTGACCGGCCATGCGGGCCGCGAAGGAGGCGTCATGGCCCGAGCCGAGCGCCGAGGACTTGACGCCCTCGAGGAAGCCCAGCTTCGCCTCCTGGCTGGCGCCATTCGCGAGGATCATGCCGGCCTGGGGGTTGTTCTTCCCGGCCTCCCGGCCCACCGCTTCCTGGAAGGAGGGGGGCATGGCGTTGAGCGATTCCGCCACGTCGGAGAAGGCGCGCTGGGCATCCGCTTCCGTCGGATAGGTGTTGTGGTTGTCCCCGCTGACGGCATTGACCGCGTCGCCCATCAACTGGCTGGTGAGCTCGGGGCCCAACTCCTCGTACAACGCCTGCAGGAAGGCGGGGTCGTCCTTGTGGGCCTCCACCGTCTCCAGGAAGTCCTGGGCCCGATAGGTCTCCCATTCCGCGGTGAAATAGTTGTCTTCGTTCTTCAGCCGTGCCGCGGCCTCGGCGCCGCTCGACGCATCGGCGGCCTGTCCCGAGGAATTGACCGAGGCTTGTGCGGCCCTCAAGGGCGTTTGCGACAGGAGGGCCGCCGTCAGGAGTTCGCTCTTCCGCGGCGCGATGTCCCTCGTGGCTTTCGCCAAGGTGAAGTGGTCCTTGTCGTAGTCACGAACCACGGCGGGCTGGGCCGTAGGGGTGGCGGTCGCCGGAGCACGGGTCGTGGTGCTCTCTGTGTCCGAAGAGGGCCGCGAGCTGGTCGTCTTCGGGGCGGACGAGGGGAAGTTTCGATTCGAGATGCCACTCATGGAAGATTCCTGGGCCCTGGGCTCGCGTTGTGGTGCGTGTTCCATTTATCGGAAGTCGTGAAACAAAGTTTCCGCGGAGTGCGTGCTACGTATCCCGGAGGGCTCGTCGCACCGCGTCAGACCCCTCGCGGTGCGGTCAGACGATAGGCTGTCCGGACGCCCCTTCCTCGGAGACTGAACGTGATTGCCCCTGGACCGACGCTCGAAACCCCCCGGCTGATCCTCCGCCCTACCTCGTTGGATGACCTGGATGGCTTCGCGGCGCTCATGGCCGATCCAGAATCCGCGCGTTTCATTGGTGGCGTCATGCCGCGTGCGCTGGTGTGGCGGGGCATGAGCGCCATGGCGGGCTCCTGGGCGCTGAAGGGCTTCGCCATGTTCTCAGTGCTGGAGAAGACGACGGGCCGATGGGTCGGGCGCATCGGCCCCTGGGTGCCGGAGGGTTGGCCGGGCACGGAGGTGGGGTGGGGCCTGCTGCATGAGTTCTGGGGACGGGGCTACGCCGTCGAGGCCGCGAACACGGCCATCGACTGGGCCTTCGACCACCTCGGCTGGACGGAGGTCATCCACTGCATTGCTCCGGAAAACACGCCGTCTCAGCAGGTGGCGCGCCGACTGGGCTCGCGACTCCTCGGCCCCGGAAAGTTGCCGCCTCCGCATGAGAACACCCCCATCGAGATCTGGGGTCAGCGCCGCGAGGAGTGGCGCGCGCGGCGGAAGTGACGCATGTGGGCTATCGCCCCTGAATACCTTCTAGAGACAGTTCAACACTTTCCCTGTCTGGCGGGGTTGGTTCTTCGGTGTGTCCTGACCATGTAAGGTGCTGCCATGGAGACTGGTACTGCTCCCCAGAAGCTCATGGCAGCGGGCTTGAGCGCCTTGCTCGTCTCGTGTAGTGCCGCCCACTTCGCGCCACCCACTGCCACGAGCGCGGCCATTCCTTTCAATTCCTTGCTCATCATCGAGGAAAGTCAGGGCGGCCAACTCACCCACTCGTGGCAGCCCGCCGATAACTTCACTCTCTCTCCATATCGGCTCCCGACAGGCAATGGCGGCGAAGCAAGGCGCATCGTGCCCGTGGTGGCCCGCTCGAGAGACTGTGATGAAGAAAATCGGGAGTGCTACAGCGAGTGCATGGCTCGTCCACTTCCTCGCGGATATGGGAGCTTTACATCTCCGCGAAAGAGCGGTGGAAAATCAGAGTTTTGCCGAGGAGAGTGCCAGCGGGCCTATGACGACTGTGTGGAGTTGGAGAGACTGCGTCCCCGGGAGTTCACCGCGGTGGACGGCGCGATTGACTGGCTGAAGCGCCACCGGATGGCAGTCCTGATCGGGAGCATCATCGTGATAGCGGGAGTCGCTTTCGTCGTGGTTTCCGTCGGGGTGGGAGTCGTCATCCTCGCACCCGTAGTCCTGACAGCATCCGCGGAAACTCCATCGGGAATTCCTGTCGCGGAGGAACCCCGATGAACACGCGCAAGCTCATCACCAAGGCCCAGGACTTCCTCGCGGAGATTGGAGGCACCACTCCATCCCAGGAGCAGCGGGAGCTTCTGGACGTCCTCTTCGACGCCCTTCTCTTCATCGAATCCACGGGTCAGACATACGTCTTCGAGGACTATCGTAAACACCTCGCGTCAGACGACCCTCCGCGCGTGGTGGCGTCCTTCAACACGCACGCGGAGGCGGATGCCTGGCTGCGGGAACTCCCGGAGCCGCCCTCGTCTGCTTACGTGCTGGTGGCGGACCAGTATCACCATCTCATCTACATCCGAGAGAAGAACCACCGCCGCCTCTTTCCTCATCCTGTCCTGGAGCACTATCTCGGCGCGCGGATGCGCGAGGGGCTTCCCCCGCCGGTGGCCTCCTTCGCGACAAGGCAAGAGGCGGATGCGTGGTTTCAGGGGCAGGGCGTGCCGCCCCGGCAGGCTGTCATCCAGATCTCAGGCGAGCCCCATCTCGCCGTGTATCACTCCAATATCAACCATCGCTCGATATACCCCTTCTCCATGGCCGCCCACGTGGAGGCGCCTGTCTGAATAGGGCCTGCTCTCTCACCCCGCGGTGGCGAGCACTTCCCGGGTGACTTCCAGCAGGTCGCGCGCGTTGAAGGGCTTGTCCACCCGGCGGTTGGGCACTCGCTCCAGGAAGGACTTCGCCTGGGGCGTGAACGCTCCGCCGGTCAGGAAGATGACCCGGCCCGTCAACTCCGGCCTCAGCCGGTGCAGCGCCGCGTGGAAGTCCATGCCGTTCATCCGCGGCATCATCAAGTCACACAGGATGAGATCGAAGCGCTCGCCGGCTTCCAGCCGGGGCAGGACCTCGGCCGCCAGGGTGGTGTACTCCACGTCATGGTGGGGGCTGAGGATGCGCTCCACCGCCGAGCAGAGCAGCGGCTCATCGTCGATGACGAGCACCCGGCCACGCGGGCCTCCGACGAAGTCGCGCAGTGGTGCTTCCACCATCTCCGGGGTGATCTCCGCCCGCGACGAGGGCAGCAACACCTGGAACGTGGTGCCCCGTCCCAGGTCGCTCTGCACGTGCAACTCGCCCCCCATGGCGGTGATGAGGTTGTGGCAGATGGACAGGCCCAATCCCGTGCCCGTGCCCGGCGCCTTGGTGGTGAAGAAAGGGTCGAAGATGCGGCCCATCAGCTCCGGCGCGATGCCCGCCCCGGTGTCCGAGATCTCCACCGCCACCCGTCCGCTCTCCATCAGGCGCGTGGCGACGCGGATTTCATGGTGCTCGGCGTCTCCGTCCGAGGGCAGGGATTGCACGGCGTTGACCAGCAGGTTGAGGAACACCTGACCCAGGCGTGAGTGGTTGCCGTGCACCGGCGGCACGTTGTCGCCGTATGCCTTCACCAGCCTCGCCCGGTGGCGGATCTCCGCGGACGCCAGGTTGAGCGTGGAGTCGAGCACCTTGCTCACGTTCACCGCTTGCAGCTTCTCCTGGGTCTCGCGCGAGAACGTCTTGAGGTCTCCCACGATGTGTTGCACCCGGTCCGCGCCCTGCAGGGCCTCGCCGAGCGCGGCGCACACCGGCTGGAGCGGGGTGGCTCCGCGCTCCAACTGGCGCGTCAGCTCCGCGTGGGCGTAGCCGAGGTTGGCCGTCACGTAGGCCAGGGGGTTGTTGATTTCGTGCGCCACGCCCGCGGCCAGCGTGCCCACCGAGGCCATGCGGTCCGCCAACTGCAGACGCGCCTGCATCTGCTTGCGCTCGGTGACGTCCGGGAACAGGGACACGATGTGGGGCGTGCCCGCGTATTCGGCGATGCCCACGTAGACGAGCACGTCGCGCAGCTCGCCTGCCTTGGTGCGCATGCGGGCTTCCGCCCCACGCACGATTCCCTCCTCGCGCATGCGCGCCGACAGCCGCTCCTGCTCGATGGGGGACTCCCACAGGTTCAAATCCCTCGCGGTGCGCCAGAGCATCTCCTCGCGCGAGTAGCCGAAGAGCCGCGTGAAGGCCTCGTTCACATCGACGAAGGCATTGCCCTCGCGCGTGGTGATGCAGGTGGGCAGGGGGCTTTCGCGCAGCAGCACCGCGCACAGCCCGTCCAGCTCGAAGTCCTCCGGCAGGGGCTCGGGCCGCTCGGCGGAGCGGCGCTCGGCGAGCTTGAGCCTCAGCGTCGCCGCGTGCTCGTCCAGGGGCAGCAGGAGGAAGTCGTCCGCGCCCGCGTCGAGCAGGGGCTGCAAGAGTTCCACCTGCTCGGGGGAGGCCACCAGGACGATCGCCGTCTGCATGCCGCGGGGGCTGGCCCGGAGCGCGCGCACGAGCACGATGCGGTCTCCCTGTTCATCCATTCCCATCAGCACCACGGGGAAGGGCGTCCGGGCGAAGGCGGAGACGGCCTCTTCTTCATCTCTCACCCGGGTGGGGATCATCCCGAGCTGGCGCATGAGCCGCTCCACGGATGTCAGATCGATGCTCCCGGATGGAACCAGCAAGGCCCGCATGTGTTCCTCTCGAAATGAGGTGCGTCCGGGGGGAACGGACCTCGTGCCTCGCGGCACCCCTTTCCTATCATGGGTGGAGGGGCCCCCGGTGCGGGGGGCTCGGGCGTGGCGGTACCTTCGTGCTCCTCGGATGGGCGGGCCTGTCCTGACTTCCGGGTCAGCGGCTATTGAAGGTAGTCGCGGGGGGCCGCCCGGGTCGCGAGGGCCGCCTGGGCGCGCAGCCAGCGGTCGATGACCTGGATCAACCCGTCGAAGGTGTCGCGCAAGGTCCAGGCACGGGCATCCATGTTCTCGCGGTGGGCGCACCGCTCCAGGCCTTGACGCAGGGCGTTCTGGACGCCGGGACAATCCATCCGCTGTTGGATGAGGCGCTCGGCGGTGCGCGCATAGAGGTGGTAGCAGGCGGCCGGGTCTCCGCGGTTGTAGAGGGGCGCCCCGAGTTGGATGGCCTGCAGGAGCGCCAGGGCCACCTCCTCGAGGGCATCCGGGGCGCTCCCCTCCAGCAGGGCGAGCGAGTGCACGGGCACCTGCCGCTGACGTGATGCGGCCGGCCTTGTCTGGCCGAGGGTGGACAGGGGGCTCTGGCCCGGTTGCTCCAGCAGGGGCAGGACATAGCGTGAGGGGATGACAATGGTAACGGGCCGGCCATCCGCGAAGGCACAGGTAGCCACGCCCACCCACGCCCCCGAGGCATCGAACACGGGGCTGCCCGAGGCGTCCTCCGGCAGGGCTCCGTCCAACTCCAAGAAGGTGAGGGTTTCGTCGAGCACCTGCACTGCCTGTACGCGCGTCTCCATCAGCCGCAACTGACTGTCCGGGGTGGGGTGGAGGATGAAGACGGCGGCCCCCTCTCCGGGGGAGGCTCCGCTGTCGAGCCGCAGTGCCTCGACGCCCCTCACGGGGAGCTGGAAGACGGCCAGGTCACGCTTCTCGTCGAAGGCGATGACGTGCTCCACCGGCAGGGAGCGCCCGTCGGCGAGCAGGACGGAGAGTTCCTCGGCCCCCGCCACCACGTGCAGGTTGGTGACGAGCAGCCCGCTGGGAGAGACCACGAACCCAACCCCCTGGCGGTGGGGCATCTCCAGGAGCGCGAGCGCGGAGATGGCCTGGGAGGCGGCCTCCCGGGCCGCGGGAAATCCGGTGTCGACATCGGACATGGGGTGTCCTCCTTTCCACAGCATGGGCACGCCGTGGAGACGCAGCAGGCAAGGGCCCTCGGGTGTTCCAATGCAGACCGGGCGGCCAGGCGGGCCCGTCCCTCAGTCCACGTGCGCCACGAGGGGCAGCCGCGTGGGGCCCCGGACGATGAGCGAGGTGTTCCACTGGATGGGCCGTGTCCCCGCGGACAGGCGGGTGAACCGGGTGAGGAGTGCCTCCAGGGACAGCCGCGCTTCCAGCCGCGCGAGTTGCGAGCCCAGGCAGAAGTGGATGCCATGCCCGAAGGGCAGGTTCTGAGGTGAGGCCCGGTGCGGATCGAAGCGGTCGGGATCCGCGCAATACGCCTCGTCCCGGGTGGCCGAGCCCATCAGCAGCAGCAGCCGCACGCCCCGCGGCAGCCGCACTCCCCCCAGCTCCGTTTCCTCGCTCGTCAGCCGCATGACGCCTTGCGCGGGGGGCTCGTGGCGCAGCGTCTCCTCGATGAAGCGCGGTACCAGCGCGGGCTGTTCGCGCAGGAGCGTCATCAGTTCCGGTTGCAACCGCAGCCGCAGGGCGACGTGGCTCATCAGGTGCAGCGTCGTTTCCAGGCCGCCGATGAGCAGGAGGAACATGAAGCCCAGCAGCTCCGTGTCCGACAGCGACTCGCCGTCCATCCGCGCCTGGACCAGGTCGCTCATCAGATCGTCTCCGGGGTGACGCCGCCGCTCCGCCAGCACCCGCTCGAAGTGGCCTCGGGCCTCGTTCACCGTGGCGCGCATGGCTTCCTGCCGCGCGGTGTCGTCCGGGCCGATGCTGGTGAACTGGGCCAGGTGTTGTGCCCAGCGGATGAGGAGCGGATGCACCTCGGGCGCCAGCCCCAGCAACTCGCCCAGCACGCCCATGGGCATGGGCACGGAGAAGGCCTCCACGAAGTCCACTTCGCGGTCCTCGGGCAGGTTCGCGGTGATATGCGCGGCGATCTCCCGCACGCGCGGTTCGATGCGGGTGAGCACCGTGGTGCCGAAGGCCCGGTTGATGAGCCCCCGCAGCCGGGTGTGTCGCGGTGGATCCATGACGAGTGCCGAGTCCGCCAACGGGTAGTTGGAGATCCATGCCGGGCGGTAGGCCTGGCGGAAGCCCTCGGACGAGAAGAGCTGGGGGTGTTTGAGCACGTACATCACGTCCTCGTACCGGGCCACGGCCCAGATGCCGCCTGGGTCCACCTGGCTCACGGGGGCGTGCTGGCGCAGTCGGGCGTAGAGAGGGTAGGGGTTGGCGCGGACCTCGGGTGCCAGCAGGTTGATTCGCTCACTCATGGGGGCTCTCCGGGAGAAGAGGGGGGGAGTCCATGGTAGCGACTCCCGAGCGCGCGCAGGGCAGACGGTCAGGCAGGACCCCACGTCACGGATTCAGTTGGCGGGCCCGACGTGTGCCGTTAAACACCGCGCTTCCATGCACAAGACACACCTCGTGCGAGCGCGCACGCACAACCTCCAGTCTCTTTCGGTGGACCTCGCGGAAGGCGAGCTCGTGTGCCTCACCGGCGTCTCCGGCTCCGGCAAGTCCAGCCTGGCGCTCGACACCCTGTATGCCGAGGGTCAGCGCCGCTTCGTCGAGAGCTTCAGCCCGTACGCCCGTCAGTTCCTCGAGCGGTTGGAGCGGCCCCCGATGGACGCCCTGGAGCCCGTGGCCGCCGGAGTGGCCGTGGACCGGCGCGCGCCGGTGAAGAGTTCGCGCTCCACCGTGGCCACCCTGGCCGACGTGGAGGCCTACCTGTCCGCGCTCTTCACGCGCGAGGCCATGCCGGTGTGCCCCGGCTGTGGTGTGCAGGCGGTGCGCACCGACGCGCGCGTGGCCGCCCTGGCCACCCTCGACGCCGAGCCCGAGGCGCCCGCGGTGCTGGCCTTCCCGGTGCGCATCGCGGACACCGCCGAGTACATCGACGTGCGGGCCCGGCTCCTCAAGGACGGCTTTCACCGGGTGATGGTGCGCGGCGAGGTGACGGAGTTGGAGTCGCTCAAGCCGAGCGAGGCCACCGACTCCGCGGGTGTGGCGCACGTGGTGGTGGATCGGGTGAAGCTGGTGAAGTCGCAGCTCGGCCGGGTGACGGCGGCGCTGGAGACGGCGTGGGCCCAGGCGAATGGCGAGGCGGTGGCCTTCACGCCCGCGGGGCCCCGGCGCATCCGCCGGGGACTCGTGTGCCCGAAGTGCGCGCGCGAGTTCGAGCAGGCCCGGCCCGGCTTGTTCAGCTACCAGTCGCCCACGGGCGCCTGCCCCACGTGCCGGGGTTTCGGCCGCACCATCGGCATCGACTGGGACAAGGTCATCCCCAACCCGAGCCTGAGCTTGGAGAAGGGCGCCATCCGCCCCTGGACGGGCAAGACGTCCGAGTGGGAGCGCAAGATGCTGCTCGCCTACGCGCGCCAGCACCGGATTCCCCTGGACGTACCCTGGGACAAGCTCACCGCCGCCCAGCGTGAGATGGTGCTGCAGGGCGAGGGGGACTATGACGGCGGGCGCGTCTACCCGGGCGTGCGGGCGTGGTTCCGCTGGATGGAGAGCCGCACGTACAAGATGCACGTGCGCGTGTTGCTGTCGCGCTACCGCGCCTATTCGTTGTGCGAGCGCTGCCAGGGCGCGCGCCTGAACGAGGCCGCTCTGGCCTGGCGCGTGGATGGGCTGAACCTGGCCGACTGGCACGGGCTGGAGTTGTCGGATGCGCGCGCGCGCCTGGACGCCCTGCGCACCCAGACGGGCCAGGGCGAGCTGGTGAGGCGGGAGCTGGCGGGCCGACTGGGCTACCTGGAGCGGGTGGGCCTCGGCTACCTCACGCTGGACCGGCCGGCGCGCACGTTGTCCGGGGGCGAGGCGCAACGCGTGTCGCTCACCGCGGCGCTGGGGACCTCGCTCACCGGCGCGCTCTTCGTGCTGGACGAGCCCACCGTGGGCCTGCACCCGGCCGACGTGGCGCCCCTCACCGGCGCCATGGCGGAACTGGCCACCCGGGGCAACATCGCCCTGGTCATCGAACATGATCCGCTCGTCATCCGCTCCGCGCACCGGGTGCTGGAGCTGGGGCCGGGCGCGGGCAAGCACGGCGGGACGTTGTGTTTCGACGGCACGCCCCAGGCGCTGGCGAAGCGCCCGGAGCTGCCCACGGGCCGCCTGTTGTCGGGCACCGAGGAGGTGAAACACTCGCCCCGTGAGCGCACCGGGGAACTCGTGGTGCGCAACGCCCGGGCCCATAACCTCCAGGGCGTGTCCGTGCGCGTGCCGCTCGGTGTGCTGTGCGCCATCACCGGACCCAGCGGTTCGGGCAAGAGCACGCTGATGGATGAGATCATCTACCGGCACCTCGCGCGGGTCCTGGGCGAGAAGGACGCGGAGGTACCCGGCGAGGCCGACGGCGTGGACGGTCTGGAGACGGTCGGGAGCGTCACCTTCGTGGACCAGTCACCGCTGGGGCGCACCTCGCGCGGCAACGCGGCCACGTATACCAAGGCATGGGACAGGCTGCGCGAGCGCTTCGCCTCCGAGCCCGAGGCCGAGGTGCGAGGCCTCACCGCGGCGCACTTCTCCTTCAACGTGGACAAGGGCCGGTGCGAGGCGTGCTCGGGCGAGGGCTACGAGACGGTGGAGATGCAGTTCCTCGCCGACGTGTCGCTCCTGTGCCCGGTGTGCCGGGGCCGCCGCTTCAAGGAAGAGGTGCTGGCCATCCGCCATCACGGTCTATCCGTGGCGGAAGTGTTGGAGGCCACCGTGGACGAGGTGCTCGCGCGCTTCGGCGGCGACAAGGCGCTCGTGCGCGCGCTCGGGCCCGTGTCCCGGTTGGGCCTGGGCTATCTGACGCTCGGCCAGCCCCTGTCCACTCTGTCCGGTGGCGAGGCCCAGCGCCTCAAGCTCGCGCGGGCCCTGGCCAGTGAAGCCAAGGACTCGCTCTTCCTCATCGACGAGCCGAGCGCCGGTCTGCATGACGCGGACGTGCGTCAGGTGCTGGCCGCGCTGCACGAGTTGGTGGAGCAGGGCGCGAGCGTGCTCGTGGTGGACCATGACCTCGTCGTCATGCGCGGCGCGGACTGGATCATCGACCTGGGGCCGGGCGGTGGCCGCAACGGTGGACGTCTGGTCGCCGAGGGCACGCCCGCGCAACTCGCCCGGGGCAAGGGCCTCACCGCGGCGGCGCTGCGGGGAGAGCTGCCCACGGTGGTCGTGCCCCCCAAGAAGACGAAGGGGATGGGAGAGGCGCCTCCCGCCATCGAGGTGGACCACGCCCGCGAGCACAACCTCCAGGACGTGTCGTGCCGGATTCCCCTGGGGAAGATGACGGTGGTGACGGGGCCGAGCGGCTCGGGCAAGAGCTCGCTCGTGTTCGACGTGGTGTTCGCCGAGGGACAGCGCCGCTTCCTGGAGACGCTCACCCCCTACGCACGCCAGTTCCTGCCCACCATGCCCCGGCCGGACGTGGAGCGCATTGGCAGCCTGCCCCCGTCCGTGGCGCTCGAGCAGCGCACCTCGCGCGCGGGCGGCACGAGCACCGTGGCCACTGTCACCGAGGTGGCCCACTACCTGCGCTTGTTGTTCGCCAAGCTCGGCCAGCCGCACTGCCCGAACGATGGCGAGCCCATCGCGGCCACCACTCCCGAGGCCATGTACGCCCAGCTCACCGGAATGAAGGGCGAGGGCACGCTGCTCGCCCCGGCGGTGCGCGCGCGCAAGGGCACCTACCTGGATGTCTTCACCGCCGCGGCCCGCGCGGGCATCGAGAAGGCCATCGCCGATGGCAAGGAGGTCTTCAACGATCGGCCGCCCCAGCTCGTGAAGTCGCGCGAGCACGACATCGACCTCGTCATGTACGAGGGCCGCCTCTCGAAGCTGCCGCGCGAGGTGTTCGACAAGGCGCTCACCTGGGGCAAGGGCGCCCTGAAGGCGCGCGTGGGGACGAAGGAGACGCTCCTGTCCAGCGAGCGCACCTGCCCCGTGTGTGGCTTCTCCGTGCCGGAGTTGGATCCGCGCTGGTTCTCCTTCAACACGAAGCAGGGCCGGTGCGAGGCGTGCGAGGGCACGGGCGTGCAAGGGGGGCCCGAGGCGCTGGCCGAGGGTCACACCGAGCGTTGCCGGACGTGCGAGGGTTCACGCCTGGAGCCGGTGCCGCGCGCCGTGCGGCTGGAGGGCTCGCGCTACCACGAGGTGGTGCAGCGGTCCGTCACCGCCACGCTGGCCCAGGTGCGGGAGTGGAAGTTCAAGGGAGACCGGGCGTTGCTCGGCGAGCCGTCACGCCAGGAGTTGCTGCGGCGCATGGAGTTCCTGGACCGGGTGGGTCTGGGCTACCTGTCGTTGGATCGCAACGCGGCCACGCTCTCGGGCGGGGAGATGCAGCGGTTGCGGCTGTCGGCGCAGCTTGGCGCGGGGCTCACCGGGGCCATGTATGTGCTGGACGAGCCCACCATCGGCCTGCACCCGCGTGACACCCACCGGCTGCTCACCAACCTGCGCGAGCTGGTGCACACCGGCTCCACCGTGCTGGTGGTGGAGCACGACACGGACACCATCCGCGCGGCGGACCATCTCATCGAGCTGGGGCCCACCGGGGGGCGGGGGGGTGGACGCATCCTCGCGGAGGGGCCCCCCGAGCAGGTCCTCCAGAACCCGGAGGCCCCCACGGCCCGGGCCCTGCGCGAGCCCGCCGTGCTCCCGGCCGAGCCCCGGGGCGCGCCGACGAAGTGGATCGAATTGAAGGGCGCCACCACCCACAACCTCAAGAACGTGGACCTGCGCGTTCCCGTGGGCCGGCTCACCGTGGTGTCGGGCGTGTCGGGCTCGGGCAAGAGCACGCTCGTGCGGCAGGTGCTCTACCCGGCCCTGCGCGAGGAACTGGGCCTCGTGACGGCGCGTCCGGGTGCCTACAAGTCCCTCTCGGGGGTGGACGCCGTCCGCCGTGTGCTGTCGGTGGACCAGTCGCCCATCGGCCGGACGCCGCGCTCGGTGCCGGCCACCTTCCTGGGCGTGTGGGACGAGCTGCGGCGGGCGTTCGCCGCCACGCCGGAGGCGAAGGTGCGTGGCTTCGGCCCCACGCGCTTCTCCTTCAACTCGACGTCGGGCGGCCGGTGCACCGCGTGCGACGGCCAGGGCGCCATCTCCCACGAGATGTCCTTCCTACCGGACGTGGTCACCCCCTGCGAGGCCTGTGGCGGGGCTCGCTTCGACGCGGCCACGTTGGAGGTGCGCTACCACGGGTTGACCATTGGCGACGCGCTGCGTCTGTCCGCGGACGAGGCCAAGGACGTGTTCCATGCGTTGCCCAAGGTGGCCGCTCCGCTCGCGTGTCTGTCGGACCTGGGCGTGGGTTATCTGCAATTGGGCCAGGGCTCCAACACCCTGTCCGGTGGTGAGGCGCAGCGGCTCAAGCTGGCCGCGGAGCTGACGGCGTCCTCGCGCCACGAGCCCACACTGTATGTATTGGACGAGCCCACCACGGGTCTGCACCTGGGCGACGTGTCCAAGCTCATCGCCTTCTTGCGCCGGTTGGTGGATCGCGGCGACACGCTGGTGGTCATCGAGCACCACCCGAGTGTCATCGCCTCGGCGGACCACGTGGTGGAGCTGGGGCCGGAGGGCGGCGAGGCCGGAGGCCTGGTGGTGGCCGAGGGCACGCCCCGCGAGGTGTCGCGGCTCAAGACGGCCACGGGCCGGGTGCTCCGGTCCTTGTTCTCCGACGAGGCCCCCGCGCGGAAGGTGGCGAGGGGCCCGTGATGGCTCGGGTTGGAAAAAACATGCCCTGAATAGCCAGGATCTCCCGCCTCCGCGAGGGGTGCTTTTTTCGCGTGGGGCCGTGCCTAGCTTGTCCTCCAGTACAACTGGAGGGGGACGCGGGGATGATAATGGGTTCAATCGCGGTCATCACGGCGCTGCTCGCGAGCACAACGCCTGTCATGCCCGTCAAGGTTGGCAATGCACTCACCCTGCCCGCGCAACGGCACGCGGTGCGGATCGACACGGGGGGTGGTCACGCGCCAACCTGGTTGCTCGCGCTTCAACAGGAGGGGGTGGAGGGCCGGGGGTTGTCCTTCTTCCGCTCGGATGACGAGGGCCGCACGTTCCGCTTCTCCGCCGCCATCCAACCCGACGCGAGCCACGCGGACCGCGCGGACCTGATCGCCGTGGGGCGGGACGTGGCGCTCGTCTATTCATGGGAGTCCCCGAGCCTCGCGGCCTCGTCCCGGCACGACGTGTACTTCCAGTGGTGGCGCTATCGGCCGGGCAGTCATGACTGGGCACCGGAGCCGGCCGTGCGCATCTTCAACGCCGACGATTCCACGGCCTATACCCGGGCATTGCTCGCGCGCGACTCGCTGGGGCGATTGTGGGTGCAGGCCTTCCGTCTGGATTCGGATGGGGGCTCCACTGCGGTGCTGTCCGTCTCCACGGATGGAGGCGCGAGCTTCCAACGCCAGTCGAACCTGGGCCGGGTGAAGCGCCGCGGTGGCGGGCGGCTGTTGAGTGTGGGCTCGAAGCTCGTCTTCATCTATGCCATGCATGATGGGTTCGAGCCCACGCGCATGCGCATGCGCCAGGACAGTGAGCCGCTGGCGGATTGGAGCTCCGTGAGGGACGCCTTTTCCGATGGCATCTACCACGGGGCGGCGCTGAGCGCGGTCGCGGATGGCCATGGGGGCATGCACCTCGTCTACAAGGACGAGACGGAGCGTCTTTATTACCGGTACTTCGATGGCTCGAGCTTCGGTTCGCGCACGCTCCTGGAGTCGTCGCGGGACTGGGCGATGCAACCGGCCATCACCCGGGTGGGAGAGACGTTGTATGTCTTCTATAACGTCATGCGTGAACCCCACGACTCGTATGCCATTCATGCCCGGACCTTGACGAATGGCCGGTTCAGCGAACCGGTGGTGCTCGACACGAAGGGAACCTACAAGGGCTATCCCAACTCGCTCGAGACCCTGCCCGGGGGCGTGTCCGAGGTGCCCTGCTTCTTTGGCGAGGCTCCCGACGACAACTCGCGGGGACACATGGTGCGGGTGGCGCTGGACGTGCCAGGAGGTGGCTCCGACGAGGAGCCGCCGCCCGACGCCTCGGAGGACGTGCCCCCGCCGGGCCGGACCCTCTTCACGGACAGCTTCTCGCGCAGCTCATCGAGTGGCCTCGGCTCCGACTGGTCCTCGAGCGGGCTGTGGTTGGCCAATGGCAAGCGCGCGGTGAGCGACCTGGACAATCCCGACGGGAACAATCAGGCACTGGCCTCGCCCTCTCGCTGCCGGGACTGTCAGGCCGAGACCTGGCTGCAGGCCTTCGCCGTGGACGAGGCGGGCGTGATGCTGCGCGCCCAGGGGGACGCTTCCTATGCGCTCGTGTCCCTGCCCTCGGGGCGCATCCAGATTCGTCGCTACCGCGGCGGGGGCCACACGGTGCTCGGCGAGGCGTCCAGCGGGCAGTCCTCCGCGTGGGAGGGCGCGACGTTCACCCTGGCGGCGTGGGGCTCGGCGCCGGTGCGGCTGGCCGCCTCGGTCAACGGGCAGATGCGCCTGCTGGTGACGGACACGAGTTCGTCGGCCATCCAGACGCCGGGGCTCGCGGGCTTGCTCACTCCCATCGCCGGCGTCTGGTTCGACGACTTCCAGGTGCGCGAGCTGAACGTGCCTTGAGAGGGAAGGGCGCGTGGGGGCTCAGCCCGTGGCCCGCGTGCGCTCCGACGTGGGCTCCGACGTGGGCTCACAGGCTCGCAGCAGCACGGGCCAGAAGTGCTCCGCCATGCGCTGGTAGCCCGTGTCCGAGGGGTGGAAGCCATCGGCGGAGAAGAAGTCGCCCGCGGGCAGCTCGACGCGGCTGGGGGTGTGCAGGTCCACGTGGAGCAGCCCATGGCGGGAGATGACGCGCTCCAGCGCCACGTTGAAGGCGCCGATGCGCTCCACGATGAGGGACAGGGGCAGGAAGTTCGACGCCAGCCGGGCCACGGGCGCCAGGGACATGTCGGGCAGGTTGGACACCACCACCCGGGCGCCGGTGGCCACGAGGCCGCGCGCGAGCTGGTCCATGTGGGACTCGAACTGTCCGGGCGTCACGCCGCGCCACAGGTCATTGATGCCCACCCCGAGCGTCACCACATGGGGCGAGGCGCGTTGGGCGCGGGAGAGCTGGCCGGACAGGACGGTGGCGCTGGTGGCGCCGCTCACGGCCAGGTTGAGCAGGCCCACGCCGTCACGGGTGCGGCGCAGCCGCTGGAAGAGGTGTTCCACGTAACCCCCCTGGCGGCCACCCACGCCCACACCGGAGGAGTCACCCAGGGCTACGTATTTCAGGGAGAGTGCGCTCATGAGCGACCTTCCATAGCGGCCTGGCATCGCCGCCGCAGCGGTGAGTGTGCTCCCGCTCGCCTTCCCGCTGGGAGGGCGGCCTCAGTCCCGTGCGCGCCGGTCCTCGTGGTCGCTCTTCTTCCACTTCACCTTGCTCTCATGACGGGCCAGGAAGATGGCGAGCTGGGCCCGCTTCTGGGGCGGCAGGTCCTTGGAGAGCGCCTGGTGCAGTTCCCGGTCCAGCGTCGTGAGCTGGGCTCGTGCGTCGAACACACCCTGGACCGCCTGATCCACCTGGGACTGCGCGGAAGGGTCTCCCTTGGCGGCGCGCCGCAGGAGCTGCGCGGAGGCATGGACCTGCCGCAGCAACGGGGCCCGGCGCTCGTCGAACTGGCGCATCGTGTCCGCCATCCTCAGGGCCTGGGCCTCGTTCAGCTCGAGCTCTTCCGCGAGCGACAGCACCCGCTTCATCCGCGCCTGCTTCTCCGTGCGCTCCGCGCCCTCTCCGTCCGCGGCCATCGACGCCGCGGGCAGCAGCGTCAGGGCGAGCACCAGCCAGTGACAGGACTTCATAGCGATTCTCCAAAGGGGGAAGAGTAGAGGAAGTCATCGGGCTCGACGTCCCAGGCGTCGGCACCATCCTCGAGGTCGTCCAGGCCGGAGTCATCCTCGTCGAGCGCGTCGGACAACGGGTCGGCCATCGCCCACTGTTCCAGGGAGAAGGCCTCGTCCTCGGCCAGGGCGGTGGGGGCTTGTCCCGAGGTGGAGGTGGGCACGGACGTCGTGTCGTGCCGCGCCACCGGCCCGAGGACGAGCAGGACCGCGGCGGCCACCGCCAGCAGTCCCCCCGTGGTGCGCATGCGCGCGGCCTGGCGGACCTGGGTCCGGCGCCAGACGCCCACCGTGGTGCGAGGCAGTGCCTCCAGGACGGCCTGCTCCCGGGTGGAGGGGGGAGGCAGCGCGGCCAGCCCGAGCACTTCCCGTTGGGCATCCACCTCGCGGCGGCACGACGCGCAGGTCTCCAGGTGCGTCCGCACGCGCGCCTCGTCCGAGGGGTCGAGGGCGTCCGCGGCGAAAAGGGTCAATACTTCTTCGGACTCATGGCTCGCCATCATCGGCGCTCCTCCTCGGGCGTTTCGGCCACCTGCGCCCGGAGGCGCTTCACGGCGTGATGGAAGTTCACCTTCGCGTTGGTCTCGGTGATGCCGAGGGACTCGGCGATGTCCTTGAAGGCGAGTCCCGCGTCCACCCGGAGTGTCAGCACCTCGCGCTGACGACGGGGCAGGGTGAGCACCGCCGCGCGCACCTGCCGCTCCCGCTCCGAGCGCTCCAGGGCCTCTTGCGCGGACTCGCCGGGGGTTTCGGTCTCCGGTGCCTCCACGGCCCGGAGCCAGCGCCGGCCCTGGCGGGCATGGTTCTTGGCCAGATTGAGCGCGATGCGGATGAGCCACGCCCGGAAGGGCATGGGCCCTGCGAGGCTCCATCGGGAGAAGACCCGGCGCGAGGCCTCCAGGGCGCGCAGGAAGGCCTGCTGGGCGAGATCCGCCGCGTCCTCGGGAGCGGACGCGTAGCGCCGCATGAGCGACAGGACCAGCACCCGGTGCCGGGCGACCAATGTGCCGAAGGCCGCCTCGTCGCCCGCCAGGAAGGCGCGGCACAGGGCCTCGTCGTCGGGCTCGGGACCGGCCTCCGCCAGTCGCAGGGTGTTCTCCATGGCCTTCACTCCTCCACCAACCCTTGGGGGAAAGGGAAGTTAAAAACCTTTTTCCCAGGGTGGACTTCTTTCCTCGGAGGTCGCCCCAGTCACCCTACTTGAAAGGTTATAAAAGCGGGCGTATTCTCTGGGGCGTTCGTTGCCCGTCGTGGGCGGGCAGGCGAGCACCCGGGACAGTCCCGGGAGGGCGAGGAGGAAGAACCAATGGCGGAAGTGATGGGCGAGGACTTGGGCATCCAGATCCTGAGGGCGGTGCAGGCCCTGGGGACGCGGATGGACAGGCTGGAAGCGCGCATGGATCGGATGGAAGCGCGGATGGACCGGATGGAAGCGCGCATGGACCAGATGGAAGCGCGCATGGACCGGATGGAAGCGCGCATGGACCGGATGGAAGCGCGCATGGATAGACAGGAGAAGTGGATGGAGCGGCTGGGCGGCGAGTTCATCGGCTTCCGGGACGACGTGCGGGGCGACCTCCGGCAGTGGCGAGGCGAGTTGCGCGACGACCTCGTGCGTGTGAACGCCCGTATCGACGTGACCGCCGAGACGGTGGTGTTGATGGCCTCGGTGGTGCGTGGACCGCAGGCGTTCAGCGACGGTCTGGAGAGCCATCTCCGCGAAATCGGCGCACGGTGATGCCGCCGCCTGCCGGTTGCCGCCCCCTTGGTTCGGCTGTCACAATGACGGGGCTCACCGGGGGATTCACACCATGGCAATGGATGGTGGGGCCGCGCGCATCAAGGGAAGTGTCCTGATCGCCCGCCTCAACCTGCTGATGAAGCAGGGCGGAACAGGACGCATTCGAGAGATCCTCCAACGATTGTCTCCCGAGGACCGCAAGGTTCTCGGGGGCGTCATCATGCCCATTGGGTGGTACCCCCTGGAGTTGAACCACCGGCTGGACGCGGCCGTCGCCGATACGCTTTCCCCCCGGGATAGGAACAAGGCCTTCATCGAGATGGGCCGCGCCTCCGCGGAGGAAAACCTCAAGGGTCCTCATCACGTCTTCATCCGTCAGGGGGATCCCCACTTCCTGCTGAGCCACGCGCCGGAGATCTACCGGCTGTACTACGCGGTGGGTTCTCGCTCGTACGAGAAGACGGGCGAGCGCCGCGCGGTGCTACGCACCCTGGGCGCCGAGCGCGTCACCGAGGCGGATTGCCTCACCATCATCGGGTGGTACCAGCGCGCCATCGAGTTGAGCGGAGGGCGTGACGTGCGCATCGAGCACACGAAATGCCGCGCCCGGGGCCACGGTAGCTGCGAGTACGCTTGCACCTGGGAGGTCTGACTCGGCATCCTGCGCCGCCGTCTCTCCACCCCCGAGTCCCCCGTGTCCCTGCCCCCCGCGGTTCCCCTGACGCCTGACTTCCTCGCGCGGCTCGCCCCGGCGCTCGGCGTCACCCGGGTGGCGCGGGTGACGGGCCTGGATCGGGCGGGGGTGGAAGTGGCCGTCGCGGTGCGGCCGGGCGGCTATGTGCTCCAGGTCTGCAATGGCAAGGGACTGGACTTCCCGGCGGCCTCGGCGGGCGCCCTCCTGGAGACGGCGGAGCTGTGGGCGGCGGAGACGGTGCCCGCGGAGGCGCTTCTCTGGGGCTCGCTGGAGGGGTGGACGTCGCGGGGACGTGCCGCCTGGGGCGCCGAGGCCCTGGGCACGCGAGGCGGAGTGGCCTTCCCGCGTCTCTGGAGCCCCCGGGTGCGTTGCGCCTGGCGCGAGGCCACCGAGCTGCACTCCGGCCAGCCCGTGCTCATTCCGGCCCAGGGCGTGTACTGTCCGCCCACGGGCGCGCCCGCGCTCGGTCCGGTGTGTGTGCAGTGGACGAGCAACGGCTCGGGCGCGCACCCCGAGCGGCCCCGGGCGCTGCTGCACGCGTTGCTGGAGGCGACGGAGCGGGATCAACTCGCGCGCCTGTTGCCAGAGGGGTGGACGGAGGAGGTGCTTCGCTCCCGGTTGCTGCGCCCCGAGGGGCTGGAGAAGAGCGCGCCCCGCACGGCCGCGCTCGCGCGGATGCTCGGGCCTCGGGGCTTCGACGTGCACCTCTTCGATCTCTCCCCCAGCGCGAAGGTCTCTGGCGCGGTGGGCCTTCCGGTGGGCGCGGCGCTGCTGGTGGATCGCGATCAGGGGCCGGTTCCCCTGGCGGCGGGTTACGCGTGCGCGTTGACGCGGGATCAGGCCCTGCTCGGTGCGTTGCTGGAGGCGGCGCAGTCCCGCCTCACCGACATCCACGGCGCGCGCGAGGACGTGGAGTCGGGGGACGTGGAGGCCTCCCTGGCCCTGGCCGCCGCGTGCGCGGAGGTGCGCCCTCGCCGGGACGTGGCCTCCATGCCCGAGCCCTCCACGGCACTGTCCTCGCCCGAGGACGCCGTGCGCGAGGTGCTGCGCCGGCTGGCGGAGGCGGGCTTCTCGCGCGCCGCCGCCGTTGATTTGGAGGCTCCTCTCCCCGGACTCCACGTGGTGCGCGTGGTGGTGCCGGGCCTGCGTGTGTCGGAGTTGCTGTGAAGCGGCGTCCCGCCCCCCCCCGTCCCGATGAGCTCATCGTCTTCCTCGGTCCCTCGCTGCCGGAGGAGGAGGCGCTGGCGCTCGTGCCCTGCCGCGTGTTGCCACCCGCGCGCCAGGGGGACTTGTGGCGGGCGCTCACGCTGCGGCCTCGCGCCATCGCGCTGGTGGACGGCGTCTTCGAGGCGCAGCCCTCCGTGTGGCACCACGAGGTGCTGGCCGCGCTCGAGGCCGGGGTGGCGGTGTTCGGCGGCGGCAGCATGGGCGCCCTGCGCGCGGCGGAGCTGTCCGGGCAGGGCATGGTGGGGGTGGGCGCCATCTTCGAGGCCTACCTCCGGGGCGAGCTGGTGGACGACTCCGAGGTGGCGCTGCTGCATGCCGACGCGGAGCATGGCTTCCGGGCGCTCTCGGTGCCGCTCGTCAACGTGCGGCACGCGGCCCGGCGGGCCCGGGAGGAGCGGGTGCTCTCGCCCTCCGAGTCCCAGGCGCTGGTGGACGCGGCGGTGGGCCTCTTCTACCAGGATCGCACCTGGCCCCGGCTCCTCAAGGCGGTGGGCGCGGCGTGGGCTCCAGACACCCGGGCGAAGTGGGACGCCTGGGCCGCTCCGGGCCTCGTGGATCTCAAGCGCGAGGATGCCCGGGCCTGCCTCCAGGCCGCCGCGGCGTTCCTCGCCTCGGGTGCCCGTCCTCCGCCTCGCGCGGACACTCCCCGGGCCCCGCCCTCGTCCTACGTTCGCCGCCGCCGGCTCGTGGAGGGACTGTCCGGGACGGAGGAAGCGCTCCAGTCCTCGGAGGACGTGCTGGAGGAATTGCGTGGCGCTCCGGACGCGGTGGCGCTGGCCGAGGTGGGCCTGCGCCGGGCACTGCTCGCGGGGTGGGCGCGGTCCCTGGGACTCGAGCCCACGCCGGAGGAGGTGGTCCGAGCCGAGGCGGATGTCTGGACTCGTCTGGGCGTGCCCTCGGGAGAACGCGAGGCCTGGCTGGCGGCGATGGGCCTGGACCCACGCGAATTCCGGCGACTGTGTGAGGAACGAGCCCTGGAGCGGCTCACGCTCGAACACGCGCAGCGGTTGTTGCCGGACGGCCCCTCGTGGGACGAAGCGCTCGCCTCCGAGGCGCGGCTCCAGGGGCGGTGGGGACGCGCGGCCCCGGCGCGGCGCAAGCGGTGAGCCCTTCACGGCTCGGGGGTGGTGAAGCCGGGAGGCTGGGGTAGGGTGCGCGCCGGATGAATCCTCACGACGAGAGCCAGTCCTTCCGCTGCGTACGGGCCGATGCGCGCGAGCCCGATGGGTACCGGCAGGTGTTGGGCGAGACGAAGGCGGCCTTCCTGCACACGGATCCGCCCTATTGCCTGCTCACGCGCCGCCGCAAGGGCGGAGACCTGAGGGATCCGCGCGAGCACAAGAAGATCGATCGCAACCCCATCGTGCGCTTCGAGACGGTGCGGGACTACCGCGCCTTCACCGAGGCGTGGATGACGCACGCGGTGGCGCACCTCACCCCGGAGGCCCCGATGGCCATCTGGACGAACCTCCTGGGCAAGGAGCCCATCCTCGCCACGGCGCGCGCGCTGGGCTTCGGCCACCTGCGGGGCGAGTACGTCTGGGGCAAGCGCACCACGGACAAGAACGCCAACGAGCAACTGCTGCGCGTCTACGAGGTGGCGCTGGTGCTCTCCCGGACGCCCGCGCCCGAGCCCCGGCTGGAGGAGCCGCCGACGACCTGGGCGGTGGTGGGCGGCTACGACGACGACAGCGAGGCGGCGCGCTGGGGCAACCACCCCCACCACAAACCCTTCTCGGTGCTGGAGCCGCTGGTGCGCACCTGGAGCCGGCCCGGGGACTGGGTGTTGGACCCGTTCGCGGGCAGTGGCTCGATGCCGGCGGCGGCGCTGCGCCTGGGCCGCAAGGCGGCGTGCCTGGAAGTGGAGCCCGAGTGGGCCGAGCGCGTCGCCCGGCGTCTGCGCGAGACGGCGCTCCCGGCGAACCAGTAGTCTGCGCGTTTCCTTCCCTCCCCCCACGTAGTGAGGACTCCGGATGAAGCAGCACCAGAAGATGCTCCTGGGCATCGTCATCGGCACGGGGGCGGGAATCGCCGCCAACCTGCTCGCGCACGGCGCGCCCTGGCTCGAATGGGTGGTGACGAACATCACCTCCCTGTTGGGAACGCTCTTCCTGCGGCTCCTGCTGATGCTGGTGGTGCCGCTGCTCTTCGCCGCGCTGGTGATGGGTGTGTGCGAACTGGATTTGCGGCAACTGGGGCGGCTCGGCCTGCGCACGCTGGGCTACACGGTCGTGGTGTCCACCATCGCGGTGCTCATCGGTCTGGTGGCGGTCAACGTCTTCCAGCCGGGCAAGGGCCTGAGCGACGAGGCGCGTGCGCTCATTCAACAGGGAACGGTGGTGAAGGCGGCCCCCGCGCCGAGTGACACCTCGGTGCCCGCGCTCATCACCTCCATGGTGCCGAACAACCCCATCAAGGCGGCGGCGGACGGGGACATGATCGCCCTCATCGTCTTCTCGCTCTTCTTCGGCGTCGCCCTGGCGGTGACGGACACCGAGGGCGCGCGCAATCTGCGCGGCGCCATCCAGGGGCTCTATGACGTGATGATGACGCTCATCGACGGGGTGCTGCGGCTGGCGCCCGTGGGCGTGGCGGCGCTGCTCTTCAGCATGACGGCGCGTCTGGGCTTCGGCATCCTGATGCAGGTGGCGGCCTACGTGGGCGTGGTGCTGCTGGCGCTCGGGCTGCACATGTTCGGCGTGTATTCCCTGTCCGTGCGCTTCCTCGGTGGGCGCAACCCCATCACCTTTTTCAAGGACTGCCGTCTGGCCATCGTCACCGCCTTCTCCACGGCGTCCTCGAGCGGCACGCTGCCCACGGCGCTCAAGGTAGCCGAGGAAAACCTCAAGCTGCCGCGCAACGTGTCGCGCTTCGTGCTCACCGCGGGCTCGGCGATGAACCAGAACGGCACCGCGCTCTTCGAGGGCGTCACCGTGCTCTTCCTGGCGCAGGTGTTCGGCGTGACGCTGAGCATCCCGGATCAGATCGTGGTGATGTTCATCTGCATCCTGGCGGGCATCGGCACCGCGGGGGTGCCGGCCGGCTCCATCCCCGTCATCGCGATGATCCTGGGGATGTTCAAGATTCCCCCCGAGGGCCTGGCGCTCGTGCTGGGCGTGGACCGCTTCCTGGACATGTGCCGCACCACGCTCAACGTGACGGGGGACCTGGCCGCCGCGGTCTACGTGGCCCGGGGCGAGACGGATCCCGCGGAGTCCGTCCCGGCGCCGGGACAGGAATCGTCCGCTTCTTGAGCTTCCGCGCGGCGCGGGGTTGCCTTGGGCGCGCCTCTGCCCCATACCCCCGACAACCCCACATCAAAGGTCGGGTCAAGGGAGCCGCCGCACATGAAGGTGTCCAAGGACTGCGTGGTCTCGTTGGAGTATCGGTTGCACCTCGGCGATGGAAAAGTCGTCGATGAGAGCGAGCCTGGGCAGCCCCTGGCCTATATCCATGGACGGGGGCAGATCGTCCCGGGCCTGGAGGGTCAGCTGGACGGCCTGTCGGCGGGTGACGCGAAGCAGGTGGTGGTGGCCCCCGCGCAGGGCTATGGCGAGCACGACGTCCGGGGACTCCAGGAAGTCCCCCGCACCATGTTCCCCCCGGGCGCGCCGCTCGAGCCGGGCCAGAGCATCTCCGCGCAGACGGCGGACGGTGACGTCATCCCCATCACCATCCGCGAGCTAAAGGGCGACAGCGTGGTTGTGGACCTGAACCACCCGCTGGCGGGCAAGACGCTGCACTTCGACGTGAAGGTGAAGGACGTGCGCACGGCCACCGCCGAGGAAATGGAGCACGGCCACGCCCACGGTCCGGGCGGCGCCCACTCGCACTGAGGAAGGTGCCTGGACGGTCCCACTCGTCGGGTAGGAGGTGTTCCGGTATCCTTGCACCTCCTCATGACTTCGCCCGTCTCGCCCTCTCCCCAGCAGCTGCGCATCCACCCCGAGCCCGTTCCGCCTCCGCCGGAGCCGCCTTCCGAGAAAGAGGACCCCGAGCGCTACTGGCTCGAGCACGTCTACCAGGGCGGGGCGCGCCAGCTCACCGTGCGCGCCATCATCGCGGGCATGCTGATTGGCGCGGTGATGTGCCTGTCCAACCTGTACGTCATCCTCAAGACGGGTTGGAGCCTGGGCGTCACCCTCACAGCGTGCATCCTCGCCTTCGCCACCTTCGGCATGCTGCGCGGCGTGGGCCTGGTCCGCAAGGACTTCACCACCCTGGAGAACAACGCCATGGGCTCGGTGGCGTCGGCGGCGGGGTACATGACGGGCGGGGGCAACATGGCGGCGGTGCCCGCGCTGCTGATGCTCACCGGGACGCTGCCTCCCTCGGGGTGGCTGGTGGCATGGTTCGCCGCCGTGTCCGCGCTGGGCGTCTTCGCCGCCATCCCCATCAAGCGCCAGCTCATCAACATCGAGCAGTTGCCGTTTCCCACGGGCACGGCCACCGCGGAGACGCTCCAGGCGCTGCACGGGCATGACGAGCGCTCCCGGGGCAAGGCGCGCTACCTGGGCATCGCGGGGCTCGTGGGGGCGGCGGTCGCCGTGTGGCGGGATGCCAAGGGCGCGTGGCTCGCGTGGAACCTGCCCGCGAAGCTGAGCCTGCCCTTCATGATTGGCGGCAAGCCCGCGGGGGCCTGGACGCTGTCGCTGGACCTGAGCCTGCTGCTCATCGGCGCCGGCGCGCTGGTGAGCTTCAAGACGGGCTGGTCCATGCTGCTCGGGGCGCTGCTCACCTACGGCGTGCTCGCGCCGGAGATGGTCAGCCGGGGCGTCATCCCCGAGGTGACGTACAAGTCCATCAACGCCTGGACGCTGTGGACGGGCGCCTCGCTGCTCGTCGCCTCGGGCCTCTTGTCCTTCGCCTTCCAGTGGCGCAGCGTGGCGAAGTCCTTCCAGGCGCTCGCGGGGCTGTTCGGCAAGAAGACCGAGGAGAACAAGGATCCGCTCGCGGACGTGGAATGTCCGCCCGCGTGGTTCCCCCTGGGCTTCCTGGTGCTCGGCCCGGTGGTGGTGGGGCTGATGGCCTACCTCTTCCAGATTCCGGTGTGGGCGGGCGTCATCGCCCTGCCGCTGTCGGTGGTGATGGGCGTCATCGCCTCGCGCGTCACGGGCGAGACGGACACCACGCCCACCAAGGCGCTCGGGCCGGTGACGCAGTTGCTCTATGGGGGCCTCCTGCCGGGCAACCTCACGGCCAACATCATGAGCGCCAACGCCACGGGCGGCGTGGGGCTGCACTCGGCGGACCTGCTCACGGACCTCAAGTCCGGGTGGTTGCTCGGGGCCAATCCGCGCCAGCAGTTCTTCGCGCAGCTCTTCGGCGTGGTGGCGGGCGCGGCGGTGGTGGTGCCCGCGTTCAACCTGCTCGTGCCGAGCGCGGACGTGCTGGGCACCGAGGAGTTCCCCGCGCCCTCGTCCCTGGTGTGGGCGGGCGTGTCGAAGATGCTGATGAGCGGAGTGGAGTCCTTGCCGGTGTCCGCCCGGATTGGCGCGCTGTGCGGCCTGTCCCTGGGCGTGGCGCTGGTGCTGCTGGACCGCTGGGCGCCCAAGGCCGCCAAACCGTTTATTCCCTCCGCGTCGGGCCTGGGGCTGTCCATCGTCATTCCGGGAGCGAGTTCCATCAGCTTCTTCATCGGCGCGGCGATCGCCGAGGTGCTGCGCCGCAAGAAGCCGAAGCTGGCCGAGGCCGCCGTGCTCCCCGTGAGCTCGGGCTTCATCGCGGGGGAGAGCCTGATGGGCATCGCCGTCGCGATGCTCAAGGCCTTCGGAGTCATGCCCAAGTAGGAAGGTTTTCGATGAGCGCTGACTTGTTACAGGCCCTCGCGGCCGTTCTTCCCCCCGAGGGGCTCGTCACGGATCCGGATGTGTTGGAGGCCCATCGCCATGACCAGGCGGGGTGGACCGTGGCGGGGACTCCCCGGATCCTCGTCCGCCCGGGTTCCACGGCGGAGGTCCAGGCCGTGCTTCGCGTGGCCTCGGCGCACCGGGTTCCCGTCGTCGCGCGGGGCGCGGGCTCGGGCCTGTCGGGCGGCGCCAACGCCGTGGACGGCTGCATCCTGCTCTCCCTCACGCGGATGAACCGCATCCTGGAGTTGGACCGCAAGAGCCTGTTCGCCGTCGTCCAACCCGGAGTCATCAATGGCGCGCTCAAGGCGGCCGCGGCGGAGCAGGGGCTCTGGTACGCGCCGGACCCGGCGAGCTGGGAGTTCTCCACGCTCGGCGGCAATCTCGCGACCAACGCGGGAGGCCTGTGCTGCGTGAAGTACGGCGTGACGGGTGACTCCGTGCTGGGGCTCGAGGTGGTGCTCGCGGATGGCTCGGTGGTCCGCACGGGCGGGCGCACGGTCAAGAACGTGGCGGGCTATGACCTGACACGCCTATTTGTCGGCTCCGAGGGCACGCTCGGCATCATCACCGAGGCCACGCTGCGCCTGCGTCCGCGTCCGCCCAAGGCCACGACGCTGGTGGCCTCGTTCCCCTCGCTCGTCGCGGCGGGGGCCGCGGTCATGGACATCATGACGGACACCCGGCCTTCGCTCCTGGAGTTGATGGACCGCGCGACCGTTCGTGCCGTGGAGAAACACCGGCCCATGGGCCTGGACGCCGATGCGGCCGTGCTGCTGATGGCGCGCTCCGACGCGGGAGGCGAGCAGGGCGTGACGGAGTGCGCGCGGATGGCGGCCGCCTGTGAGGCCGCGGGCTCGACCTTCGTCATCCAATCCTCCGACGAGGCCGAGGGCGAGCTGTTGATGGGCGCTCGGCGGTTCGCCTTCACCGCGCTGGAGAAGGAGGGGACGACGCTGCTCGATGACGTCTGTGTTCCCATCTCCCGGCTGGCGGAACTGCTCGCGGGGGTCGAGCGCATCGCCGAGGCGCGGCGGGTGCTCATCGGCACGTTCGGTCACGCGGGGGACGGCAACATGCATCCCACGCTCGTCTTCAACCGCGAGGACCCGGACGAGGTGGCGCGGGCCCAGGCGGCGTTCGACGACATCCTCCAGGTGGTGCTCGATCTTGGAGGCTCCATCACCGGAGAGCACGGCGTTGGGGTGCTCAAGCGTCCATTCTTGTCCAAACAATTGGGACCCGAGACCACGCGGCTGCACCACACGCTCAAGGCCGCGATGGATCCGTTTGGCATCCTCAATCCCGGCAAGCTGCTCTGACCTTAGCGGCAATCAGAGGTGTTGCCGAGGGCAGTCGGATGTCGAACTGCTATGCCTATACGGGGCTCGCTGGGCTTCCTGAAGAAGAGTATCTGCGGAGACTCGTTCCCTACCCTGGGATGATGGTGATGACCGAGGTCGTGGCGCGCCCATGAAGAAGGTCGTCAAAGTGGAACCCATTCCCCCTGAACTTCGTCGACCAGGGGGTAGGTTGCTCGATGTGCTCAGGTGGTCCCGTCAGCAACTGATGATCGGGCGTGGACTCTGGTTCGTCGCTGGAGGGGACCGGGTCGATTCCCTGGTCTCCTTCATTCATGGCTGGCTCGCCCACGACGTCTTCAATCAGACCTCGGACCCGGAGTGGCAGGAGTTCGAGACGTGGCTGCGGGACGTGAAGAACGAGTTTCCCGGCGAGGGCTGGCATGTGAAGTTCCTCGCCGACTGTGGCGGTGATCACGAGCGCGCGGCCATGAAGTTCCTCGATTTCGTCGAGGAGTTCGTCACGTCCACGCGCACACCGCCCACGGAGTCGTGAGCAACCAGCGACTCAGCCGCTCAGCTGCGCAGGCCCGGCGCCTCGTGGCCGGTGCGCGCGACGTACTCGTTGTAACCACCGCCGTACTGATGGATGCCGTCCGGCGTCAGCTCCAGCACCCGGTTGGACAGCGCGCCGAGGAAGTGCCGGTCGTGGCTCACGAAGAGCATGGTGCCCTCGTAGTTGGCGAGCGCCGCGATCAGCATCTGCTTGGTGGCCATGTCCAGGTGGTTGGTGGGCTCGTCGAGGATGAGGAAGTTGGGCGGATCGAACAGCATCTGCGCCAGCACCAGACGGGCCTTCTCGCCACCGGACAGCACCCGGCACTTCTTCTCGATTTCATCCCCCGAGAAGCCGAAGCACCCGGCGAGCGCCCGGAGCGCGCCCTGGGACGCGCGCGGGAACTTGTCCACGAGCGAGTCGTACACGGTGTACTCGGGCTTGAGGATCTCCATGGCGTGCTGGGCGAAGTAGGCCATCTTCACGCTGCCGCCGACCGTCACCGCGCCGTCGTCCGGCCGTGAGTCCCCGGCGATGAGCTTGAGCAGGGTGGACTTGCCCGCGCCGTTGACGCCCATGACGCACCAGCGCTCGCCGCGCCGCACGAGGAAGTCCAGGCCGTTGTAGATGCGGCGCTTGCCGTAGCCCTTCACCACGCGCTCGAGCTTCGCCACGTCGTCGCCCGAGCGGGGAGGGGACTGGAAGTCGAAGAGCAGCGTCTGCCGGCGCTTGGGCGGCTCCACCTTTTCGATCTTCTCCAGCTTCTTCACCCGGCTCTGCACCTGGGCGGCGTGCGAGGCGCGCGCCTTGAAGCGCTCGATGAACTTGAGCTCCTTGGCGAGCATGGCCTGCTGGCGGTCGAACTGCGCCTGCTGGTGCTTCTCGTTGATGGCGCGCTGCTGCTCGTAGAAGTCGTAGTTGCCCGAGTACGTGGTGAGCTCGCCACCGTCGATCTCGACGATCTTGGTCACGATGCGGTTCATGAACTCGCGGTCGTGGCTCGTCATCAGGATGGCGCCCTCGTAGTTCTTGAGGAAGCTCTCCAGCCAGATGAGGGATTCGATGTCCAGGTGGTTGCTCGGCTCGTCGAGCAGCATCACGTCCGGGCTCATGAGCAGGATGCGCGCGAGCGCCACGCGCATCTTCCACCCGCCGGACAGGGAGCCCACGTCGCCGTCCATCATCTCCTCGGAGAAGCCGAGGCCGGCGAGGATTTCCCGGGCGCGGCCCTCCAGGGCGTAGCCCCCCAGCTCCTCGTAGCGGCCCTGCACGACGCCGAAGCGCTCGACGAGCTTGTCCATCTCGTCCATGCGCTCGGGGTCGGCCATGGCGGCCTCCAGGGACTTGAGCTCGGAGGCGATCTCCGACACGGGGCCCGCGCCGTCCATGACGGCGGCCACGGCGCTCTGGCCGGACATCTCGCCCACGTCCTGATCGAAGTAGCCGATGGTGACGCCGCGGTCGACGGAGACCTGGCCTTCGTCCGGGTGCTCGCGCTGGACGACCATGCGGAAGAGCGTGGACTTGCCCGCGCCGTTGGGGCCCACGAGGCCCACCTTCTCGCCCTTGTTGAGCTGGGCCGAGGCCTCCACGAAGAGGATCTGCTGCCCGTGCTGCTTGCCGATGTTGTCGAGACGAATCATGAGACCTCAGGAGGGGCGAAGATCCCTCGCCCCCGCCCTCTCCCAGACCGGGAGGGGGTTCGTCCAGAAGTTATCAGGACTTCGTTTTCATCCCGGGCAAGGGCCCGCCCCCCCGGCCCCTGTCCTTCCACGGGGAGGGTGGCGGTCGCCACCCTCCCCGTGTCACGACGGACTACCCCGAATCAGAAATCCTTCGGATCGTAGTACTCGGCCGACGCCTGGTCGTGGTTGCTGACACCACCCACCGCGAGCACCGTGCCGTTGTTCAGCAGGGTGGCGGTGTGCTTGTAGCGATCCACGTTCATGGCCGCCGTGACGCTCCACTTGCCCGTGGCCGGGTCATACAACTCGGACGCGTACAGGATGCCCGTCAGCTGATGGTAGCCACCGGCCACCAGCACCCGGCCGTTGTTCAGCAGGGTGGCCGTGTGGAACCGGCGCGGCGAGCTCATGCTGCCCGTGGCGGACCACGTGTTGGTCGCCGGGTCATACACCTCCGCCGAGGCGCTCAGCGCCACGTCGATGCCCGAGCCACCCGCGACCAGCACCTTGCCATTGGGCAGCAGGGTGGCCGTGTGGGAAGCGCGGCCCGTGCCCAGCGCCGCCACGGTCGTCCACGTCCCGGTGGCCGGGTCGTAGGTTTCCGCGGAGGAGACGAGGGCGTCGAAGGCGTCGCTGCCGCCCACGACCAGCACCTTGCCATTGGGCAGCAGGGTCATGGTGTGGAAGGCCCGCGCCACGTTCAGGCCGCCGGTGTAGGACCAGACGCCGGTGGCCGGGTCATACAGTTCGGCTGAGGTCAACGTGTTGCCGTCGTACTCCGTGGTGCGGCCACCGGCCACCAGCACCTTGCCGTTGGGCAGCAGGACCGCGGTGTGGTGGTAGCGCTGGGTCTTGAGGATGCCCGCGGGCTTCCACTTGCCCACGGCCGGGACGTAGAGCTCCGCGGTGGCGTCGGTGCGGGGGCACTGGCCACCGCCCGCGATGAGCACCTGGCCGTTGAGCAGCTTGGTGGCCGTGTGTCCGCGGTGGGAGGCGAGGGTGTTGCCCGTGGCGGACCAGGTCTTCGACTCCGGGTTGTACACCTCGGAGGTGGCGTTGAAGCCACCGGCCACCAGCACCCGGCCGTCGTCCAGCAGGGTGGCGGTGTGCAGCAACCGAGGCAGGGCCATGCTGCCCGTCGGAATCCAGCCAGGCTTGCCGCAGGTCCCGGAGGCATCCGGCACCACCGTCACCTGACGCGTGGAGGTGGCCACGTTGCCGGCCGCGTCCTTCACCGAATAGGTGAGGGTGTAGGTGCCCGGCTTCTCGGTGTCGACGGAGCCGGAGACAGTCACCGCGCTGGTGACATCCTGGTCGCAGATGTCGAAGGCCGTGGCGCCCGGATCCTCGTACCGGCGCCCGCACTCCACGCTCGTGACACCGCCCAGCAGGCTCAGCACGGGCGGGGTGGTGTCCTGCACGGACACCACGCGGGACGCGCTCGCGGCATTGCCGGATACATCCTGGACGCGATAGGCGACGGCGTAGTTGCCCACCTCGGTCGTATCGACGGTGCCGCTGGTGACGATGGCGCTGGTGACATCGCCCCGGCACACATCCACGGCGGTGGCTCCCGGCTCCGCGTACGCGTCACCACACTCCACCGCCAGCGCGGCGGAGCCCACCAGCACCAGCGCCGGAGGAGTCGTGTCCGCCACCGACACCTGTGTCTGACAGGTGGACGTGTTGCCCCAGGCGTCCACGGCCTTGTACGTCACCCCCGTCGTCCCCAGCGGGTAGGTGGCCAGGCCACCTCCCGTCACCGTCGGCTCCGGGCCGCAGTCATCCACGACCGTGGCGGCGGGCAGCGTCACCGTCGCCGAGCCATTGCCCGTGCACTCGGCCGTCACCGCACCCGGGCACTCCAGCGCGGGTGCATTCACGTCCGCCACCGTCACGGTCGCGACACACGAGGAGGACAGACCCGTGTTGTCCGTGCAGAGGAGCGTCACCTGCCGCGAGCCAACCGGGTACGGCCCTCCCGGCGTCTGCACGCATGTCACGGTGTCTCCTGGATCCGGATCATACGAGCCGTTATTCACGGAGACATCCACGCCACCGCACATCGCGCCCGCCGGCACCGTCACATCGTGACAGCGAGCCACGGGGGCACGGGTGACGGTCCAGGACATGGTGGCATTGTCGGAAAGCGTGCCCACCGAGGCCACGATGGAGTCGTTTCCTCCATGGTTGCCCGTGTAGCAGAAGACGTTATGTCCGGAGGCATCGGCACTGCCGAACCCCTCCACCGTATTCGCCCCTGTCACCCGCCAGTCCACACGGACGCCCGCGACGGGCTGGCCGTTCTGGTCGACCACGGTCGCGGTCAGGCAGTGCTCGGCCGAGACCTGGTTGCTCCCCGTCTTGGGCGCGACGGTGACGGAGGTCACCACGGCGACTGGCGCCAGTGACATTCCGCCTGGATAGCCATAGGAGTCGGCGGTGTCGAACCCATACATGAAGGCGCCGAAGGGGAGCGAAGCCACCAGGGTGTGCGTTCCCGTGCCGACGGTGAGCTGCGCCCCCGAGAAACCGCTCGCCCCGATGGCCGAGAAGCGCGAGGTGGGAACGGCCACTCCATCCAGGCGGAGCGAGCCGATGGCGGAGTTGGGAACCACCACGTTGATGTAATTGAACCTGAACCCGCTCTCGGGCGTGGTGACCGTGTAGCTGGAAAGGAACTGCTCATACGGCGGGATGAGCATCATGAACGGATCCGACGTGACACTGTCGAACGTGGTGCCGTTCGAGTACTGGGCCAACAGGATGGGCTCGGTGGACGTGATGTGCGCCACGCCCTTGATGTTCATGTATTGGAACTGGCCCCGGTTGAGGGTGGCCGCCAAGGTGCCGTTGACGCGCACCTGGGTTCCATTCTTGGAGGCGACGAAGCCGAAAGTATCACCGCCGTTACGGGTGGCCAGCGGAACGGTCGCGAAGCTCTTGCCCCAGGTGGTCGTCGGGGGGAGTTGCTCGACGATGTTATCGCAGGCGAGGGTCGTCCCGTCGGGGATGTTGGCGCATTGATGGCCGCCGAAGACCGCGATGGGCTTGCTGGAAGTGACGAGCGAGCCGGAGAGATCGGCCGGCGCCGCGTTCGTGCTCCGGAGCTGGTAGGTCTGCCCCCGCTGGAGGTTGATGGTATAGGGCACTCCCGCCGTGCGGCTGCCGGCGTTCGCCTTCGGGACGATGGTGACGGACGTGTTGTTCTCCGTCGCGACGAGAGCGAACTGCGTGCCATTGATGATGTTGACGTTCTTGTACCCCAGCGTCACATAGTCCGTGCCCAGGATGTCCGTCGGAAGTCCCAGGTACGCATCCGTGCTGGCCTGGACGCGGTTCAGTCCATAGACCGTGATCTCCTTCTGCGCCGTGACGTGGATGCCCTTGTTCTCCACGCCATCCACGGCGGAGAGATCAGCCGACGAGGTGATATCCACGGAGGTGACCTGGCCCGGTGAGACCGTGAAGCTCCTCGTGAAACCCAGTCCCGTGATCTCCACCTGGCCCGTGGTCGCCTCCGCGCCCGTGATGAAAAGGGTCAGCTTGGGCGTGCTGTAGTTGCCCGGAAACGCCAGCCAGAAGTCCGTCCCGCTGCTGTCCAAGTGGGTGGGGGGCGTGAGTGATTGCCACTTCGATGATTTCGCTGACGTGGGACTGGCGAGGGATGACTCCTCCACGGGCGGTGAATCACCGCATCCCCCAACCAATCCCACGAGAAACACCCAGATGAGACATGACCGCCATTTCGGCAAATTCACATTGTCCTCACTTTACATCGCGGTACGTATTCGGCCTGGGTATACACGCCCACCGATCGGGGTAGCCGTTCTTGGACGCTTGTCGTCTGACGTGGGATGGGAACTGGGTGAGCACTACACGAATGACAAAGGATGAGGCCGATCCCCCCTGGGACATCCGCATGACGGGTGCGTGATTGGTACCAGCGCGGCCTCCCCCATCGCGAACGGCTACGGCTACCGCGTGAATGGATAGCACAAGAATCAGCCCTGGTGGTACGAAAAGGAGCCAAGCACAACAGCCTCTCCGTGAATTTTCACCGGGGCCTTTATTTCCGCCTCGTGGCTCGATCGCGAGTCCATCCAAGACGGCTCGCCCGGGGGTGATGCGGGTCGCTCGAAATCCCGTCGAAGGATGAGTACAAGGTGAGGTGCCCGTATGTTGCCCACCGTGCACCGGGTTTCCCGCTATCCGTGGAGATAGTCATGTTTTCCCATATTCTCTTGCCTGGCCGCTTGTTTGTCTTGGCCTCTCTGTTCACCACGCTTGCCGCTGGCTGCGGTGGTGACCCTGTCTCGACACCGTCATCTCCTACGGCGAAGCCCCGGCCCGACACCACCCGCTCCACGGTGGAGGTGAGCCGTGCTTCGGGGGTGTTGGCCAACGGCGAGGATGGCGTCACCCTCACCATCACCGTGCGAGAGAAGGACAGCTCGCCACTGCCCGAGGCGGTGGTGAACCTGGAGGTCTCGGGAGAGGGCAATACACTGACGCCCGCGTCGGGAAGGACGGACGCGCGAGGCGTCATGAGCGCGGTGCTGGTATCCACCGGCGCTGGGACGAAACAGGTGACGGTCTCCGTGGAAGTCGAGGGAGGCGAGGTGGTGCTGGAGGGCCGCCCCACCGTCGAGTTCGTGGCCGCGCACGGTGACCCGTGCTCCAAGATGACCTGCACACCACCACCGGGCACTTGTACGGCGGATGAGACCTCGGTGGTGAGCCATGCCTCCAGCTGTGTGCTCGAGAAGGAGGTGGGCGTGTGCAGGCATACCCCGACCACCACGCGCTGCCCGGCGGGTGACACGTGCAGCGCGGGTGCGTGCATCCCGGTGACGCCGGAGCACCAGGCGGGCCGAATCCTCATCAGCGAGTTCAGCTCGCTCGGCTCGGAATTCATCGAGCTGCACAACCCCTCCGCGGCGGATATCGACATCCGTGGCTTCACTCTCGCCAATCGCGCGGCCCAGCTCGCGGACATCCGCGCGCTCTCGGATCCGGAGGGCACGGCGCGGACGCCGGTCGTGGTGCCCGCGGGCGGCTTTCTCGTCGGCGTGGCCAATCCGTCGGGTCCACTCCCCGCTGGCGTGGGTTTCATCTATGGCCCGCCCGGCACGGGCTTTTCCCTCGCGGATACGGGGGACGCGCTCGCGCTCTACTCCTTCCCGGGGGGGCGTCTGGAAGACGCGGTGGACTTCCGCGTCCTCGTCACCCATCCGGACCTGCCGCTCGCGGCCAATGCCTTCGTCGCCTTTCCGGGTCGTTCCACGCAGGTCGATCCGAAGAGCCTGACGGCGGCGGCCAACGACATCGCCACCCACTGGTGTGTGAGCTTCCACCCCGCGGGAGCGCGGGGTCCGCGTGTCTCGAACACCGCTGGCGCGGCCAACGGGAGTTGCGGCGTGGCCGTCATCAACGAGGTGCTCATCGGCAACACCGGCGCGGATGGCTCCGGAGCGTTCCTGGAGATCGCGGGCCCTGGCGGCTCCCTCATCGGCGGCGCGAGGATCCTCGATGTAGAAGGTATGAGAGGCGGAGCGGGAACACTCAACGCGGATGGAGACTTCGGTCCGGGTGAGACGGATGGCGAGTTCGTCATCCCGGCGGGTACCCGCATTCCGGCCGATGGCATCCTCCTCATCGCGGACTCCTCCTCGAGCGATACCACCCAGGTCCCCCACTTCGTGCCGGGCGTGGACGTCATGGCTCGCGACATGGACCTGGAGACGGGAGGTGGTGACGCCATCCTGCTCGTTTCTTCCTCGAATACCCTGCTCGATGCGGTGGGACACTCGTTGGAGGGCGCCGACCTGGATGCGTCCACTGATCGCAACGGTCTGGTGATGTACGAAGGGGCCACGGCACTGTACCCGCCCGTGGGCGCGTCGCTGATGCGCTCCGCGGACAGCTCCGACACCGATTGGAATCGCAACGACTTCCGCGCCGATCCCACCCCGACTCCGGGCCTGCCGAATGACCTGGTGTCCTTCACCGTGTCGGGCATGACGCCGGATGACGCGCATGCCTCGGTGGGAGAGGGCAACATCACCGTGACCGGGACGGATCTGGCTTCCGGCCTGATGGCGCGGTTCGGTTCCAACGTGACGCTTGGCTGTATCGTGACCAGCGCCACCAGCGCCATGTGTAGCGCCCCCGGCAACATGAATGTCGTCTCGGTGGTGGACGTGACGTTCACCAACCCGGAGAGCGTGGGTGTTGCGCCCGTGGTGCTGACCCATGCCTTCACCTACACGGGCACGCAGAACGGGACGAACAGCTCGGCCGAGGCGGACCTGTGTGAACTCCAGCGTCCCTCCACCCTCACGGTGCAACAGAGCCAGATGACCGGGCCCATCCGGGGCCGTCTCCACGAGGTGGGCGTCACGGACGTGGCGCCAGGTGCGCCTTCCGGAGTCATGGCCGAGGTTGGCTATGGCTCTGTATCGACCGACCCGACGTCGAGTTCTTCCTGGCGTTTCTTTCCGGCGGCCTTCGCGGAGAAGGTGTCTGACGGCGCGGAGTTCACCGCCGCGCTCCAGGCCCCGCCGGTGATGTGGACGACCCTCTTCAGCTACACGTACCGGTTCAGTTTCGACAAGGGTCTGAACTGGACGTATTGCGACCTGAACGGCGCGGGCTCCGCCGCGGGCCTCGGTTTCGAGCCCGATCAGCTCGGCGTCATGACCGTCAACCCCTAGTCTCGCCAAGTTGACAGGGTCCTGTCACTATGACAGGGTCCTGTCATGACGAAGTTGATGCCCGCGGCGCTGTCGTTCAGCGAGCTCCTCCTCGAGGTGTTCCACCTCAACGGGCTCGCGCTCGCGGCGGGTGAAGTGCTCAGCAACCCGTCGGGGCTGACCAGCGCGCGGTGGCAGGTGCTCGGTGTGGTCGACCACGGTCCGGCGCCGGTCGCCAGCGTCGCCCGGACCATGGGGCTCACGCGCCAGAGTGTGCAGCTCACCGCGGACTCCTTGGAGCGCGACGGTTTCATCGAGTACGTGGACAACCCGCACCACCGCCGCGCCAAGCTCATCGCGATCACCGACGCCGGGCGCAGGGCGCTCCGTGGGGTCGAGGCACGCCACGCGGCCTGGGCGAACCAGCTCGGCGAACGCATCGAGCCCGCGACGCTGCGCGCCACCCTGGAGGGCCTTCGGCGGGTGAGAGCGCTCCTCGAACAGGACGCCGCGACCCTCGAACAACAAAAGGAGTGAGCCCGTGTCGATGACGATCCCCGTGCTTCCGTGCGCCTCGCTGCCCGAGACGCTGGCGTTCTACCGGACCCTCGGCTTCGAGGTCACCCACGAGCAGACGCGCCCCAACGTGTACGCGGCGACCCGCCGGGGCGATGTCCATCTACACTTCATGGGTCTCAAGGGGCTCACGCCCTCCGAGGCATACAGCACCTGTCTGGTGATTGTTCCAGAGGTCGAGCAGCTCCATCGGACCTTCGCGGACGGCCTGCGCCAGGCATACGGCAAGGTCCCGCTCTCCGGCTTCCCGCGCATCACCCGCATGAAGCAGGGCCAGAGTCGCTTCACCGTGGTCGACGTCGACGGCAACTCGGTCATCTACATCCGCCAGAACGCGCCGGACGACTACGACGAGGGCAGCTCGGACAATCCGTCACAGACCCAGCTCGGCAAGGCCCTGCGCGCCGCGGCGCGCCTGCGTGATTTCAAGAACGACGACGCCGCGGCCGCCAAGGTCCTCGAGGCGGCGCTGAAGAAGGAGGCGGGTGCCGCGTTCGAGCGCGCGCGCGTGCTCGTCGCTCGAGCCGAGATCGCTGTCGCCATGGATGACCCGGCTCGCGTGACGAGCGCGCTCGCGGAGATCTCCGCACTGGTGCTCCGCGACGACGAGCGGGCGCGGATCCACGAGGAACTCGAGGCCCTTGGCGTCAGGGCGTGAGAGGCGTCTGGCGCAGGGCCTCGATGTCCGCGAGCACGCCGCTGACCAGGGCCTCCACGACGCGTTCACCCTTGGCTCGGGTGGCGAGCGTGGCATCTCCAAACACACCGCTCAAGGACAGCTTGCCGGGTCCCTGGGGGTTGCGCGTCAGCGGTCCCTCTCCCGGATGGCAGTCCTTGACGGCCTTGCTCATGTCCACGGTGTGCGGCGCGATGTAGAGCATCATCGAGGTCTCGATCTCATCGGCGTGGGTTCCATCCTCCTGCTGGCTGACCTCCTTCTGCACCGGGTCGAGCGCCTGGATCAGGTCGGTGAAGCGCAGCACGATGCCCTCGGCGGCGAGCACTTCCTGGGCGGGCCGGAGCGCGCGCAGCGTTGAGACTCCCGTGTTGAGCACGTAGAAGCGGCGTGGGCCGAAGCGCGCCAGGCTCCGGCAGATGTCCACGATGACGTCCCGGGCCGTCTCCAGGCGCAGCGACGTGGAGCCCGGGTACTCCACGAACGAGGGGTAGAACGAGTAGTTGACCGTGGGCGCGACCACCACGTCCGCGCTGGCGAGCACCCGTTTCGCGAGGTACTCGGCCATGTTCCAGTCGTTGCCAAGCGGAAGGTGCGGCCCGTGCTCCTTGGCCTGGGCTCCCAAGGGGAGCACCACCACGGCCTCGGGGGTGAGTTTCCGCTCCGCCTGCTGCCAGGTGAGCGTTTCCAGCAAGACGCCAAGGGGAGCGGCGGGGAGGGGGTGCATGCAGGCCCTCGAGGGCAGGAGCATCGCGCGGAGTGAGCGCGTCATCGGGGCGAGCCTACTCCAGGCACCAACTCACCTCGAACATGTCGGTTATTTCAAGATTTACTTGAATGCCGGTTCTGGGTGAAAGTGGGCGCGGAACAGGACTCGAGGAGGTTGGCATTCCATGAAGACCCATCGGTTGGTCGCGGCCCTCACTGTCATGAGCGCCGCGGTGTCTGGAGTTGGCTGTGGCGGCGAGGCGGAGGGCGTGGCGGAGGAGTCACTTGCCACCGCCAGCGCACCGCTCGCCTGTACCACCCGCATCGTGTACGGCGATGCGTGGATCCACCCGGGCAACCCGAACCAGTCCGACATCGCCGATGGCGAGGTGACCTGGGATGGCACCTGCGTCAACGAGGGGAGCAACTCCTACGCGGTGCTCTCCAATGGGTGGAAGCCGTACTTCACCGGCAACAACGCGTGTGTGATGTCGTTCGACTCGAACTGCGCGGGCGCCCCCGCGTGCTCCACGCGCGTCACCTATGGCCCCAAGTGGATCCACGCCAACCCGGGGACGTACGACGACGTGGGCGGACGCGTGTTCTGGAATCGCTCGTGCGTCAACGAGGGAAGCAACTCCTACGCGGCGCTCTCCAACGGATGGAAGCCGTACTTCACCGGCGCCAATGGCTGCGCCATGACGTTCAGGTACACGGGCTGTGGCGGCCTCTACCAGAACCCGGTGTTCCCCACTGACTGCGCCGATCCGGGCGTGATCTTCGACGGGGGCAAGTACATCGCGGTGTGCACCTCGGGCGGTGCCGCGGCCGCGTTCCCCATCCGGACTTCCTCGGACCTGGTCACCTGGACGAGCGCGGGCTTCATCTTCCCGGCGGGGCAGCGGCCCTCCTGGGCCTCCTCCGACTTCTGGGCTCCGGAGCTCCACCGCGTGGGCTCGCGCTACATCGCCTACTACACCGCGCGCCACACCAATGGCGTTCTGTCGATTGGCGCCGCCACCGCGGCGAGCCCGCTCGGGCCCTTCACCGACCTGGGCCGTCCCCTCGTGCATGACACGAAGATGGGGATGATCGACGCCACCTTCTTCACCGACACCGCTGGCACGAAGTACCTGGTGTGGAAAGCGGATGGCAACGCGGTGGGGCAGAAGACGCCCATCTATGCCCAGGCGCTCTCGGCGGATGGTCTGTCGCTCGTCGGCACGCGGCAGACGCTGATCACCAATGATCGCACCTGGGAGGGTGGGGTGGTCGAGGCGCCGTGGGTCGTCGCGAAGGACGGCTACTACTACCTCTTCTACAGTGGCAATGCCTATTACAACGGCACCTATGCCATTGGCGTGGCCCGCGCGACGAGCCCCCTCGGTCCGTATACGAAGGCCAGCGCCCCCATCCTGAAGACCGTTCCGGGTTGGGAGGGGCCCGGGCATGGCTCGGTGGTCACGTCGCCCTCGGGGACCTCCGTCATGGTCTATCACGCCTGGAATAGCGCCCACACCGCGCGCGTGATGCTCGTGGATGCCATCGTCTGGAGCAACGGCTGGCCGACGATGCCTGGCGCTCCGTCGTTGAATTCGCGTCCCATGCCTTGAGCCGCTCGGGCTCCTGTTGAGATCAACGGCCCTGGGTACCGTCCTCACGGTGGCCCGGGGCCAGTTCCTCCGTGGTGACCTCGAGGAGCGCGCGCAGCAGCGGCAGGCGGTGCAGGTCCCGGTGGTAGCCCGACCAGACGTCCCGGCCAGGAGGGGACTCGCCGAGCCACACCCGCTCCAGTCCAGGCGTGACGGCGCCCACCTGGACAGGCAGCACGGCGATTCCCGCCCCCTCGGCGCACATCCTCGCCTGCACGTCCCGGTTGTTGCTGCGTCCGGCGAAGCGGGCCTCGGGCAGCAGCCGGGTGAGCCAACCCACGTCGGCGAGTTCACTGAACGCCGTGTCCATGGTGATGAGCGAGTGGCCCTCGCCCCCGGTGGCGGGGTCTGGCGCTCCGTGGCGCTCCAGGTAGGCCCGCGACGCGTAGGCCTCATAGGCGATGTGCATGAGCCGCTTCTGCATGACGTCCGGCTCCTGGAAGCGGAGGAAGCGGAAGCTCAAGTCCGTCTCCCGGCGGCTCAGGCTCACCAGCCGGGTCTCGGTGACGAGTTCCACCACGGCCCGGGGGTGGCGCTGGCTGAACCGGGCGAGGATGGGCGCCAGGATGTGGGTGGCGAACCAGTCCGAGCTGGACACGCGCAGCATGCCTCCCAGCTCGTCGCCCTGGCCAGCCAGCCGCCTCTCGAAGGCCAGGGCCTCCTCCTCCATGCGCTCGGCGTGCGCGAGGACCGCCGTGCCCGCCTGCGTCAGGGAGAAGCCCTCGGCGGTGCGGCTCAGCAGCTTGTGGCCCACCGCCTCCTCCAGGGCGTAGAGACGGCGCCCCATGGTGGGTTGGGTCTGGCCGACGGCCTTGGCCGCGCCCACGAGCGAGCCCGCCCGGGCCACGGCGAGGAACACCTTGAGGTCGTCCCAGTTGGCGGACACCCCTCCCTTGGGTTTGCGTGCGGCCATGCGGAATCGAATACCGCGAATGCGCAAATGTCGATTCCGGATCGCTCGGGCCGGGGCCAGATTGCACCTCGTTCTCCTTCTTCCTTCCGGAGCGTCGCCATGAAGGCCATTGCCTACCGCCAGCGTCTTCCCCTCGACCACGCCGAGAGCCTGATCGACATCGAAGTGCCCAATCCCCCGGCTCCCACGGGGAGGGATCTGCTCGTCCGGGTCCAGGCCGTCTCGGTGAATCCGGTGGACACCAAGATTCGCGCGAACGTGGACCCCAAGGGCGCGGACAAGATCCTGGGCTGGGACGCCGCGGGCACCGTGGTGGCGGCTGGCCCGGACGCTCGCCTCTTCAAGGCGGGGGACACCGTCTTCTACGCGGGCGCCATCGAGCGCTCCGGCACGAACGCCGAGCTGCACCTGGTGGACGAGCGCATCGTGGGCCGCAAGCCCGAGTCGCTGGACTTCGCCCAGGCCGCCGCCCTGCCGCTCACCTCCATCACCGCCTGGGAGATGTTGTTTGACCGGCTGAAGGTGCCCTACGGGAAGAAGGCCGACGCGGGTTCGGTGCTCATCGTGGGCGGGGCGGGCGGCGTGGGCTCCATCGCCATCCAGCTCGCGCGCCGGCTGACGGGCCTCACCGTGTTCGCCAGCGCCTCGCGGGCCGAGACCCAGGACTGGGTCCGCCAGATGGGCGCCCATCACATCGTGGACCACCGCCAGCCGATGGCCCCGCAGATCAAGGCCATTTCGCCCCAGGGCGTGGACTACGTGCTCGCGCTCACCCAGACGGAGAAGCACTTCGCCGACCTGGCGGAGGCCCTCAAGCCCCAGGGCGCCTTGTCGATCATCGATGATCCCAAGACGCCGCTCGACATCGGCCTGCTCAAGAGCAAGAGCGCGTCGCTGCACTGGGAGCTCATGTTCACCCGCCACCGCTTCCAGACGCCGGACATGATCGCCCAGCACCAGTTGCTCAACGAGGTGGCGGACCTGGTGGACGCGGGCCTGCTGCGCACGACGATGCGCGAGAACCTCGGCACCATCAACGCGGCGAACCTCAAGCGCGCCCATGCCCTGCTGGAGAGTGGCCGCGCCATCGGCAAGGCGGTGCTGAGCGGCTTCTGAGGAAGCATCCGCCTGAGTATGTCGCTACCTAGGCGATCGCATCGTTGATTGCCTCGTCATGCCCGGCCATGCAGCTGTGTCGTGTAGGCGACAGTCTCCCAAACGAAGAGACGGCAGGATGCGTCCTCATCCGTCGTGGGAAAAGGAAGCGAACCATGTCCGAGAACAACCCTTACCTCCGTTACAGCGACTCCGTGGAAGTACCCGAGCAGGACGAGGAGGCATTGAGCGCGAGGATCATCGAATCAATGGGGCGGGTGAACCGCGCCAACTTCGAGCGGCATCGCCACGCCACCCGGGACGCCCATGCGAAGAGCCATGGGGTACTCGTGGGCACCCTCACGGTGAACGAGGGATTGCCCGCCCACCTGCGTCAGGGTCTCTTCTCCGAGCCGCGCAGCTATCCCCTCGTCGTGCGCTTCTCCTCCGCGCCTGGTGATGTCCAGAGCGATCGCATCCCCACCCAGCGCGGCATGGCCATCAAGGTGCTGGGCGTGGAGGGTCCCAAGGTCTTGCCGGAGCACCGTGACGAGACGACCCAGGATCTGCTTCTGGTCAACCACCCCGTCATTCCCTTCGGGGACGTGGCCGCTTATTGGCGGGCCCAACAATTCGCGGAGCAGCGGGCGGGCGCTTCCGAGCTGTCCAAGAGGGTGACCGCGGGACTGGCGCGTGGCGCGCACCACGTGCTCAACGCGGCGGGCATCCAGAACGAGCTCCTGAAGGCCCTGGCCACCCCCAACACCCACATCCTGGGGCAGACGTTCCACAGCATGGCGGCGCTGCGCTTCGGAGACTACATCGCGAAGATCAGCGTCGCGCCGCTCTCTGGGGAGGTGCGCCAGTTCATCGGGCGGACGATCGACGCGGACACACAGCCCTCGGCCTTGCGGGACCTCGTGGTCGCGTTCTTCCGGGAGCACTCGGCGGAGTATGAGTTGCGCGCCCAGCTCTGCACGGCTCTCGCGCGGATGCCGGTGGAGGACGCATCGGTTCCCTGGCCGGAGAGCGTGTCGCCCTGGCAGCCCGTCGCGAGGATTTCCCTGCCCCGGCAGGAGGCCTTCAGCCCGGAGCGCCGCGTCTACGCCGACGACGTGCTGTCCTTCAATCCCTGGCACTGCATTGAGGCGCACCGGCCCTTGGGCGCGCTCATGCGCTTGCGCCGCAAGGCCTACGAGGAGTCCTCCCGCTTCCGGCACGAGATGAACGCGAAGCCGCGCGTGGAGCCCCGGAGCCTGGCGGACATTCCCGCCTGAGACAGGCCGGAGCACCCGGGGAGGGTGCTCCAAGCCGGAGGATTACAGCGAGGGGGCGCCGATCACGGTGGTGCAGTTGCCCGTGGTGCCGCAGGTGGTGCCCTTGCTGGTGTACCAGGCGGACTTGCGGGTGCCGTACTGGCGGTTGTCCGCGTGCACGTGCGGGCCGGTGGCCTCGCCGGTGCCGCCCACGAGCCCGAGCGCGCAGCCATCGCACGTCTTGGTGCCGGAGCTGACGTTGGCGTAGATGTGCAGCTGGCGGAACTCCCAGCCGCTGCCGCCGGAGACGACGTAGTAGTTGCCCGCGCCGCCGTTACACGTGGAGCCGTAGCAGGCCGCGCCACAGCCGCCGTAGTACTTGTAGGCGTAGCTGCCCGCGAGCATGCCGCGGTGATTCCACTCGCCGCACGTGCCGTTGCTGATGTCGAGCGCCGTGTGGCTGCCGCCGTTGCAGCTGTAGTACGTCGTCGAGTTCACGCGCGCGTTGGGCTCGCAGATGGGGCCCTTGGCGTTGGCGGCCACGGCCACTCCGGCCCAGCCCGCCAGCAGCGAGCCCGCGACGCACAGCATCTTCTTCACGTTCATACATCCTCCTCGGGGGTTGCTCCGCGGTACTTCGGACTACGGGGGACTGCCTCCGGCTACTTGCGCAACCGCTCCTTCTCGCGCAGCAGCAGGTGCCATTCCTGGAGTCCGAGCTTGAGCGCGGATTGCCAGGCATCGATTTCCGGATCCAGCGCGGGGGCCACGCCGCGCAGGGACTCGAGCGTGGCGCTCGCGCCCCCCATGCCCAGTTGGACGAGCCCCTTCAAGGCGGACTTGCGCACGCCCGGGTCGCGCTCCTCGCGGTAGAGCGAGACGAGCGCGTCGCGCATGCTCTTGGACTCCTTGCCGGGCACGCCCCCGAGCGCCGTCGCCGCCGCGGCGCGCACGCCCGGGTCCTCCGCGCGCAACTGCCCGCGCATCCGCTCCACCGTCTCATGGCCCACCGCCTCCATGGAGACCTCGGACAAGAGCCGCGCGGCCGCCTGGGGGTCCTTCGAGGCCAGCGCGGTGGCCACGGCCGTCTCGGACACGCCCTTGTCGTGGCCGAAGTACACCTTGGCGCTCTCGTGGACGAGGTTGTCCACCACGGCCTGGCGCACCTCGGGCGCGCTGTCGCGGATGAGCTGCTGGTACGTCACCACGCCGCCGTTCTTCGTCATGCTGTCCACCGAGCCCGTGCCTCGCAGGGCCCGCACCGACGCCGCCCGCGCCGCGGGGTCCGCGTCTCCCGCCGCCCGGGCGAGCACGGGCTGGAGCAGGGCGGGGTCCTCGGCGAAGCTGGCCTTGCTCGCGAGCGCCGCGCCCAGTCCTTCCAGGGTCGCAGGATCATGTTCCCGCGCGAAGGCCGCGAGCAGCTCGTCCGAGGGCATCACCCGGGCGGCGGCCTTCAGGCGCGCGAGGGCGTATTTGCGGTACGCGGGTGAGCCGGAGCGCAGTGCGTCGCGCAGCTCGTCGATCATCCCGCTGAACGAACATTCCGTCTGGCGCAGGGGCTCCGGGGGTGGGTCGATGGCCAGGGCGGACAGCGGGAGACAGCAGGCGGCCGTGGCGAGCAGCGCGCCGAACCAGCGCTTTCGGGGGGAGATCATTGGTGGGGCGCTCCTTCCTCGATGAGGCAGCGGTGGCGCTCCTCCTTGCCGAGCCAGATGCGGGCGAAGTCCACCGTGCCCTCGGCGTAGAGCCGCTGGAAGTCCTGGTAGTCCCGCGCGAAGCGGGGATCCTGCGCGGCCATCTGCTGGAGCAGCGGCAGGGCTCCGGCCCCGGCGGCGCGCACGGCGAAGCGGAAGAGGGCCCAGCGCACGCACTCGTCCTTCTCTGCGGGAAAGGCGTCGCGGTACGCCTCCAGCGCCTTCTGGGGATCCTCGGTGACGGCGAGCCGGAAGGCGGCCATCTCGCGCACGTCCCGCTCCGGATCCGTGCGCATGATGCTCTCGAGCCGGTCCATGGACGCCGTGTCCATCAGCGGATCCGAGTAGGACGGCATCTCCAGCGCGAGCAGGCGCGTGGCGAGCTCCTCGGATTTCTCGCCGACGTCCAACAGCTCGTTCCAGTACGGAGCGAAGGTGCCGGTGCGCTCGTAGTCCTCCTTCATCACCCGGCCGATCGTCCGCGTGGCCACCCAGCCCGCGGAGTCCGTGGCCACGTTCATCGCCAGGCCCTTGAGCCGCTGGATGTTCGCGGGAGACAGGCGCTTCTGCGTCTCGAGCGCGTCCAGGGCGGTGGCCCGATTGACGATCTGCGCGCCCTCGTCCTCGCCCATCTTCAACAGGCCGTCCACCACCTGGGGCTGGTGGACGGCGGGGGCGTTCTTCAACGCGCCCAGGTAGATGGACACCTCCTCCGGCCGCTGGCCCTTCTGTGCCCAGGCGAGCACCTGGAGGGCTCGGCCCGTGTCGTTTCCAATGAGCTCCGTGAGCCGTTCCTGGAGGTAGGTCGCGAGCTCGTTGTCTCCCGCGCCGAGCGCGGCGCCCAGGGCCTGCGGGAAGGTGTCGAGCGAACCGCTCTGGTCGAATCCGGCCACGCCTTCCCAGCACCCCGGCATGGGAATGATGTCCTGCTTGGGAACGCGTTCCCGGGGAGGAGGCGGGGCGCCCATGGGGCCTCGCCCGCCCGCGCTCGCTCCCGTGGGCGTGGAGGATGGCTCGGGAGACGTCAGGGGCTCCTTCCCCGCGGGCTCCGGGCGGTGCCAGACCAGCGCCACGCCCAGGAGGATGAGCAGCATGACCCCGAACAGCAGGGCGGCCTTGGTGGTTGGACGTTCCATGATTGTCAGGTTTGTCTGGTTATCACAGGTTTCAATCCTCATCCAGGAGGTTCTCGGGCGCTGAGAGAAAGGCCCTGGTTGCTGTACGCTCCCGCCCGCCGGTCACCCGGCCTTCTGGGGGTTCCATGCGACGGAGAAGTCTGGTGGCGGTGTTGTTGTTGAGCGGCTGTTCTCAATCCGCTCCCACGCCGCCCCCGTCGTCGCCTCCCACGACCGAGGTGATCGAACTGGCCGGGGGCCCCGATGAACCAACGGCCGATGCCGCGGCCCCCCGCGTGGAGGCTCCCGATGCGGCGTCCCCGGAGGCGACGGCCGAGGAGCGGGAGCGGACATGGTCGATCCACTCCGCCGATGGCCACGCCGAGGTGCGGCAACTCCCCTTGGGTGATGGGAAGGCGCGCCGCTGCCAGAGCACCTCGACGGTGACCTCTCCCGAGGATGCACGCGAAGTGGTGTGGGAGTGGCGCACCTGCATCGCGACCCGGGAGCAATTCAAGTTCGTTTCCCGGGATGGCCGGCGTGTCCTGGTGATCGATCCACGCCCCGTGCTGCTCCAACGGGACTGGCTGGGCGTGGAAGTGGCCGCGCTCTACGAGCACGGGGTGCGCATCCGGGTGATGAAGGCCGAGTCCGTGGGGGGGACTCCGCGAGTGGTCCGGACGCCCTCGCCCCACCTGCTCTGGCTCGCGGGGCTGGAGGGCCCACCGGGGAGCGCGCCGCGATACACCTCGGACGGGGATGCGGTCGAGTTCCAGGTGCTGGATGGGCGCGCGTGGCGCCTGGGCTTCTCCGGAGAGGGCTTTCCCGCCTCCGAGGAGCTCTCCCTCTTCAACGCGGACGAGGGCCTGCTGCGGTACGAGGACGCGCGGGGGACGGTGCACTTCGTGCGTTCACTCGAGGAGGTTCCCGAGCGCTACCGCTCGCGGGCGGGGCCCGTGACGGCCAGGGTCGACATCCGCGCCAGTCCCAAACGGAAGGCCCCCACCCCGCCCGAAGCGGACAAGACGCCCGCGAAGGCGAAGGATGTTGACGCGACCCAGGACGTCCAGGTTCCCAATCCCGCCGAACTCGTCCGCAAGGCCCGCGAGACCGCGAAGCAGGTGGAGGAGATCCGCCGGGAGCAGGACCGGTTGCTGAACGCCCCGCCCTGACGGCGCTGTCAGGTGCCGGCGGCCAGGTCCTGCAGTTCCTGCCAGCGCGCGTAGAGGCGGTCCACTGCCGCCACCGCCGCGTCCAGCTCCTTCTGCACCCCGGCCGCCTTCGTCCCGCTCGAGTAGACGGCCGGATCCTGCAGCTGGGCCTCCAGCTCGGACTTGCGTCCCTCGGCGGCCTCGATGGCGGCCTCCATGCCGTCCAGCTCGCGCTGATCCTTGTAGGAGAGCTTGCCCGGCTTGCGCGTGGGCTTGGGCTCGGCGGCGGTGGTGGGCTCGGACTTCTTCGGGGCGGCGGCGGGAGCGGCCGCGGCGAGCTTCGCCTGCTGCTGCTCCTTGAGCCGCTTGTACATCCCGAAGTTGCCCTCGTAGCGCGTCACCTTGCCCGCGCCCTCGAAGGCGAGGATGGAGGTGGCCACCTTGTCGAGGAAGTACCGATCGTGCGTCACCAGGAGCACGCTGCCGGTGAAGTTGAGCAGCAGCCCCTCGAGGATGTTGAGGGTGACGATGTCCAGGTCGTTCGTGGGCTCATCCAGCACGAGCACGTTGGCGCCTTCCAGGAAGAGCCGCGCGAGCAGGAGCCGGTTGCGCTCGCCACCCGACAGGGCCTTCACCTTCATGCGCTGCATGGGCACGGGGAAGAGCAGATCGTCCAGGTAGTCGCGCAGGGCCACGCGCTGGTCGCCCAGCTCCACCCAGTCGTCCCCGCGCGGCGAGGCCGCCTCGTACACCGTCTGCTCCGGGTCCAACGCGGCGCGCGTCTGATCGTAGTAGGCGACCTTGGTGTTCTTGCCGATGACCACCTTGCCCGCGTCCGGGGGCAACTCGCCGAGCAGCACGCGCAGGAACGTGGTCTTTCCCACGCCGTTGGGGCCCACGAGGCCCACGCGCTCGCCGCGCTGCAACAGCAGGTTCACGCCCTGGAGCACGTTGCGCTCGCCGTAGGACTTCCTCACGCCCTCGGCCTCGATGACGGTGTGACCGAGCCGGGGCGCCTGCATCACCTGCAGGCCCGCCACCTTGGGGCGCTGGAAGCCCTTTTCCTCCATCAGCTTGCGCGCCCGATCGATGCGCGCCTTGCTCTTGGTGCGGCGCGCCTCCGGGCCCTTGCGCAACCACGCCACTTCCTGGGCGATCCACCGCTCGCGCTTGTGCTGGGCGAGGCCCGCCTGCTCCTGCGCGAGCAGCTTCTGCTCCACGTAGGCTTCGTAGTTGCCCGGGTAGGAGACGACGCCCTCGCCGGGTTGGATCTCCACGATGCGGTCCACCAGCCCGTCGAGGAAGTAGCGGTCGTGGGTCACCAGCAGGAGCGCGCCGGGCAGCTTGTCCAGCTCGTCCTCGAGCCAGTCCACGGTGTCCGCGTCCAGGTGGTTGGTGGGCTCGTCCAGCAGCAGCAGGTCCGGCCGGGTGAGCAGCGCGCGGGCGATGGCCACCCGCTTGCGCAGGCCGCCGGACAGCTCCGCCACGGGCCGGTCCCAGTCCTTCACGCCCAGCCGATCCAACAGCGTCTTGGCGTGGTGCTCCGTGTCATAGCCGCCGAGCTGCTCGATGCGGTCGGACACCGCGGCGAGCTGCTCCATGAGCTTTTCGTGGGCCGCGGGAGGCGAGGTCTCCAGGCGCTGGGTGAGCTCCGTCTGGGTGGCCAGGGCCTCCTTGAGGGGACCCTGGGCCACGCTCAGCTCCGAGGCCACCGTGGCGCCCGGAGCGAACTCGGGCTCCTGCGGCAGGTAGGTGATGCGCGAGCCCCGGCGCAGCTGCAACTCGCCCGCGTCCGCGCGCGCGGCCCCCGCCAATATCTTCATCAGCGAGGACTTGCCGGAGCCGTTGACGCCGATGAGGCCCACGCGCTCACCCTCTTCGATCGTGAGTGTCAGGCCCTGGAAGACGGTGCGGCTGCCGAAGGAGAGTTGGACATCGGCGGCGCGGAGCAGGGTCACGGAGATCTCGGTGGGGGAGGCGGGGTTCTCGCGGCGGGTGCTTCTTTACAACCACTTGGGGGTGCGAGGCCGCTGAGAAGCGGCGGGGGCCGCTGGAGCGGGGGCCGGGGCCTGGCTTCCCGAGGGCCGGTCGTTGCGAGACGGACGCGAGTCCTGTCCGCGGGGCGCGGCGGACCTGCCGTCCCGGCCTCCCCGGCGACGGCGGCCTCCGTTGCCCTCACCGCCACGCCCGCCGCCTCCGCGCGACTCGCCCCGGGGCGCGTTGCCGCCGCCGCGGGGATTGCCGCCCGAGGACTGGGGACGGGCCTGCTGCTGGGTGTGCCGGCCGTCGTTCTGGGCGCGGCGCTCCGAGCCCTCTTCCCGCTCGGAGACGGGAGAAGGCGCGACGCGGTAGGGACCCGCCTCCACCACCGGCACGCGCCGGCGGATGGTGCGCTCGATGTCCTTCAAGTACGCGCGCTCCTCGCCGTCGCAGAAGGACAGGGCGATGCCCGTGGCGCCCGCGCGGCCCGTGCGGCCGATGCGGTGCACGTACGTCTCGGGCACGTTGGGCAGGTCGAAGTTGATGACGTGCGAGATGCCGTCGATGTCGATGCCCCGCGCGGCGATGTCCGTGGCCACCAGCACCCGGCAGGCGCCGGACTTGAAGGCCGCCAGGGCCCGCTCGCGCGCGTTCTGGCTCTTGTTGCCGTGGATGGGCTCGGCGCCAATGCCCGCGGCCTCCAGGTGCCGGGCCACGCGGTTGGCGCCGTGCTTGGTGCGCGTGAACACGAGCGCGCGCTGGATGCCCGTGTCGCTCTGCAGCAGGTGCACGAGCAGTCCGCGCTTCTGCTCCTTCTCCACGAAGTACAGGCGCTGATCGATGGTCTCCGCCGTGGTGGCCACCGGGGCCACTTCCACGCGCACGGGCTTGACCAGGATGCTGTTGGCCAGGCCCTGGATCTCCGGCGGCATGGTGGCCGAGAAGAACAGCGTCTGCTTCTGGCGGGGCAGGGCGGCGATGACGCGCTTGACGTCATGGATGAAGCCCATGTCCAGCATCCGGTCCGCCTCGTCGAGGACGAACACCTCGAGCGACTTGTAGGACACGAAGCCCTGGCTCATCAGGTCCAACAGCCGGCCCGGGGTGGCCACGAGGATGTCCACGCCGCTCTTGAGCGCCTGCTCCTGGGCGCTCTGGCCCACGCCGCCGAAGATGACGGCGGAGGTGAGGCCGGTGTGGCGCCCGTAGGCCTTGACGCTGTCGCCGATCTGCGCGGCGAGCTCGCGCGTGGGGCTGAGCACGAGCGCGCGGATGGGGCGGCCGCGCGCGGGCGGCGGGGGACGGCCCACGGAGAGCCGCTGGAGGATGGGCAGGGTGAACGCCGCCGTCTTGCCGGTGCCCGTCTGCGCGCAGCCGAGGACGTCCTTGCCCTCGAGCACGTGGGGAATGGCCTGCCGCTGGATGGGCGTGGGCGAGGTGTACCCCTCGGCCGTCACGGCGCGCAGCAGGGGTTCGGCGAGCTTCAGGTCTTCAAAAGTCATGGAATCTCGAGAGTGGGGCGGTGAGGTCCCCGGGGGGCCCGGCGCGAAGTGGAAAAACACGCACCGGACCCGGAAAAAAAGAAGGCGCCCCCGGGGGAGGCGCCTTCCTTCAACAGCCTGGATGAATCAGGCCTGGGCGCGATCGACTACTTGCGCGCGGCCTGCTCGGCCGCCAAGCGCTCCTTGTACGAGGCCATCAGGGCCTCGGCCTCGTTGCGCGGCACCGGCGTGTACTTGGCGAACTCCATGGTGAACTCGCCCTTGCCCTGGGTGGCGGAGCGCAGGTCCGTGGAGTAGCCGAACATGGTGTTCAGCGGCACCTCGGCCACCACCGTCACGTAACCATCGGCCGTACCGGACTCGAGGATGGTGCCGCGGCGCTGGTTGATCTGACCCACCACGGAGCCCTGGAAGTCCTCCGGGGCCTGCACTTCCACCTTCATCATCGGCTCGAGGATGATCGGCTTGGCGGCCGCGTAGCCCTCGCGGAAGCCCATGATGGCGGCGGTCTTGAACGCCATTTCGGACGAGTCCACCGCGTGGAAGGCGCCGTCGTTGATGACGACGCGGATGCCCACGACGGGGAAGCCGATGAGCGAGCCCTTCTTCACCGCCTCGGTGAAGCCCTTGTCACACGCCGGGATGAACTCGCGGGGGATGGAACCGCCCACGATGTCGTCCACGAACTCGTACTGCTGCACGGCGTCCGAGGGCAGCGGCTCGACGTAGCCGCACACGCGCGCGAACTGACCCGAACCACCGGTCTGCTTCTTGTGCGTGTAGGCGAACTCGCCCTTCTGGGAGATGGTCTCGCGGTAGGCCACCTGGGGCTTACCGGCCACCACCTCGCAGTTGTACTCGCGCTTCATGCGCTCGATGTAGATCTCCAGGTGCAGCTCACCCATGCCGCGGATGATGGTCTGACCGGACTCCTCGTCGCGGTTCACGCGGAAGGTGGGGTCTTCCTTGGTGAAGCGGTTGAGGGCCTTGGAGAAGTTGGCCTGGGCGTCGCGGTTCTTCGGGGACACCGCGAGCGAGATGACCGCGTCCGGCACGAACATGGACGTCATCGTGTACTGCACGGTGCCGTCGGTGAACGTGTCGCCCGAGGCGCACTCCACGCCGAACAGCGCGATGATGTCGCCGGCGGTGCCCTCGTTGATGTCGTTCATCTCGTTCGAGTGCATGCGAACGATGCGCGGGACCTTGACCTTCTTCTGGTTGGCCTGGTTGATGATGAAATCACCCTTGCTCACCGTGCCCTGATAGACGCGCATGTAGGTCAGCTGACCGTAGCGGCCGTCTTCCAGCTTGAACGCCAGGCCCACGAAGGGCTTGTCCGCCTTGGACTCGAGGATGACCTTCGCCTCGTTGTTCTTCTGGTCCAGCGCCTCGTTGTTGACCTCGGAGGGGTTGGGCAGGAAGGAGCAGATGGCGTTGAGCAGCAGCTGCACGCCCTTGTTCTTGTAGGCCGAGCCGCACATGACCGGAGTCATCTTGAGCGCGATGGTCGCCCGGCGCACCGCGGCGGCGATCTGCTCGTTGTTGATGGCGCTGTCGGCCAGGAACAGCTCGCCCAGGGAGTCGTCGACCTCGGCGACCTTCTCGATCATCTCCTGGCGGTCCGCCTTGGCCTGCTCCATCAGTTCGGCGGGGATCTCCTCCTCGCGGATGTCCTCACCCGACTCACCGTCGAAGTAGAACGCCTTCATCTGGATGAGGTCGATGAGGCCGTGGAACTTGTCCTCGGCGCCAATGGGCAGCTGCAGACGCACCGGGTGGTGGTTGAGCTTCTCCTTGAGCTGGGCGGCCACGCGCTGATAGTTGGCGCCCGCGCGGTCCATCTTGTTGACGAACGCGATGCGGGGAACCTTGTAGCGCTTCATCTGCCGGTCCACCGTGATGGACTGGGACTGAACGCCCGACACCGAGCAGAGCACCAGGATGGCGCCGTCGAGCACACGCAGAGCGCGCTCCACCTCGATGGTGAAGTCGACGTGTCCGGGCGTGTCGATCAGGTTGATGTTGTACTCGCCCCACATGGCATACGTGGCGGCGGACTGGATCGTGATTCCCTTCTCACGCTCCAGATCCATCGAGTCCATCTTCGCGCCCACGCCGTCCTTGCCACGAACCTCGTGAATCTCGTGGATGCGGCCCGTGTAGAACAAGATGCGCTCGGAGAGCGTCGTCTTGCCCGAGTCGATGTGGGCGGAGATACCGATGTTGCGAACCTTTTCGATGGGAACTTGGTTTGCCACGTGAGTCGGTCCTTCTGTGGGGTGCTGAGGGAACGTCCAGCGGGAACAAGGCAGGGGGCGCCCTTACTTCCCGGAGCTTGAAGTTTCCAGCCAAATCGGCCTGGAGCCGGGGAGCCGTCTACTCTCTCCGAGCCCCAAGGGGAAGCCCCCCCTGGGGGCGTGGCCGCTGGAGGAGCCACGCCTACATCGAAATGACATGCCGGGTTCTAACGCCGGAGGGGGGCGAATACTTCGGGCGTCCAGCCCCCCGGGACGGCCGCTCCGAGGCCGGGGAGGGGGGCCGGGGCTCGGCCGCCTCGCCGTTCAGGCCTTGGGCGGGTAGCCCAGGCCCTCGGAGACCTCGGCGTCGGTGAGGAGCCGGAACGAGCCCTCGGCCACGTCCAGGCTCACCCCACCCACGGCCTCGCGGTGCAGGGCGCGCACGGGCAGCCCCACCGCGCCGAGCATCCGCTTCACCTGGTGGTTGCGGCCCTCGGTGACGGTGACTTCCACGGTGTGCGCGTCGCGCAGTTGGACCCCGGCGGGCCGCAGCGTGTCCTCTTCCAGCTTCATGCCCTGGCGAAGGGGCTCCACCTTCTCCTCGTCCGCCTCGCTGAACACCGTGGCCACGTAGCGCTTGGGCAGCCGCGTGTCCGGGGACGTCACGTGCGCGAGCAGCTTCTCGTCGTTGGTGAAGAGCAGCAGCCCCGTGGTGCCCCGGTCCAGCCGCCCCACCGCGTGCCAGGTGAAGCGGGCCAGGTCCGGCGGGAGCTGGGGCAACAGCACCTCGTAGACGGTCCCCACCCGGTGCTGGCCCACCGTCGACGTCAACAGCTCCGCGGGTTTGTTGAAGGCGAGGACCCGGGTGCGTGCCTCGGAGGGAAGGGGCGCTCCGTCCACGCGCACCGTGGCGCCCGGGGGCACCGGGGCCAGATGCTGTTTGACGACCCGGCCATTCACCGTGACGCGGCCGGCCTCGATGGCCGCCTGCGCCTCCTCCTGGGGCAGGACTCCGGCCCGGGCGATGGCCCGCGCGAGCCAGTCCGGCTTGGCTTTGCCCTCCCAGCGCCCCTGGGGGTTGGTCTGCTTGGACAGTTCTGGCGAGGAGCGGCGGGAGGGGGGCTTTCGAGACATGGCGCGGGGCCACTGTATAGCGGCGGGCCGCTATCCCCGCGAGGGTTCGTCGAAGTCCTCGCCCTCGGCCGAGCCGGGAGTCCGACCGGGCTCTTCCTGAGGCATCTTCCGCTCCTCCTCCTCGGAGCCCCCTTCCGCCGAGAGGGGCGTCCGGCCCGGTTCACTGTACGGGACGGCGGGCGCGTCCCGGGTGGTGAGGTTCTCCGGCGTGTCGTCCGGGTCATCTCCCACGTTCATCCGTTCATAGGGCATGTGCCACATGGTTCGCTCCTGTCTCGAGGCAATCTCCCTCCAAGGTAGGAACTCCAGGGGACCGCTCCGGCCGGAGCCTGGCTCGCTCTCGGAGGTGGGACGGGGACGCGGAGGCCCCTCGGCCGGTTGCCCGCCCGTCTGGGCTACCGCGACCGTTTGACCAGGGTGTGCAGGGCGGCGAGCCACAACCGCGCCTCCTTATGAGTGAGGCGCGAGCGGCGCAGGGGCGCGAAGAGCTCCCTCAGGGCGGGGCGGCCCCGGGCGTTCGCGTCCACGAGGAAGCCGCCGGACACGAGCGCCGCCTCCAGGGCGGACTCCACCTGGGTCAGCTCGGTGTCCGTGGCCGCCACGGGCAGGGGCGCCGGGGGGGGAGGCGCGTCGGCCAGCGAGGCCATGCGGATTTCATAGGCGTAGAGCAGCACGGCCTGGGCGAGGTTGATGGAGGGCTGCTCGGGCGCGGTGGGGACGGCGGACAGGTCGTGACAGCGCTCCACCTCGGCGTTGGTGAGGCCGCTGCGCTCATCCCCGAAGACGAGCGCCACCGGGCCCTGGGCCGCGCGCCGCACCAATTCCTCCGCCACGGCCCGGGGCGACAGACGGCGCTTGCCCTCCACCTTGCGCGAGCTGGTGCCCACCACCCAGACGCAGTCCGCCACGGCCGCGTCGAGCGAGTCCGCCCGGCCCGAGGCCTCGAGCACGTCCTCGGCGTGCACGGCGAGCCGGCGCGCGGGAGCCATGTCTTCGGCCTCGGGGTGCACCCAGGTCCATTCGGCCAGGCCGCAGTTCTTCATGGCCCGGGCGGCGGCTCCCAGGTTTTCCGCGTTGCGCGGGCGCATCAACACCAGCCGGATGGGCAGGGACATGGGCCGCGCACCTTACTCTGGCTCCGCGCGAAGGCTCGCCCGGTCGTCGTCTTCCCCATGCGCCTCTCTTAAGTGGGAGAAAAAACGGTTCCCCGAGAGTTTCGGGCACTTAGACCGAATTGATAGGGGGTCAAAAACCATCAATTCAGATCTCCTCTGGCGCTCGCAGCTACATTCCCCACTACACGGGGCACGCACCTGAGGTGAACCGACCGGCTAGAGGCGTTCGGGCGGGGTGTCCCGGTTGGTCGGCTCAGCGGAACGAGTTCACGATGTAGACCCCAGCACGTGAGAATTCGAGGATGGCCGTTCCGGGCCTGGACTCGGGCTTTTTCTGCATCTGACCGTGAGCGAGCCGAGCCACAGCGCAAAGTGGGAAGGGCTCGCCGTCCGGTGGGTGTGCTTCGTAGTACCGGACGACAACTTGTGGGCCTCCCGTCCACACCCGTCCGTAAAGACGGGTTACCGGCGGAAGGGGTCCGAGACTGCTGGTCAACATGCTCTCCACAGGCCCTTCGTACAGAGTGATGGGGCTTGTGAGACTCTGATTGACGTCGAGGTCTACGGTCGCACCGTCCCCCACGCGCAGGTTGAGAATCCGCATGGCTTCGAGCGCCTTTTCCGGGCACTCCTGTGGGCCTGGGCTTCCATCCGAGCGAAGGGAAACGCCCCCTGGGGTCGTACAGCCGCAGCACATGCACAACAGAACGACAGAGGCAAAAAACGGCGCGCAGGTCGGAGCCATGTGAACCGGGTTTACAGCCCAAGCATGTGTCGTTCCAGAAAAACCCAAGCTTCTCGAATCCCGCTCCCTTGGCGGAAGAGTTCTAGAACGAGCCGGTCGGGGCTATCGTTGAAGTCAAATGCGCCCGCGTCAAAGACGACGGCAATCTGCCCGCTTTCACCACCGGGCCCCCAGCTTTCCTGAGCAGCACGCAGAGCAAACGGCCTTTGCTCCCCGCTCCCCTCGGCTACCAAGCGCGCTTCCATCAGGCTCCAAGTCTCGGATGGGCTGTTGTTCTTCAAGTTGATGATGGCGGCGACCTTATCGGGCTTCTTACTATCGGGCTTATTGCTTGTAAGAACGGTCACCAAGATTTCAGCACCCCTGGGGTTCTTCACCAGCGAGACGTACTGCTGGCGGAACGGGGTCATTTTCAACGCGCCCTTTGCCAAGAGCGCTGCAAGGGCATGGTCAATTGATGTCTCCTCTTTCCGGTAGCGCTCGTTTTGTTCCTTGAGAATCCGCTCTTTGTATTGGGAATACTCCAGGCGACTCTGGAGCGCGCCCTTGGTCTCATTGTCCGGAAACACGTTCACCTGATGGTCAAACTGCTCGTTTCGAGCTGTCACGGTGAAGGGCAGTTCCTTCCCGTTCGCGAGCGTCACCACCAACAGAAAACCATCCTCGGGCTTGAGGTCTTTGAGCGGTTCTACGAGCACCTTCTTTCCGACGCATTCCACGGGCTCGAAGCGGCCTTCCCAGCCCAGCAACTTCGTCCGTTCCCGGTCACAAGGTTTCTCGAAACGGAGGACGGTCACCATCTCACCCGCGACGTAAACCGAGGGCACTTCCGCCTTTGGTTCATCCGAAAGGTAGATGTTCCGAGAGACGGGCTCGCGTCCACGGGCCATGGCCGCCGACGCCAAGATGACGAGTAGAAGGGCAGACCGGGGAGGTAAGAAGTTCCGCATGTCGCGGGTTGACCTACCAGATAAGGAGCGCAAGCGGCCAGCCCCCGTGCGGGGGCCCGTCGTGGCGTCTCGAAAAGAGACTGTTCTGGTCTCGACGTATGAAACACTTGACTTCTTCTGTGCTCTTGGACTCGGCCCTGCTCTGGGGGCTGTTCGCGTCCGGTTGCTCGGCCAGTAGGGCGCATTACGCCTACTCCGGTGGGACGACGCGCTACGCCTACACGTCGAACCGTCCCGTAGTTCTGTCGCAATCGGCCACAATGGACTGTCGGCCTAGCGACTCCACCATGACGTGCTGCATCAAGAAGCATCCACAGGATCCGGTAGGCGCTTGTGGAGCGACGCAATCCGAGGTTGATCAGGTGCTCCGAGCTGTGCGCACTGGCTCCGATGTTGACGCGGACGAGGACGAGGACGACTTCTCCAACAACGCTTCTCTACCCAAGTGGAAACAGAAGTGCATTGAGGCTTATAACGATTGCCAAAACGACGGATGGACGGGTGATTGCCACGATTGCCTGCGGTTGTGTGAAGGGCAGCACAAATGGCCTACCAAGAAATGCCACTGACCCTTAAGTGCAGGTGCGCACATGAACGGTGAGACCGATTGGGACGATGTGTGGGAATTGGCTCGTGCCGTGCTCGAAAGCGGCGCCCCGTTGAACCTCACCGACGAGACGCGCGCCCTTCTTCTGCGGGTCGCTCAGGAGGTGGCCATCAGCAATCAGGATGCGGAAGATGCTTTGCGCAGCTTGCCCGCCGCCACGACGATGCTACGGGAAATGGACCGGCGCATCCATGATGGATCTTGGCGCCTGACCGACGCTCGAAGCCAGGCGAAGAAGCTGCGAGACGAGGGGGACTTCGACGGGGCACAGCAAGTCATGCGTGACGTGATCGCCGTGGAGGTTGTCCCCTTCTACCGGGAGCAAGCCGAAATTGCTCTTGAGAGCCTGGCTGGGCTGGCGGAGGTGCACGCAACCGGGCGGCTCAATCCGAACCTGCACGACCGGCAGCAACTCGCGGCGCTTTCCCTCCGAATCCAGCAAGGTCACGCCTTGGAACTCACCGACGACTTGTGCGCCCTTCTTCGCCGGACCGCCCCCACGGCAGCACTCAACGAGACCGAGACGGAAGAGGCCCTGAAAAGCCCGGAAGGTGCCGAGGCCCTGATGGGGATGGTCCTCTCTCGTTTCCGGGAGAGCGAGCGCCGATTCTTGAATTCGATGTACCGGATGACGAGTCTCCGGGACTCGGGAGACCTTGAAGGTGCGCGCCAGCAGATGCGTGACGTGCTCGCCGTGGAGGTCGTGCCGCGATTCCGTCAGGCAGCCGAGGAACAGCTAAAGGGCCTCAAGTGAAGTTTGCCTACAGCGGAATGATGCCTGCATTGGCGCGCCATCAACACTCTGTCTGGACTGCAAAGGAAGCCACCTGTTATTCGACCTTGAAAGGAGTGGCCCTGACAGCATGTGCCACGCTGGCCATGAAGTCGAAGACCCGCGTGGCCAACTGCCGCGCCGAGCGCCTGTCGCCGGGCCCATTGCTTCTATTCTGTCCGCCCTTTCTGCTCTCTCCTCTTCCGTCGCTCATGAAGCCTTTCGACAATAGAGAAAGGGAAGATGGCGCGATGGTTGATGTTCCGGTAATACACCGCGAGATAGTGTTCGCCGCCAATCTGTATGACGGTCTGAGGCGGTGGCACGGTCTGATTGTTGAACCAGTTGTCCGCCTCCTCGCGCGTGGTGAACGTAGCCGTCGGCGGAGGGAGGCCGTCTCTCGTCATTTCCTCGATGTAGTATTCAAACTCGGGATCCGGGACGAGCGAGGTACGCAGCCCATCACGAGAAGAGAGGACGATGTGGTAATTATCCGCGATCAACACGAGGGCTAGATCGGGCGGTTTGGGTTTGGTCCTGATCCAAGCGTCCGCTTCATCGCGGGTGTTGAAGGCGGCGATGACCCGGTGGGGGGTATTGGATTCGCTGTCCTCACGGTAATCCTCGAACTCGTACGCTTGGCCATTCCTCCAGAGGAACCAGAGCGCGTCGATGGCAAGGAGAAGCAGCTTCTTCTCCTCTGGAGACTGTGCGTTTTCGCGGTTCTTGCCGAGGAGTTCCTGCGCTTCAAGGATCTGGTCGAAAATCGTCACGGGGCCACCGCCGAGATGGAGGGCTCGCAGACCGCTTGCGATGAAGCCAGGACCGTTACTGGAATCAAGGCGAGGGTTGAACCCCCCATGGCCGGTCCCGACGCACAGCCAGAGACGAGGGCCCCCAGGAGGGTCACCATCCCCAGTAGGGGGTAGTCGTTCGCGTGTTGCATGCGAGGGACGCTAGAAGCGCCAGGACGGCAACTCAAGCGCAGAAGGTGCGCCACGGTGCGACCTCAGGCGCGGGAGGTAATCCTCGGTATCAGTCTCCATAAGGATCCGCACCGCAAGCCAGTGATGACTTCTATTTTCCCTCCTCCGTTTATTCCCCCCTCTTCTGCTTGGCATGGCGTCTCGTGGCAATAGAGAAGGGGAACATGGCTCGGTGATTAATGTTGCGGTAATACACCGCGAGGTAGTGCTCGCCGCTAATCTGTATGACGGTCTGTGCCGGGGGAGCGGTCTGGTTGTTGAACCAGTTGTCAGCCTCCTCTCTCGTATTGAATGTCGCCAGTGCCGGAGGAGTGCCGTCCTTCGTCATCTCCTCGAGGTAAAACTCAAGAGTCGGATGCGGGAGGAAGGTACGCCAATCGCTCTCGCGGCGATATGCCACCACATGGTATTCGCCCGCGATCAGGACATATGCCATGGCTGGCGGCTTGGGGGTGTTTGCCAGCCAGGAATCTGCCTCCGCTCGCGTCTTGAATGCTGCGACCACCGGAGCTGGAGACTCGAACGTGAGGCTCTCTCGATAGTCCACGAACTCGTAAGTCAGACCCGTCGCCCAGATGAAGCGGAGTGCGTCGGCTGCGGCATGAAGCAACTCCTGCTCTTCCGGGGATTGAGTCTTCTCATGGATGCGCCCAAGGAGATCCACCGCGTTGTTGATCAGGTCTCCGATTGCCATATTGACGCCGCCGATATGTGGAGCCCGCGACGGGCTCATGATGCTGCCAACAACAAGGCTGGAACCAGGAGCAGTGCGCCGCCACTGGAGGCAACCGCGACAAATGCAACCCCCGCGATGACGACGATGCTTCCCACCAGAATCTCCTGACGGTATCGCTTCAGCCAATCAACCGCCTTGCCCTCAGCCGAAAACTCTAGAACGCGCTCTCCCTGTGCATTCTTGCAATCGATGTAGGGCCGCATGCATCGACGCTCACAATATTCATGCTTACCGCCCTTCCCTCGGCCTGGAGCCGTCATGTGACCGTATCCGCGAGGGACAGGAGTGCTCATACACTCACTGATGCACTGGCGGTTCTCCTCATCGCAGTCACGGCGACTGGCGGCAGCCGCGAGCACGATGCGCCCGGATGTGCTTTCAGCGCGTGGCTGGGAACTGAATCGCGAGAGGTCGAACTCCTCGATGGGACGCCAAGCGTGGGTGATGCGACCGCTGGGGGCCTCTTGAATGACGAGCACGTAGCGGTGGAGTTCCTCAACGGCTGGAGAGACACCGCCACGGGTTATCCCCACGGACCCGGGGGGGCTCGCGTCGTTGGTTGAACTCCCCATGGCCGGTCCCGACGCGCAGCCGGAGACGAGCGCCCCCAGGAGGGTCACCATCCCCAGGAGTGGGTAGTCGTTCGCGTGTTGCATGCGAGCGACGCTAGAAGCGCCAGGACGGCAGCGCCAAGGCGGAAAGTACGCTACACCGCCCCTTCCCACCCGCCGGATGGGCGAGGACGGCCCCCCCCCGCGTTGACCGCCACCCGGAGGCCGCCCTAGGTTCCCGGCCAGTCAGGCCCCATCCACCCACGGGGGGACTGTGGCTCTTCGGCCACCGTGTGGGCTCCCGGCCGCGCGAGAGGACGCACCCGGGCCGTGTCCTGACCTCTCTTTCTCCTCTCGAATGTGGCTCGCGGCCCACTGGCACGCCGCGTGAACCGACGCAGTCATCTTTCCTCGGAGTCTCCATGAATCCGCAGTCCGTTTCGATGCCCCGGCCGCCCCGCGCGGGCAGGTCGCGCTGGTTGCTGGCGGCCCTGCTCGTGAGCGCGCTCTCCGGCTGCAAGAAGGATGAGCCCCAGGGCTCGCAGCCCCCATCCCCCACCACGTCTCCTGGCGCTTCAACGCCTGGAGCCCCGTCGTCTGGAGCGCCCACGGCGGGAACCCCGCCCGCCCAGCGCCCGACACCTCCGGCCAATGCCCTGGCCCCGTCCATCCATGAGATCGGCGCCGAGGGCATGGTGCCGCGCGAGGTGGTGCTCGAGTTTCCCCGTTCCGTGATTCCGGAGGGGGGGCAGGTCCGCAAGGGCACCGTCTTCACGGTGTCTCCGAACGTACCGGGCTCGCTGAGCTACCGGGGCGCCTCCACGCTCGTCTTCCAGACGCGGGGCGGCGCCTTCGCCTTCAAGACCCCCTACACCGTCACCCTGGAGTCGCTGGAGTTGGGTGATGGCACCGTGGTGAAGCCCGCGACGCCGGGGGCGTGGAGCCACACCTTCACCACCCCCGCCTTCTCCTTCCTGCGCCTGTCGCCCCGTCAGGTGGATGTGGCCAAGGGAAAGGTGGAGGCGGATCTCGTCTTCTCCGGACCGGTGGACGTGGCCAGCATGCGCCGCTTCATCTCCTTCTCCGTGGACGGCAAGACGGTGTCCGACGTGAAGCTGCGCAGCCAGCCCAGCGATCCGTACTCCGTCACCGCCTCGCTCGGTGGGTCGAGCCTGCGGCCTGGCGCCGAGGTGCGCTTCACCCTCAAGGCGGGCCTGGCGCCCACGGGGGCCAAGACCGACGCCGCGCCCGCGGGCGAGGGGTCCTTCACACTGCACGTGGGCAAGCGGCTGGACATCACCAACGCCTACGTCCAGGAAGGCTCCACCGGCCACTACATCGAGGTGCGCTGCCGGGAACTGGGAGGCGATGCGGCCCCCAGCGCGGAGGAGGGCGAGGAGGATTACGACTACTACTACGGCAACCGGACCGAGCGTTGCAGCCTCGACGAGGACTCGGCCGCGGACACCGTGCACTTCAACCCGCCGGTGAAGTTCTCCGTGTCCCCCTCGCGCTGGGGCTTCCGCATCCTGGGAGACTTCAAGCGCGGGAGCTATTCCATGCGCATCGACGCGGGCGCCGTCTCCGCCACGGGTGGCGCGCTGCTGTCCACCTACGAGAAGTCCTTCTCCGTCTCCGCGCGCAGCCCCCAGTTGAGCTTCGGCACCACGGGCCGCTACCTGCCGCGCGCCGCCTGGCGCAACCTGCCCCTCAACCACCTCAACCTGGACGAGGTGGAGCTCGTCGTGCGCAACGTGCCCCAGGAGAACTTCCTCTTCTGGATGAGCGATGACAATCGCGAGGCCGCCGACGAGCGCACCTCCAATGTGCTCGTGAAGAAGACGCTGCCCGTGCAGGGCCCCCAGGACACGCTGGCCACCACCTGGCTGGACGTGGGCTCGCTCGTGCCCGCCACCACCCGGGGGCTCGTGGAGATCACCGCCACGGGCGACTCCAAGTCCGCTTCCTCGCGCATCCTCCTCACGGACCTGAGCCTCGTGGCCAAGCGCGGCGCCGCGCCCCTGGGCTCGGACGCGAAGGAGGAAGTGTTCGTGTGGGCGCTCGGCATGGAGAACACCGAGCCCCAGTCCGGCGTGGAGGTGTCCCTGGTGCGGAAGAGCGGCCAGGCCGTGGCCCGCTGCACCACGTCGGGCGCCACCGGCTGCAAGCTCACCGTGCCCGCCCCCGGGGTGGACACCGCCGAGCCCTTCGCCCTGCTCGCGCGCAAGGGCGAGGAGTTCACCTACCTCAAGTACAGCGAGCTCAAGACGGAGATCGCCAACTCGGACGTGCAGGGCGAGCCGTACCGCTCGGACGTGCCCTATCGCGCCTCGCTCTACTCGGACCGGGGTGTGTACCGCCCGGGTGACACCGCGCACGTGGTGGCGGTGCTGCGCGCCCGGGATGACAACGCGCCCCCCGCGGGTGTGCCGGTGGAGCTGCGCGTGGTGGACCCGCGCGAGCGAGACCTGCGCAAGGTGACGGTGAAGACGAACGAGGCGGGCCTGGTGTCGCTGGACGTGCCCTTCGAGGCCTACCAGGACACGGGTGCCTACCGCGTGGTGCTCAGCGTGGCCGACAAGCAGGTGGCCACCTACGGCCTCAACGTGGAGGAGTTCGTCCCCGAGCGCATGAAGGTGACGGCGCAGGCCCAGAAGCCGGGCTACGTGCAGGGCGAGGAGGTGCCGGTGGGCGTGGAGGCCGTCTACCTCTTCGGTGGCTCGGCCGAGGGCAGCCCCGCGGAGGTGACGTGCCGCCTGGAGCCGTCCGTCTTCAAGCCCAAGGAGAACGCGCAGTTCGCCTATGGCGTGTGGCGCCCCGAGGGCTCGGAGGTGAAGGCCACCGTGCTCGGACAGGTGAAGGCGGATCTGGACGCGAAGGGCCAGGCGCTCGTGCGCTGCCCGGCGCAGCAGGACGCGGGCGGCTTCAAGGGCCCGGCGCGGCTCGTGGCCCAGGCGAGTGTCTTCGAGGCCGGCAGCGGCCGCTCCACGGTGGGCGACACGAGCGTGCCGGTGCACCCCGAGGCGTATTACGTGGGTCTCCAGGCCAACGTGCAGAAGGTGAAGGCGGGCCAGCCCTTCACCGTCACCGGCATGGTGGTGGACTGGCAGGGCGCGCCCTACGGCAAGCAGCCCAAGGCCATCGAGCTGGAGTACCTGCGGCTGGACGAGGAGTACGGCTACTTCTACGACGAGGAGTCGGGGGAGGAGCGCTACCAGCGCCACCTGCGCCCCGTGCGCGAGGGCCGCGCCACCGCGAAGCCCGAGGGGGGGAAGTTCTCCCTCCAGGTGACGCCGTCCACGGACTCGGCGGGCTACATCGTGCGGGTGAAGTCCGGCGCGGCGCAGACGGACCTCCAGCTCGAGGGCCATGGCCGCTACTATTGGTGGGGCGGCGCCTCGGCGCGGGTGGATCAGACGCCCCGCCCGGCGCGGCCCACGTCGCTCGCGGTGGAGCTGCCGCGCTCGGCCAAGGTGGGTGAGTCCCTGTCCGTGAAGGTGAAGGCGCCCTACCGCGGCCGCATGCTCTTCACGGCCGAGACGGACGGGGTGCAGGCCGCCGAGTGGAAGGCGGTGGAGCCGGGAGAGGTGACGTGGACCTTCACGCCCTCGACCTTCGCGCCCAACCTCTATGTCAGTGCCTTCCTGGTGAAGGATCCCCACCTGGAGTCCGCCCAGTCCTTCATGCCGGACCGCGCCTTCGGCGTGGCCAGCGTGACGCTGGAGCCGGTGGACTACACCCAGCCCCTCACCTTGAAGGTGCCTCAGGAGGTGCGCTCCAACGACAACCTGCCGGTGGACCTGGAGTTGGGCGCCGTGGAGCCCGGCACCTTCGCCACGGTGGCCGTGGTGGACGAGGGCATCCTCTCGCTCACCCGCTTCCAGAGCCCGGATCCGCTCGCCGCGCTCTTCTCCAAGCGCGCCCTGGGCGTGCAGACGTACGAGACGCTGGGGTGGACGTTGCTCATTCCTCCCGCGGGCGCCAGCCGCTCCACGGGTGGTGACGGAGACGAGGGCGCGGCGGGCCGGGTGCAGCCCGTGAAGCCCGTGGCCCTGTGGAGCGGCGTGCTCCCGGTGCCGGCGAGCGGCAAGCTGCGCGTGCCCTTCCAACTGCCCCAGTACCGGGGCGCGGTGCGCGTCATGGTGGTGACGGCCGGTCCCAAGCGCATTGGCCATGCCAGCGCGCAGGTGCTCGTGAGGGATCCGCTCGTCCTGCAGACCACGCTGCCGCGCTTCCTCAGCCAGGGGGACGAGATTCAGATTCCCGTCTTCGTCACCAACCTGTCCGGCAAGGCGCAGGAGGTGAAGGTGTCCCTCACGGCGGAGAACCTCCCCGTGCCCGGCATGGCCATGCCCGCGACCATGGGCTCGCCCCTGCAACTGCTCGGCAAGAGCGAGGGGGCGGTGCGGCTGGAGAATGGCAAGGCCACCACGCTCGTCTTCCAGGGCAAGGCGGTGCAGGCGGTGGGGGCCGCGCGCCTCAAGGTGACGGCCTCGGGAGGGGGACACACCTCCTTCGAGCAGCTCGACGTGCCCTTCCTGCCGTCCGGTCCCCGCGAGCGCAAGGTGCAGCGAATTGAACTGGCCGCGGGCACGCTGGACCTGGCGCCCTACCTCCAGGGCTGGCTGCCCACGAGCGAGCGCTCCACGTTCTGGGTGACGGCCAATCCCTACGCCCAGTCCTTCCAGCACCTGTCCTACCTGGTGCGCTACCCCTACGGCTGCATCGAGCAGACGACGTCCTCCACCCGTCCGCTGCTCTACGTCTCCGAGCTCGTGGACAGCGTGGACCCGACGCTCACCGCCAACGCGAAGGTGGAGGACATGGTGGCCTCGGGCATCCAGCGCATCTTCTCCATGCAGACGCCCTCGGGCGGCTTCGGCTACTGGCCGGGGGCCGCCGAGCCCGTGGAGTGGGGTTCCGCCTACGCCACGCACATGCTGCTCGACGCGCAGAAGCGCAAGTACGCCGTGCCCCAGGACAGGCTCGATGACGCCCTCAAGTGGATGGGCGAGCGCGTCAAATACCTCGAGGGCCATCCGCCGGAGTCCTACGGTTACTACTACTACGATGGGGGCGAGGCCTACATGCACTACGTGCTGGCGCTCGCGGGCAAGGGCCAGAAGGCGCGCGTGCAGAAGCTGCTCGAGCAGAACGTGGACCGGCGCTACTTCAGCGCCAGCGAGAAGGCCGAGCGGGACTACATGCTCCAGGCCGCGCTGTACCTGGCGGGGGATCGTCGCTACGAGAAGGAGCTGCGCAACCCGGACGTCTCGGCCGTGAAGGAGGAGCGTTGGAACAGCTGGTCCTTCTATTCGGACCGGCGCCGGCGCGGCTTCATGCTCAGCACCTTCCAGGATCTGTTCGGCAATGACGCGGCGGGAGAACCGCTCGCCCAGCGCGTGGCCGAGGCCCTGCAGCAGGAGCGCAGCGCCTATTACACCACGCAGGAGCTGGTCTGGGGCATCACCGGCCTGGGCAAGCGCGTGGCGGGCGCGGCCTCGTCGTTCGCTCCGCCGGAGCTGACGGCGGATGGCAAGGAGATGAAGCCGCAGGTGGGCACCAAACAGCGCGCGGCCGATCGCACCTGGGCGCTGGTGCGCGCGAGTGAGCGCAAGGGCGTGAGCCTGAATGTCCCCGAGAAGAGCGAGGGCAAGCTCTACCTCGTGCTGGCGAGCGATGGCGTGCGCACGGGTGGCCAATACCGCACGGGCGGCGAGGGGCTCAGCCTCACGCGCCAGTACCGCAACCTCGAGGGGGATGTGGTCGACGTGAAGGGCGGAGGACAGAGCCTGGCCGACCTCATCTACGTGGAGGTGAAGATCAAGAACACCTCGGGTGAGCGCATCCAGAACATCGCCCTGGTGGACCGCCTGCCCGCGGGCTGGGAGATCGAGAACGCGCGGCTGGGCCGGGGTGGCTCGGTGGAGTGGGCCTCGCGTGACGAGCAGTGGACCGCGGACTACGTGAACCTGAGGGATGACCGGGTGGAGGTGTTCGGCAGCCTGGAGTCGGGCGAGACGCGCTCGGTCGTCTACGCGGTGCGCGCGGTGACGTCCGGCACGTTCACGCTGCCTCCCGTGGAGGCCGAGGCCATGTACGACCCGCGCATCTGGGCGCGCGAGTCGGGTGGCTCGGTGCGCATCTCCGGCCCATGGGCGGACTTCCTGCTCTGATGGCGCCGCGCTTCACACGCAAGAGGGTGCTGGGGGGTGCCCTCCTGCTGCTGGCCCTCACGCTCGGCGCACTCGCCGCGGCGTGGGGGCTGCCCCTCCCCGAACGTCTCGCCGAGTCCCACTCGGTGGTGGTGGAGTACCGGGATGGCACGGCGGCGCATGTCTTCCTGGCGCCGGACCAGCGCTGGCGGGTGCCCACGCGGCTGGACGAGGTGGACCCGGCCTACCTCCACGCCCTGCTGACGCTGGAGGACAAGCGCTTCTGGTGGCACCCCGGAGTGGATCCGCTGGCGGTGGGGCGCGCCGCGGTGACGAACGTGCTCCGGGGAAGGCGGGTGTCCGGGGCCTCCACGCTCACGCTGCAACTGGTGCGGGTGTTGGAGCCCCGGCCGCGCACCTTCACGTCCAAGCTCATCGAGTCCTTCCGGGCGGTGCAGTTGGAGCTGCGGCTGAGCAAGCGGGAGATATTGGCGGCCTACCTGCAGTTCGTGCCCTATGGGCGCAACATGGAAGGCGTGGAGGCGGCGGCGTTGGCGTACTTCGGCCACCGGGCCACGCACCTGAGCGCGGCGGAGATGGCGACGCTGCTCGCGGTGCCGCAGAACCCCAACCGGCGCTATCCCTCGCCGGAGAACGCCGCGCGTCTGAAGGAGGCGCGGGATGGCGTGGCCCAACGGCTCCTGGACGAGCGCGCGTTGCCGCTCGGACCCGAGGGGGCTCGGGTGGTGCCCGAGACGCTGCTCGCGGAGGTGCGTGCCACGCCGGTGCCGCCGCGGCTCGTGCCCTTCGCGCGCGAGGCCCCGCACGCGGCGGTGTGGTTGCGGGCCCAGCGTCCGGGCCAGAGCCGGTTGCGCACGACGCTGGACACGGGCGCGCAGCGGATGGTGGAGCGGATGATGCGCGATGCCGCGCCCGGGCTGCGCACCCAGGGCATCCACAATGGCTCGGCGGTGGTGGTGGACCGGGAGCGCGCGGAGGTGGTCGCGCTCGTGGGCAGTTTCGACTTCTTCGACACGGCGCATGGCGGGCAGCTCCCGGGCTTCGCGACGACGCGCTCGCCGGGCTCGGCGCTCAAGCCCCTCATCTACGCGATGGCCATCGAGCAGGGCCTGGCCGGGCCGGATCAGCGCGTGGCGGACATCCCCGCCGCGTATGGCACCTATGCGCCGCGCAATTTCGACGGGCGTTTCCAGGGCCTCGTGCGCCTGGAGGACGCGCTCTCGCAGTCGCTCAACATGCCCTTCGTGAAGCTGTTGCAGCGCATCGGCGTGGAGCGCTTCCTGGGCACGCTGCGGCTCGCGGGCGTGACGAGCCTCGTGCCGGACCCCGGCCATTACGGTCTGTCCGCGGCGGTGGGAGGCATCGAGCTCACCCCCCTGGAGGTGGCGGGCGTCTATCTGGCGCTCGCGGAGAACGGCCGGGCGCGTCCGCTCAAGCTCCTGGAAGAGGGACAGCCCCGGGCGGAGGCCCAGGTGCTCTTCTCGCCCGGCGCGGCGTGGCTCACCCGGCGCGCGTTGTCCTTGAAGGATCGGCCGGACTTCCCGGAGCGGCGCCGGTTGACGGGTCTTCCGTCCCAGGTGCACTGGAAGACGGGCACGAGCTTCGGCCACCGGGACGCGTGGGCGGCCGGCTCGGGGCCCCGGCACACCGCGGTGGTGTGGACGGGCAACTTCGACAACACCCCCAGCGTGCACCTGGTGGGCGCGGAGGCCTCGGGGCCGCTGCTCTTCGACATCCTCGAGGGCCTGGCGCCCCGGGAGCGCGGAGTGGACGCGGATGCGGTGGCTCCCTCGGACCTGACCCGGGTGGAGGTCTGCGCGTGGTCGGGCCACCTGCCCACGGAGGCCTGTTCCCAGCGGCGCCTCGCGTATGCCGAGCGCAGCCACGTGCCCACCGAGCCGTGTCCCTACCACCAGCAGGTGGAGGTGGACGCGGTGACGGGCCTGGCGGTGAGTCCCGCGTGCCGGGCCGGGCGGCGCACGGAGTCCCGCGTGTTCCTCACCTGGCCCGCGAGCATCCGGCGCTGGCTCACGGATCAACACCGGCTTCTGCCCCAGCCTCCCGACTTCGCCCCGGGGTGCGAGCCCGGTGGCGCCCGGAAGGCCCCGGAGATCGTCTCACCTGGTGCCGGACAGGTGACGTTGCTCTTGCCGGGTGTCGCCGCCGAACAACAGGAAGTGCCCCTGGAGGCCGAGGTGGAGGGGGACCGGGAGTTGTCGTGGTTCGTGGATGGGACCTTCCTGGCGTCGGCGCGGGCGGACGAGCGGGTATGGTGGGCGCCGTCCGAGGGCGACCATGAAATCCTCGTCTCGGATGACCGGGGGCTCAGCGCGCGTCGGATCCTGAAGGTGCGCGAGCGGCGATAGGCCTCGGATTGGCGACTCCCGGACGTTGCCTGTCCCGGAAGGGTGCTCATGTCCGCGCGTCCGGTGGCCTTCCGGGCTCGCGTGCCTAGCCTGCTGGGACGTGCGTGCCTTCTGGAGGTCGAGCCGATGAGACACCGCTGGACGCGGTTCCTCGTGGCCTGGGGAGCGATGGTGACGACGGCCGCGTCCGCTTGTCCGGACTGTCCCAGCGCCCGGGTGGTGCGGAGCGCCGTGTTCGAGGGTGGCTTCTGGGAGCCCCTGGTGATGGTGGCCGTGCCGTTCCTGTGCCTCGGCTTCCTCGGTGCGCTGCTGTACCGCGTGGGTCTGCCGACGCGGAAAACCGACGGGTGACCGGGACGGGGGGATGAGCATGGCGAAGGGGGTTCGACATCAAGGTGCGCTCTTGTCGGCGGGGGTGTTGCTCGGCACGGGGCTGGGAGGCTTCGTCGACGGCATCCTGCTGCATCAGTTGCTCCAGTGGCACAGCATGCTGTCGTCCCGGCTGCCGCCCACGGACCTGGTGTCGATGAAGATCAACATGTTCTGGGATGGGCTCTTCCACGCCTTCACCTGGTTGATGACGGTGCTGGGCGTGGCGCTCTTGTGGCGCGCGGGTCAACGTCCCGAGGTGCCCTGGTCGACGCGGACCTTCGTGGGGGCGCTGGCCATTGGCTGGGGCGCCTTCAACGTGGTGGAGGGGCTCATCGATCATCAGTTCCTCGGTGTGCACCACGTCCGCCCCGGACAGGGGCAGCTCGCCTGGGATATGGCCTTCCTCGTCTTCGGGGCGTTCCTGGTGGGCGCGGGGCGGGCGTTGGTGAGGGCGGGCCGCGAGGACTCCCAGCCGCGCGGCGCCGCTCCTCCTGCCCGGCCCTGAGGGCTCAGCGCACGCGCCAGGTACCGTCCTCGCCTCGCTCGTAGTGCTGGCCGTCCGCGAGCCTGCCGTAGAAGAGGGCGTCCTTCATTCCCGACACGGACTGGCTGTCGAAGAGGCCGATCTCTCCCTCGGGCATGAGGGTGAGTCCGAGGCTGGCGGCGGTGAGGCGCACGCGCTCGCCGGGAGCCAGCAGCCGGGCCACGAGCGCCTTGCCCACGGGCGCGCCCGTGGCTACCTGCTCGGGTGGCGTCGCCGTGGGCTCGGGCAGGAGCAGCTCGGGGATGGCGCGCCGCAGATTCGTGGTCAACGTCAGCCCGTTCAGGTCCCGGGCCTGGCCGCCCCGGTTGCGCAGCTCGACCCAGCCCGCCTTCGCATCCAGCGCCTCAAGCACCACGTCCTTTTCCTGGGCGCGCAGGCGCTCGCGCTCCTTGCGGATGAAGTCACGGCGCAGGCGCACGAAGTCGCGCATGAAGGCGCGGCCCGCCTGGAACTTGGCATGGTCCATATAAGGATCCTGGGCCATGTAGGGCGCGATGAGCGCGTGCATCTTGTCGATGTAGGGGCCCATCACGTCCATCGTGAAGAGTTCCTGGAGGGCCTTGTCCAGGCGGGCCTCCAGACGGGCGCGCAGCGCCGGGTTGAGCACCACGCGGGTGCCCAGGTTGGAGAAGGCGGGCAGGTAGCCCGGGTGGATGCCCTTGCGCTCCTTGTAGCGCTTGGCGATCTCCGTGCTGCCCAGGGTGAAGGAGTAGAGCGGTTGACGGTAGAGGGGTACCAGGTCCGGCCCGAGCTGCATCGGGTACCACCAGCGCGCGTCCACGTTGTTGAGGTCCCACGCGGCGTAGAACCACCGGCCCTTCACGTGGTCGAAGATGAAGTAGCTCTCCGAGTCCTCGATGTAGTTGTTGGCCATGAGGGCGTCCATGACCATGGAGCGCACGTAGCCCTCGATGTCCATGCTCTTCTCGAGCGCGGTGACCAGGTGCGGCTCGGGCGTGCGGTTGATGACGGCGAGCACCGCGTCGAGCGCGTCATCGTTCTCCTTCTTCTCGTTCGTCTTCTTCATCCAGTCGCCCTGGTAGGGCACCTTCCACGAGCGCGGTTTGAGCTCGGTGTCCTTCCAGCCGGCGCGGTAGATGGAGGCGTCCTTGTCCGCGAAGTCATGGGCGCGCAGGAAGGCCTTGTTGATCTGCTCGATGTCCAGGAAGACGCCTTCGTTGCGGCCGTTGATGCTCAGCCGCACGAAGTCCACCTTGGCCGCGGGCACTCGCATGGCGGCGAGCAGATCGAAGGAAATCTTCTCCGCGAGCATCGTCGCGTCCGAGTAGCCGGCCACCAGGTTGAGCGAGGTGCGATCCTCGAAGCGCGCATCGCCCTCGAAGCTCACGTTCCAGCTCTTCTTGGGGAAGTCGCGCGCGGAGGCGCCGCGCAGGCGCACCAGGACCGGGTAGTCCACGCCGTCACAGCGGAAGACGGCGGGCTGCTCGGGGGTGTCCTTGTCGACGTAGAACTTCTGGAGCACGTCCTCGGGCATGAGGAGTTCGTACTGCCGCACGCTCTTCTGGAGGGGGGGGAGCGTGAAGGGACGTGACTCGTCGGGCACGGGGGGAGGAATGGGGGTGTCGGGCTCCTCGGGGGGTGGGGGTGGGGGAGTGGGCGTCACCGGTCCCGGGGGAACGGGTAGCGGTGGCTCGGGCGGGGCGGGTTGGACGATGGACTCCCGCGGCGTGTGTCCCGGGAGGCTCGCCACGCTCGGGGGGCCTCCTCCCTGGGAGCTACAGGCGAGCGACAGGACGACGGACACGGTGCGGAGCAGGCGCGCGGTTCTCATCTCCCGTGGGCAGAGCAAGACGGATGCCTGGCCCTGAAGGACGGAACTGTCGGCCAGCGGACGGGGTACGCGGGGAGGAGGGAAGTGTCATCTCCCGGGGACCTGGAGATTTCTCACGGTTGAGTAAGCCACTTCCCGCTCATCGGCAGCCGGCTTCCGACAGAGGCAATGACGTGGAAACGCGCTGGAGCCAGCCCCGAGCGCGCCATTCGTCCTTGCGCACCTCGGCGGCGTGCGTCAGGTCGCGCTCGAAGCTGGCGGCGAGCGCCCGGGCGAGGGGCCCATCCTCGATGACGAAGGCCCCTTCCTCGAGCAGCGCATGGGCATTGGGCTCCAGGCTGGTGGAGCCTACGGCCACCAGTTGCTCGTCCACGAGCACGGTACGGGCCCGCAGGGGCGCGCGCTGGTACTCCCAGAGCCGCACGCCATTCTCCAGCAGCCGCTCATAGGAGGAGCGCTGGGCGGGCAGGACGTGGCCGTCCGTGCTCGCCTCGGCGCCGGGCACGAGGATGCGCACGTCCACGCCCGAGCGGGCCTTGTGGATGAGTGTGTCCACGGTGGCGGAGCTGGGCACGAAGCACGCGTTGGTGAGCCACAGACGGTGTTGGGCGGAGGCCATGAGGACCTGCACCATGCGCTCGGAGTAGCTGAGGGAGGGCGAGCCGGTGCTCGGGATGAAGGCCGCGCGGGCGTCTCCCCGGGGCTCGGGCGGGGGAAAGGCGGACTCGGGGAGGAGCCCGCCACCCGCCTCGAGCCAATCCCGGGCGAAGGATTGCTGGAGTTGGCGCACGGCGGGGCCTTCCACGTGGACGTAGGTGTCTCGCGAGGCGCTCGCCGCGTCCACTCCCGAGCCGCCGGTGAGGCCGCCGCGCCCGTCGCGGATGACGAGCTGGAGGTGGGTGCGCGCCTTGAGCCGCGAGTCGCTGAACACCACCTCTTGTCCGATGAAGGGACGGTAGGCGCGCACCTCGCAGCCGCTCTTCACGAGCAGGGGTTGCACCTGCTCGGAGAAGCCCGGACTGAGGAGGGGATCCACGAGGACGCGGCACGTCACGTCCGGCTGTCGCGCGGCGAGTGCCCGCAGGAGCCGCTCCGAGGTGTCACCGGGCCGCCACCGGGACATCAAGAGGTGGATGGAGTCGCGGGCCTGGCGGATCTGCGTGTCGATCGCCTCGGGGATGCGCGCGTCCTCGACGAGTTCCACGCCATGGCCCTCGCCCAGTCCCACGCCCACCGATTGGTAGAGGGCGAGGGACAGTTGGGGACCCGAACTGGGGATGTCCTCCCGGATGCGCAGCTTTTGCGGGAAGTCCCGTTTGACGCACGCCGTGACGCAGAGCAGGCAGGCGAGAAGGAGGCGCGTGGGTGGTTTCACGGCGTCCAAGCTAGGCACGCGGGGGAGGAATGCGCAGGGGCGCAGGCGCGACGAGCGGGCGGGAGTGCCGTCGTTTCCGAGGTGTGACCGGTTCGCCCGTGCGTCTTTACCTTCGAGAGAGGGCGAGAGCGGGCTTCTCCCATGACCTGGAGACACGATGGATTCCTGGAATCAGAATTCGAGCGACTCGGTGCGGACCCATACGCCGGACGAACTGAACCGACGCATCGACGCTCAGGTGGAGCGGTGCGTCCGTCACATGGCGGAGCAGAGTGACCGGCACGTCATCAGCCAGTACCTGGAGCACCTGGAGCGCGCGTGGGACCTGAACCGGGTGGTGACGGTGAGCGCGTCGGCGGTGGCGCTGCTCGGGGTGGCGCTGGCGCCCCGGAGCAACAACGGATGGAAGGTGTTGGGCGGAGTGGCCGCGGGGCTGCTCCTGCAACAGGGCCTGTTCGGCTTCGGCCCCCTGGCGACGATCGCGCGGGCATTCGGCGCGCGGACGCGGCGGGAGATCGACCTGGAGAAGTTCGCCCTCAAGGCGCTGCGAGGCGACTTCGAGCGGATTCCCCGCGAGGGCGGCCCCCTGGCGCGGGCCAATGCCGCGCTGGTGGCCGCCCAGTGCTGTTGAGCGGTGGGTGCGTGGGGGCCCGCTACCTTGGGCTCACGCTCATTCCGCCGAGCGAGACGGGCGCTCCGGGGGCGTCGCGCCGTTTCGGGGAGGCGCCGCCGCGCTGCTTGAACATGTAGCCCTCGAGTCCCGCGAGGCCGATGGAGAACTGCGTCACCCACTTGCTCGCGGGCCTGCCCGCGGGTGCCTTCACATCGAACGGGTAGGCGAAGTGCAGGCGCAGGAGGATGGGGCCGAGGCCCACGTTGAAGCCCACGGCGGCGTCGACCACGCGCCGGTCCCAGATGTTGCGCGCGGACGTGCCCACGCCGCCCGCGTCGAAGCCCGCCACGCCCATGAGTGAGTTGAGGAAGGCGATGCGGATGAGGGCGTCGAGCGGCACGCGCAACTCGAGCGTGGAGTAGAGGTAGTGCTGGCCGAGCAGCCACTGGGTGTTGCCGAAGGGCACGCCGCGCAGGGTGTCGAAGCTGGACAGGTAGAAGGAGCGGGAGAAGCGGCCGCCGAAGGTGGCGCCCGCGCCGCCGCGCAGCATGATGTGGGTGGCGCCCAGGGGGATGGGGAAGTAGCGCTCGGCGTCCAGGCGCAGGTTGCCGAAGACCTCTCCGTTGAAGGGCTGCATGCCGGTGGTGATTTCACCGAGCACCGAACTGCCCGAGGTGGGCACGCCCGTGTAGTGGTAGCGCAGGGTGTTGTAGCCGGCGGCGCCGGACACCTCGGTCTGGAAGCGCAGGCCGGGCTGGTTCTGCTTCCAGGGGGTGTAGAGGTCTCCGATGCCGTTGATCTCCGGGAGGTTGAGGATGAAGGACGTGGACGGATCCAGGAAGTACGTGGAACCGCCGACGTTGAGGTTGGCCTCCAGGAAGGTGAAGGTGCTCAGCGGGTAGCGTGCGAGGCCCGTGGCGCCGAAGAAGCGCTCGCCGGAGATGAGCGCGCTGCTGGACAACTGGCCTTGCGCGGCGTCTACCAGGGTCGGGTCGATGCGAAAGCGCAGGGATTGGAAGAGGCCGCCGCCCCAGGTGGTGCGGCGCGACTGGTTCACGTAGAGCAGGAAACCGTCGGTGAGGGAGAAGGAGCCGTACACGGCGAGCTGGAGGAGCAGGGCGTGGTTGCGCAGCCGGTCCGTCGCCGAGGCGAACACCTGGCCGTAGAATCCGCCGCCTCCCGCGCCCGCGAAGCCGAGGATGGGCCCCAGGTCGATGTTCTTCGGGGAGAGGGGATCGTAGGGCTCGGCGCCCGCGAGCGAGCGCTGGGGCAGGGGACTGGGCGGTCCCACCTCCTGGGCGCCCGGGGTCACCGCGAAGCTCTTGAGCTGCTGGGCGCGCAGCAGGGCCGGCTTGCGCTCTCCGGACACGTGGAAGAGCGTCCACAGGTTGCCGTCCGGGGCGGGGCTCGGCTCGAAGAGGCCGGTGACCACGTCCGTGCGCCGCACGATGGTGCCCCCTCCGGTGTACTCGTACAGGTCCGAGCGGCTCTGCTCGAAGGCCACGAAGAACAGACGCCCATCGGGCAGCACGGTGGGATCCTGATGATCCCGGGGCTCGGAGGTGAGGCGCTCCACCTGCTCGGGGGTCTCCGGCTTCACCCGGAAGAGGTTGTAGTAGCCGTGCGAGGTGGCATCCGAGGTGAACACGATGCCCGCCGCGCCCCAGGTGAGGCCGCGCTCGGCGTAGACGTCGTGGGTGAGCTGCTGCGGTTTGGCGTCGGGGCCCGCGTCCAGGGGGAGCACGTACACGTCGCGCGTGCCGCCCTCGTTCAACCCGATGAAGGCCAGGCGCTTGCCATCTGGCGAGAAGACGGGCGCGTAGACCGCGATGAGCCCGTGCCGGGCGAGCCGGTACGCCACGCGCTCTCCCAGGTCGAAGTCCACCCGGAAGGGCGCTTCCTTGTGCAGGCCGCTGGGGTTGTTGATGTAGGGGTTGCGGCCCGCCGGGGGCAGCGTGTTGCCCAGGCCGACGGGCTCGGCGGTGTGGGTGTAGCGCTGGACGTAGATGATGTCGCGCGCGAGGGCTTCGGCCACGAACGCCAGCCGGTCGTCCGTGAGGGCGAAGTTGCGGCCGAAGATGGGGTGCAGGGACTCATAGCCCGGTACGCCATCACCCTGGACCTTCTGGGTGTCGTCGGGCGCGCGCGGATCCACGAGGATGAGCTGACTCTCGCCCGTCTCCGGCACGATGCTGCGGTAGAGCAGCACGCGCCCATCGGGCCGGCTGTTGAGGGCGGTGATGATGCCCTTGCGCTCGCGCAGCAGCTCCAGCGTGGGCGTGGCCTGCTCGGACTTGAGGTAGGTGCGGTAGGAGCGCTGCTTGAGCCAGTCCTCGAATCGGGCGGCGATCTTCTGGGGGGCGTCTCCGGTGAGCAGCTCCAGGAGTCCATCGAACTCCAGGTTCTGCACCCCGGGCGTGCCGGACACCAGCTTGGGTGAGTTGTCGAGCACCTTCTGGATGAAGCCCGCGCCGTAGGTGTCCTCGAGGAACTGGCAGCGCGCCTGACCCACCTTGTAGATCCACAGGTAGCCGTAGGGCCCGGGGGACCAGAAGTCGAGGAAGGCATAGCCGCGCGCCAGGTCCGGATTGACGAGCAGATCCCGCACCATCATCTCGCCCTCGGGATCCAGACCGCCCTTGGCGTAGAACTCGGCGAGCCCCTCGATGAACCACAGCGGGATGCCGTTGAGGGGATCTCCTCCCACCTTGGCCTTGTCCGCGAGGAAGCGGACCTTCTGGATGGTGAACTGGTGGGCCATTTCGTGGGAGCTGATCTCCCCGAACTGCCGATGGTCTCCGAGGTAGGGGAGGGTCAGCTCCAGGTTGCCCTGGGTGCTGGTGACGCCCAGGGTGCCCTCCGTCACGGCGGTGACGTTGGTCTGCAGGAACTCCTGGTAGGAGCTGTAGAGGATGTACGGGAACGTCTGGGTGGGGACGAACTGGAAGCGGCTGACCAGGTAGCGGTAGGCGTCCTCGAGCTGAGGCGCGGCGTACCGGGCCACGTTCTCCTCGTTGCCGTAGAAGTAGAAGCGCACGCCGCCGCTCTTGTCGCCGAGCGACTTCGCGTAGGAGGTCCCCGCGTCGGACATGCCGCCATCCGGCAGCTCGAAGGGCAGGGGGACGGAGAGCGGGCCGAGCTCCCTGTCGCCACCCTCCAAGGCCACGCCTCCATCCAGTCCGGCGTCCGGCGTCGTGGGAGTTCCAGACGTCTCGGGGTTGTCTGGATTCAGCGGGGTGCCCGTGCCGAGGGGCGCGGCGGGAGTACGTGCTTCGAGCGTGGGCGCGGTGGGGGTGGGTCCGCCGGGAGCACCCGGAGGCTGCTGGTGGGCGCGGTGGGCCGCGGGAGGGGCGACGCCCTCGGCGCTGGGGCCCACGAGGATGTCCAGGTGCTTCCACTCGAAGTCATAGGTGTGGATGGGCGACCGGTACGCCTTGCGGGGGATGACATAGACCTGTGCGAACACCGCCTCCGGCAGGACGAGGGTGAGCAGGGCGGCGATGAGGACACGTCGGTTCAAGGAGGCGACCTCCCGGGGAGGGGAGACGAGGGACGGAGCACGTCGGACAGGCTATCCTACCGAGGCGAGAGGGCGGCCGAGCGCTTCTTCGTGAGTGCTCAGCGCCTTACGTCCCGCCGCGTGGGCTGTTGGGTGAACCAGTGCTTTTGTCATGCCCGGTTGAACCGGTATGGATGGCGTATGAACCGTTTACTGTTGGTCATGGCGGGGGTGCTGCTCCCCGCCTTCGTGGGCTGCACGAACACGGACGACGTGGAGCCCAAGCGGGAGTGTGAGCTCGAGGCCTTCGACGTCTCGGCCTGCGATCCGGCGGCGCTGGCCTCGGTCAAGGCCGAGGGCATCTGGAACGCGAATGTCCTGATGAGCGGCGTGGAGGCGCCGGGAACCGTGCGCTTCCTGCCCGAGGCCTTGCTCTTCGACACCCCGCTGACCGAGCGGCGGATGGAGGAGGGCACGTTCTTCCTGGCGGGGGACTACGCGAACGGTTCGGTGTCCAGCCGTCTGGCGCTCTCCGGCTGTCAGGCGCCGAGCCCCGAGCGGGTGAAGGGCGTCTTTCGCCGGTGCGCGAACGGTGCCACCGACCTGTCGGGTGACTTCGAGGCGGTGCGCGTCAAGCGGGTGGCGGGGGAGCAGGAGGCGGAGGGGGTGGAGCTGGTCTCGGAAACGCCCCTGCCGCGTGGCTCGGCGGCGGACGTCTTCGTGGCGGGCGGCCATGCCTACGTGACGGCGCTGGCGGATGGCCTCTTCATCTACGACGTGAGCAAGCCGGGCCAGCCCCCGGAGAAGATCGCGGAACTCACTCCGTCCAACGACATCTGGTACCGGGCCTGGGTCAAGGGCCAGACGCTCTATGTGTCGAGCTACAAGGAGGGAGTGATCCTCTACGATGTGAGCAACCCGAAGGCCCCCACGCGCATCCCGAGCACGACGGGGCTCCAGGGGGTGCAGGGGTGGGGCCTGTTCGTGGACCAGGATCGTCTCTATGTGATGTCGCCCGCGCCCCGGGCGGAGGTGCTCATCTATGACATCCAGGTGCCGACGAAGCTCTCCCTGCTGGCGCGCTACTACGCGGAGGATAGCGTGGTGGCCAACGGTGAGACGCCCGTCGAGGGCGTGGTCGTGAACGACCGGCTCTACGTGGGGCACTGGCGGTACGGGTTGGTGGTGGCGGACGTGTCCAAACCGACCAAACCGGTCACCCTGGGCCACTTCGGGTATGACAAGGCCACCAGCCGTCCGGTGGCCGTGGGGCTCATCGACGGCCGGATGATCGCCTTCGAGGCGAGCGAGGGTTGGAACTCCCGGGTGCGTGCCCTGAACGTGACGGATCCCGCCCATATCGAGCAGGTGGGACAGTTCCAGATGCGCCCGGAATCCACGGTGAGTGCGATGACCCTGGTGGGGACGAAACTGTACGTGGCCCATGCGCAGGACGGCCTGCGCATCCTGGACGTGTCCAACCCCAGTACACCGAAGCAGCAAGCCTACTACAATACGTGGCGGGAGTCGGATCCAGGCCGGGGCCGGGCCTTCCTCGAGGGTCTCAGCGGCGTGAAGGTACCGGGCGACGGGTACCTCTATGCCGTGGAGACGTCGCGAGGGTTGCTCGTGTTCCGGGAGCAGTGAGTGAGGCGCATGAGCCAGACCGTGTTGAATTCGTGTGAGCGGTGCCTGTCCCTTCCGGAGAAGTTCGCGCTGGAGGGGCCTGGGAGGCTCTTCCTGTGGCTGCCCATGGGGCACAGCTACGGCAAGCTGGTGCGTCAGCTGAACGACTCGGGCCGAGAGCACCGGGCGTTGCCGGAGGACCGATGCGTGACGGTGCGTCTGGACGGCACGCAGCTGAGTGGCTTCGTCGCGGACATCCTGGGCGCGTTGACGGACGAGGAGTCGCGGGCCACGCGCGCGCTCTTCGTGCAGGGAGACGCGGAGCCGGGTCTGCGGGACTTTCCCCGGGTGGGCTCGCTGCCCCAGCTCTCCACGATGACGCGCTCGGGGTGGCTGGTGGACATGCTGGCCGAGAAGCGCATCACCAGCCACTACCAGCCCATCGTGGACGTGGAGGACACGCGCAAGGTGTACGCCTACGAGGCGCTCATGCGCGGCCTCGAGACGGATGGCGCGATGGTCTCGCCGTACAAGATGCTGACCCTGGCGCGCGACGCGGATCTGCTCTTCCAGTTGGACCTGGCGGCGCGATTGTCGGCGGTGCGCGAGGCGGCGCGATTGGGGCTCAAGGTCCCCATCTTCATCAACTTCACGCCCACGGCCATCTACGATCCCGAGTACTGCCTGCGCTCCACGGTGGCCGCCATCAAGGACGCGGGGATGTCCCCGGAAGACGTGGTGTTCGAGATCATCGAGTCGGACCACACGCCGAACGCCAACCACCTCAAGTCGCTCATCGCCTACTACCGGCGCACGGGCTTCCGGGTGGCGCTGGATGACCTGGGCGCGGGCTACTCGTCCTTGAATCTCATCCACCAGCTTCGCCCGGACATCATGAAGCTGGACATGGAGCTCATCCGCGGCATCCACCACGACCCCTACAAGGCGTCCATCACGCGCAAGCTGCTGGAGCTGGCGCAGCAACTGGGCATCCTCACGGTGGCCGAGGGGATCGAGACGCCCGAGGAGCTGCGCTGGGTGCGCAACCACGGCGTGGACTTCGTCCAGGGCTATCTCATCGCGAAGCCGTCGAGTCCGCCGGTCTCCGCCACGCCGCACTTCACGGAGTGACGAGGGCTGGCGAGCGGTCGAGGCTCATGCGCCAGGCCGCTCGCAGCTCGTCGCTGGCGTAGAGCACCTGGTAGCGCGCGTCCTCGGGGTTGCGCTGCTCGACGGAGCCGGTGAGGGTCGACAGCCGGTTGAGCGCGCTCTGGATGAGCCGGCTGGCGTCTCCGTCGCCGGTGTCCTCGGCGCTGGCGAGCGCGTCGGCGAGTTCCCGTTGGGCGGCGGTGACGGTCGGATCGATGGCGACCTGGCCGGCGACGAGGAGCTGATCCAGGGCGCGGAGGCGCTGGTAGCCCCGCTCCAGGCTGGCGAGGCGCTGCCGCCGGAGTTGCTCGTCGCGCTGTGCCGTGGCCTGCTCGGTGGCGCGCTGCTGCTCCAGGTCCTGCACGCGCGCGAGGTCCTCCTGACGCCGTGCCTCGGACTGGAGTTGCATCCACTGCATCCGGGCCTGGAGCTCCTCCAGTTCGGCCGCCTGGACGGCGCTCGCCGCCTCCTCCTCGGTGGGGGGAGGGGCCGCGGGCGTCTGGCCCATGAGCAGGGAGAGGGAGAATGCGATCAAGCTGTTCATTGCCTGAACCTGTTCACTCCCGGACCCCGAGGCACGCGAGGTGATGCACGGCCCGTGGGGGAGGGAGCGAGGCGTGGAGCGGACGCCCTGACTTGTCGGACGCTCGCGGCATGTCCGCTGCCGCGAGCATTCGTCGCGCCCTCACGGAGTGGGACCCGAGGCGCTAGTAGGTCTTGCCTTCCGGGTGCGTTTGCCCACCCATGTCCTGGCTGCCCTTCTGATCCACGCCCGAGCCGCCCAGGTCCTGGTTGATGCCCTTGTCCGTATCCAGGCCGCTGCCGCCCATGTTGGTGTCCAGCGAGACGCTCTTGGCGAGGTTGGCGTCCTTCTCCACGGTGAAGCTGGTGCGGACCTGCTGGCCTTCCTTGAGGTCCTTGATGTGCTTGACGTTGGTGTCCTGGAACTGGGTGTTCTTGTCGATCTTCACCGAGATGACGCCGTTGTCGGTGCGCAGCTTGATCTCGCTGTTGCTGCTCTTGAGGACCGTGCCGCTGATCTGCTTTTCCCCGAGCATCTGGCCGGCGCCACCGGTGGCCTCGCTGCCCTGCTGCTGACTGCTCTGGGCCTTCTGGTGCTTCTCACCACCCGCCAGGGCCACACCCGAGCTGAGCAGGGCCACGGTCGCGAACACTCCCACGATTTTCTTCGTCATGATCGTCCTCCTGGTTGGTTTGGGCGGCGGCCGTGCCCCCCATGGCCGTACCCGCCGCCAGCCAAAACCTAGGTGCGGCAGGCATGGAGGACAGGGACGCCTGGGGAATCGAGCGCGCCCGGATGCTCAGCGGGCGTGCCATCCCGGTGCGTCATTCCGCCCGGAGGGCAGGCAACTTGAATTGCGGAGGCCTTTTCTCCTACCGTCCCGGTTCATGCCCCCGACTTCCAAGCAGCAGCCCGAGCCTGTCGCCGAGCCCCTGCCGACCCCTTCCTTTCCCGCGATCGAGGCGTTCATCGAGGGAGCCACCGCGCAAGAGGTGCAGGCGCTCTTCAATCCGGTGAAGAACGAACTGGCCAACCTCAAGGGCCCCAAGACCGAACACGCCAAGAAAGTCCACGCGGCCATTTCCCGCACCGAGGAATTGCTCGCGGTCCTCCTGGACACGCGCGAGCGCCTGGTGGCCGAGTCCCGTTCCAAGGGCCGGAAATAACTGGGGAATCGCGCCGCGCCGCTGTTTTGATGTGCCCCCACGCAACTGTGCCGGTGGATCGGCGATAATGGGGATAAAGGGAGCGCGGGTTTCCCATGACGCTCCGCCAGTTCTTGGACGTTCCATCGCCTGAGGAGGAACCATGAAGATCGACAGCAACCTGAGCATGCCCCGGATGTCCACCAACATGACGACGGCTCGCGTGACGCCCGACACGAGCTTCGCCGCTCGCGTTCAGTCCGGCGTGGGCACCGCCGCCAACGCGGTGGCGGGTGGCGTGGGCGTGGTGGCCAACATGGTGCCCGGTGGCTCGGTGGTCTCCGCGGCCGTGTCCTCGCTCACCACCTTCGGTGGCGCCAGCGGCTCCGGCTCGGCTCCCTACTACGGTGCGGCGATGGGCTCGGGCGCGACGCCGCTGAACACCACGGTGGGCGCTTCCACGGGTGGCGCGGTGGCCTCGGGCGCCGGCTCCATCAGCGTGGGCAGCAACGGTGGCGTGTCCGTGCCCACGGGCGGCAGCGGCGTCGGCACCGAGTTCAACGGCGAGATGTCGAGCATGTTCTCCGAGCAGAAGAAGCTGCTGGGCCTGCAGGTCGCGATGCAGCGCGAGAACCAGGTGTTCAGCACCATCTCCAACGTGCTCAAGACCCGGCACGACTCGGCGAAGAACTCCATCGGCAACATCCGCTAGAGTTCGGCCGCGCCCCGGTCCGGGGTGTTCAGTAACCGGGAGGCCCCGCCTCCCGGCTTCGGAAAGGACACGGACGTCACATGGCGGAGACTTCGGAGATCTCGGGCAGCCTGGTTCCGCTCGCGCGGCGCGAGGCGATGATCCTCCTCGAGGCGGGCTATCTCTGGCTGGACATGGGCCAGTACGACAAGGCGCGTGAAATCTTCGCCGGCGCCGTGGCGCTGATGCCCCGCAGCGAGGTGCCGCAGCTGGCCATGGGCTCGCTCGAGTTCGCCCAGGGCCGCTACGACAAGGCACTGCAGGCCTACCGGGCCGCCCAGCGTCTGGCGCCCCAGTCGTCACTGCCTCGTGCCCATGTGGGCGAAGCCCTGCTGTTCATGGGCAAGGTGCCCGAGGCCCAGAAGGAATTGAAGGCGGCGCTGGATCTGGAGCCCGAGAGTGATGGGGCCCGTCTGGCCCAGGTGTTGATCGAAGCGAAGGACGCGGGGGCTTTGCCGCCGCCCGGCGCCAAGAAGTAGTCTGTCGTTGACGCGAAGGAGATGCCGATGTCGGTCGGTGGAGTCGGACGAGGGGGCGGAAAGGGACGGGCCGGAGGCGCCAAGGGTGCCTCGGGCAAGGCACCGGCTGGCAAGGCGGGTGGCGCCTCGTTCGGTGGCTCCGTGGATCGTGCCGCAGGGCTGGTAGGCCCCTCGGGGCTGGTGGGCTCGGACAACGTCCAGGGGCCGCAAGCCGCGGATCCCATGAGCGCCCAGGCCCTCGTCATCGCGAAACAGCTCAAGAACGGGAACTTCAAGAGCAAGGACGAGGCGACGCGCAAGCTCGTCGCCGAGGTGCTCAAGGAGAAGCTGCGGATGAAGTCATCGGCCCTGACCACCAAGATCGCGGATGCCCTGCAGGATGACCCCCGTCTGAATCAGGCCCTCGAGCGGTTGTGGTCGAAGGCCGAGTGAGCGGCGCTCTTGGCTCTCGGCGAAGACAAGAAGGTCTTGCTGGAGAAGTACGGGCCTTACGTCCGGTCACTCGCGTCGACCGTCCGTAAGCAGTTCTCCGCCCAGCTCGAACTGGATGAGCTCCTCGCGTACGGCCAGATCGGCCTGCTCGAGGCGGCGGACCGTTTTGATCCCAAGGTGGGCGCCAATTTCCTCACCTTTGCCCACTACCGCATCAAAGGCGCCATCTACGATGGCCTGCGCAAGATGGGCGTTCTCAAGGGCAATGACGCGCGGACGTCCTACATGGGCGAGCGCGCGACGGCCTATTTGGGAAATTTGTCGGATCGCGAGCAGGGAGGAGGCAACCGCGGGGGGTCCATTGACGATGATGTCATGGAGATTTCCAACGCGGTGGCGGGGCTGGCGATGGTGTTCGCCACCAGCCTCGAGGGGTCCGAGTCGCTGGGCTTCTCCGACGAGTCCCTGCCGGTGGATCAACGGCTGGAGCTGGAGCAGCAGCGGGTGCGGGTGCGGGCGGCCATCGAGAAGCTTCCGGAGAAGGAGCGCCGGCTGCTGCAGGGGTACTACTTCCAGGGCAAGACGCTGGAAGAGGCGGGCGCGGAGATCGGGCAGTCGAAGAGCTGGGCGTCGCGGCTGCACGCGCGGGCCATCGAGCGGCTCAAGGAATTGTTGAACGAGGAGGACTCTTCCTCCCCGGATGATTCAAGGAGGCAGTCACATGGCGGGTCCAATGGCCGGCGTCTCGGCAGCGCAGATCGCCCAGCAGAAGTCGCAGGACCAGGGCGCGCAGCAGGTCAACAAGCAGGGAGCCTCGAAGTTCGACGCGGCCCTCGCTAACAAGGCGCAGGGCCCGGAGCAGGTGCAGCAGGCGCAGGCCGCTCAGGCCACGCAGCGCACCGAGCAGGTCCGCCATGCCGAGGCCATCAACAAGATGGACAAGGTGGCGCTCAACAAGGTGAACCCCGCCGGGCAGGAGCCCGCCACCGCGAAGGGCGCCCAGTCCGTCACGGGCAAGCAGGAGGCCAGCAAGGCCGGCAACATGCTCTCGCACGTCGTGGGCGAGCTGGAGAAGGGCCAGGTCAACATGGAGAAGCTCATCCAGGCGGGCGCCTCCGGAAAGAACTTCTCCAACGCGGAGCTGCTGTCGCTCCAGGCCGGCATGTACAAGTACACGCAGGAGCTGGACCTGACGAGCAAGGTGGTCGAGAAGGCCACGAGCGGTCTCAAGGACACGCTCAAGACCCAGGTCTAGTCCGCGCCCAGCGGCCGGCCAGACTGGCGCTGGAGTCGAACGAGGGCGTCTCCTCTCCGAGGGGACGCCCTTTCGCGTTTCCCGGGTTGTTTCCCGGCTCGGGCCTTGTTGGAAACACGGCGGCCCATCTAAGCTAGGCCCGCCCATGACGCTCCGACCGTACGCGCTCGCGGCCCTCCTCGTTCTCGCGCTGGGGACCGGCTGCACCATCGACCTGCAACATGACCTCACTGAACAGGACGCCAATGAAATCTACGTCCTGCTCAGCAAGCACGGCATCTCCGCCACGAAGCTGAAGGAGGAGGGTGGCAACGAGCTGCGCTTCCGGATGCAGGTGCCCAAGGCGGACGCGGCCCAGGCCGCCGAGCTGCTGCGCGACTACTCCCTTCCCCGGCCGAAGGAGAAGGGCCTGAGCCACTTCGCCAAGGGCGGCATGGTGCCCACCGCCACCGAGGAGCGCGCCATGTTGCTCAAGGCGCTCGGCGGTGAGGTGTCCAACGCGCTCAATCAGGTCGACGGCGTGCTCGAGGCCCGGGTCATCGTGATGATCCCGGAGAACAACGACCTCACCCAGCCGGAGAACAAGCCCATGCCCTCGTCCTCCGTGTTCATCAAGTACCGGCCGGGCCCGAAGAACGAGCCGCCCATCAAGCGCGAGGACATCCAGCTGTTCGTCTCCACCGCGGTGCCGGAGCTCAAGCCCTCGGCGGTGACGGTGCTGCTGACGCCGGCGACGACGCCGGATACCGAGGGCATCCGGGATGATCAGCTCAAGGAGTTGATGGGCATCCGCATGACGGCCTCCAGCCTGGGCCAGTTCCGGATGATGGCGGCGGTGGCGGTGCTGCTCGTGCTGGCCTCGCTCGGCCTGGCGGCGTGGCCGCTCATCCGGGGAGGCGCGGGCGCCTCCGCGGCGCGCGCCCGGTCGAAGTAGGGGTGATGCGCGCATCGTCCGTTGTCTTCCTGGAAGGCCTCTCCCGTGCGGGGTGACCGTTGGACCAGTTCTTCACCTCGCTGAGTAAGCGACAGACGATGATGCTCCTGACCGCCATCACCTTCGGGGGTCAGGAGGGCGTCGCCGCGCTGGAGCATCTGCCCGAGGAAGAGGCGGAGCTGTTGCAGCACCGTGCCCAGGGCATCCTGCAGATTCCCCGCGACAAGCGCATTCCGCTGCTGGTCCAGGAGATCAAGCGGCTGATGAAGGATCGCCGCGGCCAGCTCTGGAGCGCGGAGCCGGAGCGTCTGGCGGGATTGCTCAAGCACGAGCGCGCCGCCCTGGTGGAGGTGGTGCTTCGCGCGCTGCCGGGACCGCTCGCGGACGCGGTGCGCTCCCACCTGCCGTCCACGGGCCGGGTGAAGCTCACGCGCGAGGTGCGGCCGCAGATCCTGGACATCGTGCGCTGGAAGTTGGAGGAGCGGCTCGCGCGCGAGGCCTCCGCGCACGTTCCCTTCAAGTTCACCGACGTGCTCCTGTTGGAGGCGCGCGAACTGCTGACCGTGTGTGATCGCCTGGGCGCCCGGGTGCTGGGCCCCGCGCTGGCGGGCATTCCGGACACGGCCCGCGAGCCGGCCATCGCGACGTTGCCGCCGCACATGCGCCAGCTCGCCACGCGGGCCGTGACGGCCAATGCCCCGCGCAAGCTCCCCGAGGAAGAGGCCGCGGCGCAGCTCGGACAGTACGGAGGCCTGGACGACCTGGCCGCCGCCATCCGGAGCGCGGGCGTGCACCGCCTCGCGCGCGCGAGCGTGACCCAGTCCGCCGAGTTCGCCGCCCGTCTGCTGGAGAAGCACCGCGGGGAGTTCGGGCAGGTCGTGGCGAAGTGGGTTCGCGAGGAGCGTGCCAAGCCGACGAGCCGGGGAGATGGGGGCCGCACGGACATCGTCACCGATCTCGAGCGGCTCGCGGCCCGGGGTCTCATCGAGCGTCCGGTTCGGCTCACCGCCGCTCCGCGTCCGCCGACGCTGGGTCCTCCCCCGGGTGGCAAGCCCTCCGCTCCCGCCTCGACTCGTCCCTCCTCTCCGCCTCGCGAGGCGCGAGCGGAAGCGGCGCCGGAGGGCTCGGTCCGCCGGGCTGTTTCTTCCCAGGTGTTGCGCAGGGATCCCATCGCCGAACGGGAGGCGCGCCGGGCGGGCGCCATGGGCGCGGGCCAGCGGCCTCGGGAGGCTCCTCCGGAGTCCTCGCCCTCGCGGGTGAGCCGGGTGGGCCCCTTGGACGCCCTGCCCTCCAGGGTGAGCCGGGTGGCACCTCCGGAGTCCTCGCCCTCGCGGGTGAGCCGGGCGGCGCCTCCGGAGTCCTCGCCCTCGCGGGTGAGCCGGGTGGCGCCTCCGGAGTCCTCGCCCTCCAGGGTGAGCCGAGTGGCACCTCCGGAGTCCTCGCCCTCGCGGGTGAGCCGGGTGGCGCCTCCGGAGTCCTCGCCCTCGCGGGTGAGCCGGGTGGCGTCTCCGGAACGGTCCGTGCCCCAGGGCGCGCCTCCGTCCCGGACGGGCACCCGCCCTCGTTCGAGCGGGCCACCTCCGGAAACGGAGAGCTCGCGCATCTTCCGCTCACCGGTTGCCCGGGCGCATGGCCGTGGCGCCGTTGGCGATTCGGAGCCCCGAGAGGACGCGTCCGAGCGTCCGCCCCGGGTCATGGGCACCAGTCCCTCCCGGGAGGCCATCCGGCGGGACGAGACCTCATCCCAGCGGAGCGAGCGGCCTCGGCCGCCGGGTGCGAGCGGGCGTGGCCCAAGAGGCGGAACGCGCTAGCATCCCGCTGACAAGGAGCTTTCCATGGCGATCGGCAAGGTGATCAAGGGCGATTCGGGGACGGAGCCATTGCCCGGCGGGGACAGGCCCGCGCTCCGTCCGCCGCGTCCTGGGGTGATGAACGCCGAGGTCTTCGAGGCCCGGCAGTCGGCCCAGGGCATCATCGAGGAGGCCAACCGCGAGAAGGAGCGCATCCTCGCGGAGGCGCAGCGCGAGCGCGAGGACGTGCTGGCCAGGGCCCGCGAGCAGGGCCGCCAGGAGGGTCTGGCGCAGGTCACGGAGACGCTGCTGCGCGCGAAGATGCAGGCCGGGGAAATCCTCGCCCAGCAGGAGCACGACGTCGTCTCGCTGGCGTGCAAGATGGCGGAGAAGATCATCGGCCGGGACGTGGAGCGCGACCCCTCCATCCTGGCGGACATCTGCGCCAAGGCCATCGAGGAGCTGCGCAACGCCCGGGCGGTGGTGCTCCGGGTGAATCCCAAGTCGGCCGCCGTGCTGCGCTCGCGCAAGGCGGAGTTGATGGAGATGATCGGCCGGGCGGTGGACGTGTCCATCAGGGAAGACCCCGAGGTGGCGCCGGTGGGGTGCATCGTGCGCACGGAGTTCGGCACGGTGGACGCCCAACTGCCCACCCAGTTCGAGATGCTCCAGAACGTCCTGTTCCCCGACACGGGCAAGAAGGAAGGCCCTCCCTAAGCCATGGCCATCGATCTCTCGCGCTACTACACCCTCATCCGGGAAGCGCCGCTGTACCGGGTGCGCGGCCGCGTCACCGAGCTGACGGGCCTGGTCATCAAGGCGAGCGTGCCCGGGGTCCGGGTGGGCGAGCTGGTCTACATCAAGGGGCACGGGGGCCGCGCCTCGGTGAAGGCCGAGGTGGTGGGCTTCCAGGGCGATGAGGTCATGCTCATGCCCCTGGGCGAGCTGCTCGGCATCGGTCCGGACAGCGAGGTCATCCCCACGGGCCGGCCGCTCTCCATCAAGTGCGGGGAGGAGCTGCTGGGCCGCGTGCTCAATGGCATTGGCGAGCCCATGGACGGCATGCCCCTGCCGGAGGGCATGTTGGACTGGTCGGTGGACCGGGACTGTCCGGACCCCTTCAAGCGCCAGCGCATCGAGCGGCCCCTGCCCCTGGGCGTGCGCTGCATCGACGGCCTGCTCACGGTGGGCGAGGGCCAGCGCGTGGGCCTCTTCGCCGGTTCGGGCGTGGGCAAGTCCACGTTGATGGGGCAGATCGCCCGCAACACCCAGGCGGACCTCTGCGTGGTGGCGCTGATCGGCGAGCGTGGCCGTGAAGTGCGCGAGTTCATCGAGGACGCCATGGGCGAGGAGGGCATGAAGCGCTCCGTGCTGGTGTGCGCCACCTCGGACCAGCCGAGCCTCGTGCGTCTGCGCGCCGCCTACGTGGCCACGGCCATCGCCGAGTACTTCCGCGAGCGCGGCGGCAACGTGCTCTTCATGCTCGACACGGTGACGCGTCTGGCGCGTGCCCAACGTGAAATCGGCCTCGCCATTGGTGAACCCCCGGCGCGTCAGGGCTATCCGCCGAGCGTGTTCTCCATGCTGCCGCGCATCCTCGAGCGCACGGGCAACTCGGACAAGGGCAAGTGCACCGCCATCTACACGTGCCTCGTGGCCGGCGGTGACATGGAAGAGCCCATCGCCGACGAGGTCCGAGGTATTCTCGACGGCCACTTCATCCTCAACCGCGCCCTGGGCGAGCGCAACCAGTGGCCCGCCATGGACGTGCTCGCGAGCCTCTCGCGTGTGATGAGCGGCATCGTCTCCAAGGAGCACAAGAAGGCGGCGGGCAAGCTGCGCGAGACGCTGGCCACCTACGAGAAGCAGCGCGACCTCATCCTCCTGGGCGCCTACCAGTACGGCACGGATCCCCGGACGGACTACGCCATCGACAAGTACGACGCGATCATCGACTTCCTCAAACAGGACACCCACTCCAACAGTCCCTACGAGGAGACCGTGGAGCAGCTCATCCAGCTTTTCGAGGAGTAACGGGCAGGGGCCGTTTCCGGCTAGGATGTGGGCACCATGCCCCCCTACCGTTTGCAGACCCTGCTCGAGATTCGCGAGCGCGCCAAGGAAGAGGCGGAACAGGCCTTCTCCGACGCCGTCAAGGCCCTGGAAAAGCAGAAGGTCGAGCTGCAGCGGATGGAGCAGGAGCTCGTGACGCGCAAGGCCGAGCGCAAGCAGAAGGTCATGGCCTACCTGCAGCAGGTGATGGCCAAGGGCAACACGGGCGTCAACGGCTTCAACCAGATGAACCGCTACGAGGAGCGCCTCAAGGACGAGGAGGCGCAGCTCGCCCTGGAGATCGAGCGCCAGAAGGAAAACGTCCGGCAGGCCGAGAAGCTCGTCGAGCAGCGCCGCCGCGAGATGGCCGAGGCCGCCAAGGAGCTCAAGGCCATCGAGAAGCACAAGGAGAACTGGCAGAAGCAGATCCGCGCCGAGCGCCAGGCGAAGGAGGAGCTGAACCAGGAGGAAATTGGCAACACCTTGTTCCTGATGCGCCAGCGCAAGTAACCTCGCGTCCTCCCAGGTGGTGAAGCGATGAGCCGAGTTGAAGACGATCGTCAGGCGCAGCGGGCCGCGGAGCGGGCGGTCCAGGACAAGCGTCTCCAGGAGACCAAGTCCAAGCAGCGCCAGGAGGGCGAGTCCGCCTTCTCCAAGATGGTCCAGGAGCAGAAGGCCGCGCAGGCCCCGCAGCAGAAGGCCGCGCAGCCGCAGCAGCAGTCACTGGGCAAGTCCGTGCTCGCCCGCCTCCAGCAGGAGGGCAAGACGGGTGAAGTGCGCACCCAGCAGCGCCACACCGGCAAGGCCGAGGGCGGCGAGGCTCGGACCGAGGGACAGCAGACGGATTCCTCCCCCTCGGGCCTGCAGACCCGGGGCCGTCAGAACGATCAGGCCGTGGTGCACTCGCGCGCCGAGTCGCGCTCCACGGATGCCCGCGTCACCGAGAAGACCCTCGATGAGCGCGGCGAGGACATGACCCAGGGCAGCGACAACGCCGCCGCTGGCGCCCAGGCGGGCCGGGGCAAGGGCGCCCTCAAGACGGACGCGGATGGCGGCGGCAAGCAGGGCGGCGGGGACGGCAAGGACAAGAAGGACGGCGCGGAGATGGCCGCGGGTTTTCGTTTCAATCCGGCGCTGATGGCGCCCGTGCCCGTGGCCAAGCCCACGGCGACGGCGGGCTCGGAGCGCATGCGCGCCCTCGCCAACGAGATCGCCCAGAAAATCGTCGAGCGCATCCGCGTGGGCACCAACGCCGCGGGCCACGCCGAGTTCCAGATCGAGCTGCGAGGCGATGTGCTCAGTGGCCTGTCCATCAAGCTCAGCGCCAAGAACGGGAAGATCCAGGCCGTCTTCAGCGGCAAGGACCGTGAGGTCCTCAAGATGCTCGAGCAGCAGCGCGATGGGCTCAAGACCGCGCTGGCGGGCAAGGGTCTGACCCTCGAGACGATGCGGGTAGAGGCGAAGACATGAGCCTCGACGCGGACGACGGACCGGGCGAGCACGAGCGCACCATGGTCGTCGACACCCGCCAGCTCAAGCGTCCGGCGGGCAAGGCGTGGAAGCCCCACGTCTTCAAGTTGGAGAAGGTGTCGCTCGGCGATACCCGGCTGCTCGAACAGGTGCGGTGGCTCAAACCCAAGTCCGAGGCGACCGAGGCGCTGGGGGCGCGGCTCAAGGCGCTCTTCGACACCCAGGTGGGCTTCTCCCTGGAGTCGGCGCGGGTGCTCGGCGCGGGAGAGCTGCGCCGGGTGCTGGCGGAGCCCACCTTCCTGTGTTTCCTGGTGCCTGGGGCGCATCGGGGCCGCGCGGTGCTGGAAGTGGAGTTGTCCCTGGCGCACGCCGCGGTGGACATGCTGTTGGGCGGCGCGGGGGAGACGGTCGGCCTGCGGCCCCTGACGGACATCGAGGAGGGCGTGGCGAGCTTCGTCATCCTCGAGGCCATCAAGGCGCTGGTGCCGGGGCTGGAGCCCCAGCAGTCCAAGCTGCGCCTGGAGGGCGTGGCGCGGGGCCTGGACGAGGCGGTGTCCCGGCTGAGCGAGGAGGGCCCGGTGGTGGGCATCCAGCTGCGCACGCGGCTCGGTGCGCAGGATGGAATGGTGCGCCTCTTCGTCCCCTCGGGGGTGATGGACGTGATGACGTCCGAGCCCTCGGCCGAGCAGCGGCGCGCGACGGCGAAGGCGGAGCTGGAGGCCCACGTCCACCGCTTGTCGGCGGTGCGCACCTGGTTGCGCGCGGAGATTGGCGTCGCGGAGATCACCGGCCGCGACCTGGCGAGCCTCCGGGTGAAGGACGTGGTGCTGGTGGACGAATTCCTGGCCCGGCCGGACCAGGGGGGCGCGGGCACCGCGCGGCTGTTCCTGGGGCTGGGCCGCCTGGGCCACCTGACCGCGGACGTCTTCGTCCAGAACGGCGGGTACCAGGCGCGCGTCACCGGCGTGGTCCAGGCCGAGGAAGGCCACCAGGGCTCTCCCCCGGACGCGGAAGAGGCGGGGGCGGAGGAGTACACCAACCCCGAGAGAAACAACCCCATGGCGGAGAGTGACGACAGAATGGACGCAGGTGACCTGCTGGGTGACATCCCGCTGCAGATTTCCGTGGAACTCGCCCGGTTGCCGGTGACGGCGGAGCAGGTGGTGGGACTGCGGACCGGTCAGGTCGTCGAGCTGCGCCGCGGGCCGGGCGAGCCCGTGGACTTGTCGGTGAATGGCAAGGTGGTGGCCCGGGGCGAGCTGGTGGAGGTGGAAGGCCAGTTGGGCGTCCGCATCCTCTCGCTCGCGGGCTAAGCCCACCGTGGCCCCAGGCAGGCGAGCGAGGAGGGCGGGGTGGAGGCCCCGTGGCGGTCTCCTCGGCGATGCACTAGCCTCGCGCCCCACCATGGCCGCGTCTTCCGCTTTCCTGTCCCGCCGGGCCTTGTGGCTCTGCGCGTGCGTCTTGCTGGCGCCGCTGGCCCGGGCCGAGGCCCCCGTCGAGCCCGCTCCCCCGGTGAGTGCTCCGTCCCCCACCGCGCTCCCCCTGGAGCCCGCCCCGGCGCACGCGCCCCCGGACTCCCTGGAGCCGTCCCTGCTGGTGGAGGGTGGGGAAGAGGCGCCCGAGAGCCTCGGGTGGATGCTCACGCGCACGTTGCTGATGTTCGGCGCGGTGGTGGGCTGCATCTACCTCACGCTCAACGTGGGTCTGCGCAAGTTGATGGGGTTGCAGGGGGTGCCCATGGGGCGGCCCGCGGTGGTGTCCGTGGTGGAGCGGGTGGCCCTGGAGCCGCGCCGCACCCTCTTCGTGCTCAAGGCCGCGGGCGAGTACCTGTTGGTGGGCAGTGGCGACAACGGTCTGCAACTGCTGTCGAAGCTGGACACCGAGGCGGTGGAGCGCATCCGCTCCGAGCGGCCCCCGGCCAACGTGGTCCCCCTGACGCCTTTCCTCCAGAAGCTTCTCGCCCGCCGCGACGCCACGCAGCAGGCGGCTACCCAACCGAGCGGCACCCAGCCGCCGGGCGCCTGATTGAGACGATGAGATTCACGCCCAACACTCGCCTCCCCGTCCTCCGCCTCATGCCCTGGCTGTTCGCCGGGGCGGTCGCGTTGAATCCGTTCATCGCCCTGGCGGCCAAGCGCGCCGGCGGATCTCCGGACGCGCCCATGTCCGCCGAGGCGGTCAGTCCCGATTCCTTCGCCTCGCGGCCGCTCGTCCTCATGTTGGCGCTGGCGGCGCTGTCGCTCGTCCCCTTCGTGTTGATGATGGTGACGAGCTTCGTGAAGATCTCGGTGGTGCTCTCCATCGTGCGCTCGGCGCTGGGCACCCAGCAGATTCCGCCCACCCAGGTCATCACCGGCCTGGCCATCATCCTCACCGTCTACATCATGGCGCCGGTGGGCCAGTCCATGTACCGGGCCTCGGAGGTGGACATCCTCTCCAAGGGGCCGGGCCTCCTGTCCTCGGAGTCCGTGGGCACGCTGCTCAGCGCGGCCAGCAAGGCCAAGGAGCCCCTGCGCGCCTTCCTCATCAAGAAGGTCACCCCCAAGGACCGCGCGCTCTTCTTCAACCTGGCCAAGAAGATGCGGGCCACGGAGGAGGACCGCAAGGATCTCACCGAGCAGGACTTCATGGTGATCGTCCCGGCCTTCGTGGTGTCCGAACTCAAGGAAGCCTTCCAGATAGGCTTCCTGCTCTTCGTGCCTTTCATCGTCATCGACATGGTGGTGGCCAACATCCTGCTGGCGCTGGGCATGCACATGTTGTCGCCCACCACCATCTCCATGCCCTTCAAGCTGCTGCTCTTCGTCCTCGTCGATGGCTGGTACCTCATCGCCAAGGGCCTGGTCGTCGGCTACCTGTGAGACGCGCATGCACCAGCTCAACTCCATCCTGCAGCAGGCCCTCTTCCTCGTGCTCATCGTCTCCGCGCCGCCGGTGCTGATGAGCCTGCTGGTGGGCTTCCTCATCTCCGTGTTCCAGGCCACCACGCAGATCCAGGAGCAGACGCTCTCGTTCGCGCCCAAGGTCATCGCCGTGTTCGGCGTGCTGGCGCTCGTGGGGCCGTGGATCGGCAGTCAGCTCGTGCGCTTCACCTTCCACGTGTTCGACCAGTTCCCGGCCATCATCCGATGAACGTCCAAGAGGTCATCGCCCGGCTGACGGAGCAGGCCAACCTCTCGCTCGTCATCTTCACCATGGGCCTCTTGCTGTGCCGGATCATGCCGGTCCTGGTGCTCTCGCCCTTCCTGGGCGGCGAGGTGGTGCCCACGGAGATCAAGATGGGCGTGGGCGTCATGCTCTCCGCGGTGCTGTTTCCCGCGGTCAGTCCGCGCATGGGCGCCATTCCCACGAGCGCGTTTCCCTACATCGGGTTGCTGCTCAAGGAGATCTTCATCGGCGTGTGCCTGGCGACCCTCGTGAGCACGGTGTTCGAGGCCGCGCGCGTGGCCGGCAACATCACCGACACCATGTCGGGCAGCAACAACGCCCAGCTCTACGTGCCGCAGTTGGGCCAGCAGGTGACGCTCTTCGCCAACCTCAAGGTCCAGCTCGCGGTGGTGCTGTTCCTCACGCTCAACGGCCACCACCTGGTCATCCAGGCGCTCGCCGAGAGCTTCATCATCGTGCCGCTGGACAGGTTCCCGCGCTACTCCGCGGGGGAGTGGGCCTTCTTCGAGCTGTTCATCCGCTCCTTCGCCAACCTCTTGAAAATCTCCCTCGCGCTCGCCGCGCCCACCATGCTGGCCGCCTTCCTCACGGACATGGCCCTGGGCGCCATCAACCGCGTGGCGCCCCAGGTCCAGGTGTTCTTCATCTCCATGGCCATCAAGCCCCTGGTGGGCGTCGTCATCGTCTCCATGTCCCTGGGCCTCATCATGGGCCGCATGCAGACGGAGTTCGCCGCCATGCTGACCCTGCTTCGCAACGCCATCCGTCTACTCGGCTGAGCCGGGAGGTTCCGCATGTCCGGCGAAAAGACAGAAGAACCGAGTCAAAAGAAGCTCGACGATGCCCGCAAGAAGGGCCAGGTCTGGAAGAGCAAGGACCTGACGGGCGTGTTCGGCTTCCTCGTGGGCCTGGGCGTGGTCAAGGCCACGTGGCCCCGGGTGGAGGCGCAGATCACCGAGCTGTTCCGCTTCAGCTTCGATCACATCGCCCATCCCCAAGGCATCCAGACGGCCACCTTCCAGCTGATGGCCATGGGGCTCAACACCGTCATCCTGTTGTCGCTGCCCATCGTGGCGAGCGTGGCCGTCATGGGGGGCCTGCTGGATTTCCTCCAGGTGGGCTCGCTGTTCACGATGGATCCGCTGATGCCCAAGCTGGAGAAGCTCAACCCCATCGAGGGCCTCAAGAACCTCATCTCCAAGAAGCAGATCGTCGAGCTCATCAAGAACCTGACGAAGATCTCCGTCGCGGCCTACGTGGCCTACGGCGTGGTGCGCGACACCATGCCCCTGCTGGTGGAGACGGTCCGCCGCGACACGACGGTCACCCTGGCGGTGATGGGCGAGATGGTCTCCCGGCTCGCCTTGCGCGTGGGCCTGGCCTTCTTCCTCTTCGCCATCTTCGACGTCTGGTGGCAGCGCAAGGCGTACATGAAGGACCAGATGATGTCGAAGGAGGACGTGAAGAAGGAGTACAAGGAGAGCGAGGGTGACCCGCACCAGAAGGCCAAGCGCAAGGAGATGGCGCACGAGCTGCTGGAGGGCGCGCAGATGGAGGCCGTGAAGGACGCCGACGTCATCGTCACCAACCCGGACCACGTGGCCGTCGCGCTCAAGTACGACAAGGACAAGGACGTGGCACCCCGGGTGCTCGTCAAGGGGCTGGACTCCAAGGCCGAGCGCATCAAGGCGCTCGCGCGCGAGCGGGACGTGCCCACGCTGCGCAACGTGCCCCTGGCGCATGCGCTCTTGCGCGTGGAGGTGGGTGAGACCGTCCCCGAGGAGCTGTACGATGCGGTGGCCGAAGTGCTCAACTTCGTCTACGGCTTGAAGAACAACCTTCCCGATGCGCGGGCCTGAGGCTTCCCATGAATGACGATGTCGAGATGGCGATCGCGCTCAAGTACGACAAGGAAAAGGACGCCGCGCCGCGCATCGTGGCCAAGGGGCTGCGCCTCAAGGCGGAGAAAATCCGGGAAATCGCCAAACAGTACAATATCCCCCTGATGAAGAACGTTCCGTTGGCCAACGCGCTCTACCGCGTGGACGTGGGCCAGGACGTGCCCGAGGAGCTGTACGACGCGGTCGCGGAAATCCTCAACTTCATCTACGAGTTGCAGCGCGAGCAGGCAGGCGCCAAACGCTAAGGGTGGGCTGGACGGCGACGTCCCACCTGGAGTGAGATTCGGACCCGACCATGGCCAAAATCAATAATCAGCCCCCGAGAATGCCGTTGTGGCCCTGGGGTGGACCCCGGGCGGTACGCGAGAAGCTGGTCGATCCCTCCCAGTTCGACCGCAAGAAGCGCAAGGCCGGCAACCCGAAGAGCCCGGCGCTCGCCTCGGCGGCGCTGCTGGACTTCATCGGCCCGGCCCACTCCTCCGAGGAGCTGCGACTGCCCTCGCCCCCGTACCCCAAGGGCCACGACGCGGACCTCGAGGGCTTCTCGGACCGGCCCTTCCTGGGCAGCGTGGCCGGGCGGGCGGACTCGGATCAGCGTCAACTGCTCGAGCGCGGCCTGTCGCTCATCAACGCGTCCCCCGAGCGCATGGATCGGCTCAAGGGCCTGTTGCAGCGCGAGGCGCAGATGTTGTCGCTCGTGGGCCAGGTGCACTCCGACATCCAGGACATCCAGCGCCGGATGCGCGAGGAGCAGCAGGAGGAGGGGTACTAGGGTATGGCCGGTCCATCAGGCACGAATGACGAGGCGAAGCTCGCGGCCCAGTTGCAGCGCTGGGCGGAGGGCAAGGCGACGTTGCGTGACGTGCGCGGCTACACCGACGAGGAGCTCTACGCCATCGCCAGGACGGCCTACGTCTTCTTCTACCAGGGCCGTCTGTCCGAGGCGCGCACGCTCTTCCAGGGGCTCTACGCCATCAACCCGGCGGACCCCTATTTCGCCAAGGCGCTCGGAGTGGTGGAGATGGCCGCGGGCAACTCCCAGGGGGCCCTGGCCGCTTACGACGTCGCCCTCAAGTTGGATGCCCGGGACGCGCAGGCCTACGTGGGCCGGGCCGAGGTGCGGTTGTCGCTCGGGCACAAGCCCCAGGCCGTGGAGGACCTGCGTCGCGTCGCGTCGTTGGTCCCGGAGAAGGAGCCCCTGGCGCAGAAAGCCGCGGCGATGCTCTCCGCCCTGCAACAGCGCTGATCCAACGGGCGAACGGTTTCCCTTTGTTTCGCACTGGATTTCCCCGGTCACACGCTTGATCGGGATGTCCGATCCTTCCTAACATGTCTCCTGATTCGGTCCGACAGTTCCCGTCCCCCTGAGAGAGGCCCATCCATGTCGAAAGAGAAGTCGAAGTCCGAGTACCCGGTCCCCGTCGAGTCGCCCGAGCTGGTGGCCAAGCGGGATCGGTTGCTGTCGGCACTGGAGAAGGAGTCGAAGACCGCCACGGGCGCCGCTCAGCAGGTGCTGCGCAAGATGTTCGACCTGCTGTCGAACACCAAGGTCAGCGCGCCGCTCAACCTGGGCCTCTATACGGACGTGAAGAACGCATTTGTGCGCTTCATGAAGGAGCCGGTGACAGGTCCGCCGCCCGCCATCATCATGGAGTGTGTGGAGTTCATGCAGGAGCGTCTGGTGGCGGTGGGGTTCACCGGCCAGATGGAGTGGCCGGAGGGCGCGCCGCCGTTGCCGCCGGAGTTCAACAAGCCGATGACCGCCGAGGCCGCGCCCGCTCTGGCTCCCGCGGCTCCCGCGCCCCGCGCCGCCGCCTCCTCCAAGGATGGCTTCGAGGGTGGAGGCGCCCAGCGCCGGTTGACGCTCAACCCCGAGACCGCCGCTCCGCCCCCCTCCGATCCCAAGTCAGAGCAGCAGCAGCTGGACTCCTTCAAGGCGTGGATGAAGAACCCGGCCCTGGGCAAGGTGAAGGGCTAGTCCACCCACTCTTTCCCGGCGGCCCCGGGAAATGGCCGGAAAATCAGCACGAAACTCCGGAGCGCATGGGCCGATAATCAGGTTGTAGGTTGTTTGTTCCCCCCTGTTCAACCCCCAAGTGGGTTCGAGGAGAATCACCATGTCGTCTCTTACTGGAATTGCCAACGGTGCGATGAGCGGTATGGGCCAGCTGTCCGCGACCCAGACGGACATGCTGTCCAAGGCGCCCGCCGAGATGAAGCCCTTCCTCGAGGCGCAGATGAAGATGCAGAAGGAGCAGGAGCTCAACCAGCTCATCACCCAGATGATGAAGCAGATGCACGAGATGGCGATGGGCGTCATCCGCAACATCGGCGGCTGATAGTCACTCCAGTCTCAAGTGGTTCGAATCGGCCTCGCGCGGTCCTCCGGAAGGGGGCTCCTCGCGGGGCCGGTTCTGTTATATTCCCTGGGTTCTCCTCTCCCGTATTCTCCTCCCAGTACGGCTGCTCAGGGGGAGACCCAGCCGCTGGAAAATCAGCAAAAAACACTGAAATCCGCAGGAAACTTCGAAGTGGGGGGACGGATAATCTGTTTGTAGGGTCGCTGCTTCGCACCCCCCCTGAGTTCACAGCCCGTACGAGGGCTGGAGGAAATAACCATGGAAATCAACAGCGCGAATCGTGGTACCAGCACTCTGGCCGCTACGCAGAACACCATGCTGTCCGTGACGGACCAGCTGCAGAAGGCGCAGGACCTTCTCAAGGACCTGACCGCGCAGGTTGCCACGGCGACCAAGGGGACCACGGCGGCCAACACCACCACGGCGACCAACACCGCCACGGCGACCACGGCCACGGGCACCACCGCCAACCAGTCGTTGGATGAGATGTACCCCCCCCGCTCCATCAAGGGCATCTTCGACGCGCTCGTGGGCGGTGGGCCGGCCACTCCTTCCACGCCCTCGACGGGCGACTCCTCGCACCCGAGCGGCAGCCTGCAGACGGGCAAGGACGGCATCATCACCACCCCGGGTGGTTATCAGATCCAGGCGCTGAGCCAGTTCGAGTGGAAGGTCACCGGTCCGGATGGCAAGACCACGCGCGTGTGGGGCGATCCGCACGTGGACGAGGGCGACGGCGGCAAGTGGGACTTCAAGCGCGACAGCACCTTCGTGCTCGGTGACGGCACGCGCATCAACTGCTCCACCACCGACTACGGCAACGGCATGACGGTCACCAAGGGCCTGGAGATCATCTCCGGCAACGAGCGCGTGCAGATCACCGACATCGACAAGGGCAAGGGCAAGACGGGCAAGGTCACCCAGGACGGCTTCGCCCACGCCAACAGCTTCGGTGGCAAGGACGTCTTCGTCATGGGCAAGGAGACGGATGACTGGTCCTTCACGGGCAAGGAGATCGTCGGCAGCAACAACGGCGGTGAGTCCTTCAAGCTCGGCAAGGATCTCGCGGCCGGCACCACGCAGAACCCGAACAAGGCCAACACGTCCTTCTTCGACAAGCTCAGCAACCTCTTTGGCCAGCTGTCGAAGATCTTCGAGTCCCTGACCAAGATCACCAAGCAGCTCGAGCAGAACAATCCCTTCGAGCCGAACCGTCCGGCCCAGGGCCGTGGCTGCTGGGTGCAGAACCGCCAGAACCAGCTGCGCACCAGCTTCGAGGACATCGGCCGCATGATGGACAAGTTCGCGTCCATCCAGGATCTCAACCGCAGCGTGAACCAGCAGCGCTTCCGGACGTTCTGATTTCTCGGATAGACTCGCCAGGCGGGAGGGCCCCTCGGGTCCCTTCCGCCTTTTTCTTTTTCTCCACCCCCACAGGTGTCTCCGTGAGTGACTCCCAACAGAAGCCCTCTTCCTCCACGCTCGCCATTCCGGCGGAAGCGGGTGAACGACTCGTCCTGGGTGAGATCTCCCCGGCGGAGTTTCTCGGGATCCCCCGAGAAAAGCTGTACGAAATCGCCGCGCGCGGCCACGAGATGCTCAAGACGGGCAAGCTCAAGGATGCCCTGGAGATCTTCACGGGGCTCGTGGCGGCGTCTCCCTACGACAGCGTCTTCCATTGCAACCTGGCGTCGACCTACGCCCACCTGGGCCGGTTCGATGAGTCCAAGGCCGAGTACACGCGGGCGCTCGAGCTCAACATCGGCAACGTGGATGCCCTGGTGGGCCGCAGCGAGCTGTTCCTCCGCGAGGAGAACGTGCCCGCGGCGCTCAAGGACATCCAGACCGCGCTCAAGTACGATCCGAAGATGGAGCGCGACACCACCAAGCGCGCCAGCGTCTCCCTGGCGCTGATGCAGAAGACGCTGGATTCGGCTTCCAAGAAGTAGCCGTCCGCCGGGGGGAGGGATTGAAGCGCCTCCCCTCGGAAGCTGGCCCTAGCGGCGCTGGTACACCGCGGCGAGCGCCGTGCCCCAGTCCGTGCGCATCACCTTCATCTTCACGAAGGCGAAGTCAGGTGACTGGATGGTCTGTCCCGCCATGACGACCCGCGCGCCCGTGTGCATCTCCGTGAGTTTCTGGGTGAGCTGCGCCATCGTCTCCGGGCCGTAGCACGTGCCATGGGCGAACAGCACATCGGCGCTCGAGAGATCCTGCTCCAGGAAGTTTCCGTCGATGAATTCGATGCGCTGCTGTTGGTGCTCGGGCGTCAGGCGCGGGCGCACCTGCGCATCATAGCGGGCGAGCACCTGACGGGCCGCGTCTCCCAACCCTGGCAGCAGTTCGACACCCACCACGCGGCTGAACGGATAGGCGAGTGCCGCGAGGATGGTCGCCTTGCCCGTGCCCGAGCCGAGATCGAAGAACACCTCGCCTGGCTTGGGGTCGGCCTCGCGCAGCACTTCGATGAAGGCACCGGGCACTACTTCGCCGTAGGTGGTTCCCGCGTCCTTGAGGCCCGTGCGTTCCTTTTCAGTCCGGGCGATGTCGTACCCGGAGAAGCCTGAGTAGAGTTGCTCGAATATTTCCTGGGCGTGCGCGAGTTCCATGCGGACGCATCTTAAGGGCAAGCGGTCGCGGAGGGGTTGCTTTCGCCCTCTCGCGGGGGCGTAGTATCATCGCCACCGCCTTCTTTTCCGGAATCCAACCCACCATGGCGAACTCCGACTCCGATGCATCGAAGCCCGACCTGCTCGAGCGGGCGATGCAGGGTTTCCAGATGTACGAGCAGGGGCGGTATGATGACGCCCGCGTCATCTTCGAGGACCTGGCGGAGAAGGATCCCTCCGAGGGCTACTACCACACGGCGCTCGGAGCCATCTCGCTGGCCATGGATGGGTTCGACAAGGCGTTGGACTACTTCAATCAGGCCCTCCACCTGAATGCCGAGGACACGGCCGCGCTGATCAACCGGGGCGAGGTGCACCTGCGCCTGGGCAACATCCTGGAAGCGGCCCACGACTTCGCGCGCGTGGTGGATCTGGACCCCGAGAACAAGGATCCGCTCACCGAGCGGGCGAGGGTGCTGGCCCAGGCGGCCCTCCAGAGCGCCGAGGAGGCCCAGCGCGATTCCGGGGGCGAGGCCCTCAAGGGCTAGTCGCTCGTCTGCTTCGGGGCGCGTCGGGCGGCGGTTCACGCTCGGCAGGGGGGAGGCTTGGGAAAGAGGCGCGGTCTCGCTAGGATTGCGACCCGCATGTCCGCCCAGAGCAACAGCTTCCTGTCCAAGTACTCCGACATCGTCCTCGCCTGTGTCGTGGTGGCCATCATCGGAATGATGATCGTCCCGCTGCCCACGCTGCTGCTGGACGTGCTGCTCACCCTGAACATCAGCATCTCCGTGGTGCTGCTGCTCATTTCCCTGTACGTCCCGCAGGCGTTGAGGCTGTCGGTCTTCCCGACGCTGCTGCTCATCACCACGATGTACCGGCTGGCGCTCACCATCTCCACGACGCGCCTCATCCTGCTCACGGGAGATCCGGGCGAGGTGGTCGAGGCCTTCGGCCACTTCGTGGTTCAGGGCAACTTCGTGGTGGGTCTGGTCATCTTCGTCATCCTCGTCATCGTGAACTTCATCGTCATCTCGAAGGGCTCGGAGCGTGTGGCGGAAGTGGCCGCGCGCTTCACCCTCGACGCCATGCCCGGCAAGCAGATGTCGATCGACGCGGACATGCGCGCGGGCTCCATCGATCAGGAGGACGGCAAGCGCAAGCGCCGGGACCTGGAGCGAGAGAGCCAGTTGTTCGGCGCCATGGACGGCGCCATGAAGTTCGTCAAGGGCGACGCCATCGCGAGCATCATCATCACCGTCATCAACATCGTGGGCGGCCTGGTCATCGGCGTGATGCAGAAGGGCATGGACGTGGCGAGCGCGGCGGAGAAGTACACGCTGCTCACCATCGGTGACGGTCTGGTGGGCATGATCCCCGCCATCCTCATCTCCACCTGCGCCGGCATCATCGTGACGCGCGTGGGCGGTGACGAGGAAGGCAACCACCTCGGCCATGACGTGGGCACTCAGCTGACCGCCTATCCCAAGGCCATCGCGATCGCCGCGGGCATGCTCTGCGTGCTCGGCCTCATCCCCGGTCTGCCCAAGATTCCCTTCTTCACCCTCGGTGGCCTGGCTGGCTGGGGCGCCTGGACCATGCTCAAGAAGGAGAGCGCCGTGGCGGCGGGGAACGAGGACGGTGGCGGCATGGCGCTCGGGGGCGAGACGCCGGCGGGCGAGACGCCGGCGGCCGTCGAGCCCCAGCCCAAGGAGCCCATCAACCCGGACTCCGAGCTGTTCATCCCCGTGGTCACGCCGATCGTCCTGGAGGTGTCCGACGCGCTGGTTCCCTTCGTGGACTCGCGTCAGGACGGCGGCAAGTTCCTCTTCGAGCTCATCCCGTTCATGCGAGATGGCCTCTTCGTGGAGCTGGGCGTGCGCTTCCCCGGCGTGCGCGCCCGCGGCAACGGCAACCTGCCTCCCGGCTCCTACCAGATTCAAATCAACGAGGTCCCCGTGGTGACGGGGCAGGCGACGATCGGCCACGTGCTCGTCAACGACACCGTGGAGCGCCTCAAGTTGATGAGCATCCAGGGCTTCGAGGCCGTCAACCCCGCCACCCGTCAGCCGGCGGCATGGGTGCCCGAGCAGCACAAGGCGACGCTGGAGGCCGCGGGACTCACCACCTGGGACGTGCCCGGCTACATCATCCTGCACCTGGCGGCCGTGCTGCGCCGCCAGTCGCGTGAGTTCGTCGGCGTCCAGGAGACGCAGTCGATGCTCGATCAGCTGGAGAAGGCCTTCCCCGCCATCGTCAAGGAGGTGGTGCCCAAGGTCATCAACGTGCTCAAGCTCACCGACATCCTCGGACGGCTCGTGGAGGAGGAGATCTCCGTGCGCGACATGCGCGGCATCCTCCAGTCGCTCGCGGAGTACGGCCAGATCGAGGCCGACAACGTGATGCTCACCGAGCACGTGCGCTCGAGCCTCCGGCGCTACGTGTCCCACAAGTACGCGCGCGGCACCGGCACCCTGGTGGTCTACCTGCTGGATCCGCAGATCGAGGAGGCCATCCGCGGCTCCATCAAGCGCACCTCCGCCGGTACCCACCTGGCGCTCGAGCCCGACATCGCCCAGGAGATCGTCCAGGCGGTCAAGTCCGAGTGCGGCCACCTGCCGCCGAGCGCCCAGCGCCCCGTCATCCTCACGGCGATGGACATCCGCCGCTACGTGCGCAAGTTGCTCGAGTACGAGTTCAACCCGCCGTTCTCCGTCGTCAGCTTCCAGGAGCTGTCCCCGGACCTCAACATCCAGCCGGTGGCCCGTATCTCCACCCGGTAGTGGGTCAGGGGACCCGCGAGCGACAGCGGGTCCCCCGCGGGGCTGGACACCCCCGAGGGGGGCGTCTCAGGTGGCGACGAACAGGGAGATGAACACGCCCAGCGCGACCACGCCGATGATGCCCAGGACCACGACCGGGATGAAGCGCCGGATGTCCCGCTCGGGTGCCAGGTCTTCCTCGGGCGGCGGTTGCCGGCGGACGGGCGGAGGAGGCGGGGCCGGCTCGGGTTCCGGTTCGGGCTCGGGCTCCGGCTCTGGCTCCTGGACGGCGGCGGGCGGTTCCTTCTCCGGCTCCTTCACCTCGAGCGGCTCCAGCTTCGGCGGCTCCTCCGGCGCGGGCTCCGCGGGCTTGGGGGCGGGTTTGCGGTTCCGCTCGCGCACCGCGGGGACTGGAATCGAGTTGGTCGAATCGCCCCGGCTCGACGGCGACAGCAAGTTCGAGGGCAGCGGTTCGGAGGGCTCCTCGGGTGCCTCGGACGGGCAGACGTAGACGAAACGGACGCCGCCCACCTCCAGCTCGTCTCCATCGCGCAACAGCTTCCGCGACGCGCGCTTCTGGTTGATCTTGATGCCGTTGCGGCTGCCCAGGTCCTCCACGTGCGTGCCGGACCAGTCCCGCCGCACCTTCACGTGCTGCCGGGAGATGAGATCGTCCTGGAAGACGATGTCCGCGGAGTTGTCCCGGCCGATGATGAACTCGCTCGCGTCGTTGATCTCCAGGCGCTCGCCCTCGCGAGGGCCGTTCATCACGCGCAGGTAGCGCTCCTCACCCCCGGCCAGCCCCCGCATCACGTCCTTCACCATGTTGCGGGCGACGAAGGACGTCTTCTGGGACTCCACGTCGTGGGGCAGCTCCGTCACCCGGTCGAAGCGGACGTCGAACTGGGCGATGGCGATGACGTCGCCATTGCGCAAGAGCCGCTTCTCCCCCTTGGGCAGCGGCTTGCCGTTGACCTGGGTGCCATACGCGCTGCCCAGATCCTCCAGGAAGAAGAGGTTGCCCTCCTGGGTGATGCGGGCGTGACTGCGCGACACGGCCTGCTGCGCCAACACCACCTGACAGGCCTTGTCCCGGCCGAGGGTGATGATGGCGTCATCCAGGACGTGCTCGGTGGATTTGCCACCGGCTTCACTGCTCTGCTTGACCGTAAGCCTGACGCTCATCGCGGCGGAGGGGGATTCGAGGAGAAGGGAAACGGGACGTCAGTAGGACTGCGCGCTGAGGAACTTCTCGCACGTCTCCATCTCGGAGGGGAACTCCTCCACCGCGCCATATTTGAGGAAGTTCTTGCAGGCGATCTCGGCGGACTGGCGCTTCTGCCCCTCCGAGTACAGCTGGAACAGGCCGTAGTGGCAGGGCGCGTACTTGCCGTCCAGCTTGAGGCAGTCCTTGTAGGCGCGCTCCTCCTCGGACAAGAGGCCCTCGTCCTTGTACTTGCGCGCCAGGGTGAAGAGGGAGGGCGCGGTGTTCTCCGCCTTCTGCGTGTCGCGGAACTCCTTGAGCGCCGAGTCCGTCAGGGCCGCCTTGCGCTGGGAGATGCTCAGGTTGTTGAGACACTGGGAGTGCTGGGTGTCGACGGCCACACAGCTGCCGAAGGCCTGGCGGGCCTCCTCGAAGCGGCTGAGCTCCATCAGCACGGCGCCCAGGTCGTTCCACCAGTCCGCGTTCAGGTTGGGCGCGAGCTGCACGGCCTTGGTGAAGTCCTCCACCGCGGCTTCCTTGTCCTCCTGCTGGTAGTGGACGACGCCCAGGTCATGGTGCGCCTGGGCCACGCTGGGGTCCACCGCGAGCAGGGTGAGGAAGACCTTCTCCGCCTTCTTCAACTGCTTGAGGTTGATGAAGGTGAGCCCCAGGTTGTAGCGGGCCTCGAGGTAGTCCGGGTTCACCTTGAGCGCATGCTCGAAGCTGTCGTGCGCCTTTCCGTAGGAGCCCTCGTCCAGGTACAGCTTGCCGAGGTTCATGTGGGCCGAGGCCTGGTCCTGGTTGAGGCGGATGGCCTTGATGAAGTGCTCCTTGGCCTTCTTCTTGTCCCCCACGCACATGGCGATGAGGCCCTTGTTCGACCACAGGTCCGCGTAGTGGGGCGAGAACTCGAGGCCCAGGTCGCAGTAGACCTCGGCCTGCTGGCAGTTGCCCTTGGCGATCTCCTGCGTGCACAGCTCGTTGTTCACGAGGGCGCGGTCCGAGGGCGGCGGGGTCTTGAGACAGCCGGAGACCAGGAGCAGGGGGAGGGCGAGCGCGGAACGGAGGAGACGCATGGCGGTGGGAGTGTAGGAGACCCCCCCCTTCGGGGCAACGACCCTCGACATGGGGTTTCAGAGGTTCAGCGCCCCTCCCGAGGACGCTACAGTGCGGCGCCATGCGCTCGTTCCTGCCTGCCCTCGCCCTCACGGCCGCCCTGCTCGCCGTGACCCCCGCCCATGCCCAGTTCGCCAACCACAGCCTCGGGTTGTCGGCGGGCTACATGAACTTCAACAACACGGCGAGTCTGAGCAGCACCGTGTTCATCGGCTTCGATGCGAGCCTCTACATCGAGGGGGGCTTCGAGGTGGTGTCCCTCACGAAGCTGTCCTTTCCGAAGGATCCCATCACGGGCCGGCGGGTGGTGGGCCTCGCTCCCTCCCTGGGCGTGCGCTACCTGCTTCTGGAGGAGACCATCCGGCCCTACATCGGCGCGGACCTGAGCTACCTGCACGTCTTCAAGGAGAGCGGGGAGTCGAACTTCGTGGGAATCGGGCCCAACGCGGGGCTCGAGATCTTCGTCACCGACTCCGTCAGCCTGGGCGCCCGGGCGCAGTTCAACGCCTACCTGTCGCTCAACGAGCGCGTCCAGACGTCGCTCATGTTCTCCGGCACCGCGGCCGTCTACTTCTAGGCCGCGCGAGGAGGCCTGGCCGCCGCCCGGGCTTCCGCGCCGGGGAGCAGGGCCGCGGCGACCAGCAGCGTCCATTTCTCGTCCGAGAGGTGGGCCGGCTTCTCCATGGCCAGCAGTTCCTGCAGCTTCGCGCCGAGCGCGGAGAAGAGGCGCAGGCGGGCCTCCATCCGCAGCTCCTCGCGCCGCAGGACGGCCGAGAGCACCAGCTCGCGGGCCTCCGTGCCCAGCCGCTTCACCCGGGAGACGAAGAGGGGATCCGCCAGGAGTCCCTCGCCCGCCGCCACGCCGATGGCCGAGGGGGCCTTGAGGCGGCGCTCGCGCACCACCAGGGTTCCCGCGAGCATGTCCCCCAGCCGCTGCTGGGAGCCGGACAGCAGGGCGGACAGTCCTCCCACCATATAAAGGAGGGGCAGCCGGTCCACGGGCCGCGCCAGATTGCGCAGCGCGGCATGGTAGAAGCCGATGCGCACGCCACTGCGCTGGATGACCCGCAGCCCCATCACCTTCTTGCCCACCGTCTGCCCGCTCCAGGCCGTCTCCAGGGCGATGCCGTAGCCCCAGTCCACCAGGAAGTAGAGGACGATGCCCAGCGCGCTGGCGAAGCCGGGAAAGGCCACCATCGCCAGGTTCAACCCCGTGAGGAGCGCCAGGGTGAGCGTGAGGACGAGCAGCGCGTCCAGCAGCCACGCGAGGAAGCGCGAGTAGAGGCCCGCCAGCGTGAAGCGGAACTCCACGTATTCGGGCGTGAGCACCGCGTGGGTGCCATCGAGCAGCAGGTCGGGCGCGTCCGTCACGGCGCCAGTCTAGGCCAGCGCCGCGGCGGACGCCCGGGACTAGTTGCCTCCCGTGGGCGCGCGGAACTGGGCCCCGCCCGAGAAGAGCTTGTTGGACATCGCGCCCGGCAGGGTGTCCTCCAGGGTCTGCCCATCCTGCGCCGTCACCCGGACCTGGAGGGCGCCCTCGCCCATGCCCTGGGGCTCGACGAAGTAGTTGTAGCTCTCGCGCTTGACGTTCACCCAGGCGCCGTTCTTGCGGTACTCGAGCTTCGTCACCGGCAGGCGGTGGTCGAGCACCTGGACGGCCGTCCACCACTGCGAGCTGCCATCCTTGATGTGGTAGCGCAGGGGGCCCTTGACGTCACACGTCACCGTGCGCCAGCGCACCCGCACGCGCCCGTCGACGGGGTCGGCGATCTTCGCGAAGGCCGAGCGGCTGAGATCCAGGTGCCCCTTGTCGGGACAATCCGGGCAGGAGTCCACGATGCGCACGCGCAGGTTTCCCTTGGGGCCCTCGATCTCCACACACGAGCCACACACCGCGCTGTTCAAGTACTGGCCGATGTTCATCGCGGCCACGTCCAGGTTGTCGGGGCTTGGCTCGTAGCTGCAATTGCCCGCGCCGGTCGCGTCGTAGAACGTGATGAGTCCGTCCTGGTACTCGCCCAGGGGCAGCATGCCCTCCACTTTGCTTCCGCCTCCGGAGCCGTCGGAGGAATCGCCACAGGCCGCCAGCAGGGGAAGCAGGGCGGCCACGAGCCAACGGCCAGGAGTGAGCCTCTCGATGCGCATGATGGAACATCCTCCGTGATGCGAGGGAGCGGCGAGTCTACGGCGGAACGCTCCTCCGGTGGCGCCTGTTCGTCCGCTCTCCGGGGATGATAAGCCTGCGCCCACCGCATGGATGCGAACTCCGTCCCCCCTCAGGTGAGCCGTGGCGCCACCCCGCGCGGCGTCTCGCTCTTCACGCGCTTGTTCCTCCTCGTCCTCGCCTGTTCCCTGCCGCCGCTGGTGGGACTGGGCTGGAAGATGATGGACACCAACGTGGCCGCGCTCCAGGAGCTCGTGCGCCACCTGCATCGCTCCCTCGTGGGTGACGTGCAGCGGGCCGTGCGGGGGGAGCTGGCGCGCGTCGAGCAGGAATTGGAGGGACTCGGGCAGCTCCTCTTCGCCCCCGGACTGGGCGAGGACGCCACGCGCTATGCGCTCGTGGGCTCGCGGGTCGCCGCCCTGGGCACCATCGACTTCGTCACGCTCTACGCGCCCAATGGCCGGAGCGTGAAGACGGTGAAGGCCGACGAGGTGCCCGACCCCCGGGCGCCCTCCCGGTTGGACGCGCGGGTGCTCGGGGCGCTCGAGGCATCCAAGGGCCACCTGGTGGTCCAGGACGTGCGCGCCGGGGCCGAGGGCGGGCCCGTGCTCGAGGTGTTCTTCCCCCTCGTGCGCGACGGCGGACTTCGCGCCATCCTCGGCACCCAGGTGAAGCTCGGTCCGTTGTGCGCGCTCATGGGGACGCTCGGTGAGCGCTTCCTCGGCGCGCGCGAGAACGTATTCGTCGTGGACCGTCAGCGGCGGCTCGTGCTGCACGCCAACCCCTCGCGGGTGGCCGGGCGCGAGGACTTCTCCCGGCATGGTCTCTTCCAGGCGCTCAGCGGGGACTCCTCCTTCAATACGGACATGGCCGCCGTCTCCGACTTCCACCAGGACGGCCAGGAGATGATGGGCTCGCTGGAGGCCCTGTCCGAGCTGGGTTGGGCGGTGGCGGTCCAGCAGCCCCAGGCCGTGGCGTATGCGTCACTGTCGGAGATGCGCCAGTCCATCCTCGCCGCGCTCGGGGTGGCCGCGCTGGTGGCCCTGCTGGCGGGACTGCTCGGCGCCCGGCAACTCACCCGGCCCCTGCGCGCCCTCGTGGCGGCGACGCGGGCCCTGTCCGAGCGGACCTTCCAGGGCGTGGGGGAGCGTGTCACCCGGCGCTCGGATGAGCTGGGCACCCTGGGGCGCGCCTTCGACGGCATGGCCCGGACGTTGGAGACGAAGGAGCGCGAGGTCATCGCCCAGACCGAGGCGCGCGCCGCTCTCAGCCGCTACCTGTCCCCGGACGTGGTGGAGCTGGTGGTGTCCAACCCCGGCAAGCTGCGGCTCGGGGGCGAGCGCCGCGAGGTCACCCTCTTCTTCGCCGACGTGGTGGGCTTCACCCGCCTGTCCGAATCCCAGCCCCCGGAAGTCATCGTCGCGCTGCTCAACGAGCTGTTCACCTTCGCCACGGAGATCATCCAGCGGCGCGGGGGCATCATCGACAAGTTCATCGGGGACTGCATCATGGCCGTCTGGGGCACGCCCAACGCGCACGAGGACGACGCGCTGCGCGCGGTGCAGGCGGCCGAGGATCTGCGCCGCTGGCTGGACGTGGGCAACCGCCGCTGGCGCGAGCGCTGGGGCATTGAAATCCAGCTCGCCATCGGCGTGCACACCGGCCCCGCCGTGGCGGGCAATGTCGGCAGTGACAAGCGCATGGAGTACACCGTCATCGGAGACACGGTGAACGTGGCCGCGCGGCTCGAGTCCATGGCCCAACCCGGGCAGATCCTCGTGAGCGAGGCGACGCACGCGCGGCTGGGCGACAACGCGAGCGACCTGGTGCCCGCGGGAGAGCGCCAGTTGTCGGGCCGCACCGCCGTCACCCGGACCTACGAGGTGCCGGTGTGAAGCTCCAGACGGGTCAGCTCATCGGAGGGCGCTTTCGCGTCCTGCGCGCGCTGGGCGAGGGCGGCATGGGCGCCGTCTACGAGGCGGAGCAGCAGGGCCTGGGCCGCCTCGTGGCCCTCAAGGTGATGCACCCGCATGTCGCCCAGGCGCCGGGTTTCGTCGAGCGCTTCCATCGCGAGGCGCGGGTGCTGGCCCGGCTTCGCCACGAGGGCTCGGTGGAGGTGTATGACTACGGGCTCGACGAGGGCCTTCTCTTCCTCGCCATGGAGCGGGTGACGGGGGAGACGCTCGAGGCCGTGCTCCAGCGGGAAGGCGCGCTGGCCCCGCGCCGCGCCGTGGGCATCGCCGTGCGGACCCTGGAGGTGTTGGAGGCCGCGCACGCGCTCGGCATCTTCCACCGCGACCTCAAGCCCTCCAACCTGTTCCTGGAATCCCACCCGGGGGGCGAGCGCGTGAAGGTGCTCGACTTCGGGCTCGCCACGCTCGGGATGCCCGCCCAGGCGCGCCTGACCCAGGAGGGCATGACGGTGGGCACGCCGGGCTTCATGTCGCCGGAGCAACTGCGCGGCTTTCCCCTGGATGGCCGGAGCGATCTCTACTCGCTCGGGTGCGTGCTCTACGAAATGCTCACCGGCCTGGCGCCCTTTCCCGCCATGCCCACCGTGGAGATGGCCACCTCGCACCTTTATAGGCCCGTGACTCCTCCGCGCGAGGCCCGGCCGGAGCTCCTCGTGTCCGAGCGTCTGTCGGCCGTGGTGATGAAGGCGCTGGAGAAGCTGCCCACCGCGCGCCCGGCGGACGCGGCGGCCATGCGCGCGGAACTGCTCGCCGTGCTCGCCGAGCCCGGGGCGGAGACGGCTCCCAAACGGCGGGGCGAGGGCAAGAAGCAGGAGCGCGCGACCTCGCCGCTGCTGGCCGCGCCGAGGCCCGCGCCGGGCGACGTGTCCGTGGGTGTCCTGGCCTCGCGGGCCGACCTCGCCGAGCCCCTGGTGGCGGCGCTCGCCGAGTGCGGCTTCCAGGCGCGGCGGGTGGGTGCCGAGGAGTCCTGGACGGAGCTGGGCGTGGTGCTCGTCGTCGCGGAGGGTCGCGAGGCGCTCGTCCAGGCGAGGCAGTGGGTCGCGCGTCCGGGCGCTCCGCCCCTCTTGTTATGTGGTCCCGCGGAGGACTGGGACCTGGTGACGGGCGCGCTGGAGGGGGGGCTGTTCGACTTCGTCCCCCTGCCGCCCGACCCGATGGATCTGACCCGGAAGGTATCGCGTGCGCGGAAATCCAGACGTTAGCGGTCTCGCCCTGGCGTTCGCCCTGGTGCTGTGTCCGCCGGCCGTCTCCTGGGCCCAGCAGAAGGCGGCCGATGACGACGTGTATGTCGTCCAGCCCGGAGACACGTGCGGCAGCATCGGGCGCAAGCTGTTCGGCGATCCCGCGAAGGGCTCGGCGACGCTGCACGCGCTCAACAAGATGGGGCCTCCGCCGCACGACCTGAAGCCGGGCACGGTGCTGCGCGTCCGGGGCGATCCAGATGCCCGCCTCACCTTCATCAAGCCCGAGGTCAACTCCAAGCGCGCGGGCAAACCGGACTGGTTCCAGGCGAGCACGGGCCAGGGTCTGTGGCGGCTGGACTCCGTCAACACGCTGCGCCAGGCCGGCGCGGAGATGACGTTCCGGGATCTGACGCGCTTGCAGATGAACGAGAACGCGCTCGTCGTCCTCTACGGCGAGGACACCCCGGCGACGGATCAGGTGAAGAAGTCCGGCGCGGTGGAGTTGCTCCAGGGCGAGCTGAGCCTGTCGCTGGCGGAGCTGCGCGGCGACTCCCTGGGCGTGAAGATGCCGGCGGCCACCGTGTCCTCGCGCTCGAAGGATCTCGTCGTCGGGGTGGACTCCCAGCAGATGACGCGCCTGTCCGTCTTCGAGGGGCAGGCCGAGGTGAATGCCCAGGGCCAGCGGGTGCGGGTGCCCCGGGATCACGGGACGCGCGTGGAGAAGGGCAAGGTGCCCGAGCAGCCCCGCCTCCTGCCCGAGCCTCCGGAATGGGTGGGGGGCGTGCGCTCGGTGCGGCTGCTGCTGGACGGGCAGGGCGTGGACGAGGCGCTGACGTGGACGCCGGTGGCCCGGGCCGAGACCTACCGCGTGGAACTCGCCCGGGACGAGCGTTTCAATGATCGGGTGCACGAGGCCTCTGTCCCGGCGGCTCCGGCGGTGCTGGAGTCCGTGGCGCGTGCGCTGGTTCCCGGCCAGTACTTCGCCCGGGTGCGCGCCGTGGACGCGGCGGGTCTGCTGGGCCGGGTCTCGGAGGTGCGCCGGGTCGAGGTGCTGCGGGTGAAGACCGACCGGGGCTCGCTCGGTCCCCAGGGGCTCCAGGGCACGTACCCATTGGAGTTCACGGTGGACGGCGCCGAGGCGCTGGAGGCGCGGCTGGACGGGGTCGTCACCTCTCTGCCGGTGCGGGTGGAGGAGGTGGGCACGCATGCGCTGGAATTGCGGCCTCGCGGCATGCCCGACGCGCGCGCGGAGACCCTGTCGCTCACCGTGTCGCCGCCTCGCGTGGAGGTGACGCTCGAACCCGGGGCCGAGGCGTTCCAGGCACGGGTCCGCGTGCTCGACGAGCATGGCGCGCCCCTGGAGGTTCCTCCCCACGCGGTGACGTTGCGCGGCGTCGATGGCACCCAGGTGGAGCCCCTGACAAAGCAGGCGGATGGCTCATGGCTGGCGCGCGCGGTGCCCGTCGTGCGGGACGGGGAGCGCGTGGCCTCGCTGGAAGCGCTCTGGGGCAACACGTCCCTTCAGCGGCTCGGTGCCCGCGCTCCGGCGCCCGTGGCTCCGCCTCCCCCGGGGGTGACTCCGGAAGCGGCGCTGCTGTCCGTGTTGGGCGCGCCTTCCGGAGGCCGCCTGGACGCGGCGCCCCTGCCCACGATCTTCCTGCCGCAGGCCCTGCTCGTCGAACTGCGCGCCCAGCCCGGACCGGGCCGGGGCGTGGACGTGGCGGGAGGCCGCACCACACTCTCCGTGGAGGGCCGCGTCTCGGAGCGCGTGGCGTTGGGCACGGCGCTGCGCACGAGCCCCGGGACGCTCTCGGCGCTGTCCGCTTCCGTCTCGGGACGGGTGTGGCTGTCGGAGGCGCCCACCTTCCGCGCGCTTCTCTCCTTCGAGGGCATGTGGGCGGGCGCCGAGTCCGACGAGGCCTCCCGGGGCCTGTGGCTGCGTCCGGCGTTGCTCCTGGGAGGACGCTGGGACCGGTGGGCCTTGTCCACCAGCCAGGGCTATGCCCTGCGCCCCGGCGAGGCCCGCGCCACCTGGGACAGCTCCTACCAGGGCTGGTTCCTGCCCCGGCCGGCCCTGGCGCTCGGCGCGGAACTGGGCGCCCGGATTGGCGCCACGCCCCAGGAGAAGGGCCCTCATTCCTACACGGCCGGCGTGGGGGCACGCTGGAAGCTGGGAGGGTTCGAGGTGGGCGCGTCCGTGCGCCGGGGACTCGGTCCGCAAGGCGCCGCGGTGTGGGGCACCTGGAGCGGGCAGTTGACGCTCGGCTGGTCGGGTCTGCTCGCGTTGCGGCCGCAGTAGGCCCGGCGCCTCGGGGTCTGGGATAGAGTCGCCGCGCATGGAGATGCCGGAGTTCATCGAGGCGCGGCGGCCGCGTTGGCAGACGCTGGAGACGCTGCTCGACAAGGCCGAGGGGCGGGGCCTGCGCGCCCTGGAGCTGGAGGAAGCGCGCTCCCTGGGCCGGCTCTACCGCGCCGTCTCCAGTGATCTCCTGTGGGTGCGCGCGCGCAGTGGCTCGGCGGACGTGAGCGAGTACCTGAACGATCTGGTGGGCCGTGCCTACGCCCTGACCTATCCGGGAGAGCGGCCGAGGCTCGCGGATGTGTGGGGCTTCGTCGCCCGGGGCTTTCCCGCGCTCCTGCGCCAGGAGTGGCGCATGTACGCGGCGTCCGTGCTCCTGTTCCTCGCGGGACTGGGCTTCGGCTACCTGGGCATGTGGGCCGACCCCGACGCGGCGCCCTACCTGGTGCCCACCGAGCACCTGTCGTTGGATCCCCTCCGCCGCGCCGCCGACGAGGCCGCGGGCGAGGGCGCCAGCGTGGAGCAGCAGGCGCAGTTCACCACCTTCCTCTTCACCCACAACATCCAGGTGGCCTTCCTCGCCTTCGCGCTGGGCATCACCGCGGGCGTGGGCACCGCGCTCATGCTCTTCAGCAATGGGCTGATGCTGGGCGCGCTCGCGCAGGTGTACACGGCCAAGGGCATGGCGGGTTGGTTCTGGGCGTGGATCCTCCCGCACGGCATTCCGGAGATCACCGCCATCTGCATCGCGGGCGCGGCGGGCTTCGTCATCGCCCGGGGACAGGTGGCGCCCAAGGGCCTGCCTCGGGGCATGGCGCTGCGCCAGGAGGCGGTGGGGGCGGTGCGGTTGCTCTTCGGCACGCTCGCGCTCTTCGTGCTCGCGGGCTTCATCGAGGGCACCATCTCTCAAATCCATCCGCCCAGGCTGTCGGTGGCCTTCAAGGTGTCCTTCGCCCTGATCGTGGGCCTGGGGGTCTACGCCTACCTGGGCTCGGACTGGATTCGCGCGGGACGGCGGGCCTCCGCCATGGAGAACGAGGGCCCGGCGCGGTAGTCCCGAGGCGTGGCGCACATCATGAACGACAACAAGACGCTGGAGGACGCGGAGACGGCTCCTTCCGCTCCTTCCTCGGGAGTGCTTTCCCCGGGGACGCTCGTCGATGAGCGCTTCGTCATCGAGGCGCTGGCGGGACGTGGGGGCATGGGTCACGTCTACCGCGCCCGGGATGAAGAGACGGGCCAGCCCGTGGCGCTCAAGCTGCTGCACGGCACCCCCGCTCCGGACGCGCTCTACCGCTTCCATCGGGAGGCCACGCTGCTGTCCTCGCTGCGTCACCCGGGGCTGGTCGCGCATGTGGCCCATGGCGCCACCGAGCAGGGGCAGTCCTACCTGGTCATGGAATGGCTGGTGGGAGAGGAGCTGGCGCGGCGTCTGTCGCGCCAGCCGCTGAGCGTGGCCGAGAGTCTGTCGCTCGTGCGGCGCGCGGCCGAGGCCCTGGCGCACGCGCACCAGCGGGGCATCGTCCACCGCGATCTCAAGCCCACCAACCTCCTCTTGCGCGCGGGCCGTCCCGAGGACGTGGTCATCCTGGACTTCGGCCTGGCCAGGCATGCCCAGCCCACGCTCATGGGCGTGACGCGCAGTCACACCGTGGTGGGCACGCCGGGCTACATGGCGCCAGAGCAGGCCTCCAGCCACCCGGAGATTCCTCCCGCCGCGGACATCTTCTCGCTGGGGTGCGTGCTGTACGAATGCCTCACGGGGCGGCCCCCCTTCGAGGCGCCGCACTTCGCCGCGGCGTTGGCGAAGATCCTGTTCGCCGAGCCCGTGCCCCTGTGCGTACTGCGCCCCGGTCTGCCCGAGGGGCTGCAGGGGCTGGTGGATCGGATGCTGGCCAAGGATCTCCGGCACAGGATTCCCGACGCCACCGCGCTGCTCGAGGCCCTGTCCATCCTGGAGGTGGGGCTGGAACATCCGCCGGTGGGCACTCCGGAGGCGCCGCGGCTGTCCAGCCTCGCGGGTGGCGAGCAACAACTCGTCAGCGTCCTCCTGGTGTCTCCCCCGGCGGTGGGCTCCGTCCCGAGGGGAGAGCTGCACGAGGCCTTGCGCGCCATGCTGGTGCCGCAGGGCGGGCGTGTCGAACGGCTGGCGGACGGCTCGCTGGTGGCCACGCTGCTGCCCGTGCGCGGCACGGCCACGGATCAAGCGGCGCTCGCGGCCCGGTGCGCCCTCACCCTCAAGGAGCGCTGGCCGGAGGTCTCGGTGGCCCTGGTGACGGGACTCGGGGTGCTCGACGCGCACCTGCCCGTGGGCGAGGCCATGGACAAGGCGGGCCGCCTGCTGCGGCGGATCGAACAGGCGCCTTCTTCCTCCGTGATGATGGACGAGGTGACGGCGGGGCTCCTCGGCCCGGGCTTCCAGTTGACGCCTTCCGGTTCGGGCTCCTTCCTGTTGCGCAGCGAGCGGCTGGGCGTCGACACGTCGCGGCCGCTGTTGGGCAAGCCCACCCCATGCGTGGGCCGCGAGCAGGAACTGGCCCTGCTCGAGTCGTGCTTCGCCATCTGTTGCGAGGAGTCCAACGCGCGGGCGCTGCTGGTGACGGCCGCGCCGGGGGTGGGCAAATCCCGGCTGCGGCATGAATTCCTCCGCCGCCTCGAGCACAAGACGGAGCCGCCGCAGGTGCTGCTCGGCCGGGGCGACCCGATGAGCAAGGGGGCCGCGCATGGCCTGCTGGGACAGGTGCTGCGAGAGTTGTGCGGCGTGGTCGAGGGGGAGGGCCTGGAGTCGCGGCGGGCCCGGCTGTGTCAGCGCGTGGCCCGGCATGTGCCGGAGGCCCAGGCGCGCGAACTGGCGGAGTTCCTGGGCGAGCTGTGCGCCATTCCCTTCCCGGACGAGAACAACCCGCGCTTGCGGGCCGCTCGGGGAGACCCGCAGGTGATGGGCGCCCAGATGGGCCGGGCATTGGTGACGTTCCTCGACGCCGAGTGCGCGCACGCGCCTGTCCTGTTGGTGCTGGAGGACCTGCACTGGAGCGATGCGCTGACGGTGACGCTGGTGGACCGGTTGCTGCGGGAATTGAGCGAGCGGCCCTTCATGGTGCTCGCCCTGGCGCGGCCCGAGGTGAAGCAGCTCTTTCCGGGCTTGTGGGCGAGGGCGCTTCAAGAATTGTCGCTCAACGGCTTGAGCCGCAAGGCGTGTGCGCGGCTGGTGCGGGAGGTATTGGGCGCGCAGGTGCCCGAGTCCGTCGTGCGCCGGGCGGTGGAGCAGTCGGATGGCAACGCGCTCTTCCTGGAAGAGCTCATCCGCATGGTGGCCGAGGGTCGCGGGGACGCCGCGCCGGAGACGGTCCTGGCGGTGCTCCAGGCGCGCTTGATGCGCATGGAGGTGGGTGCCCGGCAGACCCTGTTGGTGGCGAGCATCTTCGGCCGCGCGTTCTGGCCGGGGGGCGTGGAGGAGTTGCTCGGACGTCCGGTGGGAGACGCGTTGGTGGAGACGCACCTGCGGCTGCTCGTGGCCGAGGAGGTCATCGAGTCCATGCCCGACAGCCGCTTCCCAGCCATCGCCGAGTACCGCTTCCGCCACGCGTTGGTGCGGGACGCGGCGTATGGGTTGCTGGCCGAAACGCACCGCGTCGTGGGCCACCTCCTGGCGGGCGCCTGGCTGGAGCGCATGGGCGAGCCGGATGCGCTGGAACTCGCCACGCACTATCAGCTCGGACAGCAACCCGCGCGAGCCGCGCCTCTCTATACCCAGTCCGCCGAACGGCTCTTCGAGCACAATGACTTGCAGGGCACGCTGCGCTGCGTGGAGGCCGCCCTGGAGTGTGGGGTGAGCGGTGACGCCCTTCCGAGACTCCGGGCGCTCGAGGCCCTGGTGTCGCTCTGGAGGGAAGAAGTGCCTCGTACCCTGGAGCTGGGGGGGCCCGTCCTGGACGTCTTGCCCACGGGGGGGCCGCTCTGGTGCTGGCTCAGCGGGGGGCTCATCCTGGGCAGCACCCTGGAGGGCCGGGTCGAGCAGACGCGGCATTTGAGCGAACTCCTGCTGCGCACGGATCCTCGACCCGAGGCGGTGGCGATCTACATCGAGGCCCTGGCGAACTTGAGCTCCACGCTCTTCTGGGCGGGTGCGTGTCAACGCATGGCGATCCTGCTCGAGCGGGCCCGGCGGGTGGGGGCCGCCAGCATGGAGCGGCAGGTGATGGCGCGCGGCTACCTCCGGGTGATGGAGAGCCAGTTCCTCTACCTCGTGGAGGGCCGGCCCTGGCGGGCCTTGCAGCAGGCGGAGCTGTCCCTGCGTGACTTCGAGGAGGTGGGCTCGGAGCGCAATGTCTGCTTGTTGCGCAACATCGTGGGGCTGCTGTGTTTCGAGTTGGGGGATACGCCCGGCGCGGTGCGCTGGTTGCGTGAAGCGTGGGAAGGGGCACGGCGTCAGGAGCAGCACCTGCTGGCCATCCAGGCGCGCTGCTACTTGATGCAGGCGCTGGCCTTCAGTCCCGAGCCGGAACATCAGCGGGAGGCTCTGGAGATGGCACGCGAGGGCCAGGATTTCGAGATGGCGATGGCCGTGCTCCAGGGCCTGCGCGACACCTTCGTGGCGCAGGCGCTCAGGGTCCACGGCGAGCTTCGCGAGGCCGAGGCGCGCGCCCGCCGGGCGTGTGAGCTGTTGGCGCCCTTTCCCACTGTGTTGGGGTTCGCCTACGCGGTGCTCGCGGACCTCCTGAGAATCCAGGGCCGCGTCGAGGAAGCCCGGACGATGGCGGAGTCCGCCGTGCGGTCGCTGGAACTGTGCGGCGCGGGGGTCTACACGGTGCTCATCTACCTGTCCCTGGCGGAGGCCTGTTTCGCCCAGGGGGATGACGCGGCGGGGGATGCCTTTTTGCGCAAGGCCTTCACGAGCCTGGGCACGCGGGCTCGCGACATCTCCGAGCCCACCGCTCGCGAGCGCTTCCTCACCCAGGTGTCCGCCAATGCCCGCACCCTGGCGCTCGCCCGGGAGCGGTGGGGTGAGCTCCTGGTGTAGGCGCTACAGGACGCCGCGCGCCTTGATGTCGAGGTAGCGGTTGACGGCGGCGAGGCTCAGCTCGTCCGGCTGCACGTCGAGCATGTGCACGCCCCCGGCGCCCACCTTGGCCTTGAGGGACTCGCGGTCCGTGAGCAACTCGCTCGCCACGGCCTGCTGGTAGGCCTGCTCGGGTCCCGAGGGCGTCGTGCGCAGGAGCTTCGCCAGGGCGGTGTCCCGGACGGACAGGCACAGGGGCACGTGCCGCCGCGCCAGGCGGTGCAGGGGGGCCACCATGGTGGAGGCCTGCTCCTCGTCGAGGAAGTCCGTGAAGACACACAGCAGGCTGCGCCGGGTGAGGCGCACGTTCAGCTCCTTGAAGAGCGCCAGGTAGTCCACGTAGGTGAGGCTCGGCGTGGTGGTGTAGAGCGCGTCCAATATCTTCCGGTACTGCAGCCGGCCCGCCGCCGGAGGCAGGTACGTCTTCACGCCATCGGCGAACACGGCGAGCCCCACCCGGTCTCCATTGCGCACCGCCACGAAGGCCAGGAAGAGCGCCGCGTTGACGGCATGGTCCAGCTTGGTGAGCCCATCCACCTGCGCCGCCATGGAGCGGCCCGCGTCCACGCAGATGAGGAGGGATTGCGAGCGCTCGGACTCCATCACCCGTGTCACCGGCCGCGAGCGCCGGGCCGTGGCCTTCCAGTCCACCTCGCGCACCGAGTCACCCTGGGCGTAGTCGCGCAGCCGGGCGAACTCGCTGCCCCGGCCGTCCCGGCGAAGCTGCCGCAGGCCCAGGTTCACGAGATCCAGGGCCGCGCCGGACAGGAGCAGCCGGCTGGCGCCGCGCATGTCCGGGAACACGGGCACGCTCTGGGCCGCGGGGAAGCGCCGCTCGTGGAGCACGAGCCCCAGGGGCCCCCGCACCCGCACGTGCACGTCCCCGAAGTCGAACCGGCCGCGATGGGCGGGCGTCACCCGGTACACCCAGCGCGTCTGGCTGTCCGCGCTCAGGCGCAGCGGGGCCTCCTCGGGAGTGGCGGTGAAGGCGGCGGGCACGTCATCGCGCACCTGGACGTCCACCGCGCGGCGTCCCCGGTGCACCAGCAGCAACTCCACCTTGTTCGCCACTCCCACGGACAGGCGGGGCGGCAGCGTGCGGTGCACCTCCAGGCGCACCTGGCGCGCCAGGCCCACGTCCACCGCCGCGAGCGCCAGGGCGAGCACGTCCAGCACCAGCACCACGCCGCCGAAGCCCGGGAAGAACCCCGCGGCCATCATCGGCACGGCCAGCAGGCACAGCAGCACCCACAGGCGCCCGGTGGGAATCACCGGGGGACCTCGACGGAGCGCACCACCTCGCGCAGTACGTCCGAGGGCGTGGCCCCATCCAGCTCCGCGTCCGGCGACAGGAGCAGGCGGTGCTTGAGCACGGGCCCGGCGAGGAAGCGCACGTCCTCGGGAGTGACGAAGCCCCGGCCGCGCAGCGCCGCCAGGGCCTTGGAGGCGAGCAGCAGGTGCACGCCCGCGCGAGGCCCCGCGCCCAGGCGGATGCGGCTGGAGGTGCGCGTGGCCGCCACGAGCTGGCGCACGTAGGAGAGCACCGGCGGCTCCACCGTCACTTCGTTGAGCGCCGCGCGCGCCTCCAGCAGGCCCTCCTTCGTCACCGCGGCGCCCACGCCCGCGCGCGACAGGTCTCCCGCGTCGAAGCCCCGGTGCACCGAGGCGAGGATGGCGTCCTCCTCCTCGGGCGAGGGGTAGCCCACCTCGATCTTCAACAAGAAGCGGTCGAGCTGCGCCTCGGGCAGGGGGTAGGTGCCCTCGGACTCCACCGGGTTCTGCGTGGCGAACACGGAGAAGAGCGGCGAGAGGGCGAGGTTGCGGCCCTCCAGGGACACGGCGCGCTCCTGCATGGCCTCGAGCAGCGCGGACTGCGTCTTGGCGGGGGCGCGGTTGATTTCATCCGCCAGCAGCAGGTCCGTGAAGATGGGGCCGCGCACGAGCACGAAGGACTGGCTCTTCAGGTCGAAGATGCTGGTGCCCAGGATGTCCGCGGGCATCAAGTCGGGTGTGAACTGGATGCGCTTGAAGTCCGCGCTCACCGAGCGCGCGAGCGCCTTGGCCATGAGCGTCTTGGCCACGCCGGGCACGCCCTCGAGCAGCACGTGGCCTCCGGCGACGAGGCCCACGAGCATCAACTCGAGGGGTTCATCCTGTCCGACGACGGCCTTGCGCACCTCGGTGAGCACCCCCTCGCGGATGGAGTGGGCGGCGGCCACGGCGTTGCTGGCGGGGAGGGGGGCGGCGGCGAAGGGAGGCGAAGTCATGGCTCCTCGGGGAGGGGGTCGAGGGGCGCGCTCGAGGGCGGCCCGGAAGGGTGGAGGCGCTGGCGCAGCGCCGCGGAGCGCGTGGCCAGCTTCATCAAGTCATGCTCGCTGGCCACGTCCTGGGCGCGGCGCACGAGCGCGCGCAGGCCTTGGGACAGGTCCGCGCGTCCATTCGCGGCGAGGCTCTCGGCGACGGCGTTCGCGGGGGCGTGGGCGGGCAGGCCCGCGTGCTGGGCCAGCTCCTGGGTGAGGCCCCGGGTGAGCAGACTGGCGGCGAAGGCATGGTGGTGGCCCTCGCGGTACAGGCGGCTCATGGCGAAGAGGGCATCCGTGGCGCCCACCCGCGTGGACTCGGGCGGCGGGCGGGGGCGGCCGAAGCGCTTGAGGGCGAGCGCCCACAGCCCCAGGCCCAGCAGCAGCTGCGCCACCGCGAAGTGCAGGCCGTAGCGGCGGGCGAAGTCCACCACCGAGCGCTCGTTGGTGAAGCCGTGGTGGTGCTCGTCGAAGACGTAGGGGCCGGGGCCCAGGGCGCGCAGGGCGCTCAACCAGAACTGGGCGTTGTCCGCGCGCCCGAGCGCCTGATTCATGGCCAGCTCCGGCGCGCCCACGATGAGCACCTGGCCCGCGCCATGCGTCACCACCGCGGCCACGGTGAGGCCCAGGGGCTCGTCCTCGAGCACGGGAATGGCGTCCGCCTCGCTCAGCTCCAGGTAGGCCTGCACCCGGGCCTCCACGCGTTGCACGTCGAGCGTGTAGGGGCTGGAGAGGGGCGGCACGAGCGTGCGCATGGGCAGGGAGGTGTCCGCCTTGGTGAGCGTCACCCCGAGCTTTTCCAGGAGCGGGTTCTCGCGCGAGCCCCAGGGCACGAGCACGAGCGTATGGCCGGCCCATACGTGATCGAGCAGCTTCTTCGTCTCGTCCTCGCTCAGCTCGGGCACGTGCAGCCGGTTGAGGCCATGGCGGGGCACGTCCTCGTCCCGCAGCCCCTCGTCGGCCTCGGTGGCCAGCGCCGTCTGGTCCGGATCCTCCTCCTGGGCGCCCTCCACCTCCACCGCGAGCAGCACGAGCGTGCCCGGCTCGTGGAGGATGAGCAGGTCCGAGGTGCGGCGCGAGACGTTCAGCCCGCTCTCCTCGGCCAGCAGGTAGAGGCCGCGCGAGCCATCCGGCTGGGCCCGCCAGGTGGAGAGCGTATCGGCGAAACCTCCCCGCGCCGCGCCGCGCACGAGCCACGCGCCGAGGAGGGCGATGACGAGCAGGCCCCCCGCCACGAGCAGTGGGAAGCGGTCACGCACGGGCGGGCTCCGGTGGGGCGGGAGGGGCCAGCATGGGGGCACAGAGTCGCCGGAACTCGCGGTAGCCCTCCTCGCCCACGGGCAGGTTGCCGTACCAGGCGAAGTCGAAGCGCAGCGTCAATTCGCGGAAGGGCGGCTTCCATTCGGTGCGTCCGCGGAACTGCAGCAGGTAGTCCCAGTTGCTCGCGTGGCTGTCGTAGTGGATGACGCCCTCGCGGTGCAGGTGCGAGAGCAGGGCGAGGTACAGTCCTCGCACCGCCTCGCGGTACTCGCCCCGGGCGGCCAGCGTGTCGGCGAGGTGGGCCCAGCCCTCGGGCGGACGCGAGAGGGCGTTCATCGGATCCGCCGCGAGCGTCGCCGCGTCCTGTGTGCTCACCTCGAGCCCGGCGCCCCCGCGCGCCCGCCGCCTCTCGGCGAACGAGCGCCACAGCACCCACGCGAGCACGCCCAGCGCCCCGGCGATGAGGATCACCACCAGGGTATTGGCCACGTTCTGCCCGCCCGTGAAGTCCGTGGGAGGAGGCCGCGGGGCACTGGCCTCGCGATTGAAGAACTCCTTCAAGCGGTCCCCCAGCCACTGGAGGAAGCGCTGCCAGAGACCGGGAGGCTCCGGGGGAACCTCCTCCTTCTGGAGTTCGTCCTTGGGCTCCTGGGGCTCGGGCACCTGGAACTCGGGCCGCGCGAGGATGTCCCGGGCGCGCGCCTGGGCACTCTCCGCTTGTTGCCGCTCCAGCGCGGCGGCCTGGGCGGCGAGGACGATGCCTTGATCGAGTCGTCCCAGGGCCTCGCACTCCTCGCCCTCGTACACGTCCTTTTCCACCGCGCGCACGAGCCGTTCGAACTTGTGGGCCTCCTCCGCGCTGAGCGAGTCGAGCGTGTGGGCCCAGTCCTCCTCGGGCACCTCCTCGCACGCGCCCATCACCGCTTCCACGCGCTCGCTCAGGCGCTGCTCCTTGGCCCGGGCGGGGGGCGCGAACAGGCCCGTCCCCAGGAGCACGGCGAGCACGAGCGCCGCCTTGCGCACGGGGAGTTGTTGCACCGCGGCGATCAAATCCAGCCCTTCCTGGCGCACGCGCCCGTCCACCAGGAGCAGGGTGGCGGTGGTGGCGCGCAGGGGCTCGAAGAGGGTGAAGGTCGCGGCCACGAGGAAGATGGTCCAGGCGGTGTTGTCCAGCGAGGCGAAGCGCTCGACGAAGGTGAGATCGATGCCGAGCAGCTTGCGGCCCACGTACAGCAAGGCATTGGCCGCGATGTGCAGGTTGATGAAGACGAGCCCCTGCACGAGCAGCAACACCCGCACGCCAATCGCGCTGCCGCGCGCCGGGCCGAGCAACTTCGCGCATTGGGCATACAGGCCCAGGGGACTGCCGCGCCCCTGCATGGTGGCGGCGTAGCCCACCAGGTGCGAGGACAGGAAGAAGAAGGAGGAGCCCAGCGTGAGGGAGAGCGTCAGCAGGTTGAAGAAGAGCAGATAGGCCACGGCGCACAGGAGGCTGGGCGTCCGCGCCAGCGCCGCCCGCAGGGAGGCCCAGGCGGTGGGGGGTCGCGAGCCCACGCCGAGCAGCAACTCCTGCACGTGATGGCAGGCGGCGCCCTGGAAGAGGCCCCGGGCGAGCCAGGCGAGGGTGAAGCCCAACGAGGGCAGGGCGAGGGGGCGGTGGTGCATCACCGCGTCCGTCAGGTGCAGGAGCGCGGCGGTGACGAGCGCGCCACCGGGCAGGGTGAGGGCCCAGACGCCGGTGCTGCGCACGCACACGCGCAGGGCCGCGTCCAGGAGGGCCACCGCGCCCCGGGGGCGCAATTCGAGCGCGGACACGGCCATGGTCAAAGCCCCGAGGCCATGCGGGCGACCATCAAGACGCCGCCGTACACCAGGGCGGCGCCCATCAGGGCCAGCATCACGTTGCCCACGGTCCACTCCCGCCGCTCCGCCGTCACCTCCAACGCCTTCAAGCGCTGCTCGAGGCAGGTGGCGCACCGGTTGATGCCCTCGAATTGCGTGGTGCACTCACGGCAGATGACGCGGCGGCATTCCACGCAGATGCCCAGGCCGGTGCGATCCGGATGGTAGTGGCAGCGGCCCGAGCCCTGAATCATGCGTGCGAGCCTACGAAATCCCCCGGTGTCGAGGCCAGCGCCGAAGCACTACTTCACCGGGAAGAAGCCCGCGTCGATGACGGTCCGTTGCCCCTCGGCGGACAGGGCATGGTCGATGAAGTCACGCGCGAGGCCGGAGGGGGGGCGGGCGAGATCGAAGTAGAGTTCGCGCGACAGCGGGTAGGTGCCATCTCGGAGGGTCTCGGCCGAGAGGAGGACGGCCTCCTTCGCGTCGTGGCCGACCTTGAGCGCCTTGACGCCGCGGAGGAAGGCGGCGCCCCCGAAGCCGATGCCATGGCGCTCCTGGGACACGGCGTTGACCACCGCGGCGGTGCCCGGCAGCATCTGGGCGCGCGAGGTGAAATCCTGTCCTCCGAGCACCCGCTCCTTCACGTAGGCGTAGGTGCCCGAGGAACTCTCGCGCGAGTAGACGACGATGGGCTTGTCCTCGCCGCCCACGTCCTTCCACCGGGTGATGTCCCCCAGGTAGATGGCCTTGAGCTGCGCGAGGGTGAGGGTGTCCACGGGGTTGCCCTCATGGACGTAGAAGGAGATGCCATCCAGGGCCACGGCGAGCTCCACCGGCCCCTGGGGGTGTTTCTGGCGCACCTGCCGCCGCTCGGCGTCCTGCAGGGGCCGGCTGGCCATGGCGATGTCCGTGGTGCCATTGATGAGCGCCGCGATGCCCGTGCCCGAGCCCCCGCCCGTCACCTGGATGCGCGCGCCCGGATGGGCCTTCATGAAGTGCTCGGCCCAGCGCTGGGCGAGGATGACGAGGGTGTCCGAGCCCTTCACCGTCAGGGTGACCTCGGGGCTCCGGGTGGGGGTGCCCGCGTCCTCGCCCGAGCCCTTCGGCGGACGCCGACATCCCGGTACGAGGACGAGCAACACGAGCGCAAGCAGGTGGGAGCGGCGCGGCCATCTCATGGCGCCAGAGGATACACGCTGGCCCCTCCGCTCCATCAGTCGGGGAACGGACGGCCTCGCGGACGGGTGGGCGGTTTTGGGATTGGGGTGGCCCGGCGGGTCCGGTAGAAATCCGAGCCGCCGGGGAACGCGGTTCGCGGGGCTCAGCGGCGACAAGGAGATGGGCAATGGATTTCATCGGACAGCTCTCGCAGCAAATGGGTGTGGACTCCCACCAGGCGCAGGGGCTCGCGGGCTCCTTGCTCAAGCTGGTGCAGGGCGCGGTGAAGGAGAAGATGGGGCCGGAGGCGGCGGGCCAGCTGGACACGGCCATTCCGGAGCTGGGGGCCTGGCAAGCGCAGGCCCAGGCACAACAGGCCGCCCAACCCGAGTCCGGTAGCGGACTGATGGGGGCGCTGGGCGGGCTCGGGAGTTTGCTCGGAGGCCAGGGCCAGGGCGCGTCCGGGGGCGGACTGATGGGGGCGCTCGGCGGCGCGGTGTCCCAGGCGGGTGAGGTGGCGGGCGTGGTAGCGCTGCTGCAGCGCTTCAACATCGACGCGGGCAAGGCCTCGCTGGTGGCTCCCCTGCTGCTCAACTTCCTCAAGTCACGATTGGACCCCCAACTGGTGAGCGGCATCCTCCTGGTGGTGCCGATGCTGGCCAACGCCGCCGGAGGCAAGCCGCCCGAGGGCGGCGGCTCCACGGGGGGCGGGGGTCTCGGCGGGCTGCTGGGCGGCCTCATCCGGTAGAGTCCTCCGGCCACGATCATGAGCATGCCCGACGGAGAACTGTCCCCGGAAGAACAGGTCATCATCTCGGAGGAGGAGGCATTCCTTCGTCGCGTGCTCGGCTCGCTGGAGGCCGCGCGGCTGCGGGGTGGCGAGCGCACCCAGGAGAGCGAGCGTCTCATCGCCCAGCTCGAGGTGCTGCGCGACGACGCGGTCAGCGCTCCCGTGGCGGATCTGCCCCACCTGTTCCATCAGATGGATCAAATGCGCGCCCTGTTGGATCGGCAGAAGGTCACGCGGCTGCCCGAGTTCAGCGCCCCCTACTTCGCGCACCTCAAGGTGAACGGGCCGGTGGGTGATCGGGACTACCTGTTGGGCCGGACCAGCTACGCGGACGCGTCCGCCGACGTGCGCATCATCGACTGGCGTTTCGCGCCGGTGGCCCGGGTCTTCTACCGCTATGGAGAAGGGGACTCCTACGAGGAGTGGTTCGGCGAGCGGCTGTCCGAGGGCACCGTGCTGGTGCGGCGCCTGGTGGTCATCGAGCGGGGCCGGCTGACGCGCATCCAGGCGGGTCCCCTCGTGCTCGTGCGCTCACCCGAGGGCGCCTGGCGCCGGGTGGGCGCCGGGGCCATGTCCCAGCTCGCGGGGGGCATGGGGACGGCGGTTCGTCCGGGACGGCTGGGCGTGGGCCAGGGCGCGTCCCGGCGCGAGGGCGCGCTCGACGTGACGGCCCTGCTCGACGCCGAACAGTTCGAGGCGGTGAACGTGGCGGCGGACGAGCCGCTGCTCGTGCTGGGCAGCGCGGGCAGCGGGAAGACGACGGTCGCCCTGCACCGGCTGGCGAAGATCGCCTTCGACGAGCAGGCGCGCTACCCCGAGTCCCGGATGAAGGTCATCGTCCCCGAGGAGGGCTTGGCGAGGCTGTCGCGGCGTCTGCTCGCGCCCCTGGGCCTGGAGAAGGTCTCCGTCGAGACATTGGATTCCTGGGCGGCGTTGACCGCGCGCATCGCGTTTGGCGCCAAGGCCCTCAAGGTGTGGGAGGACACGCCGCCGCTCGTGTCGAAATTCAAACGCCACCCGGCCCTGCGCCGTGCGTTGGCGGCCAGGCTGGGGGTCCTCAAGTCCTCGGCCACCACCCTGCCCAGGCTGCGCAAGCGGCTCGCCGAACTCTTCACCGACCGGCGCTTCCTGGAAGGCGTCGTCTCCCACTCGAAGGGAGACCTGCCGCTCACGGCCATCGACGAGCTGGTGCGGCACACGATGTTGCAGATCGCCACGCCGCTCGACCGGGAACTGGAGGGCGTGGATCCGGAGCGGCTGCAGACCCTGGATGGCAAATCCTTGCAGAGTGACACCCCGGACGAGCTGGCGGGCACCCTGGACCTGGAGGATCTGCCGTTGTTGCTGTTCCTGCGTGCCCAGGGGGGCAACCTGGGCGCGGTGGGGCGGCTGGTGCACGTGGTGTTGGACGAGACCGAGGACTTCTCGCTCGTGGAATTGTTCGTGGTGGGACGGCTGCTGGGCGATGCCCGGAGCTGCACGCTCGCGGGGGATGAGATGCAACAGACATCGACGAGCTTCGCGGGATGGCCCGCGGTGCTCGCGGAGCTGGGCATCCAGGACGCGGCCACCTGCCGGCTCCAGGTGTCCTACCGCTGTCCGGCACCCATCACGGCGCTGGCGCGTCACGTCCTGGGGGTTCAGTCTCCCACCCCCGTGCCCCAGGCGGGCCGGGAAGGCGCGCCCGTGGGCATGCACCACTTTCCAGACGAGGCCCAGGCCCATCTGTTCATTGGCGAGGCCCTGCGGGAACTCCTGGAGCGCGAGCCCCACGCTTCCGTGGCCGTCATCGCCAGTGGTCCCGAGCAGGCGCGCGCCTTCCACCGGATGCTCGCCGACACGTCCTGGGCCCGCCTCGTCCTGGAAGGCGACTTCTCCTTCGAGCCCGGCGTGGACGTGACGGACGTGGACAACGTGAAGGGTCTCGAATTCGACTATGTCGTCGTCCCAGACGCGACCGCTCGGGTCTACCCCGCGAATGACGAGGCGCGACGTCGCCTGCATATCGCCATGACGCGTGCCTCGCATCAGCTCTGGCTCGTTTCCTCGGGGGTTCGCTCGCCACTGTTGGCGGGTGGTTAGAGCCCCATCGGTCATGTGGACGCGATGCCCGGTTGGTGTTGAAATGGTATGACAGGATTTGACTCTTCGTGCGAGAGTGGAATCGATGAGTGAATCGCGCCCACAGCTTTTGTCTCGGCTGACCAGGAGCACGCGGGAGCAGACGATTCCCGGCATGTTCCTACAGGCGGTGCTCACGTCTGCCGAAGTCCATGGAATGGACGTGGTGGCGCGGGCCCGGTCGCGAGTGGGGGAGGGGGGGCCGTTGGTGGAAAGCTATCGCTACCCCGTGGGCTGCATGCTGGAGATGCTCGACATCATCGGCCAGGCCGCGGAGTCGGGGGGCCTCTCCTATGGAGAAGCCCTCTTCCTGAGTGGCCGGAACGCGGGGCTGGCCTATGTGCGCAGCGCGGTGGGCCGGATGCGGGTCCTGGTGGCCTCGGCATCGGGTCTGCACCGCGCGCTGGAAGGGATTCCGAGCACGGCCCTGCTGTCGGTCAACTTCGGCGAACGGTCCTATCGTCGGCTCACGCACAACTCGGGCGAGCTCGTCTTCAATCAAGACCTGATCGGAACGGCCTGGAACATCGGTCTGGTGACGGCCAGCACCAGCGCGGGCCTCGGATTGGCCCCGAACGAACTGAAATTCGACGTCTACGTGACGGACGAGGATGCCAGCAGCTTCCTCCTCCGTCTGTCCTGGTAGGACGGTGGGCGGTGGGCCGGAGCACCCGGGAAGGGTGACTCCGGGCCCGCGCCAGGGCTCAGCCCTCGAAGGTGTCCTTCATGCGGCTGATGGCGTCGTTGGCCATCTGCGTGATGGTGTTCTTCATGGTCTGGAACATCACCGTCTCGTTCATCAGCAGGCTCTTGGCCTTCTCGGCGATCTTCGCGGGGGTGGCGTTCGCGTTCTGGGGCTCCTTGAGCCACGCGTCCATCTTCTTCTCCACCGAGGCGAGCATCTTGCCCTTGAAGTCCTTGCCCAGGCCCTCGGCCATCATCGCATAGCCCTCGGCGCTGTTCCCGTCGGAGAAGCGCTTGAAGGCGTCCGAGATCTGGTTGAAGTCGGACGAGCCGTCCACCTTGATCTTGAAGCTCCCGCCGGAGAGCAGATCCTTGGCCGACTCCATCTTCGAGGTGTCGGCCGTGGACGCCGTCTGCTGGGGGGTGGTCGCGGCGGCGGCGGAGCGGTTGTTCACGGAGAACGACATGGGATCACCTTTTCCGGGAAATCGAGGGTGTAGGTAACGTTAGGGAGATTATCGCGTCCGCCCGGCCAAGGTTGCGTGGGGGGTGCCGATTTTCGCTTCCGCTTCCCTCTCGGGCGAGCAGGCGGAGGAGTTTTGACGCCACGCGTCATGGCGGCCGGTGCCATGGACCAGGCGCGCTCCAAATCACGGGTTTCCAGAACACTTCGCGGAACCCTCTCACGTCGGCATTCGCTCCAGTCGGGGTCATCCCTGTCAAACCCTGACATGAATGAGAGGTTTACGGAATTCCAATGGACTGGGGTCCCCCGGGATATGCCGTGAGGGAGCGGTGGCCTGGAGATCCGACGCGGCGGAAGTGAAGCTTTTCCATGACAAGGGCATTCACCGTGGGTCGGCAATGACTTTCAGTGGGTTGCTTGACGAGGAGAACGCGCCTGTGGTTCATGGCGGATGAAAGGCATTGAGTGACTGCACGGGGGTTCTCCATGGACTCAATCTCGAACAGACCGGCCCGCTCCTCCTCGGGATGGGAGGGAGGCTTCGCCAGTCCCTTCTCGGGTTACTCGCTCCAGGGGGCCGGAGCCATCCAGGTGACGCTCCCCGAGTGGGGTGGGGTGTTGGGCCCGGCGACGCTGTTGAGCCCCGCCGCGGTGTGGGCCCGGCCCGTGGGCCAGGTGGGCGCGCTGTCCCGGGAGCGGACGCTGCGCGTGTGTCTGGAAACGGAAGGGGGCTCCATCGGTCCCCTGACGGGGGAAGTCCACTGGAGCGACGCCCCGGGCGCGGCCCTGGGCATCCAGCTCCACGGGGTCTCTGCTCACCAGGGCGAGCGGATCCTCACGTTGCTGGACGGGGAGGTCCGCCGGGGCCTGGCGGCGCCCGAGGCGTCTCCGTTGCCCGTGCAGGAGGAAATCGTCGGGGGTGAGCGCGTGGGCGCCGTCCTCCGGAAGATCGCCGCCCTGGGGAACAAGGCGGTGGTGCGGCGGCCGGGCCAGACGGCGCGGATGACGTTGGAGCGGGTGGATGCGCAGGGGGGCCGCTTGTACTGGCGTTGTGCCGAGCCCGGCGCCGGCTGGGGCGGTGCTTCCGCGGAACTCGAGGTGGTGGGTTACAACTCCGCCTACCGGATGCGCCTGGAGACGCGCTCCAGCGAGGGCGGCCTGTGGGTGACGTCCCTGCCCGAGCGGTTGTGGCGGGTGCGCCACCGCTGGCACCGCCGGGTGTCCGCGCCCGAGGGGACGCGGGTCCGCTTCGAGCACCCGCTCTGGTCGGAGCTGGGCTGGCTCGAGCGGGAGGTGGTGGATGTCTCGTATTCCGGCTTGAGCCTGCGCTCCGGCACCGAGGATCTGCTCTTCCCGGGGCTCTTCCTGCCGCTCGAGGTGGAGACGGCGCGCGGCGAGCGCATCTCCCTGCGCTGCGAGGTGCGGCACGTCTCCTTCTCCCAGGTGGATGGGCGACGGCTGTGTGGTCTGGAGGCCCGGCCGCTCACGCCCCGGGACTCGGTGCTGTGGATGCGATTCGTCTCCCAGACACTCAGCCCCTCCACCCGCTCGGGCGAGGAGTGGCTCCAGCCCCTCTGGGATTTGTATGCCGCGTCGGGTTATTTCAATCTGGCGGGTAAATCCTCGCATCATTTCGACGCGTTGCGCCGGGACTTCATCGACCTGAGCGGCCGCGCGGCGAAGCTTCCCCATGTCTTCTGTCAGACGGTGTGGCCCTCGGAGCGCGGAGTGGAGGCGTCCTTGTCCGCTATCAAACCCTATCAAAACACGTGGATGCTCCACCATCTGGGGCGCAGGCCCGGCAAACCGGCGAACGCGCCGCCCGTGCCGGGGCAGATCCTCCGGGACATCTACCAACACACGCTGGAGCACGCCCAGGTCGATCCCGACTTCCGCTGGTTGATCAGCTACGCCGAGTCGACCGTGCCGTGGGTCCGCCGCACGCACATGGAGTTCGCCCAGCGCGGCCAGGAGGGGGGACAATCCCTGATGATGTACCTGCGGCTCATGGACGCCGAGTGCTCCGAGATGAGTGGCGAGCCCTTGGGAGACTTGGATATCGGCCTCGCGTCCATGGGCGAGAAGCTGCTCCTGGCGCGGGAGCTCGCCCGCACCCGGCCCGCCAGCTACGTCGAGTCCCTGGATCTCACCCGCGATCGTCTGGAGTTGCGTGGCGCGTCCCGGTTCTGGAAGGAGGAGGGACTGAGGCGCGAGCGGCGCATCCTGGTGGCCCGGCGGGAGAGCGTCGCCGTGGCGGCGCTGGTGCTTGAGCTGGGACCGCCTGGCACCAATCTCTTCCGCCTGATGGATTGCGCGCGCTTGTTTCCCCTGGTGCCCGAGGGCCGGGACGCCTACGTGGCGTTGCTGGACGAGGCGCGCCGCTGGTTCGCGTTCCACGGGCGCACGGCCTTCGTCTACCTGTGCGAGGACGAGGGCGGTTACGCGCGGCGGGCCCGTCTGCACGACGACCCCTCCACCCAGCCCTTCCTGTGGATCATCTCCGCCTCCCTGGTCCCCGAATTCCTGGAGCACATTCAAGAGCAGTCCGTCGGACGTCAGCCGTCGCAACCCACCTCAGTGTTGTCAGCGTGAAGGAGCACACACCATGGAACTGCTGAAGAAGCTGTATGAGCCCTACGCTCTGCCGGCCCGCGCTCTCCTGGACACGGATCCCGCGCTGCGGCGGCTGTTGGATCCCTCCCTCGATCCCAAGGTCCTCGCCCGCTTCCTCATCGAGTGGATGGCGCGCGCGGCGTACATGACCGAGCCGGTGGATGGGTGGATTCGCGGCACGGGCCAGCGCTGCATCGAACAGGGCATGGAGAAGATGGGCCACGCCCTCATCACCCATGCCAAGAGCGAGACGGGCCACCACCTGATGACGCTCGAGGACGCGCGCAGCCTGGTGGGCCACTGGAACACCCGCTACCTGCCCACGCTGTCGGTGCGGGACTTGTGCGCCCAGTCCCCGCTGGAGAGCATGGAGGCCTACCGTCGGCTGCATGACGAGACCATCGGCGGCGCCTTCCCGGTGGGGCAGATCGCCATCGAGCGGGAGGTCGGCTTCCTGGCGGTGTATTTCGGGCCCCGGCTGATGCAGCAGGTGGAGCGGCTGCTCGGCCCGGAGGTGGCCGGTATGCTCACCTTCCTGACCGAGCACGTGGCCGTGGACGTGGGCCATACCCTGCTCAACGAGAAGATGCTCGAGGAGGCCATCAGCCGCTCGCCCGAGAACGCGCGCATCTACGCGGAGACGGGGGCCCGGGCGATGACCCTGTACATCCGCTTCCTGGGAGACTGCCTGCACACCGTGGAGGACCTGTTCTCACCGCTGCGTTCCGTGGCCTGAGTCCGCTGCCCTCCACGAGGCGCCGCTCCCTCTGTGTATGGGAGCGGCGCCTCGTGCCGTACATGGGTTGTGAAATACGCCCGATGCTCGTCTCCTCGCCCTGCGCGCGGGCATCTCACGTGCGTGTTGATTGGTCTACAAAGATAGGGGATGGTGCTGACCCATCCAGCGCAGCCGTGTTTCGCGGGTGTCTGGATAAGGAGTCAACGTCTCACACGCGGGTACATTACCTCGGGTAGCTCGGGCCTGGTCTCGATTGGAACCACGAGGGCCTCGCGTACTGGATAACCCCTCAAGCCGTTTCACCGGACCGTACCCCCGTGCGTTCCGTTCCACTCCATGTCTGTCTTTACTCCCCCCGGAGAGCCTCATTGAAGAAGACCCTCCTGCTGGTTGAAACCGTGTTCGCCCTGGCTGGTGTTGTTGCTTGCGGAGGTTCCGAGCAACTGGACGCCGACGAGTCAACCCAGACCCTGGGTATCACGGCCGATGCACTGAGCGCGCAGAACTGCGCCCCGCTTTCCGCGACCTCGGTGATCGCTTCCGGCAATGATGGAAATGGCCCCCAGAACACCCTGGATGACCAGATGGGTACGCGCTGGAGCAACCTGGGCAAGGGGTCGTGGATTGATTACGATCTGGGTTCGGCGCGCACCGTGTCGGGCGCCGCCATCGCCTGGCACCAGGGCAACCTGCGCACGAACAACTTCACCCTGTCCGTCTCCACGGATGGCATGGCCTACACGCCCGTCTATACGGGGACGAGCAGTGGCACCACGACGGCGGCGGAGACGTTCTCGTTCGCCGCCCGGACCGCGCGCCGGGTGCGCATCACCTTCCAGGGCAACTCGCAGAACGATTGGGCGAGCATCGCCGAGGCCCGCGCGTGTGGCGTGGCCTCGGAGAGCGCGGGCTCGGGCTCGGGTGTGGTGTGGCGGGGTGACTTCGAGACCGGTAGCCGCTCCCAATGGAGCAGCACGCAGATGGTCAACGCGGACCGGCTCCAGGTGGTGTCCTCGCCCGCCCGGCAGGGCAGCTACGCCGTCAAGGTGACGGTGCGCCAGGGCGACAACCCCATCAGCGCCAGCGGCAATCGCAACGAGCTGGTGCGGATGACGAACGAGAAGGAAGGCGACGAGTACTACTACAAGTGGAGCACCATGTTCGCCTCCGACTTCCCGAGCGCGAAGACGTGGCAGCTCTTCACCCAGTGGCACCACAGCGGCAGCAATGGCTCGCCCCCCGTGGAGTTCTACGTCAACGGTGAGACCATCTACCTGCGCATGCGCGGCTCCACCGTGGTGTGGCAGACCCCGCTGGTGCGCGGTCAGTGGCTCGACTTCGTCTTCCACGCGAAGTGGTCGGCCAAGTCCAACGTGGGCTTCGTGGAGCTGTACTACCGGGGCAACCTGGTGCTGCCCAAGCTCTATGGCGCCACCATGTACTCGGGCCAGACGAACTACCTGAAGGTCGGCCTGTACCGCAACAGCACCATCGCTCCGGTGGGCGTCGTGTACCACGACTCCTGGGTCCAGGGCCGCAGCCTGCAGGACGTGCAGTAGCCCTTTGAAGGAGGGGGCCTTCCGGGTTCCTCCTCGCGCCCCACCCGTGGCCTTCCCCCAGGAGGCCGCCGGTGGGGCGCTCTTTTTCGTGCGGCCACGCGCCACGCAGGCACCTCCGCCGGAGGGGGCCCGCAACGACAACGGCGGCACCCCCGGAAGGGAGTGCCGCCGTGTACCGTGAAGCGGACGTCGTGGACGGCTCAGAGCTTGGCTTCGTTCGCCGCGGGGACGCGGCAGCGCAGCTCGGCCTCGAGCTCGAGCGCCGCGAGGTTCTCGCGCATCGCCCGGGCCCACTTGGCCTTGGGCTGCTCCATCAGCTTCTCGTGCGCCAGGTCGATGGTCTCCGCCAGCTCCTCGTCGCTGAGCTCGGAGGCCGTCTTGCCCTTGTTCGCGCCGAACGCCACCACCACCGCCGAGCCCTTGAGCTTCGCGGGAGGCTCGCTCGCCGGGACGGGCTCGGACGTGGGCGCGGGCGCGGGACGGGCCTTCACGCTCTCCACGGCGGGGGCCTCGGGCTCCTGCGCGGGCTCCCTTGCCTCCTCGCGGGCCTCGCGCACTTCGCGCGGCGACACGGGGAAGGACGCCTTCACGGGGCCTGGCCGGCTGCCCAGCGGCTCGTAGCCGCCTTGGCTCTGCGTAGGAGCGGACTCGGACGGCGAGTCGAACTCCTCGGCCGGCATCTCCTCGCGCACGTACAGGCCGCCGAACGCCTCGGGGTACGCCTTGCGCAGGGCCGCCACGCGCGCGCACTTCTCGATCATCGTGGTGGGGATCTTCGCCCAGAGGGGCGTCTGCTGGACGTAGCCCGCGAAGTCCAGCCACACCACCACGGGCAGCTTGCCCTCGCGCACCACGCGCGCCCAGGCACCCACCAGGCTGCCCTTGCGCTTGGCCGGGTTGAAGCGGTGCACCACCTCGCCCTTGCCCTGGTCCACGATGATTTCATCCTCGGCGTACACCGCGCTCGCCTGGATGCCCTTGCAGTCCGGGAAGCGCTCCGCGCGCGCCAGCATCCCCGCTTCCGAGGGCTGGAACTCGTGCCGGGACACCCAGTTGGGCTTCTCCCGGCTTCCCGCGTTCTGTCTCCGGGCCACGCAGAAAGCCTCCTTGAGCAACGGGTCCAACCCGGAGCGCTTGCACTGTTCGATGAAGAGGGCGAATTCGTCCTCCCCGATGCCTCGGGGGCAGATGGTCCGCCGGATGAGCTCCACGCGCTCGGGGCTCCACTGTCCCGACGCCGTTTCCGTCTTGTTGTGCGCTTCCATGCCGCTGCTGTGCTCCTCGCCTTCGAAAAGGGCGGACGACCTCCGTCCGCCCACGCCTTCGGGGACTGCTTCAACCCTGTAGCAGGGACATTCTATCCTCCGGGGGCACTGTCTTGCTGAACATGCGTTCAGGCACGCCCGGAGGGCGGGCGAGCGGTGGCGCGGAGCCGGAAAAGCGGGCGGGAAGGGGGGCGAAAAAAAGAGTTTGACGCGGCCGACGCGTCACCGTACAAGCCGTCCCCGTCGACGCGCGGTGACGAACCGCTCGGCGGCGCAGCACGGTAGAAGGTCGGGAGCGTAGCTCAATTGGTAGAGCAATGGACTCTTAATCCATAGGTTGTGGGTTCGATTCCCTCCGCTCTCAACACAAACGGGGTCCTCTCAGCGATGAGAGGGCCCTGTTTCCTTTTCGGGGTCCTGGATTCCGTGTCCGCCGGGTCCCCGTTTTCGCGGTAGAAGGCACGGTGCGCATCCGGGCGGGTGGCGAAACTGGTAGACGCGCCAGACTTAGGATCTGGTACCGCAAGGTGTGAGGGTTCGAGTCCCTCCTCGCCCATTCCGGCCCTTTCGCGTTGACCGGGCCCGCCCCTATCCCCTAAACGCGCACCTCCCTGTTTTCGTCGCGTCTTCACCCATCCGACACGTCGGCGTCCCGGCAAACGGGCCCGGCGCGAGCGAGGCATCACATGAAGGTCCAGGTCGAGGAGCTTTCTCCCATCGAGAAGAAGCTCTCCATCGAGGTCGACACCGCCCGCGTGGCCGAGGAACTCACCCGCGCGTATACCGCGCTGGGCCAGCAGGTGAAGCTGCCCGGCTTCCGGCAGGGCAAGGTGCCGCGTCGCATCCTCGAGCAGCGCTTCCGCGACAGGGTCGAGGACGACGTCATCCAGCGCGTGGTGCAGAGCGCCTGGCTGGAGGCCGTGCGCGATCACAAGGTGGAGGCCGTGGCGCCGCCCCAGGTGACGCAGAACTCGGGCCTCAAGCCCAACGCGCCCTTCTCCTTCGAGGCGCGCGTCGAGGTGAAGCCCCGGGTGGAGGCCAAGGACTACCAGGGGCTGGCGCTCACGCGCGCGGACACCCAGGTGGCCGACTCGGACGTGAACGAGCGCCTGGAGCAATTGCGCCAGAACCTGGCCCGGCTGGATCCCATCGAGGACCGGGACGTGGCCCAGGCGGGCGACTTCGCCACGGTCGACTACGAGGCGACCGTGGAGGGCAAGGAGTTCGCCGGCAGCAAGGCCGAGGGCGTGACGGTGGAGCTGGCCCCCGGTGAGCTCGTCGAGTCCAACGTGGCCGCGCTCGAGGGCGCCAAGGTCGGTGAGACCCGGGAGCTGGACTACACCTTCCCGGCCGACTACCGCGTGGAGGACGTCAAGGGCAAGGTCGCCCACTTCAAGTTCCACGTGAAGGGGCTCAAGAAGAAGATCATCCCCGAGCTCAACGACGACTTCGCCAAGGAGGCCGGTCAGGCCCAGTCACTCGAGGAGCTGCGCACGAAGATCCGCTCGGACCTGGAGCAGGGCAAGAAGACCAAGGGGCTCAACGAGGAGCGCGAGGCCCTCATCAAGGCCCTCATCGAGAAGAACCCCTTCGAGGTTCCCAAGTCCATGGTGGAGCGCACCATCGACCAGATGCTCGAGACGCGCCTGCGCGCCATGGCCCGCATGGGCATGGATCCCCGCCGCCTCAACCTGGACTTCGCCCGGCTGCGCGAGGACCTGCGCGAGGAGGCCCTCCAGGAGGTGCGCGGCGCGCTGCTCTTCGAGGCCATCGCCCTCAAGGAGAGCATCCAGAGCAGCGACGAGGACCTGGAGAAGAAGATCGCCGAGCTGGCCCAGGAGGCGAACCAGTCCATCGACGTGGTGCGCAAGTACTTCAAGGGCCCGGACGAGCGCCAGGGGTTGAGCCTGCGACTCCGCGAAGAAAAGACGATTGAATTCCTCAAGGGTCAGGCGAAGTATTCCTAGGCGTTCCTTCTTCCAGACCCTCCGAGGTTGCCATGCCCTTCATGCCCGTTCCCTACGTCATCGAGCAGACCCACCGCGGAGAGCGCTCGTACGACATCTACAGCCGGCTCCTGAAGGACCGGATTGTCATGTTGGGAACGGAGATCGACGATGACGTGGCCAACGTCATCGTCGCCCAGCTCCTGTTCCTCGAGTCCGAGGACCCGGACAAGGACATCAACCTCTACGTCAACTCGCCGGGCGGGTCGGTGACGGCCGGCCTGGCCATCTACGACACCATGCAGTACGTGAAGCCGAACGTGTCCACCATCTGTGTGGGTCAGGCGGCTTCCATGGGCGCGGTGCTCTTGCTGGCCGGGGCGAAGGGCAAGCGCTACGCGCTGCCCAGCGCGCGCATCATGATCCACCAGCCCCTGGGCGGAGTGCGGGGTCAGGCCACGGACATTGAAATCCAGGCCAAGGAAATCCTGCGGATGCGGGCCAAGCTCAACGAGCTCATCGTGAAGCACACCGGCCAGCCCATCGAGCGTGTCGAGAAGGACACGGATCGCGACTACTTCATGGGCGCCTCCGAGGCCAAGGCGTACGGCATCCTCGATGAGGTGCAGAATCCCCGGAAGGTCCTGCTGCCTCCGGGCGAGCGCAAGTAGCACGCCTCCTCATGGGGCATCCGGGCCGGGGTCGCGGGAATGATGGACCGCGTCTCCGGCTTTCTGATTTCTGCGCCAGATGTTTTGGGGTGTTAAGTAGCCAGCAGGTGCGTGGACGGTCCGGACGGGGACTGACTAGATTGGCCGTGGGCAGAGGGAGCGGGCCGGTGGGAAGCGCACCTCCAGGCAGTCGCGGCGAGGGCTAACATGGCGGGCAAGAACGTGGAGAAGCGAGACAACCAGTCCCTCTGCTGTTCATTCTGCGGCAAGTCGCAGAAAGAGGTGAAGAAGCTCATCGCCGGACCGACGGTCTACATCTGCGACGAGTGCATCGGCCTCTGCAACGACATCATCGCGGAGGAGATCGACCGCGAGGAGACCAAGGACACCAAGCTGCGCATCCCGCGGCCCAGTGAGATCAAGGCCATCCTCGACGAGTACGTGGTGGGCCAGGAGCGCGCGAAGAAGACACTCTCCGTGGCGGTGCACAACCACTACAAGCGCATCGAGTCCAAGGTCGCCATGGACGATGTGGAGCTGCAGAAGAGCAACATCCTCCTGCTCGGCCCCACCGGTAGCGGCAAGACGCTGCTCGCCCAGACGCTCGCGCGCATCCTCAACGTGCCCTTCACCATCGCGGACGCCACCTGCCTCACCGAGGCCGGCTACGTGGGCGAGGATGTCGAGAACATCATCGTCAACCTGCTGCAGGCGGCCGACCACGACATCGAGCGTGCCCAGCGCGGCATCGTCTACATCGACGAGATCGACAAGATCGCCCGCAAGTCGGAGAACCCCTCCATCACCCGCGACGTGTCGGGCGAGGGCGTGCAGCAGGCGCTCCTCAAGATCATCGAGGGCACCATCGCCAACGTGCCGCCCAAGGGGGGCCGCAAGCACCCGCAGCAGGAATTCCTGCAGGTGGACACGACGAACATCCTCTTCATCTGCGGCGGCGCCTTCGGTGGCCTCGAGCAGGTGATCGAGCGGCGCCTGGGCGGACGCAGCCTGGGCTTCGGCGCGGACATCCAGTCCAAGAAGCAGCGCAACCTCACCGAGCTGCTCAAGCACGTGGAGCCGGAGGACCTGCTCAAGTTCGGCATGATTCCGGAGTTCATCGGCCGCCTGCCCATCGTGACGGCGCTCGAGGAGCTGGACGAGCCGGCGCTGGTGAACATCCTCAGCCAGCCGAAGAACGCGCTCACCAAGCAGTACAAGAAGCTCTTCGACCTGGACGGCATCTCGCTCAAGTTCACGGATGGGGCGCTCAAGGCCGTGTCCACCGAGGCCATCCGCCGCAAGGCGGGCGCGCGCGGTCTGCGCTCCATCCTGGAGAGCGCCATGCTGGACATCATGTACGAGCTGCCCTCGCGCAAGACGGCCCGCGAGGTCGTCATCTCCGAGGAGGTCATCCTCAAGAAGAGCGAGCCGGTGGTGCTCCACTCCCAGGACAACAAGGAGAAGGAGCCCGAGCCGAAGAAGGAAAGCGCCTGACCCTCGCCACGGCCACCCGGGCTCGTTCCGGGTCGCCGTGAGGTGTGACGCCCCCGCATGTCCCACCTGGTTGCGGTGGGACGCCGGGGGCGTCTTTTTTGCCCCCTGGATGGAAAGAGACGACCGGATGAACTATCCGCCCACGAAGGCCGAGGCGGTGGTGGACACGTTGCACGGCGTGGCGGTGGCCGACCCCTACCGGTGGCTCGAGGATGAGCGCTCGCCGGAGGTCCAGGCCTGGATGAAGGCCCAGGATGCCTTCACCCGGCGGTATCTGGAGCGGCTGCCCGGCCGCGAGGCGCTGCGCCGGCGCTTCACGGAGCTCTTCTACGTGGAGTCCCAGTCCGCGCCCGCCGTCCGGGGCGAGCGCTACTTCTACGTCCGTACCCACAAGGACAAGGAGAAGGCCGTCCTCTACTGGCGCGAGGGCGAGGCTGGCGAGGAGCGCGTGCTGCTCGACCCCAACACCTGGAGCGCGGACGGCACGGTGTCGCTCGGCTTGTGGTCGCCCTCGTGGGATGGGCGCAAGCTGGCCTTCACCCGCAAGCCCAACGCGGCGGACGAGGCCATCCTCCACGTGCTGGACGTGGACACCGGCGTCTGGAGCGAGGTGGATGTCATCGAGGGCGCGAAGTACGCCTCCCCGAGTTGGATGCCGGACAGCCAGTCCTTCTACTACGCGTGGCTGCCCTCGGATCCGTCCATCCCCGTGGCCGAGCGGCCCGGCTACACCGAGCTGCGCCTGCACCGGCTGGGCACGCCTCCGAGCGAGGACCCGGTGGCGCACCCGCGCACCGGCGACCCGAGGACGTTCCTCAACGGGGGCGTCAGCCGGGATGGCACCTATCTCTTCGTCTACGTCACCCGGGGCTGGAGCGAGAACGACATCTGGTGGAAGCGGGTGGGGGAGACGGACTTCCGCCTCCTGGTGAAGGGGCAGGGGGCGAAGTACTCCGTCGACGTGTGGCGCGACACCTTCTACGTCCTCACCGACGAGGGGGCCCCCCGGCAACGGGTTTTCAAGGTGGACCCGCGTGAGCCCGAGCGCGCGGCCTGGAAGGAACTCGTCGCCGAGGATCCGGTGGCTTCGCTGCAGGGCGTCAATATCGTGGGAGGGCACCTGGCGCTGGAGTACCTGCGGGACGCCACCACCCGTGTTCGCCTGGTGACGCTGGAGGGCGAGCCCGTGCGCGACGTGGCGCTGCCGGGCGTGGGCGCGGCGAGCAATCTCTACGGTCTGGAGGATCGGGACGAGGCCTGGTTCGTCTTCAGCTCGTTCGTCACGCCCCCCCAGGTCTACAAGACGTCCGTGTCCACCGGCCGCGTGGACGTGTGGGCGCGGGTGCAACTGCCCATCCACCCCGAGCGCTACACGGTCAGGCAGGTCTTCTGCCGCTCCAAGGATGGCACCCGGGTGCCGCTCTTCCTCGTGCACCGCGAGGACCTGAAGCGCGACGGTGAGCGGCCGGTGCTGCTCTACGGGTATGGCGGCTTCAATGTGAGCCTGGTGCCCTCCTTCCGCTCCAGCATCTACCCGTGGCTGGACGCGGGAGGTGTGTACGTGGTGGCCAACCTGCGCGGGGGCGGGGAGTACGGCAAGGACTGGCACGAGGCCGGCCGCCTCCACCAGAAGCAGAACGTCTTCGACGACTTCCACGCCGCGGCCGAGTACCTCGTTCGCGAGGGCTACACCCGGCCCTCCCGCCTGGCGATCGCCGGGGGGAGCAATGGCGGCCTGCTCGTGGGCGCCGCGATGACCCAGCGTCCGGAACTCTACGGCGCGGTGGTGTGCCAGGTCCCCCTGTTGGACATGGTGCGCTATCACCTGTTCGGCAGTGGCAAGACGTGGATTCCGGAGTACGGCACCGCCGACGACCCCGCCGACTTCCCCGTCCTGCACGCCTACTCGCCCTATCACCAGGTGAAGGAGGGCACCGCGTACCCGGCCCTCCTGATGATGGCCGCGGACCACGACGACCGCGTGGACCCGCTGCACGCCCGTAAATTCGTGGCCGCCGTGCGGAATGCGGGCCCCCAGGCTCCCGCCCTATTAAGAATCGAGGCCAACGCGGGTCACGGAGGGGCGGATCAAGTCGCCAAGGCCATCGAGTCCAACGTGGACTCCTACAGCTTCCTGGCGAGCGTGTTGCACGTGGACTTGCAACCTCACCCCTTGGATGACGGGGTCCCCTCGGGCCGCTAAAGCAGCGACCGAACGCCCTCGTTTCCGGGGGTGTTCCCTTGCTTGCAGGCCGATGTCCCCCATCTTTCACCTGGGGAACGGCCGACAAAGTCGCCGTGTTATAGAAGCCGTCTTCACCCCCCTGGACTCTGGGTGTCCGGGCGGGCAACTTTCCAGGGGCTTGCTGCCCTCGGTGGCAAGCAGGCAGGTGGCGAATACATGTTCTTCGGACGAGACGACAAGAGGGATGCCCAGAAGCGTGGAAGCACTGTTCCGCTCCTCCCGCTGCGCGACATCATCGTGTTTCCGCACATGGTGGTCCCGTTGTTCGTCGGCCGGGAGAAGTCCATCGCGGCGCTGAAGGACGCGATGGCCCACAAGGGCCCCGACGACAAGGCCGTCATCCTCCTGGCCGCGCAGAAGAAGGCCAAGACGAACGATCCCACGTCGGATGACATCTTTCATTTCGGCACCATTGGCCACGTCATCCAGCTCCTGCCCCTGCCCGACGGCACGGTGAAGGTGCTCGTGGAGGGTGTGCGCCGGGCCAAGGTGAAGAAGTTCCAGCCCAACGACGCCTTCTTCATGGTCGAGGTGGAGGACGTCGAGGAGGTCAGCGAGAAGTCCGTGGAGCTCGAGGCGCTCGTGCGCAGCGTGCACTCGGTCTTCGAGGCCTTCGTGAAGCTCAACAAGCGCATTCCGCCCGAGATGCTCATGCAGGTGGCGAGCATCGACGATCCGGCGCGCCTGGCCGACACCATCGTCGCGCACCTGTCGCTCAAGCTGAATGACAAGCAGGCGCTGCTCGAGACCGAGAGCCCCGCCAAGCGGCTCGAGAAGCTCTACGAGCTCATGCAGGGTGAGATCGAGATTCTCCAGGTCGAGAAGAAGATCCGCACCCGCGTCAAGAAGCAGATGGAGAAGACCCAGAAGGAGTACTACCTGAATGAGCAGATGCAGGCCATTCAGAAGGAACTGGGTGAGCGCGACGAGTTCAAGAACGAGATCCAGGAGATCGAGGAGAAGCTCAAGAACAAGCGCATGAGCAAGGAGGCCACGCTCAAGGTCAAGAAGGAGCTCAAGAAGCTCCGGATGATGAGCCCGATGAGCGCCGAGGCCACCGTCGTGCGCAACTACATCGACTGGATCATCAGCCTGCCCTGGTACGAGGAGACGCAGGATCGCCTGGACGTCGTCGAGGCCGAGCGCGTGCTCAACGAGGACCACTACGGCCTCAAGCGCCCCAAGGAGCGCATCCTCGAGTACCTGGCCGTGCAGCAGCTCGTGAAGAAGCTCAAGGGCCCCGTGCTCTGCTTCGTGGGACCTCCGGGCGTGGGCAAGACGTCGCTCGCGCGCTCCATCGCCCGCGCCACCGGCCGCAAGTTCGTGCGTCTGTCCCTGGGCGGCGTGCGCGACGAGGCGGAAATCCGCGGCCACCGGCGCACGTACATCGGCGCCATGCCGGGCAAGCTCATCCAGTCGCTCAAGAAGGCGGGCAGCAACAACCCCGTCTTCCTGCTCGATGAGATCGACAAGATGTCCACCGACTTCCGGGGCGACCCCAGCGCGGCGCTGCTGGAGGTGCTGGACCCCGAGCAGAACCACAACTTCAACGACCACTACCTCGACCTGGACTACGACCTGTCGAAGGTGATGTTCATCTGCACCGCGAACACGATGCACAACATCCCCGGTCCCCTCCAGGACCGCATGGAAGTCATCCGCATCGCGGGCTACACCGAGCCGGAGAAGCTCAACATCGCGCGGCGCTACCTGCTGCCCAAGGAGCAGGAGGCCAACGGCCTGAGCGACTTGAAGATCGACTTCTCCCGCGAGGCCCTGCGCACCATCATCCACCGCTACACCCGCGAGTCCGGTGTGCGCTCGCTCGAGCGGGAAGTGGGTGGCGTGTACCGGAAGATCGCCCGGGACGTGCTCAAGAACGGCAAGCGTGACATCGCGGTCGACCGCAAGCTGGCCATGAAGTACCTGGGCACGCCGCGCTTCCGCTACGGCATGGCCGAGAGCGAGGACCAGGTCGGTATCGTGACGGGCCTGGCCTGGACGGAGATGGGCGGAGAAATCCTCACCACCGAGGCCACGGTGATGCCGGGCAAGGGCAAGCTCATCATCACCGGCAAGCTGGGCGAGGTGATGCAGGAGTCGGCCCAGGCGGCCATGTCCTACGTGCGCACGCGGGCGGACAAGTTCGGCATCGATCGCAAGATGTTCGAGAACTACGACATCCACGTCCACCTGCCCGAGGGCGCCATTCCCAAGGACGGTCCGTCCGCTGGCGTCACCATGTGCACCGCGCTCGTGTCCGCGCTCACCCGCGTCCAGGTGCGCAAGGACGTGGCCATGACGGGTGAAATCACCCTGCGCGGCCGCGTGCTGCCCATCGGTGGCTTGAAGGAGAAGACGCTCGCCGCGCACCGCGCCGGCATCAAGACCGTCCTCATCCCCAAGGCCAACAAGAAGGATCTCAAGGACATCCCCAAGAAGATCCGCGCCCAGCTGAAAATCATCCCCGTGGAGTTCGTGGACGATGTGCTGCGCGAGGCGCTCGTCCTGGAGAAGCCCGAGGAGTTCGGCCGCAAGAACGAGCAGCCCAAGACGACCGTCGTGGATCCAGGCGCGGGCGCTCCGGCCTGAGCCACTTCACGCTGAATGCCTGAAGCACCACGGGCCCCAGGGGTTCTTCCCCTGGGGCCCGTGGTGTTTTCACGACGGGTGGTTCAGACGTCCAGCTGCCAGAGCTGGTTGTCCGCCCCGCCGCGCTTCATGGGATGGGTGATGAGCCGCCCCGTGCCATCCGTCCTGGCGCCCTCGATGTCGAGCACGAAGCCATTGAGCTGGCTCTGGATGAAGTAGTAGCCCCGGATGTGGGAGGGCACGAGCTGCCAGACCTGATTGGGGCTCCCATGGGCCTCCCAGGTGATGACCCGCGTGCTGCTGCCCTTGTTGGCGCCCTCGATGTCGAGCACGAGCCCGTTGAGCCGGCTCCGGATGAGATAGCCACCCCGGGTGGGGACGAGCTCCCATTGCTGGTTGTCATTGCCTTCCCGGTTGCCTTTGGGCCGGTGGGCGATGATGCCCGCGCCCATCTGGCGATTGCCGCCCTGGACGTCGAGCACGAGCCCGTTGAGCCGGCTTCGGATGAAGGTGGCTCGCTGGGGCCGGGATTCGCCCCGATCCGGACCGTGGTCCCGGCCCGGCCGGGAGGGGGGAGGAGGAGGGGGCGGCGGAGTGGGGCGGGCCTCGCCCTGGCACCAGCCCGCGTGGCTGCACGTCCGCGCGCCGTCGCACTGCGAGTCGTTGCGGCAGCGGCTGGCCGCGGGACGGTTCTTCGACTCGTCCCACCGGTAGTGGGGGCCCGAGCCCGCGGCCGCCGTCAGCGGCAAGAAGAGCAGCGCCAGCGCCGCCAACCCCTTCACACCCATACGTCCACTCGCGGAGCCACTCCGAAAAGACAGCATTGATCCTTCTCCCTGTTGTTGATTCGAGGCCGCGGCGGCGTTCACCGCTCGTTCGTGCTCGGTGAATGTCAGGACGCGAACGCTCGGAATTAATTCTGGGAGAAATGATGCAACGGGCCCCGGAAGGTCACATTCCGGGGCCCCGGGGCCGCGCTCAGGCCGTGGCTTCCCGGCGGGGCAGGGCGAGCGCCGCGACGGCGGAGAGCGCCAGGGCGACTCCGAAGACGGCCATCGCGCTGTGGTGTTGCCGCTCGGTCGCGGCCGCCGCGCCCTGCGTCAGCAGTCCACCGAGGACCGCGATGCCCACGACTCCGCCCAGGTAGCGCGTGGTGGACATCACTCCGGCGGCCATTCCACTGCGCGCCCGGTCCACTCCGCTCATCGCCGCGGCTTGTGAGGGCGCGTTGCCCAACGACAGGCCGAACCCCAGCAGCATGAGTGGCAGGATGGCCTCGTTGGGTGAATCGACCGTCCGCACGCCCAGGAGCGTCATGCCCGCGAGCCCGAGCAGCGCGCCGGTCACCGCCGTGGTGCGCGCGCCCAGCTTCTCGGAGAGCCGGCCTCCGAGCGGGGTGCCAACGGTCATCATGACCATCATGGCGAGCATGGTGCGGCCCGTGCGCCCCGTGTCCTCGCCAAAGCGCTGCGTGAAGAGATAGGGCAACTGGAACAGCAATCCGTACATGGCCAGGTTCTGCAACGCGATGATGGCGCTGCCCGCCGTGAAGGGCCGCGAGCGGAAGAGCTGGAAGTCGATGACCGGGTGGCTCTGCTTCCGCTCCCAGCGGTACATCACCCCGAGCAGCACCAGGCCCACGGCCGGAAGCCCCACGCTCCATGCGCCGTGGCTCTTGGTGCCCACGACGATGAGCCCCAACCCCAGGCCGAGCAACACGCTGCCGATGACGTCGAAGGCGGGGCGTTGGGCGTGGGCGGGCTCCGTGGGGGGCCCTCCCCGCGTCATCAGCACGGAGAGCAGGAGGAGGGGGACGTTCACCAGGAAGATGAAGGACCAGCCCAGACGCGACACCAGCTCGCCGCCGAGCATGGGGCCCAGGGCCGCGGCCAGTGACATGAGCGCGCCGAACATGCCGAAGGCCCGCGCCCGGCGGTCCACCGGCAGTCCGTTGCGCAGGAGCGCCATGGCGCTGGGCGTGATGACGGCGCCCGCCGCCGCCATGAGCATCCGCGCCAGCGCGAGCATGGCGACGTGCCGGGCGAAGAAGCCCGACAGGGCGCCCAGCGCGAACATCACCTGGCCCACGGCCAGCACCCGCCGGTGGCCCCACAGGTCGCCCAGCTTGCCGCCCGGGCTCTGCAGGACGATGCCCACCAGCAGGTAGCTCGTCACCAGCCACTGGCTCAGCGTCCCGAGTCCCGCGCCGAACTCGTGGCCGATCGTCGGCAGCGCCACGGCGATCATCGTCGAGTTGAGGGGCACCAGCAGGGTCGTCAACCCGAGCGCCACCAGGGTCCTCGTCGAGAGGCCATGTTCCTCGGCATGTGTCTCGGCTGGAAGGGCTTCAGCCGGCACGGGTGACCGCCCGGCGCTGGAGGAGGTAGAGGTTCGGACCGACGAAGGCGAACTCCAGGTCCTGCTGGCCCCCGAAGTGCGCCTCGCACCGGGCGGCGAGCGCGTTGAGCGCGTGCAGGCGCTCGTCGTCGAGACACAACGCGTTCACCCGCTCCGGCTCGACTGCCACCTCGTGCGTGCCTCCCTCCGGCAGGGGAAGGATGGCCAGGTCCTTCTCTCCCGCGGTGCGCTCGAGGATGCGGCCGTCCCGGCTGATGCGGTAGCGGTCCGGGGTGACGAGCCCGGCCACCACCGCCTCGCCCAGGCCCCAGGTCGCCTCGATGATCCGCTCGTCCGCGCCCGTCATGGGGTCGCACGTGAAGAGCACCCCGGCGCACTCGGCCGCCACGAGGTGCTGGACGACCACCGCCACGCGCGGCTCGCCCTGCCAGCCCAGCTTGCGGCGGTAGCCCAGGGCCGCCTCGGAACGGCCCGAGGCCCACACCTGCTTCACGGCGTCCACCAGGGCGTCCTGCGTGCGCACCGCGAGCGCGGTGAGATGCTGCCCCGCGAAGCTCGCGTTGGCCGAGTCCTCACCCACGGCGGACGAGCGCACCGCCACCGAGGGGCCCACCTGGGCGAGCAGCTCCCGCGCCTGGGCCATGGCCTCCGGCTCGCCCGCGGCGATCTGGTTCACCTGCCGCACCGACAGGGCGAACCCCGGGGGGACCGTCAGGCTGGCGCGCAGCGCCGCGCCGAGCTGGACCGCCTTGCCGCCGAAGTCCTCCTCGGACATCGCTTCCTGCAATGACACCACGCTCATGCCAGCACCTGCAGCTCTCCCGTTGTTCCATTGACGCGCACGCGCGCGCCATCGCGTACCAGCTTCGTGGCATCCCGGGTCCCGACGATGCCCGGAATCCCATACTCCCGCGTGACGATGGCCGCGTGGCAGAGCTGTCCACCCCGGTCCGTCACGATGGCCCCGAGCAGGGGCAGCACGACATTGAAGTACGGAGACGTCGTGGCCGCCACCAGCACGTCCCCCGCCTCGATGCGCCCGAGATCCGTCTGCTCCTTGATGACGCGCGCCGTGCCCTCGTGGATGCCCGGGCTCACCGGCAGGCCCTTCACGGACGTCTCCGTCGTCTGGGCCGGGGGCACCTCCATCATGCTGCCCAGGTAGAACGCCACCGCGGTGTTCGCCCGCCGTGCCGCCGGAGGCAACCCGTCCAGCGAGGGCGGGGGCGAGGGGGGCTCTCCGAGCGAGGCGGGGACATCGGCGTGGCTCTTCGTCGTCCTCCACTGGAAGCGCCGCTGCAATTCCTCGCTCGTCGGCGTGCTGGCACCCGCCAGCAGACCCTGGAGCTCTTCCAGCCCCGCCTCGATGGCCAGCGCCGCGTCGGTGAGCCGGCCCAGTTCCTGGAGCCGGGCGCCCACGGCGAGTATCGCGCGCCGGGCGAGTCCCATGGCCCAGCCGTCGCTGTAGGTGTTGCGCTCGTCCCGCAGGCGGTAGACGAGTCTCGCCTCGGCGAGCAATTCGTCGAACAGCGCCCGGTGGGCGGGCGGCACGGCCTCGCGCACCTGCTCCAGGTGCCGCGCCTCGGCCGCGTCATCTCCCGGCGCCCGCCCCACCACCGCGCCCCGGATGCCGCGCACCAGCGCCTCGGGCACCTCCAGGACGTAGGGGTCCGAGACGTCGTAGCCCAGGCTCCGGTAGCCGACCTCCTGGAGGTGGGCCTTCATCCGCTCGCCCACGGCGCCGGGCATCGCCACCAGTCCGTCGAGGATCTGCCTCGCCGGGGTGCGTGAGAGCAGCAACTCCCGAGCCGCCGGGTCCTCGCGCAGGGCCTGGACGAGCGCCGGAGGCTCCCGGGTCGCCAGTTGCGCCGAGACGGCCGAGGCGCCCTTGAGGACGCGGGCGATCTCTCCCGCGCTCTTGCCCGTCCACTTCGTGGTGTGCACGAGGAAGTCTCCCACCGGGAGGATGTGCGCGATGTTGAAGGTGTGGTGGACACGGGCCATGTCCAGCAGATGCTCGCCGACCGTCCGCAGGTACTTCGCCAGCTCCTCGGTGGACAGGGACGTGGGATCCACGGCCTGCAACTCACGGTGGGTCCGGATGGCGGCCGGTTTGACCTCCTCGTCCCAGCGCCGCAAGTCCTCGCGCCACCACTTGCCCTCCAGGGCCTGCTCCGCGGTGTTCAACCGGTGGAGCAGCGCGGGATGGGTCGGGGACAAGGGCCCCTCGGCCGCACCGAAGGGGACGACCTGGGAGTAGATGAAGCCCTGGAGGGGGACCATCCGCAGGTGATCCAGCATCAATCCATAGCGGGCCGTTGACTCGGTGAATCCCCGGCGCATGCCCTGGGTCAGCACCTGCGCGAAGACGTGGGTGACGGGCCGCTGTGTATGGGTCGTTTCCAGCTCCCAGCTTCCGGGTCCAGGGGCCTCGAAGCTCATATGGGAGGGGTTGTGGTTCGCCACGTTGGTCTCCTTCCGCCGGGGGGGCGGTGGCGATCGCGCGCGGTGGGACCGCGTCGATGCGCGGGGGACGGGGGTCCCCGGTGGGTGTCGTCGGCTCCGGTAACCCTCGGGCCGCTTGTCTGTTAATTCACCGTGGATTTTGTGTCACCAACAGGTGAATTCTTTGTTTGGGGTTTCCTATACCTTGACATTCCGCACACGCCAACCCCTGGACATCTCCGCGAAAGTGTGGACCGCCGGGTGGCTCACGGGCTTGGATCGCGAGGGTCGCGCGCTCTGGGTGGGCGAGGTAGAACCCCGCCCCCGTGCTTCCCCGCGTGCGCTTCTCGCAGCTCGTCTCGATGCTGGCCCTGGTCCTCGTGGCCGCGGGGTGTGGCCGGTGCGGCTTCCAGGCCGAGCCGGGCATCAAGATCGTCGTCCCGGCGATGCCCACCACGCTCGATTGGAACCATTCCGATCCCACCAGCTGGTCCAACTACCCCGTCATGCTCGCCACCCAGCGCGGGCTCACCACGCTCGCGCCGGACAACTCCGTGCGGCCCGGGCTCGCCAGGAGCTGGGAACGCGTTCTCACCGAGCGGGGACAGGAGGTGTACACCTTCCACCTGCGCGAGGACGTGCGCTGGTCCGATGGCACCACGCCCCTCACCGCCCAGGACTTCGTGTTGGGCTGGCACCGCGCGCTCCAGGGGCGCGAGCGCGGGGAGCTGGCGGATCTGGCGGGCGCCGGGGAAGTGCTTGAGCTCCAGGAGCGGGGCGCTCCTTCCGCAGCCCTCCAAGCGGCGCTCGCGCGCGTGGGCGTCGAGGCGGTGGATGCGCGCACCCTGCGCGTCACGCTGAGCCAGCCCCGGGGCTATTTCCTCGCGCGCCTCGCCAACGTCTACCTGTTCTTCCCCACGCCCTCGGTGGTGCTCCAGGGCAGGTCCGAGGAGGCCGTGCGCGACTACTTCGATCGCCCCCGGGACGGCCACCCGCTCGCGCTCGGCCCCTACCGGGTCGAGGCTTGGGATCGCGCCGGAGAGCGCGTGCGGCTGGTGCACAACCCGCACTCGGCCTTCCTTCCGCCGCTCGGCCCCGGCGAGCGCTTCGCGCCCGTGCTCACCCTGCTCAAGTCCGAGGTGGGCCCCGCCTTGTACGAGCGGGGGCGGGTGGCGTTCGTCTTCGTGGACAGCGCCGTCGCGCTCCGGGGCCGCGCGCCCGAGGACCTCCAGCGCGAGCCCTTGCTGTCCACCTACTTCCTCGGCTTCAACACCGAGAAGGCGCCGTTGAATCGTCCCGAGGTGCGGCGGGCCCTCTCCCAGGCCATCGATCGCGAGGCGTTGATGAAGGGCCTGTTGCCCGAGGTGCGGCCGAGCCATGTGCTCCTGCCGCCGGAGTTGCCCGGTGCCGCCACCCCCGAGGAGGCGGCGCGGCTGCCCCACTTCGAGCCCGAGCGGGCGCGCGAGACGCTGGCGTCCGTGGCGGGGCTGGAGCGGCCGTTGCGGCTCGTCTACCGCTCGGGGGACTCGTTCGTGCCGGAGGTGGCCATCGCCGAGCGTCTGGTCGCGCAGCTCGCCCGGGTGGGCGTCCAGGTGACGTTGGATGTTCGCTCGGACTTCTCCGCCGAGGTGGCCCGCCGCACGCCTTCGGGTCCACGCGCCTACGATCTCTACCTGCGCCGCCTGGGAGCGGACTACGCGCACCCCAACACCTTCTTCACCCTCTTCGAGAAGAGCGGGCTGCACCAGACGGGCTGGGAGACGCAGCGGGGCGGCGAACCCATGGCGCGCTTCGAGTCCCTGTTGGAGCGGGCGGACGCCGAGCCCGACGCGGAGCGGGCCCGGGAGCTCTACGCCCAGGCCCAGGCACTGCTGCTCGACGAGATGGCCGTCATCGCGCCGCTCTACCACCCGGACCGCTATTTCCGGGCCCGAGCCTTCCTGCACGGAGTGGACGTGGATCCCTTCAACTTCCTGTCCCTGCGCGAGCTGCGCCTGGACGCGTCCGCTCCGGAGGGCCGCTGAGCCATGTCCTCCGTGCTCGTGCGTCTGAGCCGCCAGGTGGTGCTCGTGCCCATCGTGGCGCTCGCGTCCTACTTCCTCATGGCGGCGCTGCCCCTCACCTCCGATGACGAGGCCAAGCGGCAGGTGTCCCCGGAAGTGCTCGCCTCCTACCGGAGGGATCTGGGCCTGGGGGAGCCCCTGGGCTTCCTGCGGCCGTGGCAGAAGCTCTGGCACGGCGAGCGCCTGGGCACGAGCGCCCAGGGCGTGACGGGCGATGAGCTGGTGTGGAAGCTGTCGGGCAGCGTGGGCGTGGGGTTGGTGGCGCTCGGGCTCGCGCTCGGGTGGGCGCTGGCCTTCGCGCTGCTGCGGGCGCGTTGGCGCCGGGGCCGGCTCTCGCTCGTCACGGACATGCTGCCCGCCGTGGCGTTCGGCACGCCCGTGTTCATCCCCGCGCTGCTGCTCGCGCCCGAGGTGGTGGAGCGCGGACACCTGTTGCCGGAGGCGTGCGCCGCGCTCGTCATCTCCGTGTGGCCGGGCATCTTCCTGGGCACGTTGGTGGCGGACGCCCTGGACACGGAGCTGGCGCGGGACTACGTGCGCACCGCGCTCGGCAAGGGCCTGTCTCCGCGCGCCGTCCTGTGGCGCCATGTGCTGCCCAACGTGCTGCCCGCGCTGCTGGACGCCGTGGGCCCCGTGGCCACCGCCCTGCTCGCGGGCTCCTTCGCCGCCGAGCGCGTCTTCGGCCTGCCGTACTTCGGCCAGCTCTACGTGCTCGCCGTGTTGCAGAAGCAGGTGGCCGTCGTCGTGGTGGCCACCACCGCCTTCGCCTCGTTGCTCGTCGTGGTGGGGCTCGGGGTGGAAGCGGTGCGCTTCTTCGTGGATCCCCGCGCCCGGGAGGCCTCGTCATGAAGGCCGGGCGGATTCCGAAGCGGGCCTGGGTGGGACTCGGGCTGTTGGTGGGGCTGGGCCTCGCGAGCTGGCTCGCCGGCCGGGTCTTCCCCGAGGCCCTGGCCCACACCTGCCCCCTGGGAAGGGATCCCACCCACCCGGACCGCACCGTGTGCGAGCTGGCATTCGGGGGCTTGTGGGTCTCCCTGGTGATCGGCCTGGCGGCCGGAGGCGTGTCGACCGCCGTGGGGCTGGGGGTGGCGATGGTGGCCCGGGCGGTGGGCGGCGTCGTGGAGCATCAAATCCTCCGCGCGGTGGACGCCTTCTTCGCCCTGCCCGATGTCCTGGTGGTCATGGTGCTGCAACTGGCTGGCCAGTCCCTGCTGGACGCGGGGCAGGCAGGCGGGCTGGGCCCCTTCGGGCTGATGGTGGTGTCCCTGGCGCTGGTGGGGTGGGCGGGGCCGGCGCGCATGTTTCGCAACCGGCTGGCCACGCTGGAGGCGCAGGAGTTCGTCGCCGCGTCCCGGGCGCTGGGGGCGGGGCGGTGGCACCTCCTGCGCCTGCATCTCTGGCCCGCGCTGCGCCCCTTCGTGCTGGCCGTCTTCCTGAGCCGCCTGCCCACGGCGATCCTCACCGAGTCCACCGTGAGCTTCTTCGGCATCGCCCGGATGGAGCCCATGTCGCTCGGCCGCTACCTCGGCACCAGCTACGCGGCCCTCATCTATGAAGGGGGTACACGCGTGGTGCTACCGGCATGGGGTTTGCTGATACTGGTCGTGCTTGGCGCCTCGCTTGCTTCCCAAGCGTTGGGTGCTGGAACGCGTCGTGCCTGAAGGGGGGGTCGGCAGTTTCGAGGGGGAGTGCCTACTGTGGAATCCCGGGCATGGATTCATCCGTTGCCTTGGAACGAACCCATCCACTCACCCAGCGAAGGTTGCCATGTCCACCGCCAACGAGGAGCTTCCCATCGCCACCGGCCATGCCCGGACCCGCGAGGACGACAACCTGAAACTCGAGCAGGTCAAGGGCTCGGTCCTCATCGTCGAGGATGACCCGGTGCACCGCGAGTTGCTGGTGGAACTCGTCACCCAGTGGGGTTACGAGGCCCTGCCGGTGGGCAGCGCCGAGGAGGCCGAGTTCGCGGTGCGCAACAAGCGCATGGACGCGGCCATCGTGGATGTCTTCCTGCCCGGGCGCAGTGGCACCACCCTCATGACGCGGCTGCGCGAGCGCTTTCCCCAATCCGTGCTCATCGGGGTGAGCGCCATGAGTGACGCGTCCATGGCTCGCAAGTGCAAGGGACTGGGGGCGGACCTGTTCATCGGCAAGCCCCTGGCTCCGGAGAAGCTGGCCCAGGCGCTCCAGTCCCAGCACAAGAGCTGGCACTAGGCGGCCGCGCCGGCCTGGCGCCGGGTACGATTCGGTTGCGCCGCGAGGGGGAAGCACCGACACTTCCTTCGTGCAGACACTCGTTCCCGGCCTCCTGGTGGCGACGCCACAACTGACGGACTCGAACTTCCGGCGCGCGGTGATCCTCATGCTCGAGCACGGAGAATCCGGCTCGATGGGGCTCGTCATCAACCGGGGTGCCTCACTGACCCTGGGGGACCTCGCCAAGAACCAGTCCCTGACCATCGCGCCCGAGCGTACGAGCCAGCCTGTCTTCATGGGCGGCCCGGTGGAGAGCCACCGGGGTTTCGTGCTGCACAACAACGAGAGCGTGACGGAGAAGCATGAAGTGGTGCCCGGCCTGTACCTGAGCCTCACGCTGGACACGCTCGGCCCCCTGCTCAAGGACCCTTCCTCCCATCTGCGCTTCTGTCTGGGGTATGCCAACTGGGGACCCCAGCAGTTGGAGAGTGAGCTGGCCGCGGGCACGTGGCTCTACGCCGAGGCATCCGCGCGTCCGGTGCTCGAAAGCGACCCGGGTCTGCTATGGGACACCACCTTGAAGAGCGTGGGGGTGGATCCCGCCATGCTCATGAAGGGGAAGGGACTGAACTGATGATTGACCCGAACGCCATCCGCGAGCGGATTCTCGGCACGCTGCCCGGCTCGGACGTCGTCGTGAACGACACCACCGGGACGGGAGACCACTTCGAGGCGCGCGTGGTGAGCCCCGACTTCGCGGGCAAGTCCATGGTGCAGCAACACCAGTTGGTGTACGCGCCGCTGCAGGACTGGCTCAAATCCGGCGAGCTGCACGCGCTCGCGCTCAAGACCTATTCGCCCGAGCAATGGAAGAAGCTCGGGTCGCGCTGACCACAGGAACAACGACGATGACTCCAGAGATCAAGGCCCGTTTGGACAGTGAAGTGAACAACCACCCGATCGTGCTCTTCATGAAGGGCAACGCGCTCTTCCCCCAGTGCGGCTTCTCCGCGCGGGCGCTGCAGATCCTCCAGCAGCACGGCAAGGTGCACACGGTGGACGTGCTGGCGGACCCGGAGGTGCGCCAGGGCATCAAGGACTACTCCAACTGGCCCACCATTCCCCAGGTGTTCATCCACGGGAAGTTCGTGGGGGGCTCGGACATCCTCATGGAGCTGGAGGATCGTGGCGAGCTGGCGGATCTGGTGGCGGGGAAGACGCCGGCCTGATTCGTGGTGACGTCCGATCCACGTCTGGAGGAGGGCTCCGAGGCCTTGGATGCACCCGTGGGCCCGGTGCTTTCCTCCGTGGATCCAGTGGCGTCCGCGCGGCCCTCCCGGATGGAGCGGTTGAGGGCCTTCCGGACGCGCCACGCGAAGTGGGAGCTGGGGCTCCTGTTCTTCGCGAGCTTCGCCTTCGACATCTTTACGCTGCCGCGCATCGACAACCGCCTCACGCTCACCAAGCAGGGCTTGTTCCTCGGGGTGCTGGGCCTGCTGTTGTGGTTGGAGCTGCGCTGGCGCGAGGGACTGCCGCCGCCTCGGGGGCTGTCCCGGGTGTGGCGCTTCCGCGAGGACGTGCTGCACCTGCTGCTCGGCGGCCTCTTGAGCCCCTACACCCTCTTCTATTTCAAGAGCGCGTCGAGCCTGACGGCGTTCCTGTTCCTCGCGGGCGTCTTCACGGTGCTGGTGGTCAACGAGCTGCCGCGCTTCCGGGCCCGGGGACCGGTGGTGCGCGTGGGGCTCTACAGCTTCTGTCTCACCTCCTATTTCGCGTACCTGCTGCCCGTGGTGCGGGGCTACTACAGCGGCACGTTGTTCCTGTGGGCCGCGGGACTGGCCTGCGTGGTGATGGGGGGCCTCGCCCTGGCGGTGCACGGCGGGAGTGGGGACTGGCGGCGCACCCTCGGGCGCGTGTTCCTGCCAGCGCTGGGCGTCCAGGTGCTGCTGCTCGGTCTGTACCAGCTCCGGGCGATTCCCCCGGTCCCCCTGTCCGTGCTGTCCAGCGGCATCTACCACGGCGTGAACGTGGTGAAGAGCGCGAAGAGCAAGGACTACCGGCTCCTGCACGAGGGCTCCGGCTGGATGCCCTGGCGGCGGGGAGACCAGGACTTCCACGCGCGCCCAGGCGACCGGGTGTACTTCTTCGCCAGCGTCTTCGCGCCCGCGAGCTTCAAGCCCCAGCACCCGGGAGACCGGGGCACCCAGCTCATCATCCGCTGGCGCTACGACGATCCAGTGAAGGGGTGGACGGAGTTCCACGCCTATGACGACCTGTACCTGGGGCAGGGTGGCCGCGAGCGGGGCTACCGCCTGTTCGCGTATGTGACGAACCCTCGGCCTGGAGACTGGCGCGTGTCCATGGAGACGGAGGACGGCCGGGAGGTGAGCCGGCTGTCCTTCACGGTGACACCCGACGCTTCCACGGCCCCTCGCGAGTTCAAGGTCGACGCGGGCTGACGCTCAGCGCGCCTTCTCGCTCCAGAGCTGCTTCATCCAGGCCTCGACGTCGTCCGGCTGACGGGGGATGTCCTCGGACAGGACGCGGCAGCCCTTGGGTGTCACCAGCACGTCGTCCTCGATGCGCACGCCAATGCCCCGGTACTTCGCGGGCACCGTCAGGTCATCCTTCTGGAAGTACAGGCCCGGCTCCACGGTGAGCACCATGCCCGCCTTGAGCTTGCCGTACTTGTAGGCCTCCTGACGCGCCTGCGCGCAGTCGTGCACGTCCAGGCCCAGCATGTGGCTGACGTTGTGCAGCGAGTAGCGCTTGTAGAATTGGTGCTCCTCCTTGAGCGCTTCCTCGGGCGTCGTCTTGAGGATGCCGAGCGCGTGCAGGCCCTCGGCGAGCACCCGCATGGCCACGCGGTTGGGCTCCATGAAGTCGTTGCCCGGCTTCACCGCGTCGATGGCCCGATCCTGCGCCTCGAGTACCAGCTCGTAGATGTCCCGCTGCTCGCGGGAGAAGCGCCCGGAGATGGGGAGCGTGCGCGTGATGTCCGCCGTGTAGAGGCTGTTGCCCTCCACGCCCGCGTCCAGCAGCAACAGCTCGCCCTTCTTGAGCTCGCCATCGTTGCGCGTCCAGTGCAGCACGCACGCATGGTGGCCCGCGGCGGCGATGGTGCCGTAGCCCACGTCGTTGCCCTCGACGCGCGCGCGCAGGTTGAAGACGCCCTCCACCTCGCGCTCGCTCCGGGCCGCCTTGAGCCGGCGGATGACGTCCTCGAAGCCCCGGTGCGTGGAGTCGATGGCCGCCTCCAGCTCGCGCACCTCCTGCTTGTCCTTGAGCAGGCGCATCTCCGACAGCGCCGTGGCGAGCTGCTTGTCGCGCTCGGCGTGCTCGGGCACCCCGCCATCCACCTTCGACGAGTGGCCGCGCAGCACGCGCGCCGGCAGGGCCGCGTTGGCCTTGAGCCCCTCGAGCAGCGCGGGCAACTCGGGCAGGCCGCGGGCCTCGTGCACGCCGAAGCGCACCTGGCTCTCCTTCACGCCCAGGCGGGGGCCCACCCACAATTCGCCCTTCATCCGGTCCGTGAAGAAGGTGGAGTCACCGCGGCCCGGGTTGGGCTCCGCGAAGAGGATGTCGGTGTGGCCGCCGCTCTCCTTGGGCTGGAGCACCAGCACGCAGTCCGGCTCCATGTTGCCCGTCAGGTAATAGAAGTCGGTGCCCGGGCGGAAGCGGTAGGTGGTGTCGTTGGCGCGCACCTTCTCATGGCCGGTGGGCACGACGAGCGTTTCGCCGGGAAAGAGCTTGGAGAGCTCGCGGCGGCGGGCGGCGAATGCGTCCGCGTGCTTGAGCTTGGGAGGCGGCTTGCCCGTCTGGGGCTTCCACCCCTTCATCATGAAGTCGAGCAGGGCGGGCGGCGGCACCGTGTCGTGGCTGGCGGGCTTCGCCTTCACCTCCGCCTCGGGGCTGACGAGCGACTGCTGCTCGGGCGCCTGCTCCTGCGCGGGCACGTTCACTGCGGCTGCGGCGGCTTGGGCTCTGGATTTGCTCTTCGCCATGGTGGGTGACTCTTGAACAACCCAACCCGGCGCTTCAAGCCCGATGCACCAGGTTGTCCGCGCGGGTGTCCTCCCTCAACAGGGCCACCTGGCCCAGGAGGACGGGGACAGCGGTCTCCACCCGGAGGATGCGGGGGCCCAGGGAGAACGGGCGGAACCCGTGGGCCTCCAGGAGGTTCGCCTCGAAGGGCACCCAGCCGCCGTCCGGCCCCACCGCGAGCACCACGCGCGGCGCCTCCTGGACGCCCACCCGGGTGAGGGGCTGGGGAGCGGGCGGGTGGGGCAGCAGCCGGAGCGCCTGGGCGCCGAACAGGGCGTCGAGTTCATCCTCGACGAAGGGCCGGAAGCGCTCGCGGATGAGCACCTCGGGGAGCCGGGTGTCGCGGGCCTGTTCGAGCCCCTGGAGGAGCAGTTCCTCGATGAACCCGGCGTCGAGCACCTTGGAGTCGAAATAGCTCTTCTCCACGCGGGCGGCGTTGACGAGCACCACCCGGTCCACGCCGAGCTGGGCGGCGGCGGGCAGCACGCGCTTGAGGGCCTTGGGGCGGGGGATGGCGAGCACGAGGTCGACACCCGGGCGGGGCGGGGGTGGGTCGGTGAGGGAGACGCGCAGGCGCAGGAGGCCCGGGGTGTTCTCCAGCACCTCGCCCGTGCCCACGAGCCCGCCCACCTGGCCGACCCGGAGGGTTTCCCCGGGCTCGGCGCGCAGCACCTCGCGGGCGTGCTGCGCGCGGCGGCCGGTCATCTGGACGGTGCCATCCGGCTGGAAGTCAGCGTCTTGGAGGAGCAGGAGGTTCACGGCCCCCCGTGTCTAGCCTACTTCGCGGGGGATTGGGTCGCCGGAGCCTTCACGGGCTGGTACTTCACGCCCAGCTCGTGGAAGAGGAAGGCGTAGATGTCCACGTTCTCCGCGATGGTCTCGGACAGGGGGCTGCCGCCGCCGTGGCCCAGGGCGTTGGTGCGCAGCAGCACCGGCCGCTTGGTGCCCGTGGCCTCCTGGAGCCGGGCCACCATCTTGCGCGAGTGGAACGGATCCACGCGCGGATCATTGTCTCCCGAGGTGAACAGGACCGAGGGGTACTTCGTCTTGTCCTTCACGTGGTGGTAGGGCGAATAGCCATACAGGGCCTGGAACTGGGCGGCGTCCTTCACCGTGCCGTACTCGGTGGTGTTGAACTGGCCATTGGGCGTGAGCTCCACGCGCAGCATGTCGTAGATGCCCACGCGCGCCACGACCGTGCGGTACATCTCCGGGTGCTGGGTGAGCGCCGCGCCCATCAAGAGGCCGCCGTTGCTGCCACCCTGGATGGCCAGACGCGCGGGCTTCGTCCACTTCGTGTCCACCAGCAGCTTCGCGCAGGCATAGAAGTCATCGAAGACGTTCTGCTTCTTCGTGAGAGAGCCCTGGGCGTGCCACTGCTCGCCGAACTCGGAGCCGCCGCGCAGGTGGGAGATGGCCACGACGCCGCCCTGCTCGATGAAGGCGTAGTGGAGCGGGTTGAGGCCCGGGGTGAGGGAGATGCTGAAGCCGCCGTAGCCGGTGAGCAGCGTGGGGTTGTTTCCGTTGCGCTTCGCCTTGGCCGAGCGCAGGACGTCCAGTGGCACCTGGGTGCCATCCTTGGACTTGCACTGGAGCGTTTCCACCACCACGCCCCGGGTGTCCACCGGCGAGGTGCGGCCGAGCGCCGTCTTCGTGAGCGTGCCCTCCTTCGCCGCGTAGCGGTACACGGTCAGCGGCTCGGTGTAGCTGCTCAGCGGCACGAGGAGATCATCCCCCTCCAATGGAATCGCGCCCATGGAGGACACCGGCGGCGTGGGCACCTCGCCGAGCGCCTTGCCGTCCAGTCCCACCATGCGGATCCGCGTGGGGCCTCCGAGCTGTTCGAGCAGGTAGATGCGGGTGGCGCCCGCGCGCAGTCCCGCGAGCGAGGACTCGCCCTGGGGCACCAGGACGGTGGCCTTGTCCAACGACGGCGTGGCGAGCGGGATGCGCAGCAGCTTGCCTCGGGGCGCGTCCTGGTGCGACAGGGCGTAGAGGGCCCCGTCCGGTCCGAAGTCCGCGTTCACGAGCTTGTCCTCGAAGCGGGAAACCTGGGTCCAGGCGCCCTTCGCGCCGCGCAGGTAGAAGGCGTACTCGCCGCCGTCACCATTGCCGAGGCGGGCCAGGGTGAAGGCTCCATCGTCGGAGCTCTGGAGCGTGAAGAAGGCGATGCGCGGCGCGTCCTTGCCCAGCTCGTGGGTGTCCTGCGCCGTGGGCGTGCCGAGCTTGTGGAAGTACACCTGCTGGAAGAAGTCGCGGTCCTCGGCGGGGCGCTCCTCGCCGGGGTAGCGGGTGTAGAAGAAGCCCGTGCCATCCGCGTTCCACGCGAGGTCTCCTCCGGCGGTGCCTCCCGACACGCGGGGAATGGTCTCGCCCGGCAGGGGCTTGCCCGTGGCCACGTCATAGATGGTGACGTCGCCACTCTCGGTGCCGTCCTTGGACAGGGACACGGCGACCTTCTTGCCATCCCGCGAGGGGGCGAAGAAGTCGATCGTGGTGTGGCCGCTCGGGTCCAGCTCCATCGGGTCCACCAGCACGCGCGCCGTGGAGGGGTCGACCACGGAGGGCAACACCACGAGCGCGGCCTGCTGCCGGGGGGGCTGGAACCTCATGGAGAAGAGGACGCCGCCCTTCTGCTGCATTCCGAAGTGGGCCGGGGACTGGTGGGAGAGGAGCCCGGTGATGCGCTCGCGGATGGCGTCACGCGAGGGCAGGGCATCCAGCACGGCGCGCGTGTACGCCGTCTGCCCGGCGATCCACTCGCGGACCTGGGGGTCCCCGCTCTTCTCGAGCCACTGGTAGGGGTCCGCCACCTTGACGCCGTGGTAGGTGTCCTCCACGGGCTCCTTCGCCGCGACGGGAGGCGGAGGCACGGCGTTCTTGGGGGCGGCCAGCGGTGAGAGGGGGAGCAGCAACGACAGGGCGGCGAGCACCGGTTTCGAACGAGGGGGCACGAGGCCTCTCCGGGGTGGGGGTCGAGCCCCGGAGCCTGCCACGTGCCGCCCTGGACGCGGTGCGTCTTTTCGGAGGCTAGAACAGCCGCAGGGTGGTGTTCTGGTCCACGCTGCCAGCGCGCAGGTTCTTCAAGGGCAGCACGGTGTAGCCCGCGATCGCCGCACAGCCCGCCGCGGAGCCGATGGAGCGCATCTGCGCGAGGTTCGAGGCATTGCGCGGACGCACCACGATGCCATTGAAGTCGATGCTCGTGCCGCGATCGCCCGAGTCGAACGCCGTGGCGACCTTGTACCCGAGGGACAGCGTGAGGCCGTCGCCCGACAGCTCCGTGGTGGTCGTCTCCGACGCGCCGTTGTTGACGACGTTCGCCGGGAGGCTGCCCGTCAGGCCGTTGCCGTTCGAGTCGGGGGCGTTCGCGGTGGCGAGCTGGCAGTCCTCGGTGCGCGAAACGATCTCCACCGGACGGCTGAAGGTGACGACGAGCTTGCCGCCCGCGCCCATGATCACGCTCGGGTCATCCACGTTGGAGCGCACGGCGTAGAGGAAGCTGTCCGTGGACGCGGCATCGGTCAAGAGTGCGATGCGCTGGTCTGCCTGGCTCACACCGGCCACGAAGTTGCCCTGTCCCGCCAGCACCCGCGAATCCAGCGGCTCGTTCAGCACCGCCTCGCAGCGGTACTCGGCGCCGTTGACGAGCTGGGCGCCCGGGATGACCGCCACGCCATCGTCCCCCGTGATGGCGCTCACCGTGGTGGAACCGGTGTTCTTCGGAATCAGGAACTCCCCCGACACCTGCAACGAGTTGCCCAGGGCGCTCGCCGGCAGGTACTGGCAGAGCAGCTGCGCCTTCGGCACCGGTTGATTGTCGAGCGTCACGTTGAACCGGTAGTCCACCGAGAAGCCCTTGGGGAACAGCCGGATGTTGCCCACGTACTGCGAGTGCTCCACGTCCTCGGAGAGCAGCGGGTAGGTGATTTCTCCGACGAACCGCTCGTAGCCCGGCGCCTGGGCGAAGAGGGGGATGGGCATTCCCTCGGGGATGTCGTCGATCTGGAAGCACCCATCCGCCTCGATGGCGTTGTCGTCGTTCAGGTCGCCCTTTCCACAGGGGAGGGCCCGGCGGAACTCACCGTCGATGAGCGCGTACACCTGGCTCTTGCTGTCCGCGTCGTCATCGATGTTGTTCTTGCCGTCGGCCTTGAAGAAGTTCAGGCGCTGGCCGCTCTGCCCATCCACGACGAAGCCCACGAGCCGGCCATGGTTGGCCTCCCAGTCGCAGCCCGCCAGGGTCAGCAGCGAGAACGCCAGGAACTTCCGAGTCAACCCATTCATGAGGAACCCCCTTGGAAAAACGATGAAGGGCGGGGTGCTTAGTCGACTTTCGGACGGGCCGCCATGGGCTCCGGGTCCTCTCTAGAGCGAATCACGTCTTTCCGGGAGTGTTGGGTATTTGAAGATTGGATTCCAGCCGTGCTAGACGATTCGCGCTCGACCCGATGGGCGGCAAGAGGGGGATCTTCCAATCATGACGACATCCGCAGGGAGCGGCGTGCGACTGCTCTGGACCGTAGGTCTGTTGGCCGCGCTGGCGTGTGGTAACCCGGCCAGTGAGCCCGCTCTCCCAATGCGTGAGGGGTTCCGGGCGGGGCTCTCGCTCCACAAGGTCCAGCTCAGCGCCGAGCGCGCCGGGCAGTTGGAGCGGAGTGGGGTGCCGCTGAGGACGCTCGCCGACTACGGCGCCTTCAAGCTGGTGCAGGTCGAAGGCGCGGCCCTCGCGGCGCTGCCCGAGGGCGAGGGCGTGGAGCCGCGTGACGACTCCAACGATCTCCTGCTCAACGCGGGGGTCATCGACACGGCGTCGGAGCATGGACGGTCGCTGCGGGGCATGAAGGCGCGGGGGGCGGGCAAGGGCATGCACCTGGTGCAGTTCGTGGGCCCTATCCAGCCCGAGTGGTACGCGGCGCTCGAGGCCACGGGTGTCCAGGTGGTGGCGTACATCCCCCACAACGCCTACCTCGTGTATGGCGATGGGGCCGCGCTGGAGCGCCTGCGGATGCACGTGAGCGGAGCGCCCGTCATCCAGTGGAACGGGGACTACCTGGATGACTACAAGCTGGAGCCCTCCGTCAATGAGGCCCGGACGGAGACCTACGCCCTCCAGCTCATCAAGGACGACGAGGCGAACCGCGAGACCCTGGACCTGGTGCACCGGCTCCAGAAGCGGGAGGGCGTCACCCAGGAGGCCCTGGGCTACGTCAACGTGGTGGCGGCCCTGGAGCGGCAGCGGCTCTTCGAGCTCGCGACCCGTCCGGATGTCGTGTCCATCCAGCCGCACTTCACGCCCCGGAAGTTGGACGAGCGGCAGGCCCTGATTTCCGCCGGGCAGCTCTCGGCCTCGGGGACGGGGCCCGCCGCGGCGAGCTATCTGACCTGGCTGGCGTCCAAGGGGTTCACCCAGGCGCAGTTCAACACCTCGGGCTTTGGCGTGGACCTGTCGGACAGCGGTCTGGACAATGGGACGCTGCCGCCCAACCACTTCGGCCTGTACACGAGCGGCGACGTCTCCAGCACGAGCCGCGTGGTCTACAGCCGGTTGGAAGGGACGCCCAACAGTGGAAGCACGCTCCAGGGCTGTGATGGCCATGGCGCCGTGAACGCGCACATCATCGGCGGGTACGGCATCCGCGATGGGACTCAATTCAAGGATGGCGGGGGCTACTACCACGGACTGGGTGTGGCGCCCTTCGTGCGGATGGGCGCCTCGGTCGTCTTCGACCCGGATGACTTCACCTATCCCGACTACGAGGACCTCCAGTCGCGCGCCTATCGCGATGGCATGCGCATCGGCAGCAATAGCTGGGGCTCCCCCAGCAACGCCTATACCGCGGATGCGCAGCGCTTCGACGCCCTGGTGCGGGACGCGCAGCCCACGGGCTCCGCGGTGCCTGTCGCGGGCAATCAGGAGATGGTGCTCGTCTTCTCGGCGGGCAATTCGGGCAGCGCGAGCGGCTCCCTGCGCAGCCCCGGCACGGGCAAGAACGTCATCACCGTGGGTGCCTCCGAGAACGTGCGGCTCTTTGGCAACTTGGACGGGTGCGGCGTTGACGACAACGCGGCCGACAACCTCCTCGACATGGCGGCCTTCTCCAGCCGGGGGCCCACCGCGGATGGACGCAAGAAGCCAGACCTGGTGGCCCCTGGCACGCACGTGGTGGGCGGCGCACCCCAGAGCGATGTGCAGCGCAGCCCGACACCTCCGTACCTCTATGGGCAGGCGAACTCGTGCCTCACCGGGAACGGGATTTGTGGTGGCACCACCTCGATCTTCTACCCGACCGGGCAGCAGTGGTTCATCGCCTCCTCGGGTTCCAGTCACGCGTCTCCGGTGATCGCCGGAGGGGCGGCGCTCGTGCGCCAATACTTCATCAACCAGGGCCATGCGCCGCCGAGTCCGGCGATGACGAAGGCCGTCCTGATGAATTCCGCCCGCTACCTCACTGGGACGGGCGCGGGTGACAGCCTCTATTCCAACAGCCAGGGCATGGGCCTGGTGGATCTGGGCAGGGCGTTCGATGGTGGCGTGCGCATGCTGGAGGACCAGAAGCCGGCGAATCTGTTCACCGGCACGGGCCAGTCGCGCACCTTCTCCGGAACGGTGACCGACACGAGCAAGCCGGTCCGCGTCACGCTGGCCTGGACGGACGCGCCGGGCTCCACCACCGGTTCCGCCTGGAACAACAACCTGGACCTCTCCGTGACGCACAACGGCGTCACCTACAAGGGCAACGTCTTCTCCGGCGCCACCTCAGCCAGTGGTGGGAGCGCGGACGCCGTCAACAACGTGGAGAGCGTCTTCCTGCCGGCGGGAATCTCGGGCCCTGTCTCCGTGACGGTGACGGCGTCCAACATCAACTCGGATGGCGTTCCCGGCAATGGCACCGCATTGGATCAGGACTTCGCGCTCGTCGTCTACAACGTGACTTCCTCCACGTGTTCTCCTGGCGCGGCTCCCACGGGGGTGACGGCGACCGCCGTCGGCAACAACCGCGTCGACGTGAGCTGGAACACCTCCAGCGGAGCCTCGTCGTACACCGTCTACCGCGCCACGACGGCGGGAGGGCCCTATACGCAGGTGGCCACCGTGGGGACGACGTCCTATTCCGACACCGGCCTGCCGGGTGGTGTCCGGCACTACTACGTGGTGACCTCCACCGCGTGCACGGAGTCCGCCCGCTCCGCCGAGGTCTCGGCGGTGCCCAACGGCACGTGCGGTCAGCGGCCCTCGTTCGCGGGTCTCCTCGGCGCCACGAGCGGAGCCTCGTCCACCTGCACGAATACGCTGACCTGGTCCGCGGCGACGCCCCACTGTGGAGGGACGCTGAGCTACTCGGTGTACCGGAGCACCACGTCGGGCTTCACGCCCTCCTTGGCCAATCGCATCGCCACGGGCGTGAGCGCGACCTCGTTCTCGGACGACGCGAACCTGACGAACGGCACGGCGTACCACTACGTGGTGCGCGCCACCGAAACGTCCGCCGCGACGCTCGAGGACACCAACACGGTTCAAAGGTCGGTCACGTCCACGGGGGCGAATGCTTCCGCGGTGAATTACTTCGATGACTTCGATGGCTACCGTCCCGCGAACGCGGACGCGTACTGGACGTCCTCGGCGATGAATGGGAACACGGCCGCCCTCAAGATCATCAGCGGCTGCTACTACCAGTCAGCCACGAAGGCGTACCGCTTCGGGTCGACCGATCCAGCCTGCGGTGGTTCCTATCCCTCGAATACGGATGTCGTGCTCGCGCTGGGTGGCAACGGCTCGGTGAGTGGTCTCAATGGCTTCTCCCTGCCGGCTGGCGTGTCCGGAGCCGAGATGACGTTCAATCTCTGGCACTCGATGGAGTCTGGCTACGACGGCGCCTGGCTCATTTACAGCACCACGAGTGCGTCCGGTCCTTGGACCCCCATTTCCGACGTGGTGTCCTCGACGGCGCCGTACCTCTCGGCGGGGGGGGATAACGGAGTGCTCAGGTCCGACAACACGATTCGTACCTGGAGCGGCCAGAGCAGCGGTGGGAATGGCGGGCTGAACGCCGTCACCGTCAAGCTGGGGGCCTTGGCGGGTCGGACGGTGTGGTTCGGTTTTCGCTTCTACAGCGACCACACCGATGTGGCCGAGGGCGTCTATGTGGACAACGTTCGCATCACGGCGGGCGCCGACGTTGCTTGCTCCACCCGCACGGTGCCCGCGGGCTCGGCCGTGACCTACCGGGTGAGCGGACTGGGCGCTTCCACCGTGGTCAACACGCCCGTTTCCCTCACCGTGACCGCGTTGGACTCCTCGGGCAATCCGGCGACGAGCTACAACGGCAGCGCGGCTTTCACCAGCAGCGATCCCCAGGCGGTTCTCCCGCCCACCACGGCCTTCAGCTCGGGTGTGGCCAATGTGTCCGTCACCTTCAAGACCGGGGGCACCCAGTCCCTCACCGTGTCGGACACGGTGCGGCCCGCGCTCTCGGGGGGCGCCAGCACCCTCGTCACCATTCCTCCCGCCACCCGGCTCGTCTTCACCGTGCAGCCTGGGACGACCGCGGCGGGCAAGTCCATGACGCCCGCCGTGAAGGTGGGGCTCCTGGATGCGTCGGGCAATCCCACGACGGGCAGCCAGAGCATCACCCTCGCGGTGGCCAGCAACCCGAGTGGTGGAACCTTGTCCGGGACCACCACGGTGAACGCGGTGGCGGGAGTGGCCACGTTCAGCGACCTGTCCATCGACAAGGTGGGCGCGGGGTACACGTTGTCCGCCAGCGCCACGGGCCTCACGGGCGCCACCAGCTCCACCTTCCAGATCACCGCGGATACCGCGTCGAAGCTCGTCTTCGTGACTCCGCCCGCCCACGGCGTCGCGGGTGAGGCCTTCACCCCGTCGGTGCGGGTCGCGTTGGTGGACAAGTTCGACAACCCCACGGCCTCCACCGCCAGCGTCACGGTCGCGTTGGGCGGCAACCCGGGCGGCGGCACGTTGTCGGGCACCCGCACGGTGAGCGCCGTGGGAGGCGTGGCGACCTTCTCCTCCCTGGCTCTCGACAAGGTAGGGACGGGCTACACGCTGGTGGCGACCTCGGGTGCGCTCCCCTCCGCGACGAGTGGTGCGTTCAATATCGCCGCGGCGGCGCCGTCCCGGCTCGTCTTCACCCAGCAGCCGACCTCGACCACGGTGGGGGCTGGCATCACTCCGGCCGTGAAGGTCGCCTTGCAGGACGCGTACGGCAATCCGGCGACGGAGGCGACCAACGCGATCTCGTTGTCGCTCGCCAACAACCCGAGCGGCGCCACGTTGGGGGGAACCCTCACCGTCAACGCGGTGGCGGGCGTGGCCACGTTCAGCACGCTGTCATTGGACCGCGCGGGCAGCGGCTACACCCTGTCCGCGACCTCCAGTGGCCTGACCTCGGCCGTCAGCACCGGCTTCAACATCGGCGCGACGTCCGCCACGCAGCTCGTCTTCACCACCTCGCCTCCGAGCACCGTGACCGCCGGTGCCCCCTTCACGGCGAAGGTGGAGGTGCGTGATAGCGCTGGCAACCCCGTCTCCAGCTCGTCGGCGCAGGTGGCGCTGTCGCTCGTCAACGCCGCGGGCGCCTCGCTGGGCGGCACGACGACGGTGAGCACCACGGGCGGGGTGGCCACCTTCTCCAACCTCACCGTGGACAAGGCGGGCACGGGGTACGCGCTCCAGGCGTCCGTCGCTGGTCTCCCGTCCAAGACGTCGTCCTCCTTCGGCGTCGACCCGGGCGCGGTCGTGGCCCTGGGCTTCCTCGCGCAGCCGGGCAACACCGCCGCGGGCGCGACCCTCGCTCCCCCGGTCCGCGTGGCGTTCCAGGACGCGCAGGGCAACACCGTGTCGTCCACCAGTGGGAGCATCACGCTGGCCCTGGGCAACAACCCCTCGAGCGCCACCCTGGGGGGGACGAAGACCGTGACGGCCGTCAACGGCGTGGCCTCCTTCTCGGATCTCTCCGTGGACAAGGTGGGCGCGGGGTACACGCTGCGGGCCACGTCTGGCGCGCTCTCTGGCACCAGCGCGGGCTTCGACGTGACGGAGGGCTCGGCGGTGCGGCTCGTCTTCCGTACGGCGCCGGCCAACGGCGTGGCGGGGGCGGTGCTCTCCGCCGTCGAGGTGGAACTCCGGGATGCGTTGGGCAACCGCGCGACGGGCTCGACGGCGCCGGTGACGCTGAGCCTGGGCGGTCCGTTCGGAGGCACGCTCGCGGGCACCCTCACGGTGTCGGCCGTCAGCGGCGTGGCGACGTTCTCGAACCTCTCCATCGACAAGGCCGCGGCGGGCTACACGCTCACCGCGCGTTCCCCGGGCCTGACGGAGGCCACCAGCGCTTCCTTCTCCATCTCTCCGGGGGCCGCCTCGGCGCTGGCGTTCGTCGTCCAGCCCGGTGGCGTGGGCGTGGGCGCTTCCATCACTCCGGCGGTGAAGGTGGGCTTCGTGGATGCGCTGGGGAACACCGTTCCCTCCGCGTCCGGCACGGTCACCGTGGCCCTGGGCAACAATCCCTCGGGTGGAGCGCTGGGCGGCACGTTGTCGGCGGCGACCGTCAATGGCGTGGTCACCTTCGGCAACCTGTCCATCGACCGCCAGGGCGTGGGCTACACGCTGGTGGCCACCTCGGGTGGCTTCTCGTCCGTGACGAGCTCGGCCTTCGATGTCCTCGCCCTGAGTGGTGCGACGCGGCTGGCGTTCAAGCCGGGCCCCATCAGCACGCAGGCGGGACTTCTGGGCACCGTCGCGGTGGAACTCCAGGACGCCGACGGCAGACGCGTGGCGGAGGCTCGTGCCATCACCCTGTCGCTCCAGGGCGGCTCGGGGGGGACCCTGACGGGAACCTCCACGGTGAACGCCAACAGCGGCCTGGCGACGTTCAATGATTTGTCGATCACCCGGGCGGCGGTGGGCTACCGGCTCCTGGCGCACGCGGACGGCCTGCCGGATCTCCTCAGTGCTCCGTTCGACATCTCGCCTGGGACGGTGGCGACGCTGGCCTTCACCGTTCCCCCGAGCAGGACGGTGGCGGGCTCGGCCATCAGCCCGGCGATCCAGGTGGCCCTCCAGGACGCGCATGGCAACCGGGTCACCAGTCCGGCCCAGGCCGTCACGCTCTCGCTGGGGAACAACCCGAGCGGGGGATCGCTCTCGGGCACGACGACGATGAACACCGTGAACGGCGTGGCCACCTTCTCGGAGGTTTTGCTCAACCGGGCGGCCGCGGGCTACACACTGATCGCCCGGGTGACGGGGGCGTCGGACGCCACGAGTGGTGCCTTCGAGATCGTCGCGGGGCCGGCCGCGGCGCTGGCCTTCAACGTGCCTCCCAGCGAGGTGGTGGCCGGCTCCGTCTTCTTCCCGGCGGTGAAGGTGGCCGTCACGGACGCGCTCGGCAACACCGTTCCCTCCGCGACTCCGCGCATCTCCCTGGCCCTGGGCAACAACCCGGGCGGTGGTTCGCTCACGGGGGTGTCCTCGGTGACGGCGGTGGAGGGCGTGGCCAGCTTCGGCAACCTGGGCATCGACCGCCCGGGAACGGGCTACACGCTGGTCGCCACGGCGGACACCTCCTCCGTGACGAGTCCGGCCTTCAATGTCCTCACCTCGGAGGGGGCGGCCCGGCTGGTGTTCAAGTCCAGTCCGACGGGGGCGGTGGCGGGCACCTCGCTGGGCACCCTTCAGGTGGAGCTGCGAAGCGCCAGTGGCTCGATCATCAACGAGAGTTCGCGGAGCGTGACGGTGGGCCTGGGCGAGAACCCGAGGGGCGACACGCTGTTGGGCACCACCTCGGCGTCCCTGGTCAACGGGGTGGCGACGTTCGACACCCTGAGCCTGCGCAAGGCCGGTGGGGGCTACACGCTGGTGGTGAGCGCTCCCGGCGCCACCGTGGGGACGAGCGCCGTGTTCGCGGTGTTCGCGGGCCCGGCGGCCCGGTTCGCGCTGGAGCTTCCCGCGAGCGTGGCCTCCGGGCAGGAGACGACGCTGTCCGCCACGGCCTTCGATGCCTTCGGCAATCCGGCTCCGTCCTACTCGGGCCAGGTCAAGGCGACGAGTTCGGATGCGAAGGCCGTCTTCCCCGCCACCGCGACCTTCGCGGACGGGTTGCTCGGCGGCTTCAAGGTGACGTTCAAGTCCGGAGGGCAGACGACCCTCACCTTGACGGACACGGGAGACGCGGGCCTCACGGGCTCGACCGACATCCGCGTCGACACCTTCGCCCCGCCGACGGTGGCGTTGACCGAGCCGGTGGGCGGCAGCACCGTCTCCGGCGACGTGACCCTCATCGCCCGAGGCTCCGTGGCCTCGGGTACCACGGTGGCCCGGCTCTCCATCCTCGTGGACGGAAAGGAAGTCGCCCAGGGGACGGACTCCACGCTGACCACCGTCTGGGACAGCACCCAGGTCGCGGAGGGGGCGCACACCCTCACGGCGGTCATCACCGATGCGGCGGGCAACACGGCGACCTCCGCGCCGGTGAACATCACCACGCGGGGCGGTGGTTGCGGGTGTGGGGCCACGTCCGGGAGTGACGCGGGCCTGTTCCTGGGCCTGTTCGCCCTCGCGCGCACCCTGTCCGGGCGCCGCCGGGGCGCGAAGGCGGCCTGACACCTTGGAGGGGAGGCGAGGGGCGCATGCACGCCTCCCCTCGCCGCTCGTCCCGGGGGCTGATAAAGCGGCGGGGTGCGTAACCTCTGCCTGCGTTGCCTCCGCCCCCAGACCACGTGCTACTGCACGCGTGTGCCCCGGGTGGACTCGCGCACCCACGTCGTCTTCCTCCAGCACCCCCGTGAGCGGCGGGTGGCCATCGGCACGGCCCGCATGGCGCACCTGTCGCTGCCCAACTCCGAGCTTCACGTCGGCGTGGACTTCACCGGCCACGCGCGGCTCACCCAGCTCGCGGCCCACCCCGAGCGCGTCGCCGTGCTCTTTCCGGGCGAGGAGGCCATCTCCCTGGAGGAGGCGCGCGAGAATCCCCCCGAGACGCTCATCGTGGTGGATGGCACCTGGCCGCTCGCGCGCAAGCTGGTGAAGACGAACCCGTTGCTCGCGGGCCTGCCGCGCATCGGCTTCGTCCCGCGCCGTCCGAGCAACTACCGCATCCGCGCGGAGCCGGCCGACCACTGTGTCTCCACCATCGAGGCGGTCGTGGAGGTGCTGGGCACGCTGGAGGGGGAGCAGGAGCGCTTCGACGCGCTGCTCGGCGCCTTCGACTTCATGGTGGACACCCAGCTCGAGCGCCAGTCGACGCGCCTGGGCCCGGCGCGCAAGCGGCTCTACAAGGCCGCGTGGCAGCCGCCGCAGGAGCTGCGCTCCATCGCCGAGGACTTCGAGCACCTGGTACTCCTCTACGCCGAGGCCAACGCGCATCCCCTGGAGGCCGGGCTGCCCTCGGAGCTGGTGCACCTGGTGGCGGCGCGGCCTTCCACGGGCGAGCGCTTCGAGGCCATTCTCGCGCCGCGTCAGCCGCTGGCGCGCAGCACGCCCCTGCACGTGGAGCTGCCCGAGGAGGAGCTTCGCGCGGGGGAGTCCCTGGAATCCGGCCTCGCGCGCTTCCAGGCCTTCCTGCGGCCGGACGACAAGCTCGCGGTGTGGACGACGTTCGCGCTGGAGCTGTTGCGGCGGGATGGCTTCCCGGTGCCCGAGGCAGTGAACGTGCGGCTCGCGTGCGCGCGGGCGCTCAAGCAGAAGACGGGCGGGGTGGAGCAGGGGGCGGAGCAGCTCGGGGCCTCCCTGGGCGAGCCGTGGACCCGGGGGCGCGCCGGCCGGCGCATCGCGGCCCTGGAGGCCGCGGTCCGGGCCCTCGCCGAGCGGGGGCGGGCCACCGAGCCCCCCTCCCGGCGGGCCATGGCGTCCTAGCCACGGCCTCCTGGCGCGCGGGCCCGGCGGGCTACCTCATCACGTGGGGTCCGGCTTGGGCGTCTTGGGGCCGCTGGGGGGCAGCTTGGGCTTGGTGATGTAGCCCTTGGGCAGCTCGCCGGTGAGCGAGTCGAGGAAGGCGATGATCTGCTTCGCGTCGGTGTCCGTGAGCTGCTTGCCGAGCTGGTGCTGGGCCATGAGCTTCACGGCCGTCTGCAGCTCGGTGATGGAGCCGTCGTGGAACCAGGGGCCCGTCTTGGCCACGTTGCGCAGGGTGGGCACGCGGAAGACCATCCGGTCCGACTCCTTCTTCGTCAGATCGAAGCGGCCCTGATCCTTGGCCTGGAAGGGCACCACGAGCCCCAGCTTCTGCAGAGAGCCGCCCATGGCGGGGCCGTAGTGGCAGGTCTGGCAGCCTTGATCCAGGAACGTCTTGAGGCCGGCCTTCTCCACCTGGGTCAACGCCTTGTCGTCACCGCCGAGGTACTTGTCGAAGCGCGAGGGCGTGACGAGCTGGCGCTCGAAGGCGCCAATGGCCTTGGCCAGGTTGTCGTAGGTGACGGGATCGGCCTCGCCCGGGAAGGACTTCTGGAAGGCGGTGACGTAGCCGGGGATGGTCTTGATCGTCGCGACGACGTGCTCGGCGCTGGGCATCGCCATCTCGACGGGGTTGAGGATGGGGCCCTTGGCCTGCTCCTCCAGGGTGGCGGCGCGGCCGTCCCAGAACTGGGTGAGGTGGCCACCGGCGTTGTACACGGTGGGCGAGTTGCGGCCGCCGAGCTGCTTCTTGTGACCCGTGGAGGTGGGCTTGTTGTCCACGCCGAACGTGTTCAGGTCATGGCAGCTGTTGCAGGAGATGTCCTGGTTCTTCGACAACCGGTTGTCGAAGTAGAGCATCCGCCCCAACTCCACCTTCTCCGCGGTGATGGGGTTCTTCGCGTCCTCGAAACGGCTGGGCAGCGCCTTGAAGGCGGTGAGCAAGGCCCGGTCGATGATGACGTTTTGCGCGGCGGTCGCGACGCCCTCGGGAGTGGGCTTGGCCGCGGGTTGCGCGACGGCGGTGGCGCCCACGGCGGCGGTGGCGACGAGGAGGGGACGAACGAGGGTCTTGAATTTCATGGAGTCTGCTCTGTGCTTCGCGGCCGGTGACTCCGGTGGGAGCCAAGGGGGGAGCCGGACGCGGACAGGAAATTAGCAGCCTCCACCGGGGGAAGGAAACGCACGCCGGGGGACGGCGGTGTGTCTAATCGCCGTACACGACGACGCAGTACTTGGCGTAGATGCCGATGATGTTCTCGAACTTATGGTCGATGTGAGTGATGCGGTTGATGCTGGCCTTGCGCGCGGCCGCGGCGGCGCTGGCGTCGCCCGTGGCGATGAGTCCCAGGATGGACGTCACGCAGCCCTCGCCGCTCTTGCTGCCCAACTTCGTCTGCTCGTTGATGAACTCGGAGGCGGACGTGTCGGCGTAGAGCGAGGCGGCGCCGATGATGGGGCGCCCCGTGAACGCGATACCCGCGCAGCCCGTCAGCGACAACAGGGTCAGGGACAGCATGGCGGAGGTGGCGGATTTGCGCGGCAAGAGCATGTTTCCTCGCTTGGTTTCAGAGGGAGAACGCGCCGCGCATCTAACCCGTACCCAGGGTAGACGCAAATTTTCTACGTGCGTTGGCCGGGTCTCAGCGACCCGTTTACCGGGAGGATCCGGGTTCGCCTGGATTGGTCATCCATCGAGCGGCCCGCGCGGCGGATCCGGCGCACCAACAGGGCGATGCCGTAGCACACCGCGAGCAACGTGAGCCCCACGAGCAGCGCGGCTCCCAACCCGAGCACCGGGCCCACGCGGCCCGCCAGTCCCGAGATTCCCGCCCAGCCGTACACCACGGGCAGGTGCAGCACGTAGAGCCACAACGTCGTGCGGCCCAGGGGCGCGAGCGGACGGGTGAGCACTTGCGGCACGAGATTGATGGCGCCCAATACCAGCAGACCCTCGCCCACGCGGAAGGCCACGAGCCAGGCGCTCTGGGGGCTCCAGTCCGCGGGCAGCCGCGACGTCGCCAGCATCACCGCCCCGCCGAACACCAGCAGGGCGAGTCCCTGGGGCCATCCCGGACGCATGGCCCGCAGGAGGTGGGCCACGAGCGCTCCGGCGAAGAAGAAGCCAGCCCAGGGAAAGAGGGGGAAGCGCGCGCCCGGCATGCCCACCGCCTGCCGCAACTCCACGGGCGCGTTCGCGACGGCCGTCCATGCCCAGCCGCTCGCCAGGGGAATGCCCACGGCGAGCACGGCGAGGGCCGCGGCCCGTGTCCAGGTGCCTCGCGCCAGGACGAGCACCGTCGCGCCCACGCCCAGGCTCACGCCAATGCTTTGCAGGGCATCGAAGGCGAAGAGGCGCGCGCGCAACTCCTCGCTCCAGCCCAGGCCATGGACGGTGTCCCAGCCCGGCCAGTGCATCAGGTAGCCGAGGAAGAGCAGCAGCAGCGCGCGTTGCCACCGGCGGAAGAAAGACGCCTTCGCGCTCTCCGGCGACGTGCCGAGCGCGGCCACCACCGCGAAGCCCGCCACCAGCAGGAAGAGGGGCGCGGTGATGCCCCGCAGCGTCCAGTAGTGCTGCACCCAGGGGTGGTCGCGGACCTGCGGTGCGAGCAGGGCATCCAGGGTATGCCCCAACACCATGGCCACGACGGCCAGACCTCGTGCCGCGTCGAGTCCGGGATGCCGGGTCGAGGGCTGGCGCAGGTCGAAGAGCGAGGTACCAGGTCGGGTCACGGCGTCCGATCATAGGGGCAAGTGCCCGGCTCGTCTCGAAAACCGCGGCGCGGTCCGTTTCCCTGGCTGACGGGCTACCCACGCGGTGATGTCATGGGGGCCCATGTCCTCCCGCGTGCGCCTGCCCCTCCCGCTGTGTTGCTGCCTGTCGTTCGTCCCTCTGTCCGCCTGGAGCCAGGTGAGCGAGACACCCGCGCGGGACAGCTGGTTCGCGCGTGACAAGGCGCTGCACTATGGCGTCAGCGCGGGGCTGGCCGGGGCCGGGTACGTGGGCGGCGCGCTCCTCTTCGACGCGCCCGAGGCCCGGTGGCTCACGGGCGCGGGGGTGGCGCTCGGCGCGGGCGTGGCCAAGGAACTCTATGACGCGGGCCGCGGCAGCTTCTTCTCCTGGAAGGATCTCACCTGGGACGCGTTGGGGACGGCCAGCGGGCTCACCGTGTCCTGGGCCATTGATCGGCTCGTGTTCCAGCGTCTGGACCCCGTCCGGACGTCCGCCCTCCGGCGGGACGAGGCGGCGCTTCCGGCAAGGATGCGCCTCACCCTGGCCGTGTCTCCCCGGGTGGGGGCCCATCCCCAAGCCGTGTCGGGTAATGATAGGACTGTACCCGTCATGCTGTTCCTGCTGGGAGGTTGGTAGATGATGCGCAGTCGGCTCTGGTTGGGAGTGGGCCTGGTGTCCCTGGGTGCCGTGGCGGTGTCGTGCAGCAAGGAGTCGCCCGCGCCCGCCCCCGTGGCCGCGCCGGCCCCCACCGCGGCGGCTCCGGCTCCCGCGCCTCCCCCCGAGCCCGCCCGACCCCAGATGAGCCACGCGAAGCTCGTCGCCTTCTTCCGCCCCGCGGCGGCCCAGGCGGCCGTGGCCGCCGCCCACGCGGAGGCGGCCAAGACGGACTCACCGGAGCGCATCGCGCTCGGACGCATGCTCTTCTTCGAGAACCGCCTCTCGAAGAATCACGACATCTCCTGCAACAGTTGCCATGACCTGGCCTCCTTCGGCGTGGACGGCAAGGCCACGTCCCCGGGGCACAAGGGGCAGAAGGGCAGTCGCAACTCGCCCACCGTCTTCCATGCCGCGGGCCACATCGCCCAGTTCTGGGACGGCCGCGCCGCCACCCTGGAGGAGCAGGCCGCCGGTCCGATGATGAACCCGGTGGAGATGGCCATGCCGGACGAGAAGCGCCTGCTGGCCACGCTCAACTCCATTCCCGAGTACGTGCGGGCCTTCAAGTCGGCCTACCCGGGGGACAAGAAGCCCGTGAGCGTCACCAATGCGGCGCGCTCCATCGCCTCGTTCGAGCGCGGACTGGTCACCACGTCGCGCTTCGACAAGTTCCTGGCGGGCGACGAGCAGGCGCTGAGCGAGCAGGAAATGCGCGGACTCAACCTCTTCGCCGCCTCGGGCTGCACCACGTGCCACAACGGCCCCTCCGTGGGCGGCACCTCCTTCCAGAAGCTGGGCCTCATCGAGGACTACCCCACCGAGGACAAGGGCCGCTTCGGCGTGACGAAGAACGAGGAGGACATGCACAAGTTCCGCGTGCCCACCCTGCGCAACGTGGAGAAGACGGGCCCCTGGTTCCACGACGGCTCCGTCACGGAGCTGCCCGAGGCGGTGCGCCTCATGGCCAAACACCAACTGGGCATGAGCTTCACCGAGCCCGAGGTGGAGGACATTGTCGCCTTCCTCAAGAGCCTCACGGGCGAACTGCCCGGCGCCGACGTGCTCTCCCCTCCCACGCTGCCCCCGAGCACGCGCACCACCCCCAAGCCGGATCCGACGTAAAGACTCGCCTCCCGGGGCCAGGGGCATTAGGAAGGCGCGGCCATGATCTTCCTCTTCAAAGCCCACTCCGGGTTGCGCTACCTCGTGCTGTTGATGGGGCTCATCGCCCTCGCGTACTTCGTCTTCGGGCTCGTCACCAAGCGGCCCGTGGACAAGAAGGTGCGCATCCTGGGCTCCAGCTTCGCGGGCCTGCTGGACACCCAGGTCCTCCTGGGCATCGTTCTCCTGGGCTCGGGCTGGCCCTTCCAGCCCATGCTCTGGGGCCACCTGTCCCTGATGGTGCTGGCGGCGGTGGTGGCCCACGTGCTGTTGGTGGTCAACCGACGCCGTGCCCAGCCCGGCTTCCTGCTGCCGCTCCTGGGAGTGGGCGGGGCCCTGGTGTTGGTCTGCCTGGGAATCCTGGCCATTGGCCGGGGGGTGTTCAGCTCCACTGTCACCGGGGGCTGACATGTGTCCGCCATCGGGCGGATGCCGTCCTCAGAGTGCGGGGCCGCTCATCCCCAGGGACCATGGCCTTTCGTCTTCGCGCCGGATGATCTACGTATTTGGGTGTCGGTAGGCTCCACCGACACACCTCCAGCCCTTGGCCGTGGGCCACCGGGGCTCCGGGAACATGCGGACCCGACGGACGACGAAGGAACGTACACATGGCTGATGAGTCCGATACGGCGGTGGCTCACCCCTTCGGTTCCGATGAGGAGCTGCATTACCGCGTCTCCCTCACGGGGCCCGGGGATGTCGCGCGCGGCATCTTCTTGAACAGCCTGCTGGACATGCTGCGGCAGTTCGGCGACGAGGCCCTGCTGCGCCACTGCCTGGAAGTGAGCGGGGAGCAGCGCTTCCTCGAGTTCTTCAACTACCCGTTGAGCACCTGGCTGCGGATGGCCTACCCGGCCGCCCGGCGCATGGGCGACACGTACGGTGGCTTCGATGGGGCGCTCCAGGCGATGGGCTACCAGGCCTCCAAGGCCTTCTATGGCTCGAGCGCCGGGAAGGTGTTGCTCTTGCTGGCGCGCAACGAGCCCCTGCGCCTGCTCAACAACATGCCCACCACCACCAACGCGGTGCTGGGCGACAACACGGGCATCACCCAGATGAAGCGCACGGGCAAGACGAGCGGGGTGCTCACCTACATGCGCGATCTGGTGCCCCGTCCGTACAACGAGGGAGCGCTCAAGGCGTCGCTCGAGGCGGTGGGTGCCAAGGACGTGAAGGTGGTGGCGCACCCGCTGGGTGAGTTCGACACCGACTACGAGGTGTCCTGGGTGTAGACAAGGGCCATGGCCGACAAGCGCCGCTTCGATCTCTTCGCCCAGTTCCTCGTCGAGCGTTTCGCCGCCTCGCGCGTCTTCGACATCGCCGGTGGACAGGGGCGGCTCAACCAGGCCCTCTCCCAGCGGGGCTGCACGGTCACCACCTTCGACCTGCGGCACAAGCGGCTGCCGGTGCGCTATGCCGAGCGCCTGTTCACGCTCGACGAGCCCTGTGAGTGCGACCTGCTCGTGGGCATGCATCCGGACGGGGCCACGCGCGTCATCATCGAGTACGCGGCGAAGCACCGCCTGCCCTTCGCCGTGGTGCCGTGCTGCTCGGACAATGGCATGCCCTACAACCCCTGGCGGCGCCACCTGGCGGAGCTGGCGCGCGGGCTCGGGTTTCCCCTCGTGGAGGAGCATGTCCTGCCCATGGAGGGCCGTGCGACGGTGGTGTTCGGCGCGTTCACCGGCTCAGCCCGGGAACCAGGCGCTGGCGCGCAGTAGCCAGCCCACCGTCCAGCGCAGCGCGTCCACCCCTCCGGGCGAGGCGGGCTCCCGCTCCGTCCAGTCGAAGTCCCGCAGCCGGGGGAGGAATCCCTGGTGCACACATCCCTCCAGACTGAAGACGTGCACGTCCTCCGTCCACCGCCGCGCCAGGCGCAGGTCCCTCGCGAATTCCTCCCAGCTCGAAGGCGGCACCTCGATGAGCCCTGGCACGTCCACGCCCCCGCCGGTGATGCCCACGCCCACGCCGCCGCCCGCCTGGGGTCCGTAGCTCGCCAGGACGCCAGGGCCATGGGGGCGCAGGAGGCTCGTGTAGAGCATCAACACCTCCCGGTCCACGCGCACGTCCAGCACCCCCGTGAGCCGCTGCAGCAGGGTGGAGCCCGCCTGGCGCTCGTCCACGATGAAGGGCAACTGGTAGCTGTCCACCCGGAAGCCGTCCGCGCGTGCGCGCTCCACCAGGGCGGTGTAGGCGGCCCGGGCCTCGCGCAGCCGCCCGCCTCGCGCGAGCCGGGGCAGCAGGGCGGGCAGCAGGCGCCAGCGGCTCTGGAGCGCCCGCGTCATGTCCTGGATGTCCGGTTCGATGTCCAGGCCCACGCCGTCCCAGCGCAGGGCGTGCGTGGCCGTCCAGGCGCGGAAGTCCGTGTAGCGCGCCGAGGCCTGGGCCGCGTTGCCCTGGTTGAACCAGTAGCCCTGGTCCTTGGGCAGCAGTTGCCACGCGATGACGGGCACCCCGGCCGCGTTGAGGCGCCGCACCACGTCCGCGCGCTCGGGGCCCAGGTCGAGCACCCCGAGGCTGACGCTCGCGCGCAGGGCCTGGAGGTGCCCGAGGACGGACGCGTCCGCGAAGAGGGCCATGAGTGGCCCGGGCCCAAGCTCGCAGAAGAAGGTGAGGCGGGCGGGGGAGGGCGTCACGGAGGCGTGCCGTCAGGTGCGTCAGCCGCGGGCGGCGCGCGCGAGCTGCATCTTGGTGGCCTTGGGGGCCTCGTCCTCGCCCTTCATCCAGCGCTTCATCTCCGGGACGACCTTCTTGCTCCAGTTGCGGCTCGCGCGCACCTCGAGGAAGGACTGCACCAGCGTGTCCACCATGCCGGACAGTTGCTCGGTGAGATCCAACCGCTCCTGGAGCCGGTCATCCTCCTCCTCGGTCATCAACTCCGGCAGCTTCGCCGCGCGGATGTCGAGGAACTCCGCGTCGAGCGTCAGCTCGTAGTCGCGCTCGCCGTGGGTGAGGCGCAGCCGGGCCTGGTGCACGAGCAGGCCCCGGTCCAGGGCATGCTTCACCTGCTCGGAGTAGGGCGAGAGCGTGCCCCGGACGTTCATCTCCGTGACGTCGCCGTTGACGCCCTTGAGCGTGCAGCGGCCCATGTAGAGCACCACCAGCCCCTCGCCCGCGAAGTCCACGAGCGCGTTGCCCGACTCCGAGCGCCACAAGAGCCACGTGAGGAACTCGCGCCCCAGGTACGCCCGGCCGCGCAGCAGTTGTTCCCGGGCCTTGTCGCGTTCGACTTCGGCCTCGTCCCGCGTCTCCTCCTCGGTGGCGCCGCCGTCCACGCCGGTGTCGCCCCGGGCGAAGGCCGCCTCGATCCGTGCCTGCTCACGCGTCGCCATGGTTCACCTCGCTGCTCGCGATCTCACTGCTGGAAATCTCCATGCCGATGAGCTCCGGCGTGGGCACCAGGTTCTCGTCGGAAATGCCGGCCTGGGCCGCCAGGGAGGCGGGCACGAGCGGCTGGAGCTTCACCTGGAAGCACTCCTCGATGGCCAGGAGGAGCTCGTCCACCGTCTTGCGCGAGGCGGCCCAGAGCTGCACCTGGTTCGTCTTCAGGTTCCAGCTCACGTCATGCACCTTGGTCATGGGCACGGCGCGCTGGCGCAGCATGTGCTTGAGGGAGGCGCGGTTCTCCGACTTCTCGCCCCGCGTGGGCTGCCGGCCCTCGCGCTTCTCGAACTCCTTCTGCCACTTGGCCAGCTCCGCCTTGAGCAGCGCCGGGGGCACCTTCACGGTGTCCACGCGGTAGCCGAACAGGGCGTACTCGCCATAGAGCACGCTGCCCGTGGTGAAGTCCGTGGAGTCGGAGTTCTCCAGCTCCACGAAGCCCGCCGCGCGCTCGTCCTCGGTCTTCTTGAGATCGATGGGTTCGAAGAGGCCGGACTTGAGGCCCTTGGAGAGCCAGCGTTTGGTGTCGGAAGGGGCGTCTCCGGTCGGCTCGGACCGGAAGCGCGAGAAGGTCACTGCTCCGCTCAGGACTGGCATGAGGGGCGGCACCTTGGACAAGCCGGACTCCGCCGTCAAGACACGGCGCGTGTGTCGCTCGGGCCTGTCCAAAAGAGGGCGCGGCTGCTAGAGGGCCCGGTTCCATGAACGGTCTGCCCATCGATGTGTCTCCCACCTTGCTCCTGGCCCTGCCGGGGCTGCGGCTCTACGCCCTGTGCGTCATCGTGCTGGTCATCAAGATGATCGCGGTGGGCGTGTACACCGTGCGGGTGCGCGGCAAGCTCAAGGTCTCCACGAACTCCGAGGACGCGGCCCGGATGGGTGCTCAAGTGACGGACGTCGAGCCCCCCGAGGTGGCACGGGTGCTCCGCGCCCACCGCAACGATCTGGAGAACATCCCCAACTTCTTCGCGCTGGGCCTGGTGGCGGTGCTCGTCGGCGCACCGTCCATTCCGCTCAAGGTGGCCCTCATCGCCTTCACCGCCGCGCGGGTGGTGTTCTCCATCGCCTACCTGCGCTCCTTGCAGCCCTGGCGCTCGGTGAGCTTCGGCGTGGGCCTGCTGTCCATGCTGGCGTTGATGGTGATGATCCTCATGCGGATCCTCTTCTCCTGACCCGAAAGGACCTCCCCGCCCATGCGCCCGATGCTCGACAGCCTGCCGCTCCTCTACCGGGATTTGCTTCCGGAGTTCTTCCAGAAGGGCGTCCCCGTCGAGACCAAGGCCACGTGTGACGCCTGTGCCATGTGCCCCAGCTCGGCCGCGGGCACGGTGGAGTCCGTGGACGGGGTGAGCCGGCTGTTCCGGCCGGACACCAAGTGCTGCACCTACTACCCCCGCCTGCCCAACTTCCTGGTGGGGGCGCTGCTCTCCGACGAGCGTCCGGAGCTGGCCGAGGGCCGCCGCCGCATGGAGGAGAAGCTGAGCGGCCGCCTGGGCGTCACGCCCCAGTGGGTCAAGGCCTCCGCGCGCTACAACCTGCTCTACCGCAACTCGCGCCAGTTCTTCGGCCGGGCCCTGTCCATGCGCTGCCCCTATTACGAGGAGCAGCGGGGCGGTTGCACCATCTGGCCCTACCGCGAGGCGGTGTGCTCCACGTTCTTCTGCAAGTACGTGGCGGGCGCGGACGGGCAGAAGTTCTGGATGACGCTCAAGACGTACCTGACGCTCACGGAGATCCAGCTCTCGCGCTACGCCGTGCTCCAACTGCTGCCTGACTACATCCTGGCCCGCAAGGACAAGCCGGAGATGACGGACACGCCGACCGTCGAGGAGCTGGACGACAGGCCCATGGCCGCCAAGGACTACGCCGCGCTGTGGCGCGAGTGGGAGGGCCGCGAGGCGGATTTCTACCGGGCCTGCCACGACATCGTCCGCGCGCTCACTCCCGCCCAGGTGGAGTCGATCCTCGGCCTGGATGGGCTCATCGAACTCAAGGTGCTGGACAAGAGCCACCGGGACGCCGTCGTGCCCGAGCTGCCCAAGGTGCTCAAGCTCAACCCGGAGGCCACGGTGAAGTGGTTGCCGGATGGGAGCGTGGCGCTCGGCTCCTACAGCGAGTTCGACGCGGTGGCGCTTCCCGGCGTGGCCTACTCGCTGCTCGTGGAGTTCACCGGCCTGGAGCCCGTCGAGGCGGTGCGCCAGCGCCTGCGCGACGAGAAGCAGGCGGATCTGCACGAGGACATCCTGCTGGAGCTCTACCGGCACCGCATCCTGATGGCGGCCTGAGCCCTCGTCCGGGGACTCACGGCGGCGCGACTGGCAGGGTGACCCGCCGCAGCAGCTCCATCGGACCCAGCGCCTGCAATTGCAGGCATTGCTCCTGGGTCTTGACGAGCAGCGAGCCGCCAAAGCCCATGGCGTTGACGTTGATGCCGTGGGACTCGGCACAGGCGCGGGGCGCCAGCAGCATCCAGTCGCGCGTGGCCAACAGGTTGTAGGGCGGCGGGGGCCTGGCGCCCATTCCGGCCGCGGCGAGCAGCGACTGGTAGGCCTCCAGCATCCGCGCTCCATCCCGCGGGGCGTTGTCTTCCCAGGGCCCGAGTCCCGTCACCGCATGGCCGAAGCCCAGGGTGGGCAGCACGGCGACCCGGCCGCGCGCCGGGGGCGGGGACATCAGCGCCTCCATGGGGACGCGCAGGCCCTCGGGGCCGAGCGGGGGAATGAGCTGCAGGTGCTTGTGGCGTTGGCTCGCGCCGGCCGCTTCACCGGAGTTGTAGAAGGCCAGCCCATCCAGGCCGCTCATGCACAGCGCGAGCGCCTCGAAGTCGTCGGCCGTGAGCCAGGACTCCTGCTCCTCGAACACGCGCGTCACGATGAGCAGGTGGTGCTCGACGACGTTGAACTTGTTGAGCAGGCACACGTGCGTGGGCGTCAAGGGCCCCACCACCAGGTTGGGATCCGGATGCTCGAAGGGGTTGAAGGGCTGGGCGCGGGGCGGCTCCCGCTTCGCCCGGTCATCCTTGAGGTGCGCCCGGCCGAGGACGCGCACCTGGAAGGAGACGCCCTGGTGCTCCAGGGTGTGGCACTCGGTGGCGATGGGCTGCAAGGCTCCGGTGGCCAGTCCGTGCCGGGTCGTTTCGAGCGTCCGGGACCACAACTCCGCGGGTCGCAGCGATGGCAGGGGGGCGGTGCGCGTGTTCATTCGGGGTGAACCTTAGCGCCTCTGGCCACCCGCGCGCCTAGCCGTTCGACCCGACCCGCAGCGACTGGTAGCCCGAGTCTGGATCATTTCCCGTCGCCTCGACGCGGCCCCGGATGGACCACTCGTGGCGGGCGTAGCGCCCGGTGAAGGTGGGTTGGGCGTCGGGGGGCAGGCGCACCCGGCCCTCGAATTCCCGCGTCTCGTTGGGCTCGAGGGTGAAGGCGGGGGAGATCTGGAGCTCCTTCGAGAAGGACGTGTACGCGGTGTTCAGGGCGGCTTCCTGGCCCGCCACCGTGCCCCGGGGCATGTTCACCCGCTCGACGGACTGGAGGTCCACGAAGACGCCCTTGGACTTCAACTGCCCGCCGGTGGACGTGGCGGTGACGCGCACGGAGATCTCCTCGCCGGGGAACGCCTGCTGGGGGTCGTACTCGATGGAGACGCGGGCCGCGCCGCCCGTCACCATGTTGGCCACGTCCTTCATCTTGTCGAAGATTCCCATGAGGTCCTTCCGGGTCGGAGGGGGAGGTGAAGTCGGCGGCCAGCATAGATCAGCCCCGGCCCGGGGGGAGGGCCCTCAGCCCGCCTGCTCGCGCATCAGCTCCTCCAGCCAGAGCGCGAAGGGCGCCGAGGCCACGATGGGCGCCAGCCGCTCGCGCAGCGCCTCGCGGCCCATCTTCTGGAAGGTGTCGAGCAGGCCGAGCGTCTGGAGCACCTCGCGCACCGGGCGCTTGCCATCGCGCTCCAGGGCGCGGCGCAGCCCCTCCTCCAACCGTGCCAGGGCATCCGCCGACGCGAGCCACTGGGTGAGGGTCTTGCGCACCACCGCCACGCCGCGGGGCACCTCCAGTTGGGACAGCTCGCGCCCGAGCTTCGCCAGGGGCAGGCCGAGCACTCCGTCGAGGAAGGCCACGCGCATCTCCGCGTGCTCCGAGGCCCGGGAGGGATCGCTGAGCGCGTCGGCGGTCTGCTGGAAGATGCCGGACAGCGCCGAGTCGACGAAGTCCTTGGCGCGCTTCTCCACCTGCCGTTCGATCTCGTCGGACAGCGCGCCCGCGATGCCGCCCAGGGTCCCCCCGGATGTGCGGGCCTGCTCGGCGGCGAAGCGCGCCAGTCCCGTGAAGCCCTTGGCGATGCGGTTCTCCGTCACCGGCGCGCTCACCTTGCGGCTGAACTCGATGAGGACGTTGAGCAGCAGTCCTCGCGCCAGCTCGCGCACCGGTGGGCGGTCCATGACGGCGAGCACCAGCTCCCGGTTGGGCGAATACGGGTGCGAGGCCAGCTCCGTCAGGGCCCGGGGCAGCTCGCGCGGCAGGGTCTCGCGCAGGGGGCGGGGGTCTCGGGCGAGCCGTTCCTGGAGGTCGTCGACGAGCGACGCCAGTTCGCCCTCGGCGGTGGGCGAGGCGAGCCACCCCTCCAGGGCGCTCTTCAGCGCTCGCGCGAGCAGGGCCGGGGGCAGGAGGGTTTCGAGGCTCTGGGACAGCTCGTGCTCCACGACGAGCGCGGCGAGACGGTCCAGGGGTCCCTCGGGCGAGGCGTTCTGGAGCCGGGTGAGGAGGGCTTGGGAATTCATTCCGGCACCATAGCCTCCATGATGCCCAGGCGATCATGCGGGCGGGCATCCTGGCGCCAGGTGCCTTCCGGGCAGACCACCCTCATGTTGATCCCTGACCTCAGGGAGATCGCCATGAGCAAGAAAGACGTGTTGCACATTCCCTTGACTCCGACTCCTCCCCAGCGGGAGGCCGGCTCCGAGGAGGACGAGCATCCGGGGCACCAGGCGCCCGTGATGAACCCGGATACGGGCCCGGGGGGAACGCCCGGGCTGGGCGGCAAGACCCATATCATCAGGCCCGTCTCCTCGCCTGGCCGGTATCCCGGCGTCAGCGTGACCTGAGTCCGGACGGACCGCTTCTCGTCTCCTTTACAGAGAGGACTTCTTGGTGAGCCTCGCTGACTTGTTGGACGTCCGGCGCGAGGAGATCGTCCGCACCTGGATCGACCGCGTCGCGCGTTTCCATGCTCCGGGGCCCCAGAGCCGGACGGAGCTGGTGGACCACATTCCGCGGTTCCTCGAGAGCCTCGGTCGCAACCTGCGCGAGGGACACGAGGAGCGGCCTCGGGATTACGACTCGCACAGCGAGGTGAAGCAGCAAGGCGCTCAGCACGGCATGCAGCGCTTCCGCATCGGCTTCGACCTGGAGGCCATGGTGCGGGAATACGGCGAGCTGCGGGAAGTCATCGACGACCTGATGCAGGAGGTGGGCTTCCAGCCTTCCCTGCGCGAGGGGCGGGTGCTCAGCCAGAGCCTGGGCATGGGGGTGGCCGAGGCGGTCGCCGCCTTCTCCGCCCATCAGCGGGTACGCCTCGAGGAGGGGCGGGCGGCGCTCGATGCCATGGAGGATGGCGACGCGTTCTTCCTGCTCGACAGGGACTGGCGCTTCGTGCGCGTCAACCGGGGCCAGGAGCGCATCAGCCGGACGCATCGCGAGGAGACCCTGGGCCGCTCCTTCTGGGACGTCTTTCCCCTGACCGCGGACCCCTCGTTGCAGTACTGGACCCAATACCATCGGGTGATGAACGAGCGCGTTCCGGTGGCGTTCGAGGAGTACTACGCGCCCCTGGAGCTCTGGACGGAGGTGACGGCCTACCCCGAACAAGCGGGAGGAATCATCGTCTTCTTCCGGGACACGACCGTGAAGAAGCGGCTGGAGACGGCGCTGCGCCTGTCCGAGGAGCGCTATCAAATGGCCTCCCGGGCCACCCAGGAAGCCATCTGGGACTGGGATCTCGTGGCCAACACCGTCTCCTGGAACGAGGGGGTGCGGACCCTGTTCGGCTACTCGCTCGAGCAAATCGGTCCCGGGGGCGAGTGGTGGATCGACCACATCCATCCCGAGGATCGCGAGCGTGTGTCGCACGACATCCACGCCTTCATCGACAAGGCGGGCTCCCAGCGCTGGCAATGCGAGTACCGTTTCGTGTGCGCGGACGGCCGCTACGCGCAGATCGTGGATCGTGGCTACCTGGCCCGAGGCGAGGACGGCCGGGCCCTGCGCATGGTGGGGGCCATGCAGGACATGACCGCCCAGCGCGAGGCCGAGGCGGAGATCGAACGCGCGCACGAACTCGAGCGGTTCCGGGAAGCCCAGCTCCTGGGACTGGCCGAAGCCGCCGCGGCCATCCACGGGGCGTCCTCGCGGGACGAGGTGCTGCTCGCCCTCACCGAGCATTCCCGTACGCTCATCGGGGCGCACCAGGCGGTGACGTCCGTGACGACGGGTCTGGATTGGTCCAGGGCCGTCACCCAGGCGTCCTTCTCGGACAAGTACGCGGTCTGGCGCTCCCGGGCGGACAGGCCGGACGACAGTGAACTCTACTCCTGGGTGTCCCGGACCCACCGCCCGTTGCGTCTGACGCAGGCGCAACTGGAGGCCGATCCGCGCTGGCTCGCGGGGAGCGCGCCTCCGCGCGGACATCCTCCCCTGCGGGGTTGGCTCGCCGTGCCCCTGGTCGGACGGGAGGCTCAGAACCTCGGGTTGATCCACCTGTCGGACAAGATGGACGGGCGTGACTTCACGGCCGAGGACGAGACCCTGCTCGTGCAACTGGCGCAGTACGCCAGCTCCGCCCTGGAGAACCTGCGCCTGGCCTCGGAGACGCAGGCGGCCGAGGAGCGCGCGCGCATCGCGGTCGAGGCCACGCAGCTCGGCACCTGGGACCACGATCCCCAGACCGGAGCGCTCATCTGGGACACCCAGTGCAGGGTCCTCTTCGGCCTGGCTCCCGAGGAGCCCGTGGACTACCGGCGCTTCCTCGAGCGTCTCCACCCCGAGGACCGGGCGCCCACGGAGGCGGCCATGCGGCAATCGCTGGATGGCCGGGGAGGCGGGCAGTTCCGCGTCGAGTACCGCACCCTCGAAGGAGGGACGGACCGCGAGCGATGGTTGGACGCGCGGGGCAAGGCCTTCTTCGACGACACCGGGCGGGCCGTGCGCTTCGCGGGCACCGTGCTGGACATCACCGAGCGCAAGCGGATGGAGGCCGAGCGCGTGGCCCTGCTGGAGCGTGAGCAGGCCGCGCGCACCGAGGCGGAGAAGGCCAACCGCCTCAAGGATGACTTCCTCGCCACGGTGTCCCACGAGCTGCGCACGCCGCTCACCGCCATCCTCGGTTGGGTGCAGATCCTCCGCTCCGGACAGCTTCCCGAGGAGCGGCGCTTGCGCGCGTTGGAGACGGTGGAGCGCAACGCCTATGCCCAGTCGCAGCTCGTCGAGGACCTGCTGGACATCAGCCGCATCATGTCCGGCAAGTTGACGCTGGAGCTGGAGCGCGTCGATCTGGGTTCGGTGGTGGAAGCCGCGCTCGAATCCATTCGTCCCGCCGCCGTGGCCAAGGACATCCGCCTGCATCCCGCCATCGACTCCACGTCGAACGTCATGGGTGACCCCACGCGGTTGCAGCAGATCGTCTGGAACCTGCTGTCCAACGCGGTGAAGTTCACGCCCAAGGGAGGCAGCGTCCAGGTCCTGGTGACGGGACGGGACGCCTCGGTCGAGGTCGTGGTGACGGACACCGGCAAGGGCATTCCGGCGGACTTCCTGCCGCACGTCTTCGAGCGCTTCCGTCAGGCGGAAGGCAGCGTCGCGCGCAAGTACGGAGGCCTGGGGCTGGGTCTGTCCATCGTCAAGCACCTGGTGGAGTTGCACGGCGGCTCGATCGACGTGTTCAGTGACGGGGCGGACCAGGGAGCCACCTTCTCGCTCCGCCTGCCCATGGCCGTGACGCGACGCATGGAGCCGCCGCCCTCCCTGCCCTTGCTCGCCCCCGAGGTGCACGCGGGATTGGCGTGTCCTCCGGAGCTGGAAGGCTTGCGGTTGCTGCTCGTGGACGACGAGGCGGACACCCGGGAGTACCTGCGCACGCTCCTGGAGGGCTGTCGCGCGCGGGTCGACACCGCCGCCTCGGCCGCCGAGGGGCTGGAAACGCTCCTGCGCACGCGGCCCCATCTGCTCGTCTCCGACATCGGCATGCCGGGCGAGGACGGCTACTCCTTCATCCGCAAGGTGCGCTCCCTCCCGGCGGCCCAGGGCGGCCGCATTCCCGCCGTGGCGCTCACCGCCTATGCCCGGGCCGAGGATCGCACCCGGGCCCTGCTCGCCGGCTTCAAGGCCCACGTGCCCAAGCCCATCGAGCGCTCCGAGCTGCTCGCGGTCCTCATCTCCCTCGCTCCCTCTCCGGATGAGCGGTCTTGAACGGGACGTGAGGCGCTATCATCCCGGGTGATGCGTCTTTTGACTCTCGCCGCCGTCCTGGTTTCCACCCTCGCCGCCGCCAGTGTTCCCTCCGGGTCCGCCTTCTCCCGGTTGCCACCGGACCCCGCTCCCAAGGAGATTGTCCGGGGCCTGCACTACTGGGTCTCCAACGAGGACCAGTTGGAGCTCTTCCACGGCGCGGTGAAGGACCGGAAGGGTCTGTACCTGGGCGTGGGCTCCGATCAGAACTACCTGCTGGCGGCCTGGGCACGCGCGGAGCCACTGGTCCTCCTGGACTTCGATCAATCCATCGTGGATCTCCACCGCGTCTACCGGGTCCTCTTCCGGGCGGCGGAGTCTCCCGGGGACTTCCTGCGGCTGTGGCGCGCGGAGAGCCGGCCCGAGGTGCGCCAGCTCATCGAGCAGGGCTACCCGGACCGCAAGGAGCGGACGGGCGCGCTCCTGGCGTATGGCACCTCGCGCGCGACGGTGGAGCGGCGGCTGCATCGCGTGGTGGCGCGGATGGCGAAGGTGTCCCTGCCGTGCTTCCTCGTGGACGCGGCCGATTATGGGCACATCCGCCGTCTCTACCTGGAGGACAAGGTCCACCTGGTGCGAGGGGATCTCACCGCGGCGCTCAGCATGAGCGCGGTGGGCCGCGCGGCGATGGAGGAACAGCGGACGGTGGGGGTGCTCTACCTGTCCAACGCCGAGCAGTACTTCGATTATGGGCCGCGCTTCCGGGCCAACATCCGCGGGCTTCCCCTGGACGAGAACAGCGTGGTGTTGCGCACGAGTGGCCAGCGGGGCATCTCGCACGTGAAGGGCAGCTACTACCATTACAACACCCAATCGGGGCCGAGCTTCCTGGCGTGGTTGGCGGACAGGAAGACGCGCAACGTGCGGGGGATGCTCCGCTACGCGCCGGACAGTGGCGAGACCGTGGGTCTGTCGCGGCTCGACCTCGGGCCCGACGAGGCGCGCGAGGCGAAGAAGCAGCAGCTCGTCGCGAAGGCCTCGTTCAAGAAGAAGAAGGCGAAGCGGATGCCCCGGGCGGTGCGGGGCGAGGCGGAGCGGTGAACGTCGCGAGGTGGGCGGTGCTCGTCTGGGGACTCGGGATGATGGGCCTCGCCAGGGCGCAGACGCCCTTCGCCGGAGCCCCCGAGGCCCTTTCCTGTCTGGAGGTGCCCGTCCCAGGGCTCGCGTGTGTGCCCGGCGGCCCCTTCGCTCGAGGCGTGAAGGGAGGGCGGCACCCTCCGGCGCGGCCCCAATCCCAGGTCTGGGTGCAGACCTTCTACATGGACACGCACGAGGTGACCTACGGCGCCTACAAGGACTGCGAGAAGGCGGGTCGGTGCGCGAAGGCGGGTCCTCACTACCGGGACTTCGATCATCCCCGGCAGCCCATCAACGGGGTGAGCTGGTACGACGCGAAGGCATTCTGCGAGGCCCACGGCAAACACCTGCCCACGGAGGCCGAGTGGGAGAAGGCGGCGCGCGGTCCGCGAGGGGGGCTCTACCCCTGGGGGAACGCGCCCGCCACGTGTGAGCGCGCCATCATCATGGACGCGCGTGGCAGGAGCTGCGGGGTGAAGCAGCGCTCGAGGACGCACGCGGACGTGGGGCGGCCCGAGCCGGTGGGCTCCCGGCCTCCCAACGCCCTCGGGTTGTACGACATGGCGGGCAATGCCTGGGAATGGGTGGCGGACTGGTACTCGCCCTCGTGGAAGGCGTGTGGCGCGGCGTGCCAGGGCGTGGATCCGAAGGGGCCCTGCGCGGGCCAGGAAACGTGCCCCGGCCATTCCCAGAAGGTGGTGCGTGGTGGCTCCTGGTTCTGGCCCGCCGAGTACGCGACGTCGGTGTACCGGCGGCCCCACGTGCCGGCCAACCGGCCCATCTTCCACCACTTCGGTTTTCGCTGCGCGGCGAGCCTGGATGAAGCGAAGGCGCTCGCCAGGCCGGAGCCTCGAGGGACGCCTTGAATATTCGGGCCGAAAAGCGGTTATGCGGAGCAGGACGTCGCGCCCAGGTGCGCGGCAAGAGGAGATGATGGATGAGGACTGTGTATTCCACCTCGCGGAGGCACCGGACGCAGCGGGTGCTCGTGGGACTGTTCGGGGCTCTCGGACTCTCGGGGAGCGCTGTCGCGGCGCCGGCCGCGCGCCCGGCCCCGGAGACGGCGGCGAAGTTGTTCCAGACGAACACCGTCTGGGACGTGCACCTGTCGTTCACCCCCGAGCAGTGGGCCGCGATCGAACCCGCCGCGCCCGCGAATGCACCTCCGGGGGGCGCGGAAGGGGGCGCTCCTCGGGGCATGGGACCCGCGAACCTGCTCGTGCCGGGAATGATGAAGGACGGGGACCTCGACCACTCGGGGACGCTGTCGAAGGAGGAGTTCCAGGCGCTGGCCACGCGATGGTTCACGGCCTGGGACGAGGGTAAGCGCGGCACGCTCGACACCGAGCAACTGCGTGGGGGGCTCAGCTCCACGAGCGACATGGCCTCCGTTCTGGCCGGCGGCCACAAGGGTCGGGGGGGCGAGCGGAAGCGGGGAGGACTCGCCGCGCTGATGGGCATCGAGTTTCCCTATGTGCACGCGAACCTGGACTTCGAGGGCAAGGGGCTCCCGGACGTCGGGGTGCGCTACAAGGGCAATTTCTCGTACATGCAGTCGAGGGATCAGCTCAAGCGCTCCCTGAAGGTGGACCTGAACCGCTTCGAGCCGAAGCAGGCATGGCTGGGCCTGTCCACGCTCAACCTCCACAGCAACGTCACCGACGCGAGCTGGATGAACGAGGTGTTGTCCTACCGGTTCTACCGGGACGCGGGAGTCCCCGCTTCGCGCACCACCTATGCCCGGGTGTCGATCTCGGTGCCCGGCAAGTACGACCACGAGCCCCTGGGCCTGTATTCCATCGTCGAGGACGTGGATGCGTCCTTCGCGCGGACGAATTTCGGCACGGAGCAGGGCGTCATCTTCAAGCCGTCCACGCCCGTCCTGTTCACCGACCTGGGGGATGACTGGCAGGATTACGAGGCCACCTACGAGCCCAAGGGGACGCCCACGCCGAAGCAGTCGGCCCGGCTCATCCAGTTCTGCAAGTTCGTGAGCCACGCCTCGGACGCGGAGTTCGCCGCGAAGCTGGACCAGTTCCTGGATGTCGACGCGTTCGCCCGGTACCTGGCGGCCACGGTCCACCTGTCCACGCTCGACAGCCTCCTGGTCATGGGCCAGAACTTCCACGTCTACCTGCACCCGAAGACGCAGAAGTTCTCCATCATCCCCTGGGATCTGGATCACTCCTTCGGCCAGTTCCCCATGTTGAACAACAAGGTCCAGGAGGACCTGAACATCGACAAACCCTGGCAGGGCGACAAGCTCTTCCTGGCCCGGGTCTTCCAGGTGGAGAAGTTCAAGAAGCTCTACATGGCGCGGCTCAAGGAGTTCAACCAGGGCCTGTTCAAGCCCGAGCGCATCACCCAGCAGGTGGATGAGACCGCCAAGGTCCTGCGCCCCTTCATCGAGGCGGAGTCGGCGGACAAGCTCGCCCGGTTCGACAAGGTGGTCGCGGGAGAAATCATCGATCCGCTCCCCATCAAGATGGGACGGCCTCCTCCGAGTGCGCCGGGGGCGGCGCCGGGTGGACCTCCTCCTCTGGCGCCCGACAAGGTGCGGCCCATCAAGGTGTTCGCGGGCGTGCGCGCGCGCTCGGTGGCCGATCAGCTCGCGGGCAGGTCGAAGGGGACCCCGCTGGATCGTCCGGGTCCGGGGGGCGCCAATCCGATCCAGTTCCTGGCGCCCGTCCTCCATGCCGCGCTGGACGTGGACAAGGACGGGGACGTCTCCCAGGACGAGTTCATCCAGGGCTTCGGCAAGTGGTTCGACGGATGGAGCCCGAAGGGGGACGCGCTGTCCAGGGAACAGCTCATGGAGGGCGTGAACAAGGCGCTCATGCCACCGCCGCCCAAGCCCGCGCCGTGAGCAAGACGCCGGACCGGGGCTGTCGCGAGTCGACGCCCCGTCTCCGGCGAGGGCGTGCGCCTCAGGTGGGCCAGACCATGACCCACACCCAGACCGGCGACCAGAGCGGCGGGGCGAGTGCGGTGGGGATGGAGGCCGGCTTGGACGCGCGGCGTTTGCGGAACTCGTCGAGGTGGATGACGTCGGAAGCCGGCTTCATGGCGGGCACCCTTTCGCTGGAGGAAGTCACTGCTCCATTGTCGGAAGGAGGCGTCCGCCAGTTGCGCGGATTTTTTTCCGCGAAAGCGGACAGCCCCCCTCCGAAGGGGCGATTCCGTCGGGCGAACGGGCCGGAAGTGGCGCATGAATGAGGGGCGAAAACGCCGAAGCGGACCCCTGGCGTCCCAGACTTCGCGCAGGAGGAGTGCATGAACTCGACGCTTCATCTCACCGACGAGGAGTTGCTCGCGCGCATCGCGCGGCTGTCCGGCGACGTGACGCTCGTGAGGGCCCAGAATCGGGAGACGGGGGAGTTCTGCATCGGCCTGTGCGAGCGGGCCGCCGGGAAGTTCATGCCGCTGTCGACCCACACGGACGAGGCGTCCGCGATGCGCGCGGGCGCGGAATTCGCGGCCCGCCTGGATCGGCTCGCGGCGGAGCAACCGGACCTCCAGCTCCGGTATGTCCATTAGCGCCGGGGCTTACCGGGACGACGTGCGGCGCATGTGCCGCACGGGGCGGACCTCGCGAGTGACGGGCAGCGACTTCACCCAGGTATCCACGTCGGCCACGCGGGGCTCCAGGCCCGCCGCCTGGAATTGCTCCCGGGCCCGGGCCGCCTCCGCGTGCGCCTCCGTCTTCTTCCCCGTCTCCCAGAGCGCCCGCGCGAGCGCGAAGTTCGACTCCGCCAGCGTGTCGGGATCCAGGTCCTCGAAGGCCACGGACTGACGCAGCGGGGCGATGGCCTCCTGGGGACGGCCCAGCTTCAGCAACTCCTGACCCACGCCGTCGTACGAGTACGACAGATCCGAGTCATCGGACGGCAGGGACTTGCGCTTCATGTCGAGCGCCTGCTCGTACACCTTCAGGGCCTCTTCGTGGCGCTTCAGGTCGGACAGGCACATGGCGATCTCGTCCAGGCGGAGCGCGAGCTGGGGCGTGTCCTTGCCGAACAGGAACTCGGCGATGTCCGCCGATGTGCGTGCATGCTCCAGGGCCTGGGCGGGGCGGCCCACCTTGCGCAGGGCCGCGGACAGGGTGCTGTGGCGCCGCTCCAGGTCCGGATGCCGGGGGCCCAGTGCCGCCCGGGTCTGGACGAGCGCGTTCTCCAGCAACTCCACCCCCTTCTCCAGGTCGCCCATGTCCACGAGCAGGCGGCCCAGGTTGAATGTGGTGTGGGCGCGCTTCGGGTCATCCGTGGCGAGCGCGCGCTCGCGCAGGGCCCGCGCCTCCTCCAACAGCTTGCGAGCCTCGGGGAAGCGCTGCTGCTCCACCGCCAACGTGCTGCGGTTGGCCAGCAGGTCGCCCATCATCTCGGGGTCGCCGCCCATGCGCCGCAGCGCGGCCTCGGCCAGTCCCGCCCAGTTGTCCGCCTGATCGAAGTGCTTGAGCTTGCCCTCCACGAAGAGCAGCCGGATGAGGGTGTACGCCATCATCCGGTCCGCCCGGCCCGCCGCGGCGTCGTAGACGGCCTGGGACAACAAGCGCGAGGCCTCGGGCGCCCGGCCCAGCTGCGCCTGGATGGCGCCCTGGTGGAAGCGCATCTCCGCCAACAGCGGCAGGTGGCCGGTGGCCTGGATGCGCTCCTCCAGGGGTTGGACCTTCTCCGCCGCTCCCTTGATGCGGCCGGCGGCCAGCAGCGCCTTCACCTCGGACAGTTGCTCATCCAGCCGGGCGATCTCCGCGCGCTTGCCGGGGTCCGAGGGCAGCCGCTGCTGCTCGGCGAGCGCCTCCACGTTCGAGCACTCCTGCAGCGCGGGCAGCGAGTGCGCCGCGTCCAGGGAGCGCTCCACGAGCTTGGGATCCGCCTCGCCCATCAGCCCCACCAGCGCCCGGAAGTCCTGGCGCCGCCGCTCCAGACAGCCCACCCGGCGGGTGAACAACTCCTCGGGCTGGGAGCCGTGCATGCGCGTGGCCTCGCACGCCTCGACGCTCTGGGCCCGCCAGGCGGTGGCGTAGGTGCCCAGGGCCTGGGTCACGCGCGTGGCCATCTCCTGGGCGAAGGGCTGGTTCGTGGCGAGGAAGGAGGCCTGGAGCCGCTGTCGTGCTTCCGGGCTCCAGGTCGTGTCCATGGGCGTCCCCGCGCCCGCGCACACCTGGGTCCGCTGGTACGCCACGCCTCCGGCCACCGCGAGGCCCACCGCCGCCGTGGCCATGCCCGTCACCCACTTGCGCCGCTTGAGCAGCCGCTGCTCCTGCGACAGCGCGTCCAGCAGGGCCGCCATCGACGGGAAGCGCGCCCCGGACTCGAGCTCCAGTCCGCGCATCAGCGCGTTGCGCACCCAGGTGGGCACCTTCACCTCGCGCGGAGGCTCCTGGATGATGCGCTCCACGGGAGCCGCCTGGACGAGCTCCCTGGCCCGGGCGGGAGGCGTCACGGGCGCGGTCTGCCGCACCCTCATGGGCGAGGTGGGCTCGGACTGGGATGAGGACGGGGACGGGGACGGGGACGAAAGCTGCTTGGAGTTCTTCTCCTTCAGCAGCCGGCTCGAGTTCGAGTACGCCCGCATGCGCGCGGGCTCGAAGGCGCGCTTGCCGTAGAGGGCCCAGTACAACGCCACGCAGAAGCTGAACTGATCCGAGCGCGAGTCGAGATCCGCGCCCTGGAACTGCTCCGGCGACATGTAGTTGGGCGTGCCCATGACCAGGCCGCTCTGGGTGAGCTGGGTCTCCAGCATGCGGCGATCCGAGGGGACGAGTTCCTGCGCTTCCTCGGGCAGGAAGTCCTCCTCGCGGCCGGAGTCGCCCACCTGGCGGGCCAGTCCGAAGTCGGTGACGTAGACGCGGCCCTCGCGGCTCATCAGCACGTTGGCGGGCTTGAAGTCGCGGTGCACCAGTCCCGCGGCATGCGCGGCTTGCAGGCCCCGTCCGGCGTCCAGGAACTTCTCCAGCACCAATCGCCAGGGGTGGGCCCCCTCCTTCATCCAGGAGCCCAGGGTGCCGCCGTCCACCATCTCCATGGCCAGGAAGACCTGGGCGCCCCACACGCCCACGTCGAAGATGGGAATGACGTTGGGGTGGGAGATGCGCGCCATGGCCTGGGCCTCGCGCTGCAGCCGGGCCCGCGCCAGCTCCGGATCCGTCCGCCCATCCGAGTGCAACAGCTTGAGGGCCACCTTGCGATCCAGGTCCGGATCGTAGGCGGAGTACACCACCCCCATGCCGCCTTCCCCCAGCTTCTTGATCAACAGGTAGCGCCCGACCTGGGTGACCGGCGGGTCCCCCTGCCGGGACGAGCCTCGCTCGGAGCGGCCGGTGTCGAGGACCGATGGGCGTGAGTCCTTTCCACCACTCCCGGACCTCAGATCTCTCGTCGTCATGTCGGCCGAACCCGTTTTTCGCGTCTCGAGTCCCTGGAGGGTCTCGGGAATTCCTGGAAGACCCCTAGGATTCCACCCCCGCCCCCATTTTGCCAAGCTGTGGAAAAAGGTATTCTCAAGGAAATTCCGACGCAACTCGGAATCGATTCAGCACGATAAAGCCGTAAACAGGGAGCGAATCATGAGCATGAACGTGTCTTCGAAGGTGGGCAGCCCCATTCCCTGGGTGCAGCCGAACGCGACCCCCGCGGTTCAGTCCCCCGCCGGAGTGGATACGGCCGCTCCCGCCCTGCCGCCGGAGCCTGCCGTCCCGGCGCAGCCCATCGACACCTTCCAGGCCGCCGAGGTGGGCGCCGAGCAGTGGACGGAGAAGTACGCGGCGGGCGTGTCCGGCACGTCCGGCACGGACAACGTCTTCGCCCAGAACCAGCTCGAGAAGGGCGGCTGGTCCAATGACACCGTTCCCACGCGGCAGAACAACGACATCGACTGTGGCGCGGCGGTGGCCACCATGCTCAGCAGCGCGAAGAACCCCATGGGCGCCGAGGGACAGCAGCAGCAGATGGATGCGCTGCAGTCGCAGTTCGGCTCCGCGGAGGGCACCACGCCGGATCAGATGACCAAGATGCTGGCGCACGTGGGCGTGGAGGTCCGTCGCGGTGACGCCACCCTGGACCAGAACGCGCTGGCGGGCACGCTGTCCATGGGAGGCAAGACGGCCGCCATGGTGGACTCCAACATCATCCGCCCCGGAGGTGGCAACGAGCCTGGTTCCGCGCACTGGGTCGTCGTGGACGGCATGAACAGCGAGGGCGACTACCAGGTCCGTGACCCGAGCGATGGCTCCACGTACTACGTGAAGCCCGAGCAGCTGGCGTCGGCCATGGACACCGCTCGCACGCAGCACAACGGCGGCGGCATGCTCTTCGTGGAGAACGCGCGCGCGGGCGAGCAGGACCTGCTCAACGCGGGCTCGGGCAAGAGCGACGTGCTCGGTGTCGGCCCGGGCACGGGCTCCAAGGCCTGGAAGAACAGCAGCGAGACCCCCTGGTAGCCGCAGGAGGCTTCGGCGCCGGTCGGCTCAGTCCCCCCGGGCGGGATCGAGCCGTTCGTCGTACGGCCGGGAGCCCGACGGCTCCGCCGATACGAAGGAGAGCTTCGTCCACCCCTTCTGGTTGGACTTGAGCCGGGCGACGACGCTGTAGCAGGTGATGGCGGTCCGCTTCGCGAACTCCGCGTTGTTCTGGGCGTTCATCGACTCGGCCGTCTGTTTCGGGACGTCCTCGACCGCGACCGTGCCCACCAGGCCCGTGCGCTTCTGGATGGCGGCGTCCTTGGGATCACACGGCTCGGCGTAGATGAGGCCGGGCGAGTCCGCGAGGACGCCCGAGGGCGCCACGTGCAATTGGAAGACACGGCCCGGCCGGGCCTTCTGGAGCTCCCGGAAGCTCTTGACCTTGACGGGCTCGGTCTTCTTCGGCTCCTCCGCGCCCACGAGCGTCCCGCTCAGGACGCACACTCCCACGACGACACAGCTCAGCAGCCTGGACATGTCTCGGTTCTCCTGGGGAAGGACGCGAGGTGACCCGTGCCCCTCCCCTGGAGGCGCGGGAATCAGCGTTTGACGCTGTACCTCAGGAGCACGATACCGGTGCGGTACGTCTTGGTGGACATCAACTCCAGGGGAATGTCCTGGGGCAGCCGCGAGACGACGGGCTTGCCCGACCCGAGCAGGACCGGGTTGAGTTTGATCACCACCTCATCGATGAGCCCCTCGGCGAAGAGCGTCCGCGCCAGGTTCCCGCCACCGCAAAGATAGATGTCCTTGTGGGCATGGGCCTGGGCCCCCCGGATGACGCGGCCCCAATCGATGTCCTCGCCGGCCCGCGCCTTGAGGCCACGGACGACGTCGGCGACATTCTCGTGCACCAGATGCACGCGGGGATTCGGACTGTCCTTCAGGGTCCGGGAGAAGACATAGGTCTCCATTTGCGGGTAGGGGTCGCTCACCCCGACCTTCAGGCCGATTTCATAGGTGCCTCGGCCCATCAAGACCGTGTCGTACTCGGAGGCCAGGGAGAAGAGGTAGTCCGTGACGTTCTCCGCCTGGAGGTCTCCCGGAAAGCAGTCGGTGGAGTCGTCGTCGCGAGCGATGAATCCATCGAGCGACGTGGCCACGTGGTACTTGAGCTTGCGTGTCTGGGGTTGCATGGGACGCTCCTGTGTCATCTACAGTCCAAGGTATTCCACCATCCGAGCCCGCGTCTTCGCATCGGGCAGACGTCCCGAGCCCGCGCGCAGGTTGTCCTCCAGGTGGCGGGGATTGCTCGTGGCGGGAATGGGGCAGGTCACCGCGGGATGCCCCAGGATGTATTTGAGGAAGAACTCCGCCCAACCCTGGCAGTCGAAATCAGCCACCCAGGAGGGGAGGGGCTTGCCCTTCACGCGGTGGAAGAGCTCTCCGCCCTCGAAGGGGCGCATCACCAGCACCGCGGTGCCGGTCTCGGCGGCCGCGGGCAGCAGCCGCCGCTCCGCGTCACGCAAGGCGATGGAGTAGGGCAGCTGGATGAAGTCCAGCGTCTCCTCTCTCAACAGCTTCTCCAATTCATCGAAGGCGCCGCGCTGGTAGTGCGTCACGCCGAGGTAGCGGATGCGCCCTTCCTTTTTCCACTCGCGCAGGATGGGCAGGTGGGTGCGCCAGTCCACCAGGTTGTGCACCTGCATCAAATCAATCTTCCCGTGACCTATTTTCCGCAGGGAGTCTCGCATCTGCTCCAGACCGGCTTCCCGGCCGGTGGTCCATACCTTGGTGGCTATGAATGGAGTCTGCTCCTGTCCCAACTCGCGCAGCAGGTCCCCCGTCACGGCCTCGGCTCGGCCATACATGGGTGAGGAATCGATGACCCGGGCCCCGGTCTCGAGGAAGCGCCGCAAGACTTCCTTCTGGGGGGCCCGCTCCTCCCGGGACGCGCCCACGTCGAAGGTCTGCCAGGTGCCGAGCCCGATGACGGGCAGCTTCTCTCCGGTTTTGGGGATCGCGCGTGTCAGCATCCCGCCATCGTAGGGGTACGAACGGCTCCTGGCACCTCTCCCGTGCGCTCATACGGAATTTATAACAATACACATGTAATTCGCATAAATCGGCTCTGTCTGCTTGGTTGGCCATTTACTTTTGGTCCTGGAAGACTTATTCCCACGGTGCTTTCAACATCGCGCGCGGTCACGCGCCGTCAGCGGTTGCACCGCTGTGTCTTCAATCCAGACAACCCCCCCGCATCCCTGGAGACTGTCCATGAACGGAAAGAACCTGCGTCGTACCGCCGTTGTCGCCTCTTGTCTGGCCGCCCTGGGCGGTATGATGGCCGCCGTGCAGGCGCCTCCCGCCGAGGCCGCGCAGATGGGCACCATGGCCACCTGCGTCGCCAGCTGGTACGGCGCGGTGGGTGAGATTCCCGAGGGATGGCCGACGGCCAGTGGCGAGCCCTTCCACCGCCTGGCGCTCAAGGCCGCCCACAACTCCTTCCCGTTCGGCACCAAGGTCAAGGTGACCTACCAGGGCAAGTCGGTCACGGTGGACATCAACGATCGCGGTGGCTTCGGCGCCCCGCGTTGCCTGGATCTCACGTACGGCGCCTTCACGAAGATCGCCAACACGGACCTCGGCATCATCACCGTCCAGTACGAAGTGGTGAAGTGAGCCACCCGGCGCGGAGGGTTTTCCCTCCGCGCCATGAACCTCGAGCGCCCCATCACGCGAGTGACGAGCGCTCGGGGTGCGTCATGTCTCAAGAGAGACTGGCGAGTGCTTCCTTGTTGAAGTCAGACAACTCGTGGTCGCGGCCCTCGTGAATCTTCCGGGCCCATTGGGGATCGCTGAGGAGCGCGCGGCCGACCGCCACCAGATCGAACTCCTCGCGCTCCAGCCGGTGCAACAGGTTGTCGAGGGAGGCGGGTTTCGAGCTGCTGCCCGTGCGCAGGGCCTCGGTGAACTCCCCCGTCAATCCCACCGAGCCGACCGTGATCGTGGGTTTTCCGGTGAGCTTGCGCGCCCAGCCCGCGAAGTTGAGCTCCGAGCCCTCGAATTCCGGCTCCCAGAACCGGCGCTGTGAGCAGTGCAGGATGTCCGTTCCAGCCTCGACGAGCGGGGTGAGCCAGGCCTCCATCTCCTGGGGCGTGTGGGCGAGCCGGACGCTGAAGTCCTGCTGCTTCCACTGGGACAGGCGCAGGAGGATGGCGAAGTCCTCGCCCACGGCGGCGCGGATGGACTTCACCACCTCGGCGCCGAAGCGGGCGCGCTCGGTGATCGTGGCCCCGCCATAACGGTCGGTCCGCTGGTTCAGGCCCGCCCAGAAGAACTGGTCGATCAGATAGCCGTGCGCCCCGTGGATCTCGACCGCGTCGAAGCCGAGCCGCTTCGCGTCCGCGGCGGCCCGCCCGAAGGCGGCGAGGGTGTCGGCGATGGCCTCGTCGGTCATCGGCTCGGTGAATCGCTTGCCCGGCGAGGATAGACCCGAGGGGCTGTCCACGGGAGGGGGCGCCACCCAGGTCGTCAGGGGATTGCGCGCCGAGCCCACGTGCCAGAGCTGGGGCGCCATCCGCCCGCCAGACGCATGCACCGCGTCGATGACCTGCTTCCAGCCCGCGAGGGGTTGCTCGCCATGGAAGTTCGGCACGTTGGGATCGTTCAGGGCCGCGGGCCGGGCGACTCCCGTTCCCTCGGAGAGGATGAGGCCCACCTCCGCTTCGGCGCGCCGACGGTAGTAGGCGGCCACTTCGGACGTTGGCACGCCTCCGGGGGAGAAGGAGCGCGTCATGGGCGCCATGACGATGCGGTTCTTCAGGTGAAGCGACTTGCAGGAGAAGGGACGGAACAATGCTTCTGCGGCCAAGGGACAGGTCTCCGGGTTCAACGGCGTTCGCGCCTATTCATGACGCGGTGTTCAATCTCCCGCAGCGCGAAAGCGAGCGCGGACGCGCGATAAATCCCCAGCCATGGGCGGAAACCACCCATGATTCCCTACCTCAGCGCGAAGGTTCGTCGTCCACCCGCTTCAAGCCGGACGCGTAGCGCCGCCATCGCTCCGTGTACCCGCGTGCCGATTGCCGGAGGCTCTCGAGGGTGGCCTCGTCGAGCGTGCGCACCGCCTTGGCCGGGACCCCGACGATCAGCGAACCGTCGGGGAACTCCTTTCCCTCGGTGACCAGGGCGTTGGCGCCGATGAGGCAGTTCGCGCCGATCCTCGCGCCGTTGAGCACCGTGGCGCCCATGCCCACCAACGAGTTCTCTCCAATGGTGCAGCCATGGAGGATGGCGTGATGTCCGACGGTGCAGCCGGCGCCGAGCTTCAGCGGAAACCCTGGATCCGCGTGCAGCACGGCGCCGTCCTGGATGTTCGTGGCTTCGCCGATATCGATCAGCTCGTTGTCCCCCCTCACGACCGCGCCGAACCAGATACCCACGTCGCGCCCCAGCCGGACATGTCCAATCACCTGGGCGCCTGGCGCGACCCAGAACTGTCCCGCCTCCGGAAGAATGGGCCTGAGTTCGCCCAACGCATAGATCGCCATGGAAAGCCTCGTTTCAGTGTTCCATGGGATTCATACACCGTCGGGAGTGAAGACGGAGGCGCGTCTGGCGAGAGCTCCGCGCCTCCGATGGGAATCATCGAGGCTCAGTGCACTTCCCAGCGCATGGGCGCCCCCGTGGCGCGTTCGTAGATCTTCCCGCTCGGGAGTTGACCGTAATAGAGCACGTCCAACACGCCCACCACGCTCTTTCCGTTGAAGAGGCCCACCTCGCCCTTGGGCGCGAGTTTCAAGCCGAGCTGGCTCTGGGTCAGCCGAAACGTCTCGCCTGGATGGAGCTTGCGTGATGGCACGTTGCGCTTCTTGGCGTTGCGCAGGTCGGTGGTGATCACGAGCCCGGAGGTGCTCACCTTCTTCGTGCCGAGGTTGCGCAGCTCGATCCAACCCTGCTGGGGATTCACGGCCTGGATCACCAGCTCTGGCTTCCATTCGCGCCAGTCCTCCACCTGTTCACGCAGGAAGTCCGTCCGCTTCTCCACGTACCTCTTCATGTAGCGAGGCGCGTCGTCGAACTGTTTGGTGTCCGTATAGGGGGAATTGCGCATGTAGGGCGAGATCAGCGCGTGGATGGCGTCGATCCGCGCATGGATGATCCCTGGGTCGAGCAGTTCATCCACGGCCTGCTCGACGAGCGCCAATTCCCGCTCTCTCAGCTCGGGGTTGAGGAAGATGCGGGTGTTGAGATTGGAGAAGATGGGCTTGAAGCGCTTGGGTTCCCTCTCCTCGCGGACGAGGTACTCGTCCTCCACCCGGCCATCGAAGAGACTGAAGTTGAAGAGCGGATGCTCGTAGTCGGCGTTCTTGATCTTGCCGGTTGGAGGATTGGAGGGGACGTACGTGGCATCCGTGTTGTTCAGATCCCAGGGAACATAGGAGACGCGTCCCGTCACGGCATCATGGATGAGGTAGCTGCCAGAGTCCTCCACGGTCGCGTTGTCGATGAGCGCATCCATGGCGAGTTCTCGCAGGTGGTTTTCCAGCTCGAACCGCTGGTTCATGACCTGGACGAAATCGGGTTCCGGCGTGTAGTTGATCGCGTCGAGGAAGTCCTCGAGTGGCTTGCGCGAGCCGTTGTCGGGCGAGGAGACCTCCCAATCGCGCTGGTAGGTCTTGTCGTAGCCCTTCTTCATCTCACAATTCTTTCCTCCGCAGCGATAGATGGTGCCCTCGGTGTCGGCGAAGCCGCGATTGTCGAGGAAGTTTTTGTCCACGCGCTCCAGGTCCAGATAGACGCCCTGGAATTTGCCGTTGATGACCAGCCGCACGTACGTCGCCTTGGGCGTGGGTACACCCATGGCGGCGAGCATGTCGTAGCCCAGCTTCTCGAACATCATCGTGGAGTCACGCCACTCGGAGACGAGGTTGAATTTCCGGCGGCCGTCGAACCGCGCTCCAGCGGGCAGCTCGATGCGCCAGCTCTTCTTGGGCCAGCCTCGGGAGCTATTGCCGCGCAGCCGCATCTTCACCTCCCAATGCGCACCATCCGGCGTGGTGAGGGTGGCGGGCTGCTCGGGTGTGTCCTCGTCCTTCTCGAAGAGCGCCAGCAGCGGGGGGTCGATCTCGATGGTGTACTGCTCCACCGTGGTCTGGAGCGGCGGATAGGTGAAATGTGTGGGAGGCTTCGGCGGAGTCTCTTCCACCGGGACGGATGACTCCGTCGGCTTGCCACTCTCGGGCGATGCCTGCTCCGTGTCCGGAGTCTCCCTGGGAGTACAACCTCCCCACATCAAGACAGCGAAGAGGCCCAACCAGCCCCAAATCTTTCTCACTTCACTCATGAAGCTCCTCCTGTTCCGTGTGACGGCGCGGAGAGAAGCAATGCGCACGCCAGTCGCGTTTGGATTTCGCGTGGAGCGGGCGAGCGTTGGGGCTTTATGCGGTGAACCTGGCCATCGAGAAGGGGGCTTGGGGTGGGTTCCGCACGAGCGCGCCAAGGGCCACTGAGCCCCTGGCGCGCTCGGTTCAAAGGCAGGGCTCGCCCAGCTTGTAGCCCTTCTTGCACATACACCGGCATATCACGTCCTCGCCTGGCACATTGCAGGCGGGACGGATGTTGAAGGACTTGTAGACGGAGCGGCCCCGGCGATCCGTGAGCACGAGCATGAGCTCGTAGGTCTGGTCGAAGATATCCGCGCCGGCCCAATTATTGGGACAGAGGGTCACATTGGAGAACGAGGCGGTGTCCGAGTCGGTGCTCGCTCCCCGGCCATCTGGTCTCCGCTCCAGGGTGACGGTGCGCTGGTCCAGCACGACCTTGTTCGTGATGGGGTCTCGGAAGCCGCCCAGCAGGGTGGTCCCGCAGGGATCCATGTTGAGCACATCCCGGACCCCGATGAACGAGACACGCCCGCCTTGGAACGGTTCGATGATCGAGACGATGCTGCCCGCCTGGATGGGCGCCGACGTCATGCCGGGCCCCAGCGCCGTGGGCGTGAAGTCCGGCTTCCCATTGCGGTCTCCCAGGTAGGGAACTCCGCAGGGTGGATAGTTTTCATCATCTGGATCCGTGCCGGCGTCCTCGGGACTCGTGCCGGCATCGTCTGGCTCCGTCCCCGCGTCCTCGGGACTCGTGCCGGCATCGTCTGGCTCTGTCCCCGCGTCACGGGGCTCCGAGCCCGCATCCTTTGGTTCCGTCCCCGAGTCAGGGCTCTTCGAGCCCCCGTCCAGGGTCGAGCCCGCGTCCTCGGGGTGAGGTTCCTGCTGGGAGCCACAGCCCAGGGAGAGACACAGCGACAGCAGCGCGACGGGAACAATCCTCATGGGATGCGCTCGCATTCCGGTTCCCGGTCAGTAGCAGTTCACGTCGTCCTGCTTCGGGTAATAGTAGACGAAGGCATTGCAGTGCTCGTTCTGATCCACCTGGGGTCCGAAGGTGTAGCAGCAGTCGAGTTTATCCGCGGCGGTCTCATTCTTCTTCTGATCGAAGGCATCGAGCGCCTGGCAGCCCACGGGAGGCGGCAACCACTCGTAGGAGCACGTGTACCAGATGCCCGCGCCGGCCTTCAGCGTGAGGTTCAGCTCGGGCGAGCGCTCCATGGGCGGATCATCCCACGTGAGGGAGGTGTAGAATCGCTCGGTTTCCGCGGGCCGTTGGTAGCTCATCCCATCCCAGGCGTAGATCCGGAACTCCTTGCCGCGGCTGTGGAAGTGGCCGTTGGCGCCGATGACCTGGACGGGGATCTTGCTGCTGATCTGGCAGATGCCTTCGAAGGTGGGCTTGGGATTCTTCGTGCAGATCCGGATGGACTGCTTGGTGGCGAAGATGGTTCCCAGCTCGTGCTTCACCTGCTCCTTGGGCATGACCCAGAAGTTCACCCACACCTTGCCAAAGTCCTGGGGCGTCTTCTGGGTGGTCGCGTTGACGTAGTGGGTCTGCACCATCAGCCACTCGTCCGGTTGAATCACATTGGCGACTCCCTCCGGGTAGGTCCAGTCGAGCGTGCCCTTCTGCTGCGTGTTGGCCAGCAGGGGCCAATCCGCCCAGTTGGCGCTGTTGAAGCAGGGGCCCGTGCCGTTGGAGTTGGGCTGGAAGAGGCCATTGGCCGGGTCCAGCTCCAGGAGCGTGCGCACCCGGTAGATGTTCATGTGGTGCGAGCCCTCGCGCTGGGCGATCTGCACGCGGTGCAGGTTGATGGGCTCGTTGGGCGCCAGGCCGTTGGCGGCCGCGACCTCTCCCACCTTGAAGAAGTAGCAATCCTGCCGCTCGACGCCCTGCGGGACCTCGGTCTCCTGGGTGATGAACTGGAAGCCCTGTCCCAGGGGAACGGGCTCCAGCGCGGTGGGATCCGAGGGGGTGGGTTCTGGTGGTTCAACGGTACCGGTGCAGGCCGTGGCCGTCAGGGCGAGCAGTGCGAGCAACTTCTTCATGAGGGGTCCCTTGGTGGCGGGGAAGTTGAACCGGCCGATCATCCTTCACTTCCCCGCGAAAAGCATCCCAAGGCCGTCAGCGCACCTGCCAGCGCATGGGCGCCGTCGGGTCTCTCGCGTAGACCTTCCCGGACGGGAGCGCGCCGTAGTAGAGCGCGTCCAACACGCCCACCACGCTCTTGCCGTTGAAGAGGCCCACCTCACCCTGGGGCGCGAGTTTCAAGCCGAGCTGGCCCTGGGTCAACCGCAACGTCTGGCCCGGTTGGAGCGTGTGTGCCGGTACGTTGGGCTTCTTGGCGTTGCGCAGGTCGGTGGTGATCACGAGCCCGGAGGTGCTCACCGTCGTCGTGCCCAGGTTGCGCAGCTCGATCCATCCCTGCTGGGCATTCACGGCCTGGAGCACGAGTCCCGGTTTCCAGCCGCGCCAGGCCGCCACCTGCCCGCGCAGGAAGCGGGTGCGCTCCTGGACGTACTTCTTCATGTAGCGTGGGCCATCCAGGAACCGCGCCACGTCCGTGTGGGGGGCGTTCCCCATGTAGGGTGCGATCAGCGCATGGATGGCGTCGATCCGCGCGTGGATGACCTGCGGAGCGAGCAACTGGTCAATGGCCTGCCCGACGAGCACCAGCTCCCGTTCACGCAGCTCGGGGTTGAGGAAGACGCGGGTGTTGAGGTTGGAGAAGATGGGCTTCCAGCGCTTGGGCTCCTTCTCCACGCGGGCGAGGTACTCGGTTTCCACCCGGCCGTCGAAGAGGCTGAAGTTGAAGAGCGGGTGCTCGTAGTCGGCGTCGGTCCGCTTGCCGAAGGGGATGTACTTGGCGTCCGTGTTGTTGAAGTCCCACGGAACGTAGGAGATGCGCCCCGTCACGGCATCATGGATGAGGTAGCTGCGAGAGTCCTCCACGGTCGCGTTGTCGATGAGCGCGTCCACGGCGAGCTCGCGCAGGTGGCGCTCCAGCTCGAACCGCTCGCTCAAGGCCTGGACGAACTGGGGTTCCGGCGCGTGATTGACCACGTCGAGAAAGTCATTGAGTGGTCCCCTCGTGCCGTTGTCGGGTGACGCCACCTCCCAATCGCGCTGGTAGGTGGCGTCGAAGGCCATCTTCATCTCGCAGTTCTTCGCTCCGCAGCGGTAGATGGTGCCGTTGGTGTCGGCGAAGCCGTGGTGGCCGAGGAAGGGTTTGTCCACGCGTTCCAGGTCCACATAGACGCCCTGGAATTCGCCGTTGATGACCAGCCGCACGTACGTCGCCTTGGGCGCGGGCCCCCCCATGGCGGCGAGCATGTCGTAGCCCAGCTTCTCCAGCATCATCGTGGAGTCGCGCCACTCGGAGATGAGGTTGAGCTTGCGGCGGCCGTCGAACTTCGTGCCCTTGGGCAGCTCGACGCGCCAGCTCTTCTTGGGCCAGCTCCGGGAGCTGTTGCCGCGCAGCCGGATCTTCACGCTTCGGCGCTGGCCATCCGGGGTGATGAAGGTGGCGGGCTGCGGGGGGGTGTCCTTGTTCTTGTCGAAGAGCGCCAGCAGCGTGGGGTCGATCTCGACGGTGTACTGCTCCACCGTGGTCTGGAGCGGCGGATAGGTGAATTGCGTGGGAAGCGGCGGGAGGGCCGCTTCCTCCGCGGCGGATGGCCCCATCAGGACGGGGCCTTCAAGTGACGCCTGCTCCGTCTTTGGACCCACTTGGGGCGAACAACCGCCCCACAGCAAGCCCGTCGCGAGACCCAACCAACCCCAACTCCTTCTCACACTCATCATGCTTCCCTCTCCTGTGCGGCTTTCCCGCCCAGGACGAGCAAGGCTCACGCCACTTCTCCTGGCGGACGCGGAGGTCCCCGGGTGCCAGGAACTAGTATTTCGCGCAGGTCAGGTTGACCGTCCGCCCATTGTCGGTGCTGCCCGTGTTCCGGTACGAGGCGACGCCCGTGCGCGCGACCAGGTTGGCACGCATGTTCCAGACGCCGTAGCTGGACGTTCCATCCGTATCGGCCACGACGAAGCAGGAGCCATCGGTGGCGCCTGTCTGGGTGGCCCGGTACACCACGAAGGACGTGATTTCCTGGGCAGCGGTGATCACCGTACAGCTCGCCATCAGGCTTCCGTCCGTCATTTCGTACACGGAGTGGCTGAAGGTGAGATCTCCGCGAGCCGAGGAAGCCGTGCCTTCGCAGACGTAGTTGGTCTTGGGCGAGGCACCCGCGGCACCCGAGGGGCCTTGTGCTCCCGTGGGACCTTGCGGCCCGGTGGCCCCTACGGCTCCCTCGGGGCCTTGAGGGCCGGCGGGACCCTGGCAACCCACGATGAAGGCGGTGAGCACGGCGGTGGTGACGGACCTGGACATGAGAGGCCTTTCTGGGATGACGGTTCTCGGCAACGTATCATCGCCGTGCACCCCCAGCGCTCAGCGGCCAGGTGGAAGCGACTGCGCGATGCCCCGGAGGATCATCCTCAGGCCTCGCTCGAAGCGGTCGTCGAACCCCGTGAAGAGCTCCTCGCCGGCGGCCAGGGCGAGCGGAAACCGCTGACCATCCATCCGGTGGGCGCGCCCTCGCAGATCGTACTGGGGGTTGTGCTCGCCTGGCAGGGGGTGGACGGCCTGCTCCTCGATGGTGAAGCCCACGGTGTAGCTATAGACCGTGGAGTATCCGCACACCGCGTCACGCAACGACAACCCCGCGTCCACGAGCTGCTGGAGGGCGGTCTCCAGATACGCGTACAGCGAGGGATCCGTCAGGCGCGTTCCGCTGAAGACCTTCGCCCCATCCCGGTAGCCGAGCAGCATCCGGCGCAAGCCTCGAGCGCTCTCCGCCATCGACTCCGACCAGCCGGAGGAGGCCTTGGTGGACACCTCTGCCCTCGCCACTTCCCGGAGCATGGCGGTGGCCATTTCATCGACCAGTTCCTGCTTGTTCTTGAAATGCCAATAAAGGGCCGGTGCCTGGACGTTCAGCTCCCCGGCGATTCGTCGCAGCGTCAGCCCCTCCAACCCCACTTCGTTGAGCACCCGCAGCGCCGTGCTCACGACCCGCTCACGATCCAATCGAGTTGCCACCGCTCCTCCTCGACTCGGGAGCTTGACAGTTTAACACCGTTAAATGCATGTTTAACGGCGTTAAATTGGGTCCTTGCCTCCTGGGGCCTGGGATCCGGTGACGAGCGTGGCGCCCGTCGCCATCGGCGAGGAGTGACGGATGAACCAGCACGGGACTGTTCAGGTTCTCATCGTGGGAGCGGGGCCCACCGGGCTCACGCTCGCGTGTGTGTTGAGGCGGCGGGGAGTGGCCTGCCGCCTCATCGACAAGGCACCCGGGTTCTTCATGGGCTCGCGGGGCAAGGGTGTGCAGCCGCGCAGCCTGGAACTGCTCGACAACCTGGGCGTCATGGACGAGGTGCGCGCCAAGGGCTCGCCCTATCCCCCCTTGCGCTCCTACTCTGGGGCCTCGGTGGTGTGGGAAGGCCACATGCATGAACTCCGTGCGCCGACTCCCGATGTGCCCCAGCCCATGCCGCTGATGCTGCCGCAGTGGCGCACGGAGGAGATCTTGCGCGCCCGGCTCGCCGGGCTGGGGGGGCAGGTGGAAACCGGCACGGAGCTGTCCGGGTTCGAGCAGGACGGGGAGGGGGTGAGCGCCACCCTGGTCCGCGCGGATGGCAGGTGGGATGGAAGCTGGGCGAGGTGCTCGTGGGTGCTCCCCCGGCCTTGCTGGACAGTTATGAGGAGGAGCGGCTTCCCGTCGCCGCGGGTGTCCTTGGCCTCAGCACGAAGCTCTACCAGCGAGGGGTCCTGGGCTCCTCGACGGGACCTCAGCGGGGGGACGAGACGCGGCAGCTCGGATTGAGCTACCGGGGTGGGCCTCTTGCCCGTGACGAGCGCGCCACTCCGGGACGCATCCAGGCGGGAGACCGGGCTCCCGATGCGCCGGGACTCGATGCCGCGGGCCAGCCGCTCATCCTCTTCGATGTCTTTCGGGGCCCCCACTTCACGTTGTTGGCCTTGGGCGCGTCCCAGGTGGCGCGGGCTGTCTGGCGGAACGCCCGCTTCGGCCCGAGGGTTCGCGTGGTGGGGGTGGTCGCGCCCGGGGATGAGGTCCAGGGCGGGGACGTCTTCGTCGACCTCCATGGGCATGCCCGTGCCGGGTATGACCTCGAGGGAGATGCACTCGTGCTCGTCCGTCCGGATGGCTACATCGGCTTCATCACCACCGACATGTCCACGGTGGGCGTGGAGGACTACCTGGCTCGGGTCTCCGGAACCTGAGCCAGGATCCGGGCCTCGCGTCAGAAGGTCAGCAGCGCGCCCGTTTCGATTCCCAGCGTGGTGCGCTTCGACTCGGCGCGAGCCACGTCCACCTCCTGCAGCCGGAAGCGGGACTGGAAGAGGAACCCCTCCACCACGAAGGCCAGCTTGCGGTGGGGCCTGAACTCATAGCCCAGGCGCACCGTGCCGTTGTGAAGCAGGCCCGGTCCCGTCCCCGAGAGGGTGGCGGTGCTGAAGGCTGGCGGCGCGTCAGGCGTGGCTGGAGTGGGGTAGCCGTAGCTGGGCACCACCTTCGCGGGTTGGAGCACCTTCTGATAGCCTGCCATTCCATAGACGGCGTGCCGGGCCGAGACGACCTGGCGCGCCGAGATGAATCCTCCCAATTCCCGCAGGTCCTCGGTCGCGCGGCCCTGGCTCAGGGTCAGCAGGCCCAGGTTGGCGGCGTTCTGTCCGTAGTTGAGTTCCACCCGGATGTTGGTGTCCGTGGAGGGCGCGAGCTCGGAGAAGAGCGCGGCGGAGAAGGCCTCACGGAAGCGCTCGTCCGGGGTTCCCAGGTTGAAGGGCAGTCGCGTGGCGATGGCCGATGCGCCGACCCGGCTCTTGCCTGACTTGTAGGCACCGCGCACCGCGAGGGTGGGCATGAAACCAATCTCGAGGGCCGCGTCCTTGGCGGTGACGTTGGGGGCGGGGAATCCCACCGCCGCGCCCAGCTCCAGATGCTCGGTGCCGTGGATGTATTTGATCTGCTGGCGCATGAAGGCGGCGTTGCCCGCGAGGAAGAGCGAGCCCACCATGTTGATTCCATGCGGGTTGATGGGCGCGTGCAGATCCCAGTCCTGACCCAGGGACAGGGTGTGGCCGGGATGGAAGGCATAGTCCACGCGCGCGATGCGCACGCGCGGCAGGCTGGCGACGGTGGGGGTGGCCTTGGCGAAATCCACGAAGTCGATTTCGAGCTGCGCGCGCGCCTGTCCCTTCTCATTGAGCCAGAAGCCCACGCGGGATTGCGCCACCTGGAGGGTGTAGCGGGCATTGTCGGGCGCGACGGAGAAGATGGGGTTGCCCGCGGCGGAGATGGCCACCGCGTTGGGCTGGCTGAAGGACTCCACCGCTCCGGAGGACACCACGAGGCGCGGATTGAAGGTGCCGTAGAAGCGGAAGAGGCTCTCCTCGTCCTGGACGGTGGGTGGGGCAGGGGGCGGCCGGGTGGCGTCCGCTGGAGCGGCGGACTCACCCGTGCTGGGGGCCTGGGCCTGAGCACGAGGGGCGGTGCAAAGTCCTGCCGAGATGAGAATTACGACGAGGCGGGCATTTTTCATGGCTTCTCCTGGGGATGGGAGCATGGGCGCCCGATGCCGCCCTCGAATGAATCCATGTCATGTCCCTCCACTCGGGGCGGAGACGCTACGCAGGCCGCTTTGAGTTGTCGCGCACCTCCGGTGGGACACGGTGTTTTGACGCACCGCGATAGCTCCGGGGGAGCGGGTGGGCCCGGCGATTGGTGGGTTTCGCGCGCGATCGAACATGATAAGGATCGCGCCCGATGGGGAGGCAATCCGTGACACGCCGGGGGTTCGTGATGTGCAGGCGCCACCTTCCTCCAGATACTCTCCGCGTCATGACCGGCTCCGGACTCACGTAGTTCCGGCCCTGGGAGCAAGCTTCCGTGCGTCATCTCCTGAAGAATCTGGGCCTCTACGCGCTCGCCGCCTGGGCCTCGCTCACGCTCAACTTCCTCATCCCCCGGCTCATGCCAGGAGATCCCGCCTCGGCGATGTTCGCGCGCTTCGCGGGCCAGCTCCAGCCGGAGGCCATCGATGCGTTGCGCGAGGCATTTGGTTTCACGAACGAGCCGCTGTGGAAGCAATACCTCACGTATGGCGCCAACATCCTCCAGGGCAACCTGGGCCTGTCCGTGGCCTACTTCCCCGCGACGGTGACGGAGGTGATTGGCACGGGGCTGGGCTGGACGCTCCTGCTGTCGGGCGTGGGAGTGATCATCAGCTTCTTGCTGGGCACGATACTCGGGGTGATCGCCACCTGGCGGCGCGGCGGTTGGCTGGACTCCTCGCTTCCCCCGATGCTGAGCTTCCTCGGCGCCTTCCCGTACTTCTGGCTCGCGATGATGCTCCTCTACGGGCTTGGCTTCTCGCTCGGGGCGTTCCCCCTGCGTCACGCCTACAGCGACATGCTGGCGCCCTCGCTGAGTGGTGAATTCATCTTGAGCGTCGCCGAGCACATGGTGCTGCCCGTGGCGTCGATCGTGATCGCCTCGCTGGGCGGCTGGATGCTCGGGATGCGCAGCTCCATGGTTGGCATATTGGCCGAGGACTACATCTCCCTGGCGAACGCCAAGGGTCTGTCCCAGGTGCGCATCATGTTCCACTATGCCGCGCGCAATGCCCTGCTGCCGAACATCACCAGCTTCGGTATGGCGCTCGGATTCGTGCTCTCCGGTTCGTTGTTGACCGAGATCGTGTTCTCGTATCCCGGTCAGGGCTACCTGCTCATCCAGGCGGTGCGCAATCAGGACTATCCCCTCATGCAGGGCATCTTCCTGACCATCACCCTGGCCGTGCTGGCCGCGAACCTGCTCGTGGACCTCCTCTACATCTGGCTCGATCCCAGGACGCGCGCGCGCTGACGGGGAACAAAGGCGGGAACCTGGAATGCAAGCCGCGAATCAAAGTGTGGGTGTTCAGTCGGGGGAGGGGGGCGTCGCCGTGAAAGCGGCGCGCCGTCCGCGCTCGGGATTCTTCTGGCAACTGATCAGCAACCGCAAGGCGGCCGTGGGCGTGGGCCTGGTGCTCTTCTTCCTGCTGGTCGCGATCTTCGGTCCGTTGCTCACGACGGATCCGGCCGCGTTCGTGAGCGCCCCGCACCAGCCGCCCTCGTCCGAGTATCTGCTCGGGACCACGGGACAGGGGCAGGACGTGCTCGCGCAGACGATCGCGGGCGCGCGCACCTCCCTCACGGTGGGCTTCCTGGCGGGGCTGGCCGTCATGGTGATTGGCGCGGTCATCGGGATGGTGTCGGGATTCCTCGGAGGGTGGGTCGACAGTGTCCTGTCGCTGCTCACCAACGTGTTCCTGATCATCCCCGGCCTGCCCATGGCCGTCGTGATCGCCGCCTACCTGCGGCCCGGTCCGGTCACCATCGGCATCGTGCTGGTGATCACCGGCTGGGCCTGGAACGCGCGCGTGCTGCGCTCGCAGGTGCTCGCCCTGCGCGAGAAGGACTTCGTGTCCGCCGCGATCGTGAGCGGTGAGGGCCGCGCGCGCATCATCTTCCGGGAGATCCTCCCCAACATGACGTCGCTGCTGATGAGCGGCTTCATCTCCGCCACCGTCTACGCGATTGGCGCCCAGGTGGGGCTCGAGTTCCTGGGCATTGGCGACGTGGGCGTCGTCACCTGGGGAACGAACCTGTACTGGGCGAGCAACAACGCGGCGCTCCTGACGGGGGCGTGGTGGACGGTGGTGCCCACGGGCTTGTGCGTGGCGCTCGTCGGGTTCGCGCTCGTGCTCGTCAACTTCGGAATCGATGAGATCACCAACCCGCGCCTGCGTTCGGATCGCTCATGGACGCGGATGCTCAAGAGCCACAAACTCAAAGAGGGGCTCACGACCCCGGTGGTGAGACGCCTTGGACAATAAGACTTCCGCGCAACCGTTGCTCTCGGTCCGCGACCTCCGCGTGGAGTACATGACGCCCGGCGGGTCGGTGTGCGCCGTGGACGGAGTGTCGTTCGACATCGGTCGGGGCGAGGTGTTGGGGCTCGCGGGCGAGTCGGGCAGTGGCAAGTCGACCGCGGCCCAGGCCCTGCTCCGGCTGCTGCGTCCGCCCGCGGTCATCACCGGCGGCCAGGTGCTCTTCGAGGGCGAGGACGTGCTCTCGATGAACGACGCGCAGTTGCGTGCCTTCCGCTGGCGCAAGATATCGTTCGTCTTCCAGAGCGCGATGAACGCGCTCAACCCGGTGCTCACGATTGGCGAGCAGATCGCCGATGCGATTCAAGCCCACCGTCCGGTGAAGAAGGCCGAGGCGTTCGACCGGGCCGCCTCGCTCCTCAAGCTCGTGGGCATCGACAACTCGCGGCTGTCCAGCTACCCGCACCAGTTGTCCGGCGGCATGCGGCAGCGCGTGGTCATCGCCATCGCGCTCGCGCTCGATCCACCGTTGATGATCATGGACGAGCCGACGACGGCGCTCGACGTCGTCGTGCAGAAGGAAATCCTGCAGCAGATCACCGAGCTCAAGAACAAGATTGGCTTCTCCATCCTGTTCATCACGCATGACCTCTCGCTCCTGATGGAGTTCTCCACGCGCATCGCCATCCTCTATGCGGGACGGCTCGTGGAGGTGGCCTCCGCGAAGGAGCTGTTCCATTCACCCAAGCACCCGTACACGCGGGGGCTGTTGAACTCCGCTCCCTCGCTCCGGGGACCGCGCGGCAAGCTCGTGGGTATTCCGGGTTCGCCGCCGGACCTGCGCGCGCTTCCCGCGGGCTGCCGGTTCCATCCCCGGTGTCCCGAGGCGATGGCCCACTGCCGCAGCGACGTGCCCGACGTGCGCACGTTCGGCCCCGATCACCTCAGCGTCTGTCACCTGCACTCCCGATGACGATCCGCGATCCTCAGCGCCCGGCGCTCCTCGAGGTCAAGGGCCTCGACAAGTACTTCCACGTGGGCCAGGGCTTCAAGCCGAAGCAGTTGCGCGCTCTCAAGGACATCTCCTTCTCCCTCGGCGAGCGGGAGGTCATCGCGCTCGTGGGTGAGTCCGGCAGTGGCAAGAGCACCATCGCGCGGTTGATCGCGCGGCTGATGCCCGTGTCGGGGGGGAAGATCTTCTTCCAGGGCCGGGACATCCTCGACGAGGAGCCACGCGAGGCGTCTCGCGACTACCGCTCCCACGTGCAGATGATCTTCCAGGATCCGTTCGGCTCGTTGAACCCGGTCCACACGCTCGGCTACCACCTCGAGCGGCCGCTGCTGCTCCATGGCAAGGCCCGGACCGACGCCGAACTGCGCGATCGCGTCCACGAGCTGCTCTCCACGGTCGATCTGAATCCGGCGGCGGAAGTCGCGGACAAGTATCCGCATCAGCTATCGGGTGGACAGCGGCAGCGCGTGGCGATCGCTCGCGCCCTCGCACCCGAGCCCTCCATCATCCTGGCCGACGAGCCCATCTCCATGCTCGACGTGTCCATTCGCGTGGGCGTGCTCAATCTGATGCAGCGCCTCAAGGAGGAGCGAGGCATCTCCTACCTGTACATCACGCATGACCTCGCGAGCGCGCGCTACTTCGCGGACAGGACGATGGTCCTCTACGCGGGGCAGTTGGTGGAGAGCGCGCCGAGCGAGGAGCTGATGCAGCGTCCCGCGCATCCCTATACGCAACTGCTGCTCTCCGCGGTCCCGGATCCGAATGGCTCGATCATGAGCGAGCTGAAGGCCAAACCGGGAGCGCCCGTCCTGGTCGATCCGCCTCCGGGTTGTCCGTTCGCCACGCGCTGCCCGAACGTCCTGCCCGTGTGCCGTGAGCGGATGCCGGGCCGGACCCAGCTCGACGATACCCGTTGGGTGCGCTGCCATCTCTTCGGCGAGGGCGCCACGGCTGTTCCGGAGAAGGCGGAGGCCTGAGTCGTCCACTCAGGCGCTCCCATCCCAAAGCACGGAGGTCCTACAAAGAATGGCAAATATCGGTTTCCCGAAGGGGTTCATCTGGGGTACGGCCACGTCCTCGTATCAGATCGAGGGAGCCGCGACGGAGGACGGGCGCGGTGAATCGATCTGGGATCGGTTCTCCAAGACGCCCGGCAAGGTGGGGGATGGGACGAATGGCGATGTCGCCTGCGACCACTACCACCGCTTCCGTGACGACGTCGCGCTGATGAAGCGCCTGGGGATGCAGGCCTACCGCTTCTCCATCGCGTGGCCGCGCGTCCTGCCCTCGGGGCGGGGAAAGGTCAACCCCGCGGGGCTCGACTTCTACAACCGCCTGGTGGACGCGCTGCTCGAGGCGGGCATCGAGCCCTTCGTGACGCTCTACCACTGGGATCTTCCCCAGGCGTTGCAGGACGAGGGCGGTTGGACCCGCCGCTCGACCGCGGAGGCCTTCGTCGAGTACTCGGGCATCGTCGCGCGCTCGCTGGGAGACCGGGTGAAGAAGTGGATCACCCACAACGAGCCGTGGTGCACGAGCATGCTCGGGTACGAGAAGGGCATCCACGCGCCCGGCATCAAGGACTTCCGCTCGGCCCTCGCCGCGAGCCATCACGTGCTGCTCTCGCACGGGTGGGCCGTGCCGGTGATTCGCGCCGCGAGCCCGGGAGCCCAGGTGGGCATCACGCTCAACCTGTCTCCCTCCGAGCCGGCCTCGCCGAGCGCCGCCGACTACGACGCGTTCCGCCGTCATGACGGCTACTTCAACCGCTGGTTCCTGGATCCGCTGTACGGGCGCCACTACCCGGCGGACATGGTCGCGGACTACATCAAGGAAGGCCACCTGCCGGCCGAGGGGCTCACCGTGCTCCAGCCGGGAGACCTCCAGGCCATCGCGGTGCCGTGCGACTTCCTCGGCATCAACTATTACAACCGGGCCGTGCTGCGCAGCGACAAGGTGCCCGAGTCCGAGAACCTGCCGCGCACGGTGTTCCTCGCCCCCGAGTCCGAGTGGACCGAGATGGGTTGGGAGGTCCACGCGGACAGCCTCCGGCAGCTTCTCACCCGCCTGCACCTCGAATATGCGCCGGGCAATCTGTACGTGACGGAGAACGGGGCGAGCTTCTCGACGGGTCCGGATGCTCAAGGCCGGGTGCGGGACGAGAAACGGCTCGCCTTCCTGCGGGAGCACTTCCTGGCCGCGCGGAAGGCCATGGACGCGGGCGCTCGGCTGGCCGGGTACTTCGTGTGGTCACTCATGGACAACTTCGAGTGGGATCGCGGCTACTCCCAGCGCTTCGGCATCGTCTGGGTGAATTACGAGACCCAGCAGCGCATCCCCAAGGACAGCGCGCTCTGGTACCGCGACGTCATCGCGGCCAACGCGGTGATCGAGCCCTGAATTCACGGTCCGTCTGTTCGGTTGACGACCATTGGTCCTGGCCGCTTGGAGGAGGTCCTCCCGGCGGCTGGCGCTGTCCAAGGTCCGGTGTTTCTGCGAGGATGGGAACGTTCTCCTTCCCCCAGGTACGATGGACACCGGTCATAAATCGCCCCCGTCGGACGGGGCGGAATTCAAGGCGGAGGCTTCCCACCCGGAAGGACGCAAGGTCCTCGTGGTGGATGACTACGATGATGCCCGGGAGATGTACGCCGAGTACCTCGAATTCCTGGGCTATGAGGTCCAGACCGCTCGCAACGGACAGGAAGCGGTCGAGCGCGCTCGGGAGTCCCATCCCGATGTCATCTTGATGGACCTCTCCCTGCCCGTGCTCAGTGGCTGGGACGCCACGCAGCAACTCAAGACCGATGCGACGACTCGTGACATCCCCGTGATGGCGCTCACCGGCCACGTTTTCGCCTCTTCGTCGGACAAGGCCCGGGAGGTTGGCTGTGATGCCTTCGTCACCAAGCCGGCCCTCCCCGATACGGTTGCCGATCAGATCCAGGCGCTCCTGCGGAAGACGGGAAGCAAGCCTCCCTCCCGGTGAACGAGTCTCCGCTTTCTCCCTCGGGTCCTGGCTCCCGAGACGACTGGCAGCCGCCCTCCGAGGTCGATGAGTACCGGCTCCTGCGCCCCCTGGGCCGGGGGCGGACCGGACGCGTCTACCTCGCCCACGACACGCTGCTGGAGCGCACGGTCGCGGTGAAGTTCATCCCGGGGCTCGACGCGGAGGCCCTGCCGCGCTTCCTCGTCGAGGCACGCGCAGCCGCCCGCATCCAGCATCCCAACGTCGCCACCCTCTACCGCGCCGGTCAGTTCGAGGGGCACCCCTACCTCGTCTCCGAGTACATCCGTGGCACGAGCCTGGATCGGCTGCCCCGCCCCCAGCCGTGGCAGCGCGTCCTGGAGATTGGCGTGGGTCTGGCGCGCGGGCTCGCCGCCGCCCATCGCCGCAACGTCCTGCACCGGGACATCAAGCCCGGCAACGCCATCCTCGAGGACTCCGGCACGGTGAAGTTGCTGGATTTCGGCCTGGCCAAGCTCCTCGATGCGCCCGAGGCTCTTGCCTCCGCGTCCGAGGGCTCGCGAGAGGAGCTTCCAGAAGAGGCGCCGTCCTTCGCGTCATTGGAGCTGCCCTCGCTCACCCCGGGCACGCTCGTGGGCACGCCCTATTTCATGTCCCCCGAGGCCTGGGCGGCGGAGCCCTCCACGGTCCGCTCGGACCTCTTCTCCCTGGGGGCGGTGCTCTACGAGCTCGCCGCCGGACGGGGGCCCTTCCGCCATGTTCCTCCGCGGGAACTGGCCCGGACCGTCCGGGAACAGGACGCGCGCCCCCTGGGGCAGGTCTGCCCGGACGTGGACGCGCGTCTGGCCGCGGTGGTGGACCGCTGCCTGCGCCGCGATCCGCTCGAGCGCTTCGCTTCCGCCGACGCGCTGCTGGAGGCGTTGGAGGACGTGCGCACCGGCGACGTCACCCCGCGCGTGCCCGAGGGCAATCCCTACCGCGGCCTGAATGCCTTCCAGGAGGAGCACCGGGCGCTCTTCTTCGGCCGTCAGCGGGAGGTGCGCGCCGTCGTGGAGCGGTTGCGCGCCAGTGCCTTTGTGCTCGTCACCGGCGACTCCGGCGTGGGCAAGTCCTCCCTGTGTCTCGCGGGGGTTGTTCCGCTCGTGGTCGAGGGGGCGCTGGAGGATGGCTACACCTGGCGCCCGGCGCGGATGGTGCCTGGACGCCGTCCCGTGGCCACCCTGGCTTCCGTGCTCGCCCCTCATTTTCCGCTCGGGGAGGCGCGCATCGAACGGCTCGCCCGCGAGGAGCCCACCGCGCTGGTACGCGCCCTGCGCGCTTCCCTGGGCGAGCACACCCGCCAGGGGGTCCTGCTCCATGTGGACCAGTTGGAGGAGCTCGTCACCCTGAGCGAGCCGGGGGAGTCCCTGCTCATGGCGGAACTGCTCGCGCAGATGGCCTCGGGACTGGCGGGGGTACGTCTGTTGGCCACGGTCCGCAGCGACTTCCTCACCCGGCTGGGGGTGCTGCCCGGGCTGGGCGAGGCGCTCTCGCGCGCCCTCTACCTGCTGCGGCCCCTGGGCCGGGAAGAAGTCCGGGAGGTGATCACCGGCCCCGCCCGGCTCAAGGGGGCCCGCTTCGAGTCCGAGGCCCTCATCACCGCGCTGGTGAACTCCACCCTGAGCGCCGAGGGCAGCCTGCCGTTGCTGCAGTTCACCCTGGCGGAGTTGTGGGAAGCGCGGGACACGGAGCGGGGCCTCATCTCCGCCGCGGCCCTGGAGGCGCTCGGGGGGGTCAATGGCGCGCTCGCGCGCTACGCCGACGGCATCATCACCCAGTTGCTGCCGGATCAGCGGACGGCGGCCCGGCGGCTGCTCATGCGGCTGGTCACGGTGAACAACACCCGCGCCCGCCGCTCCGAGGCCGAGCTGCTGGGCCAGGAGCCCGCCGCGCCCGCCGCGCTGGAGGCGCTCATCCGCGCGCGTCTGGTGGTGGCCCGCCGCTCCGAGGAAGGTTCTTCCTTCGACATCGCCCACGAGGCGTTGCTCACCGGGTGGCCCACGCTCGCCCAATGGCTGGCGGATGCCCACGAGGCGCGTCAGCTCCATGCCCGGCTCGAGCATGCGGCCTCCGAGTGGGAGCGGCTGGGCCGCTCGCGCGAGGTGCTGTGGGGGTCCCGGCAGCTGGCCGAACTCCAGGCCCATCCCCAGGAGGCGCTCTCCGCGCGCGAGACGCTCTTCCTGGAGGCCTCGCGTCAGGCCCTGCGCCGGGGTCGTTTCCTCACGCGGGCATTGGGGGTGGGGTTCGTCGCCTCGCTCGTGCTGGTGTACGCGGGCCTGCGGGTGAACGCCTGGTACTCCCTGGAGCGCGAGATGCGCGCGCGGATGGGGGAAGCACGGGCGCAACTGACGCTCGCGCGCGAGCGTCGCCAGGTGCTGGAGCAGGCCCGGGCGGAGGCGTTTTCCCTCTTCGATGCCGGCCGGTTCGCGGACGCCTCGCCGCGCTGGACCGAGGCGCTGCGGCTCCAGCGGGACACGGAACGGGACTATGGCCGCGCGAGCGATACCCTGGAAAAGGCCCTGGTGCTGGCGCCCGGCCGTGACGCGGTGCGCGAGGCCTTCACCGAGGTTCTGTCCGAGCGCGCGGAACTCGCCGAGCGCGCCTTTCGTGCCGGGGATCGGGACGAACTGCTGCAACGCCTGAGCCTCTATGACGCCCAGGGCACCTGGCTGGCGCGCTGGACCGCGCCCATGCGCCTGCACCTGCGCACCCGGCCCGAGGGGGCCACGGTGTCCCTGGCCCGGTATGAACTCGTGGACGACCAGCGGGTCCTCTCCCCGGCGACTTCCCGGGGACTCACGCCGCTGGAGGGGCTGTCCCTGGAGCGTGGCTCCTGGATGCTGGTGGTGAGTGCTCCCGGGCGCGTCACGGTGCGCTATCCGTTGCGCGCCGAACCCGGAGCCGAGCGCACCCTGGAGCTCTTCCTGCCCGAGGCGGAGCGGGTCCCCGAGGGCTTCGTCTACGTGCCTGGCGGCCCCTTCCTCTTCGGGACCGCGGCCGAGGAGAACATCCGCCAGTTCTTCAACACCACCCCCCTGCACGAGATGCACACGGGGCCCTACCTCATCGCGCGCACCGAGGTGACATATGGGGACTACCTCCAGTGGTTGGAGACGCTGCCCGCGGAGGAGCGGGCGCGCCGTGCGCCTCATGGTGCCTCGGCCACCTCGGTGAACGCGGAGGTGAAGCTGACGCGGCTGCCGGAGGGGCGTTGGAACCTGCGCATCATGCCCAACGTGGTGGCGTACGAGGCGCGCGAGGGCGAGCCCATCCGCTACACCCAACGTCCCCGGGAGGTGGCGCAGGACTGGCGGCGCATGCCGGTGGGCGCCATCGACTACGAGGATGCCCGCGCCTACGCCGCCTGGGTGGCGAGCACGGGCCGCGTCCCCGGGGCTCGCTTATGCACCGAGCTGGAATGGGAGCGCGCCGCCCGGGGCGCCGATGAGCGGGAGTTTCCCCAGGGAGACGTGCTGTTGCCGTCGCAGGCCAATTTCGATGAGACCTACGGAAAGGTGGGCGCCAATTTCGGCCCGGACGAGGTGGGCCGGCATCCCGGCTCGCGCAGTCCCTTTGGCTTGGACGACATCTCCGGAAATGTCTTCGAGTGGGTCGACTCCGCCCTGGAACCCGGACGCCCCGTGGCGCGCAGTGGCAGCTACTACTACGCCTCCAGCACCGCCCGTATCCCCAACCGGGAAACCCCCGAGCCCAACTTCAGGGATCTCAGCGTGGGCCTGCGTTTGTGCGCGGCCGCTCCACTCCCCGTGCAGTGATGGGGAGTGAACATGGGCCGCGTCGAATCGACAACGCGGCACTTGTCGGTGGGTTCACGGATGCCTTCCTTGCCGCCGGGCCATCGAACAGTTTGGCCTCTCTCCCCCCAGGACCTCCATGCGCTTTCATTCGACCTCTCCCTGGCTTGTTGGCGCCCTGTTGCTCTCCGCGTGCTCCGGTCCCATCCAGACCGAGGAGGACGCCCAGCTGGCCATCTCCGCGAACCCCCTCGCGGCGCAGAACGGCGGCGACCTCAACGGTGGCGACCTGAACGGGGGTGACCTCAACAGCGGTGACCTGTCCAACTTCATCACCAGTGTGAGCTACAACCCGGCGCGCAAGGGCAACTCGGACGTGGAGCTCGTGTCGCTCCAGGGCACCACCTTCTATGGCTACCTGCGCTACGACCACGATGACTACGAGATCATCCGGGACCGGGAGTTCATCGGAGTGGAGTTCCAGGGCAACCTCGGTGATGGCGGAAGCGTGCGTCTGCGCATCACCGGAATGAACGCGGCCCCGGCGCCCAATTCGGATCTCAAGCTCTACAGCGTCGAGTACCGCGACGCGAACTACCTCTGGAAGCCAGCCTGCCGCGACGCCGCGGGCAACGTCGTGCAGGCCATTCCCGTGCCGGGTGTGTGGAACTATCAGCAGGACGTGCCGGGCGGTGGCTCCAAGTACAGCGATCCGGAGCGCTTCACCTTCGCCTGCCTGGGCGGAGCCATCGCCAAGTGCACGCTCTGGGGCTACCGGCCCTGGGCCAGCTACAACGGCACGAACCTCGAGTCCTACCACCAGGCTTGCACGCGGCTGGTGCGTGCCGACTACTGCGGCACGGGCAAGGCGCATACGGTCGCCGGCAATCGCATCAACTTCTATGACACGCTCGGTATCCAGCAGGACACCGAGACGTGGCTGTTCGAGGCGGCGTGGGATGCGAGCGGCGCCCGCTGCTTCTACTCGCTCAATCGCACACATTCCGAATTGCCCTGCTTCAGTGCCCGGCAGGATCTGCTGTGTGGCCTGGACCTGGGTTCGCCCTCGCTGGGGGTGCTGTTGCGCAACGAGACGCCCGGCGCGCTGGGGATCGATCCAGGCAAGTAGCCATCCCAGGACGGGGGCCGCACGTATACTGCGCGGATGCGCACGCACGTTGAACTGGGCGAAGTGGAGCTTCCCCAAGGTGTCCTCCTTCTTTTGGATCCGGGCCTGGCGCGCTTCTGGCGTCATGACGGAGACCCCGCGTCTCCTCGCCGGAGTGATCCTCCCGCCCATGATCTCCAGATCGTGGGACGCGACGCGGAGGCGGCGGGCCGCGCCTACGACCGCGAGTTCGCGCCCTGTTTCCTCTTCGATGTCCGGGATCCGGAACAGGCCCGGAACCACTTCGATGCATTCGCCCTGAAGTCGGGTTTCGATTGTCGGGCGGAAGTTCTCACGTCGCGTGTGCCCCATACCCTCCGGGTTCGTTCCGCGCTGGAGGCGGGGAAGGGACTCGGCGTCGTCAAATACAACGGCTTCTGGGCCGTGGCCGCGGAGGGTCTGCCCACGGGCCGTCCGTTGCCGGTGGTGGGCGTTCCCATTCCCGAAGGCGAGTTCGGGGGTCGTTGGGCGAGCATCGACGTCGTCGTCCAGGAGAACGCGGAGGTGGCGCGCACGGATCGCGTGGCCGGCATCACGGTGGAACATGGGGAACTGCTCTTCGCGGGCCTGGAACCGCTGGGCTATTTCCGCATGTGGACGTCCCTGGACGGACTCGCGGATTACGTCTTCTGGGGCGAGGATGCCGCCCGGGTGGCCCAGGAGTCCGGTGCCCAGTCACTCGGGAGAGACCTCTTCGGCTGGAAGGATCTTCCCGAGGATCAGGTTACGGGCAAGGCGCGGCCCCTTCAGTCCCGGATCGAGCAGGAGGGACTGCGCCTGGTGGTCGACTACCGTCCGCACTGCAACCTGGAGCGGCTCCACGCGCAGGTTCGCGAGCGTGAGAGTGAGTTCGGACAACTCGTCCTGGGGGGCGCGCGGGTGGTGGGCGGCTCCACGCGCTGGGGGGATGGCGTCTTCGAGGTCAGCCGGCATTTCGATGCCGGGGGACGACTCATCCGGGTGAGCGTGGAACTGGGGACCGAGCGGCGTCAGCACCTCTTGCGCCAGATGCGGCTGCGGCAGCGCCAGGCCATCGTCACGCGCGTGATCCGGGATGGAGAACAGCCCATCCGTTTCGCGGAGCGCATGAAGCCGAGCAACCCCTCCGACAGTGGTTGGGCGTTTTCCTCGGGCACCGAGAACGCGGCGTACATGAAGAACGCATCGAACTTGTGCCTCATGCGGTTGCAACAGCTGGTGGACCGGTTCCCCGAGCTCGCCGCCATCCTGGATGCCCCGGTGGGCGCTTTGTACCGGCGGGAGGGAGACCAGTTCGTCGAGGACGCGCCGTAGTTTCCCTTTCTTGACGTGCCGGAGTCCTCGCGCACAGTAGGCGCGTGTCCTGGCGAGAGTGGAGGGTTGGAGTCTGTGCCGCGGCTGCCTTGCTGCTGGCCTCTTGTGTGTCGGTGAAGGCGCGTCCCGAGGCGGATCCGCTCGATGAGGCCCAGGCCTATCTTCGAGCGTGGGCAGGGGGCGACTTCTCCGTGCTGCGGCGCTCGGTGGACGCGCCGCCGGCGAGCTTCGAGGCACAGCATCAGCGCTTCCGCGACGAATTGCGCATCCTCTCTTCCCGTTTCGAGCCTGTCCGTGTCGAGCGTGAGGCGGAGAGCGCCGTGGTCTCCTTCCGGGCTACCCACGTGTTGCGTGGGCTGGGCGAGTGGCAGGTGGACGGCGTGTTGCGCCTCGTGCATCGCGAGGGGCGTTGGTGGGTGCGTTGGAGTCCGGCGGTGTTGCACCCCGCGGCGCGCGAGGGGGACCACTTCTCCCTCACGCGGACGCGTCCCCGGCGGGCCCCTCTCCTCGACGGACATGGGCGGACCCTCACCCAGGAAGGCGAGGTCATCACCGTTGGCGTCGAGCCCCGGCGCATCCAGAAGCGCGCCACCGTCGCATCGGCGCTCCAGACGCGGTTGGGCGTCGATCCGGCCCGGTTGGAGAAGGTGCTGAACGCGCCGGGTGTGGCGCCCGGGCAATTCGTGCCCATCATCGACGTGCGGCTCGATCGCTACCAGCAGGTGCGTCCGGCACTCGCGCCCGTGCCCGGCATCTTCTTCCGCCGCAAGAGCGCCCGGCTCGTACCGGCGGACGGCTTCGCGTCGCACACCCTGGGGCGGGTGGGTGAAGTGACGGCCGAGTTGCTCGCGCAGCTGGGCCCGGCCTATCAGCGGGGAGATATCGTGGGCCTGTCCGGGTTGGAGCTGGCGTATGAGCGGCAACTCGCGGGACGTCCTTCCGGTGAGGTGCGCCTCACCCGCCCGTCTGGCGAGGTGCGCGTGCTCGGCCGCTTCGAGGGGGCGCCGGGCACGCCGCTGCGCACCACGTTGCTTCCGGAAGTGCAGTCCGCCGCGGATCTCGCGCTCGAGGGGGTCACGCAACCGGCGGCGATCGTCGCGGTGGACACCCGCACGGGGGCCATCCTGGCCGTTGCCAGCCGTCCGTTCGATGAACCTTTGAATCGGGCCCTCACCGGCCGCTATCCGCCCGGCTCGACATTCAAGGTCATCACGGCGGAAGCGCTGCTCGCCGGGGGGATGGGCGTGGACACCGCGGTGTCGTGCCCGGCGGGCGCGACCGTGGGGGGCAAGCTGTTCCGCAACTTCGAGGGGGAGGCGTTCGGAACGACCCGCCTGCGCGTGGTTTTCGCCCACTCGTGCAACACCGCCTTCGTGATGGGGGCCGCGGGGCTCGCGGCGGATGCGCTTGGGGCGGCGGCGCGTCGCTTCGGCTTCGGCGTGGAGTATGGCGTGGGACTTCCGTCTTCCGGCGCCTCGTTCCCGGGTCCCCGGGATGATGCCGAGCGAGCGGCGGCCGCCATCGGACAGGGGCGCGTATTGGCCACGCCGCTGCACATGGCCTCCGTCGCCGCGGCGGCCGGGTCGGGCAAGTGGCACGCGCCCTACCTCGTAGCCGATCTGTACGACGGTCCGAGCGCCTCGCTCGCGGCGGGGACGCGTGCGTCCTTGCACGCGCTGATGCGCGCCGTTGTCACCGAGGGCTCTGGCCGGGCCGCGTCGGGCGTGGCGGGGCTCGCGGGCAAGACGGGCACCGCCGAGTTCGGAAGCGGTAAACCGTTGCCCACACACGCCTGGTTCATCGGTTTTCGCGACGGCATTGGCTTCGCCGTCCTGGTGGAGGGCGGTGGTGTCGGGGGCCGCGTCGCCGTGCCCATCGCCGCGAGGTTCGCCTCCGCCTTGTGATCAGCTCCACGTGCGTTGCTGGTTGCGGGCGTTCTTGTCGCGGAACGCCTGCTCCAGGTCCACGCCGACCCGGTTGGAAATGGCCACCAGGTAATTGAAGACGTCCACCAGCTCCTCCGCGAGGTGGGTGCGTGCTTCCTCGGTCGGAGTGGCCTGGCCCTCGTCGAAGAGCTTGTTGTAGCGGCGCACCGCCTTGAACAGCTCACCCACTTCCTCACCCATGAGGAAGCAGTTGTGGACCAGATCCACTTTCAGCCATCCATGCAGCGTCTCGAGTTCATGGATGTAGCGTTGGTAGTCCTTCATCGTCGCGCCTTCGGGGAGGGTGATCATGCCTTCCTTCCTCGCTGGCGAGCCTTCCCCTGTCAAGGTGGTCGAGTTTCGACCCCTACCAGGCGCCCGCTCGCTTCGCGGGCTCCTGCTTCGTGCACTGGACCTCGGGGACAGACGACAGGTCGGGATTTCATTCCCATGGTGAACAGACCATGAAAATCCTCGCGTGTGTCCTGGGTGTGTTGACGTTGGTTCTTGGACTGCCCGGTCGCGTCGGCTGTGCCCCCTCGGTCTGGGGGTTGGGCGCGATGGAGAAGGTTCAGCCTCAAACGCCATTGGGCAAGGGCTCGATCGTGCGGTTGTTCGCCGCGCGCAACGAAACGGTCTCCTTCCAGGTGGGTCTACACGGAGGGGAGGCGGGGTGGAACGGGGTGAAGGCACGCCTTGGCGCATTGAATGGCCCCGTCTCCATTCAAGGGGCGGACATCGTCCTCTATCGCCAGGAATTGCTGGCCATCACCCAGCCCACCTTGCCGTATTCCCAGCCGGGGCGGTGGCCGGACGGACTGGTGCCAGACGTGGACGAGACCTTGGGGGAGGCGCGTCGGGCTTTTCCTTTCGATATTCCCGCCGGTGAGTCCCGCGCCCTCTGGGTGGATGTGCATGTCCCGATGGACGCGCCCCCGGGGGAGTACAGAGGCATGGTCGAGGTGGAGGGGGAGGGGATCCGGTCGACGGTCTTCGTGTCCCTCACGGTGGTGGACTGGGTGATGCCGAGCACGCCCTCGCTCCGGACGAGCTTCCTGCTGTGGGCTCCCAGCGTGTGTCAGGCGTTCACCGGCGAGCGGGACTGCCCGCCAGAGGTCCAACTCCGGTTGTTGTCGTACTTCCAGAAGATGGGGCTCGAGCACCGCGTCACGCTCACCAGCCGCTTCGATCCCGAGGATGTTCCCGACCCGGCCACCTTCGATACCTGGTGGTCTCCCTTCCTCGCGGGAACGGCGCCGCTGCGTCTGCCGGGTGCGCGGATGACGAGCGTGGAGTACGCGGGGCCCTCCACGCCCGAGCACCTCATGGACTTCTCCGCCCGGGCCTCGGCGAGTGGCTGGGCGCCCTTGACCTTCTATACCGTGGGCGATGAGCCCCCCCTCTTCATCTCGTTCGACGAGGTGCGTGCCCGCTCCTCGCTCTTGCGGCAACAGGCTCCGTCGCTGCACACGTTGCTCACCATGTCCTCCCTCCACGAACTGGAGGTGGAAGGGCTGAATGACCTCATCGACATCGCCGTGGTGATGGTCAACCGGCTCGACCCGTCACAAGAGGCGGCCATGAGTGGGCCTTCCACTCGCTCCGAGGCATTCTTCCGCCTGCCAGGCCGGGAGCTGTGGCTCTACCAGTGCTGCATGTCCCATGGTTGTGGGTCGGGCGCGCCCGAGAACATTCCGGGGCAGGGCTGGCCCTCGTACATGGTGGACGTTCCGGCGACGAAGGCGCGTGCCCTGGAGTGGGTGTCCTTTCAGAGGGGCGCGACGGGGGAGCACTACTACCAGGTGGTGCAGATGCTCTCCTCGGCATGGACGGACCAATACATCTTCAGTGGGAACGGGGATGGGACGCTCTTCTACCCAGGGAAGAGCTCCATCATCGGAGGGACCCAGGACGTGCCACTGCCCTCCATTCGGCTCAAGCTCATCCGCCTGGGCATCCAGGACTACGAGTGGTTGAAGCGGGTGAGCGACCTGGGAGACACGGCGTTCGCTCAGGACGTGGCACGAGAGCTCATCCCCGAGCCCTGGCTCGTGCCCGACGAGGGCGAGGCTTTCGAGGTGGCCCGCGTGCGCCTCATCCAACGGGCCCTCATGCTCTCGGGAGCCAGGGTTCCGGACTCCGTGAACGCGTTCCTCCAAGAGCACTTCGGGCCAGTCCCCCTTCACGACCTCTCCCCCGTGGGGCTGAGGATGGAGCCCTGAGCGCCTCCCCCTCATGCTCCTTGGGGCGCGCGGTTCTTCGCGCGCCGCGCCAGCCAGTTGCGGAGGAAGGCCTTCACCGCTGGGTGCTGGGACTCGCGGAACACCTCCGGTGGGCCCGACTCGACGATGCGTCCCTCGTCCATCAGGACGAGGTTGTCGGCCATGCCGAATGCGGACGCCACGTCCGGGGTGATCACGAGCGAGGTCGCTCCGAGCTGCTGCTTGCCGGTGAAGATGATCTCGTTGACGGCGGCGGTGGTGAGCGGATCCAGGCCGGCCGTGGGGTCGTCGTAGAGGAGGATCCGGGGCTTGAGGATGGTGGCGCGCGCGAAGCCCACGCGCTTCTGCATGCCGCCGGACAGCTCTCCCGGGAAGCGGGTGGTCGCGTGCGACAGCCCCACCTTGGCGATCGTCGCGTTCACCGTCTCCTGGATTTCCGCCTCGGACATCTGGGTGCGCTCGCGCAGGGGGAACGCCACGTTGTCGAAGACGTTGAGCGAGTCGAAGAGGGCATTGGCCTGGAAGAGGATGCCCAGCTTGCGGCGCATCTGGTTCAGCGCGGACTCGTCCATGGCCGCCACGTCCTGCCCTTCCACGAGCACGGTGCCCTGGTCCGGCCGCAGCAGGCCCATGATGTGCTTCATCAGCACGGACTTGCCCGAACCGGAGATTCCCAGCAGCACGCAGGTGGTACCCTCGGGGACCACCAGGTCCACGCCCCGCAGGGCCCGCTGGCCGCCAAAGGACTTGTGGAGGTCCCGTACCTCGATGGCCAGCTTGCGTGCCGACTCTCCGTTCGTGTCGCTCATCGTTCCCGCACCATATACGGGCGGCGCCGCTCCTGGCCGCTCGGACCTCCACCTTCACGTGGGGCCGGGTGTGGGGGGAGCGCAGCTCGACCTCGGGCTCCTTGCCGGCTTCGACGCGTCATACAGTCACCGAGTTCGACGTTGAAGCGCTCAGCCGCCCATTTGCGGAGCAGCGCCGCTTTTTCATAGGTGTCTTCGTCGAAGTAGACATGAGCGTGGTAGCTCTTGATATCCGTGTACGCCGGTGTTGACGAGCAGTTGGCGCCGCCCGGGTGACATCAGTTCGGCCCAGTCTTGAGCACTTTCGGCGGGATGAATGGGTTTCTCGTCATTCGTCATCGGCCTCTCCCGGGATGCTCGGAATGTATGGCGTTGAGTCTGGAGCGGTTGGCGCCTCGCTCTTAATCAGTTGCCCCAGTGCCCGGCAGTGACTCACGCTCGGCGACTGGGGCGCCTCGAGGCGGTCTGGCCCGCGGGAGCCCGGATGGCCCCGTCGTAATCTTCCGTGGAATGTGATTTTCCGAGAGGGCCGGCTCACCAATGGGGTTGGCTCGTGGACTGGGTGGCCTGCCTGTAGAGATTCAGCAATGCCACCACTCGCGTGAGCTGATGCGGGATGTAGCACCCTGCTCCTTCGGCCCGTGGTGAGTGCCCTTCACCGCCACGAATTCCTTGTTTGAATGGTCTATCCATTTTCCTGCCCATTCGGATTTTCTTGTTTGTATGGCCTCCCGGTTCTCCGCGGAAGGCACCCGCCGGAAAAGGAAAAAACGACTGCATAGCTCGTCGGTCGCGCCACTCCTCTACGAGGATTGTTTTGGAGGCAACTTGCAACTTCTGCCGACGATGACCGTGGTGAAGCATGGATGTAGGTGGGTGGCCCTGGCCCTCTCGGTCTCGGGACTGTTGATGGCGTGTGGTGAAGTGCCTGAGCCTCCGACCCCCGAGGCCCGCTATGAACTCGCGCTTCAGGGTGGCACCGATAAGTACAAGGCGGGAACTGACATCAAGGTCACCTGGACTGCTCCCGAGGATCATGCCGAGAGCGATTGGGTGGGCCTCTTCAATGCGGACAACTTGGAGGCCACGCACCTGGCCAGGCAGAACGTGCCCGCTGGCAAGGAGGGCACCTTGACGTTCTCCGCTCCGTCGCGGAGCGGGAGCTACGTCCTGCGCTACGTCTCCGATGCCGAGACTGGCGCGAAGCCAGCTTCATTCAAGGTGGAAGCATCGCAGACTCATATCTTCTTGTTCAGCAACGATGAGGGCGGCACCTACACCCTGGTGGCGGACCAGGATCTGCCGAACATCCAGATTGGTATCCTGTCGCGCAAGCCGACCCATGTGAAGGTGGCCGGCGCCTACGTGGGCAACGTCAGCGTCGTGCGGTTGGTGAGTGAGAAGTTCAGCGAGTCATCCGTGGATGGCGTGGCCGCCGCCAGGGTCCAACTGGTTCCCTCGGAGCCGGTCACGATCAAGCAGCCCTATACGCCCCCCATGCTGAACTGTGCCACGGGGGTGCGCATTCCGTCATGGCCTGTCACTGGATGTAACTCCATGACCCAGGTGGAGGAATACTTCATGTCGAAGTTTGGAGAGGTCAACTTCGTATCCCACCTGAGCCAGGAAAGTGAATTCTCTGGGAGTATCGAGTTGTCCAAGGCCCGGCTGCATCTGGTGGTCGTTCGGGATTCGGCCCAGTTCGATGTGGCGACCGCGGTGGGTGCTCCCCAGGGAGCGGTCGACATCTTCGTGGACGTGAATGCCTCGGTGGGATCCTCCAACCCCAACATTCCCGCGCTCACCACGGGCGCGTTCGCCGAGGGATCCACGGTTCGAATCAACAACTACGCTTCCATCGTTGGCGCGGGAGGCGCGGGCGGTTCGGGTGGCAATGGTGCCGACGGATCCTACGAGCACACTTGTAGCCGGAACGGGTTTTCGGGAGGGACGGCGATCCATCTGATGGCTCCGACCACCCTCGACAACAGGGGCAACATCTGGGGAGGAGGAGGCGGCGGCGGTGGTGGTTCTGGGTGCAACCTGGCCGCGGGCGGAGGAGGCGGGGCGGGCTTCGTGGGTGGCGCGGGTGGCGCGAAGATCAGCATTCTCAGTCAGCGGGATGAGATCGAGTACTGTGGTGAGGACGCTCGTGCTCTGGTTCGCGAAGGAATCGAAGGCGTTGCCGGTGGTGCGGGCGGCATCATGGGCGGGGCGGGTGGTAAGGCCGGGGATGCCGATGGCAACGAGTCCTATGTCCTTGTCGGTGGAGACGGGGGGGGTTATGGCCAGCCGGGCCAGAGGCCGAGTGGCTGCGTCATCGCATCCCGGGGTGGAACCGCGGGCGCCGCCATCAAGCGCAACGGCTACAGGGTGAACCTGCCGGACGGGCCCTTGCCGGATGCGGCCTACGACGTCGGGTTTGGGCCCATTCGCGGTCCGGTTGCGCCGTAGTCGCTCGTGACACGCTGGGCCAGGGGGTGGGCCACTCGCCGCGGCGCGAGTGGCCCACCCCCTGGCCTTTTTCGCTGGATGGACGCGGATGAATCGGCTTTCTCCGAGATTCATTTCACCAAGAGCGCACTTTCTCATGGTGGATGAAAACGAGGGCGACGTAAGCCATACATCGGGGCAAAGGTAACCGTTGTCCGCCCAGGGCGCCCCCGCCTCGGCGGCAATGGCTGGCCGTTGGGTGAAAAACAATTTTTGAATAGATTTTTTAATACGAGCGGGCATCATGCGGTGGACCGCCGTTTCCCGGGTCTTGAGCGACAGTCATGGCATCCTTTCGTGGGTGCGGTGTCTGGCTTTGTTCGGACCGTCGAGCGGGAGATGCACAGCGGCAAGACAAGGGCACGCATGAAGATGAGAGCGGGAAGCTGGAGTTGGAAGCGCGCTGGATTCCGTGGCCTGAAGAGCCCGGTGGTGTTGGCGCTAACGGCACTGACGGCTTGCAGCGAGGTGCACAACGACGGGAGCGCGGGGCCGACACAGGAGGCCCAGGCCATCTCCAACGATACATCCTCTCCCGTGCTGGAGTCCCCCGCCGCCCAGGAGGGCATGTCCTCCTCCGGCCCCTCGGTGGAGCCCGGGAACAGCGCGTCTTCCCCCGCGCTGGAGTCCTCCGGCATCCAGGCGGAGCTGCAGTGGGCGTGGACGGGCAGCCCCGTGCTTCCCGATCACAAGCAGGTGATGATGTCGCCCGTGGTCGTGGACGTGAACAAGGATGGCGTCCCGGACATCGTCTTCAGCACCTTCGCGGGCTCCAACTACAGCTCCGATGGTGTCATCCGGGCCATCAGCGGAGATGACGGCCGCGAGTTGTGGGCGGCGACGGACCCGGCGGCCCGGGTGAAGGCCGCGGCCAGCATCGCCGCGGGTGATATCGATGGCGATGGCAAGGTGGAGATCTGCGCCATCCCCGAGAATGGCCGTGGCATCCTCTGCATCGAGAACGACGGCACCTTCAAGTTCCGCTCGGCCGAGGCCGCCTATGACTACAACGAGTGGGGTGGCCCCTCGTTGGCGGACCTGGATGGCGACGGCACCGTGGAAATCCTCGACGGCAACCGCGTCTACAGCAACACCGGTGCGCTCAAGTGGGTGGGCTCCGATGGCATGGGCGGCGCCCTGTACACCGGCCCCATCTCCTTCGGGGCGGACATCGACCAGGACGGCACCCAGGAAGTGATCAACGGCCGCTCCGTCTACCGGCATGACGGCTCGCTCAAGTGCGCCAACACGGAGATTCCTCACGGCTTCGCGGGCGTGGGCAACTTCGACGAGGATCCCTCCGCGGAGATCGTGGTCGCGGGTCACGGCAAGGTGAGCCTGCTCGATGACGACTGCACGCTGCTCTGGACGCGGGATGTCCATGTCACGGGCCACGAGCAGTCCGAAGCGGGCCACGGCGGTCCTCCCAACATCGCGGACTTCGATGGTGACGGCCAGCTGGATGTCGGTCTGTCCGGCGACTGGAACTACACCGTCTATGGCGCCGATGGTGCCGTGAAGTGGTCCTACGCCATCCAGGACTACAGCTCCGGCAAGACGACCTCCACCACCTTCGATTTCGAGGGCGATGGCCGGCTCGAGGTCGTCCTCTCGGACGAGACCCACGTGCGCATCTTCGACGGACGGACCGGCGCGCTGCGCTGGGAGACGCGCAACAGCTCGGGCACTACGCACGAGAACCCCATCATCGTGGACGTGGACGCCGACGGCAGCGCGGAGATCATCGTCGCCGCCAACAACCACGCGTACCCGGGCTTCAACGGCATCCGCGTGTTCCGTGATCGGCAGAACGAGTGGGTGGGTACGCGGGGCATCTGGAACCAGCACGCCTACTCCATCACCAACGTCAACGACGATGGCACCATCCCCGCCCATCCGGTGGCCAACTGGCTCACGCCGGGCCTCAATACCTTCCGTTCCCAGGCTCCGGGTTCCCGGGCCGCTGTCTGCCGGGTTCAGGGCACCTGGGCGCCCACGGGCAGCCTGGCCCTGCCCCGGTTGCTCCACACGACGGTGCTCCTGCAGGACGGCCGCGTGCTGACGGCCGGTGGCTTCAACACCACCGCCGAGCTGTACAACGCGGACACGGGCACCTGGACTCGCACGGGTGACACCCTGGGCACCCACCGCTACCACACGATGACGCGCCTGCTGGATGGGCGGGTGTTGATCGCCGGGGGTGGGTGGTGCCCGACGACGCTCGCCACCTCCGAGCTGTACTACCCGGACGCGGGCCGTTGGAAGGCGACGGGCAACCTGGTGGTGTTCCGCACGCACCACACCGCCACGCTGCTGCCCAATGGCAAGGTGCTGGTGACGGGTGGCGAGGACACCGAGGGTGTCGCGCTGTCCTCGGTGGAGCTGTATGACCCGGCCACGGGGACCTGGTCGCTCGCGGGGAACCTGAGCGCGGCCCGCCGCGATCACTCGGCCACGCTGCTGTCCAACGGCAAGGTGCTCCTGGCCGGTGGTGGCGATGACACGCGTGAGACGCTGGGCTCGGCGGAACTGTATGATCCGGCCACGGGGACCTCGACGCCCGTGGGCAACCTGGACAAGGCGCGCCGCTTCCACTCGGCCACGTTGCTGCCCAACGGCAAGGTGCTCCTGGCGGGTGGCGGGGACAGCTACCAGGTGGCGAACAGCATCGCGGCGGAGCTGTATGATCCGGCCACGAAGACCTGGACGGCCACGGGCAACATGAGCACGCCGCGCCGCTTCCACTCGGCCACGTTGCTGCCCAATGGCAAGGTGCTGGCCGCGGGTGGTTACCACCAGGCCACTGGCATCCTCTGGGGCGCGGAGTTGTACAACCCGGCCACGGGCACCTGGTGCCCGGCGGGCAGCCTGAACGTGGACCGGTACGGCCACACGGCCACGTTGCTCAATGACGGCCGGGTCCTGGCGACCGCGGGTGTCAGCAACACCGATCAGGCCTCGTCCGAGGTGTTCGGCCTGGAGTGATGAACGCCGCTGGCGACCGCTGAGCGCCAGGGCATGAGAGAAGGGGTTCCGGGATGGCGGATGCTCGCCGAGACCGGAGCCCCTTTCTTCTGCGCGCGTGGGCCCTGGGTCGTAGATTGAGGCGCAGAAAGGATTTCATGACGCCCATCGACGACCTCTTTCCCTCGGACGAACAGATTCCCGCCAACGTGCGGCTCCCCGGGTATCTCGAGCAGCGCGAGTACCTCGTGGGGGGTGAATTGCGGACCTGGGCGGGTGACCTCAACCCGGTGCAGAGCCCGGTCTTCGTGAAGACCCCTCGGGGCCCGGAGCCGAAGGTGATTGGCGCCACGCCGCTGCTCACCTCCCGGGAGTCCCTGGAGGCGCTGCACGCCGCGGTGAAGGCCTATGACCATGGCCGGGGTGCCTGGCCGACGATGCGTGTCGCCGAGCGCATCGAGCACGTCGAGCGCTTCCTCGTCGCGATGCGGGCTCAGCGCACCGCCGTGGTGAACCTGCTCATGTGGGAGATCGGCAAGACGCAGCCCGACTCCGAGAAGGAGTTCGACCGCACGATCGATCTCATCGTCGAGACGATCCGCGCGCTCAAGGAAATGGATCGCACCTCGTCCCGCTTCGTGCAGGAGCAGGGCGTCATGGCGCAGATCCGCCGGGCCCCCATCGGCGTGGCGCTGTGCATGGGTCCGTACAACTACCCGCTCAACGAAACCTTCAGCACGCTGTTTCCCGCCCTGCTCATGGGCAACGCCGTGGTCTTCAAGCCGGCGAAGTTCGGGGTGCTGCTCATCCGTCCCCTGCTGGAGGCGTTCCGTGACTGCTTCCCGCCGGGCGTCATCAACATCATCTACGGCCGGGGCCGAGAGACGGTCGGCGCGCTCATGGAGAGCGGGCTGGTGGACATCTTCGCCTTCATCGGCACGAACCGGGGCGCCAGCGAGCTCAAGCGCATGCACCCGCGGCCGCACCGGCTGAAGGCCGTGCTCGGGCTCGACGCGAAGAATCCGGCCATCATCCTCGAGGATGCCGACCTCGAGAACACCGTGAAGGAGTGCATCACCGGCACGCTGTCCTTCAACGGGCAGCGCTGCACGGCGCTCAAGCTGCTCATGGTGCACCGGAGCATCGTCGGGCCTTTCCTCGAGCGCTTCACCGCCGTCGTGGAGCGCCTGAAGCCCGGCATGCCCTGGGAGCCGGGCGTCGCGTTGACTCCACTGCCCGAGCCGGGAAAGGCCGCGTACCTGCAGGGCCTGGTCGACGACGCCGTGGCGAAGGGGGCTCGCGTGGTCAACCGGGAGGGAGGGCGGACGAACCACTCGTTCTACTCACCCGCCGTGGTGTACCCGGTGACGGGCGAGATGCGGCTGGCCAGCGAGGAGCAATTCGGTCCGGTGATACCGGTGATGGTGTTCGACCATGACGAGGAGGTCGTGCGCTTCGTCGTCGATTCCCACTTTGGCCAGCAGTTGAGCCTCTTCGGCCGGGACTCGGCGCGCATCGGACGGTTCATCGACGCGTTCGCCAACCAGGTGGGCCGCATCAACCTCAACTGCCAGTGTCAGCGGGGGCCGGACACGTTCCCCTTCAATGGCCGCAAGGACTCCGCGGAGGGCACGCTGTCGGTGGCGGACGCGCTGCGGGTGTTCTCGATTCGCACGCTCGTCGCGGCGAAGACGACGACCGAGAACACCACGCTGGTGCAATCCATCCTCACCCGCCGCGAGTCGGACTTCCTCACCACCGACTTCCTCTTCTAACCATCGACCTCATCGATCTCGAGCTCGCTTCCCGCCCCGCGCAGCAGCTCGAGAAGTTCCTCCGCGCTTCCCTCGCTGTCGCTCAGGCTCGCGAGCTTGCCGCTCCCCAGGAACTGCATGATGAACTGCCGATGCATCTCGCAGCGGCCCGCTCGGGTCTCGCCGAGCACCGTCAGTGTGTGGGGCTCTCCATGTCCGACGATGCTTTCGGAGATGTCACATGCGCCCAGCACCAACACGGTGCCGTGGAGTTCCGCCGAGCGGGCTTTCAGCGCGCCGAGAACGAGGAGACTGCCCTCTCGCCGCAGCACGAGCTTGTCGACCTCGACATCACCGCTCACGACGGCGCACGTGCGCTGGTCGAGTTCCCACGTCTTCCCCTTCAAGGACTCATGCAGCTCGAGACCGTGCCGCAGCATGAAGGCGAGGTCGACGGGAGCCGCGAGGAGGCCGTCGTCATCGAGCGCCGCCAGCTTCTCCAGGGCGGCATTGAGAGCGGGGGCGTAGGGCTGGAGCTTCGCGGGAAGGTCGGTCATGAGGGGGGCGAGGTTAGTTGCGCGAGGCCTTCCGGGGGGATAGGGATGAGGGCCTCGTATGTCTGTGACCGCGGAGTTGCTCGAAGCCGTCCGGGGCGAAGCGCGCCCGGATACCTGGTCCGCCGGCATGAGCCTGGCTCGCGCGGGCGCCGTCTCTGTGCAATCCATCGGAGTGGAAGAGGCCGTTCTCCGGGTGCGTGCCACCGGCCGCCCGGCCCCGCTGACCACCGTGCTCTACCCGGAGGACGAGGTCTGGGAGTGCGACTGCCGTGGCCGGGTGGACCCCTGCGAGCACGTGGTGGCGGCGGCCATCATCCTCCACCACTCGGTGACCCAGCGCCCTCCCGCGCAGCGAGCCCCCGCGCGGCCTCCTCAGGCCCGGCCCCCCGTGGCTTCGACGGCGCAGGCGGGCGCGCGCCCGGGTGCCGCGCCGAAGCCGGAACGCATGGTGTACCGCTTCAAGCGCGTTGACGGCGGTCTGCAACTCGAGCGCCTGGTGGTGCGTCCGGACAACACCGCGCGGCTCCTGGCGCGCAGCCTGGTGTCGCTGCTGGCGAATCCCGTGGAGGCGGCCCGGATCCAGGTGGATCCGTGTGATCTGCTCGCGGACAAGTTGCTCGCGAAGCCCACCCGGGGCGCGCTTCCACCCGAGCGGTTGAGTGCGCTCCTTCGCGTGCTGGAGCCCGCGCGCACCGTGCTCTTCGACGGCGTGTTGGTATCCGTGTCGAGCGAGCCCCTTCTTCCGCGTGTCACCGTGGAGGATCGTGGAGAGCAGACGGTGCTCCGGATACAGAAGGATTCCCGCATCACCGAGGTGTTGTGCCCCGGCGTGGTGCTCTGTGGGGGGATGATCTGCCAGCTCGGCGAGCAGTCCCTCACGGGCGCGAGGCTGGAGAACCTGCCCCAGGAGCGCGCCTTCTCGCCTTCGCAGATGGGAGAACTCACCGGAAAGGTGCTGCCGGACCTCGCGCGGCGCATGCCGGTGGACGTGAAGAGTTCCCGGTTGCCGCCCATCGACCGCTCGCTCCAGCCGCGCATCTCCGTGGAACTCAACCAACTGGACTCCGGCCTCTCGGTGCTGCCCACGCTGGTGTACGGCTCGCCGCCCTCGGTACGCATCGACAACGGACGCATGGTGTTCCTGAAGGGCGCGGTGCCCGTGCGCGACGAGGCCGCCGAGCAGAAGCTCATCCACGAGCTGCGTGACGAGCTGAACATGGTTCCCGGCCGGCGCGTGACGGTGCAGGGCAAGGAGGCGGTGCAGCTCGCGGACAAGCTGCGGCGTTGGCGCGGCGGCCTCACCGGGGACGCCGCGCGCGTGGTGAGCCCCCACGTGCAACTGCGACCCATGCTGTCGGTGGATGCCGAGGCCACACAGGGGGGTGTTCCCCGCGTGGGTTTCTCGCTCGACTTCCAGGTGGAGGGGGAGGGTTCAGGCGAGCCTCGCTCCGTGGACGCGGGCGCGGTGATGCGCGCCTGGGAGGAGGGGTTGGGTCTGGTGCCGCTGGAGGGTGGTGGATGGGCGCCGTTGCCCTCCGCGTGGCTGAAGTCGCACGGCCAGTGTGTGGCGGACCTGCTGGCCGCGCGCGAGACGGACGGACGGCTCGCCAACCACGCCATCCCGCAGCTCACCGGACTGTGCGATGCGCTGGAGCATCCGCCCCCGCCCGGCCTCGAGCGGCTGGCGCCCCTGGTGCAGGGCTTCGAGAAGCTGCCGGACGTGCGGTTGCCGGCGGACCTCACCGCGACGCCTCGCCCCTATCAGTTGCAGGGGGTGAGCTGGCTCACCTTCCTGCGGCAGGCGGGCCTCGGTGGCGTGCTGGCGGATGACATGGGTCTTGGCAAGACGCTCCAGACCCTCTGCGCGCTGGGGCCGGGCTCGCTGGTGGTGGCTCCCACGAGCGTGCTGCCGAACTGGGAGGCGGAGGTGAAGCGCTTCCGTCCCTCGCTGAAGGTCTCCGTCTATCACGGGCCCGGCCGTGCCCTGGACGAGACGGCCGATGTGACCCTCACCACCTATGCGCTGCTCCGCCTGGACGCGGAGATCCTCGGGGCCAAGGCCTGGGACACGGTGGTGTTGGACGAGGCGCAGGCCATCAAGAATCCGGAGAGCCAGGTGGCGCGCGCGGCGTATGGGCTACAGGCCTCCTTCCGGCTGGCCCTGAGTGGCACGCCCATCGAGAACCGGCTCGAGGAGCTCTGGAGCCTGATGCACTTCACCAACCGCGGGCTGCTCGGTGGGCGCAAGGAATTCGAGTCACGGTGGGCGCGGCCCGTGTCGGACAACCAGAAAGGCGCGGCCGAGCAACTGCGCGCGCGCATCCGCCCCTTCGTGCTGCGCAGGCTCAAGCGGGACGTGGCTCCCGAGCTTCCGCCGCGTACCGAGTCCGTGCGGCACGTCACTCTCAGTGAGCGTGAGCGCGCCGTCTATGACGCGGTGTATGCCGCCACGCGCGAGGAGGTGGTGTCCCAACTCGAAGCCGGCGGCAGCGTGCTGAAGGCGCTGGAGGCGTTGCTGCGGCTGCGTCAGGCGGCGTGCCACCCGGCGCTCGTGCCGGGACAGCAGGCGAAGACGTCTTCCAAGGTGGAGGCGCTGGTCGAAGCGCTCGGCACCGCGGTGGAGGACGGACACAAGGCGCTCGTCTTCTCCCAGTGGACGTCCATGTTGGACCTCATCGAGCCGGCGCTGCGGGAGGCGGGCATCGGGTTCATCCGGCTGGACGGCGGTACGGCCAACCGGGGCGCGGTGGCCGCGTCGTTCCAGGATCCGAACGGTCCTCCCGTGATGTTGATTTCACTCAAGGCGGGGGCGACGGGGCTCAACCTCACGGCGGCGGACCATGTCTTCCTCGTGGACCCGTGGTGGAACCCGTCCGTGGAAGCGCAGGCGGCGGACCGGGCGCACCGCATCGGCCAGCAGCGGCCGGTGATGGTGTACCGGCTGGTGTCCCAGGGGACCGTGGAAGAGAAGATCCTCCACCTGCAGGACAAGAAGCGCGCGCTCTTCGAGGCCGCGCTCGGTGGTGCCGCCGGAGCCGGCGCCATTACGCGAGCGGATCTCCTGCAGTTGCTCGACTGAAGCCGTGGCCTTTACATGGCTCACCCAGCGAGCGCACGATTCGGGTTCACACTGTTTTGTTGTGAACGCGAGCCGGGGGGTCGTGCTTGACGTGGAGGTCTCATGAAAGCCAAGTGCGCGGCGTTTCGCCGTGATGTGTGGAGCTCGCTCCTCGCCGTGGGTTTGTTCGTGGTGCTGTTGGTGGGCCACGACGTGTCCGCGGCTTCGTTTACCCTTTTCGAAAGCGGTCAGGTCAGGCCTCTCGCCCTCTCTCCGAGTGGCGGATACCTCTTCGCCGTCAACACGCCGGACAACCACCTCGAGGTCTTCCAGGTCTCGTCCAGCGGCCTCGTCCACCGTGGCTCGATCCCCGTGGGACTGGAGCCCGTCGCGGTCGCGGCGCGGAGTGACACCGAGGTCTGGGTCGTCAATCACCTGTCCGACAGCGTGAGTGTCGTGGAGGTCGCCCCGGGCGGATACGGCGGCGCCGTGGTGCGGACCCTGCTCGTCGGCGACGAGCCGCGCGACATCGTCTTCGCCGGGACGGGGAAGAGCCGTGCCTTCATCACCGCCGCCCACCGCGGTCAGAACGTCCCCTTCGATCCCCGATTCACCACGCCGGGCATTGGCCGCGCCGACGTCTGGGTCTTCGATGCCAACAACCTGGGCACCTCGCTCGGGGGAAGTCCGCTCTCCATCATCACCCTCTTCAGCGATACCCCGCGCGCGCTCGCGGCGACGCCCGATGGCTCGCGCGTCTATGCCGCCGCGTTCCACTCGGGCAATCGCACCACCATCATCCACGAGACCCTCGTGCCCAACGGCGGCGAGGCGGCGGGAGGCATGCCGGGTCCCAACGTCAACTACCAGGGCATCCCGGCGCCGGAGACAGGTGTCCTCGTCAAGTTCAACGGTCAGGACTGGCTCGACTCGCTGGGCCGCTCCTGGAAGAACGACGTGAAGTTCTCCCTGCCCGACAAGGACGTCTTCGTCATCAACGCCACCGCCAATCCTCCGGTCCAGGTCTCGGGGTCGGCTGGCTTCTACTCCGGTGTGGGCACCATCCTGTTCAACATGGCCGTCAACCCGGTGAGCGGGAAGGTGTACGTGAGCAACACCGAGGCCCGGAACGACCTGCGGTTCGAGGGCCCGGGCGTCTTCGCGGGGAGCAGTTCGCGCGGGCACCTGCACGAGAGCCGCATCAGCGTGTTGAGCTCCTCGGGCGTCGCGCCACGTCACCTCAACAAGCACATCAACTACAATGTCTGCTGTGCTCCCATTCCCAATGAGGAGAACGAGAAGAGCCTCGCGCAACCGCTCGGCATGGCGGTGACCTCCAACGGCTCCACCCTGTACGTGGCCGCGTTCGGCTCCTCGAAGATCGGCGTGCTCCCCACCGCCGCGCTCGAGGACAATACGTTCGTGCCGAGCACGGCCAATCAGATCCTCCTGAGCGGTGGTGGCCCCACGGGCATGGTGTTGGATGAGGCGCGCGGACGCATGTACGTGCTGACGCGCTTCGACAACGCCCTCTCCATCGTCAACACCACCACGCGCCAGGAGATTGCCCACCTGAAGATGTACAACCCCGAGCCGGCGAACGTGGTGGCGGGGCGTCCGTACCTCTACGACGCGCGCAAGAGCTCGAGCCATGGCGACTCGTCCTGTGCGAGCTGTCACATCTTCGGCGACTTCGACAGCCTGGCGTGGAACCTCGGCAACCCGGATGCCGCCTATACGATCAACAAGAATCCCATCGCCACGACGCCTCCCGAGTTCGGCGATGATCCCACCTTCGGTCAGGATCCCAACTTCCACCCGGTGAAGGGCCCCTTGTCGACCCAGAGCCTGCGCGGCATGGCGAACCATGGCCCCATGCATTGGCGTGGCGATCGTTCTGGCGGGAGCGATGCGTCGAGCGCCCAGCCGGACAGCGGCGCCTTCGACGAGGCCGCGGCGTTCAAGAAGTTCAACCCGGCGTTCATGGAGCTGCTCGGGCGGCACGCGCAGCTTTCCGCCGCGGAAATGCAGCGGTTCTCGGACTTCATCCTCCAGGTCGTCTACCCGCCCAATCCCGTCCGCAACCTGGACAACTCGCTCACGCCGTCGCAGCGGGCGGGCAAGGACTTCTTCGTCAACACCACGAGCTTCTTCCACGGCTCGTGCGAGTCCTGCCACCGCCTGGATCCCAACGCCAACCCCAGTGCGGGTGCATTCAAGGGCTTCTTCGGAACGGATGGCCGCTCGGCGTTCGTCGCCACGGCGATCTTCCCGAAGACGCCGCACCTGCGGAACGTCTACCAGAAGGTCGGCATGTTCGGCGTGAACTACCCCTTCGGCTTCCTCCCCCCGGATCCCTTCATGGGAGATCAGGTGCGCGGCTTCGGCTTCAACAGCGATGGCTCCCTGGACACGCTGCTGCGCTTCAACAGCGGCTTCGACTTCCATCCCATCTTCAACTCGGTGGGCATCCCGGACACGCCCGAGGGGTACCAGGCCAAGCTGGACATGGCTCAGTACCTACTGGCCTTCGACAGCAACCTGGCACCGATTGTCGGTCAGCAGGTGACGCTCACCGCCCAGAACCTGCTCGTGGCCACTCCCCGCATCGGGCTCCTGGTGGCGCGCGCCAGCGTGGGCGAGTGCGACCTGGTGGTGAAGGGCCGGATCGCGCAGAGCGACGTGGGCTTCCTGTATGTGGGCGGGGGGATGTTCAAGAGCGATCGGAAGGCTCACGCCCTCCTCACGGAGGAAGGCCTCTGCCAGCAGCCCTGCGTGAATCCCGGGGCGCTGACCTTCACCTGCGTGCCTCCGGGCTCGGGTCAGCGCATCGGGCTCGATCGCGACCTCGATGGCTTCCTCGACGGTGATGAGCGGAGCGCGGGAAGCGATCCCGCCAATCCCCTCAGCACCCCCTGAACCAACACCCGCCTGATTCATTGTCGTCGCCGGGGCGAGGCGTGCCCCGGCGACGACGCATTCCGCCCGAGGGCGGGGACGGCTAGTAGGACGACTTCGCCACCATGTTCTGATTGGTGACCGCGTTGCCCGTGCCGTTGATGATGTGATTGATCGCGGCGCCCGCGGTGCTGCCGAGGAAGACCGTGATCATGTGCTGGAACTTCACCCCGGAGTTGGACGGCGTCTCGATGGCGTTCTCCAGGATGACCGGATTCCAGAACACGGAGTAGATGCCGAGGCCACGGGCGTCATGGCTCGTCACCGAGTTGGCGACCTTGTACGACGCGTAGCCCTTCACGCCGTCATGCGTCCACCGGCTCTGGTTCGGCACGTCGTAGGGAATCTCGGACTGGTAGAAGTAGACGCGGCCGTTGTTGCCATTCCAGAGGGTCTGATAGCCCTCGAAGTGCTCGACGAAGAGGCCGTAGGCGGACACGTTGTCGCCGTTGACGGTGACGCCGTTGATGCCCTTGTTCACGTCCCAGCCCACGCCGTTGCCGTGATCGGCGCGCCAGAGCCAGATGTTGTCGAGCAGGATGTCATTGCTGTTGACCGTGAGGCAGCTCGTCGCGTTGCCGACCTGCGCTCCGCCCACGCGGCAGGAGACGTCGAAGAGCGCCGTGGGGTTGTTCGCGTGGCGGACCGCGGTCTTCGAGCCACCCAGCGTGAGCAGCACGGGGGAGTTCTGGATGCCGGCGTCGAAGAGAATCCCCGCGACCGTCACACCGTCCACGTCCGCGACGTTCATCGCGCTGGTGCCCTGGTCCGGGATGAGCGTCGCGAGGCCGAGTCCCAGGACGATGGTGTTCGGGTTGGACACCTGGAGGGCGCTCGAGAGGTGATAGATGCCAGGGGTCAGGATGAGGTGCTTGCCGGCGCTGAGCGCGGCGTTGAGCGTGGCGGACGTGTCTCGGTCCGCGCGGGCGATGTGGAACTTGTCGATGGACAGGACTGACCCGGGGGTCGTCCCGTTGACCCACGTGGTGCCCTTGCTGTTGGTCCGGAGGGAAGGAACCTTGACGGCGTAGTTTCCGGCGTCGTCGATGAAGAGGTAGGGCTTCTCGCGGATGACCGGCGTGGTGTCGACGACCGTGTAGACTTGGTTTGGCCAGGTGCCCGACGGCGCCTGCTCATCGCCTACGAACACCATGTTCCAGTTCTGGCCCTGCCAGTTGTTCAGGCTGCTGTTCCGGGTGAGGAATTGCTGCTGGGTTCCGGAATTGATGACGTTGTCGATCTTCGAGTCCGCGATGAACCCGCCGCTCGACCAGGCGTTGTTCCAGGCGCTGTCCCAGAGGTTGATGGAACCCTTCACGTGGACGCGGCGCATGGTGGTCGCCTGGGAGACGGCCCACACCATCTTGTTGGAGTCCAGCGTCGGGACGACCGAGAGGTTCTCGGTTCCGCGCCAGAAGTTCTGGGTGGCGTTGCCCTGGAACCAGTTCGCATTGGTGCGGACCGAGCCGGTGATCGTCACGTTGTCGGGCGATTGTCCGAGCCCGAACACGTTCATGTAGAACCCGATCTGGACGTCCAGGTTGTACTGGCCCGGCTTGAAGAAGTACGCGTAGCGCTCGTTGCCGAAGTGGTTCTTCTCCTGCTGATAGAAGACGCTGTTGATCCGGCTCTGGATCGTCGCCATCGACATGGAGGGATCGAAGATGAGGACGTTGGGTCCGAAGTCCGGGCCGGTCCCACCACCGCCGTCAGAGCCGCCGCCGAGGATGCCCAGCGTGAGCGTCTCCCACTCACGCGCCGAGGCACCCGTGGCGGAAACGGTGCTGCCGCCCGCGTTGGTGGCGGAGACGAACTGGCCGGAGATCACCGTCTTCAGTGCGAACTTGTCACCGTTGATGATGTTGCCGGTGCCGTTGAGCTTCACGACGGTGAATTGCTCCCAGGACTGCGGCGCCGTCGCCGTGAACTGGATGCCGCCGCCGCCGCCGTTGAGCGCCGAGCCCCACTGGCCGCTGATGCTCTGCAGCGTCACCACGTCTCCGCTGACGAGCGAGCCGCCGTTGACGTCCGTGAGGGTGAACGTCTCCCACTCCTTGGGAACCGTGCTGTAGGCCATCAGGTCGGCCCCACCGCCCTTGTCGGCGACGAGGTAATGGCCCGACCAGGTCTGCAGGGTGACCGTCAACTGGCTCGCCGCGAGCGCCTTCTCCGTGCTGCCGGTGGTCTCGACCTGCTCCGCGTCGGGGGGCGCGGCGCAGCCCGCGCTGGTGGCGAGGAGCGTCACGGTGGCGAGCCCCAGGACTCGCGTCCGGCGGGATTGAATGATTTGGACCGACTCATCCGGTTTGACGCGGCGCATGATGTCTTCCTTTTCGGTGGGGGAATTCAGCGAGCCGCCCTAAATCAGAATACACGATTGGCGGCAAGAACTTAATAGTCCGATAAGTTGTATCTTACTTGATTTCCTTGTTCGCGGTTGGGTGTTTTGAGTTTTCCATTGCGCGCCGATGCGTGGCCGCAATCGATGGCGTGTGCCAAAGGAAGGCTTCTCGGCTAGAAACGCGGTGTGCCTCCAACGCCCAAGTGGTTCGACGTATTGAAAAAGGATCCCAAGGCCATCGAAGCGGGGATCCACTGGTTCACTCCCGAGGAGTCCGAGGCGAAGCGTCTCGAGCTCCTCCGGGAGTACGACCCTTCACGAGGGCGTGCGCGCCAGCACCTCCCGGATGAGGCCTTCACGGCCGCCAGGGCCCTGGTGGAGCGTTTCCTGCCGGTCGGCATGGGCCCCACGGCCACGGACCGTCTGGGCAACAAGACCCGCTCCTGGCTCCTGGTGGACAAGCAGTCCACCGTCGAGCTGAAGGTCGCCCTGTCTCCGTTTCATCCGCCCTTCTTCTGGCTGTCCGCGGGACAGACCGTCGCCACGCTCAAGGATGCCCTCGCGCCCTACTTCCTCCCTTCTCCTCCCTCCGAGGACAAGCTGGAGCGCACCGTGCGAGGCTTCCTCGGAACGGGCGCTCGGGATCACCTGGATTTGATTCAGCTCCATGATCGCTACGAGGCCTCCGCCTTCATGGACGGCGTGGCTTGGGGCAGCGCCTATCCGCGCGAGCCCGTGCTGGACATGTTGCCCAAGGGCGCCGCGGGTCAGGCTCAGGCCCGGCGCTACCGTGAGCAGGCCCCCACGGGGACGCCCACGTTCAGCTTCCGCTCGCTGTACTCGCGGTCGATCCTCACCGCGGAGGCCCACGTGGGGGTGGTGGAGGGCATCAACCTCTTCATCGCCCGGCTTCGCTATCGCCCCGCGAAGCAGGCTTCGATGATCCGCGAGCTCAATCAGCGGCTCGGCACGAAGTACCCGGAGGACCTTCCCGTCGATCTGGCCGGCGCGCTCGTGGGTCTGCCCTTCGACACGTCGGACACCGTGCGTGCCGTCCTCTCCCAGCCGCTCCAGCCCGCCCAGCTCTCCTTCACGCTCCTGTGCCTGGACGGCCTCGCTCCCGACCCGGCGTCGGCCGAGCGGCAACTGCGGGAGTACGTGTCCCATCCAGAGGGGAGCGTGCGTCAACTCGTGGCGCAGCTCGCGCTCCGGCGGGGCTTGAAGGGGCTGCTCACCGAGATGGCCGGGACGGAGAAGCACCCGGAACTCCAGAAGCAGATCTCCGAGGCCGTCCGGCGCCTCGCTTAGGGGGCACTGTAGGTGTGTGTCGCCATGGCATTTCCAGCCACCGACACATGGCTACCCAAAACCACCCAGCAGGGCCCCTGTTTGGCGAGAAAAGACGGAGATTGCGTAAGCTTCCGCAACTGATCCGAGGGGGCGCGGACAATCTCCGGCGGCCCCTTTTTTCCTCAATTTCCCGCCAGGAGAAGCCCCATGTCCCGTCCCGTTGATTCCGCCGCTGGTGATGCAGCCCGCCGTGCCGCGGCGGAAGCAGCCCGTCAGGCCGCGGAAGCAGCTCGCCGGGCCGCGGAGGCCGCCGCTCAGAAGGCCGCCGCGGAACAGGCCGCCCGGAGCCAGAACGCCTCGTCCACCAGGACCCAGAGCCCCGCCACTCCGGCTCCCCGGGATGGGTTCTCCGCCCGCTCCACCACTGGCAACCAGGTCCGTCTGGATGGCGCTCCCTCCGAGCCCGCCAATGCCAATACCAATGGGGCCAATGCCTCGCCCGTGCCGGAGAAGGCCGAGGACCTTCCCTCGCTCTTCCCCGAGCTCAAGAACAAGCCCAAGGAGGAGCTGGAGAAGGCCCACGCGTCGATGAAGAAGCTCGTGGAGGGCGACTTCTCCGAGCAGGCCACCGCGCTGGGCGAACTCTCCAAGCAGTTCCCCGAGGCGAAGAAGGCCCTCCTCGACAAGCTCGGCGTCAAGGACGAGAAGCTCGTCAAGCTGGCCACCGACTCCACCGCGCTCAAGTCGCTGGGGACGCTGACCAACAAGGACGCGTCCGTGGCCGACAAGGCCAAGGCCGCGCTGGAGCTGGCCAACAGCGTCGGGACGATCTTCAAGCCCGAGGATCTCCAGGGCGTGCTCAAGAAGGCGCTCGACGGACTTCCCGCGGGCGCGAAGCTGGCCGAGGCCATCGGGGCCTTCACGGATCCCTCGAAGACGGGCGCCGACAAGGCCAAGGCGGTGCTGGGGCTCGCCGAGTCCCTCAAGGAGTTCGCGGGCGAGACGTTCCCCGAGCTCGCCAATGATCTGCGCAAGCTGGACGGCCCCCTGCGCGCCGTCAGCTCGGCCATCACGCTGCTGGACCCCAAGGCCTCCGCCAAGGACAAGGCCGTGGCCGCCGCCCAGCTCGCCGCGGAGATCCCCGACCTCAAGTCGGACCTCGTGGGCTTCAAGGACGCGCTCAAGCAGTTCAAGGTGAAGGGCGCCGACCAGGCCGTGGACGAGGGCGCGCGTCTGGCCGAGGTCGCGGTGAAGGGGTTGGATCCGGCGCTGGCCAGCGAGCTGACCCCCGCGCAGCTCAAGGGGCTGGAGGACATCGCCCAGAAGGTGGGCCCCGATGAACTCGAGGGCGTGCTCAAGGGCATCAAGGATCCCAAGGCCCTCGATAGCCTCGTGGGCAAGCTGGGCGAGCTGGATGGAGACGCCGGCAAGCGGCTGCTCAAGTCGCTGGGCGGCATGGAGCATGGCGCGCTGGCCAAGACGCTCACGGATCCGGCCATGCTCGACCAGCTCGGCACGCTGGCCACCAAGCTCGATGACGAGGGGGCCGAGCTCATCGGCAAGCTCGCCAAGGACATGGACGCCGACGGCCTGAAGATGCTGTTGAAGTTCACCGACGGCGTCGACGCGGGTCTGCTCAAGACGGGGCTCAAGGGCCTCGCGCCGCTGCTGGAGGAGGGCGGTGGCAAGCTGGTCGGCAAGACCTTGAAGGTGATGGACGACATGCTCGGCAAGATGGGCGTGGAGATCACCGCCGAGGTCGCCGGCAAGGTCTTCAAGAACCTGGCGAAGGCCATCCCGCTGGCGGGTGCCGTGCCCGGGCTCGTCGACGCGGTGGACTACGGCCAGAAGGCCGCGGATCTCCACGGCAAGAACAAGGACCTTGGCTTCCTGGCCATGGTGGGCGCGGGCCTCAACGGCGCGGACGCGGTGGTCGGCACGGTGCTGGACTTCACCGGCGTGGGCGCGGCGGTGGACCTGGGGGTGGGCGCGGGTTTCGCCATCGCCGAGCTGGCGCTGGACATCGGCTTCAGCGCGGAGATGGAGAAGTTCAACGCGGATCCCCAGAACTACGAGGCTCCGGATTGGGTGAAGGCCGTCAACCTGGCGGGCGCCGCCGCCATGGGGCCCACGGGCATGGCCTCGCTCGCGGCCTACTACGGGCCGGAGGGCGCCGCCGAGCTGGCCCAGTGGGGCGTGGAGAAGAGCGCCAAGGGCGCGGTGGATCTGGCGGAGTTCGCCGGGGTCGGGACCGCCGAGCTGGCGGGGGACGGGCTCCATGCGACCGCGGGCTTCATCCACGGGCTGGCCGATGTCATCCGCAACCCGTCCAAGTACGGGGAGGCGATCGCCAACCAGGCCCGTGACGCATTCAACGCCGCCCTGGAGAAGGGCGGAGAGATCGCCGCGGAGGCCCAGAAGGTCCTCGGCAATGTCATCGACGAGGCGAAGAAGCTGGGCGAGCAGGGCCTGAAGACCTTGGAGTTCATCGCCCAGAACCCGGGCAAGGCCGCGCAGATGGCGGTCGATGGCATCAAGGGGATGATCGAGGCCGGCGGCGAACTCCTGAAGCAGGGTGGTGAGGCGCTGCTCAAGAAGGCGGGCGAGACGCTCGAGGGGCTCCAGAAGGGCTGGGAGACCCTGACGGGCGTGGCCCGCGAGAAGGCCGCCGAACTCATCGAGAGCGCCCAGAAGGGGCTCGAGTCGGTGGTCAACAAGGCCGTGGAGCTGGGCGAGAAGGGCCTGGAGACGCTGGTCTGGGCGGCCTCGCACCCGGGCGAGGTGGCCGACCTGGCCAAGAAGGCCCTCACGGACGTGCTGGCCAAGGGGGGCGAGCTCGCCCAGAAGGCGTGGGAGGGCATCAAGAGCCTGGGCGCCCAGGGCCTCGAACTCGCGGAGAGCACCATCAAGGGGCTGCAGGCCGCGGGGGAGAAGGCGGTGGAGACGCTCAAGTACATCGCCGAGAACCCGGGCGAGGCCGCCGCGAAGGTGCGCGACTGGGCGGGCCAGACGCTGTCCAACATGGTCCGCGCGGGCGGCGAGCTGGCTCAGGAGGCCGGCAAGGCCATCAAGGACTTCGTCGACCGGCGCGTGGAATGGGCCAAGGGCTTCGCCACGGATCTGTTGAAGGACGGCGTGAGTGCCTTCAAGGAAGTCGCCAAGGCGTGGGGGGAGAACCTCACCGAGGGTGGTAAGGAAATCCTCGCCGCGCTCAAGGACCTGGGAGGCGCGGGCGTGGATGCGCTCAAGGACCTGGCCAGCGTGGGCGGTCAGTTGGCGGAGACTGCGGTGGGCTACCTGGGAGACCTGGCGCAGATGGGCATCGACGCCGCCAAGGGCGCGCTCGACGGTCTCGCGCAGCTCGGTGGGCAGATCGGCGAGCTGGCGGGCAATGCCGTCGATGCCGTGAAGAACGCCACCAACGGAGAGATCAACGTCTTCGGCTGGGAAGTGGACGTCAACCCGCTCTGGTAATGCGCGCTCACTCCTGGCGCCGCCGGGTCTAGGATGCGCTCATGTCGAAGCGCATCCGGATCATCGAGGGGACGTGGAACTGCTCTTCGTGCGACACGAAGGGCATCCTCGCCCGGCACAAGCGGTGCCCGAACTGCAACAACCCCCGGGAGCTCACGGACGATGAGTCCGAGTTCGACTTCGGGGACACGGATGCGGCGACGGGCAAATCCCTGCGCGAGGGAGTGACCGACGAGAAGGCCCTGGAGCTGGCGCGAGCGGGCGTGGACTGGTTCTGCGCCTACTGCGGTGCCTCCAACCGGGGAGACCAGTCGCGCTGCAAGCAGTGCAAGGCCGAGCGCTCCCAGGACTCCAAGGCCCTGCGGGAGAAGGAGCTCCCGGGCCCCGCCCCACGCCCCGTGCCCCAGCAGGGCTCCTCGAAGAAGGGGACGTTCACCAAGGTGGGCCTGGCGCTGTTGGGCGGTCTGTTCTTCTGCTGCTTCGGGACCATGATCTACGGCGTGTGGATGACCCGGACGAATGACTACCCGGGCCAGCTCGTGGGCGCCGAGTGGAAGCGCTCCGTCATCCAGGAGCGTTTTTCCCCCGTGACGCTGGAGGGCTGGAAGGACGAGCTGCGTCCCCAGCCGCCACGCATGCCCGTCAATGGAGCGGGAGAGGCCGCGGGTGTGCAGAACATCCGCTCCTGCGTGTCGAGCCGCCGCGGCAGCCGGCAGGTGGCGGATGGCACGCGCCAGGTCTGCCGGACGAAGACGCGCAAGAAGGCGTGTGGCACGGAGGAGAAGTGCCAGACCCGGGACAAGGGCAACGGCTTCCGGGAGGAGGTCTGCAAGGACGTCACCCGGTATTGCGACGAGTCCTATGAGGACTGCCGCGACGAGACGCGCTACCGCGACGAGCCCATCTACGCCCTCAAGTGCAGCTACGACGCGTATCAATGGAAGGAAGTGGCGCGCCGCGAGGCCTCCGGGCGGGACGGCGAGCCCCCGCGTTGGCCGGAGCTGTCCATGAAGGGGGAGGATCGCCTCAAGCGCGAGGAGTCCTACAAGCTCCTCGTCGAATACGAGAAGGGTGGACGGAAGCAGGCGCCCCTCGAGCTCAAGACCGAGCAGGAGTTCCTCGCCTGGAAGAAGGGGCAGTCCGTGTCGGTCACGGTGACCAACGGTGGGGACGTCAAGCAGCTCCTTCCCCGGTGAGCCTCAGTCGTCCGCCGCCTCCGGGTCCAACCTGCCAGCTCCCACCGGGTAGTCCCACGCCGTCTCATGGGCGGCGCCCTCCGCGAAGCGCAGGTCCACGTACTCCTCGAAGGCGAGCGGCTTGTCGATGAGCTTGTGCTCCAGCATCAGGCGCACCACGAGGTCGAAGTCGTCCCGGCGGGGCAGCAGCGGGTTGAACGTCACCCGGTCCAACGGCTTCGTCAGCGCCCATTTCAGCAGCGAGGGCGGTTGGTTGTAGTAGTAGCGCCCGACGAACTCGGCGGCGTACTCGCGCTCGGATTGACCCGCGTCCAGCCACAGGCCGGAACGGGCGATTCCATCCACCAGGACCTGGACCGCTTCGGGCCGCCGCTGGATGACCTCGTCGCGCACCACCAGCACGCAGGACATGTAGTCCGGCCAGTATTCACGGGCCTGGAAGAGGACGCGGCCATAGCCCCCCAGCTCCGCCTGCGAGGGGAAGGGCTCGCCCATGACGAACCCATCGATGGCATTGGACGCCAGGGCCCCCGCCACGTCGGGAGGTGTCATCTCCACGATGCGCACGTCTCCCGGCTTCAGCCCGTTCTGCTCGATCGCGCGCGAGAGCAGCAGCCGCTCGTCCGAGAACCGGCTGGGAATGGCCATGGTCTTCCCCTTCAGGTCGGCCACCGTCTTCACGGGGCCGTCCTTCTTGACCACCGCCGCGCTGCCATAGCGGTGACCCAGGAAGACAATCTTGATGGGAACGCCCTGCGACCGCAGGGCCACGGCCAGGGGAGCGACTAGAAAACCCGCCTGCACCCGATTGGAGATCAACGCCTCCTTGATCTCCGGGAACCCCTGAAACAGATGGGGGATGAACAGGTACTTATCGAGCGAACGGCGGGCGATGTAGTCGGTCACCGGACACGCGAGGTGTCATGTGACGGGGATGTAGGCCACGTCGAGCTTGCGCTCACTCTCGGGGCGCAGCTCGTTGACGATGCCATCCCAGCGCACGTTGAGCGAGGCGTGGAGCACGGAAATGACGAGGGTCCACAGGAGCACTCCGTAGGCGAGGGGCCGCGTGGACAGCATTCGCTTCAGGCTCGATAGAGACATCAGTCCTCCCGATGGAAGGCCCAGCGCACCGCGCGAGCCCGTTCGATTTGGCGCATGACCAGGTCCAGGCCGAGGCCGATGCCGCCGATGAGTAGCATGCCGCCGATGACGAGATCATAGCGCTTGCCCGCGTTGCGCGCGTCGATGATGAGGTAGCCCAGCCCCGAATCGGTGCCAAGCATCTCGGCGGCGACCACCACCAGCCAGGCTATGCCCAGGGTGATTCGCAGCCCGGTGAGCACGGAGGGCAGGATCGCGGGGAAGATGACGCGACGGAGCAGCGCCACCCGGCCCAGGCCGAGATTGTGGCCCACCCGGAGGTAGATGGCTGGAACGCGCTGCACGGCCTCTCGCGTGTACGCCACGATGGGAAACAGGGCGGACAGGAAGATGAGGAAGAGGGTCGCCGCATGGGCCACGCCGAAGAGGAGGATGGCCACGGGACTCCACGCCAGCGGGCTGATGGGACGCAGCACCTGGACGACCGGCCCGGCCACACGAGCGGTGGGCGCGTGCAGTCCCATCATCAACCCGGCCGGAATGCCCAGGAGCACCGCGAGGGTGTAGCCCGACAACACGCGCACGAGCGAATCCCTGGTGTACGTCATCAAGCGGCCCTGCCGGGCGAGTTCCTCCAATCCCCGCAGGACCTGGAGGGGGGTGGGGATGATGCTCGTCCCGGAGAGCTTCACCCCCGCGTGCCAGAGCAGCAACAGCAATGCCCCCACGACACCGGGCAACAAGAGGCCGAGGGGCCCGCGCGAGGTCTTCACTCGCTTCATATCCGATGGGCCAGACCGAGCTCATCGAGCAGTTGGCGCCGGTACTGGAGGTATTCCAGGGAGGCGATGTCGCGAGGGTGGGGCAGGGCGATGTCGATCATCCGTTGGATGCGCCCCGGCCGGGCCGACATGACCAGCACTCGGTCCGCGAGCTGCACGGCTTCGTCGAGGTCATGGGTCACGAAGAGGATGGTCTTGCGCTCGGCGGTCCAGAGTCGCAGCAACTCCTGGCGCAAGGTGTGGCGGGGGATGGGGGCGGGCGCGTTGGAGGAATCCGCCAGCAGGAGCATGTCCGGATTGACCGCGAGGGCCCGCGCGACCTCGAGCCGCTGCTTCATGCCGCCGGACAGCTCCGCGGGGTAGGCCCGCGCGGAGCCCGTGAGCCCCACCATCTTCATGTAGTGCTCGACCCGCTGCCGCCGCTGGGCCGCGGGCCATCCACTCAACCCAAACCCGATGTTCTCCTCCACCGTGAGCCAGGGAAACACGCCGCGCTCCTGGGACACGAAGATGCGCCGAGGATCGGGCCGGGTGACCGGCTGTCCATCGATGAGCACCTGTCCCTGGGTGGGCGTCAAGAACCCGCCAATGACGTTGAGCAGCGTGGACTTGCCACATCCGGAGGGGCCGAGCAGACAGACGAACTCGCCTTCGCGGCACTCGAAGTCCACGGGGGTGAGCACCTGGAGCGGCTGCCCGTCCACGGGGTAGGAGACCGAGACGCCCCGCACCCGCAGCTTGATGGGTCGCGGATCGACCGCGTCCACCGGGAACGTCATGCGCCCTCCTCGCCGATCAGATCCTGACGGTGCATGGCCCGGCGGGCCACGTGCGCCATCGCCTGGTCGAGCGCCAAGCCGATGAGGCCGATGAATACCATGCCCGCGACCACCAGATCATACCGGTTGCCCGCGTTGCGTGAGTCCACGATGAGGTACCCCAGGCCGGAGTTCACGGCGAGCATCTCCGCCGCCACCACCACGAGCCACGCGATGCCCAACGTCAGGCGCATTCCGGAGAGAAGCTCGGGCAGGGCGGCGGGCAGGAGGATGCGCTGGAAGAGCCTCGGGAGGCTCAATCCGAAGTTGCGTCCGGCGTTCACGTAGACCGCGGGCACGTTGCGGACCGCGCCCATGGCGGCCAGCGTCAGCGGCGGCGCGGAGGCGATGAAGATGATGAAGATCGCCGAGATGTCTCCCAGACCCCACCAGAGGATGGACAGGGGAATCCACGCGAGGGGGCTGATGGGCCGGAGCATCTGGACGAAGGGGCTCAGGGCACGGCTCGCGGGGCGGCTCCAGCCCAGGACGAATCCCAGGGGCAGGGCCACCCCCACCGCGAGCAGGAAGCCCCAGGTCACCCGGAACAGGGAGGCGATGACGTGCTTGAACAGCACGCCCCGGCGCAAGAGTTCCAGAATGCCGAGCAGCACCTGCCAGGGACGGGGCAACCACCGCACGTCGGAGACATACAGCGCGATATCCCAGGCCAGGACGAACAGGGCGAGCCCCATCCAGGGCCCCGCCGCGCGTCGAATCCGGTGCGGACCGCCCATGGCCACCATGGACGGCAAGGTACTTCCATCCCGGATGGTTCTTCAACGCCCGTCGCGGGGGTCGTGGACGTCCACCGGACGTCCCGTCGCGAGCGTCTCTTGTTGCCGCTCCTGGGTGAGCCCGGTGGCGCTGGAGAGCTTCGTTTCCTCGTGCGGATTGTCCGAGCGCGCCACGGAGTCGAGATGGGCTCTCTCGGGCCGGGCCTCGGACAAGGGATGCCGGCTTCCTGGCCTTCCCTCGGCGAGGGTATGGCGGCTCGGGTCATGGTGGATGTGCTCGAATCGCTCGCTCCGCTGTCTCGGAGTGAAGAGGGCACTCACTGGGGCGGGCAAGGCCTCGCGCAGCCGGTGGTGTGTTCCCGGGGTCAGTGCCTCCGCGAGAACCTGACAGATGACGGCGGTGTATTCCACGGCCTGTCCGAGCCGGACGTCGGCGCGGAGGGAGACCCGCTCATGGAGGTCCGCCAGGCTGAAATCCCAGGACGGCTCTTCGCTCGGAGGGTTCTCGGCCAGATGGGGGGGAAGGTCCTCCGCCAGCGCCTGGCGCACGGGTCCGCTCAATCGCTCGCCGATGCTTTCGAGGACCGTGCGAACGAGAGGGTCCGCCTCCTCCGGGCGAGACAGCCCCGTGCGCTCGGCCACTCGGGACAGGATTTCATCACGTGTCATCGTCGTTCTCCTCGCGCGCCCTCTTCTCAAGGGTGGACCTTCTCGCCGGGGGAGGCAGCGGCGCCCGGCTCGGCGGTGGCGGCCTTGTCCCTCTGGAGCACGGACACCCGAGGCGAGCGCTTCCTCTCGCACGCGTATCCAAAAAGCTGATGGCTCATCGCTTCTTCCGTCTGGTTGCCTGATGGCGTGGCGCGCATCTTGAGGCCCATGAACGCGAATGCCCTGCCCCCTGTCGCTGGCGACGAACACCCCCGGCCACCGCGCTCGCACGGGCGAGCGCGGTGGAGCGCCGGGCACGTGCTCATTCCCCTGGGGGCGGCGCTCAGCCTCATGCCCTTCGTGTCCACGGGGGTCGCGCTGTTGGCGGGGGCGCTGGTGGCCTTGGGGGTGGGCAATCCGTATGTGGAGCTCACCCGCCGGGCCACGCACACCCTGCTGGCGCTCGCGGTGGTGGGGCTGGGGGCCGGCATGGACCTGCGCGGGGTGGTGGCCGTGGGGGCCCAGGGCGTCGTCTACACGGTGACGGGCATCGTCGTGTGCCTGTTGTTGGGGGCGCTCCTGGCGCGGATGCTCGGGGTCTCTCGGGAGGCGGGCCTGCTCATCAGCATCGGCACGGCCATCTGTGGTGGGAGCGCCATCGCCGCGGTGGTGCCGGTGCTACGCCCCAAGGAGCAGGACGTGTCTGTCGCACTGGGGACGGTGTTCCTGCTCAACGCGGTGGCGCTCTTCGTCTTCCCCGCCGTGGGGCACGCGGTGGGGCTGGACGCCCATCAGTTCGGGCTGTGGAGCGCGTTGGCCATCCACGACACCAGCTCCGTGGTGGGCGCGTCCATGCAGTACGGCCCGAAGGCGCTGGAGGTGGCCACCTCGGTGAAGCTGGCGCGGGCCTTGTGGATCGTCCCCGTGACGATGGCGGTGGGGATGTGGAGGCGCCGGACGGGTGGGGCGGTACCTCGGGGAAAGGCGAGCAGGCCCTGGTTCATCCTGGGCTTCATCGTGGCGGCGGCGCTCGTCACCTGGGTGCCGGTGCTCCAGCCCGCGGGGCATGTGGTGGCCGCCGTCTCCCGGCGGGCGCTGGTGCTGACGCTGTTCCTCATTGGCGCCAACCTCACCCGGAGCGCCGTCCATGCGGTGGGCGTGCGGCCTCTGGCGCAGGGCCTGGGGCTGTGGGGGTGCATGGCCAGCCTGAGCCTGGGCGCCATCCTCTTCCACTTCATCGCTTGATGTACGCCTGGTGTGGGGGCTGTTATAATGGGAGAGGAATCCTGGCGGTGATGGACGCCGCCCCACGAACCCCTGGAGGACTTCATGAACGCCGCCCTTGATCTTGTCGCTGTCGATGTCCTGTTCGCCCAGGGGGCACGGGCCAGCTAGCCGGCCACGAAGGTCCGACGCAGCGCGGTTCCGCTCCTTGCTGGGCGCCCTCCCGTTCCCAGGTGCGCCGTAGGCACCGTTTCGCCCGGAATCCTTCCTCATGTCCCTTGAGTCCCTCGGTTGGGGTGCGGACCTCGCCCGCGCTTTTTCCGTCCTCCTCTCTTCCTCTTCTCTTCCCCTCGTTCCCGGTCGCGTGGTGCGCCAGGAGCGGGGACTGCTGTCCGTCCAGACCGCCGAGCGGACCTTGCTCGCGCGGCCTTCGGGACGGCTCTTCCATGAAGCCCTGGACGCCGAGTCCCTGCCCACCATCGGGGACTGGGTGGCGCTGTTGCCTCCCTCTGGAGACGGGGAAGCCCTGCTCCAGTCCCTCCTTCCCCGCCGCGGCGTGCTCATGCGGCGCGAGGCGGGCAGTGAGCACGCGGGGCAGCTCATCGCCGCCAACCTCGACGTGGTGTTCCTCGTGACGGGGCTGGATGGCAACTTCAACCTCCGCCGCATCGAGCGGGCCCTCGCCGTGGCGTGGAACAGCGGCGCGTCGCCCGTGGTCGTGCTCAGCAAGGCGGATCTCCAGCCGGAAGTGGCGGCGCATGTCCTCGAAGTCGAGGCGCTCGCGCCGGGAGTGCCCGTCCTCGCCTTGAGTGCCCACACGGGAGAGGGCCTCGAGGCACTGCGCGCCCATCTCCCGGCGGGACGGACGGGGGCGCTGCTCGGCTCCTCGGGCGTGGGCAAATCCACCCTCGTCAACCAACTGCTCGGTGAGGCGCGTCTGGCCACCCAGGAGGTACGGCCCGAGGACGACAAGGGCCGCCACACCACCACGCACCGGGAGTTGTTCGTGCTGCCGCATGGCGGGCTGCTCATCGACGGGCCCGGCATGCGCGAACTCGGGCTGTGGGGAGAAGAGGAGGGGCTCGGCCAGGCGTTCGCGGACCTCCTCGCGCTGGCGGAGGAGTGCCGCTTCCGGGACTGCACGCACCACGGCGAGCCGGGATGCGCGGTGCGTTCCGCCCTGGAGCAGGGAACGCTCTCCGAGGAGCGGTTCGACAACTTCGAGCGGCTGCGTCGTGAGCAGGCCTACTACGCTCGCCAATCGAGCCCCTCCGCCCAACGCGAGTACCGCCGCCATGTGAAGAGTCTCGGCCGGATGGGTTGGGAGCGCTCACGCGCCAAACGCGGAGAGGATTGAGCCTGGGAAGGGACGCGTGTACTCGGCCCTGCTGTCCGGGCATCCAGGCGGGCGAGGGCCGAGTCGGAGCGCCGAGACTCCTCGTGCGTCTGGAGCTTCACCACTTTCAGAGGGGTGGAGGAACGAGATGCGGACAGAGTCTGCTCCGGACGTGCGGTGGCCCGAGGCATCCACGCGACTTGATGCGCGTCATGCGGACAAGGTCGAGCGGATTGCGCGGCAGTTGAGGCAACGGACGAGCACTCGGCCCGCGTCCTTCAAGAAGAAGACGCCGCCGCACCAGGTCCCCAAGCGCTACGATCAGCGGCGCGGCGACGAGAAGATCGACCTGAGTGACCTCGACCAGATCCTCGAGATCGATCCCACGGCGATGACCTGCACGGCCGAGCCCGCGGTCACCTTCGATGAGGTGGTCCGCGCGACATCGCGCTACGGGCTCGTGCCCATCATCGTTCCCGAGCACAAGACCATCTCCCTGGGGGGCGCCGTCGCGGGGTGCGCCATGGAGTCCATGTCCTTCCGGCACGGTGGTTTCCACGACACCTGTCTCGAATACGAGCTCATCACCGCGAAGGGCGGCGTGCTGCGCTGCTCCCCGCATGAGAATCCGCTCGTGTTCCAGATGCTTCACGGCTCGTTCGGAACGCTCGGTGTCGTCTCTCGACTGCGGTTCAAACTCATACGCGCCGCGCCCTACGTGCACGTGATGTATGAGACCTACGCCACGCTCGAGGCCTTTCAGCAAGCCATCTGGCGCTACTTCTCCGCCCAGGACGTGGACTACCTCGACGGGCAGATCTTCTCACCATCAAAGCACGTGCTGTGCGTGGGCCGCTTCGCGGAGCGCGCTCCCTACGTGAGCCGCTATGACTGGCTCAAGGCGTATTGCGAGAGCATCCCGCGCCGCGCCGAGGATTACCTCACGACCTACGACTACCTCTTCCGCTACGACCGCGGGGTCACCCAGGTCTCGCCGACGAGCCTCCTCGGCCGGGCGCTGTTTGGCAAGCTGGTGCACTCGGACAGCAGGTTGAGGGCCGCGGACCGCTTCCACCGCTTCCTGCCGGCGAACAACCCGTCGGTCATCGTGGACGTGTTCATTCCCTTCTCGCGCACGGCCGGGTTCATGGATTGGTACCACCGCGAGATGCACTTCTACCCGATGTGGTGCGTGCCTTTCCGGCGAACGCGGGATTACGAGTGGCTCTCGCCCCAGTGGTGGTCCGGCGTGCACGATCCACTGTTCCTCGATCTCGCGATCTACGGGCTCAAGCAACCGCCGGGCCGAAACCTCTACAAGGAGTTCGAGGACGAGCTGCTGCGGGTCAACGGCACCAAGACGCTCATCTCGTACAACTACTACGATGAGCAAACCTTCTGGAGCCTCTGGAACAGGGAGACCTACCAGACCGTGAAACAGCTCACGGACCCGGACAACATCTTCCGCGATCTCTACACGAAGACGTGCCGGGCGGCGCTCGGGCTACAGGCGCAGACGCCTGATTCCGGCCCCCTGCCGCACTGAGACCGTAACGGGCTCGCATCCTCCATCCCGTGCACGTTCATCGGAACGTCCAGCACGGGTAGCATGCCGTCGATGCGCTTTTCTCCCATCCCCGTCGTGCTGGTGCTGTTGTGGGGTTGCGCGACCGCCCCTCGGCCCTCCGTATCTTCCTCCCTGCCTCCGCCGCCCGTGGCGAGACGGATTCCACACTCCGTCACCGTGCACGGAGACACCCGCCGGGATGACTACGCCTGGCTGCGCGAGCGGGACAATCCGGAGGTACTCGCCTACCTCGAGGCCGAGAACGCCTACTCCCTGGCCGCCATGCGTTCCCTCTCGGACTTCGAGGAGCGGCTCTACCAGGAGATGATCGGGCGCATCCAATGGGCGGACACCTCCGTTCCCTACCGCAAGGGCGACTTCCTCTATTACTCTCGCATCGAGCAGGGCAGGCCCTACGCCCTGCACTACCGCAGACGCGCCAGCCCCGAGGGCCCCGAGGAACTGCTGCTCGACCTCAATGTGCTCGCCCAGGGGCACCCCTACTTCAAGCTCCGGGAGTTCCAGGTGAGCGATGACGGCCGGTGGCTGGCCTACTCGGTCGATACCACCGGCAAGCGCGAGTACACCCTCTCCCTCAAGGACCTGAGCACCGGAGCGCTCCTGCCCGAGCGGCGCGAGCTCACCTACAACGTGGCCTGGGCCTCGGACAACCGCACCCTCTTCTTCACCACCGAGAACGCCGCCCATCGCTCGGACAAGCTCTGGCGCCATGTGCTCGGCGAGGAAGGGGACACCCTCGTCCACGAGGAAAAGGACGAGGGTTTCAACCTGTACCTGGCCCGTTCGCGCTCGGGCGAGTACTTCTTCATCGAGAGCAGCAGCTGGTTGACCAGCGAGGTGTGGGTGCTGCCGTGCCGCGAGTCCACCGTGGCTCCGCGTCGGGTGGCGCCCCGTGAGCCGGGCCACGTCTACTACCTGGAGCACCAGGGCGCGCGCTTCTACATCCGGACCAACTCCACCGGGCCCAACTTCCGGATCGTCACCGCGCCGGTGGACGCCCCGGGCCGGGAGAACTGGAAGGAGTTGCTGCCCACCCGGGACACCGTGTCGCTCTCCCGGATGGCCATGTTCTCCGGGCACCTCGTCCTCCTGGAGACGGAGGATGGCCTGTCCCACCTCTCGGTGACCGAGCTCGCCTCGGGCGAGCGCCACCGGTTGCGCCTGCCCGAGCAGGTGTACGAGGTGTCTTTCGACAAGAACCAACAGTGGGACACCCAGACGCTGCGCGTGCGCTACGAGTCTCCCGTCACACCCACCACGACCTTCGACTACGACATGGGAACGCGCCAGCGCGTCCTGCTCAAGCAGGAGGCCGTCGTGGACTACGAGCCCTCGCGCTACACCACCGAGCGGCTGCATGTGACGGCGGCGGACGGCACGCGCATCCCCGTGAGCCTGGTGTATCGCCAGGGCCTGCGCCGCGACGGCTCCGCGCCCATGTATCTCAAGGGCTATGGGGCATTTGGCTCCACCGCCTCGATGGACTTCTTCTCCAATGATCTCTCCATGCTGGAGCGAGGCGTGGTGATCGCCACCGCCCATGTGAGAGGAGGAGGGGAGCTGGGCGAGCGCTGGCACGACGCGGGCCGTCTGCGCAACAAGATGAACACCTTCACCGACTTCATCTCCGTGGCCGAGGCCCTCATCGCCCAGGGCTATACCTCGCGGGAGCGGCTGGCCATCTGGGGTGGCAGCGCGGGCGGGCTGCTGGTGGGCACGGTGCTCAACCTGCGGCCGGACCTGTTCCGGGTCGCGCTCGTGCACGTGCCCTTCGTGGATGTGCTCAACACCCTGCTCGACCCGACACTGCCGCTCACCGTGCCGGACTACGAGGAGTTCGGCAATCCCACGCGGCCGGAGGACTACGCAGCCATCAAGCGGTACTGCCCCTATACCCACGTGAAGGCCCAGGCCTACCCGGCCATGATGGTGTTGACGGGCCTCCATGACAGCCAGGTGTCGTACTGGGAGTCCGCCAAGTGGGTGGCGAAGCTGCGAGCGAACCGGACGGACTCCCGGCCCTTGCTCCTGGAGGTCAACATGAAGGCCGGGCACACGGGGTCCAACGACCGCTACGAGAGCACACGGGAGGTGGCCCACACCCTGGCCTTCGTCCTCTCGCAGGTGGGAATCGAGCGGTGATGACGACACGGAGTTCGTCCGCCGCGACTCCCTCCGGTGCGGCCCCCGCGCGTTGGAGGAAGATCGAGGAACTCGGCCGGACGAAGGACTCCCTCACCTGGGCCATCCTCGAGGCCCAGGGTTATTGGGAATCGGCCGCCCGTGCGGCATCCGCTGGCGCTGGTACGCGGCACTCATCGAGGAGTTTCTTCTTCTCCACGGCGCTCGCCGTCTTCCACTGGGGAAGTTCCGAGGCGATGCAGGTCGGCTTTGGCGGCTCGGTGGACGCCGGCTCCGTGAGTCTGACCAGCTGTGCGCCGGGTTCGCTCGCGGGCGTCAGGTCCATGTCGATGAGCATCCCACGAATGACTTCCGCCTCCTCTCGGCCCGTCACCTGTTCCCAGCCCGACCACATGGCGCCCGTGATGATTTCCTCGCAGGCGGGAATCCAGGAGGGATCCTGGTCGCTGCACACCTCATGACCGTCGAAGGTGGGCTTGCCGAACAGGTCCACCTTGACGACCCCTTCCTGGGGGATGAGCAGGGCGTAGAACACGGAGCCCACCGTGTTGGTGGTGCCATATACGGAATTGCGGTTGCCCGACACGGTCGTCACTTCCGCGCGCTGGCCTTTGAAGACATAGAGGGCCGTGCCCCCCTTGAGGGCTTTGCGTTCCGTGACCGAGTAGCCGCGCCGGGAGAACAACTCCGAGAGCCGGCGCGCCGCGTCCTCCGTCGTGCCCCGAAGGATGACTTGGGACTGATCCTCCGAGAGTCGGATGCGGCTGCTCGCGCGGATCTCCGCGCAGCCCTGGGTCAACAGCAGCAGGCCCATCAGGGCCAGGGTGTGGGTTTTCATGGGGAGTGCATCATAGTCTCACCAAGCAGCCGGCCGCGACACGGCCTGGATCGACCCCAAGTCCCGGGAGACGTTTGCTCGTACCGGGTACTTCCATTTCAATAGGGTGAGCCCGAGTCTCCCTTGCCCGCTCACTCCGCACCGTCCCTTCCCCTTCGTTGGCACCTCGTCCGGCTCGTGGTCGGAACACTTCTTCCCGTCGTCGTCTTCGGCGCGGTGGTGGTCTTCCAACTCGCGAGATCGGAACGCCAGACCGCCGAGCGCCGCGTGGTGCATTCGGCGCGAGTGCTCGCGGCGTCCTTCGAGCGGGAGATGGCTGGCTCCATCCGAACGCTCCAGGCGCTGGCCGAGTCCGATGCGCTCGCACGCGGGGACCTGGAAGCATTCCTCGCGGAGTGCGTGCGAGTGCGCCGCACGCAGCCGTCGTGGAAGGTCGTGTTGCTGCTCGCTCCAGACGGGCAGGGGCTGCTGAACACGGGCTTTCCGTGGGGCTCCACCCCACCGCCCCTCGCCGAGCAAGAGAGCTTCATGCGCGTCGTGGAGACGCACCAACCCACCGTGGGGCGCATCGCGACGGGCCGGGGCTCCGCCGGGATGTTCGCCTTTCCCATCCGGGTGCCGGTGATGCGCGACGGCACGCTCCGCTACGTGCTCACGGCCGTCATCACCCCGGAGGCCCTTGTCCAGGTGGTCGCCAGTCAGGCGAGCAGTGACGAGGAGTGGACACGCTCGCTGGTGGACCAGAACGGGCTCATCGCCGCACGCACCCGGGAGCCCGCGCGATTCGTTGGAAAGCCGGCGCCGCGCTCTTTTCTCGAGAGGACGCGACTGTCGAACGAGGACGTGTACGCCGACATGTCGTTGGACGGCACGGACGTCTACGTGGCCTTCAGCCGGTCGCGGGTGTGGGGGTGGACCGCGTCGGTCGTCAGTCCCCGGCGGATCCTGGACGCGCCCCTGGTGGGCTCGATGCTCGCCGTCGGAGGGCTGGGGCTCGCGCTGTTGCTCGTGAGCGCGAGCGGGGCCTGGGTCTTCTCACGGCGAATCGAGCGATCCATCACGCGCGCGTCGGCCGCCGCGGCCGCCCTTTCCGGAGGAGAGCGTCCTCGGGGGGAGCCCTCCAGCGTGCGTGAGCTGGCGCGGCTTGGCGAGGCGCTGGAGCTCTCCGGACGACTGCTCCGGGAGCGCGAAGCCGAGCGGGACGCGCACCTCGCCACGTCCGAGGCCGCCCGGGCCGAGGCGGTCGCGGCCTCGCGGGCCAAGGACGCGTTTCTCGCCATGCTCGGCCACGAGCTGCGCAACCCCCTCGCGCCCATCGTGACTTCCATGGAGCTGCTCCGGGCACGGGGCCTCGCACGGACGCCCGAGCACGAGGTCATCACCCGGCAGCTCCAGCACGTCGTGCGCCTCGTGGATGATCTGCTCGACGTGTCCCGCATCACTCGCGGGCAGATGGAACTCCGCCGAGAACCCATCGAGCTGTCCTCCGTGGTGACCCGGGCCCTGGAGGCGGTGAGCCCGCTCATCCAGCAACGGCGGCACGTGCTCGAGGTCGACGTGTCTCCGGACTCGTGGCTCCTGGCGGATCCCGAGCGCCTGACGCAGGTGGTCGCCAATCTGCTCACGAACGCCGCGAAGTACACGCCACCGGGCGGGCACCTCCAGGTGCGAGCCCGCGACGCGGATGGCGGCTTCTCGCTCGTGGTCGAGGACGATGGACCCGGTGTGCCTCCGGACCTCCTTCCTCGGATCTTCGAGCCATTCGTCCAGGGGCCGCGCACGCTCGATCGGCGCGAGGGCGGTCTGGGCCTCGGCCTGGCGCTGGTGCGCGGTCTCGCCGAGGCGCATGGCGGACATGTCGAGGCCCACGACAAGGGACACGGCCAGGGCAGCACCTTCACGGTCTGGCTTCCGGGACACCTACGGGCCGAGAGGCCGCCACCCCCCCCAGGTGATGAGCCACGGGAAGCGCCTCTCGCGCGGGAACTCATGGCCGCGGAGCGCTTCGGCGTGCTCGTCGTCGACGACAACGTGGACGCCGCCGAGTTGCTGGCCGAGCTGTTGGAGATGAACGGGTACGAGGTCGTCATGGCGCATGATTGCGAGGGGGCGCTGCGCCGGATCGAGGTGTTCCTCCCGCATCTGGTGCTGCTCGACATCGGACTGCCCGGTGTGGATGGATACGGAGTCGCCGAGCGCATCCGGCAGAGGCTGGGGGAGTCGGGTCCTGCCTTCGCCGCGCTCACGGGATTTGGCCAGGAGGGAGATCGCGCCCGCAGCCACGCCGCGGGTTTCCTCCAGCACTTCGTGAAGCCCCTGAACATCGACGACCTGCTCGCATTCGTCGGGTCGCTGCGGACGAGGCGGAAGGGTGCCGCGTAGCTCGTCGGCTACGCGCGTTTCTTCGCCGCCGGCTTCTTCGCCGCCGGCTTCTTCTTCGCGGCGCCTGGCGCCTTTTTCTTCTCGGGTGGGCGGATCACGGACTCGTAGTGCTCGATGTACGCCTTCGCGGGCACGCGGCGGATGGCCTCGCCGATCACGTCGAGCGCGACGTCCTCGAGCTTCTTGAAGCGCACGCACGATTTGCCCATGTCGAGCTTCTTGCCCGTCTTCGCCCACGCCTCGCGGAACCACTTCTCCTGCTCCGGCTGGCCGTAGATGCACATCAGGTAGACGGCCATGTGGCTCTTCTGCGAGGCCAGTGACGCGAACGGCAGCGGCTGCTTCGGATCGCAGTGGTAGCCCGCGGGGAACACCTTGTGCGGGACGTAGTAGCCGATCATCCCGTACTGCATGCCCTCCGCGTAGTGGGCATCGAGGTTCTCGAGGATGACGTCTCGCACGGCGGAGAGAGCCGCGCGGCGGTCCTCCGGAAGTGAATCGAGGTACTGGTCGACGGTAGCGGCTTTGCTCTGCATGGGGCGGCGAGTGTAGCGCTCGAGGAACAGGGGTACAGCACGGAAGCCAGCCCGCGGTCGGGGGCGGCCTGGCGGCCGTGACGTCGGATGGATGTTCCCTCTCCCCCCCGGAGACAGTGCCCTTCCGGGCCTCGCTCCGCATCTTCATCCGAGGGCTGATTCACGACCCGGATGCACGAGGGGGGCGGTCATGAGGAACCGGCGATGTCTGGTAGGTGAGCGGGGTTCAGCGCACCGGAGGCGCCAGGAGCACCACCGAGTAGCCCACCGCCGCCTTCGCGCCCACGTTCTCGTATGAGTGCTTCTGGTCGCCGCGGAACACCACCACGTCCCCCGGCTCCAGCACGAAGCGCTCGCCGCTCGCCACCAGCGCCATGGTTCCCGACTCGCATACCAGGTACTCGCGCGTGCCGGGTGTGTGGGGAACTCCCGAGAGCCGTGCTTGATGCGGTAGCTCCATCCGTTCGAAGTCCATGCCCGGCAGCGGATCCGGCAGCAGCTTGCGTACGAAGCCCGGCCCCCGGAGCCGCACGGGCAGGCTTTCCTTCGGGTAGTGACGGGCGCTCGCCCGGGGCTTCGCCACCAACTCCTCCATCGATACCTGCAGTGCCGCCGCCACCCGGTGCAGCACGGCCAGCGTCGGGTTGCTCGTCCCTGACTCCAGGTTGGCCCACGTCGCCCGAGGCACCCCCGCCAGTTTCGCGAGCTGGGCCTGCGTCGCACCCCGCGCCTCGCGCATCGCCTGGATGTTGCGTGCCAGCCAGCCGCCGAGCTCTTCGTCGCTCATGCGATGGCACTCTACCGAGGCCTTGTCACCGTGGCCAAGGCATGAGCGTGGCCTCGTGTCCCGCGGGGGCTCGTGGCTCGAGCTGACGGAGGGCGCGGAGTTCGATTCGCACTCCGTCCTCGATTCCCACGCGCCGTTCCCGACCCTTGCGCCCGAGCAATGGCTCTCCTGGCGGCAAGCCCGTCTCCGCTCCAGAGGAAGCATTATTCATGGGGGGCGGTCCTTCCGCCGGTTCGGAGCGAGGTGCGGGGCATGGTGGAGAGCCAGGACGATTTCGAGGACTCCTTCCTGCAAGAGGTGGCTCGGGCCGAGCTGTTGCCTCGGATGCCGCGGCTCGGCGAGCGACTGGGGGGCGCGGAGGGCTGCCGGTTCGAGGTGCTGGAAGCGCTGGGGAGCGGGGCGATGGGGCATGTCTTCCGCGCCTGGGACGTGGAGTTGCAGCGGGTGGTGGCGCTCAAGTTCCTGCTGTGGCGCGGGAGGCTGGCGGAAGGACTGACGGGCTCGCTGTTGATGCATGAGGCCCGGGCGGTGGCGCGGCTGGGCCATGCGAACATCGTTCGCCTCTTCGATGTGGCGGAGTGGAGCGGTACCTTCTGGGAGCCCCGCATCCCCTTCCTCGTCATGGAGTGCTTGGAAGGGGAGTCCCTCGCGGACCTGCTGCGACGGGAGAAGCCGGGCCTGCGGCGCACCCTGGCCATCATCGGCGCGGTGGCCGCTGGGCTGGCGCACGCCCACGCGCACCACATCATCCACCGGGACCTCAAACCCAGCAACGTGCTCCTCACCTCCAAGGGGGAGGTGAAGCTGCTCGACTTCGGCATCTCTCACTCCCTGGCGTCCACGGCGCCACCCCTCCCCCTCCTGCCCACGGCCGGCACGCCCCCCTACATGGCACCGGAGCAGTGGCGGGGAGAGGAGCAGGACGCGCGGACCGACCTCTGGGCCGCGGGGGTCATGCTCTACGAACTGCTCACCGGTGGGCTGCCCTATCAGGCCGAGTTCCTCGAGCAACTGCGCGCGCGGGTGCTGGCCCCCGAGCCGGTGCCCTCGGTGCGCGAGCGTTGCCCGGAGCTGCCCGAGGAACTGGCGCGGCTCGTGGCCGAACTGCTGGTCAAGGAGCCCGCGCGGCGCCTGGCCTCGGCGGCCGAGCTGTGGGAGCGGCTGTCCCGGCTGGAGGAGGCGCTCGGGCCCTGGCGGGAGCCGTCCGCGCCCGTGGCCTCTCAGCGCCGTCAGGTGACGCTGGTGTCGTGCGGGCTCGTGGGCCCGGGGACGCTGCTCGCCTCCCTGGATCCGGACGACGCCAGTGAGCGGCAGGCCGAGTTTCAGCGGTTCTGCTCGGAGGTTCTCGAGCGGCACCAGGGCTCTCTCGTCCTGTCCATGGGAGACGAGGTGCTCGGCTGCTTCGGCCATCCCACGACCCGAGAGGAGGACTCGGAGCGCGCCGTGCGCTCGGGGCTCCGGTTGGTCGAGGGCTTTGAAGCGGCACTGCCCCACCTGGCCCGGCTCGGGTTGGCCGTGCAGGTGGGCATCCACACGGACGTGGTGGTGTTCGACGCCACTTCTCTCCAGGGAGGCGCCACCCGCGTGGCCTCGGGATTGGCACGGCGGGCCGGACCAGGCCAGGTGGTGCTCAGTGGGACCACTTGGACGCTGGTGCGGGGTGCCTTCGAGGTGGAGAATCTCGGACCCTCTGCCCTCGAGGGGTTGCCGGAGGGACAGGTGGTCGAGGTCCGCCGGGTGGTCGGGGAGCGGTGGGCGATGTCCCGGTTCGAGCGGGTGGCCCAGGTGGCGGGCGGCCTCACTCCCCTGGTGGATAGGGTGCGAGAGCTGAATCAGCTTCGGAATGCCTGGGAGCGGGCGCGAGCGGGGGCAGGCTCCGTCCTCCTGCTCAGTGGCGAGGCTGGGATTGGCAAATCCCGCCTCATCCAGGAGTTGTGCGAGCGGGTTCCTCGGGAAGAGGGCACCCTGCTGCGAGGCCAGTGTGGCGCGTCATTCAGTGGCAGTGCCTTCCATCCCATCCTCCAGATGTTGCGGCGTTCCCCGGAGCCAGAGCCCGCGCGCTGGGTGGAAGGCTTCCTGGCCTCGCCCGCCGGGGCCGGATCGGAGTGCCTGCTCGTCGTGATGGAGCAGCAGGAGGAGCGCAAGCGGCGGGTGCTCGACTCGCTGCGGGAGTTGTTGCTGCGGATGGCGGAGGAGCGGCCAGTGCTCCTGGTCATTGAAAATGTGCACTGGGCCGATCCCTCCACGTTGGAGTTGCTCGGCCTCCTGCGCACCCGCGTGAGCACGGCGAGGCTCCTCGTCCTCCTCAGTGCCCGCCCCGAGCCGCGACTCGCATGGGAGGACGACGGGGTGCAACGGCTCGTGATCGAGCGATTGCCCGCGGAGTCCACGGCGGTCCTGGTGAAGGAGGTTGCTCAGGGCAGGCACCTGCCGGAGGAGACCGTGGCGCAGCTCGTGGCGCGGACGGAGGGGGTGCCGCTCTTCGTGGAGGAGCTGACACGGCTGGTCATCGAGCGGGGACGAGAGGGCCTGCCCGTCATCCCCGTCACCCTTCAGGAGCTGTTGCTGGCCCGGCTGGATGCGCTGCCGCCGCGGCGGAAGGCGCTGGCTCAGCTCTGTTCCGTGGTGGGGAGAGCCTTCCGTTATGTCCTGCTCTCGCGGCTCGTTGCCCAAGAAGAGGCCTCCTTGCGCGAGGACATCGCGGGGCTCCTCTCCGCCGGGCTGCTGCGGCATGCACATGAGGAGGGGAGTGACAGCTACCAGTTCCGGCACGTCCTCATTCAGGAGGCGGCCTACCAGTCGTTGCCCCGGAACTCGCGGCGGCAACACCACCGGCGCGTGGCCCAGACCCTGGTGGAACACTTCCCGGACCTGGTGGAGCAGCAGCCCGAGGTGCTCGCCCGGCACTTCATGGAGGCGGGAGAGACGGAGCAGGCCATCCACTATTGTCAGCGGGCCGCGGAGCGCGCGGTCCTGCATTCAACCAGCAGGGAGGCGGTGGCTCAGTTGACGCGGGCCCTGACGCTGCTGCGCGGCCTGCCGGACGCCTCCGTCCGCTGCGAGGATGAGATGCGGTTGCTCAACGCGCTCGGCATCCTCCTGATGGACCTGGAGGGTTATGGCTCGCCCGAGGTGGAGCGGACATATGCCCGTGCGCTGGAGCTGTTCCTTCAGCAGGAGGAGGCATTGCCACGGCTCGAGCTGTTGTGGTTGGGGTTGGGCTCCTACCTCACCCTGGGCGCGAAGTTCGAGGAGGGGTGGAGACTGGCCACGCAAATGATTGCTCTGGGGCAGCGTCGGCGGGAGCTGGGGTTGAGCAGCTATGGCTACCGGATGCGGGCCTTCATCTCGTTCCATCGGGGAGACACCGAGCGCTGCTGGGAGGCGCTTGAGCAGTCGGTCCGCCTGGTGGTCCATAAGGAGCGGCCACGACGGGGCGTCACCGAGAAGCTCTGGGTCCATGAGCAGTTGGATGCTCTGGTCCTCCGCCATGTTTTGTACACGCTGCAGGGCCAGTTGCGGAGCGCGGAGCGGTGTGGCCACGAGATTCAGGGATTGATCCACGGCCTCCCCCATGCTGCCACGGTCACCAGCGGGCTGATCTATCTGGCCATGGGTTGCCAGATGCGCCGCGATGTACGGGGAACGCTCGAGTGGTCCGAGCAGGCGAGCCACGTTGTCGTCGGCCCCAGGATCCAGCCTCCGAGCGCGGTCATGCGAGGCCTTCATGGCTGGGCCCTGGCCAAGACGGGGCGGGTCGCGGAGGGGCTCGAGGACTTGCGGAGCGGTACCGAGCTGCTTCGGAGTCTGGGCTCCAGGTCCTTCCTGCCTCACATCCTCGGCCTGTATGGAGACATTTGTCTGGACTTGGGGCAGCTGGAGGAAGGGCGGGGGGTCGTGGAGGAAGCCTTACGGATCAGCGAGGAGACAGGAGCCCATCTCCATGATGCCGAGCTGCATGTCCTTCAAGGCGAGTTCTCATGGCGATCCGGTGCGGTGGAGCGCGCGAGGCATTGTTTCCTCCGGGCCGTGGCCGTGGCCCGCCAGCAGCACGCCCTCCTGCTCGAACTGAGGGCCACGGTGCGCCTGGGCCGCCTGCGGCCGGACCTGGGCTGCACGTCGGGAGTGCGTCAGCGGCTGGACTGGCTCCTGGGCCGGTTCGAGCCAGGCGTCGAACTCGTGGACCTCCGGGAGGCCCGCGAGCTGCTCGGCCCCTTGGCCGGTACCGGACTCCCATCGTCCTGGGCGATTTCTCCTCCGGGGTGACACGCGCAACGTCGTCGTCCGGGAATCAGTCCTCGCCCGAGTCTTCGCTCGAATGCTTGCGGATGGGCTTGGACTTGGAGGGCTTGTCGGCGGCCGGGTCGGCCTTGCCCTTGTTGCAGCGCGCCTTGCAGGTGTTCTGCTGCGCGTTGAACTTGTCCGCGCATTTGTTCGCGCACTTGAGGAAGGCGCGATCCTTGGGGTTGGTGGTGACGGGGCATGTCTCCATGCACGCGCGCAGTTCCACTCCGTTGTTGGTCGTGCAGTCGCTCTCACACAGCGACTCCACGTCATCTTGCGCCGCGGCGGGCAGGGCCAGCAGCCACGCCCCCAGCAGGCAAATTCCCACTCGTTTCATCGGTCGCATCCGTCTCCTGGGTGATGCCACGCGCTCAGGGAGGCGTGGCGGGGGCGGGCTTCGGTTTGGGCGGGGAGGGGGCCTTCTCCCGGGGGACCTGCGTCTCCTCGGGACGCAGCCGCCCCAGGATGACGACCACTACCTTGCCAGGGGCCGCGGGGCGCACGCCGATCTGGAGTTCCTCCGTTCCGCGGCGCCACAGGCCCTCCTCGGTTTCGGTGAAGCCCGCGGTGCGCAGCTCCTCCACATAGAAGGCCGAGACCTTCGCGGGGTCGGCTTCCACCGTGTAGGACAGCGCACGCGCGCCCTCCATCTCGCTCTGCATCAGCTCCTGGGCTCCGGCATACAGGGGCGCGAAGGCCGTCTGCTCGCGGCGGGCCTGGGCCAGGTTGGCCTCGCCCAACAGCACCGAGGTGGTGCCATCCGGATTGGGCTGGAGGAAGAAGGTGTAGGAGATGAGCCGTTCCGTATCCAACGCGGTGAGCTGGGGCTCCTTGAGCCGTTGGGTGCGGTGCTCGTCGGGGGGGATGTAGAACCCCGCGGTCTCGAAACGATCCACCAGCTGCTGGAGGATGACCTGGGGCTTCTCGGCGCTCTTCACCGAGCGCAGCTTCACCGGAATGCCATCCGCGCGGATGATGTCCGGCACGTCCACCGTTTCGAGCACCCGGGGCACGTCCCAGGTGAAGGTGGGCCGTTGAGCGAGCGCGCTCGCCGCCCCGAGCCCCATGCCCAGCGCCAGCAGTTTCGCCCACGCGCTCATGGGCACTCGGCCCCCAGGAAGCAATCCCTGCGGGCGTTATAGGACTTGTCGTACTCGGTGGTCCGGCTCTTCGCGCCCGGCGTGGTGACCCAGCTGCCCTGGTCCTTGTCGCCCTTGTTCACCTTGTCGGTGAAGCTGTCGTCCATGCCCCGGAAGCTCATGAAGAACTTGCCCGGGTCGATGGGCGCCGCGCCCACGATGGTCCGCGCCAGCCGGGCCGAGGCACCGTTCACCGTGTTGTGATCGTCGTAGACGATCTTCGTGGAGTCGAAATACTCCTTGTTGGCGCAGTTCTGCAGCAGGACGCAGTTGCGCGACTCCTCCCTGCCGGCGAGGCCCCAGTCATCCAGGAGGATGCCGAAGCCCCCGGCGCACTTGCCGTTGCGTGAGCGGCCCATGGCGCACACGGGGATGGCGCCCACCGCGTAGTGCGGCACGGAGAAGAAGGCCCCGGGGCCCTGATCCAGAAAGGTGCGGATCATCCGCTTGGACGGGGACAGCTCCGCCGTGGCGTTGCACGTCATGCCGCCCACATCCTGCTTGTAGACGCGGGTGTAGATGGCGGTCTTGCTCGGGCTCTCGGGCTTGAAGACGATGTCCTGGGCACGCTCACAGGTGACGGTCAGTCCATCCGCGGAGGTGAAGACCTGCTCGGGGGCCTTGCCGCCCTGCTTCGAGGTGCGCCCGTCGAAGTCCTTGTAGCGGTCGGTGGCGAGCTGGCCCGGTTTGTTGGAGCTGATGAGCTGCTCCAGCGCGTTGAACTTCCCGGGCAGGGTATGCATCTTCGCGCTCGTGGTGTCCCACAAGGCGCTGGTGGCCGACTCCTGGACCTTGAGCGTCAGGTAGCCGATCTCGGCGAAGTGGATGCCGAAGATGAGCACGGTGACGAAGACGAGCAGGCCGAGCACGAGCTCGACGGTGCCTTGACCACGCGGTTGTCTGTTCATGCTCACCATGCCTCGTACCCCGCCTCCTTGAGGGCCTCGTAGGCCTCTTTGGTGAAACCCGCCTTCGACGCGCCCAGCACGTCCGCCACGTCCTGCTGCTTGCCCTGGTCGTCCACGTGGGCCGACACCAGCGTGGCGCGCCAGAAGGGATTGAGGAAGTTGGGCGGCTCCTTCCAGAAGTTACCCTCGCGCTTGTAGTAGGCGATGCCCGTCGACAGCGCGGTGGCCTTGGAGATGTCCGTGCCGTCCGTGGTCAGCTTGATGCCCTGGTTGTCGAAGGTCTCGCTCTTGCCGCCAATGCGGAAGCGGAAGAGGAGGTTCCAGGGGTCCGCCTGGCCCTTCATGCGCTTGGCGTAGTCGCGCTGGATGACGGCGTAGTTCTTGGGCTGCCCCCAGTTGTCCTTGTCCTTCGTCACCAGCTTGAAGTTGTAGTCCATGTGCGACGGCCACATGCCGGGGCAGGCCTGGCAGGTGCCCATGGTGTGGGGTTGGGAGTCCGAGTCCGAGCCGCCCGTCCAGGTGTGCTCGTCGGAGCTGTCGCCCATGTGATTGCTGCGCACGTGGGCCTTGATGTCACTGAAGGTGCCGATCATCATCGGCGGGCAGGGCATCTGGCCGCGGGTGTACATCATGCGCAGCGAGCCGTGATCGTCTCCCCATACCTCGGTGGCGTCGATCGACTGAGCGGAGTGCGTCAGCTGGCCCTCGGCGGGGAAGTAGCCGCTGCCCTCGTTGGTGACCTGCATGACCAGGTCGCGCCGCGGGATGACGGTCATCAGCCTGGCGAGGATGAGGTTGCCGGCGCCGCGGGCGGTCACGAAGGAGTAGCCGCGGCTGCCCATGGCGGCGTCGACGAAGTGCAGCTTGTGGTCCGCCGCGCGGCGCGTGCACGCGGCGCCCTCGCCCGTGCATGCGTCGTTGCCGGCGACCTCCCGATCGTTCACGTCGGAGGAGGCCTTCACCGCCTCGAGTTCATCCGCGGTCGACACGCCCTTCTTGGCCTGGTCGACGAGCTTCTGGGCGAGCGTGGCCTTGCTGAAGTCCTTCTGCAGCGTCTCGAAGAACTTCTTCTGCTCGTCGGAGATGGTGGACAGTTGCAGCGCCCGCGCCTCGCGGCCGGCCTGGGCGTCGAGGCTCTCGAAGTTGCTCTTGAGCTTGTTGTCCGCCTGTTGCAAATCCCTGTCCGCGTTGCTGATGTCCTGGAGGGCCCGGGTGGAGCACTGGCAGAGTCTGGCGCACATGGCGTTGGTCCACGCGCACGCGCAGCTGGGAATCTGGATGGCGGTGTAGAGCGTCTTGGGCTCGTTGTTGTAGGCCTTGCGCAGGCCATGGATGGAGCCCCGGTAGTAGCTGCTCCAGGAGATGAGGCTCTCCACCCCGGTCATGGCGACCATGTGGCCCATGAGGGCGCGGTTCATCAACGACACGGAGTTGAAGGTCCGCGCGGTGGCCACCGCGTTGGAGTAGGCGGCGGCGTCCGCCAGGGTCTGCAACTCCATCTTCTCCTTGGCCTTCGAGCCGATGGAGAGGGTCATCGTCACCATCAACACGAGCAGCAGCAGCGTGAGCGCGAAGAGCACCATCGTCTGACCACGGCGTTTCATCACAAGCCCTCCGGCGCGGACGCGCAGTTCTGCTTCTGGAAGTAGGTCCTGCGCGCCGGCGTCATCATCCGCATGCCGTACGTCGCGTGAATGGGGAAGACGTACTGGCCCGAGTTCACCCGGGATGACAGCTCCTGGCGGATGCTCGACTCCAGGTCGACGGTGCGATTCTCGCTCTTGGTCCAACCGGCCTGGGTCTGCGTGAGGATGAGCGGGTTGGCGGCGTTGTAGTTCTTCAAGCCCAGGTGCGCGAGGAACATCCGGCTCATGACCCAGTCGGCGAAGGGGATGCGCAGCCGGTACCAGTACACGAGCCGTACTTCCAGGCGCATGGCCTCCGAGCCGTCTCCCTCGGGCGTGTCGAACGAGAGGTCCTCCTTGCCCTGGAAGTCGCCGGGCTTGGGCGACTCGCGCACGAGCCAGAAGACGGGCCCATCGTGCTTGCCGTCCTGGTACTTGGGATCCGGGTTGGTGGGGCTTCCGATGCGCTTCTTCCACGCCTCGGCCATCTTCTTGGCGGCCGAGCCTCCTCCGCTGCCTCCCGTGAAGGAGATGACGCTGGGCAGCAGCCCCGCCAGGGCGGCATGGACCATGGGCTTGCAGTCCCCATGTTGGCGGCTTCCGGCGCGCACCGCCGCGAAGGCGGCGTACTCGGCCATGATGCGCCCCTGCAGCATCATGAAGAGTTGCAGCGTGCCCAGGATGATGAAGATGGTGAGCGGCAGAGTCAGCGCGGCCTCCACGGCCGCCTGTCCCGATTGCCGTCCTGGCTGGTTCTTCCGGTACATACCCATGGTGTGTGTTCTGTCACTCCAACAGGGGGTTTCCCATCCGTCAAACGGACCGATGTCGTCCATCCTTGCCTGCCCGGATAGGGTGGGGCGGGGTGACGCGATGCGTCGTCGGGCTGGCTATGGCGCCTTCGTGAGGCGCAGGCTCTTCATGACCTGCTCATGCCGTTGGGCTCGGGATTGCGGTGCGTTCGGATTTTTTCTTCCGGAGATACTTCGAGTTCGGCGGCCGTCTTGATGAAGCCCTCCTTCGCCTCGAAGAAGGTGAAGGAGCCGCTCGTGTACCAGGCCGCCGCCTTCGCCGCGCCGTTCTCCATCGCCTCCCGCTCGTCTTTCTGCCCTCCGCGGAAGGGGCCGGGCTCGCGGTGGGCCCCACCTGGAGCACTGGAGGGACGTGTCATTGCCCGCCCTCTCCATGACTCCTACGTTTTCAGGGGCAGGTGAGGGTTCAACCATGGTGAAGAGTGGCGAGCAGGACGGCCAACGATCGGCGCGAACCCCTCGGGAGTCATTGGAGGACTCGGATTTCGGGGACTCATTCCTGAGGGAAGTGGCCGGGTCCGGCCCGAAGCCGTCGTTCCGTCGCCTGGTGCCCGGAGAGCGGCTGGGCGGTTCGGATGGGCGCCGCTTCGAGATCCTCGAGGGGTTGGGAAGTGGCTCCATGGGACAGGTCTTCCGCGCCCGGGACGAGGAATTACAGCGCGTGGTGGCGCTCAAGCTTCTCTTCCCCCGCGAGGAAATGGCCGACATGGGTCTGCGGGAAGCGCGGGCCATTGCCCGGTTGGACCACGAGAACATCGTTCGCATCTTCGATGTCTCCGAGTGGACGGAGGGACCGGGCGAGCCCTTGGTGCCGGTGCTCGTCATGGAGTGTCTGGAGGGCGAGTCGCTCGCGGCGGTGCTGCGGCGGGAGAAGCGGCTCGGGCCGCGGCGCGCGCTGGACATCATGCGCGGGGTGACGGCCGGGCTGGCGCACGCGCATGCGCACCACATCGTCCACCGCGACCTCAAGCCGAGCAACGTCTTCATCACCGGGCAGGGCACGGTGAAGCTGCTCGACTTCGGACTGGCATGGCTGACGGGAGGCCCCTCGGCGCTTCCTCACCTGCCCACCGCCGGAACGCCGCCCTACATGGCGCCGGAGCAGTGGCGCGGGCAGGTGGACGAGCGCGCCGACCTCTGGGCCGCGGGCATCATGCTGTATGAGTTGCTCACCGGGGAGCTGCCCTACCACGCCACGAGCGTGGAGGTGCTGCGCGCGAAGGTGCTGTCGCCGGAGCCGGTGCCGCCGCTGCGCGAGCGCCACCCGGAGTTGCCCGGGGAGCTGGAGTCGCTCCTGTCCGTGATGCTGGCCAAGGAGCCCTCGCAGCGGCTGTTGTCCGCGGAGGAACTGCGCGAGGAGCTGCGAGAACTGGAGGAGCAACTCCTGCCGGGGCGCGAGGCCCCGCGCTCGGTGGCGCCGCAGCGGAGGCAGGTGACGCTGGTGTCGTGCCGGCTGGAGGGGCTGTCCGTGCTGGCGGAGGAGGTGGACCCGGAGGACTTCGGCGAGATGGAGGCGGCCTTCCACCGGTGTGTGTCGCAGGTGCTGCAGCGCAACGGTGGCTTCGTCACCCTGTGCATGGGGGATGAGGCGCTGGCCTGTTTCGGCTACCCGGTGGCGCGTGAGGGGGACTCGGAGCGCGCGGTGCTCGCGGGCCTGGAACTGCCCGCCGCCGTGCGCGAGGCGCTTCAGGGGAAGGTGCCGCCGGGGAGTCACACGGTGCTGTCGGCGCGGGTGGGCATCTACACGGACATGGTGGTGCTGGACGACATCCTGCCGGAGTTGCGCGGGCGCACCCCCACCATCCAGGGTGATGCGCCCCGGGTGGTGGCGTGGCTGGCGGGGCAGGCCGGGCCGGACGAGGTGGTGGTGGGCCCCACGACGCACAACCTGGTGCGGCGTGCCTTCGACACGGAGCCGCTCGGCCCGAGGATGCTCGAGGGCGGGCGCGTGCTGGCCGTGCACCGCGTGCTGCGCTCGCGCGAGGCCATCATTCGCTTCGAGCGGACTCTCTCCGGGGGCGGGACGTTGAGCCCTCTGGTGGGCCGCGAGCGGGAATTGGGGCGCCTGCTCGACGCGTGGAGGCGCTCCCGCGAGCGGCATGGAGGCTACGTCCTCCTGTGTGGCGAGGCGGGCATTGGCAAGTCCCGTCTCATCCAGGAACTGATCGAGCGGGTGACGCCAGAGCGGCCCATGCTTCTGCGACTCCAGTGCTGGAATCAGTACAGCACCAGCGCGCTGCACCCCGTCATCGAGGTGTTGCGGCGCATGTGGTTGCGCCCGGCGCGCTCGCTCCAGGAGAACCTGCGCGTATTGGAGACGCGGCTCCTGGGGAAGGGCCTGCGGCCCATCCAGGTGCGGCTGTTGGCCTCGCTGGTGTCGCCGCCGGTGGTCGAGGACTCGCCGCACTTGCTCCTCACCCCCCAGCGGCAGAAGGAAGAGACGCTGGAGGCGCTGGCCTCGCTGCTCATGAGCAACGCCGGGGAGCAGCCGGTGCTGGTGGTGGTGGAGGACCTGCACTGGGCGGACCCCTCCACGCTGCAACTGCTCAACTTCCTGCTGGGGAGGGTGGAGAAGGAGCGCATCCTCTTCGTCCTCAGCGCGCGTCCGGAGTTCCGCCCGCCATGGACCCACGAGCAGTGCTTCGAGTCCATCCCCCTGGAGCGGCTACCCGCGGCCTGTACCGAGCAACTGGTGAAGGAGGTGACGCGCGGCCAGTCGCTGCCGGACGAGGTGATGACGCAACTGGTGGCCCGCACGGACGGCGTGCCGCTCTTCGTGGAGGAGATGACGCGCGTGTTGTTGGAGGGCGGAGCGGCTGCCTCCATCCCCGTGACGCTCCAGGAGTTGTTGTTGGCGCGGCTGGACTCGTTGTCGAGGCGGCAGAAGCAACTCGCGCAGTTGTGCTCGGTGGTGGGGCGCACCTTCTCCTGGACGCTGCTGGTCACCCTCACGGGTCTGAGCGAGCCCTCGCTGCGCCGGGATTTGATGGGGCTGATGTCCGCCGGGCTGCTCCAGGCGCAGGACGACGACACCGAGCCCGCCTACCAGTTCCGCCACGCCCTCATCCAGGAAGTGGCCTACCAGTCCCAGCCCAGGGGACTACGGCGGCGGTACCACGGGAAGATCGCCCACGTGCTGGAGGAGCACTTCCCCGAGGTGGTGGAGACGCGGCCCGAACTGCTGGCGCACCACTACACGGAGGCCCTGGAGTTCCAGTCCGCCATCCACTACTGGAGGAAGGGCGGCATGCTCGCCAGCTTGCGTTCGGCCAACGAAGAGGCGGTGAGCCACCTCACCCAGGCGTTGAAGTTGCTGCGCAGCCTGCCGGACGCCACGGCGCTCACGAAGGAGGAGCTGCGGCTGCTCATCGCCCTGGGCATTCCGCTGGTGCAGGTGCAGGGATTCCAGTCGACCGAGGTGGAGCGCACGTACACGCGGGTGCAGGCGCTCTTCCGCCAGGTGGGTGATGAGCTACCCCGGTTGGAGCTGAGCTTCTGGGGCTCGTTCGCCTACTACTTCGCGCGGGGCATGTTTCGCGACGCGCACGAGGTGGCCGAGTTGCTGGTGGACCTGGGCGAGCGCCAGGACAACAGCGAACTGTTGGCCATGGGCCACCGGATGATGGCCACGCACTTCTTCACCTGGGGGGACCTGGGCCAGAGTCTGCGCCACGTGGAGCAGGCACTGGCGGTCTCGGACTTCGACCTCGAGCGGCACCGGGAACTCGCCGTGCGCCAGTGGGTGAATCCGCGCGTGAGCGCGCTGGCGTATGGCACGCTCCCGCTCTCGGTGGTGGGCCAGGAGGAGCGGGCCGAGCGCTTTACCCGCGAGGCGCTGGAACTGGCCAGCCGCATTGGCCACCCGCACACGACGGCGCTCGCGCTCACCTATTGCTCCATTGGCAGCCAGTTGCGCTGGGATGCGAGCACCACCCTGGCGCTCACCGATCAGTGCATCCCGCTCGCGCGCGAGCACCACTTCCTCCTGTGGTACCTGTGGCCCTCGATGCTGCGATCCTGGGCCCTGGCCGAGCTGGGGCGTCCCGAGGAGGGGCTGGAGTTGATGTTGCGGACACAGAAGCAGTGGGAGCGCTCCGGCATCATGGCGGGCATACACCACAACCTGGGGATGCGGGCCTTCATTCACCTGCGGCTGGGACAGGTGGAGGAAGGCCTGGCCGTAGTGGGCGAAGCGCTGACGTGGCCGCCGAGGTCGGAGGAGTATTCGTACCTGCCCGAACTGCACCGCGTCCGGGGCGAGCTGTTGCGGCTCGCGGGCCGGGAGTCGGAGTCTCGCGAGGCGTTCCTCGAGGCCATCCACTTCGCCCACGAGCACGGGATGGTCGCTTATGAGCAGCGGGCCCACGCGAGCCTGAGCCGGCTGCTCCAGGCCTCGGGGTCGCACGATGCATCCCCCCATCTCCCGTAACGCGCGGGCACTTGCGTGCTCCGCTCCGGACCCGCCGAGGGGCCGTTGGCTCCCTGGCCCGACCGCGCGACGAGTCGCGGCGGTGCCAGTCGTAGCCACCTCGGGAGGGGGGGGCCTGGCCGAATCGCTGGCCGGCGTGCCGGAAGGCCGCTTCTCCAACTCCTGTCACGAACGCGCCCCCTCTGCTCAAACCCTAAAGGAGGCGAACACGCATGGATGACACGAGCACAGGCGCGGTTCGCCCTCTCTCTGACCCGAAGGCCAAACCGCGGAGCACGGCGCCACGGCAGGTCTCACGCGGTCAGGCGCGGAAGCGGGCCCGGGTGGCCGCGAAGCGCAATGCCTTGACGGTGCTCGTGCCCATCCAACCCGGTGGTGAAGCCGCACTGAAGACGGTGCTGGAGGACATCGGCGGCGACATCAAGAACAACCGGTATCTGTCGTTCGACGGGCTGAAGGACACCCACTTCCTGCGCTGGGTCATCATTCCCGGACCGTTGCTGGCCTTCGAGGCCAACTTCGACTCCACCGTGGGAGATTTCCTGCGGGACTTCGTGCGGCTGGCTGGAAGCTCGCTGCGCGAGCACATCTACCGTCATTGTGAGCCACCCCTCCGGAACGAAGACGCGGACGAGGCCCTCGTCGGCTACCTGCTCGACCACGCGCTGAACGAGCCACTCTTCTTCCAGGGCTACCCGGGCCTGCGCGTCGAGAGCATCGACAACGGTGCCCGAGTGCGGGAACTCATCCAGCGCTACCTCGACGGGGAGCGTGGTAGGCGCCGGCCGAAGGATGAGCTTCAGCTCCACGCGGACATCCGGAGCCACCTCGAGGCTCGCGCATCCGGTGCGGGGGTCGAGCTGACCCTCGAGCCCGAGCGTCGATCCTGGAAGACGCGACTCCTGCGCACGCCTGTCGTGCGTGGCGGATTGGGCGTGCTCGCGCTGCCGGTGGCCCTCCCCACGGGGATGGCTCTGTTGGGGCTGTGGCTCGCGGAGGGCGCGGCGGATTGGGTGAGGCAAGCGCGCGGTGGGACCGACGGAGCCACCTACCGCGACAAGGATTACAAGAAGCTGGGGACGTTGCTCGAGCGCGAGGACTTCAAGACACAGAACCAGCTCACGCACCTGGTGGACCTCAAGCCGGGTCTACCACGGCTGGCCCTGCTCAAGCTGACGCTGTGGGTGTGGAGCTACCTGGCGAAGTACTCCTTCCCGGAGGGCCACCTTGGAGACATCCAGGGCATCCACTTCGCTCGCTGGGTCATCGTGCGGGACGAGGCGCGCGGCGGGGCGGGGCGCGCGAAGCACCGCCTGCTCTTCTTCAGCAACTACGACGGGAGCTGGGAGGACTACCTCGGCGCTTTCGTGGACCGGGCGAGCATCGGGCTCACCACCATCTGGTGTAACACCGAGGGGTTCCCCCGGATGCGGCTGCGCGTCTGGCCTCCGCGTTTGGAGTTGGGTGCCGGCCGCGAAGAGGCCTTCAAGCAGTGGGTTCGCCAGCATCAGGTCTACACGCAAGTCTGGTTCACCCGGCACCCGGCGCTGAGCGTCTCCAACATCTTCAATGACAGGAATATCCGCTCGAAGGTGAAGGCCCGCCTGTCGAGGAAACAAGCGAAGGAATGGCTGAGGTGTTTGTGATGAAGAAGCAACTTGAATGGCATGACATCCAAGCGCTCGTCTTCGCCGGTTACGGCAAACTGCGGCGCGCGCGCTATGTCTTCCTGCGGGTGGAGGAGCCAGCACGGGCCAAGGCCTGGCTGCGAGGGTTGTCCGAGGAGGTCACCACGATGAAGACCCTCCAGCGGGCGAAGGAGCTCCGCGAGCGGAAGGGCCATGCGGTGCACGTGGCCTTCACCGCGCGGGGTCTGGCGGCGCTCGGGCTGCCTCGGGAGGTGCTGGATTCCTTCCTGCCCGAGTTCGTCGAGGGACAGACTCCCGAACACCGTGCGCGCGCGCTCGGCGACACGGGCGCGAGCGCGCCGGAGAACTGGTGCTTTGGCGGGCGGGAGCCGGGGTGCGAGGGGGAGAAGGAACTCCACCTCGTCCTCATGCTCTTCACCGAAGGGGACGAGCGGCACGCGGAGCAGATGGAGGCCCTCCACGCACGCCACCGCGAGCGTTATTCCTCGGGAATGGGCGAGGTATTCGTCCAGGACGCGTGCCTGCGGAAGATGAGCCAACAGGATGGTGCCGAGGACGGTTTCAAGGAGGCGTTCGGTTTCCGGGATGGCATCACCCAGCCCACCATCGAGGGCACTCCGGCGAAGCCTGGGCAGACGTCGCCCATCAAGGCGGGAGAGTTCATCCTCGGCTACGAGAATGGATACGGGCAGCTTCCCTTCTCTCCCACCGTCCCCTCGGAGAAGGATCCGCACGGGCTCCTGCCCGCTCTCGATGGCTCGCCCGAGAAGGATCTGGGATGCAATGGCACCTATCTGGTGCTCCGCAAGCTGCGGCAGGACGTGGATGCCTTCGAGCGTTTCCTGCACGAGCACTCGCAAGACCCAGAAGACCCCCAAGGTGACGCCTATCGGAGGGAGTTGCTCGCGGCGAAGTTGATGGGACGTTGGCGCAGCGGCGCGCCGCTCTCGCTGTGCCCGGAACGAGACGACAAGGCGCTCGGAAGGGACACCACGCGCAACAACAACTTCCTGTTTGGGGGTGATCCGCATGGACTGCGATGCCCTATTGCCTCGCATATCCGCCGGAGCAATCCCCGGGACACGCTCATTCCGGAGTCGCAACAAAAGTCGCTGAAAGTCTCGGATCGCCGACAGATCATCCGGCGGGGCCGTCCCTACCAGGACTCCAATGGTGAGCAGGGCATGGTGTTCATCGCGCTCAACGCCAACATCCGGCGCCAGTTCGAATTCATCCAACAGAGCTGGATGAACAACCCCAAGTTCGGAGGGCTCTACGACAGCAGGGATCCCATCGTTGGAAACAACCATGAGCCCGCGGTGGAGGGCTCTCGCGCGGAGGACTACGCGATGAGCCTCCCGGAGGAGCCCGTGCGCCGGCGCATCACCGGCGTACCCCGCTTCGTCCACGTCCGGGGGGGCGCCTATTTCTTCTTGCCGGGAATCCAGGCCCTCCGCTTCCTGGCCTCCTGAGCGGCACTCTCCTGGGCTTGTTCCCTCATGCTCGGCGGGTCTGGAGGGCCTGAAGGAGCAAGCCCAGGACCACCACCAGCACACAGCCAATCACGTTGAACCAGAGATAGCCGATTCCGGAGAACGTGAAGAGGACGAGCACCACCACCTGCGAGATGACCGCGGCGAGGAAGACGGCATTCCCCCGGACGTACTGGATGAAGAAGGCCACGAGGAACATGCCCAGGACGGTCCCGTAGAAGAGGGACCCGAGGATGTTGACCGCCTGGATGAGGTTGTCGAGCAGCGAGGCGAAACTCGCGAAGGCCACCGCCACGAGACCCCAGAGCACAGTGAACAGCTTGGAGGCCATGAGGATCTGGCGATCGGTCGCATCGCGGCGGAGGACCCGCCGGTAGAAGTCGATCGTGGTCGTCGCGCCCAGGGCGTTGAGTTCGCTCGCGATCGAACTCATGGCCGCCGCCAGGATGACGGTGATGAGCAGCCCGACGAGACCGCTGGGCATCCAGTCCTTCACGAACGAGATGAAGATGTAGTCCGAGTCCTTCGTCTCGACCCCCGGCAGGGCGCGGGAGACCACGGCCTTGGCCTCCTCGCGAACCGTCTCGGCCGTCCGGGCGGCGGCCTGGAGCCGCTCGCGCGCGCTCGCCTCCGCGGAACCGTCACCGGCCTCACGTGCCGCGATGTAGTGCTCGGCCTCGGCGCGCTTGTCCGCCTGCACCCGGGCCCATTTCTCCTCGAGAGTGGCGAACTCTCCCGCCTGGGCGGTCGCCTGCACCCGGGCCCGCAGGGGCTGGTTGAAGAGCAGCGGCGGCGCGGTGAACTGATAGAACACGAAGACCAGGAGCCCGACGAAGAGGATGAGGAACTGCATCGGGATCTTCAGGACGCCGTTGAACAGCAATCCGAGACGGCTCTCCGTGACCGAGCGGCCCGTCAGGTAGCGGCCCACCTGGGACTGGTCCGTTCCAAAGTACGACAGGGACAGGAAGAGCCCACCGGTGAGGCCGGACCAGAAGTTGTAGCGATCCTGGAAGTCGAGGTCGAAGCTGACCACGTTCATCCGGCCCAGGGCCCCGGCCACATCGACGGCCCGCCCCAGGGACACGTGCTCGGGCAGCCGCCACACGATGACGATGGCCGCCACGACCATGCCTCCGAGCATCACCACCATCTGTTGCTTCTGCGTCTGGCTGACGGCCTTGGAGCCGCCCGTCACCGTGTAGAGGATGACCAGCGCGCCCATGGCCATGATGGTGGGCTCGAGTGGCCAGCCGAGGATGGCCGAGAGGATGATGGCGGGTGCGTAGAGGGTGATGCCGGAGGCCAGTCCGCGCTGGATGAGGAAGAGGAGCGCGCCGAGCAGGCGGGTCTTCAAGTCGAAGCGCGACTCCAGGTACTCGTAGGCGGTGTAGACGTTCAGCCGGTAGTAGATGGGAACGAAGACGGCGCTGACGATCACCATCGCGATCGGCATGCCGAAGTAGAACTGCACGAAGCGCATCCCGTCCTCGTAGGCTTGGCCTGGGACGGAGAGGAAGGTGATGGCGCTCGCCTGCGTGGCCATGACGGACAGGCCAATGGTGGGCCAGCGCAGTTCGTGGCCGCCGCGCAGGTAGCTCTCCGTGGTGTTGTTCTCGCCCCGCGACCGCCAGAGCCCCCATCCCACGATGAATGCCGTCGTCCCGATGACGACCAACCAGTCGAGCAGTGTCACGAATAGGCCCGGGTGAGCGCCCAGAACAGGGCGATGAGCAGGGCGAGGGTGCCCAGCACGAAGAGGTAGATGTTGCGCCAGGAGCCGAGCAGGGGGGGCGCGTCGTCGAGCTCGGGCCGTGGCGTCGGGGCTCCGGCCGGTTCAGGAGGTGTCGAAGGGGTTGTCATCGGGCGAGGAGGTTCGCGAGCAGGCGGTAGGCACCGGGCACGCCTGCGGGAAGTTGGCGGAAGAACGCGATGCCCGTGTAGATGAAGGTTCCCTTGCCATGGCGGGCCACGAGCAGCCCACCCCGCAGCGGCTCCTCGCCTGGATCCCTCATGGAGAACACGGGCTGATAGTGCTCGTCCCACTTGGATGCGAAGTAGAGCCCGCGCTCCTGGACCCAGCCCTCGAAGTCGGCGGGTCCGAGGCGGTTGGGCGCGCTCAGGAGCGGCTCCTTGGGGTTGATGGGCGTCATCGCCGCGGTTTCGTCCGTCACGCGCTCACGTCCGATCTCCAGGGGGTAGGGACCGACGAACGCGGTGAGCGGTCCCACGCGGCTGTTGGTGTTGTACTGGACGACCAACCGTCCTCCTCCCTCCACGTACCGCAGGAGCCGCTCGCGGTGGAGGGACAGACGCGGGTTGGCGTTGAAGGCGCGCACTCCGACGAGGATGGCCTCGAAGCGTTCGAGCTTCTCGGAGGCCAGACGCTCCTCGGGCAGCAACGTCACCTCGTACCCGATGGCCGCGAGGCTCTCGGCCACCCGATCCCCTGGCCCGGGGATGTAGCCCACCCGCCTCACCTTCGTGGTGAGGGGCACGGGAACCAGGGTCGCCTCGGAGGGCTGGCGCACCGACAGCGGCGGAAGGTGCTCATGCGTCACGGTGCGCACGCGCCACGACTCGGAACGGCCGCCGCTGTCGACGACGACGCGCAGCCGTGCCCGCTCGCTCGCGCCCTTGGGCGGCGTGAGCTGGAAGCGAACCGTGTGCTCGTCACCGCGCGCGGCGAGCTGGAAAGGCACCTCGGCGGGTTCGGCGCGCCAGCCTCGCGGCACCTCGAGCCGGACCTTGCCCGCCGCATCGGCCCGGCCCGAGGCCAGCACCACCGCGACGGACTGGGGCGCGCCATTGGGAAACATGAGCACGTCCCGCTCGAGTGTCGCCGTGATGGCCGGAGCGATCTCGAAGGCCCGGGAGCGCTCGCCGCGCACCGGATCCGTCCAGACGTAGACCACCGGGCGGACTCCGGTGAAGCGCTTGCCCCCGATCTCGTAGACGAAGGTCACCGCCAGGGAGGGAGCTCCTTCGGGCCGGCCGGTGAGTGCGCGGTCCTGCTCCGCCAGGGTGTAGAGGCCGCCCGATACGGGCTCGCGGAGCCAGTACGGTGTCGAGATCCGCGCCTCGGCCGGGAGCTCCACCGGCCGGGTGAGCGTGAAGGGCTTGTCACCGGTCAGCTCCGAGCCCACCGCCACGGACTCGCCGTCCGGGAGCGTCACGCCCACCAGCCGGAGCGCGGCGGGGGAGCGGTTCAACGCCACCAGGTTCAACGTCACCTGACTTCCCGGAACGGCCGCCGCCTCCGCCGCACGCGCCTCGAGGAACAGGCCCGCGCACGCCGCCACGAGTGCCTCGGTCTCGCGCAGCTTGAGTGCCTTCCAGGGGTTGTCGTCGGGCAGGGCCGAGATGGCCTCGTGCACGCGCAGGAGCGCCGGGATGCTCAGGTGGGGCGCGCGCGGATCGAACCCGCTCGCCGCCGCGTCGATGGCCTGGATGACCTTCTCCGTGCCACTCCACCGCCGCCACGTGAGCTCGAGTCCCTCGAAGAGATCGGATTTCGGGCGCGTCCCGGCGAGGGGCGCGAAGTACTCCAGCAGCGTTCCGCGCTCGGATGCCACGCCGAAGCCCTGGCTCTTGTGCTGGCTGCGGCTCTCCGCCGCGACTTCGCCCCACGAGCGTCCCAGGAGCGGCTCGTAACCGCCGACATCGGCCTTGAGGTAGGCGGACATGTCGGCATCCGGCTTCAGGTTCCAGGTCGAGACGTTGTTCAGCAACCGATCGGCCTTCCACGGCTTCAGCGCCCCGAGCTGCTCGGGGAAGCGCGAGGGATCCGCCGCGGCGGCGAACGCCTCCTCGGCCAGGATCGCCGAGGCGGTGTGGTGCCCGTGGTTCGGCGGCTTCGTGGTGAAGCGCGTCACGATCACATCCGGCTGGAAGCGGCGGATGGCGAGCACGACGTCGGCCAGCACCGCGTCATGTCCCCAGATGCGCAACGTCTCGTCGGCGCTCTTCGAGAAACCAAAGTCCCTCGCCCGGGTGAACATCTGCTCGGCGCCATCGATGTGGCGCGCCGCGAGAAGCTCGTGCGTGCGGATGAGCCCGAGCAGCTCGTCCTGCTCGGTTCCGATGAGGTTCTGCCCACCGTCCCCGCGCGTCATCGAGAGGTAACCCGCGCGCAGGCCCCGTCCACCGGCCAGCCACGCGAGCAGCCGCGTGTTCTCGTCGTCGGGATGGGCCGCCACGTAGAGCACGCTGCCGGTCATCCCGAGGTGCCGGATGCCCAGGGCGAGCTCCCCCGCATGCGGTTGCCGGGGAGTCTGCCCGAGTGCCACCGAAGAGAATCCAAGGCTCATGGCCACTGCCATTCCGAAGACGACCAGGGTCCGCATCGGCGCGGACCCTAACAGGATCGGATTCGCTCGGGTGCGAAGACTCCCGAGGTCGCTCCCGTGCTCCAGAGTTGCTATCACCGTGCGCGTGGCTTCTTCGTTCTCCGCATCCTGGCTGCGTGGTGATCCGCGCGCACTCGAGTTCCTCCCTGACCATTTCCGGCACCGGTCCGCTCGCGCCGAGGCCGTGGGCGCCGCGGCCTCGCGCACCGTCGCCCCCGCGCTCCACGCGGCACTGGTGGCCCGTCACGCGCGCCTCGCGCCAAGTCCCTCCCGTGAGCGGAATCTGGAGCTGCTCGCTCGTCCCGGCACGACGGTCGTGGTGACCGGGCAGCAGGTCGGGTTGTTCCTCGGGCCGCTCTTCACGATCTACAAGGCCGCCTCCGCGATCGTCGCGGCCCGCGCGCTCGCCGAGGAGACGGGCCGACCCTGCGTTCCCGTCTTCTGGTTGCAGACCGAGGACCACGACCTGCCGGAGATCGATCACACCTTCATTCCCAGTGCCGCTGGAGCGCTCCTGCGCGTGGCGCTCGGCGTGCCCGACGCGGCCCATTCGCGCACCCCGGTCGCCCATCGCCGTCTCGGAGCGAGCGTCACCGGCGCGCTCGCCACGCTGCGCGCCGAGCTGGGCGGCCAGTCCCATGCGGACGAGCACCTGGCGCTGCTCGAGCGCGCCTATCGCCCCGAGGCGGCGATGGCGGACGCCTTCGCCGAGGTTCTCTCCACCCTCTTCGCGGACGAGGGGCTCGTGTTCCTCGACCCGCGCGACCCGCGCCTCGCCCCTCTCTCCGCGCCGCTCCACCGCCGAGCCATCGAGGAGGCCACGGCCATCGCCAGTGGGCTCGCCGAGCGGGGTGGCGCGCTCGGCGCGGCGGGTTTCTCCGAGCAGGTCCACATCCGTCCAGGCTCGCCCCTTGGCTTCTTCTCGCCCGACGGTCCGGAGGGCGCCCGCTACCGCCTCGACCCCGCCTCCTCCCCGGACACCTGGAACCTCGTGGGCCACCCGGAGGGCGCCTCCGTGACGACGGCCGAGCTTTTCTCGTGGCTCGAGCGCGAGCCGCTGCGCTTCACGACCTCGGCCCTCCTGCGCCCGCTCCTCCAGGACACCTGGCTGCCCACGGCGGCCTACGTCGGCGGGCCGGGAGAGATCGCCTATTTCGCGCAGCTCGCGCCCCTCTACGCGCACCTCGGGTTGCCGATGCCGCTCGTTGTCCCCCGCGCCCGGTTCCGCGTCATCGACGATCGCGTGCGCCGCCTGCTCGACAGACTCGGCCTTTCTCCGGAGGACGCAACCGCCCCGCGGGACGAGCTGCTGGCCCGCCTCGCCGCCCGTGACACCGGGCAGGACTTCGAGCCGCCCGAGGCCATCGAGGCCCGCCTCGTGAGCGCCTTCGCCTCGGAGCTCGCCCGCCTCGGCGAGCGCACGGCTTCCTTCGAACCGGGTTTCGCCCGGGCCCTCTCCCGCACCGACAAGACCGTTCGCGGAGGCATCTCCCGCCTCGTGGCCCGGTACGGCCGCGCCATCGCCCAGCGCGATCAGGTGACCCTCGAACGAGTGGACCGCCTCCGGGCCTATCTCTCTCCGGATGGGGCGCCGCAGGAGCGCATCCACGGACTGCCGTACTACGCGTGTCGCTTCGGGAGCCAGGCCTTCACGCGCCGTGTCCTCGATGCCTGCGTGCCCTTCCGCGGCGACTTGAAGGACCTGAAACCATGAGCACGACCGAATCCGCCTACGGCCTCGAGGTCCTCGCCTTCGGGCCCCACCCCGACGATGTCGAGCTCTTCTGCGGTGGACTCCTGGCCCGTATGGCGGGCCTGGGTCACCGCACCGGCATCGTGGACCTGACGCGCGGGGAGAAGAGCTCACGCGGCACTCCCGAGACACGCGCCGCCGAGACCGACGCGGCCTCCCGTGTGCTGGGACTCACCCTTCGCGAGAACCTGGGACTGCCCGATGGATGGCTCGACCCCTGGGCCGGCTTCGAGGCGCCCGAGACCGAACGCACGCGGAGCGCTCCCGTCGCGCGAGTGGTCGAAGTGCTGCGCCGCCTGCGTCCCGAGCTCGTCCTCGTCCCGTGGCAACACGAGCGCCACCCGGACCACGAGGCCACCAGCGCGCTGGTGACACGCGCGCTGTTCTTCGCCTCGGTTCGCAAGTTCGAGACCGAGCCTCCCAGCGCCTCCTTCACGCCGAGGCAGGTCCTCTACTACCCCATGCGCCACCTGGCCGAGCCGAGCTTCGTCGTCGACGTGACGGCGGCCCACGAGCGGAAGATGGCGGCCATCCGCTGTTACGCGAGCCAGGTGGAGGCCCGGGTGGACGGTCCCCAGACGCTGGTCGGCTCGCCCCTGTCGCTCACCTCGCTCGAGGCCCGTGACCGCTTCTACGGCGCCCGCATCGGTGTCGCCCACGGCGAGCCCTACGTCCTGCGCGAGACCTTGGGGCTGATCGATCCGGTGGAGCATTTTCGCCGGAATTCCTTCGCGCGGCCCCTGTTCTTTCCCGACCCCCGATGAGCGACCGTCTCAACCTGGCCATCACCTGCTTTCCCACCTTTGGAGGCAGCGGCATGGTCGCGACCGAAATTGGCCTGGCGATGGCGGATCGGGGCCACCGCGTCCACTTCATCGCGAGAGACCTTCCGGTACGTCTTCACGGCATGACACGGAAGGTCGTCTTCCACGAAGTCACCGAGAGCGACTACCCGGCGCTCGCCCACTCGGGGACGTACCCGCTCGCGCTCGCCTCCAAGATGATCGAGGTCGCCAGCTACGAGCCCCTGGACATCCTGCACGTCCACTACGCCGTGCCTCATGCCACGGCCGCCTGGATGGCACGGGAGGTGTTGGGGGACAAGGCGCCGCGCATCGTGACGACGCTCCACGGCACCGACACCACGCTCGTCGGTATCGACCCCACCTACCTGCCCATCACGCGCTTCTCCATCCTGCGCAGTGACGCGGTCACCACCCCCTCGGCGTTCCTCCGGCGCGCCACCTGGGAGGGTTTCGGCATCCCCCCGGAGACCTTCCCCATCGACGTCATCCCCAACTTCGTCGACACGGACTGCTACGCGCCCATCCGCGACCGGGCCCACCTGCGCCAGCTCTTCTCCGACCTGGGAGACGACGAGCCCGTACTCATCCACGTCTCGAACTTCCGGCCGGTCAAGCGCATCGGCGACGTGGTGTCCGTCTTCGCCGGAGTCCACCGGGAGCGTCCGTGCCGGCTGGTGATGATCGGAGATGGCCCCGAGCGCTCACCCGCCGAGCGCAGGGTGCGGGAGCTCGGCCTCGAGGACCGCGTGGCCTTCCTGGGCAAGCAGGAGCGCTTCGTCGAGCTGCTCGCCGCGGCCGATGTCTTCCTCCTGCCGAGTGAACAGGAGAGCTTCGGCCTCGCGGCGCTCGAGGCGCTGAGCTGTGGCATCCCCGTGGTCGCCAGCGACGTCGGAGGCATCCCCGAGCAGGTCGAACATGGGGGGTGGGGCTACCTGGCTCCGGTGGGGGATGTGGAGGCCATGGCCCGTCATGTCCTCTCGCTCGTTCGTGACCCTGAGCGCTGGCGCCTCTTCTCGCGCAACGCCCGTCAGCACGTCCTCGAGCGCTTCCAACTCGCGCCGGCCATCGACCGCTACGAGGCCATCTACCGCCGCCTCCTCGCGGGAACCTCCCCACGCTGAAGGAGGGGAGGCCCGCTTGTAAGGGACGGGACTACTTCTTGCCCTTCCAGTCCACGAGCGCCTTGGCGACCGCGTCCTTGTAGAAGAAGTTCTCGTCCTTCTGTCCCAGGTCCCAGGCCGTCTGAGCGAACTTGCGGGCCTCGGCGTACTTGCCCGAGCGGGCCAGGATGTCGGCCTTGATCCAGTTGTTGTACCAGTGCGACTGGATGGCGAGCGAGTTGTCCAGGTACTTCAGCGCCGTGGGGTAGTCCTTCGTCGTCTCGGCCACGTAGCGGCCGGCGTTGGCCAGCGAGCGCCACGAACCGTTTACCGCGGCCTTGATGTTCTCCTGTGCCTGCGCGGCCGTGTGGGCCTGGATGGGCACCGAGACGCGCAGCTTCTCCCACTCCAGCTCCAACGATGTCTGATCATCGGTCGTGTTGGAGAAGAGGAACGTCAGGCGCTCACGGTGGGGAATCTCGGAGGCCGTCGCGGAGACGCGCACGACATCGTCCTTGGTGTCATAGGCCTTGCCGCCACTGAACAGGCCGAGCTCCTTGTTCAGCGCGACCGTCCATCCCTTGTCCGAGGGGACGGAGACAATCGAATAGGTGCCCGCCGGGACCGGCTTGCCGCCGAAGGTCACGTCCCGCTTGAAGGTGATCTTCGTGGCCTGGTTGGCGCCGGTCCGCCACACCTGATCCCAGGGCACCAGGCCTCCCCAGATCTTCCGTCCCTTGACCGCGGGGCTCGAATAGTCGACCGAGATCTCGGTCAACCCGACCACCTGCATCACCTTCGCCGCCGGGCTCGGCGCGGGCAGCTCGAGCTGCGCCAAGGCGGGTGAAGTGGTGAGGGCCACGAGCACGGCGACTGTACACCCCAGAAACTTCTTCATCGTCCTCACGTTGTCCTTTCCCTCCAGAGAGGAGGAGAGCGGCCGGACTCTATCGCGCGTAACACCTTCGAGGTGTGGTGGACTGGGGCCCCATGAGCTCTTCTTCCGATCAGGAAGTCCTCGCACGAGTGCGCGGCCTGGCGCGGTTGTTGGACACGTCCATCCGGCTGCCGGGCGGCTTCCGCATCGGGTGGGACGCCGTGCTCGGCCTCGTTCCTGGCGTGGGTGACGGGGCGGGCGCTCTGCTCTCCGCCTATATCGTCCTGCAGGCGGTGCGCCTGGGTGCCTCGCGCGAGGTCCTGACGCGCATGGTGGGAAACGTGGCGCTCGAGGCCGTGGTGGGCGCGATGCCCTTGCTCGGTGATGTCTTCGACGCGGCTTTCAAGGCCAACGTGCGCAATGTGCATCTCCTCGAGGCGCACCTGGCCGCTCCCGGTACCACCCGCCGCGCCAGCCGTGCGTGGGTCGTCGGGGTCGTGGTGGTGCTCCTGGCGTTGTTCTCGCTGGCGATGGTGCTCGCCATCCTGGCCGTGCGCGCGCTCCTCTCCATCGGTGGTCCGGGCTGAGCTTCACCTCTCTCTAAGCACCTGAAATCACATGGAGACTCCACCTGGGCTCCATAAAAAAACGTCGAAAAATACGTCGATGTCGAGAACCCGCGTCCGGCTTCGACTCCCAGGTGAACGCGCGCCCCATGGAGGGGCACCCGTACGAAAGGAATCGACCATGAAGTACCTCCTGATGATGAACACCCCGAGCGGCGGCCCCTACCAGATCGCCAAATGGCCGCAGCAGGACTTCAAGGCGCACATCGCGTTCATGGTGAACTTCGCGAAGAAGCTCGGGGAGTCGGGCGAGCTCGTGTCCGCCGAGGGTCTGGCCGGCCCCGAGCAGGCCAGGCGCGTGCGCGCTGGCAAGGATGGCAAGCCGATCACGGACGGCGTGTTCCCCGAATCGAAGGAGTTCCTCGCCGGGTACTGGATCGTGGACGTCGAGAGCCCCGAGCGCGCCTACGAGATCGCCGCGCAGGCTTCCGCCGCCCCCGGCCCCGGCGGCGTGCCCCTCAACATGGCGATCGAGGTGCGGCAAGTGCTGAGCGGGCCTCCTCCCGACCTGCTCTGATGCCCCCGGCACTGGACACCCACACCCAGCACCTGTTGCGCGACCTCGCGCCGCGAGTGCTGGGCGCCGTCGTCCGGCGGTTCCGTGACTTCGCCGCCTCGGAGGATGCGGTTCAGGAGGCCCTGATCGCGGCGGCGACCCAGTGGCCGCGCAACGGCCTGCCCGAGAATCCGCGCGCCTGGTTGCTCCAGGTCGCGTCGCGACGCATCACCGATCATGTCCGGGCCGAGACCGCCCGCCGCCACCGCGAGGCGATCGTGGTCAGCCTGGTGCCTCCGGAGGAGCAGCTCGCCCTCGCCGCGGATGAAGAGAACGCGGCGGAGCGGGACGACACCCTCGACCTTCTCTTCATGTGTTGCCACCCCGTGCTCTCGGCGGCGTCCGCGATCGCGCTCACGCTCCGTGCCGTCGGTGGCTTGACGACCTTCGAGATCGCCCATGCGTTCCTGGTGCCGGAAGCGACCATGGCGCAGCGCATCAGCCGGGCGAAGCAGGGCATCAAGGACTCCGGGGTGCCCTTCCATCGGCCCACTCCCGAAGAGCGCGCCGCGCGCCTCGGCGCCGTGATGCACGTGCTGTATCTGATCTTCAACGAGGGCTACACGGCGACCTCCGGTCCCGAACTCCACCGCGCGGACCTCTCGGGGGAGGCGCTCCGGCTCACGCGCATGCTCCATCGCCTCGTGCCCGATGACTGCGAGGTCGCGGGGCTGCTCGCGCTCATGCTCCTGACCGACGCGCGGCGCGCCGCGCGAACCGGACCGTCTGGCGAGCTCATTCCGCTGGACCAGCAAGACCGGACCCTATGGGACCGGGGCGCGATCGCCGAGGGTCTGGCGCTCGTCACCGCGACGTTGTCGAAGGGTTCGGTGGGCCCCTATCAAGTGCAAGCGGCGATCGCGGCGGTGCACGACGAAGCCGTGAGCGCCGAGGACACGGACTGGGCGCAGATCCTGGGGTTGTACGGCCTCTTGCAGCGCATGTCCGACAATCCGATGGTGGCGCTCAACCACGCGATCGCCACGGCGATGGTTCACGGTCCGGCCGCGGGGCTCGAGCGCCTCGACGCGCTCGCGGAGGACTCGCGCTTGGAGGAGAACCATCGCCTCGACGCGGTCCGCGCGCATCTCCTGGAGCGGGCGGGCGACCGCGAGGGCGCGATCGCCCACTACCAACGCGCGGCGGAGCGCACGACGAGCCTGTCGGAGCGGAACTACCTTCTGACGCAGGCGGCACGGCTGTTGGAGACTCGGAAGTAGGGATTGCAGGCGGGTGAGGAAATCGGCGCGGGAGTGTTTCTTGGTAGGTTGAATTCGCGGGCTCCGCACGAGCCATCCTCTTGGAGTTCGCCATGCGCCGCGTACCGCCCCGCCTCGTCCCCGTGACCGTCGTGAGCCTTGCCGCCGTGCCGCTCGTCATCGACATGCTGGTGGCTATCGCGAGCACCAAGGTGCCTCTGCTGCTACGGGAGGGCTTCTGGAAGATGGCCCATGAGTCGCGCACGGACTGGGCCATGCTCCTGGGTGCACTCTTCCTGCTGACGGAGAGGCCGTAGCATGGACCCGAGTGGCGCTGCTGAGCGTGGTGTGGCTCCTCGAGGTCGTTTGAAGGAACTGGCGTTGCTCTTCTTGAGACTGGGGGCGACCGCCTTCGGCGGCCCGGCGGCCCACATCGCCATGATGGAGGACGAAGTCGTGCGGCGCCGCAAGTGGCTCACGCGCGAGGAATTCCTCGATCTGCTGGGGGCTACCAACCTCATTCCCGGTCCCAACTCGACGGAGTTGGCCATCCATCTCGGCCTCCTGCGGGCAGGCTGGCCAGGACTGCTGGTGGCCGGTGCCTGCTTCATCCTTCCGGCCTTCTTCGTCGTGGGCGCCATTGCCTGGGGCTACGTCCGCTTCGGCTCGCTCCCTCAGGCGGAGGCACTGCTCTACGGTGTCAAGCCCGTCATCATCGCGGTCGTGCTCCAGGCCCTCTGGGGCTTGACACGCAGCGCGGTGAAGACGCGCGGGCTCGCCGTGGTGGGCATGGTGGGAGTGGCGTTCGCGATCCTGGGCATTCACGAACTCGTCATCCTGCTCCTGGCCGGTGTCGCCGTGGCGCTGGTGCGATGGGGGCAGCGCCGAGCATTGGGCGCGTCCGCACCTCCCCCATCCCGGGGCTTGCTTCCGGTGGGGACGCTGCTGCCACTGGGGGCCGCGACCGCCGCCGTGCCCTTCAGTCTGCATGGACTATTCCTCTTCTTCCTCAAGGTGGGCTCGGTGCTCTTCGGCAGCGGCTACGTGCTGCTCGCCTTCCTGCGCGCGGATCTGGTGGATCGCTGGGGCTGGCTCACCGAAGCGCAACTCCTGGACGCCATCGCCGTGGGACAGGTAACACCGGGCCCCGTCTTCACCACGGCTACATTCGTCGGGTATGTGCTCGGTGGCCCAGCAGGGGCCGTGGTCGCGACCGTGGGCATCTTTCTGCCCGCCTTCATCTTCGTCGCGCTGAGCGGCCCGCTGGTGCCGCGCCTGCGTCGCTCGTGGGCGGCAGGCGCATTCCTCGACGGCGTCAACGTGGCCTCGCTGTGCCTCATGGCCGTGGTGACGTGGCAGTTGGGCCAGGCGGCCCTCGTGGACGTGTTGACCGTGGGGTTGGCGGTGGTCAGCGCCGTGCTCCTCATCCGCTACCGCGTCAACTCCGCCTGGCTTGTCCTCGGCGGCGCCACGGCGGGCTTGCTACATCTTGTCTGAATCGGGGCCCCTCTCAGGTGCTCGCGTCAGCCGTACAGCTCGCTCAGGGGTCCGGGGGTGATGCGCGCGGTCCCCTCCTGCCCGAAGGTGTCGAAGCTCGAGTCCCCGAAGGCGTGGCCCAGGGAATTGAAGAGGTTGGACACCTGCCGGTTGCTGGCCTTGCCCTCCTCGGGAAAGACGACCGTCCGGCCGTCGGTCTTGAGCCCGAGCGCATTGCCGCCGACGAGCAGCATCGGCCACTCCCGCGCCGTGGAGTGGTGCTGCTCGCCGTTGTCGGACATGAAGACGATGGCCGTGTGGTCCAGCATGGACCCGCTGGCGCCGACCTCCGGCGTGGCCTCCAGGGTCCGCGCGAGCCTGGCGACGAGCTCGACGTGCCTGCGGGTCACCGCGGCGATGGCGTTCCAGTTCCCGCCCGCGTCGATGCCGTGCTGCAGGTTGTGCCGCGCCTCCCCGGCGATGCTGGAGGGATAGCTCACGTCGAAGCCCGAGGTCCCCGAGGCGAGGACCACGAGGTGGGTGAGTCCTCCCAGCAGGCTCGCGGTGGCGATCTGGAACTGTGCCTCGATCCAGGCGAGCGAGTCCGGAGGGTTCGAGGGGTCGCGCAGGAGCGGGTTCTCCGCGGGCGGCGGCGGCAGCAGCGGCCGCACCTGATCGGCCATGGAGCGCAGCACGCCCTCGCGCGAGCGCAGGGACTCGAGCGAGGTGAGATAGCGCTCGAGCTTCAGGCGCTCGTTGGAGTTGCCGCGGAAGGTGGCCAGGGCGGCCTTGACGTCGTCGCGGGCGAAGTCGAAGAGCTGGCCGCGATCCCGGCCCGTCGCCGCACCGCCGATCAGCGAGCCGAAGGTGCTGTCATACGCCAGCGCGGGGTTGACCAGGATCCCGGCCGGCTTGCGCGGGCCATGGCTGCACGTCTCGTACACGATGGAAACGCGCGCCGAGCTGGTCCCCAGGCGCAGGGCATCGAAGGGGGCGTTGCGCTTGAGCCGCGGAGCGAGCACCGCGTCGAGGGTGGCCCCCGCCCCGTGGACCGCGCAGGAGAGCGCGCCCGTGCCGCTGGAGTGCCCGCCACCGGCTATCGTGCTCGACAGGCCCAGTACCACCGCGGAGCGCTGCTCGAGCGAGCTGTTGCCCGCGGAGGCCGCGAGCGGACCCAGGCAGAGCGCCGACGAGAGTGCGTCTCCCTGGAGGACGAGCGGTTTGGCTGGGTAGACGTGCGAGAAGAGGTGGCGCGAGCCGATGGCCGCCGCGCCGAGCGCGTTCCGGGCCCGGGTCGTCAGGAACGCCTGTGGATAGATGCCGTTGCACTCGAGGACGAGGACCAGGCGCGAGGGTGTCACCGCCCGCGCGAAGGCATCCTTCATGAAGGGGGCGAAGAGGCCCGCGCCCAGGCCCCGCAGCAGCGTACGTCGCTTCATCATGGTCACTCCGCCTCTCCGGGCACGCGCCGCGTCTTCCACGTCTCGCTCTTCATCAGCGCACCCACCATGGACAGGAAGGAGCCGTTGTTCGCGTCGTATGCCTGCTCCATCTGGTTGAGCGTGCAGGCATCGGTCTGGTTCTCTGGGCGGCCCACGTAGTAGCGGAAGGCCTGGCGCACGAAGCAGCGCTTCACGTGCCGCGAGCCGGCCAGCTTCTCGCTCAGCTCCACGGCATCGCGCACCGGTCCGTTGAGCGCCGGGTCGGGCATCCCGGAGAGGACCGAGGTCCCATCCGGCGGGCTCCAGCCGCCGTCCGGCGCGTGATCCCGCCGCCGGAGGTAGCCGGCGTGGTTGTAGGTCTCGAAGGGGAGGCCGAGCGGGTTCATCAGCACGTGGCAGCCCTGGCAGGCCGTGCTCGCCGTGGCTTCCTCGAGGCGGCGGCGCGCGTTCTTGTCTGGGGCGTGCGGGCCGACCTGGGCCACGACCTTGACCGAGCTGAGCGGCGGCACCCAATCGCAGAGCAGGTTCTCGCGGATCCACTTGCCGCGGTGGATGGCGGAGGGGTCGTCCTCGAAGTTGCCTCCATGCGCGCCCAGCCAGGCCGGGTGGGTCAGCACGCCAGCGCGCTCCTTGGCGGGCAGCGTCACCCAGCGCGCGGCCTGGGTGTCGGCGATGGTCTGCTCGGTGCCATAGGGATGACCGGTGTAGCGCACCGTGTTCTCGTAGTTCGCGATGTTGACCGTCGAGGCCAGGAAGAACGTCCGCGTGGTGAGCAGGGTCTCGAGCACGTCCACGTCGGCCACCACGACCCGCGCGACGAGGTCGTCCAGTTGCTGCACCATCGTCGACTCGTACCCGTAGTAGCCGGACATCAGGTTCCCGAACGACATCTCGCTGGTGCCGCTGATGGGACCTCCATTGTCATCCCAGGCCGAGGTCGCCGAGGGACGCTCCTTGAAGACGCTGGCGACGTGGGCGTAGCCCAGCCACTCACGGAAGAAGCCGGACAGGCCGTCCGCGAGCCAGTACTGGCCACGGCGCGTGCGCCACAGCTCGCTGTTGTAGTCCTGCACCAGGTCGAAGCGCGTCGGATCCGTGCCTCCCGCGTTGCGGCGGAAGAGGCGCTCGACCGTGGCGTCATCGCGGATGCTGCCATCGCGCGCGGCCGCGGTGATGTCCGCCAGGTGTCCGTTGGGACCGGCGGAGTAGTAGGGCCAGGTCCAGAGTGGTGTCGCGCCGGGCGCGCGGCTGCCCACGGCATAGGAGAGCTGCTGCGCGAGCTCCCACGGGCCGAGCTCCGCGCGACCGGCCTCCTGCGTCCCGAGTTCCTCGCGGAAGAGCGCACCCGTCGTCAACCACGCGGCATTGGAGACGCGGACGATGGAGGCCGTGCGGATGGCCTCCCCGGTGCCCGACTCCTGCGAGAGCACGGTGGTGGCGAAGACCTGCAGGCGATCCACCTCGTCGGTGCGCGGCGGGCGGTGGAGCACCCCGCGCTCGAGGAAGACGGAGACGAAGTTCCGGACGCACGCGGCCGAGGGCCGGTTGTCGTGGAACATGCAGCGCAGGGAAACGTCCTCGCGCACCCACTCGAGGCGGTTGCTCCCGGTGTACGGCCCGGCCCACGGGGAACCTGCCTCGGCGACGATGGGGAGGAAGAGCTCCACCGTGGCCTCGTCCAGGGTCTCGTCGGTGGCCCAGGTGCTGTACTGCTCGCCGGCGCTGGGGTCGAAGGGGTTGTCGTAGAAGCTGAAGCCGGTCCAGCTCCGCGTGACGGCCCCACCCACGTTGCGTGTCCACTCCCAGCGGTTGAGCCGGCGCAGCCGCGTGGGCGCGTCCGACACGACGCCGGGGGTGCAGGCGAAGAGTTCGTCCTGAGGGATGAGGTTGGGGGAGGGGAGGGGGGTCGTCCCACCGTCGGAGGAGGTCTCCCCGCAGGAAGGCATGCCCTCGGCGACCCAGGCCGCGAGGACGGCCACCTCCCGTTGTGTGGCCGGGGTCTCGGGCGCGGGGGGCATGGGCTTCACGGCATCCCGCATGCGGAGCAGGGCCCGCTCGGCGTTCGTCTGGGTGCTGTCACTGGCCGCGGGGGTCCGCAGCGCCTGCAACGTGGCGAGCGACATGGGGGCCCCCGCGCTGGGCACCGCCCCGTGGCAGCTTGTGCAGCGCGTGGCCAGCAGTTCCTGGACCTCGCACGCGGAGGCGGAGGCTGGCACCCCGCCATCCGTCGTTCCCCCTCCGTCCTCCTTGCATCCGGTGAGCATCAGGACGCCGAGCAGCAGTACGCGCTTGGTCATGGTCCAGAGCATCCGCCGGGCAAGTCACCGGATGCAATGACGATGGGATGGCTTGACGTCACGGGCCGGTGGCGCCGGACCGGAGGGACCGACCTCGCGCGGGCCGTGCATGCTCGCCCTGGTTCAACACCCTCTCAGGCGAGCAGGACAAAACTGTCCGCGGCGGGGTCGTAGCGCATGAGCGTCATCGCCTTGAGATCGAAGTACCACCCGTGGAGGGTCAGCTTGTCCGCCTGCACGCGGCGTTGGATCCAGGGGAAGGTCATCAGGTTGTCGAGCGAGGCGACCACGCCGCGCTTCTCGCAGGCCCGCTGCCGTGCCTCGCTGTCCACGTTCCCCACCTCGGCGAGCGCCCGGTCCCGCGCCTCGGAGGCCATGGTGATCCACGGCGCGAGGAAGTGCGCGTCCTTGTGCACCCAGGGCGAGCCCTCGATGAGCGCCCGGATGCCTCCGCACCCGAAGTGCCCCAGCACGATGATCTGGGGGACCTCGAGCCCCCGCACGGCGAACTCCAGCGCGGCGCTGGTGCCATGGTACTTGCCGCCCGACTCGCACGGAGGCACCAGGTTGGCCACGTTGCGGATGACGAAGAGATCTCCCGGAGCGGCGTCCAGGATGATGGCTGGATCCACGCGCGAGTCGCAGCAGGCCACCACCGCCACCTTGGGCGATTGACCTTCGGTGGTCAGCCGATGGAACAACTCGGGGGAGTGGGAGTAGTGGTGCCGCTTGAAGACGCGGAAGCCGTCCAGCAGCCAGTCGATTTCATTCGCCGCCATGGGTTTCTTCCTCGAGTGGGGCGCCACGCGGAGTGCGCGGGCCGCGGGCACTGGAGTACCAGAGGTTTCGCCGCCGCGCGCAGTGGAGTCCGCATGTTCTGTCGGACGCAACGGGGGAAGGGCAGGGTGAGACAAGAAGAAGGGTCCGGAACCTTTCGATTCTGGACCCTTCTCTTGGCGAGGAGTACGGGACTTGTACCCTCTTTGTCTCAGGTGGCTCCGAAATGGTGCGCGAGCAGGCCCCAACACAGGCCCCGGTCGCTCACGAGGCAGCGGTCGAGCCCGAGTGCCCGAAGGCCCTCGAGCAGGATGAGGCAGCCAGCGGGAATCACGTCCTCGCGCTTGGGCTGGATGCCGGGCAGTTTCTGGCGTTCGGCGATCGGCAACCCGCACAGCTTGTCCGCCAGTGCCTCCAATTGGACGCGCAGGAGGGTGCCGCCGTGCACGCGCTCGGAGTCGTACGGGTCGATGGCGTGCTGCACGGCGAAGAGCGTCGTCACCGTGCCGGACATGCCCACGAGCCGGGCGCCCGGAGGGAAGGGGGGCAAGGCAGAGAATGTCTCGCGCAGGTGGGTCTCCACGCGGGCCCGGTCCTCGGCGGTCAGCGGATCCGACGTCACGTAGCGCTCGGTCATGCGCACCGAGCCCACATCGAAGCTGTGGCAGAAGGTCACTCGGCCCTGGGTGTCGCCGTAGATGAACTCGGTGGAGCCGCCGCCGGTATCCATCACCACGAGGGGTCCCGAGGAGTCACGCCCGAAGTCCGCGTAGGCCGAGGTGAAGCACAGCTGCGCCTCCATTTCGCCGGAGATGAGGTCCACGGTGACGCCAGCGCGCTGTTTGGCGGCGGAGAGGAACTCGGCACCGTTCTCCGCGTCGCGTGTGGCGCTGGTGGCGGATACGGCGATGGCCTCCGCGCCGAGGCTCCGAGCCTCGGCGGCGAAATCGGAGAGCACCTGGAGGGTCTCCTCCATGCCCTCGGGCGAGAGGCGGCGGCTCTTGTCCACGCCCCGGCCCAGGCGGGTGATGTCAGCGCGCTCGCGGACGGCCTGGAAGCGGCCATCGGGCTGGCGGTCGGCGACGAGCAGGAGGACCGCGTTGGTCCCTACGTCGATGGTGGCGTAACGAGGCATTCACCGGAGCGTATCAGCTCGGCAGCGCCTCCCCTTGAGGCTCGGCACGGCTCTCGGTGGCCGTGCTCAGGGTTCCGCCTTGCTTGGTCGCGGCGAGCGGAGGAAACGAGCTCAAGATGGAGAAGCCCACCTTTGACTTCCTCACCTTCGAGGAGGTCGAGCACCTGCCCCACCAACATCCAATCATGCGGTTCAATGTGTCCACCATGTCCTGGCGCATGGTCTTTGTCTTCTGCATCCTATCGCTGCTGCCCCTCCAGGCGGTGGCCCAGGAGGCGCGTCCGGCTGGAAAGTCCGTGCTCCTGCTCATTCCCGAGGATACGGCGCTGCCCGCCATGGCGACGTTCGTCGCCAGTCTCCGCTCCTCCTTGTGGGAGGCCCAGGACGGCCCGATCACTCTGGATGTCGAGAGCCTGGATCTGGGTTGGGCCCGCGGGCCTGCCTACACACACGCCCTGCACACCTGGTATCTGGCCAAGTACCGGGAGCGTCGGCCGGATGCCCTCATCGCCTTCCGCTCCGACGCCATCCAGTTGGCCCTGCAACTGCGCCGGGAGCTGTGGCCGGATATCCCGATGATCGTCCTCTCCGAGGACGAGCGGCTCTGGGAGCAGCAGCCTCGCCCGGAGCGGGTGGCGGGCCTCTGGCTGCATTATGACATGCGGGCCACCGCGGAGCTGGCCCTACAACTGCTGCCCAGCACACGGAGGCTGGCGCTCGTCAACGGCTCCAGTCCCTGGGAGCGCGCTCAACAGGCGCGGATGGTGCGAGAGCTGCAACCGCTGCTGGCGCAGCGGGGGCTGGAGTTCATCGACCTGAGCAACCTGCCGCTGGCCGAGCTGCTCGAGCGCGCGAGGACCCTGCCGGACGACACCACTGTCCTCACCTTCACCTTCATGACCGATCCCAGCGGGAGACCCTTCGTGGGGCGCGAGATCGCACGCATGTTGCTCTCCGCCAGCAACCGGCCCTGCTTCGCCCTCCACGACACCGTCCTGGGTCTGGGGTTCGTCGGCGGAGCGCTCGTCAGCTACGAGGCCGTGAGCCAACAGCTGGGCATGCTCACCTCCCGCGTGTTGCGCGGAGAGCAGGAGGAATTCCTCGCGCCCCTGAAGCCGGCACCCGTGGACACGCTGACGGTCGATGCCCGCGCGCTGCGGCGCTGGGGCATCCCCCGCGATCGGGTGCCTCCCGGGGTGCGGCTCGCCTTCGACGAGCCCACGCTCTGGGAGCGCTACCGCTGGTGGGTCCTGGGGGCCCTGACGATCAGCGGCCTGCAGGCGCTGGTGGCCGGGGGGCTCGTGGTGGAGCGCCGCCGCCGCATGCGTGCCCAGGCCGAGCTCCTCGAGCGCCAACGCCTGGAGAAGCTCGCGGAGATGGAGGCGCGTCGGACCCTGGATCAGCTGGCCCACGTGAGCCGGGTGGCCGCCCTGGGCGAGCTGGCCGCCTCACTGGCTCATGAGCTCAACCAGCCCCTGGCCGCCATCCTCAGCAACGCCCAGGCCGCACGCCGCCTGCTGAACGCCACCCCCGCGGAGCTGGACGAGGTGCGCGAGGCCCTCGAGGACATCATCTCCGACGACAAGCGCGCGGGCGAAGTCATTCATCGCATGCGCGCGCTGCTCAGGCGGGGGGAGCCCCGGCAGGAGCTCCACTCGCTCAATGACCTGGTGTGCGAGGTGGCGCGCCTGCTGGCCAACGACATGCACTTGCGCGGCACGACCCTGCAGCTGGCGCTGGCCCCGTCGCTGCCCGCCGTCCAGGGGGACGGAATCCAGCTCCAACAGGTGGTGCTCAACCTGCTCATCAACGCCATGGATGCCATGGCCGATGTCCCCGCGGGCCAGCGCCAGCTGTGGGTCCACACCGTCTCGCCAGGCCCGGGGCAGGTGGAGCTGAGCGTGCAGGACTCGGGAGGAGGGATCGAGCCGTCGCGGCTGGCCCTCATCTTCGAGCCCTTCTACTCCACCAAGGAGCACGGGCTGGGCATGGGGCTGTCCATCAGCCGCTCCATCGTCGAGGCGCACGGCGGCCGCTTGCAAGCCGAGAGCCTTCCGGGACAGGGGGCTCTGTTACGGTGCGTGCTTCCCGCGGCGCTCACGGAGTCCTCGCCATGACACAAACTCCCGCCACCATCTTCCTCGTGGACGACGATGAGTCCGTGCTGCGGGGACTGGGGCGGCTGCTGCGGGCCGTTGGCTATGCCACGAAGCCCTTCGCCTCGCCCTCCGAGTTCCTCGCGCAGCTGTCCGGGGACACGCCGGGCTGCGCCGTGCTGGACCTGCGGATGCCGGGGCTGAACGGGCTGGAGCTGCAACAGGCCATGGAGTCCAAGGGCTGCCACCTGCCTGTCATCTTCATCTCCGGCCACGGGGATGTGCCGGCCAGCGTCAGGGCCATGAAGGCCGGCGCCGTGGACTTCCTCCTGAAGCCCTTTGATGAGCAACAACTGCTGGGAGCCATCTCCGAGGCCTTGCGCAAGGACGCGGCGGCCCGCGCTGGCCGCGCCGAGACAGCCGCGCTGCATGCCCGTCATGCCGTCCTCACTCCCCGCGAGCGCGAGGTATGCGCGCTGGTGGCCCAGGGGCTGACCAACAAGGAGGTCGCCCAGCGGCTGGGCACCACCGAGAAGACCATCAAGGTGCACCGCGCCCGCGTCATCCAGAAGCTGGACGTGGACTCGGTGGCGGAGTTGGTGCGGTTCGTGGACCGGCTGGGCCAGGGCTGAGCCCGCGCTGTGTAAGCACTCAGTCCAATATCCATGACCTGACACGCTGATAGGTTCCTCGCTCGCGAGGAATGGAACTTCGAGCGATCCGCGCTCGAAGAAAAGGAGCCTATGGCGACGAGCGCTGATTTGGACTTCGAGACTGCATACGACATCGGCTGCGAGGGATATACATATCTCTATCCCATCGTGTTGATGGACGTGACGCGCCGACAGATGACGAACGTCAAGGAGATCGACCTCCCCACCTGGCGAAGCCCGGCCAACGTGTTCATGAATAACCCGCGCTTCCCGGGGCCGGAAGACCGCACCGTGGTGCGACCCAACTTCGACACGCTCTATTCGAGTGCGTGGCTCGATCTCGTGCACGAACCCATGGTCATCAAGGTCCCTGCGTCCGATGGGCGCTACTACCTCTTGCCCATGCTCGACATGTGGACGGACGTCTTCGCCTGCCCCGGCCCCCGCACGACGGGGACCGCGGCCCAGGAGTTCGTCATCGTCGGCCCGGGGTGGAGCGGGACGATCAACCCGGCCCTGAACCTGCAACGGATCGACGCGTCGACGCCATATGTCTGGATCATCGGACGAACGCAGTGCAACGGTGAATCGGACTACGCCCGCGTGCACGAGTTCCAGAATGGCCTCCAGATCATCCCTTACTCCGCCTACGAGGCCGGGCAGCCGCCGCCGCCGCCCGTCGGGTCAGACACCGATGACATCAGTCGCGAAGAGCCGTTGGTGATCGTAGAGAAGATGACGCCCGAGGCGTTCTTCGCCTATGGCGCGGACCTGATGCGCCAGAATCCAGCGCACTTCAATGACTACCCCATCCTCGCGCGTCTGGCGCGGGCAGGCTTCGTGGCGGGCCAGCCCTTCGACCTGAACGCAGCCCCGGCGGCGGTGCAAGACGCCTTCAGGCAAGCGGCCCCCGACGCCCTCGCCCGGATGAAGGAGAAGCAGACCTCCATCACGCCGCTGACGAATGGCTGGACATACGCGAACGAGCTGATGGGGACCTACGGGACGAGCTACCTCCGCCGCGCGATCATTGCCCTGATCGGACTGGGCGCCAATCTCCCGGAGGACGCAATCTACCCGGTCGCCTACGTGGATTCCACGAGCACCGTGCTGGACAGCGCCATGCGTTACACGCTGCGCTTCGAGGCCAACAGCCTGCCACCGGTGAACGCCTTCTGGTCCGTGACTCTGTACGACGAGCAGGGATTCCAGGTCCCGAACGCCATCAACCGCTTCTCGCTGGGTACGCGAAACAACCTGACCGAGTCCGATGGCTACGTGACGGTGTACGTCGAGCGCTCCATGGACGAGGCCGATCCGAGGCGGTCGAACTGGCTGCCGTCACCACAGCAGGGCGCGTTCAACCTCACCCTGCGGCTGTACTCGCCGAAGCAGGAGGCGATCAATGCAGATTGGCACCCGCCCGCGATCTCGCGAGCGACGTGACCCTCGACAGCCGGGCGCGAGCTCGTGATTCCCGGTAGGCTGGAGCCATCTGCCGCGCCGTCGGAGAACCTAGCGTTCCGCGTTTCCATCGCCCATGTCGGGCGTACCACGAGGAGAGTTCATGTCCTATTTGCTTTCGAGGTGGCTCGCAGCGCCAGCCACCGCATTGCGCGCCGGACTGGTGCTTGGACTGGTTGCCAGCACCCTCGCCGCTTGTAACGACAGCGCACCGCCGACCAACGGACCGCCGATGGCTCAAAACGGCACCCTCGAGACGGCGGAAGACACGCCCCTCGAGGTGCACCTGCCGGCCAGCGACAACGGGGCACTCACTTTCAGTATCGTCGACGCGCCGGACCACGGCACGCTGAGTGAGATCAGCGCCAATGGCTTCGTCACCTACACCCCCAGCGCCGACTACAATGGCGAAGATGCCCTCACCTTCCGCGCCACCAACAGCAAGGGCCAAAGCGCCCAGGCCACGGTGACCATCACCATCACGCCAGTGAACGACACGCCCACCCTCTCCTCGGTGGCCAACCAGAGCATCACCGCTGGCGGCTCGACCGGCGACCTGGCCTTCACCGTGGGCGACGTGGAGACCGCCGCCGACAGCCTCACGGTCACCGCCACTTCCTCCAATACCGACCTGGTGCCCAACAACCCCAGCAATCTCGTCCTCGACGGCTCCGGCTCCAGCCGCACCCTCAACGTCGTTCCCGCCGCCAGCGCCAGCGGCTCCACCACCATCACCCTCTCGGTGAGTGACGGCTCCGCCACCACCTCCACCACCTTCACGGTCGACGTCACCGGTCTTGCGAGCCTCTACTGGATGACTGCCGCCGGCTCGCTGTGGAGGGTGGACGTGAACGGCACGAATGCGATTGAGCTCAAGACCGGCATCAGCGGGGCATCTTCCGTCGCCACCGATCCGGTAACCCGTACCATCTTCTACTCCCGTGACAGCGCAATCGTTCGAGTGGACAGTGATGGGGCGAACCCGGTCGATATCGTGCCGAACGGAGGCTACCCCTCCGGGCTGGCAGTCGATTCGACGAACAGCAAGCTGTACTGGTCCGATTTCAACGGGAAACGGGTCATGCGCGCCGAGCTGGACGGCAGCAATCCAACGCAGATCGTCGGCGGCATCGATAGCCCGTCCGCCCTCGCGTTCGATGTCCCGAGCGGCAAGGTGTATGTCATTACCTATAACAACACCAGGCTCGTACGATTCAATCTCGATGGTACCAACCAGGAGACCCTCGCTTCAAACCTGGGCGGCCTGGGCGTGGGCCTGGCGATCGACTCGAGCGGCGGGAAGGTGTACTACTCGACCCGCGGCAACAGTATCTATGTCGCCAACCTGGACGGCTCCAACGCCACCACCCTGGTGAGCAACCAGAAGAGCACAGTGCACGGGATTGCCATCGATGTCACGGCCGGGCGGCTGTATTGGGCGGATTGGCTGGCTGGAGTGCTCCGGAGCGCCAATCTGGCCGACGGCAGCGATAGCCAGGACGTGAACTCGGGCAGCAGCAGGAACTTGGGTCTGGCCTGGATGCCTGCGCCGTAGCCAGGAAGCATCGGAAGGATTGAAGGCCTGTTGAGAGATGGCGGACTGGGCTGGGGCGGCTTGAGCCTCAACACCCCGCGGCCTCCAGCCTCGCACCTGCCAAGCAAAGCGCACACCAGCTCGGCACCACTGAGAGGCTGTTGAACCGAAGTGGTCCGCTCTGGAAAAATGCGCTGGAGACACATGCGGTCCTGCCCGTGGCCGCATCACATGTCGCGCGGGCCTGGGGTCAAGTAGAATGGCGGGCTCAATGCCATCCATTCGCTCCATCGCTCTCTCCTCCATCGTCGTGCTCGGCTTCATCACTGCTTGCGACGACACTTCCACCTCTCCCCCCGTCGACACACCGGACGCCTCTGTGCCGGAGATGTGCAACAGCGTCGGCGTCGAGCTGTGCGGCGGCGCCTGCGTGAGCACCGAGAGCGACCCGAAGCACTGCGGTGGTTGCGACAAGGCGTGCGCGACTGGCGAGGCGTGTGAGGGTGGCGTCTGTGTGGCGCTCTGTCAGATCGACGGCGAGCAGGTCACCGCCGGGGCGGTGAACGCGGCGAATGCGTGCGAACAGTGCACGCCGGAGACGTCCGCGACCGCGTGGACGCAACTCACTGACGGGACGCCATGCAGCGCGGGTCAGGTCTGCTCGGCAGGCGTGTGCACCCCGAAGTGCTTCATCGACGGCGTGGTCCATGCCGCGGGTGCACCGAACCCGGCGAACGCCTGCGAAGCGTGCGTGCCGGAGACGTCGACGACGCAGTGGACGGCGCGCGCGAGCGTTCCGCTGCTGGTCGGTGGCGACGACATCACGGCGCAAGGCTGGACGACAGCCGCGCAGGCGCCCAACACGCTCACGTACGGCGCGGACTACGTTCGCCTCGCGACATCGACGAACAGCGGCGGGCGAACGAGCGGGCAGTTGCTCATCACGCGGGCGAACTCGCTCGACGGGACGAAGCCGTTCGCGCTCCGCGTGACAATGCTGGTCGAGTCGGTGAACAACCACAACCAGTTGGACAGCGGCGCGGCCATCCTCGGCAGCTTCACGCCGCCGGCCGGCCAGGCCGTGGATCGTTCGCAGATGATCTACCTCGACAGCGGGGCGATCGGCTGGGCGGACGACACGCAGTCCGCAGCGTTCCCGGTGACCGACAACGCGTACCATGTCTACGAACTCTCAGTGGACGCGGCGAAGGTGGCGACGGTGAGCATCGACGGCGTCCCGAAGCTCACGCGGAACAACTTCGCGGCGAATGGTACCATCGCCATCGGCGACCAGACCAACGACCCGAACGTCGACGGAGCGCTGCGGATCAAGTTGGTCGAGCGGCTCTGTCCCTAGCGCACCGCTCAGGCTGAAAAGCCCGATGGAGTCCAGTTGGATGGACGGATCAGACAGTCGGCCGCCTCCATGTCGTTCCGTCCTCTCCCGGGCCCGCGTTGTTCCATCAAGGCATGTTGCATCTTCCTGGCTACACCCTTCGAGGGGCCATCAAGGCCACCAGCACCAACCTGCTCTTCCACGCGGTGCGCGATGCCGATGGCCTCTCCCTCATCCTCAAGACGCCCTTGGCCACCTTCCTGGGCCCACGAGAGCTCGAGCGCTACCGCCGTGAGTTCAGCATCCTCCAGCGGCTCCGGGACGTGCGCGGGGTCACCCGCGTCCATGCTTGCGAGCGGTTCCATGAGCGCCCAGTGCTTCTGCTGGAGGAGGTGGAGGGGACTCCCCTGTCGGAGCTCACCGGCCGCCCCTTCGAGGTGGTCCGCGCCCTGGAGCTGGCCCTCTCCCTGACCGCCACCCTGGCCGAGATCCACCGCCGCGGTGTCATCCACAAGGATCTCAAGCCCTCCAACATCATCGTCACCCCCTCGGGCGACACCCGGCTCATCGACTTCGGCACCGCCACCCTTCAGCTCGTCGAGCACGTGGATGCGGCCCCTATCGCTCTCATCGAGGGCACCCTGGCCTACATGTCCCCCGAGCAGACCGGGCGCATGAACCGCCCGGTGGACTACCGCACCGACCTCTACTCTCTGGGTGTCACCCTCTACGAGCTGCTGACCGGCAGCCGCCCCTTTCACGGGCGCGACGCACTCGAGTGGTTCCACGCGCACATGGCGCGAGCGCCCCAACCACCGCTGGAGCGGGTGTTGGGTCTGCCTCCCGTCCTCTCCGCCATCGTCCTCAAGCTGCTGGCCAAGGTCGCCGAGGAGCGCTACCAGAGCGCCGACGGACTCATCGCGGACCTCGAGCGGTGCCGGGACAACCTGCGCCAAGGCGTGCACGAGGATTTTCCCCTTGGCGTGCACGACGACCCCATCCACTTCCAGCTCCCCCAAAGCCTCTATGGGCGGGGTGCCCAGGTCGCGGCCTTGCGCCAGGGCTTCGAGCGCGTGGCGCGCAACGGGCGGCCCGAGCTCATCCTGGTCCACGGGTACTCCGGCATTGGCAAATCCTCCCTGGTCAACGAGCTGCACAAGCCCGTGGTGCGCCAGCGCGGCTTCTTCCTCAGCGGCAAGTTCGAGCAGTTCCAGCAGGACATCCCCTACGCCACCCTGGCCCAGGCCATCCGCGGCCTGACGCAACAGCTGCTGGCGAGCACCAACGAGGAGCTGGCCCGTTGGTGCGAGCACCTGAACGAGGCCTGGGAGGGACAAGGCCAGGTCCTCGTGGACGTGATGCCCCAGCTCGGACTCGTCGTCGGCAAGCAGCCCCCGGTCCAGGAGTTGCCTCCCTCCGAGGCCCAGCACCGCTTCCACCGCGTCTTCCGCAAGTTCCTCGGTGTCTTCGCCACTCCCGAGCACCCCCTCGTCATCTTCATGGATGACTTGCAGTGGGCGGACCTGGCCAGCCTCCAGTTCCTCCATCACCTGCTCGCCCATCCGGAGACACCTCCGGTCCTGCTCATCGGGGCCTTCCGCGACAACGAGGTCGGCCCCACCCACCCGTTGACGAATACCCTGGAGGGGTTGCGCAAGACCGGCGCGAGGGTGACCGCCCTCCAGCTCGAGCCGCTGAGCCTCGATGAGGTGCGGCAGCTTGTCGCCGACACGCTCCCTGGAGCGGGGGGGGAGGTCATCGAGCCGCTCTCGGCATTGGCTCGCGAGAAGACCGGAGGCAACCCCTTCTTCCTCTTGCAGTTCCTGCGGACGCTCAACCAGGACGGGCTCCTGGTCCGCACCCCCGAAGGCCCCTGGTCCTGGAACGCGGAGGCCACCCGGGCCAGGGGCTACTCCGACAACGTCGTCGACTTCATGGCCGGCAAGCTGCGCCAGCTGCCCATGGGCACCCAGCACCTGCTGCGGCTCGCGGCCTGTGCCGGCAACTCGTTCCCGCTCCAGATGCTCGGCCTCCTCTCCCACCTGCCGGAGCCCTCCGCGGTGGAACAGGGCCTGGAGCCCGCGCTCCGGGAAGGCATGCTGGTGCGTACCAGTCCGGATCAGTACCGCTTCCTCCACGACCGCATCCAGCAGGCGGCCCACGCCCTCGTCCCCGAGCAGGAGCGCAAGGCTGTCCACCTGCGCATCGGCCGGTGGCTGTTGGAGAGCCTGCCGCCGGAAGCGGTGCGGGAGAAGCTCTTCGACGTCGTGAGCCATCTCAGCGCCGGAGCGGAGCTGATCGAGAGCGCCGAGGAGCGGCTGCGCGTGGCGATCCTGAACGCCGAGGCTGGACGCAAGGCCAAGGACTCCACCGCGTTCCGCTCCGCCGTCGCCTATCTCACCACGGCCTTCCAACTGCTCCCGGGAGACCCCTGGGAAACCGAGCCCCAGTGGGCCTTCAAGATCCAGCTCGACCGGGCCACCTGCGAGTTCATGACTGGGAACGCCGCCGAGGCACGCCGGCTGGTGGAGGAGCTCCGGCCCCGGGCCAGCACCCGCGCGGACACGGCGGCCGTCTACCGCTTGAGGAGCCACCTCCACGTCGCCGCCAGCGAGATCCCGCAGGCCATGGCATGCCTCGTGGAGTGCCTGGCCCAGATGGGTCTGCCCCTCTCCCCGCGCCCGGCCTGGGAGGAGGTCGTGGCGGCGAACGAGGAGGTGTGGGCCCTGCTGGGTGATCGCCCCATCGAGAGGCTCGTCGACCTGCCTCTCATGACGGATCCGGACATGGAGGCGGTGATGAGCGTGCTCGGCTCCCTGAGCGCGCCAGCGTACTTCACCAACCACCACCTGCTCATCGTCATCCTGTGCCGGATGGTTTCCCTGAGCATCCGCCATGGCAACAACGCCTCGTCCGCGCACGCGTATGCCTGGTACGGCGTGGTGCTGGGCCCCATCTTCAAACGGTACCGGGACGCCTACGCCTTCGGTCAGCTCGCCTGGGCGCTCGTCGAGCGCTACGACCTGTCCGCCATCCGCGGCAGGATTCTCTACATCCAGGAGGTCATCAACAACTGGACCCAGCCCCTCCCAGACAGCCTGGAGCTCGTCCGCCGGGGTTTCCACCACTCGCTCCAGGCCAGTGAGCACCAGATCGCGAGCTTCTGCTGCAGTCACATCGTCTCGCTCCGGCTCACGCTGGGACACGATCTGGAGGACGTCTACCAGGAGTCGGTCGCGCGTCTGGCCTTCCTGCGCAAGACGGGCTTTCCAGACATGCAGTTCGTCCTCATCCACATCCAGCGCTACGTGCAGCAGTTGCGCGGCCTCTCCCCGTCGTTCGGCTCGCTGAACGGGGAGGACTTCGACGAGAAGTCCTTCGAGGCCGGGCTGACCCCCACCCGGATGAGCACCATGCGGTGCTGGTATTGGCTCTTCAAGATGCAGGCGCGCTTCCTGAGTGGCGCCTACGCCGAGGCGCGCGAGGCGGGGGCCCGGGCCGCCGAGCTGGCCTGGTCCTCGCTCGGCCAGATCCAGCTCCTGGACTTCCACCTCTTCCGCGCCCTGTCCCTGGCGGCCTGCTACGGGAAGATGGCACCCGAGGAACGACCCCAGGCCCTGGCGGCCCTCCACGAGCACCAGCAACAGCTCGCCGAATGGGCCAGCCACCAGCCCGCGACCTTCCGCGCCCCCGAGCGGATGGTGTCCGCGGAGCTGGCCCGCATCACGGACCGGGAAGGCGATGCCCTGCGCGCCTACGAGGAAGCACACCAGTCCGCCCAGGAGCACGGCTTCATCCAGAACGTCGCCCTGGCCAGCGAACTCACCGCCCGCTTCTTGTACGAGCGGAAGGTGCCGACCCTCGCCGATACCTGCGCCCGCAGGGCCCGGGAGGCCTGGCTGCGCTGGGGCGCCAGGGGCAGGGTGAAGCACCTGGACTCCGAGTGGCCACACCTGGCCGCCTCCCTGTCACCCTCGGAGACCTCCACCGATACGGACTCCACGCAGATCGACGCGCTCACCATCGTCAAGGCCCAGCAGGCCATCTCCAGCGAGATCGTCCTCGAGCGGCTGGCGGCCACGCTGCTGCGCGCCGCCCTCGAGAACGCCGGGGCCCAGCGAGGCGCCCTTTTGCTGCCTCGCGGCGACACGCTCTCCGTGGTCGCCCTCGTGGGCACTTCGCCGGAGGACGCCGCCCCCTCGCCGGACGATTCCCGGCTGCCCTGGACCCTCCTCTCCTACGTCAGGAGGACCCGCGAGCACGTGCTCCTCGGCGATGCCTCCCAGCCCCATCCCTTCTCGTCCGATCGCTGGCTCGAGCATGGCGGCGCCCGCTCCGTGCTCTGCCTGCCCCTGCTGCGCCAGGAGGACTTCCGCGGCGTGCTGTACCTGGAGAACGGACTGGCCACCAACGCCTTCACCCCCTCCCGCCTCACGCTGCTCGAACACCTCGCCTCCCAGGCCGTCATCTCCCTCGAGAACGCCCAGTTCTACGCCGAGGTCCAGCGCGCGGAGGCCGCGCTGCGCGGTGCCAATGAAGAGCTGGAGAAGCGCGTGGAGGAGCGCACGCGCGAGCTCAAGCAGGCCCAGGCTCGCCTGGTGGATTCCGCGCGCGGGGCCGGCATGGCCGAGGTCGCCGCCAACGTGCTGCACAACGTCGGCAACGTCCTCACCAGCGCCGTCATCAACCTCCAGACCATGGTCGAGACGGTGAATGCCTCACGTGTGGGCCGGGTCAAGCAGGCCAGCACCCTCCTCGAGGAGCACCCCGGTGGGCTGGTGGACTTCCTCTCCCGCGATCCGCGCGGAACCCAGCTGCCTTCCTATCTCTCCGCGCTCGGCGACGAGCTGCTCCGTGAGCAGAAGACGCTCCAGGAGAGCATGGACGCCATGGGCAAGCACATCGAGCACATCCGCGCCATCGTCCAGGTCCAGCAAATCTACGCGCGCAACACGCTCGTCCTCGAGGAGTGCGATCTCCCGCGGCTCATCGACGATGCCCTGAGCATCCAGCTGCCCTCCCTCCAACGCCACGGCATCACCCTCACCCGGGAGCTCCCGCCCCTGCTCAGGGTGAGGCTCGATAAGCACAAGGTGGTGCAGATCCTCGTCAATCTCATCAGCAACGCCAAGAACGCCATGCTCGCCCTCCCTCCGCGGCAGCGCCGCCTGCACGTCCAGCTCGAAGCGGAGGGCAACAGGGCTCGGATCCAGATCGTGGACAACGGCATGGGCATCGCTCCGGAGATCCGCGAGCGGCTCTTCTCCCAGGGCTTCACGACCCGGGAGGGTGGACATGGCCTGGGCCTGCACTCCAGCGCGCTCACGGCGAAGATGCTCGGAGGCAGCCTCTCCCTGGAGAGCGAGGGGCCGGGTAGGGGAGCCACGGCCACCCTCGAGCTGCCCCTCACGTAGTTCCACGCCGCGCGTTCGGCCAGAGAAAAGAAAAAGCCCAGCAACCCTTTCGTAACAGCTCGCCGGACCCCGTCGTGACGAGAGAGGCGGGGGCGTGAGACGTCCAGGGAACAAACCTGGACGTGCCACGTGGAGAAGGAGTTGGAGCAGTTCCGGCAAGAGGCGCAGAGACTGAGCGCGGGACGAGCGAAGGGCTCGGGGGCCCCTTCCCCGAGCCGATGAGAGCGTTCGCTGGAGGGGCGAGCGCGGGGGCATGTGTCCGGCTGGAGCCTCTCGGGTCTTCCCGGAGCGGGGAGACTTGATGGGGGCCTTACAGTAGATATCATTTACAACGTAAAGTTTCCCCGAGGCCCGCCTGGTCCGTCATGAGGGTCAGGTGGCCGAGCAACCTGCCCGACGTACCCCCGATGAGCGAAGGAGGACGATATGTCAGTACGTGACAGCCATTCCGTGAAGGAGTCAGCATCCACCGAGGCCTCGCCCCCAGGCCCGGTCTCCCTCACGATGGACCCGCACGTCTCCCCCGAGGACTACGCGAAGGCGCGCGAGCAGGGCCGCGTCGCCCGGGTGTCCTTCTCCTTCGGTGACAAGGCGGGCGTAGCGCCGGACTCGGATATCCGCGAGTTCCTGAAGCAGGAGCACTTCTTCATCTCGCGCTACGACGACGTGATCGCCGCCCTGCTCGACTCCCGCATCTCATCCGATCCCCGCACCGCCATGACTCCGGAGCAGCAGAAGAAGCTGCCCCAGGTTCCCGAAGAGCTGCGGCCCCTCTCCCGGAGCCTGCTCAGCCTCGATCCGCCGGATCACACGCGGCTGCGCAAGCTCATCCAGCCGAGCTTCACTCCTCGCGCGATGGAGGCGCTGCGGTCGCGAATCCAACGGATCGCGGAGGACCTCGTGGACGCCGCTGAGCGCGCGGCGGCCGAGCGCGGCGAGACCGGGCCCGAGCGGCACATGGATCTCATCGCGGAGTTCGCCTATCCGCTGCCGGTCAAGGTCATCTCGGACATGCTCGGCATTCCGCCCGAGGACCGGGACATGGTGAAGGGGTGGACGGAGAACCTCATCCGGAACAACAACGGCCGGGGGATGATGGAGCCGGAGAACCGGGCGAAGATGCGGGAGTTCACCGACTACCTGCGCAGGCTGTTCGCGGCCCGGCGCAAGCAGCCGGCGGACGACATGATCAGCCAGTTGCTGCGCATCGAGGAGGATGGCGACAAGCTGAACGAGGATGAGACGCTGTCCACGGTCTTCATCCTCTACCTCGCCGGGCACGTCACGACGGTGAACCTGATTGGCAACGGGGTCTTCGCGCTGCTCCACCACCCGGACCAGCTCGCGAAGTTCAAGGCGGACCCCGGCCTGGTCAAGGGCATGGTCGAGGAAACCCTGCGGTACTGGGGTCCGGTCGACTTCATCTCGCGGCGGATCGCCAAGGAGGACATGGAGCTGGCCGGGACGCACTTCCCCAAGGGGGAGCCGATGATGTTCGGTCTGGCGTCGGCCAACCGGGATCCCCAGCGCTTCTCCCATCCGGACGACTTCGACATCACCCGCCCGGACGCCGACAAGCACGTCGCGTTTGGCAAGGGCATCCACATCTGCATCGGCGCCCCGCTGGCGCGGATGGAGGGGCAGATCGCCTTCGAGACGCTCTTCCGGCGCCTGCCGGAGCTGCGGCTCGCCGTCCCCGACGACGAGGTGCGCTGGAGCAACTCCTTCCTGCGCGGGTTGGCGAAGCTGCCCGTCCTGTTCTGAGAGGCGGGTGGGGTGTTGGGGAGTGGAGGGGGAAGGGCAGGCACTCCCGCGACTTCGGCATCTCGTACGCCACGCTGCAACTGCGCAACGTCCTCTTCTTCTCGATCTTCGCCATGGGCCTGCCCTTGTTCGGCAAGGTGTCGGATCGAAAAGCGTCCCGTCCCCTCTGGGAGGGCCTTCGACGTTTCAGCCTCGGATAAGCTCACGCCCGGTCCCGAGGGCCCGCGTTGGAGCAGAACGCCAGGTCTGACGAACCGCCGGACGAGAACTCCACCCCCGGCGGCCTGCCGGATTTCGGAGCGCTGACGCTGCCGTTCGCGCTCAAGAACTACCAGGGCGGCTCGCGAACCATTTCGCCGCGAACGGGCGCCGCTTCTGGGGGGAGCCGGGCGTGTCGCGGATGACGTTGAAGATGTCCGACCAGGCGAGCTCGCCGACGGGGTTGCCCTCGGTGTCCTTGAGATGGCTCACCGCTCGATCGACACGTCCACGGCCGCCGTCACGTTCGTATATAGCTCCGCACCGCCAAGCCATGAAGCGCACTCGTCAACCCTCAGCTCGTCATCTTCGGCAGATCCCCTTCGCCGGCGCGAAGGACCTGCCGGTCCCGATCTTCTTCAGGACCGAGCGGATGCCGTCGAACGCTACGTACCCGCTGATGCTCCACCACTGGGGCGAGCTCATTTACTCGTTCAGCGGCATCGTCGAGGTCACGGCAGGCGACGAGCACGTGCTGGCACCGCCGCAGCTCGGCCTGTGGATTCCCGCCGAGACCGAGCACGTCGGATTCAACGAAGCGGAGGCCGTTCATTGCTCCGTGTACATCAACAACCGACTCTGCGAGCGCATGCCGAAGACGCTCTGCGGGGTCATGGTGACGCCGTTGGTTCGTGCGATCCTGGAGCACCTGCGCGACCACGAGGCATCGGACGACGACCCTGCTGCCCGCGCGCGACTCCTGCGCGTGCTTGTCGACCAAATCGCGAACTGCTCGACGACGGGGAGCTACATCCCGCGCGCAAGCGACCCGGTGCTCGACGAGGTGCTCTCGGCGCTCAAGCAGAACCCCGCCGACAACCGCTCGATCGCGGAACTCGCGCGCGCGTTTCACATGAGCGAGCGAACGCTCATTCGTCGATGCGAGCACGACCTCGGGATGTCGCTCACCGAGTGGCGTCAACGGCTGCGGCTGGTCACGGCGCTGCCCCTGCTTCGTACGGGCCGCGGCGTCGAGTCCGTCGCGCTGGATCTCGGCTACGCGACGTCGTCGTCGTTCATCGCGATGTTCCGGCGCTTGATGGGCACGAGCCCAAGGCAGTTCGTCACGCAGCTCCCGACGCCATCAGGCAAGGCGGCGACATTGCCAGCGCGGAGACGTCGGACGAGAGCGTGAGCCGCGAAGCCCCTCATCTGACCTCGAAGATCGCCTGAATCTCAACGGCACTATTCAGAGGCAGCGACGCGGCTCCCAGCGTGCCGCGCGCGTGAGGGCCTGCGTCGCCGAGGACTTCGACCACGTAGTCGGAAGCCGCATTCATCACCTGGGCGTGCTCGGCGAAGCCGCTCGGTGTGTTGAAGATCCCGGTCAACTGGACGCAGCGCTCGACGCGGTTCAGGTCTCCGTCGAGGGCATCCGCCAGGACGGCCAGGACGTTCTGCATGGTCTGCTTCGTTGCTTCTTTCGCCTGCTCGAGCGAGACGTCCTTCCCGATGACTCCCGGATAGAGGACCTTGCCGTCCTTCAGGGCGATTTGGTTGATGAACACGAGGTTGCCGGATCGAACGGCGGCTCGATAGTTTCCGACGGGCTTCGGTGCTTTGGGCAACCCGAGCGCCGACGTGTCGATCGTCCTCCTCTTCGGTGGCGCGGGCACCGAGGCGCTCTTCTTGGAGTGCGGTCGCTCACTGCTCAGGGCACGTGCCGCGCGCGCGAGCGCGGCGCCTTGCTCGCGGGCGATATCGACCTCGGCTTCCGAGAGCGTGTTCTTCGGCTCGCGCCCCGCGATGGTCGTGATCCCGAAGGGCGTGTTCCCATTGAGCGCTCGAGCACCCGCCGCGGTCGCGCCGATGTTTCCGGTCGTGACGAGCGTCATGCCTTGCGATGCGAGGTTGTTCCAGAACGACAGAATCGCCGACTCGCGCCCGAGCCCGCTTCCTCCGGCCATGAAGACCGTCGCCGGCACACCCGCGAGGGATTGGTCCACCCAGATCTTGATGCCCTGGTCGAGGAAGTGGCGCATGTCGGCGCTCATGTTTCCGAAGTGGATCGGCGAGCCGAAGGCGATGCCGTCATATCCGGGAAGCTCGTCGATCGTGGCCACGGGGATTTCCTTGAAGAGCTCCGCGTCCTTCGCGTCGATCGTCGGCACTTTCTTGATGACGGCCCGCACGTGCTCCTTCTCCACGCCAGCGGCAATCTCCGTGGCGAGACGGACGGTGCTTCCGTTCTTCGAATTGATGAGGATCAGCACCGTGGTTTCACGATTCGGCTTTTCCATGGCGGACTTCTCCTCTGTGGCGGCTCTTGCCGTCGTGTGGGTCGCGCAGCCAGCCCAGAAGAAGGCGAGAGCTAGCTGAAACGTCAGTCGAGAAATCGAATCAAGCAGGTTCATGGTTCCTTGGCGTCGAGCGCGATCCGTGGCTCATGCTCGGTGCTCCGTTGGATTGTCGATGTACCGCGAGCGGCCGGCCAGCACACCCATGACGGCCGCGAGGAGGGCCACGGCGGTGCAGAGCCCCAGGGAGACACCCCATCCGCCCATCGCATCGTGGAGCGCCCCCACGGCGATAGGCCCGACGGCAGCCAGCAAGTATCCGATGCTCTGAGCCATGCCTGACAGCGTCGCGGCCTGATGAGCGGTGCTCGTGCGGAGGCTGACGAACGTCAACCCCAGGATGATTCCGGCGCCCGTCCCCAAGCCGAACAAGACTGCCCAGAGGGCTGCGTATCGTGGCGCGGCCAGCAAGCCGAGCAGCGCAATCGCCGAGAGCGCCGCCACGACTGCCGCGGGCAGACGCTGATCGGACATCCGCGTCACGATCGGTCCAAGGAGCAGCCCGGGCACCGCGGTCGCGAGTTGCATCAGCCCATGCATGGAACCCGCCGTGGCCGGGGAGACGCCTGCGTCGACGAGGATCGCCGGCAACCAGCCGATCGCCACGTAATAGATCGTGGAGTTGAGCCCGAGGAACAACGTGACCTGCCAGGCGAGCGCCGAGTGCCAGATCTTCCCTCCGTGCAGTGGTGCCGCCGTGTCACGGGCTGGCGCGGTCCGCGCCCGAACCCGCGCGCTCCAGACCCCCAGCGCCAGCAACGGAAACACGAGCGAGGTAGCCAGCGCACCGCGCCATCCCCAGGAGTGGGCGAGAGGGATGGCGACCGCCGAGCCCAGCGCCGCTGCCACGCCCATCGCCAACGCGTAGGCGCCGGTGATCGCCGCGACGTTGCTCGGGAAGTCGCGCTTGACGAGGCTGGGCAACAGCACGTTCCCCACCGCGATTCCCATCCCGATGATGCACGTGCCGAGGTACAGGCACCACGGTGCCCCGGCTGAGCGCAGCGCGATCCCCAGCGCGATGGACACGAGCGCGCCGAACAGCGTGCGCTCCAAACCGTACTCCCGTGCGAGCAACGCGCTGATCGGCGACACGAGCGCGAAGGCCAGCAAAGGCAACGTCGTCAGCGCGCTGGCCGCCGCCGTGCTCAGCGCGAAGTCCTCGCGAATGAGGCCGAGGACCGGCGGCAGCCCCGTGAACGGGGCGCGAAGGTTGGCGGCGATGAGGAGAACGCCGAGAACGATGAACCCTCGTGACTCGGCGCTGACGCGGGCGAGGCCCGCCCGGTCATCCGGCTTCGTCGGAGCATGTTCCCGGAGTTCCATGCTGGGAACCATGCCGCCGAACGAAACGAAGCATATAGCGCGAAACTGCCATTCGATAACGCGGGCCAGCCACTGCCGCGTGACGACTGGGACTGCTCCGCTTCTGGTCGCCGGTGCGGCCGCGTATGCGCGTTTCGCCTTGCGTCGTGTGGTTGCCACGGGAGTCCCCAAAGGCCAACTGGAGTGGCGGCTTCTGGGAGAGGCGTTACTCGGCGGAGCCGGTGTTGGACGACGCGGCGCTGGTGGGACGACTGCGCTACGTGCTGGCCCATGGAGTGAAAGAGGGGCTGGTGGAGAGAAGCACCGAGTGGCCGGGACTCACGTGTCTGCCGCAATGGCTGGGGCCGGCGCGGCGACTGTTCCCGTGGTTCAACTGGACGAAGCGCTGGAGCAGGAGTGAGGACATGGCAGGAGCGCGGGGGCGCTTCGCGGAGCAATGGGCCGAGCCGGTGGAGTTGGAGGTGGCGCCCCTGCCGTGTTGGCGACGATTGGAGGAGCGGCGGCGTGCGGTGCGAGGACTGATAGAGGAAGTGGAAGCCGATGCTCGCGCACGGGACAAGCCCGTCCTGGGGGTGAATGCCGTGAGGGCCCAGCACCCGCACTCGGCCCGAGCACCTCAAGCGCTGTCGCGACACTCCATGGCGGTCCAACGGCCCTGGGAATGCTCCCGCTAGGGTTTGATCCCCGCGTAGCTTTGAATGGCCTCCTGCTGGCCCCGCGCGAGGTTCTCTTCATAGACCTTCTTCGCCCGCTTCTCGTCGAACGTCAGGAAGGTCCCTCCAGACTCGAAATGCTGGATGAACACCTGCCCGAGCGCGTACGTGGACGCGGGCGGGAGCGTGAGTCCGGCGAGGTTGAACAAGAGCTTGCCGGGCACGGGCACCAGCATCCACAGCAGGGTTCCCACCGACACCGTGAGGCCGAGTCCGGAGAGGGCACCCAGGATCGCGAGCGCCCGTTGCTGGGAGAACTCCACCTCGTAGATTTTGGCGAGCTGGTGGAGCATCCGCAACTGCACTCCCCAGAGGAGCCCCGCGTCCAGAAGGGGGGGGATCGGCAAGATTCCGGCGGCCGCCGAGCCGAACATGTAGTTCCGCACGACCTTCGCCGCCCGCGCCGACTTCTCTTCGTCTTCAATGCTCATCGTCCCGCCTTTCGTCTGGCTAGTCATCGACGAACTTCCAGTCCTCGACATAGTTACCAATGATGTATTTGGGGAACCCAGGATCCGCGCGGTAGTTGGCGAGATCATAGCGGATCTGCTGATTGCCCTTGAAGAAGTACGCCTGACCGCTTCCCCAATACATGGCGGCATCGAGGCGATCGAACGTCACGCCCACCCAGCGCTTGCTGAGGGGCTGGGGGTAGCCCTCGTCGACGCGGTTCTTCAAGGGGTTGAAGCGGACGTACTGGTTGCCCAGGAAGAAGTAGACCGTATCGTGTCCCGTCACCAACACCGCGTCGATGCGATCGAAGGGCACCCCCGGCCAGCCCTCGGAGATGAGCCGGGGATAGCCGGCGTCCATCTGGCGGGTGTCGACGTCGAAGCGGATGAAGCGGTTGTGTCTGAAGATGAAGAGCTTCCTGTCCAGCTTCTCTCCGCTCGGGGACACCAGGTCCTTTCCCCGGAAGGCGGTGTCGATCCGGTCGAACCCGTGTTCCTCCAGGTTCGGCATGAGGTCGGAAAGGGGTTGGGGGACCTGGGTCACCTTCTTGTCGCGGTCATAGCGGACGAACCAGCTCCCGCGCAGGAAGTAGATCTCCCGCCCCAGGTCGAACACCGCGGTGATGGGGTCGAACGACACCGACTCCTTGTAGGCCTCCATGAGGGCCGCGGCCTTGTTCGGATCCCGGACCAGGGTCCAGATTCCCGCCACGTCAAGCTCGATCACCTGGGGGTTCTTCGGGATCGTCTTCAACCACCCGTCATAGGCCTGCGCGTCGAGCGAGCTCATGGCCGCGAGCGACACCTCGTCGCCCCCCTTGCCGATGACGGTGCACTGCGAGCTGCTCTTGAGCTTCTCTCGGCTCGCCTCTCCCTTCATGTTGGAAGCGCTGTCCTGCCCGCCGAAGCTCGCCTTGATGCCCGCCTGGATATCCTCCTTGCTCAGGCTCGAGGACTTGAGCACGGTGAAGATCAGCGTGGACTTGCCCCCCACCCAGGCTCTCCGCACGTAGTGCGAGCCATAGCGGCCGAAGAACTCATCGTAGGCCCTGCGGTGTCTGTGCGAGAAGGGCGCGGGGATGGAAGGCTCGCGGATCTCCTCGATGCAATCACTCGGATCGGGAATGTAGACCGTCCACAGCGGGACGAAGGAGCTGCGCACGGCGTAGTAGGCGTCCTGCTCGGAGCGCAGCCGATTGTTCCAGCCACTGCTGGCGCTGACGCTGAAGGGGGTGTTGCTGAGCGTGAGGCTCGCGTCCATGCTCATCTGCGTCTCGAAGCGGTCCCACGACTCCTCGATGAGCACCTGGTTGAGGGACTCGTTCATCGGGAACGGAGGGCTGTCATTGACCTCGTAGCCCACCGGCAGCGAATAGCTGTCCCGGGTTTCCTTGAAGCTGACGGGGCGGAATTCTTTCCTCCTGAAGAGGAGCTGAGCCAGGGAATAGGGTTGGTAGGGCCGCAGGTGGACGCCACGCCCCACGACTTCCAGCCCCGGAAGGGGGCGCGGCTCCTTGCTGGAAGTCTTGTGCCCGGCGGCGGTCTCCTGTTTGGCGGGAACGGGGAGCACTTCCGGGAGGGAGGGAGGAGTCGCGAGGTCGGCGCCGTCGCGCGCTCCTGCCTTGACGGGCGACTCGGGGTGGTCGGCGCGAGTGGTTTTTGGCACGGCAGCTCCTTGCGTGAGGGAATGGAGGAGTCTCAGCCCAAGGGTACGCGCGGCCAAGTCAGGTGAACAGCTCACGGTTGAGTGGTGCGCACTCCTGTGGCGAGGCTTGTCGACCAGTCCCCTGGGCGGCAGCACATACGCAATGCCCGCCGCCGACGCCGTGGCCCAGCGGTGCAGAGGGAGGCGTGCGCTTCGAGGCGTTGCCGCCGCCCACGCAAGGTGAGGTGGAGCGACGGCCGCGGGTGGTGCGGCACCGGGTGCTGCGCCTTCTGGAGAAAAGAGGGGCTCTCCCCCCGCGAGGGCCCGAGGCGGCTGTGCCGCGATGGAGCACGTGGAGCGTTGGCGCTGGAGCGTTTGTCACGAGCGACGGACGAAGAAGTCCAGCGAGCGCCTGGCTCCTCCTCTGCCCTCCACGGCATCTAAAGCATCAGGTGGTCGTGAGCGATTTTCGCACTCAATCGAGTGCATCCAGGGAACCCAGCAGCCAGTTGCCGGGAGCGTTCGGATCCGAGCTCAGGTAGTACTCGACGATGGCCTGATGGAACTCCGAATGACTGAGCTCGCCGTCACCGTTCCGGTCAAGCCGCCTGAAGGCCTCGCCGGAGGTGGTCGGAGGGATTCCAAGCGCCTCGTACATCCGCACGTACTCCTCGCGCGAGAGGCTGCCATTGCCGTCGCGGTCAAGTGCGCCCAGCAACCCGTCGACGATGCCGACCACGGCGATCTCGAAGTTCTTCGGAGCGATCACGACAGCATCCATGATGCGGATGAACTCCTGCTTCCCGATCCTCTCGCTGGCCTTGTCCTCACGGGCATCCAGCAGGAGGGTCCACCAGTGCAGGAATCCCCTCTTCATCGCGCTCCTGTTCTTCTGATCATTCTCCTCCGCCACGGCGCTGAACAGCCCGGCCATCGTCTCGACATCGTCCTGGGTGACCCATCCATCGCCATTCTGGTCGAACCACTTGAATACGTGGTTGAACTTCCTGGCCTGCAAGTCCGTTTTCACGAAGACACCTTTGGGGATTGAGGCAGTCACGGCCCGAAGCCAGCCGTGGTTGAGCGAGTGCCATCGTAATACGGATCCTCGAACACCATTGGCCCCAGGCGTCGGCCGTACACTGCGACGCATGCAGACCGATGCTCCGCACGCCGTCCCGCTCCCGCACGATCCTGGTGACAGCCCTGCTCCTCACCGTCGCGCTGGGGCCAGGCTCGCGCACCGGGATGGCCCGGCACATGCTGCCGCGCTTTCTCACCGCCTACGCGGGGGACACGCTCTGGGCCACGCTCGTCTACCTGGGCTTGCTTTTGCTCTGGCCCCGGCTGTCCGTGTGGCGCGCGGCGGCGGGAGGGCTGGGCTTCTCGGCGCTCATCGAATTCAGCCAGCTCTTCCATCCTCCCTGGCTCGACGCGCTCCGCTCCCACACCCTTGCCGCCCTGGTGCTGGGCCGAGGGTTCCTCGTGTCGGACCTCTTCTGTTACGCGGTGGGCGTGGCGCTCGGCGTGGGGGTCCTGTCGCGGGCCGCCACGAGGTCGAACGCGAAGGGCTCACCCTAGCGAGTCAGGACGGCAGGCCGGCCTGGGGCACGTAGCCGGAGAAGCCGTGGTTCTGGAACGGGTCGCCGTAGATGGGCCCGGGGTTGGGCGCGACGACGACGCGCTGACCGCTCGCGATGGCCCGGGCCGCGTTGGGCGGCAGGCCCATGCCCAGGGGGCCGGAGACCGGGTCGCCCGGGTGGATCACGTGCGTGTAGCTCGGCCCCGAGGGGTAGGACGCGGCGGCGCCCCCGAAGGTCTCCACCTGGAAGTTGCCCATGGTCTGCTCGACCTGGGCCGTGCTCATGCCCTGGGCGCGCAGGTTGTCCTTCGTCTGTTGCAGGGCATCGCTGGTGATGATGGCGCCCTGGCTGTGCGCCGCCACGTGCACCGGCTGGCCGGACTGGGCGGCCTGGGTCATCAGGTTGCTGAGAGTGTTGGTCGCCGCGTTGCCGGGCAGGCTCATCCGATCGCCACCGGCCTGGGCCACGTCGGGCACGAACCCGTTCTGGAGCAATGGCTCGAGGCTTGGCCCTTCCACGGCGAGCGGAGGGCGAAGCCCGAGGCCGGGGAGGAGTGACTCCCTGAGTTCGCGGCGTGCCCGGAAACGCGAACCGCGCCCCCCAGGCGGCAGGGGACGCGGCTCGTGGTGTCGCCCCGACGAGGCTCAGATGAAGAGCTTCTCGACCCAGGACTTCTCGGGCTGCACCACGTTGGC